>OCRL01000021.1_pt1 | contig 503614 bp, 490 predicted proteins | sample 1496021 | NCBI WGS metagenome assembly OCRL01 (sample SAMN04168690, study PRJEB22393) | synthetic metagenome | isolation source: purchased from BEI Resources HM-276D
AGACTTTACGTCTCATTGCTTTTCGTCTTCTTCTTTGTTCAGTTTTCAAAGGTCACTTTTTCTTCTTTGTTGCCTTTAGCAGCAACTCTTATATCTTACTCTATCTAGTTAACAAAGTCAAGATGTTTTTTCAAAAAAATTTAATTTCTTGATGAGCATTTTGTGTTTGTTTAACTGGAACGTTTATAAATATATCATGTTTTTATAGGGATTGCAAGCATATTTTTGAGAAAAAGTTTCTCTTTGGCAAATTTGTTTTTTTCTGGGAAAACAACAAAATCCAGAACCGATATAATCAGCTCTGGATTTTTAATTAGTCGCGGTGTTTCATAGTTGGGAATAATAGGATATCACGAATAGACGGGGCATCTGTTAATAGCATTACTAGACGATCAATACCTATTCCAAGTCCACCAGTTGGCGGTAGACCGTATTCTAAAGCTTCAAGGAAATCTGCATCCATTCCGTGTGCTTCATCATTACCTTGCTCACGTTCTTTCATTTGCGCTTCAAAGCGTTCTCTTTGATCAATTGGATCGTTTAATTCTGAGAATGCATTTGCATGTTCACGACCAACGATAAATAATTCAAAACGGTCAGTAAAACGTTCATCTTCTTTGTTTTTCTTCGCTAATGGGGAAATTTCCACCGGATGCCCGTAAACAAAGGTTGGTTGAATGAGCTTTTCTTCTACGTATGTTTCGAAAAACTCATTAAGAATGTGCCCGTATGTCATGTGTTCCGTTACTGGCACATCATGTTTTTTTGCTAGTTCACGCGCTTCTTCATCGGAAGTTACGTTCCAAAAATCCACTCCTACGTATTCTTTTACAGCATCTGCCATGTGGATACGGCGCCAGTTAGGAGTTAAATCTACTTTGTATTCACCGTATGTTATTTCTGTTGTTCCATTTACTTGTTTACATACCGTGGATACTAAACCTTCTACCAGATCCATAACATCTTCATAATCTTCGTATGCTGCATAGGATTCTAGCATTGTAAATTCTGGGTTATGACGCGTGGATGTTCCTTCATTACGGAAAACACGGCCAATTTCGTACACTTTATCCATCCCACCAACGATTAGACGTTTTAAGTGTAGTTCTAAAGCGATTCGCAAGTATAATTCCATATCAAGCGCATTATGGTGCGTGATAAATGGTTTTGCAGCAGCACCACCAGCAATTGTATGAAGCACCGGAGTTTCTACTTCTAAGAATCCTTGGTTATCCATATAATCACGAGTGTATTTCAAGATTTTACTGCGCATCACAAAGCGATTTTGACTTTCTTCGTTTGTGATTAAGTCTAAATAGCGTTGACGATAGCGTTGTTCTACGTCTTTTAAACCATGATATTTATCAGGAAGTGGACGTAACGATTTGGAAAGCAAAGTGAATTCCGTTGCTTTAACAGAAAGTTCACCTGTATTAGTACGGAAAATAGTTCCTTTTATACCAATAATGTCACCTAGATCTGCTAATTTGAAGACTGCGTAAGCATCTTCGCCAATCGCATCTTTACGGATATAGATTTGTAATTGATGGAAACGGTCTTGAATATGTGTGAAACCTACCTTACCCTTTACACGCTTTGTCATAATACGACCTGCTACAGAAACTTCAATAGCAGCTTCTTCAAGTTCTTCTTTTGATTTATCAGCGAATTTTGTTTCGATTTCTTCCGGGCTGATGGAACGGATGAATTTTTCGCCAAAAGGATCTATGCCTTCTTCGCGCAATGTGTCCACTTTTTCACGACGGACGATGAGTTGGTCATTTAGTTCTTCATGATTCTCGTTACTCATATAGGTACACTCCTATTCTATTCATTTCTACAGATGTTTCCATTATACGCTTTTTCGGTCTGGTTTTTCTAGTATAAATTTAAAAATTGCCCCGAAATCTCGAGGCAATCCTAATTAGTCTTGTTTCGCTAATGCTTTTTCTTCATATTGAAGAACAAATTCATTTAAAATTGCTTCCATCTCTGATTGTTTTGTCGCTTGGTTAGCAGCCACTTTCGCGCGAGTGCTTCCGCGAGCTCCTTTTAGATAATAAGCTGCGTGTTGTCTAAATTCACGAACTGCAATGTTTTCTCCTTTTAACTCGACTAAGCGGTTTAGGTGTAGCATGGCAGTTTGCATTTTTTCGCGTGGTTCTGGTTCTAGGAGAAGTTCGCCTGTTTCTAGGAATTTCACCGTGCGATAAATCATCCACGGATTTCCAAGTGCAGCTCGACCAATCATTACTCCATCTGCTCCAGTATGTTCTAAAATTCGTTTGGCATCTTCTGGGGTTCTCACGTCCCCATTTGCCATGAACGGGATTTTCAGTTCGCGTTTTACGTCTCTTAGTACATCCCAGTTCGCACTACCTTCGTACATTTGCACACGAGTACGGCCGTGCATTGCAACAGCTGCAGCTCCGGCACGTTCAGCAGCAAGTGCATTTTCGATAGCAAAGACATGTTCTTCGTCCCAGCCAATACGCATTTTTACCGTAACTGGTTTATCAACAGCGTCCACTACAGCAGCTACCATGTCATACACTTTATTTGGATCAAGTAGCCATTTTGCTCCAGCTTCACATTTGATAATTTTGTTTACCGGGCAGCCCATATTAATATCAATAATATCTGCCGTTGTGTTTTCAGCTACGAATTTCGCAGCTTCTACAAGCGTTTCTTTCTCGCCGCCGAAAATTTGCAGACTCAGTGGTTTTTCTTTTTCATCAATATATAGCATATCAAGTGTTTTAGCATTGCGGTATGCTATTCCTTTGTCGCTAATCATTTCACAGCAAACGAGGCCTGCTCCGAATTCTTTGACTGTTAGACGAAATGCGGAATTGGATATACCTGCCATCGGCGCCACAACTACTTGGTTCTTAATTTCTACGTTACCTATTTTAAACATTAATGGTAAAACCCCTTTCTCTTAAATTGCGCTAGTGATATGTTATCATAATCAGTTTTTTCTGCAAGTGCCAATTTTACCAGTTGACTTGATTTTTTATTTTCCGAACACCTTGTTCTTCCAAAAGGGCCGGATTCTCTACAAGATTGCTTTTTTCTGGTGAAATTTCTATTAATGGAATCATCACAAAAGCACGTTCTTTCATATAAGGATGTGGGATTTTTAGCTTTTCTGTATCGGTTTTAACATCATCATATAATAAAACATCAATATCAATGAGTCGCGGACCCCACTTAAATAATCGAACTCGCCCCAATTCAAGTTCGAGCGCAAGGCAAAAATCTAATAAATCAATTGGCGGAAAGTCCGTTTCAATTTCTACAGCGATATTTAAAAATGCTGCTTGATCTTCGTAACCTACTGCATCTGTTTCGTATACGCTAGATACGTTGGTGATATTAATTTGATTCGAAGCCGCTAAACCTCTTAGTGCGTCATTTAAATTCTCTAAACGCTCGCCAATATTTGTGCCAATTGATAGAAACGCCTTAGCCATTCAGATCACTTCTTTTACGTTCAATTTCTACTGCAACAGAATCATAATGTCCCGGAATCGGAGGATTTGGTTTAATAAGTTTTACAGTCACTTCTTCTAATAGAGGATAACCAGTTAAAACTTCCGATGCAATTTTTTCGGCAAGCGCCTCGATTAATTTGAATGGCTTTCCTTCTACTATTTCTTTTACTGTTTCATATACGTCTGCATAGCTGACTGTATCTTCTACGCTATCTGATATTCCCGCTTTTTTGGTAGAAAGTCCAAGAATTAGTGACACGCGAAATGTTTGCCCCAGTTTTGTTTCCTCTTTCAAAACTCCGTGGTATCCGTAAAACACTAATTCGTTTAAATAAATTTTATCCAACTAAAGCACCTCTTTATAAATTTGTAATATCTAATTTGCCAGTGATTGCATCTGTCATTCGCACCATACGTGCAATTGGAAGTACATCATGGACACGAGTAATTGTACAACCTTTCGAAAATCCATAGACAGTTGTTGCTCCAGTTCCTTCCATTCTATCTCCAGGAGTAGTTCCTAGGACAAGCCCAATAGTTGACTTCCTGCTCGTACCGAGTAAAACCTCGTAACCAAGTGCGACTATCTCATCAATCCGTCGTAACACTTCTAAATTCTGAGCAGGTGTCTTAACAAAACCAAAACCTGGATCGAGAATAATATGCTCGTCTGGTACTGATGCTGCTTTAGCTATGGCAATACTTTCTAACAAGTCTTTTTTCACATCTTCTAAAAAATTGTCGTATTGCGCGTTCTCACGATTGTGCATTAAACAAATCGGTACATCGTATTTTGCAGCAACTTCGGCAATTTTCGGTTCTTTTTTCGCACCCCACTGGTCATTTATCATATCAGCTCCCGCTAAGATAGCCTGTTCCGCTACTTCAGCACGCCAAGAATCAACGGAAATCCATATATCGGGTAATTTCGTCCTGACAGCTTTAATGACCGGTATAATTCGGGCAAGTTCTTCATCGGGGGTTACTTCCGAAAAACCAGGACGAGTAGATATTCCTCCAACGTCAATAATCGCTGCTCCATCTTCCGCCATTTGTAACGCTCGAGCCACCGCTTCTTCTACTTGCATATATTTCCCGCCATCTGAAAAAGAATCTGGCGTAACATTCAATATCCCCATGACCATACCTAGGTGATCCCTTTTCCACTTCTTCAAGCCCAAACACCTCTTTCCGAGATTTATTATAGCAGAATTTAGTGATTTTAGCGCACAAAAAAACCGATGCGGAAAAGGGAGTAAACCGCATCGGTCAAAAAAGGGAGTTTGGGATTTTCATTCTAAAAGGGGGGAGAAGAATGAAAATGTTTTGTTTGTTGTTAGCTTATGACTATATATTAACCAAGTTTTCGGTGGATACGCTGTGATATTTGTTAAAGTTTCATGAGATTTCTCGGTTTTTCTTTTCATTTTTTGCATCAAAAAACCAGTGTGGAAAAAGGGAGTAAACCGCACTGGTCAAAAAGGGAGTTTGGGATTTTCATTCTAAAAAGGGGAAAGAATGAAAATGTTTTGCTTGTTGTTAGCTTATAACTATATATTAACCAAGTTTTTGGTGGATACGCTGTGACTTTTGTTAAAGTTTCATGAGATTTCTCGGTTTTTCTTTTCATTTTTCGCATCAAAAAACCAGTGTGGAAAAAGGGAGTAAACCACACTGGTCAAAAAGGGAGTTTGGGATCTTCATTCTAAAAGGGGAAAGAATGAAAATGTTTTGCTTGTTGTTAGCTTATGACTATATATTAACCAAGTTTTTGGTGGATACGCTGTGACTTTTGTTAAAGTTTCATGAGATTTCTCGGTTTTTCTTTTCATTTTTCGCATCAAAAAACCAGTGTGGAAAAAGGGAGTAAACCACACTGGTCAAAAAGGGAGTTTGGGATCTTCATTCTAAAAGGGGAAAGAATGAAAATGTTTTGCTTGTTGTTAGCTTATGACTATATATTAACCAAGAAAAGAAAGTTTCTGCTGTGCATTTGATTAGAAAATAGTAAGAAATGCATTTATTTTTTTTCATAAAAAAGAACCTAGAAAATCCAGGCTCTCTGATTATTAATCTTCAAAATTATAAAGCGGCGTGCTTAAGTAGCGTTCGCCATTACTTGCAACGATTGCGAGTACTTTTTTGCCAGCACCAAGTTCTTTCGCAAGGTCTAGAGCTGCTTTAATAGTTGCTCCGGAAGAAATACCCACTAAAATACCTTCTTTTTTCGCTACTTCACGCGCTGTTTCTAGGGCATCTTCGCTTGAAACTTTTAGAATGCCGTCATATACTTTTGTATCTAACGTATCTGGAACGAAGCCAGCACCGATACCTTGAATTTTATGTGGAGATGGAGAACCGCCACTAAGTACTGGGGATTCTTCTGGTTCAAGGGCATAGATTTTAACGTCTGGGTAGTTCTTTTTAAGTACGTGTCCTACACCAGTTACTGTTCCGCCTGTTCCCACTCCCGCGATGAAAGCATCTAAGCCATCTTTACCGAAAGCTTCAACGATTTCTGGTCCAGTTGTTTCTTCATGAACAGCTGGGTTTGCTGGGTTGTGGAATTGTTGTGGAACAAAATAGTTGTTTTCTTTTGCAAGTTCCTCCGCTTTAGCAATTGCACCTTTCATGCCATCTGGTCCCGGTGTTAAAACTAATTTCGCACCGTAAGCTTGAAGTAATTTACGACGTTCTAAGCTCATTGTTTCTGGCATTACGAAAATTGCTTGGTAACCTTTGGCTGCTGCTACCATTGCTAGGCCGATACCTGTATTTCCGCTAGTTGGCTCAATAATTGTGTCACCCGGTTTTAATGCACCAGATTTTTCAGCGCTTTCGATCATTGCATTAGCAATACGGTCTTTTACGCTACCACCCGGATTTTGAAATTCTAATTTTACGTATACATCCGCGCTTCCTGCTTCTGGCAAACGATTAAGTTTCACAATAGGTGTCTTTCCAATTAAATCAGTGATTGAATTTGCAATTGTCATTATTAAAGCACTCCTATCTATTTTAGGTCTTTCATCTAGTTTAATTAATTCCGACCTGTTTTGTCAAGTTTAACCTCTTTTAAAAAGGAGCAACCAATTAGGCGCTCCTTTTTCTTTATTTTGCTTCTTCATACAACGTTTTTAATTCTTCTTCTGAGAAATCATAAGTGTTTCGGCAAAAATGGCATTCCGCTTCTGCGCCATGATCCTCTTCTATCATGGAACGAATTTCTTCTTTTCCAAGTGAAATGATTGCACTGCCAAAGCGTTCTTTGGAACAGTTACATTCAAAAGAAACTGGGATTTTTTCTAAAATTTGTAATTTATCTTCTCCGCCCGCTAGTTTAGCTAGGATAGATTCAGGAGTTTCGCCCGCTTCAATCATTCTAGAAACTGTTGGTAGAGCCATCAGATTTTTTTCGATTTCATCAATGATTTCGTCTGTCGCGCCAGGAAGTAGTTGCAACATGAAACCACCTGCCGCTTCAATCGTATCATCTGGATTAACAAGCACTCCTACACCGACGGAAGAGTTTATTTGTTCGGATGTTGCTAAGTAATACGTAAAATCTTCGCCAATTTCACCTGAAACAATTGGTGTTTGTCCGGTGAAATTTTCGCCAAAGCCTAAATCTTTTACAACCGAAAGCATACCGGATGTCCCAACCCCGCGGCGGACATCTAGTTTTCCAGCTTCATTTAGTTCGCTGAAATGAACGTGTGGATTTGTTACGTATCCTCTGATTTGGCCTTGTGCATTACTATCAGCAACGATTGGACCAATTGGACCATCCCCTTCGATTTTAACAGTGATTTTTTGATCTTCTTTTTGCATTGCTCCAAGGAAAAGCGTCCCTGTCATCGTTCTGCCAAGTGCGGCAGAGGAAACTGACCATGTATCATGTCTTCTTTGCGCTTCTTTGATTGTTTCGGTTGTTACTGCTGCATATACACGCGCCATGCCATCGTAGGCTAACGCTTTAACTAAATAATCACTCATTATATAAAACTCCTTTTATTTTTCTGTAGTCGGTTTGTTTCTTCTATATAGAAGTTCTAGACCTTTTAATGTTAAAAATGGATCTAAAATGTCTACTGCGGAAGATTTTTCTGTTATCATCCGAGCGAGCCCGCCTGTTGCAACTACTACTGGGCTTGCGTTGGATTGCTTTTTCATTTCTGCGATAATCCCTTCGCATTGGCCTACAAAACCGTAAAAAATACCCGCTTGCATAGATGACACGGTGGATTTACCGATGATTTGGCTAGATTCAGCAATATCTACACGAGGAAGTTTTGCGGCACGGTTATAGAGGGCTTCGGTCGAAATCATAATGCCTGGAGCAATCGCGCCACCTTGGTATACACCTGATTCATCGATATAGCAAAATGTGGTTGCAGTGCCAAAATCGACTACGATAACCGGGGTACCGTATTCTTCTGATGCTGCTACGGCGTTTACGATTCGGTCAGATCCAATTTCGCGCGGATTATCTACTTTGAGATTTAAACCAGTTTTTATTCCTGGACCAACGATTAATGGTCGGATATTAAAATAACGTACACACATTGTTTCCATCGCGTGCATAATTGGTGGAACGACGGACGAAATAATAATTCCTTGAATATCAGAAGGCGTTAAATTTGCATACGAAAAAAAGTTCAAGACTGTCATTCCTAATTCATCAGATGTGCGGTGACGATCTGTTGTCATGCGCCAATGTTTTAGAAGCTTTTGTTTTTCATAAACTCCGACAGTACAATTAGTATTGCCAACGTCAATTACAAGTATCATAAGTATAAATACCGTCCTTTAGAAGATTTTTCTAACGTATCATAACATGTTTTACTTAAAAATCCGAATAATATAGCTTCAAAAAAGAGACTGGGAAAGCCCAGCCTCTTTGATTTTATTCGTCTTTTTTATCGTTTGGCGTTTGCTCAATGTTTGGAGCATCTTCCGAAGTGACTTCTTTTGGTTCTTCTTGAGTTTCTTCGACTTTTTCTTCTTCTTTTAACTCTTCTCTTTCTTCTTCAAAAGATTTACCTGCTACTTCTTCGTCTTTTTCGGAAGGATATTCTGCTTCTACGTCAATCGTATCGATATCTGGAGGCATTACACCGTCATCAAATAGGGAACGAATTTGGCGAGCATCTAAAGTTTCTACTTTTAGTAATGTTTCCGCGATAAGTTTATGTTGTTCTTGATGTTCGGTAATGATTGTTTTAGCGCGGTCATAACAGTAGCGGATTAAGCTTTGAACTTCTGTATCAATTTCGTAGGCGATTTTATCGGAATATCCTTTGTCGCTACCGAAATCGCGGCCCATAAATACTTGACCGTTACCAGAAGTAAATTGAAGTGGTCCAATCTTATCACTCATACCCCATTCAGTTACCATGCGGCGAGCAAGTTCGGTTGCACGTTCAAAGTCATTACTTGCACCTGTTGTTACTTCACCGAAAGTAACTTCTTCGGCTACGCGTCCACCGAGTAAACCAGTAATACGGTCCATTAACTCAGCTTTCGTCATTAAGAAGCGATCTTCTTTTGGTAACATTACAGCATAACCACCAGCTTGCCCACGAGGAACAATGGTAACTTTATGCACGACTTCCGCTTCATCAAGTACCATTCCGACAATTACGTGACCACCTTCATGATAAGCGACTGTGCGGCGTTCTTTTTCAGAGATAACACGATTTTTCTTAGCTGGGCCGGCAATTACGCGGTCGCTAGCTTCATCGAGATCACTCATATCTATTTCTTTCTTATCGGAACGAGCTGCAACGAGTGCGGCTTCATTCAGTAAGTTTTCTAAATCGGCACCAGAGAATCCTGGCGTACGTTGAGCGATTGCTTTTAGATCAACACTTTTAGCAAGTGGTTTGTTACGAGCATGAACACGAAGTACTGCTTCACGGCCTTTCACGTCTGGACGATCAACCATGATTTGGCGGTCAAAACGGCCCGGACGAAGAAGCGCTGGGTCAAGTACGTCTGCACGGTTAGTTGCTGCAATAATGATGATACCTTCATTGCCGCCGAAACCATCCATTTCAACTAGTAATTGGTTTAGGGTTTGTTCACGTTCATCGTGACCGCCGCCCATTCCAGCTCCACGTTGACGACCAACTGCATCAATTTCATCAATGAAAATGATACATGGTGCATTTTTCTTCGCATTTTCGAATAAGTCACGGACACGGCTTGCACCGACACCGACAAACATTTCTACAAAGTCTGAACCTGAGATAGAGAAGAATGGCACGCCTGCTTCACCAGCAACTGCACGAGCTAGCAAGGTTTTACCAGTACCCGGAGGACCTACTAAAAGAACACCTTTTGGAATACGTGCGCCAAGTTCCGCAAATTTGCGCGGATCTTTTAGGAATTCTACTACTTCAACAAGTTCTTGTTTTTCCTCGTCTGCTCCAGCTACATCTGTGAAGCGAACTTTCTTCTTGTCGTCGTTGTAAAGTTTGGCTTTACTTTTACCAAAGCTCATTACTTTACCACCGCCGCCACCTTGAGACTGGCTCATTAGGAAGAAGAAGAGGATGAAGATAATTACAAAAGGTACAATAGAAGTTAGGAATGTAACCCAACCGCTGTTTTGTTTGGCAGGCACTACATTCATTTTCACGTCTTCTTTATCTAACGTTTTTTGTAAATCGCCTAGAGAAGTATCACTATTTAAAGCGTATGTTGTGAAAGCAGTGCTACTTGTTTTGCTTTGTCCAAGACCAGTTTTTTTGTCGTCGGAACTTTTATCACTAGATTTAAATTCCCCATTGATTGTATAAACACTACGGTCTGGCTGTATTTCTACGGATTTAACTTTACCATCTTCTAACTTACTCACAAATTCTGAATAGCTAATATCTTTGGCTGCCTCTTTGTTTGAGTTAAATGAAGCAACAATCCCGATAATAACAAGGAATATTATGACATAAAATATCGCATTTCTAAAAAACCTGTTCATTCCTTACCTCCTCCCACGCAAGAGCTTGGATTCTTACTTTTTCTGGACTTTTACCCCTTTAAAAGTTGTTTTTGGCTAATAGCAGATTTAGAAACAATGTTTTCTTCCCCTGATTATTAAAAACACATCCGTTTCGCTTTTCTCTTACGAAGTTATTCTATTATTAATATAGATTTTTTAATATTTATTGATACTATTTTCACCTTCGAAAACTAAGATTAATGATAGCATACCGAATCTCGATTGCCCACTATTTTGCATGTTTGACATCAATTTTTTGTTTTCGTTTTCTGAAAAACTATCTATTACATTTTAACAAAATATAGTTCTGTTTGTTAATTAATTTCACTCGCTGTAAATTTCTGGTTTTAAAATACCAATATACGGTAGATTGCGGTAACGTTCTGCATAATCCAAACCATATCCAACGACGAATTCATTTGGTACGACAAAGCCTACATAATCCGCTTCAATTTCTACATTTCGCCCAGCTGGTTTATCAAGTAAAGTAACCAACTTAACTGATTTTGCTTTGCGGTATTTGATTAGGTCTACTAGATAACTAAGTGTACGTCCGCTATCAATGATATCTTCAATTACAAGTACATCGCGACCTTCTACTGACGCATTAAGGTCTTTAATGATTTTTACTTCACCCGATGATACAGTACCATTTCCATAACTGGATACGTCCATGAAGTCCATTTCTAAGTATGTGTCTACTCTTTTAAGTAAATCAGTCATAAAAGGAGTTGCACCTTTTAATACCCCAACTACTAATGGGTTACGTCCTTCATATTCTGTTGTTAACTCACGACCTAGTTCACGAATTTTCTCTTGTAATTCGTCCTCCGATATCAGCACTTTCTGAATATCATTATGCATGCTCTCGTTTCCTCCTATATTTCGAGTGTACCTAATAATGTATTGCTTTTTGCTACGACTAAATTCTCGGTCATATGCAGACTTCTTCACACCGGGAACCCAAAGGATTTTTCCAGTATAGTCCGTTATCACAGGGAGTTTGTCGCGTTCTTGCCTTGGTATCTTGGCATCGATGAAAATATCTTTGAGTTTCTTACTACCTGCTTGTCCTTTCATCGTCATCCTGTCGCCGTTCACACGGTTTCGAACAATTAAAGGAAGTGTTATCTCTTCAGCATCCAGTAGCATTCCATTTAGCCCATTTGTTTGAACAACGGAACTCTTTAACTTTAAACGGATACTTGCTTTATTATCTAATTCAATGCGGTCATTCAGTTCTAATTGATGATAAAACTCGGAAGGAGCTTCTCTTTCTCCAAATTGAAAATGGAGTTTATCGTATGCTCTGTTTGCAATGAGTTTATTTGGTAAATCAATCGAACTAGATGGATTGTCGCTTTGAATCATTTGGATAATCTGATATATGTGATTTACCGTAATAAAACTGGCATCTTCATTGTACAGATATCTCAATAGTAAATGAATTGCGCGGCGTTGTAAAGGATTCGCTTCATTTTTAAAGCTACTAAGTAAAAGTGTTGTCTGTTTGCCGTTTTTGATGAGGTTTTTCTTCAATAAATCACTCGCAAGTGCCTCCAAAAATTGGAAGTCTTCGCTTGTTTCTTCTGAAAATCTTTCGAAGTGCGAATAGACTGCTGGATTTTCTTGCTTTAAAAATGGTAAAAGTTGTGCTCTGTAACGATTTCTTGTGTATTCTTGACTAGTATTTGATTCATCAATTTCGTATGCTAATTCATGTTTCTGGGCGTAATCAATAATTTCTGCTTTTGTAATTGGTAAAAAAGGACGGATTGCTTGCCCTCCTTTTAACTCGCGCTTCGGCTGTATACCTGACCATCCGATGCTAGCACTTCCACGAACTAGTCGCATTAAGATTGTTTCGATTTGGTCATCTGCATGGTGTGCGAGCACTAGTTTGTTTATGTTTTTCTCAGCCATTACTTTCTCAAAGAAATCATACCTGACAATGCGAGCTGTTTCTTCAAGGCCTTTCTGCAAGCTTTGGGCTCGACTTTTTATGTCTACTTCTTCTATGTAAAAAGGAATGCCCTGCCTCTCGCAAAAAGTTTCGACGACGCGTTGTTCTTTTGCTGCATTCTCTCTTAATTGGTGATTTAAATGCGCGACGGAAATTGCTTCTTTGGGGACTAAATTTGAATTCCATAAAAAATGCAATAACGCCAAAGAATCCGGACCGCCAGAAACTGCCACAAGCAATTTGTCATCGGATCGGATTAGGTCATGTTTCTCGATATACTTATGTACTCGTTTTTCGGTGTCATCCATTCAAGAAAACCTTCCTTCAAAATACGGCTCTCACATTTTTTATTAAAAAGTGCACCGTATTAATGATCCAATACGGTGCATCTACTTTACAATTAATTTTAGCGTATTAGCCGCGTTTTGCTCCTCGGCCGCCACGTTTAGATTCTGTTTGGCGTTTGATAGTAGTGAGTCTTTCATCACTATCTTTCAAGAATTTAGACATTATATCTTCAAAGCTCTCGGCTGGTTTCACATAGTTCCCAGCAGGTTTTTTGTTGTATTTTGGTTTACGATCGTAACTTTTCTCTGGACGGTCCGGACGATCTACTGCTTTACGAATGGACAGACCAATCTTACCATCATCACCAATATTCATTACTTTAACAGTAACTTCATCCCCTACAGTTAAGATGTCATTAATGTCTTTAACATAGTTATCTGCTACCTCACTAATATGGACTAAACCTGTTTTGCCACCTTCTAGCTCCACAAATGCTCCAAAATTAGTAATCCCAGTAACTTTCCCTTGTAACTTGTTGCCTACTTCGATCGACATAAAAAAATGCGTCCTCCTTAAAATATCACTCTATTGCTTAATTATAGCTATAATAAAAAGAGTGTCAAACAGTCAAACTTACAAACTCCCAAAATACTCAACTCTATTTCCCTTTGATTTTACCATGGAGAATGACGGCTCGGCTCTGACTTACTCTTTTTGTTTCGAATTCTCTTCTGGAATATTAAAAATAATTTCTCCGTCTTTGGACAGGTAATATTCACTCCTTGCTAATTTAGCTATGTAATCATCATTGTGAAGTTTCTTGATTTGCTCATTTAGCGAGTCTTGTTCGTCCTTCATTGCAACCATTTTCTTATCCACTTGCACTTGCTTTTCTTTTTTCTCTTTGAGCGTCAACACTTGTTTAGTGTACGTGATGGTTAATAGTCCACCCACCACAGCAAAGATAATAGCCATAAAAGCAAGTCTACGGAACAGGGCAATGCGGCGACGACTACGAGTTTTTTTCATTGTTGCAGTATCTTTTATGTAGCGATTTTCTATTCTCGCCACTTTTGATTTGGCTTTTTTCATACATCGTCCCTCCCATGTTCTTATTTGCTTATTGTCTATGATTTTCGGTAGAGAAAAAAACGTTTCTTGCTTAAAATGATATCAATAAATCAGGCATTTGTCTATTGGAATCCGCTAATTTTATGATATTTTTCTTGACTTTTTGACAAAAAATTGTTTGCAAGTTTTCTTGTTCAATAAAAAATCGTTTGAAATCGGCTAATCAGTGCCATTTCAAACGATTTTTCTTTATCTACTTTCGTCTGTGCGTTCTTCTTTAATAATCGTATACATTTCAGTTGCTTGTTCTTTTTTCGCATTTTCTTCTAGACGTTCGATTTTCGCTGTAACGATTTTAGGGCCAAAGCGAATAACTAGTTCATCTCCAGATTTTACATTGGTTCCTGGTTTCGCTGTTACTCCGTTTACCGCAATGCGTCCTTTTTCTGCTACTTCTTTTGCTACTGTACGTCTTTTAATTAGTCGAGATACTTTTAAATATTTATCTAATCGCATGGTTGTAGCCATTTTATTCACCTACTTTATATTAATTATTTCCGTGCAACAAGCTTACTTAGTGCTAATAATTTGGAACCAAACGGAAGGAAAACAAAATCTTTTGGACCGAGTAATTTATATCTTAGTGCAAAAACAAGGAAAATCCCGCCACCCACTAGTGCACTAACAATTGCTTGGAATGCACTACCGAGTCTTGTGTCGAGTGGCGCTAACCATTCGAATAAGCACGGGAATACAGCCATTAGTACTAAAGCGGCAACTAGCCTGAACAACATTGTTTTTTCAACGAAAGGCACGCGGATTGTTTGTTTTAGTGATACGTAACAAATGAGGAGGATTACAAGTAAGCCAACACACGTCGAAACGGATGCACCCACTGTCGCAAGTCTCGGAATAAGAATGCCCCCTGTTACCCATTTTACAATAAGTCCAATTCCAACGCCAACTGCGGGTACAGCAATTTTTCCGAAGCCTTGTAAAATACTGCTTAACATGATGATTAGTGAGCTCAGGAAAACAGCTGGCATAAATAATTGTAAAACGAATGTGCCGTCTGGCGTTTGGAAAAGCATTTGGTTTAGCGGGCGCATAATAACTATGAGTCCAATTGTTTCTGCACCTGACAAAATTAACGTAATCTTAATCGCCAATAGCACGGAGCGTTTTAGTTCTTTTTGTTGACCTTGAACTCTCGCGGCAGTAATCATTGGGACAAGCGCGAGCGCAAGTCCAGTTGAGATGACTAAACCTAATTGCAAGATTGGCTGTCCGCGGTCGTATACCCCTTTTAGCGACTTAGCGATGAAATCCGGAATCCCTGAGTCACTCATTAAACGATATACTTGGAAGGAATCAACTAATTGGAATAAAATAAGCATGGAGCTAACTACACAAATTGCAACACTTTGCCGCAAGAAGGTGCGGCCAATACCTACTTTTTCTTCTTTATTTGTAAATACAGCTGGTTGAATCCCTTCCCCGAGCCTTACCTTTTTATTATAAAAATGACGCAAAATGAAAATTCCTGAAACCCCACCGAAAAAGGCACCACTCATCGCCATTGAACCTGCATCATATAAATCAAAGTTAAAATGAAGTGCAAGTCCCGCACCTATCAAAATAATCGCTACTCGAATAATTTGTTCGACTGTTTGCGAGATTGCGGTCGGAATCATGTCTCCTTCTCCTTGGAAAAAGCCACGCATAAAAGCAAGCTGCGGCATAAGTAAAAATACGAAACTGATGACCCGAATTAATTCAGATAAAGCTGGGTCGCCCATCATGATGGCAATCAGGTTGGCAAATAGGAATAAAAAGGCGAAAATCACAATACTTACGATTCGGAGCATCCGTGAGACTGCGCGCATAATTATTTGTTGTCGTCTTACATCACCTTCTGCCTCCGCTAACATTTTAGAAATAACAACTGGGAACCCTCCGAGTGCGAGTGTCATTGCAATTCCGTATATCGGATATACTTGTTGGAAAATATAAAACCCTACATCCCCCACCATATTTTGAAAGGGTACTCGGTAAATTGCACTAAGTATTTTAGAAATAAGAGAGGCCGCGGTTAGCCAAGCCGCTCCTTTCATTAGTCGCTTCATGGAACGTTCTGACACTCCGCCACCTCCTTCCTTCTTAATAACTTATCAATTTTCTGTAGATGCTTTTTCTTTCATAGCTCCGCGAAGTTTTTCAGCCAAACTTTTGACTTGGTATAACCATTCTTTTAAAGGTTTATTTTGGACGTTTATCGTGATTTTTAGTTGTGTGCCTTCCATACCCACGCCGACCATTCGACCAAATTCACCAATGATTTGCATGACGATATCTCCGCGAATGCCCGCGGTTCCACTTTCCGAAAATAGCATGGTAATTTTATTTTGTTCTTGTTTAACAGACTCAATACCAACTTCGAGCGCACGGACTTTGAGTTCTGTCATTGTGAATAGATATTCTACTTCTTCCGGATATTCACCAAAACGGTCAATCATATCGCTTTGTAAATCTTCGAGTTCGCTTAACGTTTCAATATTGCGGAAACGTTTGTACATCTCGATTTTTTGGCGTCCGTCAGTGATATAATATTCCGGAATATAGGCGTCTGCTTGGATATCAATTTCAACAGGGACAATTTGTTTTTGTTCTTCTTTTGGCTTTTTCGCCTCAATTGCTTCCTTAAGCATTTGCGAGTAGAGATCAAACCCGACTGAATCGATAAAGCCATGTTGTTGCGCTCCGAGGATATTACCGGCACCACGAATAGATAAGTCACGCATCGCTATTTTGAAACCTGAACCTAATTCAGTGAATTCCTTAATAGCCGATAAGCGTTTCTCCGCTTCCTCACGCAATATTTTATCTTTTTGATACATGAAATAAGCGTAGGCGATTCTGTTCCAACGTCCTACTCGTCCGCGCAACTGATAAAGTTGTGAAAGCCCCATCCGATCGGCATCTTGAACAAAGAGTGTATTAACGTTTGGAATGTCTACGCCGGTTTCAATGATGGTCGTCGTTACAAGCACATCGAATTCCCCTTCAAGGAAACTTAAAATAACGGATTCTAATTCCGATTCGCCCATTTGCCCGTGCGCAGTGGCAACCCTAGCATCAGGAACCATCGCAGAAATTTCATCTGCTTTTTGCGTAATGGATTCCACTCGATTATATAGATAATAAACTTGTCCGTCGCGCGCTAGTTCACGTTCAATTGCTTCTCGTACTAAAACGTTATTCTGCTCCGCCACATATGTTTGCACTGGAAAACGGTTCGCTGGCGGAGTTTCGATGACGGAGAGGTCACGAACGCCGAGCATGGACATGTGTAGAGTTCTTGGGATTGGCGTCGCCGTCAGTGTTAATACGTCTATTTTGGAACGCATTTGTTTGATTTTTTCTTTGTGAGTTACGCCGAATCGTTGCTCTTCATCGACAATCAATAAACCTAAATCTTGATATTCCACATCTTTTGATAGCAAACGATGGGTACCAACAACAACATCAACTGTGCCGTTTTTCATGCCTTTTAATGTTTCTGTTTGTTGTTTTTTCGTGCGAAAACGGCTTAAAAGTCCAATCTCTATTGGAAAGCCTTGGAAACGTTCTTTCATTGTTTCAAAATGTTGTTGCGCTAAAATAGTGGTTGGAACTAAGAAGGCGACTTGTTTGCCATCCATAATCGCTTTGAAAGCAGCTCGTAAAGCCACTTCGGTTTTTCCGTAACCAACATCTCCAACCAACAGACGATCCATCGGGCGCGGTCGTTCCATATCTTTTTTGATTTCTGAAATCGAGCGGAGTTGGTCTTCGGTTTCTTGATACGGGAAAGCTTCTTCAAATTCGCGCTGCATTTCATCATCCGCACTAAACGCATAGCCTTTTTCAGCTTCACGTTCGGCGTATAGTTTGATTAAATCGTCTGCGATATCTTGGACGGAAGCTTGTACTTTTTTCTTCACTCGCTTCCATTCAGCCCCACCAAGTTTGTTTAATCTTGGTGATTTACCTTCTGCACCAACATATTTTTGAACTAAGTCAAGTTGGTCAACAGGGATAAATAGTTTATCTTCACCTTGGTAAACAAGTAGCAAATAATCTTTATGCACGCCGTTGATATCTAGCGTTTCCATGCCAACATAGCGAGCGATACCATGGTTAACGTGAACTACGTAGTCGCCTACTTTTAACTCAGAATAACTTTGAATTCGTTCTGCATTTGAGAGTTTTTGCCTTTTCTTCACCTTTTTGATTTTTTTATTGAACAGTTCAGTTTCACTTATAATAGCTACTTTGGCAAGCGGAAGTTCAAAACCATTCTGGAACGTTCCGATGACAAATTGAACCATTCCATATTTCGGCACATCCGATTCTTTTTTCAAAATCGTGCTTTCCATATCGTAGTCAGTCAAAGTTTGTTGCATTTTTTCTGCGCGTTCTAAGTTTGGAGCTAATATAACAACCGCATAATTGTTCTTATGCCAACTTTCCAGCTCGGTTTTTAACACATTCATTTGACCGTGAAATTGTTGCATTTGTTTATAGACGATGTTGGTTGTTTTAGAAACGCGCATGCTCGCCATTTGTTTTTGGAAAAGTGATAAGTATATTTTTGGCGAGTGATTTCCTTCTAATAATTTTTTGAAAGAATGGCTTACTTGCACGTCGCGAACTGTTTCCATTCGACTTAATGTTTCCGTTTGCCACTCCGCTTCTTCTCGCTCCAAGCTTTCTTCTGTTTCCAAAATCCGCCCAAACTCATCCAGCAAAATTGCCGTGTTTTTTGGTAAATAATCAAAAAGCGAGGCTGGGTCCGGATACGCCAGACCGATATATTTAAAGAACATGTCTGGTTTCACGCCAGAACGAAGCATTTCAAGGTCTTCTTCTAAATTTTCAATGAGCGCTTGCTTATCTTCCTGTTCTTTTAGTTCATTTAAAGTAAGCATCATTTTCTTTTCTAAGCGCTTGACGATATCCGGGTAATAGCTTTGATCTAAAATGATTTCAGTTGCAGGTAGCAGGCGAAATTCTTCCACGCGTGTTGTTGAGCGCTGCGTTTCCACATCAAAGAAACGAAGAGAATCCACTTCGGTGTCAAAAAGTTCTATTCTAATTGGAAACTCTTCGGTAATTGGATAAATATCAATAATTCCGCCGCGAACACTGAATTCTCCAGGAGTATTTACCATTCCACTCATCGTGTATCCCATTGTAACTAATTTTTGACGCAGTACATCTGGATCAATTTCTTCACCTTCTACAATGGATATGTTGAAATGTTTCCAAAGCGATACTGGCGGAAGCATTTTTCTTAACCCAGCTACTGGGACGATAACAATCCCCGGTTTCCCGGATAGCAAGAAGTCAAGTGCTTCCACACGCTGACCACGAAGTTCTGGGCTAGAAATACTCAACTCAGAAGAAATTAATTCATCAGCTGGATATAAAAACAGTCGATCGACATCCATTAAAGAAAGTAAATCGTCATATAATTTTTGTGCGTGGTATAAATTATGCGTAACAAATACAACCGGACGCTTTGACGCACCTTCTACCACGCTTGCAAATAATGCGCGCGAAGAACCTGTGAGCCCTGTGACAAGTTGTGCTTTTTCTTTTTCATCCAGCGCATTTAAGACCGCCCGAATATCTTTTTGTTCATATATTAATTGTTGTAATCCTTTCAAGGGAAAACAGCTCCTTTTTGTCAGAAAATTCATTCTATGTAACACAAGAGTAAATCATGCGTCCGAAGAAAGACCGAAATACGTGGCAAAAAGATTGCCACGCGTCGTCATTGTCTATTTTTGATTGTATTTGTTCATAACTTCTATAAATGGTGTCTGTGCAAAGTCTTCGATGGCATCAGCACTTTTTTGAATTGCTGCGATAATATCAGGTTGTTCTGCTTTAGGAAAATCTCCTAAGACATAATTAATTACTTCTCCTTTTAAGGGACGACTAACACCAACACGAATACGATTAAACTCTTGTGTTTTAACGTGTTGGATAATTGATTTCATCCCATTGTGTCCGCCAGCGCTACCTTTTTGGCGTAATCTAATTTTCCCAACTGGTAAATCAAGATCATCATACACAATCACAACATCTTCAATTGGTATGTTGTAGTAATCCATGAGCGGACGAATGCACTCACCTGAAGCATTCATAAAAGTGAGCGGTTTAACTAAAATCATTTTTTCACCGCCAACGATAATTTCGCTTGTCATACCATTAAATTTTGATTTCTTCCAAGGGGTTTGATGACGAAAACTCAGCTCGTCAACTACCATAAAACCGACATTATGCCGGGTACGTTCGTATTTTTTGCCCGGATTTCCGAGTCCTGCTATTAATTTCATAAAAGCTTCTCCTTACATGAACGAAACCACTTCACGAATGAACTGGTTTTTGTTTCGATGTTTTTTTGATTATAACATGGATTTCACTTGGTTGAAAGTTTTCCAACTAGGCTTGGTGTTCGGCAATTTTATTTTCGATAATTTGCCAGGCTGTTTCCTTTTCCTCTTGAAAATTGACTGTTTTCCAATTTTCCGGTGTTTTTCCGACGTATTTTTCAAAACCGAATTTCCGATATAAATAGATGGCTTGGTAGCTACCTGTTTGCGTTGTTAAATAGACAAATTTGCTTTTATTCAAGCCGAGAATTTTGGATAATAAAGCTTTTGCGATACCTTTTCCACCGTGGGAGTCAAGAACTGCAACCCAGTGAATCCGGCTTTCTATTTTGCCAAATGTATTTCCGTCCCAAAGCATAGCCGTTCCAATAATTTCTCCATTTGGGGCCTTTACAAAGATGCAGCGCTTGGTTAATTTTTCTTTTTCATTTCCAAATTCCGTTTCAAAACGAGCGCGAATACTATCCATTGAAAGCACTTGTCCTGTTTCTAATTGCAATCTACACCAGTCTTCTTCCAACCCATCTTTATAAAAGCAAAAAGAATATCCCGCAGGTAAATGAAACTCTGGATAATTTGTAGCATCGTGATTCACCATAATAACAGAAATATGTGGTACTGACTTATCAAGCATATAAACGCCTCCTTCTCGAAACTATTATAACAAAAAAAATGGAAGATATCGCAAACAAATGCGAATCTTCCATCCTTATTTATTAGAATTTATTCAACAGGTTCTTCATCTTTACCATGTACAGCTTCTGGTTCAGGTGCTTCCGTAGTCGTTGGTTCTTCTTCAGCACGAGGAGCAGATACAGTTACTACCGTTTCTTCTTCTTCAGCTTGCACAACATAATCTTTGTTTTCCGGAAGGTCGTTCGTTGTTAAAACATCACCGATTTCTAATGAAGAAATGTCTAATTCAATTGTTTCTGGTAATTTTTCTGGTGTTGCTGAAACTTTTACATCATGGATAATTTGTTGAAGTACACCGCCAGCTTTAACGCCAGGAGCATCCCCAACTAATACCACACGAACATCTGTCTCAACTTCTTCATTCATATCAACCGCTAGTAAATCAACATGTACTAAAACATCCTTTAACGGGTCCACTTGATATTCATGTAATAAAACGTTTAATTTCTTGCCGTCCACAGTAACTGAAAATACGGCGTTACGACCATTGTCACGAACTGCCTTGATTAATTCCAAAGAATCAACGGAAACTGGAACATTTTCCGATTTGTAGCCATAAATAATTCCAGGTACTTTTCCTTCACTACGCAATCTCGTTACTTCTGAATGTTGCGTTGTTTCTCTTTTCTGGACCTCTAATGTTGTTGCCATAAAAAATCACTCCACTCATTCAATTTTGGTACATCTACATTATATCTACCCTTTAGAAAAATAGCAAAACAAAGGAATAGCCTTATTTTGTTTTGTAAGGTTTATAATTCTCAATAAAAGGTAAACAGAAAATAGCGGTTACTCGCTAATGTGGACGCTTCCAAACTGTACTACAGCGTTTTCACAAATTCATTATAACAACTTTTTTAAATTTAGGACGTTCAACGCTTCACAAATGAAAAATACATGGTATACTGTACTAGTAAATAGATTTTTTATAGGAGGAATTCGAAATGAAAGATCATCAAAAAATTATTTTAGTTGGCGACGGAGCAGTTGGTTCTAGTTACGCATTTGCTTGTGTAAATTTAAGCATTGGACAAGAATTCGGCATTATTGACATAGATAAAGACAGAACAATTGGGGATGCAATGGATTTAAGCCATGCCGTTCCATTTTCTACACCGAAGAAAATCTACTCAGCAAATTATAGCGACTGCCACGATGCGGACTTAGTTGTTGTAACTGCCGGTACTGCTCAAAAACCTGGTGAAACTCGTTTAGATCTAGTAAATCGTAATATCAAAATCATGAAAGGCATCGTGGATGAAGTTATGGCAAGCGGATTTGATGGTATCTTCTTAATCGCTTCTAACCCAGTAGACATCTTAACTTACGCTACATGGAAATTCTCAGGTCTTCCAAAAGAACGTGTTATCGGTTCTGGAACAAGCCTTGATACAGCACGTTTCCGTATGTCAATTGCTGACTATCTAAAAGTAGATGCTCGTAACGTCCATGGTTACATCCTTGGCGAACACGGCGATACAGAATTCCCAGCATGGAGCCACACAACTGTCGGCGGCCTTCCAATTACTGAATGGATTAGCGAAGATGAACAAGGTGCAATGGATACTATTTTCGTAAGTGTTCGTGATGCAGCTTATGAAATTATTAATAAAAAAGGCGCTACATTCTACGGCGTTGCTGCAGCTCTTGCTCGTATTACAAAAGCAATTCTAAATAACGAAAATGCGATTTTGCCACTTTCTGTTTATTTAGATGGCCATTACGGTATGAACGATATTTATATAGGTGCACCAGCAGTCGTTAACCGTCAAGGCGTTCGCCATATTGTTGAAATGAACTTAAATGACAAAGAAAAAGAACAAATGAAAAACTCCGCAGATACACTTAAAAAAGTTCTAGACGACGCAATGAAACAAATAGACTAATATTCTTAAATCCTAAAGCATGCGCCTTCGCATGCTTTTTTTGTTATACTTACTTTATTCGAGAGGAGTGACGCGTATGATTACTTTTGACCAACTTGACACCGAGCTACAAGCCTTAGAAAACCCCAATACGATCAAAATTTTTCGTAATCACGGTTGTCCGGATTCATTAGATCTTTACGGACTAAAAATTGGTGATTTAAAGAAAATCATCCGCCGAGAAAAACTGACAAAAAATCACGAACTCGCCGTAAAACTGATTGAATCAAATAATAGTGACTTGATTTATCTCGGTTTGCTAGCAATTAATCCAAACAAAATAACCACCGAACAAATCGAAAAATGGAATATCGCTTTTCGCGAAACATGGTCACAACTAACTTTTGGACTAGCATCGATTGTAAGCAAACGTGATGATGCACTCCTTTTCGCCAAAACATGGATTGAAAGTGATTATGATTTAACTAAATCCATGGGCTGGCAGATTTACAGCGAACATATTAACAATTTGCCTGAAGCAGAGACATTACTTCAACGCGCGAAAGAAACGCTGCAAACAGAAACCAATAGAACCCGCTATTCAATGAACGGTTTTATTATCACTTGTGGAATTTACAAAGACGATTTGCACGAAAAAGCGATGGAAGCCGCGAAATCAGTCGGGAAAGTTCATGTAAACCTTGGAAATACAGCTTGTAAAGTTCCAGATGCTATTTCTTATATAGAAAAAGCGCGAAATCGTACGAAATAACCGGATATCCTTTGACTAGAAAAAGTACTAAGAGGTATGATAAAAGAAAAACTGGAGGGATAACTCATGATTGTAACAACTTCACCAAATATTGAAGGCAAACAAATTATCGAATATAAAAAAATCGTTTTCGGCGAAGTCATCACTGGCGTTAACTTTATGAAAGATATTGGGGCTGGACTTCGAAATTTCTTCGGGGGCCGTTCGCAAGGCTATGAAGATGAACTTATTAATGCTCGCGAGGAAGCAATTCGTGAAATGGAACAACGTGCGAAAGATATTGGCGCAAATGCCGTTATCGGTGTTGATATTGATTATGAAGTGCTTGGAGCTGATAACGGAATGCTAATGGTCACTGCATCTGGTACAGCTGTTGTCATCGAAGCGCAAGATTATTAAATAAAAAAGAAGTATCCAAATGAATCGGATACTTCTTTTTTATTGCAAATTTATTTTGAAACTTCTTTATAGCCTTGGGATTCTAGCATTTTTGCAGATTCCTCCATGCTAATCCCTTTAGAAGTATCACCATTTGAAGACATACCAGGGATTTTGTTCATATCTTCCGAAGAGATTTTAGTGTAATCTACTTCTAGTGTTTCAATAGCTTTATCATCTTTATATTCAATCTTTTCTTTTAAACCATCAATACCTTGGAATTTATCGCTTGTTGCTTTAAGCATTTTTTCAGCGTCTTCTTTTGAAGCCACACCTAACGAAGCATATGACATTGTATTTTCAGCTGTTTGTTTAGTAACTTTGTCTCCCTTATATGTGTATGTTAATTTAGAATCAACACCATTTTGGGAAAGTGTGTAAGTTTTCGTTTCTTCTTTATCCCCACACGCGACTAACATAACTGCCATGATCATTACAAATAGAACTGCGGTACCCTTTTTAAGCATTTTCATAGATGTTCCTCCTATATTGTTTTTTAACTATTCAAGACTACCTAACAAACCGCACTATTGCAATAGATATTTTGTGAACATTTCCCAACAATACTTTTTTGATTGACACGAAAAAGTCACAACTCATCGTAACTTTACTCTTCGTTCGCAATCCCTTTTTCATCATCCAAAATAACAATGAAAATGGACTTATCAGCAACTTTTTGTTCGTCTTCATTTAAAATTCCAGCTATATCACCCTTTTCCTCAAACAAATTCTCTTTTATGGAGAAGAAATGGATTTTTTGATTAGTATTTTTTATTTCACAACTTCCAAGACACTCAATCTCCTTTGCATCGCTTAAATGAAATGGTTCATCTTTCCATACGCTTATTTTTATTATAAGCAATATTAATACGGAACATAACGCGATTACTAACACTACAAAGAAAAAGATTAACCTCCCTTTTATATACATTTGGCTTACTTCCTCCCCATAAAATATATCCACCCGCTAACGAGTGGATAAGAATGTATTCCTAAATATTGTTATTCATTTGTTTTTTTAGACCAAAATTCTAAAAAACCTGCCAAAGTTTGCTGTGAATCTCTTAGTCTAGCTCCAGTAGGTTCCACTGTATCCTTTTTCCATTCAGAATTTCCTACTAAATATGATTTTTTAGTTTTCGCATTGACTATTTTCGGGTAGTCCGCTTTCGCCCTTTTCGCATTTTCATAGAGCCAGTCTTTCACGTCATCTGAGCAAAATCTTTTTGCTACCATGTCTTCCGTTGCTTGATAATTGTGTTTAATGGTATCTACGTAATTTTCATATGCACAGTGGTAGCCTGGAGGGTATGATATTGCGGTAAAATTATTGGCGTGCATAGGTTGACTAATATCCGTATAATAATGGATTGCTAGGCCTAATTTATAAAACGCTGTGTCAAATTTCCCTTCTCGGTAATCAGTCACCGATTGATTGAAATACTTTGCTCCTGTTATTTTCGCATTAGCAAAACCCGGCAAATAAGTATTATCTCTATCAGGATTATAAAAATGAGATAAAAATGTACTAGTATCATAATATGGATTTTTATGATCCGCATCATATATTCCTTGAGCTATTTGTTTATCGAATTTTTTAAGTTCATTCATTAAATTAGCTCGCATATGATTTACATCTTTAGCTAGTATTTTTTCCGCTTGTTTAAAAAGCCAATAGTGCGTATTTACGTCAGTATTTGTCGGGTTATCCGCGGACCAACTAAGTTTATGTGGTAATTTGCTGTCAATATCATGCGGAGCTGCGGGTGTTTGTAAGTATTCATCACAACAGGCATTTGCTTTTATCGTTACCGGAAAGACTAGAACACTTGCGATCAAGCACATACCTAGAACCACCTTTTTGAATTTCATATCATTCACCTCACTTTTTCTTTCGTTCTGTGTTTTTAATTATTTTTTCTTAATTGAATAATTTTGATAAACGCCCCTAAAGAGAACACGCCAATAGCTAACATTGCAAGAATTAACGTCGTATGGTTCCCTGGTTCTTCCTTCGCTTTTTCGTCTTCTGCACTTTTAGCAATTAGTTTTCCTTCTTCAATGCCAGCAGAACGATTTTTTCCGTTTGCGTTATTAGCTGATTCGCTTTCCTCTACCATTTTTTCCTCGGTTTGTGGTTTCATTTCCTCTTTATCGCTCTCTGTAGCTTCTTTTTGGATTACTGGTAGGCTCGGCATATTAATTGACTGCTTGTTTGTTTCTGCTTGTTTTTCTATAAAGGGTGTTTTATTTTCCCTAAGTACGGTTTCTTGTGGTTTTGTGGCAGGAAGTTCTGCTAGCTTTGGTGCGGTCTTTACAGGGGTTGGTTTTTTAGTCACTGTTTTCGTTGTAGTTTTTTTATTAAACACATTTAATGGCTGTGATGGATTCTTAAATGGCGTTTTTTTAGTTATGTCACTTATCAGAGCCGGTGCGCTTATTTTCGATACCTTTGGACTTAACGAAGGAACCGGGCTGCTAGCAAACGGATTTAATGGTAAAAAACCCGCATTTCTTGAGTGTTTTCCTGTTCCTCTATCTCTTAAATCAGCTAGGCGATCAATTTCTTCTTCTGTTGTCTCGCTGTTTTCGTCATCTGTAAAATCACCACTATTCAGCGAACTAAATTCTTCAGATGTTGGTCTACCGCCTCTCCCGTTCAACTCTTCTTCTGTTGGGATTGGTGGGAAATCAGAGAAATTTTGACTATGGCGATTAATAGCATTTCTCAAACTAGCTAAATCCCCTCTTGTAAAACTAGAATCTAGCGAGGATGCTGTTTCCCGGATGATTTCTAGTTCATCTTCTGTTGGAGGCGGTGGAAATTCGAACGAGCTCGGTTCCGATGTAGCAGGAGCATTAAAACCAAGAAGCATTGGCGTCTCTGGCAAAGCAAGTCTTAACTCTTCATCCGTAGGTGGTGGTGGAAATTCGAATGAGCTCGGTTCTGATGTAGCAGGAGCATTAAAACCAAGAAGCATTGGTGTCTCTGGCAAAGCAAGTCTTAACTCTTCATCCGTAGGTGGTGGCGGGAAGTCCGAAGCATTTACCTCTTCACTTTTCTTTTTGGTTAATAATTGGTCAATTAACCCTGCACTTTTATCAACAATCGCTTTCTTTACTTCAGGATTTTCGTCGATTTTATCACGTACCCATTTCCCCGCATCTTTTATTTTTTTAAATACTTTAGGGAAAAATGGTTGTTGGTTTGCTTTTAAAGGTTGTGGTGAAGACTCATCTGCTGACTGCATGCTAGAATCTAAGTCACTTTCAGAAGCATCCGCAACTGACTCTTTCGCCACTTTTTTCTTATTTACTTTTGTTGGTTTATCCGGATAAGTAAGGCTTTCAAGCTCACTATCCGATGATGCTATGGCTTTCCTTCTTTTTTTAATTTCCGCTGCGCTATCCGATGGCAATCCTGGATGACGACGCTCCACTTGTATAGCTGGTCGGTCGGCTCCTGAAGCCTCTTCATTTATAGCCGCATTCTCAGTTTGTTCACTGTTGTTATTATTGATATTTGGACCTTTTTCTGCTTTTTCTTTCAACATTGCTATTAGGTCTGCTTTGTTCGTATTTCTCACTTTATTCGATTTTTCTAGTTCTTTAATATCACGTGAACTTACTTCACGTGCAGTTTCGTATCTTGGTCCCGTATTTACCTCGCTTGGTTGCTCTTCTGTTTTTTCTTCTTCCCATTCATCTGTGTTTAGACTAGAATCTTCGCTATCTGTCGCTGCAAATATTATGTCGGGGTTAATCGTAATGCAATTGGCAGTAATGAAAACCACCATCATCGCACGCATAAATCTGTTTAATCCCACTTATACTCCCTCCTCGTGATACGCTAATACAACCTTTTTAGAACAAGGAAAATTCGGCCTTCATTTTCACTAATTTGTTCCGTTAAAAATTGGATTAGCAGTTAGTTATCTTCTTAATTAGCTAATATAAGAAAAAATATTCATGAATTATTTTAAGAATATCACTTGGAGAATTAATTTTTCTCTAACATTTGTTAATCAGTTAACCCCAACTGCTTCCCAAGCTTCAGCAACTTTTTTAGAAGCATCTTCACCATATAAATCTTTCGCTGCTTGTTGAAGCGCTTTTTTCGCATCGGTAAACTGGGATTTTTTCGTTAAATAGTACTTTAAGGCGCGAAAATAAAGCTGTTCTGTTTTTTCTTTTCCAAGTTTAGTGATAGTATTATAGGCTGCTTTATTCGGGATACCACTATTATAATGAACTCCGCCCCAGTCGCCTTCCTCTGTGAGTGGAAGCGATTCGTAATCTTTCATATGAGCCGCTTGATTATATTTGTCAGGATCTTTAATGCTTCTTATTCGCCCATCTCGCGACCCACGCACACAGACATCCTCACCAATCAACCAATGATTTGGCGCAATAAAATAACCAAAAACATCGGCGAACGACTCGTTTAGCGCACCTGATTGCCCTTCGTATTCCAATCCCGCCGAATACTGGATAACCGCATGCGTTAGTTCATGACCAACAATAGTTTTGGCGCATGAAAATGGTTTGAAATTCTTTTTGTCCCCATCTCCATAAAGAATTTCTTGGCCATCCCAAAAGGCATTATTGCAATTCAAGCCATAATGGACAAACGAATCAATTTCTCCACCTTTACCATCTAGACTCTCTAGTTGGTGGACATTTTTATAGTATTCGTACACTTCACTTGCGTAAAAATGAGCATCCACTGCGGAACTAAATTCTGGATCCGTAAACATATTCGTTTTATTTGATACCACTTTCCCAAACGAAGTGTCGGTATTATGTTTTAAATCAAAAGTTCTTATGAGTCCTTTATGAGTTCTATCCACTAAGTAAAATAGGTCATTAATTTTCATAACATGTAGTGGCCTCTGGAGCAATCGGTTGGCTCCTTTACCAAGCGCTTGAAAATCTTTGTGGGTATCAGCCCGTTCTACCTCGGAAAGCATATTTTGCTTTTTTAAAATTGCGCCGGTTTCTACGTCCACTTGAACAATCCAACTCGCAACTTCCGGCTCAGCAAAAATCAATTTTATATTATAAACTAAGCGTTTTGTTCTGGAATTGAGGATGATTTCTTTTTCTTTCACTGGGTTTCCGACATAACTTTTCACATGAGCTTCACTCTGACCGATGGCTTCAAATGCTTTTTCGATAGCATTTTTTTCTGTAATTTTTATTTGATTAGTAATCCTAAGCTGTCCTTGCTGCAAATCTCCATTTATGAAAGTGATTTTATTATCCGGTGTGACGTGGACCTTGATTTCATCATTATCGGTCAAGTAACCACCAGAACTTAGCGCGAGCGTATAATGCGTAACGCCTAGCTTATCTTTTGTCATATCAAGAATTTTAAAATTTTTATAAAAATCTTTTGCTTCGCAGGAATCTGGCAAAGCTTTTAAATCAGCAGGGGTCTTTTTGGCTTGTGTATTATTTTGAAGTTTTTCTTCCCCGACAGAATCTGCTTTTACCGTCATAGTGAAATGAGCCTGAAAAGCTATTACCATGATGATACAAATAAGTTTACTTTTCATTTCACCGCTCCTTTTTAATTCGTAAAACTAAGTTTAAGCCACCTACAACTAATCTGACAGAGAGAGTTAAGGACACGTTTTTTAGTATATGTGGGAACTAAATTATACGTTTTGCAGTAGAAACTATAGGTGGCTTAAACTTTGGGATATGCTTATATTATATGGATAAACAGTCAGATATTCTTTTACATTTGTTAATTCTTCTAAAAAAATTAAAAAATAAGCCTGTTTCTACATTCTTCACAAAATAATTTACGAAGAGTGCAAAACAAGCTTATTTTTTCGTGTGTGTTAAGCGGTTTTATTCTTAATTTTTTATTACTTTTACAATTATTCGATTGGATTATCTACTTTATTACTATATTTCGGATAAAGCGTGGTGCCCCAGATGGAGATATTTCTATTTTTCACAAGTGGTAAGTTCCGGTCATCAATTACCGTTCTCCACCATTCCCAAGCTAAACCAGTGCATTCTTTAGCGTAAACATTAATATTTCTCGCGTTACCTGGCAAATAGATGGACGATGTGAAATGAGCTAGCTTGCTTTTATTGTTTTCGCTCCAGTTTTTATGTTGAACAATTTCGTTACCTTCAGGATCATAATTTACTTCATCCCAAGAAATGTTGAATTGAGCAACGTATCCTCCAGAGTGATCGATGTTAATTTTTCCATCTGTATAAGCTTTTGAAGTTGTTTCAATATATTCTGAGTTGTTTTTAATAACAGCTAATTCATTGTCTTTTAGGAAGTTTGTTGTATAAGCAATGGGAACTCCTGGTGTTTCTCGATTAAAAGTAGCGCCTTTTTTCAAAATATCGCGTAAGTCTCCGAGGTTGCCGTCGATGATTTGAACTTCATCTTTTGCGGAACCTCCGTAAATTACGGCTTTGAAGGAAGAATTTTTGATGATATTTGTTAGTTCTACATCACCTGAGACAGATTTTCCGCTTACGGCAGCATCAAAAGCAGCTTTTACTTTAGTACTATGGGAATTAGTTGATAATTTCAAATAAACTTGACGGCCATACGCCACACTTGAGATATATGCAGGAGGATTTTCTGCATTCACTCCAAGCGCTTGCAACTGCTCTTTAGTAACAGCTTTGCCGAAAAATCTGGAAGGTCTTGTAGGTTCATTAACATTCACGTTATAGTAAATTTGTTTAAAACTAATGACTTCTTCTTGCATTTTCCCTTCACTGATTGCGCCGAAGTTTACATTCAAGCTATTATTTACAGCTTTAAATGCTGTACCAAATTTCGCAATTAATTGTGATTCACTGTAAGCCATTTCGTCATCATAATCAATTTTTGCACTTACATTTGGATAAGCTTGAGCATATTTTTCATTCCATCTTTCCACTAATGTATTTACTGCGTTGTTAACGTTTGATTTAGTGGCATTTTTTACAACGATTTTATTGTCTTGATTAGTCATACCTGGCAAATCAATGCTGAGTGTTAATGAATCACGTTTTACAGGGAGAACATCTGGTTGATTTTCTACTAATTCCGAATTCGCTTTTACGAGAGCACCTGGATAGGTTAGGCTCGAAATTGCATTCACAACTTGAATGTCTGCATTATTTTGATTGATGGATTTCTTCTTTTTCTCCACAACAATATATTCATTTCCATCTTTGTAACCTTTTCTTGGCGGCACATTTGTCACTGCATCTCCGTGGTATACTAATACATTGTTTTTATTGTAATCCAATCCTTGTATATACTTATCGATTTCATCCGCGTGTTTCTTTTCGATTGGCGTCTTAGGACTTGCAGGCGGAGATGCTGGTGGTGCCATGGATGAAATTGAATTTTCTTTATTGAATGCAGATGCATCCTTTGCTTCAGTTTGTTGCGCAATTGGTAGACTAACTAATATAAGTGTAATAAAAACTAGCATTATTTTTTTCATGGGTTTCACTCTCCTTCTACATTTTTTAACCTAATAATGCCAAATACCGTTTGCCACCCCTCTCTTTTGATAATTATAATATTGGCGAAATTCGCTTCTAAAGATGAAACGCAATATTATATGCTTGCTTTATAGCTTTATTCTAGTCCTGCTGTCCCTTTATCGTCGTTAACAAATGTTAATGCCTCAACATAAAAGTCACTTTAAGATAGGAATATACTAATCAAAGGAGGGGGCCATTTTGTATAAGAATTATTTGCAACGCACATTAGTTTTATTACTCTGTTTTATTTTATACTTTTTTACTTTCCCATTAGGCGGAAAAGCATATTCGCTTAATAACTGGAATAAGCCAATAAAGAACTCTGTAACTACAAAACAATGGATGTCCGCTCTACCTGACACAACAAACCTAGCAGCGCTCTCTATACCAGGTACACATGATACGATGAGCTATAACGGAGACATAACATGGACATTAACCAAACCACTAGCTCAAACACAAACGATGTCATTGTACCAACAACTAGAAGCAGGAATACGGTACATCGATATTAGAGCAAAAGACAATCTCAACATTTACCATGGGCCAATTTTTTTAAATGCATCACTTTCAGGTGTATTAGAAACGATTACTCAATTTTTAAAGAAAAATCCAAAAGAAACCATTATTATGCGTTTAAAAGACGAGCAAAACAGCAACGATAGTTTTGATTATCGGATCCAACCACTAATCAACATTTATAAAGATTATTTTTACACTACTCCCAGAACTGACACGAGCAATAAAATCCCTACATTAAAAGATGTCCGCGGAAAAATATTATTACTTTCAGAGAACCACACAAAAAAGCCATTAGTCATTAACTCACGCAAATTCGGCATGCAGTTCGGCGCACCTAACCAAGTAATTCAAGATGACTACAATGGTCCGAGTGTGAAAACAAAATTCAAAGAGATTGTCCAGACTGCTTATCAAGCTTCCAAAGCGGACAATAAACTTTTTCTTAACCATATTAGCGCCACTTCATTAACATTCACACCTCGTCAGTATGCTGCAGCATTAAACAACAAAGTAGAGCAATTCGTACTCAACTTAACATCGGAAAAAGTTCGAGGATTAGGCATACTAATCATGGACTTCCCCGAAAAACAAACAATTAAAAACATCATAAAAAACAATAAATTCAACTAACATATATTATTCCTACAAAAAAGGGTTAGTATATCTCCGAGCAACCTCGGAACCATATACTAACTCTATTTCAATTTTAACATCTAAATAAATCCGTTTTTAAATATGTATGCATTTCTTTTGCGAAATCAAAATTTGTATAATAAAATCCTATATGTAAAAAACATCATTTAGCGTGACTTTCTTTCAACAGCTAACAATTGTTGTTACTGCCTAATGTTTTTAGGGTATTTTAAAAAAGGGCGATAAAAAACGATTGGGGGATGAGACATGAACGCTCAAGCAGAAGAATTCAAAAAATATTTAGAAACTAACGGGATAAAACCAAAACAATTTCATAAAAAAGAACTTATTTTTAACCAATGGGATCCACAAGAATATTGTATTTTTCTATATGATGGTATCACAAAGCTCACGAGTATTAGCGAGAACGGGACCATCATGAATTTACAATACTACAAAGGGGCTTTCGTTATAATGTCTGGCTTTATTGATACAGAAACATCGGTTGGCTATTATAATTTAGAAGTCATTAGCGAGCAGGCTACCGCATACGTTATCAAAATAAACGAACTAAAAGAACTACTGAGCAAAAATCTTACGCACTTTTTCTATGTTTTCCAAACCCTACAAAAACAAGTTTCATACAGTCTAGCTAAATTTAATGATTTTTCGATTAACGGGAAGCTTGGCTCTATTTGCGGTCAACTTTTAATCCTGACCTATGTGTATGGTAAAGAAACTCCTGATGGCATCAAGATTACACTGGATAATTTAACAATGCAGGAGTTAGGATATTCAAGTGGCATCGCACATAGCTCAGCTGTTAGCAGAATTATTTCCAAATTAAAGCAAGAGAAAGTTATCGTGTATAAAAATTCATGCTTTTATGTACAAAATCTTGATTATCTCAAAAGATATGCCCCTAAATTAGATGAATGGTTTTATTTAGCATGTCCTGCTACTTGGGGAAAATTAAATTAAATCAAAAACAGTATTCCTCAATGAGGAATACTGTTTTATATTTTATTCGAATAAAGAACTTACAGAAGCATTTTCATGAACGCGTACGATTGCTTCACCAAGAAGAGCTGCAACAGATAGTTGTTCCATTTTGTCAATCCATTTTTCTTCTGGAAGAGCGATGGAGTTTGTAACAACTAATTTTTCGATTGGCGATTCTTCAATACGTTTCATAGCCGGACCTGAAAGAACTGGGTGCGAACAACATGCGTAAACTTTTGTTGCGCCAGCTTCACGCAATGCTTTAGCAGCAAGTGTGATTGTTCCAGCTGTATCAATGATATCATCAATAATAATACAAACTTTTCCTTCTACATTACCAACGATGTTCATTACTTCAGCCACGTTTGGACGCGGACGACGTTTATCAATAATAGCAATCGGCGCTTTCAAACGATCAGCCATTTTACGGGCACGAGTAACTCCACCATGGTCAGGTGAAACCACTACTAAATCGTCGCCTAAATGACGTTCGCTGAAATAGTCACTTAGAAGGCGTACTGCGTTCAAGTGATCAATTGGAATATCAAAGAAACCTTGGATTTGCGGTGCATGCATATCAAGTGTAATCATTCTAGTTGCACCAGCAGTTTCGATTAAGTTTGCTACTAATTTCGCTGTGATTGGTTCACGACTTCTTGCTTTACGGTCTTGACGTGCATAACCATAATAAGGCATAACAATATTAATTGTTGCTGCGGAAGCGCGTTTCAACGCATCAATCATGATCAAAAGTTCCATTAAATTCTGGTTTACAGGATTACTCGTTGATTGAATAACATATACATGACAACCACGGATACTTTCTTCAATGTTAATTTGGATTTCTCCATCACTAAAATGAGTAACACTTGATTTCCCTAACTCAATACCTACTTCTTTCGCAATCTCTTCAGCTAGTTCACGATTAGAATTTAGCGAGAAAATCTTCAACTTTGGATCAAAATACTCGTTTGACATAATCAGCCTCCACTATTTTTTATTAAAATTTTAAACTTTCCAATTGGAAGTTATTTACTATGATTCAAATGTTTCGCATAACCAAGTTTGTTGTCTTGTTTCGCGCGAGCAATACCTAGCGCATCTTCAGGAACATCTTTTGTAATTGTGGAACCAGCGGCTATGAAAGCTCGGTCGCCCACTTTGACAGGTGCAATCAGGTTTGAATTACAACCTACAAAGACATTATCACCAATAATGGTTTTAGCTTTGTTTTTGCCATCATAATTAACAGCAATACTTCCGCAACCAACATTGACGTTTTTACCAATTTCCGCATCTCCCATATAAATGAAATGTGGTAATTTAGTTCCTTCACCAACAACTGCTTTTTTCGTTTCGACGTAATTTCCGATTTTCACATGATCGTGAATGTCAGATTCTGGTCTTAGGTGGGCATATGGACCAATTTGAACGTCATCTCCAACTTTACTTTCGAAAATGGAAGAAGTTCTAACATGCACTCTTTCACCGATAACACTGTTTACGATTTCCGAGCCACTTGTAACCACACAATCATCGCCGATTACAGTTTTCCCACGAAGCATAACTCCAGGTTCAATTACTGTATCTTGACCAATTTTTACATCTATATCAATATACGTGCTTTCAGGATTAACAAGCGTTACGCCATTACGCATATGATTTTCGTTAATTCGACGTTGCATTAATTTGGACGCTTCAGCTAGGGCAATTCGGTCGTTCACTCCAAGTGACTCTTCGAAAGACTCCATTCTGTAAGCCGCAACGACTTCATCCGAATCTTTTAAAATTTTAATAACATCTGGTAAGTAATATTCTCCTTGCACATTATCGTTAGAAACATTCTCTAACGCTTCAAAAAGAGCTTTATTGTCAAAGCAATATGTTCCAGTGTTAATTTCTGAAATACGTTGTTCTTTTTCTGTTGCATCTTTATGTTCTACGATTTTTTCTACAATGCCTAGGTCATCACGAATAATACGACCGTAACCTGTAGGATCTTCAATAACTGTTGTAAGAATAGTTGCTTTTGCACGTTTTTCGTGGTGATATTTAAGTAAAGCTTCCATCGTGCTAGCTTCGATCAAAGGTGTGTCCCCACAAACAACTAGAGTCACACCGTCTTTACCTGCAAGTTCTGCTTTCGCTTGAAGTACCGCATGTGCCGTTCCAAGTTGTTCATCTTGTTTTACAAACTCGCTTTTACCTGCTAAATGCTCTTGTACTTTCTCAGCTCCATGACCTACAATCGTAACCACTTTATCAACATTAAGCGTTGAAATTTGATCTACTACATGTTCGACCATTGGTTTTCCACAAACAGGATGCAATACTTTGTAAAGTTTTGATTTCATCCGTGTGCCTTGGCCAGCAGCAAGCACTACAGCATATCGTTTTGACATTATATAGAACCTCCAATATTCACTATTCATCCACTATGAATGATAACGTAAAATTTACATTTTTTCAAGAATGCACCCAAATAAAAAACCTTACCTACTTTTTTTAGGTAAAGATTCAATTTAAAGTTTTATTTGTTTGAAAATTCCGAAAGATATAGTATGATTATTTATTTGCTTACTAAAAGAAGAATTGACACGTATGCTACAAAAAAAATTTCTAAAATGGACCTGTTTTTGCAACATCATTTAAAATTCTCCTCCCTGTTTTATAATCTGCTATTAATTATACCATAGCCAAAATAGAAGACCAAGGCTATTTATGATTTTTTTCATGCTTCTTCCACACAAAAAGGGCTGGCACTAAGCCAGCCCTTGAAAATTTTAAATTATTCAGCAGAAACGGATTCAGATTCTTCTTCTGTTACCGCAGTCGCTTCTTCTTCACCAACGCGCTCATATTCAGCTAAAACTACTTCTTGAATTTTTGCACGAGTGTCGGAATTAATTGGGTGAGCGATATCACGGAATTCACCGTCAACACCACGTTTACTTGGCATAGCTACGAATAAACCGTTATTCCCATCAATAACGCGAATATCATGAACTACAAATTCCTCATCTAAAGTGATTGAAGCAATCGCTCTCATTCTTCCATCAGTTTCTACACGACGTAATCTCACATCTGTTACTTGCATTATTAGTCACTCCTTATCCCATTTGCCTCTTTCAAAAAGAATCTGCTTATCCCAGCTAAAATCTTAGGTATTTATCCCCCAACTGTTCCCAACAACGTTCTCCCTAACCGAGGATTTTTTTAGTTTTCTTCTACAATACTTTCGTCTGCAGAACTTTCTTCGTTTACTGCTGGTTCGTCCGCTACTTCATAAGCAGCTAAAACGGCTTCTTGAATTTTTGCACGGGTGCCTGAGTTAATTGGATGAGCGATATCTCTAAACTCACCATCCGGCGTACGTTTACTAGGCATAGCTACGAACAATCCCTCGTTGCCATCGATGACACGAATGTCGTGAATAACAAACTCACCGTCAATCGTTATTGAAGAAATAGCTTTCATTCTCCCATCTGTCTCAACACGTCGTAATCTCACATCTGTAATCTCCATTATCTTCACCACCTTAATCTAGTTGCGCTGCTAGTAAACAATGCTCACATGCAACTTAAGTACACACTCGAGAAAAATTCCCCCATAGAAAAAATTACTTTTATAAAGCAAGCAATATTCACGTAAAATTCTTCCCTATGAACATAATAATAAAAAAAACTAAATTTGACAACTTTGTGAATTGTAATCTAAAAAAAAGTTTTTTTTTTTGAAAATCGTTGACTTTTACAGATTGTTCCTTCTAGTTTTTGTTTTGTATACAATAATTATCATTATACGTATAAAAACTTCAAAACCATTGCCATCACAGTATCAATCTGTAATCATCATACTATTTTGCAGACAATAACACCAGTAAAACGGTATTTGATTTATCATTTTTCGAAGATAATTGTATACAATATCTATAGGATTTATGAGTTTACAGAGCTCATATATTTACATTTTTATACTTCTCTAAACCATTTAAGCTAATTAACCAACAGAGACTATATTCCCCCAAAACCCCATTCTAATGCACGTTGCGAGAATTAATTTTATTTTTATTCTAAATTTTTTACCAAAACTGGCTATTGAAAGCGTTTAATTGTGACAAAAAGATTAAATATAGATGACAAGACAACTTAGCCGCTAATTTTAGTAAAAAAAGAAGCCCGAAACAGCTCATTTCGGGCTTCTTTTTATTTACTCGGATCTTAATGCGTCAATTGGTCTTAATTTCGAAGCTTTATTAGCAGGTGCGATACCAAATATCACTCCAATACATAGTGAGAATACGAAGGAGAATATAATGGTTCCTGCAGTTATTCCTGACGATATACCTGCGACGGAGCCAAATATGAGCGCTCCTGAGACACCGATAATAATACCGATAACCCCACCACAGACACTAATAACAATGGATTCAATTAGGAATTGTAACAGAATGGCCCGTTTTTTAGCTCCGAGCGCTTTTCTTATACCAATCTCTCTCGTTCGCTCACTAACAGAAACTAGCATAATATTCATAATTCCAATACCACCAACAACAAGCGAAATGGCAGCAATCGCACCAAGCGCAGTAGTTAGGGTTGTACTAATCGTGTTGAAAGCATTGAGAATCTCTTGTTGATTGATGACTTGATAAGATGGTCCCATTTGTGCAGATGAAGCATTTTTTTCTTGTTCTTTTTCGTCGCCAAATTTAATTGCAAGACGTGATTCTAATGTGTTTACTACAAAATCAACATCTTCAGCAGATTTTGTTTCTACATAAATTGTACGAACGTTCGTATCTTTTAAGAGCCTTTGAGCGGAAGAAATCGGAATAAAGATTTGATCATCGCTCGATCCCATCATAGACGCGCCTTTTTCTTTCAAGACACCAACAACTTTGTAAGGCATTCCGTTTAATCTAATGGTTTCGCCAATCGGATCCCCAAAACCAAATAGATCACTTGCTACCGTAGAGCCTATTACAGCTACTTTCTGGCCATATTCGGTATCAATCGGTAGTAGGAAACGCCCTTCTTTCATTTCTAGGCTACGCGCGGCCTTATATTGGTCATTCGTGCCTATCACCTTATTACTTGAATTCTTATAATCAAAAGTTGCATTGACTTGTCCAGATAATTCTGGAGAAACGCTTTTGACTCCATCAATGTTTTGATATTTCATTACTTCATCATACGTATATTTGTCGTTTGGATTAACAGAGCTATTAACTACTGTAATTAAATTCGAACCCAAATCGCCCATTTGATCATCAACTTCTTGCGTCACACCATTTCCAAGAGATACTAAAAGAATAACAGATGCGACACCAATAATAATACCTAGCATGGTTAGAAAAGACCTTAATTTACTTGCCTTTAATTGTTTCCATGCCATTTTCATACTTTGGAGAACGTTCATGCTTGGGTCGCCTCCTCATGGAATAATTTACCATCTTGAATACGGATACTTCTTGTACCGTAAGAGGCGATAGTTGGATCATGTGTAATCATAACAATGGTGTTTCCAGCGCGATTCAATTCTTGCAGGATCCCCATTACTTCTTTACCAGTTTTCGAATCAAGCGCACCAGTTGGCTCATCTGCTAGCAAAATTTGCGGTTTACCAGCAAGTGCTCTAGCGATAGCAACACGTTGCTGCTGTCCACCAGAAAGTTGCGTTGGTAAGTTTCTACGCTTTTCAAGTAAGCCTACTTTTTCCAAACATTCGATTGCGGCTTTTTCTCGTGCAGAAACACTTAGTCCTGCATAAATTAGTGGTAGTTCCACGTTTTCAAAGGCAGATAATTTTGGAAGCAAATTAAACTGCTGAAAAATAAAGCCGATTTTTTTATTTCTGATTTCGGATAGTTTATTATCGCTCAGTTTAAAAACATCTACATCATCAAGGTGATAGCTGCCTTCATCCGGAACGTCCAAACAGCCAATCATATTCATTAAAGTAGATTTACCGGAACCGGACGGACCAACGATGGATAAAAACTCGCCTTGCTCAACGGTAAAAGTAACATCGTCTAATGCTTTAAAAGTTTCTCCGCCTAGCGTATATGTTTTCGTTAAATTTTTCATGTCAATTAGCGGTTTTGGCATGTTTATCCCTCCTTCATACAATTTGTCTAATTTGTACTTACAAAAAACTTAGCTTGGAGCACCAGGAACCGTAGAAGTTTCTTGTGTAGGAAGGATTACTTTTTCGCCTTTTTTAACACCTTTAGTGATTTCGATATTATCTTCATTATGAAGACCAGTTTCTACAAATTTCTTCACTTTTTTCGTTTTCCCATTGTCTTTTTCTTCTGGGACTAATACGTAATATTTGTCGTCACTGTCTTTTTGAACAGCTTCAATTGGAACGTATAGCGCATCTTTTTTCTCATTTACTAAAATGGAAGCATCAGCAGTCATACCCGCTTTTAAGTCGTCTGTTTTATCAAGAGAAATGATTACGGAGAAGCTAGACACACCATTTTGGACTTGACCTTGTTCTGCGATTTCTTTCACTTTTCCTGTATAAGTTTTGTCAGGTAATGCTGTTACTGTGACTTTTACTTCTTGGTCTTTCTTGATGTTAGGAATATCAAGTTCGTCCATTTGCGCTACTAATTGAAGTTCATCGTAATCTGGAACTTGTGTGTTTACCGGAGAAATCGCGCCTGTTCCTGTAGCATTGATTTTCATATCTCCTTGTTTTACTTTGGCTGTAACTAATTTTTCTTGTGTTACGGAGCCACTATTTTTCGACAGCAAGAAAACCGCACCAACGGCTACTACTGCGATAATAACGATAACAATTAACCATTTAACCCATTTTTTCATGAATGTTCTCCTTCTGCTCCTAATGTCTAGAAGCCTTGAATTTTATGTAGCAACGATAGAATTCATTCTACCACAAAAGTTAACTGAGTGAAGTACATCGGAGGGCTGATTTGTTTTTAGTAGCAATTCGTTTCAAAAAAGAAAAACCCCAGAATATTTTTCCAGGGTTTAGAATCAACTATTAAAGTAATTCCCATCAACAACTTCGATTTGTTTTTCTTTCATGTTCACATTTTTTATTTTTACAAGAGATACGTAATCATCCACTAAGCGCTCTTCCGCATATTCGGATTCAACTAACACACCAATTCCAACTAAATGCGCGTTGAATTCTTCTAGCAGATTTTTCATGCCATTGATTGTTCCTCCAGCTTTCATAAAATCATCCACGATTACTACGTTAGAGCCTTCAGCTAAGCTTCGTTTGGATAATTCCATTTTTTCGATTCGTTTGGATGAGCCTGAAACATAGTTAATGCTTACGGTTGAGCCTTCTGTCACTTTGCTATCACGACGTACGATAACAAATGGGACGCTTAAATGTTCAGCAACCGCTTGCGCAATCGGAATACCCTTAGTCGCAACAGTCATAATCGCATCTATTTTTTGGTTATTGAATTTCGTTGCTAAAATTTTACCAATTGCTTTGAGCGTTACTGGTTCTCCAAGTAGGTCAGATAAGTACAAATAGCCCCCTGGAAGCAAACGGTTTGGTTCCGCAATTCTATTACATAGCGTATGCACAAAATCCAGCACATCGTCATTTCCCGCTATCGAAATGTATTGCACACCACCAGCAGCACCTGGAACAGTCTCGAGCGTACCAATCCCTCTATCTTCAAATGTTTTCTTTATGATGACCAAATCTTCACTAATAGAAGACTTAGCTGAGCCATAACGTTCAGCAAACATCGTAAGCGGCACTAACTTTCGCGGATGCGATAATAGAAACTGCGTCATATCAATTAATCGTTCACTGCGACGAATCTTCATAATCTCTCTCCCTTTGATAAAATTCCGTATATTAAAAAGCTATTTCACGTATTTTGTCCGTATTTTCTCTATTATAAAACGTTTTCTATAAAATTGACAACATTTATTATTTTAACGTAATAAAAAACCTGCCAAATAAACATCCTTTGACAGGTTCATGCTCTTATAAATCACGGAAACTAATAATCTCTACTTCCTGTTGGCCTAAATATGCTTGTAGTTCTCTTGAAGTTAGAATTGAAACTTCTTTGATGCGTGGCTCTACGTAACTAGATATTTCGCGCAATGTTTCATCAATAAATGCTGGATGAGTCATCACTTCGACTACGTCATTCGTCCCAATATGCTTTTGCACTAATTTTTTAATCGTTTCAAAAGATACACCGTCTGCATAAAACTCCGTAGCGAACAAATCAGGAGTTTTTATAGCACCGAAATCCGAAACATCAGAATGACGTCGAATGCTCACACCGTATTTTTCTGCTAGTTTATGTTGCACGGGATAAATTAGCGGCTCAATCGAATGATGTGTATCAAAATGAGAAATAGTAATTCCTGCATCTAGAATTTTCTCGATTTGCGCAGTTAACTCGCGCTCCACCTCATTCATATCTACATCAGCTAAGCCGTTTTCAAGTGAGGTATAATTTCTGCGGAAACGCCCATCATCATCCGTTAACGTTTCTAACCCTTGAAGAACAGGAGAGCCAAATGTCAGAGTCAAATGTGCACCAATATCGAGACCTGGGTTTTCTTTCGCTACTTCTACTGCCAAATCAAATGCCGGGCTATTAGCAAGAAGCGTGGTAGATTTCACAACGCCTCGCTTATACGACTCTAAAATACCATAAACTGCTCCCGGGCTAATCCCAAAATCATCTGCATTAAAAATAATTTTCATTTCTTTGACCCCTCTCATTCATTAATAATTTATATTTGTATCGTTCTCGCCTTCACTCCATGGTCTAACCATATAAACTTCCTCACAAAAGCCACGCAAGCCGTTATAGACACGTTTTGCTCTGGAGTACTGTTTGATAAGCGCAAACACTGTCGGACCGCTACCACTCATTAGAGCCGCCTCAGCACCAAACGCTAACATCCGATCTTTTATTCGTTTAACTTGCGGATTTTTTTCTAATGTCACAGACTCTAGCACATTCCCTGTAGCCGCAAAAATCCCGTCTAGATCACCATTTTTGATGGATTCAATCATTTTTTGTGTGTCTGGGTGTTCTACATTGTCTACTTGAAGTTCTTTATAGATAGTGGGTGTTGACACGCTAATGCTCGGCTTAGCAAGTACAATCCAACAACCAGGAATATTAGGTAACGCAGAAATTTTCTCCCCGCGTCCAGTTGCTAGCGCTGTTCCGCCGTATACGCAAAAAGCGATATCAGAACCAATTTCTGAACTAATTTCGGCTAATTCTTCTATTGAAAGACCAAGTTCCCAAATGACATTTAATCCTTTGAGCGCTGCAGCTGCATCTGAACTACCACCAGCAAGTCCCGCAGAAACAGGAATATGCTTATCAATTGTAATGCGCACACCCATCTTTACGTCAAAACGCTTCTTTAAAAGGAGGGCCGCTTGATAAATTAAATTGCGACGATCTTCTGGAATAAAGTGCGCTTTTACATCCAGCACAATTTTGTCTTCGTCTAAGCGTTCTAAGTATAATCTATCAGCAAGGTCGATTGTTGTCATCACCATTTCCACTTCATGATAGCCATCCTCACGTTTGTACAGCGCATCAAGTGAAAGATTAATTTTAGCTGGTGCTGTAATGCTTATTTTCATTTTTCTTGGCCTCCGCGTTCAAAATCTCTTTTTCTATTCTATCATATGAAAGAAAAAATATGTAGCTAGCGGCCCAAAACAACTTCTATGTATAGCAAAAACCGAACCACGCTATATGGTCCGGCTACTTCAGCTTCATTATAAAGCTAATTCTTTATTATCATCTGTAAATACAAGTTCTACTGCGTCTGTTAAGATATCCGTGTAACTATAGGATACTCTTTCAAAGTTGTTTTCATCTTGATCAAGCTCCACAATGAAAACGGATGGATATGTTTCAGCTAGGATACCGCAACGTTCAATCGTTTTCTTACGACCACCGTTTGCTTTCAATGTCAATGCTTTACCTAATCTAGAATCTAAATTCGTCTTAATGCTTGCAATGGTTTTTGGCATTTATTTTCCACCTCACTAATATCCATTATAGCATAGTTCGGCTCCGAAATCAATAACCAAATATTTTAACAGTTGGAAGGGCTAACTGTCAACTAAGAAAGCGCTTTTTTTGAAAAAAATTATTTTTCCTTTAAAAAATCACCTAAAAAGTTGCTTAATTTAGCAAATTCCGGAATATCCAACGTTTCTCCACGACGGATTAAGTCTATACCAATGGCATTTAAACCTTCTACCAACTCGTCTTTGCGCGGTTTTAAAGCTGGAAATTTTGAAGCTAAGTTATTCCAAAGCGTTTTTCTTCTTTGAGCAAACGAAGCTCTTGTTACTTCAAAGAAAAATTCTTCGTCGTTCACTTCAGCTAATGGTTCTTTGCGACGCTTCAGATGAATTACTGCGGAATCAACATTTGGTTGTGGCATAAAGACGGTTTTTGGCACGATAAAGGCTAGTTCTGCTTCCATGTAAAATTGGATAGCGATTGTTAGGCTTCCGTAGCTTTTCGTACTTGGAACTGCACTTATCCGGTCCGCAACTTCTTTTTGAAGCATAAATGTCATCGAATCTGCCGGGATATTATCGTGTAGAAGTTTTAAAATAATTGGTGTGGTTACGTAATACGGAAGGTTTGCTACGATTTTTAGTGGTAGTTCTGGCTTCGCGAATTGCTCTGCGATGACTTCTTCTACATCTGCTTTTAGCACGTCTCCGTGGACTACTTTGACATTATTGTAAGCACTCAGTGTATCATCAAGAATTGGCAGTAAACGTTGATCAATTTCAAAAGCAACGACTTCATTCGCTGTTTTGGCTAATTGTTCTGTTAGCGCGCCGATACCCGGTCCGATTTCGATGACGTTTGTTTCTTTTGTTATTTCGGCTGTATCTGTAATCCGCGTCAAAATATTACTGTCGATTAAAAAGTTTTGACCAAGACTTTTTTTAAATAAGAAACCATACTTCTTTAGGATTTCTGTCGTTCTTCCGGGAGTTGCAATATCTTTACTCATTTTCTTCCTCCTGCATAATCTTTTGGCACGCGGCTACTAACTGTTCTTCACTGATTGCAAATGATTCTAGTCTGGTTTGTAGTTGTTTTCCGTTTGTATAACCAATTTTTAGTATATTTCCGATTTTTTCTCGGCGTTCTTTCGCTCCCACTCCTCCAAGAAGACCGAGATGAACAAGAATATCTTTGGAAATAAATTGTTTTTCAGTGGGCGCCCCACTCGTATGGAAGTTTTCTAATGCTTCACGAATATTAGCGCTACTGGCATGTTCCACTCCAAGGCCGCGACCAGCTTTTGGTAAAGCATCTTGGCGATTGATAAAAGCGTGTTTACAGCCTGGTACCGCTGAGTCAATTTGTTTTCGGATTTTTTCACCTGGAAAATCTGGATCTGTAAAAATAATAACGCCGCGAAGTTCTTGCGCATGTCTAATTTTTTCTATTGTTTCTTGTGAAAGGGCAGATCCATTAGTCTCAATGGTATCGGCAATAACTGAACGATTAATTGCCGTTGTATCGTCCCGTCCTTCTACGACTATAAATTCATGTATTACAGGCTTCCCGCTCATAATTACTACATCCTTTTTTATAAAATAAGTAAATACATCATACCACATTTTGGACAAAGAAAAAACGAGGCCCTATGAGTCAGCCTCGTTTTTATACGAATTTAGTTTAATACTTTGACAGTCACCATTCTTCTACCCCATGAATAGCACTGACTTTCATTTGGGAAATACACATCAACGATATTTCCTTTGATAGCGCCGCCAGTATCTCCAGCGATTGCTTCTCCGTATCCTTCAACCCAAACTTTAGAGCCAAGTGGAATAATTCGTGGATCAACCGCAATTACTTTTAGTCCAGGGTTAGCACTTAGGTTGATACCATAAGCTGTAGTACCGCCACCTGAATATGCAGTAGATTCCATTTTGTATGTTTTACCACCTGATGGAGTTGATGATGCTGATGACGATGATGAAGACGTTGCACTTGAAGTGGATACGTTAGAAACTGGTGTTGCAACCACTTTTTCTTTCGTGCCGCGTACAACTACTTTATCAGTTTTATTAGAAGTAACATTTTCTTTAATGACATCGCGTTTTTTCTCTTTGCCATTTTCAAATGTTACTTTATACTCAACAACTTTTTTGCCGTTTTTACCTTCTTGAACGACTTTTTCAACGCCTTTGTTTAGGCTATCGTCTTCTTTGTATACTGTTTCGAATTTAACTTGTTCATTTTTCTTTTCTGCTTTTGAATTGACATATGTAACTTCTACAGTCATTTTTTCCTTTAAGTTACTGTCTTTCGCAGGTGACACACGGTCATCTTGATCAAGTTTAATATTTTTCTCAGCTAGTAAATCACTAACTTTTGTTTTTGTTGTCCATACTGTATCTTTTTTTGCTCCGTTTTGTAAGGAAAGTTGAATGGCACGATTAATGTTCACTTCAAGACCATTTTTCAATTTAGTATCTAATGCTACGTTTAATACATCTTGCGGACGAGTTGTAATGTTTTCATCTTTAAGCAAGTCTGCTACGTTTGCTTTTGTACTCCAAACGTCTTTTTTAGTACCATTATCATTTATTGTAATTTGACGAGCTGGCAAATATTTAATTTCCATGCCGTCTTTGATTTCTGCATTTTTGCCTGGTGCAATTTCATCGCGTTCACTTACTTTAATGCCTGCTTCGTCTAATGCTTCTGAAACAGTTTTCGCATGTGTTCTTGATTCAATTTTTTCACCAGCGTTTACTATAGTGATATCGTTTTTAGTTCCTTCGAAAACGAAATAAAAAACCAATGCTACTACAATAACAAATCCTGCAATCATGATTGGTAATTTCCATTTTGATGATTGGGCTACGTTACTGCTGTTTTCCATGGTCATGTATTTCTCCCCTTTCTACTTCGCTAGTGATTATATACAGGGGAGGGAAGAACTGTCAATTTTTTATATAGATTGTTCATATTTTCGCAAACTTATTGGATAAACGTTGATATAAAGCCGTTTTTAAATGTAACATTCTTTTAAAGTGTCAAATGTAACAGAAATGTGTCATTTTTCTACGTCTCTGGTCGTAGGCATAAAATAAGGGTTTTTGTCCCAGTCACGATTTTTATCTCCGCGAAGCTTAAGATTGGGTTACAGACTGGGCCTTATATTACAATCATGTTACAATTAGTCTTTGATTCTAAATAGTCTTTTCGCGTTTTCCGTTGAGTGCGTAGCGATTTCGCTATATTTCATTTCTTTCAGTTCTGCAATTTTTTCGGCAACTAACTTGACGTATCCAGGTTCATTTCTTTTTCCACGATTTGGGGTCGGAGCGAGATAAGGTGCGTCAGTTTCAATTAATAAACGGTCAATTGGTATAGCTTGGGCTGCAATTTTCGGTAATTTTGCGTTTTTAAAAGTGACTGTTCCACCGAACGAAATGTAAAAATTCATCGCTAAGCATGCTTCCATTACTTCGACAGTTTCACCAAAACAATGCATAATTCCGCCTACTTCTTCGGCGTGTTCTTCTTGCAAAATACGAACAACATCTTCCGTTGCTTCGCGGTTGTGAATAACTATCGGTAAATTCACTTCTTTCGCTAAACGGATTTGTTTTCTAAAAACCTCGAATTGCGTTTCTTTTGGCGAAGTATCCCAGTGATAATCTAAGCCCATTTCGCCTAAAGCAACTACTTTTGGGTGTGTCAGTGCTAAATCACGAAGCCATTCTAAATCTTCGTCTGTAAAGGTAATAGCGTCTGTGGGATGCCAGCCGACGATTAATGAGATAAAATCATATTTCTCCGCTAATTCAAGCGCCCGGTCAATTGTTTCTTTATTAAAGCCCACCACGGCCATACGAGTCACATCGTTTTCCTGCGCGCGTTTTATTACTTCTTCTATATCATCATCAAAAGCCTCGTCATTAAGGTGTACATGCGTATCAAATAGCAAGAGAATTCCTCCTAATAAAATCATTTCCTTCTATTATACTATAATTTTTGATGCATACAAAAAAAGCCACCTAGCAAATGGTGGCTTTCCTGAGATTTACTTGATTTGATAAACGATTGCTTCGTAAGGTCGTAAAGTTCCTTCTATAATATTAGGAACATTGTTTACAAGAACGGAACCTTTTTGGATTTCGTTCAAAATGGTTTCATCAGAAATAACTTGTTCTTCTTCTGTGAAATTACATAAAACAACTAATTTTTCATTTTCTGTGTAGCGTTCATATGCGAAAATCGCTTCATCTTTAGGTAATAACAGGCGATAATTACCTGTTGTGATGATTTCAGTCGTTTTTCGTAACTTAATAAGATTTTGGTAGTAGTAGAAAATGGAATCTGGGTTTTTCAGCGCTTCTTCGTTGTTGATTTCTGTATAGCGCGGGTTGACTTTAAGCCAAGGCGTTCCGGTTGTGAAGCCAGCATTCTCGCTATTATCCCACTGATAAGGGGTTCTCGCATTGTCGCGACCTTTTGTGTAAATCGACTGCATGATACTTTCGTGACTGTGGCCTTGCTCTTTGCGTTCTTTGTACATGTTTAGCGTTTCGATATCACGATAATCATCTAGCGTTTCAAAATGAACATTCGTCATCCCGATTTCTTCACCTTGATAAATGTACGGCGTTCCTTTCATCATATGCAGACAAGTTGCGAGCATTTTCGCTGAACGAACGCGGAAACGATTGTCATTTCCGAAGCGAGAAACGATTCGTGGTTGGTCATGATTGTTCCAGTATAAGCTGTTCCAGCCATTTTCTTGAAGCGCCACTTGCCATTCGGACATGTTTTCTTTTAAATCTGGTAAGTAAATTGGTTTCAAATCCCATTTATTGTCGCTATCGGAATCTAAGTTCATATGTTCAAATGTAAAAATCATATCGACTTCGTTATTTGCTGGATTCGTATAAATCTGCGCGTCAGTTGTACTAGCACCAGGCATTTCACCAACAGTCATCACATCGTATTTGGAAGTAACTTCTTGGTTCATTTCTTGCAAGAACTCATGAATCCGCGGTCCATTGCAGAAATCATTGCCAGCATCGCCGTAAATTTGACCATCTGGCACTGGACCATCTGGGAAATCGGTGTTTTTGGAAATAAAATTAATTACGTCCATGCGGAAACCATCAATGCCTTTATCTAGCCAGAATTTCATCATATTATATACATCTTGGCGTAATTTAGGGTTTTCCCAGTTTAAATCAGGTTGTTTTTTGGAGAACAGGTGTAAATAGTACTCGCCTGTTTTTTCGTCTAATTACCATGCTGGACCGCTGAAAATGGAACCCCAGTTGTTGATTTCGTTTTCCTCGCGCCAGAAATAGTAATCGCGATATGGGTTATCTTTGGATTTCCGAGATTCTTCAAACCACTTATGTTCATCAGAAGTATGGTTAACAACTAAGTCCATCACGAGTTTCATATCGCGGTCGTGTAAACCTTGAAGCAATTGATCAAAAGTCGCCATGTCACCATATTCTTCGTAAATTTTTTGATAATCGCGAATATCGTAACCATTGTCATCTTGCGGCGAATCGTACACCGGGGACAACCAGATAACGTCTACACCAAGCTCTTTTAAATAATCTAATTTCTCGATAATTCCTTGAATATCACCAACTCCATCACCATTCGAATCATTAAAACTCTTTGGATAGATTTGGTACACTACGCTTTTTTTCCACCAATCTTTTTCTTTCATCGATTAAATTCCCGCCCTTGTAATTTTGTCTATTTTTTCTCCAAACACTTGTATAGTAGTTACTTTTTGCTGCAAGTTTGCTTCACCTTGATGGGTAGCATTTATTAGTACTTCGCCATTTTTGAAAGTAGCTGTGAGTGTTGTTTTGGATACTGCGCCACTTTCATATTGGTAACTTTTCCCATCATCATTATACACGTAACCAGTTGCTGTCTCACTGTCTAAGTAAACTTCTAATGTCAATTCTTGCGTCTCTTTTGTATTTTGAACGCTGCTACCAACTGGCAGAATTGTTCCTGCTTTAATGTAAATTGGCATGGTATCAATCGGCGCGTCTGCGATAATATAGTCGCCGCCCACGAACTGCTCTTTTGTCCAATAATTAAACCAAAGCCCTTTTGGTAAACGAACTAGGCGCTTCGCTTGGCCTTCGCGAACGATTGGCGCAACGAGGATATTTTCACCAAGCATAAATTGATCGTTTACTTGAATTAAATCGCGTTCATCTTTAAATTCCATATAAAGTGGCCGAACGAGCGGCAAACCACTCTCTGCCGTTTTTTGGAATTCTGTATAAATATACGGTAAAAAGGCATAGCGCAATTCAATATATTGCTTCACAATTTTCTCTGCGTCCGCACCAAAAGCCCATGGCTCTTGGTAAATGCTATCTTGGACACAGTGATTTCTGAAATATGGTAAAAAGGCACCGGCTTGCGTCCAGCGAATCAACATTTCTTTCGTACAATCCGAAGAAAATCCGCCAACATCGGCACCGGTAAACGCAACGCCCGACAATCCTAAATTCATAATCATCGGTAGCGACATTTCTAAATGCTCCCAGTGACTACGATTATCTCCTGTCCAAACCGCCGAATAACGCTGAACACCCGCATAACCAGCACGAGTAAGCGAAAATGGACGTTCATTTGGCACAAGTCGTTTTAAACCTTCAAAAGTAGCTTTACTCATATATAATCCGTATAAATTATGTGCTTCTTTATGGGTCACATTTTTCCCGTCTAGATTATGCACAACATCTAAATCCATCGTTTTACTTTCATTAAATACAGACGGCTCATTCATATCATTCCAAATCCCTCGTATACCTAAATCTGTGTAAAACTTGTGCAAACTGCCCCACCAATGCTGAACGGTCGTACTTAGGAAATCAGGAAAAGCACTGACACCCGGCCAAACATCACCATAATAAATCGACCCTTCTAGTTTAGTGCAGAAATAATTGTTTTTGATGCCCTCTTGGTAAACGGAATAATCGACATCTTTTTTAATTCCCGGATCAACAATCGGCACAACGTCAATATTTTGTTCGCGAAGACGCGCAATTAATTCTGGACCATTCGGAAAAGTATCCGGATTAAAAGTGAACACGCGGAAATCATCCATATAATGTATGTCCATGAATACGCAGTCGAGCGGAATCTCCTTTTCTTTAAACGTATTCGCAATCCGTTCCACTTCTTCTTCCGAGGTGTAGCTGTATCGCGACTGATGATAACCTAACGACCATTTAGGCGGAAGTGGCGTTTTCCCAGTTAAATCGGTATAATTCGCGACAACTTCTTTTACATCTTCGCCAAAAATAATATAAAGATTCGCTTGCCCGCCTTCTGCTAAGACGGTATACATTTCTTCAAAACTTTGAAAATCAAATTCTGTACGGTGCGAATTATCATAAAATAAGCCATATGTTGTTTTTGCAGTGTCCGCAATCATAAAAGGAATAGACTGATATAATTCCACTGTATCTTTATTATGTGGACTGTATACATCCGTGTTCCACATACTAATAATGGAGCCAGCTTTGTTTAAAGCTCCCGTTTTTTCACCTAAGCCAAAAATCGCGGTTCCTGGTTCGCTTTGAATAGAAATTTGGTGTTCTTTGTCGCGATTAATTGCCAGGCCTTCTGTTTGGAAGATACGCTTCCCTGCTTGCTTCATAATAATTTGGAAAGGATTTTTACAAACGATAACCTCTTTATCCGCGAAATGAAGCTCATAGCAGTCATTAGTTTCCGTGAATTTTGCAGCTTGTTTTTCGTTATCATGAATTGCCGCAATCGAAGGCGTTAAATCCACTTCTCCAAACGGGTTCACCGTCACGCGGGCAATTTTTTCATTAACAAAATAGCAGCTGAACTGACCGATATCAAGCGTACCAGTCAGGCAATTATTCGTCCAACTAGCCGCTTTCACTTGATTTACTTTTCTTTCGAAAGCTGTTTTTTGTTTTACATTAGATGGTAGAATCGCAAAACTTGTGGAAGCATCCATCGTTATCTTCCTTTCTTTATTTGTACTTTTTTGGTTGTGCCGATTACTTCAACTTCATAGGAAGCCGTATTTGTTTGAACAGAAACGATTACTTCATCCGCATTCTCGGTTACTTTCACTAGCCATTTTCCGAATAAATGATCGGTAATTTCTTCTGTGAAATCTCCGTCTAAATAGACTTTTAGTAGTGGAGTATCGTACTCTTCAACGGTATTTCCAACCCATGAGCCAAGTTTCAACGTAGCGTCTACATTACATAGTACTGCTTTTCCACCACGGACGAAAACTGGAATTTCTTCTTTATCCGCTTTACATTTGCGTAAAGTTGGTCCGCTCACTTTTGTTCCATTCCAGAAATCATACCAAGTTCCTTCTGGCAGATAAACTTCTCTCGAGCGCACGCCGTCTTCAATTACTGGTGCAATCAGCATCGCTTCCCCGAATAAGTATTGGTCATACATATCAGAAACACGTGGATCTTCTTTATAATCCAACAAAAGCGCACGCATCATCGGCAAGCCAGTTTCAACACATTTTAATGATTCGTTATAAATATAAGGTAAAATATTCATTCTAACATTCGCGAAATGGCGATAAATAGGGATAACCGAGTCGTCACCAGTCCGTGAAGCAATGTTCCACGGTGTCCGGTCTTGATTAAATTCCGCTTTACTTTCAGCATGATACTGCATAATTGGGCAGAAAGTAGCCATTTCAGCAGAACGAATGAATAGCTCGGCCGTTGGGATGTCACCGTTAAAGCCTGCAAAATCAAAGCTCCAAAACGGAATTCCAGAAAATCCAGCTGAAAGTCCAGCAATGAGCGATCTTCTAAACGCATCAAAAGTGGAACGTTCGTCTCCAGCCCAGTGAGCCGGGAAGTTTTGTGCACCAGTATAGCCAGCGCGACTAAATGTCATGCCCTCATTTTGTTGCGCAAATTGATAATAAGCTTCCACATAGTCATTTGGATAAAGATTACGCATTTCATCGCCACGTCTACCATCAGCAAACTGCAATCCTTCTCCAAAAACGAATTCGCCGCCGTCTGTTTTAAAGCCATCAACGCCAATATCAATCAAATATTGTCGTTTATCAAACCACCATTTTTTGCCTTCTTCATTGGAGAAATCCATTATCAAGCTTTCTGTGAACCAGTTTTCTGGAATACGGTACGGCGAGCCATCTGGATTTTTAACGACGTAGCCTTTTTCAATCATATAGGCTTCTTCGCGGTCTTTTAGTGGGTGTTGTTGACGGTTTAAGTATTTTTGAATCGGAATTTGCCAAAGAATTAATTTCATTTTATTGTCATGAATGTAGTCAACCATTCCTTTTGGATCTGGCCATCTGCCCCATGAAGGGAATCTAATTTCATCGTAGGAATATGCTTCGGATGGTGCTTTTTCGTCATATTCGGCGTCATTGAACATATAATAGGTCGCTTCATCGCTCCATTGTTCTAGCACGACAACGGTTGATGGGATTTGCAATTCTTGCGTTGTTTCTACTTCATTTCGAACGACAGATTCGCGGTCCCAGTTATTACTAGACATCCACGGTCCAAGCGCCCAAACTGGAACCATCGCAGGCTTCCCAGTTTTTTTCATATAATTAGCTACTGCACTACGAATATCTCCCATTAAAAGACAGATATCTGTATCGCAGCCATTTATTTCTACTGTAATTGTATGCTTGTCCGCTAATTGGTTACCTAAATCAAAACTTGTGTAACGAGCGGTATCAACGAACACACTATAATCACGATTCGTGTGATAAAACGGCATCGGGATGTAGGTTCTTGTTCCTTGATCGCGGTACTGATTATAAACAAAGCAATCAAGCACATTCCCGCGCTGACCTAATGCATTGTAGCGTTCACCGAAGCCGTAATACTCTTCTTCTTTTGGCGCATCTAAATGCAGTTTAACTTTGTTGATTGTGCCAGTTTTATCGGTATACCATTGTAACGCTGGGTAAATTTTATGGGATTCTAGAATTAATTTGCCTTTAAAGTGTACTTCGAGACGCACTGGATTGTTTGAAACGATAATCTCTAAATCATCTTTTTTTAATTGGCCGGATGATTTTGTTTTAACATTGCTCGCTTCAAACGAAGGTTTTAACCCGATTACAAGTTCATCTGATTTCACGGTGAACTCGACCGGGATGATACTTGATGGATTTTCTTTAAATAAAACCATTAAACCTTGCTCTGTTTCGCAAATTGCTGCTTCTTCTGACCAGTGTTTCCAAATTGGTTCGACTTTATAATCATCTGATGTCAAAGTGGTTTGGTCTTTCATTGTCGCCTGGAAATAATACGTATACTCGCCAACTTCTTCTAACGGTGGAACGAGCGCTTCCCAGATTTGGACATCATTTTTCTCTTTTTTCTCACATAAAATGGTCCAGTCTTTTTCTTTTAATACAAGTTCGACTTGGATTGGTTCGACTTCAGAAATAACTTCACACGCAGCCGAAAAATGCATTTCTGTTTCGGGATAATGTGGCGTGCGTTCAGTTAACTGTTGCTCATAGCGATTTTCATGCCCAAAAGGATCGTGTGAAATATGCGCTGTCACTTCACTTTCCATCGCCCGGAATGCTTGGTTAATTTCAATAAAAATCGCGCCAAGTTCGTCATTATCTTCCATCTTCATTGCCATATTCAAATAGTGTAAAGCTTTATCTTGGTCACTTTTTTCTAAGAAATATAGCGCCATTAGAGCCGTTGCAAAGGAATTAACTCTTGGTGCTCCTGAATAAGGCAATACCCCATCATCTTGCACTAATTGTTGTTCCATTTTGCCAACAGCCGCCACCATTACAAGATCTTCAGGCGAAAATAGACCAAACGGAAGCACGGATAAAAGCTGGTCGGTTGACACTTTCCGCGTGTTAAAACCAGTAAGAATGCTATCGCCTTTTAATAAATTATCAAAACAATAGTCGCGGATAATTGTAATCGTTTGTTGTAACTCCGGTTTTGGAAAAGTGTTTTTCACATCTAATAATGCAGAGTATACACTTGAAATAGTTGCTAAATAAATATCATTTTCAGCTGAACCCCAAATAGACTTTTCAGGACGATTCCAGTTTTCAACTAAAAATGCAATTACTGGCTCTACTTCTTCTCTATCATAATGGTTGATTTTACTGCTAAGCCATAGCCAAGAAGCGGTTTCAAGGACTGAATCAGTTGTAAAGTTAGGTTTTGTTTCCAGGAGGATTGGTTTGATTTTTTCGTTTTTTCCTTCTATTAAATGCAAGTAACCCTGCATTAATTTTGTGAATTTAGACATGTTCTATTTCCTTTCTTGGATATACTAAAGTGGCAGTCTAATTTGTAAAGATACTTACAAACGTCCCTGCCACTCGTTTTACTTATTTAAATCCCATTGTTTTGTTGATGTTGTCTTCACTGTTTTTCAGTGCTTTTTCTGGGGTAGAATCGCCATTTAATACTTTTTCGAATTCAGAGTTTGTATAATCACTGATTTTGTTCCAATCTTTCACAACTGGAGGTAATACCATATATTGTAGAGATTCGAATACCGCTTCTCTATTATCTGGAGGAGTTGCATCTAAATATGGTTGTAGAATTTCTTTGTTTTCTGTTGCTGGAAGTTCCCAGTTATTATCAATTCTGATTTTTGCTGCTTCTTCGTTCGCACTCATGAAGGAAGCAAATTTGAATGCAGCTTCTTTTTTATCGGAGTCTTTAGAAACACCAATTCCGTTCGCGAAGAAGTGGGTTGCTTTTTGTGTGTTACCTGCTTCTACTTGTACATCCCATTTGAACGGAGCATCTTGGAACATATCGAACAACCAAATACCTGTGTGAAGCATTGCAATTTGACCATTCATGAATAAATCTTCTGGTAATTGTCCAGATAAATCAGCTGGTGAAGGCGCAACTTTTGAATCAGTTACTTCATTTGTTAAGTGAGTCAGTGCTTCCACATTTTCAGGGCTGTTAATAGTTGTTTCCGTTAAATCTTCATTGAAAATCGAACCACCATTTTGCGCTGCTACTTTGTAGAATTCGTTCATTGTTACTGGTTGGGAAGTTCCCCAAACTTTATTTTTAGCATCTGTTAATTTTTTCGCTGCCGCTTCTTCGTCTTTCCAAGTCCAGTCAGCTGTCGGGTATTCAACGCCGGCTTTATCAAAAAGGTCTTTATTGTAAATTGTTACAACGTTGGAGAAACTTTCTACCATGCCGTATTGTTTACCGTCATATTTGAAAGCATCGTAGGCTTGTTTGTTAAGCGTAGATGGATCAAAATCTTTATCTTTTTCGATATAGCTTGTTAAATCTGCAAGTACACCTTTTTCAGCATATTGCATGAATGTTTCATAGTTAAGTTCAAAAGCATCAGGAGCATCTCCACCTGCGATTTGCGTTTGCAGCTTCGTGAAGTAATCATTAAATGCGATTGTTTGAACGTTTACTTTAATATCTGGGTTTTGCTTTTCAAATTCTTTTACCATTTCATCAAGTGCTTTTCCATCAGCTGGTGCAGAGAATTGATAATACGTAATTTCTGTTTTATCGCCACTACTACTGCCACCGCCGCAAGCCGAAAGACCAAATACAGACAGTACAACTACCATTAACAATAATAAACCTTTTTTCATTTGTAACACTCCTTTTTTGTTGGTTTTTTATTCTTTCATTCCGCTCATTGCCATTCCTTGGATGAAATATTTTTGAGCAAAAAGGTACACTGCTAAAATCGGGATAACACTAATAAGAACTCCCGCCATCATTAAGCCGTAATTCGTGCCATATCTACCTTGTAAAAGAGATAATCCTAAAGGTAAAGTTGCCATTTCTTGTGAACTTGTCACGATTAATGGCCATAAATAACTGTTCCAAGATTGCATAAAAGTTAAAATTCCAAGTGTCGCAAATGTAGGTTTTGCAAGCGGCAAGATAACTTTTCGGAAAATAGTAAAATGATTTGCTCCATCCATAAATGCAGCTTCTTCTAATTCTTTCGGAATTCCCATGAATGCTTGACGTAATAAAAATGTACCAAAAACGCTGAATAATGCTGGTACAATCAAACCTGCATAAGAATCTAACCAGCCAAATTGTTTCATCAAGATAAATTGTGGAATCATCGTAACCTGAGCCGGTACCATCATTGTTGCCAAGTAAAGTAAAAATAGTTTATCGCGACCCCAGAAAGGAATTCTGGCAAATGCATACGCTGCCATTGAACAAAACAGCATTTGACCGAGTGTTGTTACAACTGCAACTATCACGGAGTTAACTAAAAATCGCAACATTGGGAACATTTCAAATACTTGAGTGAAGTTCGCAGTTGTCGGTTCTTTAGGAATAAATTGTGGTGGTAATACCATATTCGCTGCGCCTGTTTTGAATGCAGTTGATACCATCCAGACAAATGGCATAAGCATGATAATCCCACCAAGACAGATGATTGTATAGGTAAGAATATTTTTGAATAGTTGCCATTTTGGTGAACCACTTTTTTCTGTTTTCATTAGTAATTGGACCACCTTTTTTGAAGTTTATTTTGAATAATTGTAATGATGAAAATAACAATAAACAATATCCAACTCATCGCGGAAGCATAGCCCATTTCGAAGTATCTAAATGCATGGTTGTAAATATTTTGGACTAAGGTCATCGTCGCTCCACTTGGACCACCTTCAGTCATAATCATCACTTGGTCAAACACCTGGAACGAGTTGATAAGAGATATTATCGTCACAAAGAATGTGGTTGGAGTAAGAAGTGGGATGGTAATAGAGAATAATTGGCGAAGTTTTGACGCTCCGTCCATATTGGCAGCTTCGTAGTAAGATGGTGAAATATTTTGCAAACCACCAAGGAATAATACCATAACGAAACCAATATCTTTCCACGCACTGGTAATAATCACAGCGATCATCGCCGTTTGTGGATCAGTTAACCAGTTTGGTCCTGCAATACCAATTAAAGATAAGAAGTAATTGATCAGACCGTACGAAGGGTTGAAAAGCCATTTCCAAACGAGTGAAACAGCTACCCATGAAGTGATCACGGGTAAGAAGTACACTGCTCGGAAAAATGGTCTTAGTTTAATTTTTTGGTTTAACATCAAGGCACACGCAAGACCAAGAATCATTACACTTGGTAAATAACCGATGATGAACGTGATTGTATTTCTAAACGATTTCCAAAATTCTGGGTCATTAAATAGCCTTTTGTAATTTTCAAATCCAGTAAAGTGAATCGTACTCACTAAGTCCCAATCGGTAAAACTAATACCAAGCGAGCCAAGGATTGGGATTGCAATAAAAATGAGAAAACCTAGTAAATTGGGTAGCAAGAATATGCATAGCCAAAAGAGTGTTTTCTTTCTAGTCATACCAACCATGTAAAAATAACCTCCTGAAATAGTTTATGTACTTTTTAACGTAGTAAAGTTTGTTCTTCTTCATAGATTGGCACTTGGAATAATTGGTGAATGACTAGTAAAGCCGCACCTTGTAACCATGCAGGATCCTCTAAAGAAGTTGTAGTAATTTCCGTTTCAAAGCCAGCCCCTGAAAAAAAGTTTTGTGAAGCAATTTCATCAATTTTAGTTAAGAATAAGTCTCTATGATGCAAACCTTCACCGACAATGATAACTTTTTCTGGGTTGAAAGTATTGATGATATTTCGAATCCCGTATCCTAAATATTCACCCATTTTACCCATAAGTTCCGTCGCCATTTCGTCTCCAGCTCGAGCACTTTTCGCCACTTTATCAAAATGAAAATCATTTAATTCTGATGTGGGATATGCTTCTTTTAATTCTTCGCCACGATTTCGGAAATAAAATTCGGATGCGTACATTTCTAAGCATCCTTTTTGACCACAGTGACATTTGTATCCACCTGGCTGAATCGTTGTATGTCCGAATTCACCAGCTCCACCTTGTGCACCGTAATAAATTTGGCGATTAATAACAACAGATAAACCAAGTCCAGCTCCAACGGAAACTGTGGCAAAATTATTTGATTGTTTCCCTTCACCTAACCACAGTTCTGCAAGTGTGTAGCAGTTTATATTTTTATCTACATACACTGGAATATCTGGAAAGTGAGCATGTAGCATTGCTTCTAAAGCGACATTTTCCCACCCTAACATAGTAGAGCGGATAACTGTTCCTTTTTTACGATTAACTAGACCGGAAATCGCAATTCCAACTCCTAGCAAATGGTTCATATCTCTGTTTCCACACATCTTTTTCACATTTTTAGCAATCAACTCAATTGCTTCTTCTGGTTTTTTCTCTGAAGAAAATGGTATAGAAGTATTTTCAATGATTTCTGCATTTAAATCAGTCAACGCAAAAAGAAGTTGTTCCTCTTCTACTTTGACACTAACAACAAATCCATAATCTTTATTAAATCTGACTAGCTTGGCACGTCTGCCTCCAGTAGATGATGTTTCGGCACCTTCCAAAATAATGCCTTCTTGCTGTAAATCATCTAAAATATACGTTAATGTAGACATCCCAAAATCGCATTTTTTGGCTATCTCAGTCCGCGTGATTTCTCCTTTTTCACGGATTAAATTCAGTACTGTATAGCGGTTTATGTCTTTAATTAAATCTTTATTCCCTTTTCTTAAGATATCCATTTTCAAGCTCCTTTACTTCTGGCTGACAACTTACTTCGTTCAATGAATTAAGTAAGTATAGTTACATTATATTGTAATCGTTTGCAATATGCAATCTTTTTTTTAAAGTTTTTTTAAACGAAAAAAATGAGCCCTAATTCAAGTGAATTAGGACTCGTTTTTACTATTTTACTTTCGCACCATTTGGAAGTGCGCTACTTGCTTCAATTACGCTTAGCTTGCCATCTTTTTCGCCTGAGAGAATCATTCCTTCGCTCATTAGTCCGCGAAGTTTCACAGGTTTTAAGTTAGAAACGACGATAACTTTTTTGCCGATTAGTTCTTCTGGTTGATAGAATTCGGCAATGCCTGAAAGCACTTGGCGTAGTTTTCCTTCTCCTAAATCTAATTGGAAACAAAGAAGTTTATCTGCTTTTTTCACTTTATCTACTTGTTTTACTTCTGCAACACGAAGATCGATTTTGTCGAAGTCTTCAATGCCGATTTGCGGTGTTTCAAGTGCTTCAACTTCCGCCACTTCTTCGGCAGGCGCTGGTGCAGAGCCTTTCATTTCATCTTGAATATAGGTAACTTCCACTTCTGCATCAAGTCTCGGGAAAATTGGCGTACCTTTTTTCACCACAGTGGTGCCTGCTGGAATTTCACCATATCCATAAATGCTATCCCATTTTTTCAAGTTTTCTTCTTGTAAACCTAGTTGTAAGAAGATTTCGCCCGGAGTTCTTGTTAAGAATGGTTGTAAAAGCACTGCGATAATACGTAGGTTTTCCGCTAAATGAGTCATTACGCTTGCAAGTTCTGTGCGTTTATCTTCGTCCTTGGCAAGTGCCCATGGAGCAGTTTCATCGATATATTTATTTGTACGAGAAATTAGTGACCACAGTTGGTTTAAAGCTACAGAGAATTGCATGTGATCCATGCTACCTTCGTATTCCTTCACCACATTGTTTTTAAAATCTACTAAAATTTGATCAAATTCTGTTACATTACCTTGATAAGCCGGAATTTCACCATCAAAGTATTTGTTAATCATTGCTACTGTACGATTAAGCAAGTTTCCTAAATCGTTGGCAAGATCAAAGTTCACACGATCAACAAAGTCTTCTGGTGTAAATAAACCATCTGAGCCAAATGGAACTTCGCGTAATAAGTAATAACGAAGCGCATCTAGGCCGTAGCGGTCAATCAGCATATAAGGATCTACTACGTTACCTTTGGATTTCGACATTTTACCATCTTTCATTAAAATCCAGCCATGGCCGAATACCATTTTGGGAAGTGGTAAGTCTAGTGCCATCAGCATAATTGGCCAATAAATTGTGTGGAAACGAACGATTTCTTTCCCAACGATTTGTACATCAGCAGGCCAGTATTTTTGGAATTTCGTATCATTGTCCGTATTATATCCAAGCGCAGTAATATAGTTAGAAAGCGCATCAATCCATACATAAACAACATGTTTTGGATTACCAGGAACTTTAATACCCCAATCAAAAGTTGTTCTAGATACTGCTAAATCTTCCAAACCAGGTTTAATGAAATTATTAATCATTTCATTTTTTCTGGATTCAGGAAGGATAAATTCTGGATGGGAATTATAATATTCTACTAAACGGTCCGCATATTTGCTCATACGGAAGAAGTAGGATTCTTCTTTAACAAGTTCGACTTCATTGCCACTTGGAGCTTTTCCGCCGATTACTTTGCCATTTTCATCTTTATATACTTCTTCTAACTGTGTTTCTGTAAAGTATTCTTCATCAGAAACAGAGTACCAACCTTCGTATTCACCTAAGTAAATGTCGCCTTGCTCTAAAAGTTGTTCAAAGATTTTTTCAACCGATGTTTTATGACGGTCTTGTGTTGTACGAATAAAATCCGTATTAGAAATTTCTAGTTTTTTCCAAAGTTCTTGGAAGCCTTCTGCGATTTCATCCACGTATTCTTGTTCAGAAATTCCGCGTTCTTTCGCTTTCGCTTGGATTTTTTGACCGTGCTCATCTGTTCCAGTTAAGTAAAACACATCATATCCTTTTAAGCGTTTATAACGAGCCATCGCGTCCCCCGCGACAGTCGTATAAGCATGGCCGATATGCGCTTTTCCGCTTGGATAATAGATTGGTGTTGTAATATAAAACGTATTTTTCTCTTCAGGCAACACAATTCCCTCCTTAAAAATAAAACAATTAGTATCATTATATCATTTTTCACGCTAAACGAAATAATTAATTAAGCGCCTTTTGCAACGCCGATTAAAATCCCGCCGAGAACAACTAAAACTACGCCCACAATAACAAAAAGCATTTCTTTTTGCGTTTTCTTTTCTTTTAAAAGTATGATACCTCCAATAGTTGAGATAACAACTCCTAATTGCGAAAGTGAAAAACCAGTTGCGACTCCAACAAGTTGGTTAGCGTGAACCATCGCAACGTTTCCAGCTGCCCAAATCACTCCTGGAATAGTAAGTAAGAGAGTTCGTTTATTGAAGCGTTTTTCCGTACCACCACTGTGTGTCATAATTAGCGCACTTATAACCATCCCAATCGCTTGCGGCAAAATCGCATTAATTCCATCGATTTTGAAACCTTGAATTAGAACAACTAAGCCAACATAACCACAAGCAGAAATGAATAATGTGATCAAACCTTGTTTTAATGCATTAGTACCATCTTCTTCTTTTTCAGCATAAGATGTTAAGAAAATTCCACCGACGATAAGAGCTAATGCTATAAAACCTAAAATAATTCGAAGTGTCGTATCCCATTCATGAAATAAGATTACCCCGCAAAGTGTTGTTCCAACTAATTGCATCCCTGTAGAAATCGGCATTGCTTTTGAAACACCGATAATTTTGAATGCTTGCAGTTGGAACATCTGACCAACAGTCCATAAACATCCTGTTATAAAACTAATCCCTACTGTTTTAAGCGTATAAACTGGATCAGTAAAGAAGAAAACGATTACCGCAAAAGTGAGTGCCCCTAGTGTCATTCCCATCGTTTGTTGTCTTGTTGAACCGCCAAATTTTGTAATAATTAGCGGGACTGTTCCCCAAAGTAATGCAGGAATCAGCGCAATCATAATGTTCAAATCGTTTTCCTCCTTGTATATCCTTTAATTTAGTTTTCAATTACTTCATTATAGCTGAAATAACAAGAAGATGGTAGAGGTTTTCTGAGTAAAAGTACTTAATAGCGCTAACTGTTAAAGTTTAAATTAACGATTTACCTTTTTATGATTCTCATTAGTCATTATTTCGACAAAATATACCATATTAATGCTACTAGAATTAAACTAACGCCCCAAAATCGAGTGCTATACTTTAATTACATTAAATTCCAATTCAAGGAAAGAGGTTATTTATATAATGTTTAATAAGAAAAAAACTATCGCTAGCCTTATAGTTTTAAGTTCTCTAGCTAGTCAAATAGCACTTACACCTATTTCTGCACTTGCTGATACTCACGATACAAATAATATTGCATTACTACAAAATACCAATGAGAATGTCCCATATAAATACACATCCACTCTTACATTTCCAACTTTAACGAATCAAACCCAGGAAGACTATAAACTGGAAATAAAATTAGCGCTACCAAGTGGCATGAACTATACGGACTTACAGGTTTCTGTTGGTGGGGAAGACATTACAAACCAAGTTGGGACAACTAGCTTTGACAATTCCACTAACACTGTTACTTTTAAATTCGACAAAGTAACAAGTTGGGATAGTTTATCCAAAGCAAAAGTAAAGTTCGACTGGAAAACTTCTTATTCAGGTGAAGGTGGAGAAGCCAAGATTGATTCTTTAGTTGCGACCGCAACAGCTACAAGCGAAGACAAAGCTGGTAACAAATCCACCTCCACTGGCTCTTTAAAACCAAAAGATATTAGCGCACCAGTTGTTAAAGCAGAAGAAACAGAAATCACATACAGCCCTGGAAGTGATGTTACGGAAGAACAATTTTTAACAGACATTCATGCTAGCGTTACTGATAATTATGACTCCACTATTAGTCTTACAAGCAATTTTACTTCCGCAGTTAATTTAGCAGTTAGTGGTGATTACTCGGTCAATGTTCAAGCAACCGATAAAGCAGGTAACGTCTCAAATACACTAAATGTCACCGTTCATGTGTCTACTCCTGCACCCGTAGCTGGGGCAAACATCACTGTGAATCATCTTGATAGCAATGGTAATAAAATCGCAGAATCAGATACATTAACTGGAGTTGTCAACAGTAATTATCAGTCAGAAAGCAAAAAAATTACCGGTTATACTTTAGAAACTACACCTACAAACGCAACTGGTACTTTCACTGATACTCCACAAACAGTTGATTATATTTATAAAAAAGATACCGTAACACCTACACCAATTACTGTTAATCCAGTTGAACCGGTTAAACCAGTTAATCCAGTAGTTAATAAGCCTGTAACTGTAAAACCAGCTAATGATAATACTAATCCTAGTACTAGTAATTCTGTAGAAAAAACAACTTATAGCTCTTTACCAACAACTGGTGATACTGACCAAAGTAAATCATCCACTATCTTCGGAGCCTTGCTTCTTTTAATCAGTGCCCCGTTACTATTATTTAAAAAGAAATAAAAAAACACCTCGTAAAGATGGCACTGCCATTAAAAAATGAGAATAAGATAAAAACACCTTCGTTGGATTCATGTAAAATGAAACTAACGGAGGTGTTTCTATGAGTACAAGAGTAATGTATCCAGCAGAAATAAAAGAAAAAGCTATCAAAATGAAATTAGCAGGTAAATCTACCAAAGAAATTATGAGAACATTAAACATCAAAAATCCAACACAAGTGAAAACTTGGTGGCGCTGGTATCGAAATGAAGAAACCCACAGGTTTCACCAAGGAGTAGGTAAACAATATAAATACCAAAAAGGGGTGCCTGAATTACCAGAAATAGAACAATTAAAAATAGCTCTTCGGCAAAAAGAGCTAGAACTGGAAATTTTAAAAAAGTACAAGGCATTGGAAAGGAAGTGAATCCAGCATATTTTGTTTTGTTAGTAGAAGAGCTAAAAACAAAGTATCTTGTCAAAGATATCTGTCAGATACTACAAGTACCTTTATCTACCTATTATCGCTGGAAAAAGAAAGATTTCTCACAGAGCTCATTGGAGAAAAAAATAGGGCAGTTATGTAAAGCATATCAGTTCACTTATGGTTATCGAAAAATCGCCGCATTAATGAAACAAGAAGAACAAGTTGGCATCAATAAAGTACAGCGTATTATGCAAAAATATCAGTGGCAATGTCAGGTAAAAGTAAAAAAGAAAAATCGACCAGGCTCCGCCTACTATCAGACAGAAAACCACTTAAATCGAAACTTTCAAGCTAGTCAGCCGCTGGAAAAATTAACTACCGATATCACCTACCTTTATTTCGGAGACTGCCGTTTATATTTATCAAGCATTATGGATTTGTATAATGGAGAAATCGTTGCCTACTCCATTGGCGAAAAACAAGACACAGAATTAGTGCTAGATACATTAAATCAGTTGTCCCTTCCAGAAGGAAGTTTACTTCATAGCGATCAAGGTTCGGTGTACACATCTTATGAATATTATCAGTGCTGTAAAAAGAAAAACGTTATCCGCAGTATGTCCCGAAAAGGGACACCCGCAGACAACGCTCCCATAGAATGTTTCCATTCCTCGCTAAAGTGCGAAACATTCTACCATAAAACAGCGTATAAATACGCTAAATCTATTGTAATCCAAATCGTAAAAGATTACATTAAATATTATAACGAAAAACGAATTCAACAAAAATTAGGCTACCAATCTCCTATTAATTTCAGGAAACAAGCAGCCTAATTTAAAGGGTTTTTATTTCATTCTCATTTTTCCATGTCAGTGCAAGATTTACGAGGTGTTTTTTTATTGATTTTTTCTTTTAGCTTTAGAGAGGGTTAATCCAGCTAATAACAGAACACCCATAAAAATAAAGAGTAAATTTGTGCTATCTCCTGTTTCTGGAAGATTCATTGGCATTTGATTAATTTTCGAGTATGCCTTTGACTGTTTCTTTACTGATTTACTTGGTGTTTGCCTGGACCCATTGACCGAGTTATTATTGTTACTTGGGAGTTCTGGTGTTACGTTGTTTTCGCTGTATACTGGAAATTCTGGGTTAATTATATCTTTCACGTAAATATATTGAATCGTTTGTCTAGTTTCTTCAAAAACCCCACTTGAATTAGCTGGATTTTCTTTTAGCGTATAGCCTTCAATTTCTTTAGCAAGTGTTTCATACGTTTCACCAACTTCGCCAGTAATCGTATTACTTTCAGCTAATTCATTGTTTTCACTATCCATATATTGAATAGTAATTTTCCCTATTCTAGCTTCTGGTACTTTCACGGTGATCGTTACTGTTTCTGAACGATTACCAGATGAATCTTCTGTATAAATGGTTACTTCATAACTGCCTGGCTTGGAAGTATCTACTTTAGATAAATCCATGTGGATATTTAAATCTTGATCATAATTATCTGTTGCAGTTATTCCAACTTGGTCAATGATTTGACCCTCTGTTAATTCGCTGCCTTTTTCAATAATTATTTCCGGATTGTTAATTTGAATAATAGGTTTTTCGGTATCGACTATTTTAACAGAAAGTTTGATTGGATCCGAGGAAGCACCACTTTTGCTTTTTGCTATTATCGTCGCTTCATACGTTCCAAGTTTGCTTGAATCCACTTCGGACAAGTCAACTTCCATCTTAATTGCTTCGTCGTATAGATCCGTAACTACCGCGCCAGATTTAGCAAGAAGCACTTCACTAGTTAATTCTGTTCCTACTTCAAATGAAATATCGTTCGAGTTAACCGCGACTTGTGGTTTTTGAATATCATTAATATGCACGACAACGGTAACCGGATCTGCCTTTAAGTCAAACTCATTTTTAGCATGTAGCGTGACTGTATAATCTCCCGGAGTTGCAAAGTCGACTACCTCGCTATAATCGCTAGTAATCTGTGCGTTTTCCGAAGCAGACGCACGAATATCTTGTAAAAATGTCGCCTCATCTTTTGCATTTACGGGCGCGTACGAAACACTCTTATCCGCTACAATTACAGGTACTGCCTTGACTTCAATTGGTTGGTTTACTGTTCCAGTGTACTTGCCAGCAATTGCCGGACTATTAATCACTTCATCAAATGTATAAGAAACTTTTGATAAGCCTGATAGTTCTCCGCTTGCCCATGCGATGCTTTGATCAGAGTAAGTTCCGTTGTTGGAAATTATTTTCGGTGTAACCATTTGTCCCGCTAAGTTCTCAACGTTATTCGGTATCGTAAAGTTCCCTGCTGCTATCGTTTTTGAAAGCGTAACGGCTTGTTTATCCGCATTTAGTGTCGCAAGTTTTGGTACATCGACTAGTTTACTTGATTCTAGCCTATCTATTTTATTACTTCTTACATTAATTGTAGTCAGAAGCGGAAAATCGTTAATTTTCGGTAGCCGAGTTAGTTCATTACTACTGATATCCAGGTTCTTAACTGCAGGAAGGTTCTCCAAATGTATATCATCACTGTCTAAATAATTCCCACTAATATCTACGCTTATTATTTCTGGTAAATTCATTAAAGTGACGCTCTCTAGATCACCCCAGTCAATAGAAATACTGGAAGCTATTCTTCCTAGTCCGTTTAATTGGGATAAATTTTTCAACGTTAGCTTTTTCAATTCTAATTCATCTGCCGACAAAGTTACTAGGTTAGGTTGGTTTTCAATATCTAACTCTGTAATTGCATTACCAAGCACTTCTAACGTGTGTAATTCCGGCAAAGTTTTTACCAAACTAAAATTCCCCGTTATTTTATTATTATTCGCGCTAATTGATTTTAAGGTTGGTATATTAAATAACGAATCTATTGTCGTGAGCTCATTGTTGTTCACATTGATATTTTCTAACGCTGTTAAATGCTCTATGCCAGTTAAGCTCGTAATATTCTGGTTTGTTGCTACTAAATTAGTAATAGTTTGTAATTCTGCTTCTGATACTTCTGCATTAATATCTTCTGTTCCACTAATATTTTTAGCTATTATTTTGGCTAAATTAACATCCGGAAATAGTTCAGCATATGTTTTGCTGTTTTCAGAAGTTGATTTCAAATTATTTTTAGGTGTATTTTCCTCTTCAGTTGAGTTAGTAGTTGCAGCTTCTTCACTGGATGATGCTGTCATTTTCTGTGGTGCGGTTTGCGAGTTGTCCATTCTGCTAGGCTGGTCAATAGTTGTAGGTTCTGTAGTGTCGGTTGTTGCTTCCTTAGTGATTTGGACCGCAGTTATAGTATCTGCACTAGCATACAAACTAGGACTTACTAGGCTAAAACACAAAGCAAGAGAAACAACAACTGGTATTTTTCTCATTTTTGTTTCCTCCAGGTTGTAATTAATATCATCTAATATTATTTATTATAGCAGACTAGATTTGGTCCAAAAACCAATTTTAGTAGTTAGTTTACGCTAAATAAGCTTTGTTTATGTCTTCCATGTGAACAAACAAGCTTTACTCTCATCAAAACCTATTAAAATAGTCTTTTAACAGTATAAAGCACAAAAAAGCTAAGTATAAAACCGATAGTTTCATACTTAGCTTCATTTGTTTATTAAAAGACTTCAAGTGGTGGTAAGAATACTTTCCCTTCTAATACTTCTTTTTTCGGAACATATAGTCGGAAGTTTAGTGAGAATTCTTTCCCAGCCTTACTTGGTAGCCAATTCCCTGGATCTACATCTGCCGGTTTTTCAGACGCAATGTAAAGAGTCAAGCTGCCATCTTCACTTAGTTTTGGACCTGTGTAATTATTGATGCAGAACTTATTTAATTCGTTCGGGATAACATGATAATCCGGAACACTATATAAGGTAACGGACCAAAAAGCATTTGCAAGTTCTGCTGGAAGTTCGTCTGCTGAGAAATGGATTTTATAAATTTTATCTCCAGTTAGCAATTCATCATCCGTACCTTTTTGACCGATGAAATATAGAGCTTCTTGGATAGAGTTTGCCCAAATACCACCGTAATTAATAATTGCTCGAGCTAAAATGTCGTTTTCGAAAGCACCAGCTACGTAAGTAACAGACCATCCACCTTTTTGCGTGCCAAATCCTTTTGCCCCATTAGTAAAATATGGAAGCGCTTCTTTCACAATTAAGTTTCTAACCTCAGCTTTTTGGTCATCACCAAGTTCGATATAAGCTGCAACTTTTCTTGCTTTATCTTGAAACTCAGCTGCTTTTGGCATTTTATCTGGATAAGTTGCCAGCAGTTCTTCTAAATTGGAATAAATTTCTTCTAAGAGGAACTCTGCATTAGTGAAATGCGGTATTTCTAACGGTTCTTTGATTTTTATATTATCTGGTGCGTCGAATTTGAATGCTTTTTGAAGTTTTACTGCGCCTTCTGGGTCGTCTTTTTGTTCTACGCGAAGTAGCACTTTCACTTTTTCAGATGGTAATTCAATTTTTATAGCATCACTTGGAATGGAAGGGTTTGTTCCTTTTTTAACGAAAGCAAATTTTCCATGTGGATGCTCTGGAAAATTACGTTCGTTGATATTAGTTACTACTTCACCCCAACCATCTAAAAGTTGAACCGTGTAGTAGCGATTTTTTATTTCTGGTACTTCTAAAACAACAGCATGTTCGTCGTCTACGGCTATCCAAGCTTCAGAATAAACCACATCAAAGTTTGGATTTACAAAATTCGCATCTGCTGGAGAAACCGAATTATGCTTTAGTGTGTTATATGGAATTTTATCTTCTTTTGTATCAAAATTTTCTTGGCGTAAAACGAGATATCGCGACAATAAATAAACATAGGATTCTTTTACAAGCTCAGCATTTACTTCTAAATTCGCATTCATTATCAATATAACCACCTTTAGTTTAGATTATTTTAAGTATAGCATTATATCAAACCGGAAGCTGTTCTTAGCTTTTTGCAATTCCAATCATCGTGCCACCGATAATTACTAAGACTACTCCGATAATGACCAAAATAAGTTCTTTCTTGGTTTTTTTCTCTCCTAAGAAAAGAATTCCTCCAATTGTTGAAATGACAACGCCCATTTGTGAGAGCGAAAAACCTGTGGCGATTCCAACCAATTTATTTGAGAATAGTAGAGCCAAGTTACCAGTAGCCCACATCACCCCTGGAATCATATTTAACCACGTTTGCTTTGTAAAACGTTTTTCTTCAGACTTAATAGAAAATAATAATCCTGCGACTACCATCCCAATTGCTTGAGGTAAAATCGCGTCCCACCCACTAATATCAAACCAACGAGTGATAACTACATAACCTACATAACCTACTGAAGAAATAAGTAAAGTGATAATTCCTTTTTTCATATTTTGACCGGAATTTTCGTCTTTATGTTGTTGATAACTTGTTAAAAATATCCCGATAATAATTAATGCTAATGCGGAAAATCCTAATACTAATTTGGAAGTTGTACCCCACTCATGAAAGGCGAATACACCAAAAAGTGATGTACCTACTAACTGCATTCCGGTTGAAAGCGGCATTGTTTTTGATACGCCTACTTGTGTAAATGCCCGGAACTGATTCATTTGGCCTAAGCTCCAAAATGCCCCAGAGACAAAACTAGCAATAATTATGGTTGCCGTATACTCTGGATTTGTAAAAATAAAAACTCCGATTGCGAATGCTAATGCCCCGAACGTTGTACCAATAATTTGTTGCCTCGGCTTACCACCAATTTTCGAAACAACTAATGGCATAATCCCCCACATCACTGCCGGAATTAATGCTATAACTATGTTCATTTTTTATTCCCCCTAATTCTTCTGCTTATGGTCTATACCCTTTTCCTCATGAAATCATTCCTATTCCCGTAATTATCTGTTAAAATGAATTAAAATTATCAAGAAGGTGAGAAAATGAAATCAACTGGAATGGTAAGAAAAATCGACGAACTTGGTCGTGTGGTTATCCCGATTGAAATAAGAAGGACAATGAACCTAAATGTAAAAGATCCCTTAGAAATTTTTACAGATGAAGATGCGATTATATTGAAGAAGTATTCTGCTGGCTTGGTTTGTGATGTTACCGGAGAATTTTCTGTTGATAATAAGAAATTTGTGGACGGCAAACTGACGCTTAGTAAAGAAGGTGCTGCGGCATTAATGGAAGAAATTAAACGCCGCTTTGGCGATACATTATAAAAAAATCATGTGCGAGTTCCCATTCAAGGATTCGCACATGATTTTTATTTTATTTCATGATAAGCAGAGTAAACTTCTCGTTTTGGTAAATTTCTCGCTTTCATAACGGTTTTGATTGCATCTTTAGAACTAACATTTTCCTGTTCCATTACGGTGCTTACGTGCGTTTTAATATCGAGTTCTTGCCACCAGAGCTGCTCTTCTGCAAGTTGTGGGTTGGAATTGCCTTCGATAATCAAGCAAAATTCCCCGCGGATTTCTTCGTCCATTGCCCAGTTCAGCGCATCTTCAACCGTTCCACGCAAAAATTCTTCAAATCTTTTTGTGAGCTCTCGACACAGGACGATTTTCCGATCATTTCCAGTGATTTTAATGATTGCTTTTAGTGTTTCTTTTAAACGATGTGGTGATTCATATAAAATCCACGTTTCTTCACGAGCCGCCAACTTTTCAATCGCTTGAGTACGCTCTTTGTTTTGGCGTGGAAGAAATCCGTAAAAGTAAAACGGCTGCGGGGCAAGACCAGATGCAATCAGTGCAGTTAATGCAGCATTGGCTCCCGGTAATGGGATGACAGGAATATTAGCATCTAACGCACTTTGAACAAGTTCGTATCCCGGGTCAGAAATAGATGGCATCCCAGCATCACTCACTAGCGCCACCACTTCTCCGCCCAGCATTCGCTGAATAATATTATCTTCTTTATTTTCCTTCGTAAACTGATGATAACTCGTCATTCGGGTTGTAATTTCAAAATGATTTAAAAGTTTCACGGTGTTTCGCGTATCTTCCGCTGCAATAATATCCGCTTCTTTAAGCATGCGAATTGCACGAAAAGTCATATCTTCTAAATTACCAATCGGCGTCGGCACTAAATATAATGCCCCTTGGCTGGTTCCGCTGAAACTCTTTTGACTTTTTATCACTCGGACTCCTCCTCCCGTTGTATTAAATAAGCGTCTTTATTTTTACGTGATAATTTTTTGAACGCAGCTTCTGCTTTTGTAGCTTCACTTCTTGTTTCGAATTTTTCAAAATGGATGACTTTTACCGGACGACGCGTTTTTGTATATTTACATCTAATTCCCGCATTGTGTTCTGCTTCTCGGCGAAGAACATCAGTTGTATAGCCACCATAATATGAATTATCACTACATTTTAGCACATAAAAGAAATGTTCACTCGCTTTCGCCATATAAAATCTCCTTAATTACTGGAGTATATTCTCCAAGTTCATCATATACGATAACAGGTGGTACATATTTTACACCAGGTTTTCCATCTTTAATTCCTTCCACAAGCACCGTATTCGCTTCTTTATCTATGCGCGGATGAACGAATTGAATGCGTTTCGGCTCTAAGCGATATTTTCTCATTATATCAATGATATCTAGTAATCGTTCCGGACGATGAACAAAATTCGCTTTTCCCCCTTGTTTTAAAAGGCTTGCTGCTACACGAATAGTATCTTCTAACGTGCACATTACTTCATGGCGAGCAATCCGAAAATGTTCATTGGTATTTTTCAAACTTGTATCCGGGGTTGCGAAATAAGGTGGATTACAGGTGACAATATCCGCGCGCTCTTTTGGAATAAGATCTGTAATATTTTTCAAATCATATTCGATCATTTCAATTTGCTCTTCTAATTGATTATACGAAATGCTTCTTTTCGCCATATCTGCCAGGCGCTCCTGAATTTCAACACCAACTATTTGCGCTTCAGTTCGCGTGCTAAGTAATAAAGGGATAATCCCATTCCCGCTACATAAATCAATTATTTTCCCCTTACGCACAGGCAAATAACTGAATTTCGCTAGGAGAACTGCATCTATCGAGAAAGAAAATACCGATGGGCTTTGAATAATCCGCAAATTTTCTGCTAATAAATAATCCAGTCTTTCATCACCTATTAATTTGAGTTTTTCCAAATGATTCACCTTTTCTAGCAAAAAGCCCTTCTCCTGAATCGAGAAAGGCCCGTCATGTTATTTTTTATTGAGCAAGGATAAGCAAAATAAACAATCTTCATCATTACCACGCGGGCTGCCGAAATGTACATTGCAAACATGAAATCCTTCCTTGTAAAGTTGGACAAGATTGTCATAACCTTCCCCAAGTTCAATCATTTGCTGCATTGCTTCCTTACGATTAGGCGCCATTACACCGTGTTCCGCCTCTGTTTCGGCTTTAGGTTCCGGTGTCGCTTCATCGGTCAAAGAAAGTCTGCGTCGCAAATGTTCGTTTTCAAGGTTTAATCGGTTATTTTCTTCCAACATTTCGCCTAAGTTTGTCTTTAGATCTCCAAGTTGCTGATACAATTCGCCAATTTGCTCCTCCATATTACTGACTGAGTCAAAAATAGCTTTTTTATCCAATTTTTTCACCTCAAGACTTTGCCGGTTGTTTTAGAAATTCGTTGTATGGGCGTAATTCGTCCAATTCGTATTCTATAACCGTCTCTTCTTCGGGCAAACTCACTTGTAAGATTCTAGAAAGCAAGTTGATTCCCGAAACACGTGCTTCTGCGCCTTCTGGAGTTTTTACTTTTACACCAACATCTGGCATTTCACGTTTAGCTTGCTCATATTCATCGTTCTCATATTTCAGGCAACACATTAAGCGTCCACATAAGCCAGAAATTTTCGTCGGGTTAAGGGACAGGTTTTGGTCTTTCGCCATTTTGATGGAAACGGGTTCGAAATCGCCTAAGAAAGTGGAACAGCAGAGCATACGACCACATGGACCAATCCCACCGAGCAATTTCGCTTCATCACGAACACCAATTTGGCGAAGTTCGATGCGAGTCCGGAAAACAGATGCTAAATCTTTCACGAGCTCCCGGAAATCAACGCGACCTTCTGCAGTAAAGTAAAAAATGATTTTATTACGGTCAAATGTATAATCCACATCAACCAAACTCATTTCAAGTTCGCGCTCGCGGATCTTTTCATCACAGAGTAAAAAGGCTTTCTGACAAGAGTCGCCATTCTCAGCAACGCATTTATAATCCGCTTCTGTTGCGATACGCAGTACTTTCTTAAGTGGTAAAACGACGTCTTCTTCGTCCACGTAGCGTGGTTCAATGACCGTTTTACCAAATTCAATTCCTTGTGCATTTTCAACGATAACACCTTGGTTTTCTGTGATTTCCAGTTCGCCAGGTGAGAAATAATATATTTTACCAACGTCTTTAAAACGGACGCCTACAATTTTAAGCATAGCGATTACCTCCCTTGGATTTCCAGAACTAACTGCTCCATTAGAAGTTGCGTGTTCATATTGGAATCCAGTTTTGATTTCGCAGCGAGAATCTTCTCGATTTCCCCTGTGGTTTCGGACAGTGACTTGCGCAGCGCATCTTGTCCGAGCATTTCTTTTTGCGCTGTACAAATTGGTTCGTAGTTCTCGTCAAGTGTAAGGTGTAGCCGGTCGCGGTACAGCAGTAACAACAATTCGAGCCCAAGCGCCATCTTATCTTTCTCTTTAAAAAGTGGCATCCATGATTCTTGAATGATAATTAATGGGCTGGTTCCTTGATGGTGAATTCCTTCGTATAACTTGATGACAACATTTCTTGCCTCACTAAACCACTCGCTCTCTTCAAAAGCCTTCGCTTCTTCCACACTCCCAGTAATGCTAGCATAAATCCGCGCTTTTTGTTCGGAAATGCCTGCTGCTGTTAGTGATGCGAGTAAACTATCAAAAGTCAGTGATTTGAATGTGACCGGTTGCAGTCTTGACTGGATTGTTGGCAAAATTTGCCCGGGATTTGTTGTTAAAAATAATAATAACAAACCGCCTTCTGGTTCTTCTATAAATTTCAGCAGACTATTGGCTGATTGAACAGTCATTTTTTCTGCATCGTAAATGATAACTACTTTTTGATCCGATTCCATCCCACGTTTACTAAGTTCTTGCTTAAGCGCGCGAACCTGATCAATTTTAATACTAGCCCCATCTGGCTCTAGCAAATGAACATCCGGATGATTATGACTCGCTATTCTCGTGCAATTGGTACACTTTCCACAAGCAAGCTCGGTTTCAGTGCTTTCTAAACAAAAAAGGCTCTGAGCTAACCAAAGTGCTGTGCGCTTCTTCCCTGTACCCCTTGTTCCTTCGAATAAATAGCCGTGAGATAATCGATTTTCGCGGACACTTTTTGAAAAAATCTTCATGACCACTGGTTGCATCATTGTAAGTTCATCCTGTAATCCCACAAAAAACTTCCTTTCTATCCATATTGTAATATTATACCATGACCAAGCTTAAATAGCTTCGGAATTTTAACAAAAAAATAACGTTGGATTTGTTAACTAATATTACAATTTCAATAAATTAGTTATTTTTCTAAAATTTAAATGGACAGTACACCGTTTTGAGCATAGAATAAAGAAAAGTAGTTATTATACTTAGACTTAAAGGGGTTGTCTGGTATGAATGAATCGAATGGAAGTATGGAGCTATATTTAAGAGAACATACCGAAGAAATCATTAATAATTGGTTATCAAAAATTTATGAAAATACGTATACTAGCTTTGTTTACTCTCCACAATATAAAGATGAACTGCGCGCTGACAGTGAACAAACAGCGGACTTAATCATTTCTTATTTTGCTGGTAAAAAAGCGTTCTTTGAGAAACTCGACAAATGGCTAGATAACATGTACGCACGTCGCATGGAAAATGAAGTGCCATTACCTGAAGTTATTACTACCTTAGATAAACTACGTCGCGAATTTGTTACAGCCGTTGGTGACTTTTGTATTCATAATGATGAAGTGTCTAAATGTGAATTCTCATCAAGCATGGCAATGGTTAATCACGGATTCGACCGAATAAACGAAGCCTTTTCTGCAATGTATTACAATGATATCGTGAAACATCTAGAACAACAACATCGCTTAATTGAAGAAATTAGCACCCCAGTCATTTCCATTACTGACAAATTGGCGATACTTCCTTTAATGGGCCGTGTAGATCGTGAAAGAGCAGAAAAGCTATCCGAAATTACTGCAAATAAATGTGTTCATTTAGGCGTGGAACAATTGTGTATTGATTTATCTGGAATCACGTATTTTGACGATGCGTTAGGAGAGATGCTCACCAACTTAGTGACGATGCTCAAACTTCTTGGCGTCGAGGCATTTATTTCTGGTATCCAACCAAAAATGGCGCAACAAATTAATCGCGTTGACTTAAACTTATCTATTCCAGCCTATCATTCGTTAAAGGCCGTTTTGCAAGATCAAACTAGAACTATATAAGAAAAACCGTAAGCGATTGTATTATCGCTTACGGTTTTTTATTATTTTCTTCTAAGTGCAATTAAGCCGCTCGCTGAAATGGCTACGAGTAACAGTCCCCATCCATTAACAAGTGGCGAATCTCCTGTTTTTGGTAAAGCTGTCTGTTTGCTGTCTTCACTTATTATTTTATCCGGTTTTTCTGGTTTTTTTGGTGGTACTGGCACTTTTGGTATTTCTGGTTTTTTCGTATTTTCTTTTGTTACAGTTACGTTTAATGCTTCTGTGCTGATTTTAAATTTCAATGGTGTAGTGTCTAAAATATAACCTGTTGGTGCTTTTGTTTCAACAAATTGATACTCACCTGGAAGTAAATCAGCAACCGTTAGTTTACCTTTTTGGTCCGTTTTAAGATTTGTTTTTAGTGTGTTACCATCTTTATCTTGTAATTCGAATTCGGCATCAGCTAGAAGACTTTTTGTGTCACGGTCGACTTTTTCTAGTGAAACGGATCCTTTGATGGCAGTATTTTCTTTAGATACGAATAATGATTGGTGGGTATCATCAATCGTGAATTTCACTGGAGACGCATCCAACACGTATCCTTGTGGAGCTTTCGTTTCGATTAGCTGGTATGTGTCATATTTCAGGTTTGAAATTGCCAGTTTTCCATCAGCATTGGTTTTTAATCCCGTTTGCACAGTGGCTCCTGCTCCGTTGACTAACTTAAATTCGGCACCTTCTAGCGGATTTTTTTGGGACGAATCATCTGTTTTCGTTAATTCAACAGAACCAGTTGTCCCTTCTCCACCACCGCCGCCTCCTGATGTTGGTGTTGCGACTTCGATTTCTTGTTTAATGAAGTTATCGCCTGTTAATTGCCCTTTATTAGTGTAGTTAGGCGATGCTCCGTTGTCGGTAGAAGTTGTGTAGTATGAAATTTTGACAGAATCTGTTAAATTTCCTAGATCAACTTTAAAACCATCCGTTGTTTGAGTAATTGCAGATGAAGGCACCTCAGCTCCTGGTGTGAAGTTATCATCCGGGTCAAACTCGCCGTGGAATGCTTTTATTGAATTAAAATCAACGACTTGTTTTGGTCCAATAAAGTCTTCATAAACGGCATTTTGAATGTTTTGTTTGGAATAGTTAACTCGCACAACCCACTGGATAAGCTCAGGATTTTCAGCATCAGCCCAGCCGTATTTATATAAGCTTTCATCCGGGTCGATTTGATTTTTGCCTCCAACACCCACATCAATTGTTTCTGTGGTACCATTTACTGGAAATTCAACTGGAACATTTTCATTACCTTCTACTAATGATTTATCCCAATTAGTCCAAAAATCGAGATATCCACTAATATTGGAGTTTTTTTCGACAAAGTCTGTAAATGTAATAACTACTTGGCCAGTCGATTTTTTAGCAATCACATGACCTACCGTGTTGCCATCGTGATCTTTTAAAGAAAAGTCTAAATCTGTAACTATCTTCAGCTCTGGAGGTAACACAAATTCCATTGTGTCGCCTTCCTTAACATTAGTTGAATTGGGGATTTCCCAAGTATAGTGAACCTTGATGCTATCATAATACCCGAAGTCCGTTTGGGGATTTCCATCTGCATCTAATAATTCAACAGTTTTCAAAAAATCGGACCCATAATTAGTTGCTGCTTTAACAAAGTTAGTCTGAAATATAACGTTTACAAGCAAGATAACGCTAAGAAATGCTAATCCGAATTTCTTTAGATTAGACATCATTGTCGTGCGTTCCTTCATAAAAAAACCATCCTTTTTTAGTTAATTTCAATCATAAATTTATTACTAATTCATAGTGATTATACATTATTTTTCCTAAAAATCGGTTCTTATCTATCAAAAAACCTCCTAATCGTGAACGTTTTGTGACGATTAGGATTCTAAAATGACCTAATTAAAACAGGCTTAGATAATTATCTAAGCCTGTTTTTTCTATTTGCGCTTCAGCAGAAGACCGCTTAATGACAAGGCTATCAGGATTACTCCTAAGCCAGCAAAACTATTTGTATCTCCTGTTTTAGGAAGACTTTGAGTTATTCTTATCGGGGTTGTTTTTGGACTATCCTCGCTGTTTTCTGTTTTCTTAGGCGTAACTGGTACTTCTGGTTTTGTTGGTGGCACAGTTGGTTCATATGGTACTGGTGGTAACGGAGTAGGCGGTACTGGTGTTGGTGGTACTGGTGTTGGTGGTACTGGTGTTGGTGGTACTGGTGTTGGTGGTACTAATGTGTTTTCTTTTGTTACTTTTACTATTGGGTCTGTCTCACCAGCGACAATTTCAAAACTAACTGGGGTCGTATCAAGTTCATATCCAATCGGGGCTTTTGTTTCCACAAATTGGTATGTCCCTGGTACTAAATCAGTTACTTTTAGAACGCCATTTTCGTCCGTAGTTAAACCAGTTTGTAATGTATTTCCTTCTTTATCTTGTAATTCAAATGTTGCTCCGGCTAGGGTTGCTTTGGTTGCCGAGTCTAACTTTGTTAGTTCCACGGAGCCAACTTCTAATGTGTTTTCTTTTGTTACTTTTACTACTTGGTCTGTCTCACCAGCGACAACTTCAAAACTTACTGGACTGTTGTCTAACTTGTAGCCTGTTGGAGCACTTGTTTCGACAAATTGGTAACTGCCTGGTACTAAATCAGTTACTTTTAGAACGCCATTTTCATCTGTTTTCAAGTCTGTTTGGAGCGTATTTCCTTCTTTATCTTGTAATTCAAATGTTGCTCCGGCTAGGGTTGCTTTGGTTGCCGAGTCTAACTTTGTTAGTTCCACGGAGCCAACTTCTAATGTGTTTTCTTTTGTTACTTTTACTACTTGGTCTGTCTCACCAGCGACAACTTCAAAACTTACTGGACTGTTGTCTAACTTGTAGCCTGTTGGAGCACTTGTTTCGACAAATTGGTAACTGCCTGGTACTAAATCAGTTACTTTTAGAACGCCATTTTCATCTGTTTTCAAGTCTGTTTGGAGCGTATTTCCTTCTTTATCTTGTAATTCAAATGTTGCTCCGGCTAAGGTCGCTTTGGTTGCGGCATCTAGTTTTGTTAATTCTACGGAGCCTGTATTAAGTGTGTTTTCTTTTGTTACTGTAATTGCTTGGTTGTTTTCACCAATAGTGAATTCTACTGGTGTTGTATCAAGTTTATAGCCTGTCGGGGCTTTTGTTTCTATTAATTGGTAGGTGTCAAATTTCAGGTCAGCAATGCTAAGTTGTCCGCTCGCATTTGTTGTAATGTTTTCTTGTAGCACAGTGCCTTTTGAATCCACCAACTTGAATTCCGCACCTTCGAGGGTTGCTTTTGTTTTCGCATCTTCTTTCGTAAGTGTTACTGAACCAGTTGTTCCTCCTCCTTCACCGCCACCGCCTGATGCTGGTGTCCAAGTAGACGTTTGCTTTGTCACAAAATCAGTTCCGGCTAATTTAGCAGTATTATCATACTGAGTGGACTTCCCACCATCTGTAGTAGTGGTTGTGTAAGAAATTTGCACTGAATCAGTTAGATTTCCTAAAGCTACACTAAACCCGTCACTTGTCGCAGAAAAATTGGTGCTGGAAATCGGCGCACCTGCTGTAAATACTCGGTCCGCTGAGTACGTTCCGTGAAAGGCTTTAATAGAATCAAAATTTAATGTTTGTTTTGCGCCAATGATGTCGGTGAAAACAGCATTTGGGATATTAACTTTAGCGTAATTCACGCGAACAACCCAATGAATCAAACTTGGATTACTAGCATCTACCCAACCATATTTGAAAAGCGTTTCTGTCGGGCTAACTGGTGTTTTTTCACCAACTTCTACATCTATTACGGTTGTTCCATTTTCAAGAGGGAATACTAAATCAACTGTTTCATTTCCAGTAATTACTTTTTGGTTGAAAGCAGTCCAGAAATCCAGTTCGCCCTTAACATCGGAATGTTTTTCTACATAATCACTGAAAACTAGTGTTACTTGATTTGTTGCCTTTTTTACAGTGGCCGTTCCAACTACTTGACCTTTACTATCTTTCACGTCAAAAGCGAGATCGGTTGCCAGCGCCAATTGACTTGGCAGCGTGAAATCCATTGTGTCGCCCGCTTTTACGTTTGTTGAATTAGGGATAGACCAAGTGTAATGCACATCCATGTTGTCATAGTAGCCAAAATCCGTTTGCGGCACACCGTCCTTGTCTAAAAGTTCTACTGTGTTTAAAAACTGAGAACCATAACTCGTTGCTGCTTTCACAACTGTCGTTTGGAAGATTGTGCTAGCAACGATTAAAATACTTAAGAAAGCTAACCCAACTTTTTTTAAAAAGTTTCCGTTTTTACTCATTACAAATTCATCCTTTACTAATGAAGTTTTGTTATTATCACATATCATATGACAATTGAGTAACTCCAAGCTATATCATTTTTCGGAAGTACTGCTCCTAAAACGCCATCTTTATGAACTTTTAGTGACTATTTTAAAGGACTATATATTATAAAGTACTTAATTGAACAAAAAAGCCGAAACTCCTTTATAGGAAGTTTCGGCTTTTTGTAGCAATGTGTATGCTTTTTAGTATCCATTTATACTTTATTGCAATACTCTATTTTTACTACCATTCGCTATTTTATCGGTCCAGAATAAGCATTTGAATAGCCTGTGCCACACCATCTTCATTATTAGTAGTTGTTGTATAGTTGGCGATTTCTTTAATATGCTCTGTCGCATTTCCCATCGCAACTCCCATACCAGCGTACTCGATCATGGTAATATCGTTTTCCTGATCTCCAATACTCATGACTTCACTTTGGTCCACCCCAAGTTTATCTGCTAAACTAGCGAGCGCTGATCCTTTATTAACCCCTTTTTGCAAGAACTCTAAGTTATATGGAACACTCCGGACAACGTAAAATTTTTCTTTGATATTCTCTGGTAATTTTTTTATCACATCGGTAATTTTTTCAGGTGAGTCTAATAGCATAACTTTGGAAACATGAATAGATTCAGGCGCTTCTTCTACAGGTAAATGATATAGTGGCGTACCAAGTAGCAGCGAATCTTGACAAGTGATTTCTGTGATTTTGCGGCTTGGTACATACATGTTTTTTCCATCAAAATAAGTGACGTTAACATTTTCCGCGTGACAAAATGCATAAATTTCTTCTAGCTCAGTTTTATTTAAGGTTATATCTGCTAATGTTTTTTCTGAAGCTGTTTCTAACACAACCGCCCCATTAAACGTAATTGCGTAATCCCCTTCATCTAAAAGATCTAGTTCAATTAAGCTTTTTTTAATTCCTGCAAGTGGACGACCTGTACATAATACTACTTTTACCCCTTTTGCTTTCGCAGCTTTAATAGAATCACGCACAGCTGGTGTGATTTCGTGTGTGTCGTTTAATAAAGTGCCATCAATATCTATCGCAATAATTTTATACATAATTTCCTCCCAAAAATGACTAATTACTTCTATTCTACTAGAAAATTAGCTATTCCGCCAAAATCCGGCCACTTCTCGGGAGATATCGTCTGTGCTCTTCACTGTTTTCGCATGGTTCCAGTGCGTAGGGAATAATGCTCGGTAACGATCGGCAGAAAATCGTTCTTCTATTAACAACACTACGCCACGGTCCGATTCTCCTCGAATAACCCGGCCAACTGCTTGAAGCACCTTATTCATTCCTGGTATCTGATATGCATAATCAAATCCCCGACCAATCGTTTCATTATAATAATCTTTAATTAAATCAGATTCGTGATTCAGTTGCGCAAGTCCTACTCCAACAACTGCCGCACCGACTAATCGGTTGCCACGAAGATCTACCCCTTCTGAAAAAACGCCTCCTAAGACGCAAAAGCCAATCAAAGTTTCTACATTCTCTGCTTGAAATCTTTCTAAAAAATGCTCCCGTCGCTCTTCATCCATAGCAGTTTCTTGTTTTTGCAACCTGATGTTAGGATATTTTTCTTTAAATAAATCGTATACCTTTTGTAAATATAGAAATGATGGAAAGAAAAATAAATAGTTGCCGTTTTCCCCAGAGACTAGAGCATAGAGAGCATCTACGACAGCTTCCATACTATTTTCGCGCATTTGGTATTTCGTACTAATATAATCCGCTACTAGTAAATGCATGTTTTTTTGTTTAAATGGTGAAGAAAAAATCATTCTACTCGTGTCTTCTTGACCACCAAGTAAATTTGTATAGTAATCTATTGGTCGAAGCGTTGCTGAAAAGAGCACCGAGCTGCTTCCGAGTTTCAGTCTTTCTGATAATAAGAACGACGGATCCAAGCATACTTGTTTTATTTCTAAATCTCCGTGGCTTTTCGTTACTTGTGTGACGTAACGATCATCATAAAAATCCGCAATTGCAACATATCTCAAACTTTCAAAATAAAGTTCCAACACATCCGCTTGTATTTCTGACTGAGTATTTTGCGGCAACCATTCCTTCGCTACAAAGGTGAATTTTAGGACCGATTCATTCCAATCAATGAGTTCATTTTTTTGCACATATATAGTTCCATCTAAATCCTTTAGTTTTTTATTGAGTGCGATCATGTCTTTATTCATCACATTGATTGCATTTAGCAATCGCTTGTTATTTTTTGCGTCCAGTCCCCGTTTGACTTGCATAACTGCAGATTTTTTTAATGTCGCTGAGTACATCGAGCGCGCACGGTCTACTAAATTATGCACTTCATCCACCAGAAAAGTATATTTACCTGGCCCTTCTGCAAAGAAACGTTTCAAGTAGACTACCGGGTCGAATAAATAATTATAATCACAAACTATTACATCACAAAAAAGAGCCACATCCAGCGATAATTCAAATGGACAAAGTGTGTATTTCCGGGCATAACTCTCAACAACTTGACGGGTAATTGCTTCTTCGGATTGCAACATATCAAACAATGCTTCGTTCAAACGATCATAATAACCTCGCGCAAATTGGCAATGATCTGGTTCACATTTCCTCTCGTCTAAAAAGCATATCTTATCCTTCGCAGTTATTGTAACACTCCTTGCAGCAAGTCCTTTACGACGCATCTCATCTAGCGCATCTTCGGCAACTTGCCGCGTAATAGTTTTTGCAGTAAAGTAAAACAATTTATCCGTTTTCCCTTCACCCATAGCTTTAATACCGGGAAACAAGGTCGACATTGTTTTGCCGATACCTGTGGGTGCTTCACAAAACAAACTTTCTTCTGAAGATATTGTTCGGTACACTGCAATGGCAAGCTCTCTTTGCCCACTTCGATAGCTGTCATATGGAAACGTTAATTCTTGAATTGTTTTATTTCGTTTCATTTCCCAAGCGGCAGATGCCTTTGCCCAAATAGCGTATTGGGAAAGTAAATCGTCCACAAAAACGCTCAGTTCCTCGCGACTCATTACACGTTGAAATTGTTTTACTTCTTTGTCAACTACTTGATAATACGTTAATTGTAGAGTAACTTCTGCCAAATCGGACTTTTCTGCAAGCATAAATCCATAACAAATAAGTTGCGCCCAGTGAAGAGGTCGAAAATTTTCGGTAATTTCATCCATTGGCGTCTCAGTTGTTTTAATTTCATCAATCATTCGGCCATTTATGATGCCATCTGCGCGTCCATCAAGCGAAAAAGCAATTCCGTCCACTATTCGGTCTAGGTTTAGCCGTACCTCTGCAGCATATTCTTCCCCAGCTTCTTTTTGGAGTAATTGATGAATTTTTGTTCCTTCTAAGGCGCGGTCTGAACTAGTCATCCGGTTATCAATACTACCGCTTCTCCGCACAAACTCTACTAAACGCCTAACTGAAATACGCACTTTTCTCATCAATAGTCCTCCTTTACAATCCAGTTGAATTATAACACAGAACCTACGTTCGCAACAATTCGATAAAAAAAGACTAATTTCGGACTTTCGTGGCAAAACAGTCTAAACTCGCACACCACAAAAGCTTATCAGTATTTTTCACTAAAAAAAGACTTATAATGAGTTAAAAATTTCACATTTCAGAAACATTTATACGTAAAACACTACTAGACTGCGTAAAACCGTTCTTTTGCATTCTGATACAATTATGTTTACAAAAGAAGATTGGAGAAAACAATCATGCCAAAAAATTTATATAATTACCAAGAATTTATTCGTTTATCCCATGAAGGAAAAATAGCTTATGAACAAATTGATGTACCGAAAAACGCCAGCCTATTAACAGAAAAAATTGATATAGATAACCATATTTACCTTGTAGTTGATGGATATATTGCTTTGATTTTAAATGATGGTAGCCAAAATTCCAAAATCTATTCTATTCAAGGTAAAGGAACATTTTTGAACTATTTTACATTACTTGACCAAAGTAATAATCATTTTAATTTTAAGACTCTCTCTGGATGTTCATTATATAAGTATTCGAAAGCAGATATGGAGTATTTCCTTTCAATGTTTCCCGAGAATTTCGGATTTCAATTTTTCATTATGAAAAACCAGACTACTCATGTTTACTTTAAAAGCTTAATGGCAAGTAGTCCGGCTTCTGAAAAACTTAAAACGACATTTTCGAATATGGCTTTATTACATGGAGTTCTGAGTGATGATGGTACAGTAATTCTTCCTCAAGCAATTAAAACAAGTCATCTACTTTCTTATAGTAACCTTTCGAAAAGCTGTTTTTACAAAGATTTGCAATATCTTAAAACAACAAATCAGATTGAAAAGAAAGAAAAGTGTTGGATTATTCATGACCAAGCGCTTTATACAATGATACAGAATGGTCAAACATCGTTCTAAAATCATTTTCGTATTAGTTTTAAAACAACAGTCGAAATAATGAAAAGAATGATAAACATTAAGGTAATTGTTGCGCCAGGTGGGGTTCCTAGTTGGTAGGAAGACACAAGGCCGGAAAACATTCCGACTAAGCCAATCAGAATTGCACTAATAACACACATCAGGAACCCTTTTGAAATTCGCATACCGATTGCAGCTGGTAATATAATGAGCGCTGAAACGAGTAACGCTCCGGCTATTGGCATAATAACCGCAATCGCAATCCCAGTAACCACACTGAATAAAAGCGAAATCAATCTTACAGGGACTCCTTCTGCAACTGCAACATCTTCACTAAAAGTAAGTACAAACATAAACCTTTTAAATACTAAGAACAATACTACGATAGCTACTCCTAAAATTACCAACAGCTGCACTTGCGCCTTACTGATTGTTACAATCGAACCAAATAAGTACTGCTGCACGCTTGTTGTAATTCCACCCTGATCTAAACTCATCAGAACTAACGCCACAGCAAGTCCACCAGCCATTAGTATCGCAATGGACAACTCGGAATAAGTTACATAAACCCCGCGCAAATATTCAATCCCGAGCGCCGCAATGACTACTACAATAAGCGTTGTCACACTGGGATTCACATTTAAAACCAACCCAAAAGCCACCCCCGCAAGCGACACATGCGAAAGTGTATCCGCCATAAGTGACTGTCTGCGGATAATCAAGAAAACTCCTAAAAGAGGAGCAATTATAGCGATTATCATGGACGCTTGGAAGGCTCTTTGCATAAATCCATAGAGAAACATTTCCATGACACATCCTCCTTTCTAATAAGGCGAATATGCTTATCCACAAAGTCTTCCATTTCTTCACTATCATGTGTTACCATCAAAATCGCTTTACCATGTACTTGCGCTTCATGCTTTAATAAATTATAAAAACGGATTTTACTTTGTTTATCCATCGCCGTCTGTGGTTCATCCAAAATTAATATATCTGGGTCTGTTGCAAACATTCGCGCTAAGCAAATCCGCTGCTTTTGTCCACCAGATAACTCGCCGATACGTTTATGACGATAATCCCACATTTCTACAGACTTTAATGCTTTTTCAACATGCGCATGATCTTTTGTAGTCAGCCGTTTGAACCATTTACCATTCGGAAAACGTCCTGACCTTACTAATTCGAGAACTGTACTTGGAAAACCAGCATTAAATGAAGCTATTTGTTGCGGTACATAACCTGTCAAAAGTCGCCCGCCATCTGCGTTCTTTTTGGCGAAAGTCACGGAACCTTTATCGGGTTGTAAAATGCCCAAAATAATACGGAGCAGTGTTGATTTAGCTGCTCCGTTTTCTCCTGTTAGTATAATAAATTCTCCCGCACTCACTTGAAAAGAAATGTTTTCAAGCACTGGCTCTGATTCGTATTTAAAACCAATATTGGCTATATCGATGTATTTCATTTGATCGCTTCCTTATTTTATTGTTTTTTGCAAGGCTTGAAGATTTTGTTCCATATAAGCTATATAATCCATGCCTTTTTTCTGTTCTTTATCGGTAATTCCTTCGATAGGGCTTAATACTTCTAATTTTGCACCGGTTTCGTTTGCAAGTGTTTCTGCGACTTTCGGTGAAGCTACTTCTTCAAAATAAATGGTGCTAATGTTGTTTTCTTTCACGTATTTTTGTAGTTCTGCTAATCGTGCTGGACTTGGTTCTTGGTCAGGTGAAAGGCCGGCGATTGCCACTTGATGCAAGTCATATTCTTTTGCTAAATATTGGAATGCTGCATGTTGGGTTACGAAATCGCGTTGTTTTGCTCCTTCAAAAGCTGTTTTAAATTTGTTGTCGAGTGTTTTTAATTTCTCTTTATATGTTTCTGCGTTCTTTTTGTATGTATCTGCATTTGTTTTATCTGCTTTTGTAAGACCGTTCTGGATATTAGTCACTTCTTGTTCGGCAAGGACTGGGCTTAGCCATACGTGAGGATCGTGTTCATGGTGGTGCCCTTCTTCGTGCTCATGATCATGGTCTTCTTCTTCGGTTCCTTCTACTAGCTCGATTCCTTTACTCGCATCAATCACGGTTAATTTTTTCGAATCTAAGCTTTTAAGTACGCTCGGCACCCAAGTTTCCATGTCTTCACTGTTATAAACGAAAACATCCGCCGCTTCGATTTTGGCAATATCCTTTGCGCTTGGTTCGTAATCATGCGGTTCTGTCCCAGCATCAATCAACATTTCAATCGAAGCATTATCCCCCGCAACATTTTTGGTAAAATCGTACATTGGATAAAAAGTTGTCACTACCTTGAGCTTGTCCTTATCTCCACTTACTTTATCGTTGCTAGCACCGCATCCGGCCAAAACTAAAACGAACGCCAACACTGTTACAACTAAAAATGACCATTTTTTCATATTACCTCTCCTTTTTCGTAATGATTACGATTTAAAACTTAAAGTTACACTATGTAAATTATGATCGCGCATCGCAAAACGTAATAATTCTTATTTGCACAAAATATCTTATCACGGGATTATTTTTGCGTCAAGCAGTTTTTTTGCCAAATCATTAACTTGACTTATCTTATCGGAATACTTATAATAACGATAAATACACAGATAGAAGGGGAGAAAACCATGCATTTTTTAAAGAAAACATTGCCTATTTTTGCCATTTTGACAGTACTTTTACTCACAGCTTGCGGAAATGACAATGAAAAATCTACGACAAAAACTTCCCCGGACAAAATTAAATTTCTTGAAACCAGTGAATTACTGACTTTAAATACGACAGCTGAGGAAGACTTTGCTAGCTTCACCGCGCAAAACCAAGTCTTCGAGGGATTATACACACTTGATCAAAAAGATAACTTTGTTCCTGGGGTTGCTGACGGAATGCCAGAAATCAGCACTGACCAAACGAAATATACCATTAAATTAAAGAAAAACGCGAAATGGTCCGATGGTTCCCAAGTAACTGCCGATGATTTCGTCTACGCGTGGCGCCGTGCCGTTGATCCAAAAACCGCACCTGGGTACTCCGCTCTCTTCAAAGATTCGATTAAAAACGCCACTGAAATCAATGAAGGCAAACTACCTGTAACTGACCTTGGTGTCGTTGCAACGGACCCAACAACGCTTGAAATCACACTAAAAAAACCAGTTCCATACTTCATTTCACTTCTTTCTTTTGAAACATTTTTCCCACAAAAAGAAAGTTATGTGAAAAAACAAGGCGACAAATACGGGACAGATAGTGCGCATACTTTATACAATGGCCCTTTTGTCATGAAGGATTGGGGCGGCAACATTACGAATAAATGGACTTACGCGAAAAACGACCAATATTGGGACAAAGATAATGTCAAAGTAAATGAAATTGATGTGCAAGTCGCGAAAGATATTAATGCCGGCGTGAACCTTTATAATACAAACGAAGCTGACCGCGTGCCACTTTCAGGCGATTTTGCGAAACAATACAAAGACAAGAAAGATTTCCAAACGGAAAAAGATGCGCTGATAAGTTATTTGCGCATGAACCAAAAACGTGACGGTAAAGCAACTCCGCTAGCGAATAATTCCTTGCGTCACGCGCTTAATTTAGCTGTCGATAAGAAGCAATTAACAGACCGAATTCTCGGCGATGGTTCCTTCCCAGCGAACGGACTTCTGCCAAAAGATTTCGTCCAAAATCCAACAACGGGCGCTGATTTCCGCACAGATAGCGGCAACCATTTAGTTTATAACAAAGAAGAAGCTTTAAAATACTGGAAACAAGCACAAAAAGAACTTGGCACTGACAAAGTAACAATCGAACTGCTCGGCGATGACCAAGAAACAACGAAAACCATTTTCGCTTATTTGAAAGCGCAGTTTGAAGATAATTTGCCAGGTGTGACGATTAAAGTGAAAAATATGCCTTCGAAGAGCGCGACACAGCTAACTTCTGATGGTAATTATGACTTGTCACTGGCTGCTTGGATGCCTGACTTTAAGGATCCGTGGACGTATAGTAGTTTATTCTTATCTGATTACTTTAATAACCATATGAGCTACAACAGTCCCGCTTATGATAAGCTTGTAAAATCGACGGATACAACACTTGCGACGAAGCCAGAAGAACGTTGGAATGCTTTTGTAGCTTCCGAGAAAGTTCTGCTTGATGATGACGCGGCGATTTTACCACTTTATCAACATCAAACAGCAGTGTTGCAACGTACGGATATTACGGGCGTGCAGAAACATGCTTTTGGTTCGCCTTATAGTTATAAGTTTATTCGGGTGGAGAAATAGAGGACTGATTAGCAGTTTGGAAAAACCCAGCAATTATGTAATTGCTGGGTTTTTATTTCTTTTCATAAATTAGCTACTTTATCTTTAAACTTCGCATATCTAAATAGGAATTCCTCTTTTTCAGTTTCAAAATCCCACAAGATTTCGTTAATTTGATTATCCATATAAGGTATTAATTTTTGCAACTCCTCTTTGTAAGCTACCAATTTATCGACCGAGATTCCTGCTAGCTGTTCTAAAAATTGTCCATCCCACATTTCTCCAGCTAATGGGTCTATTTTAATGAATTCAATCGCTTTTTCTATAGCTAAATCCTCTAGTTCTTGTTGCAAAAGCATCGTATATACATCATTTTCAGTAATTTCGCCTCTAGTTTTATTCAACAATGATTTTAGCCACTTATTGTATTTTTCATTATCAATAGAAAAAGAGTCATCTATATGATAGATATCCTTTATTTTTTGATCCAATTTTGTATACCTCCATAATCATCAGTAAAGAATATGCCACTCAAAATATTAGACACTAGCACTTCTGCGATAATCTCGAGCTAAGAGGGCTGCATTATACGTGTTCATTGATTCTAAGTCTAAAACTCCTCATATCTCAGGACATCTTTTATATTCCTCAGTAAAAAAGTAAAGTCTTCAAGCGAACATTCTATTCGAGTAAGCTCTTTATCCACTCCATTTTCTTCGCTAACTGCGTCAATTATTAAGACTTTACGATTAGAACTAGAAATCAAATATTGATTTCCTTCTATAAATAAACCTGAATAAATTCCACCATCATACAGAATATCTTGAAATTTACCCATTTTCTCTTGATTGTTACTTTTTACAAAATCAATGGTTTCTTCTATATTGTCTGAATCTATTTCAGATAATAGAAAATCTTTAATTTTACTAACTTGTTGTTTGTTGTATTTAGACATAATACTATCTATATTATTCATATTAATCTCCACCTTCTTCATGGTGCCGGAACTGGATATACAGTCCACACATTATTTAATTCATCATATACAATTTTAATATGCGACTCGCCTTTTGTTCCAACATTTTTTTCCGTATCTATTATTGCAGAATAAGATTTTTGCCTTTGACTTCCTAGGCCATTATCTTCAATTTTTTTGACTTTACCATTTTTCAATGCATCTTGTACTATCAAATTAGCCTCTTCTGAGGTTTCTGCATCAAACTTTCTTGCACGCTTTGCCGTAGAATTACGTAAATGCTTGTCTTTAACTACAAAGTCTTTAATATTAACACTCTGCAGAAAATCAATTCTATTGACATTCCTTCTTCTATCCAACCACTTCTTAGGAATCTTAATCTTCTTCCCTTTATACCCACCACCAGCGTAGTAAAAGATAACGCCACTTATAATACTAAACCCTTGCGCCTTACTTATCTCTTGCCCAGTAACCGGGTCTGTTCCTTCTTTCACCGATTGAACAACTGCCTGTAACAACTCAGCTTCTTCCTGCGCTTCATTGCTTTCATGCGGCATTTTCCCGCCGAGCACGGCAGCATTATACGCGTTCGTTGCTTCTACATCTACTATACCATTTTTCATTAACACCCACATTTGACCACGGTATGGAGAATGATTGGAATGAGTTAACTTTAAATGTCAAAAAATATTGAATAAAACAAAGGGCACCTTTATATATTCTAAAGGTGCCCTTTGTTTTATTAAGAATACTCTATAAAAATTTCGCTATCTAAGTTATCTTTTAATAACTTAATTAGTTTCATCATAATCTCTTGTGTAACATTATCCAATACTTTTATATCGATTGTTCCAAATTGTTCCAAGGCTTTTTTGTTGTCTGGAATCACCCAAGGGCTTTCATCATACCAACCTTCATATAAATGATAATAATATGCTAAAGAAACCCATCTACCATCAACTGGACTAAATTCATTCATAATATTGTCAAAGTAGCCTTCCCACATTTCTATACCTGTTTTTTCACCATTTATATAAGTATAAAAGTCAATTTCTGGATATCCTTCGAAACCTGTATAATAATTTTTCAACATCAGGTTAATTCCGCTTTAATTGCAATTAATTCTGTATCCTTCGCATAAAAAGTAAGGTTTTCAGAAATAATTTCTTTATTGTATTTATACATATTACTGAAATATAGTATAAAATAATCACCATGGTTAAAAATTCTTACTTTTGGAATAAAAGTTTTGTTCTCAACAATATCAGTATCAATCATCGGAAATCCATTTTGTACTACAGTATTTTTTTCTTCCCATAAGGTGATTAAATTATCTATTTGTGCGGGGAAAATGCACTCTATCTCCCCGATTACCCCTTCATCATTCAACCACATCATAACGTTACTTCCTAATCTGTAGGTGTAGAAATTGTCATTCATTTTTTCAGTTACAATATCAAAATTTTTAATTTCATCTATAAAATAAACTTCACTTTTTATTGTTTGTGGTAATATTTTTTTTATTTTCAAAATTATACTCCTTTTATATGGAATATGAGCATCTGAAACTTTCCGCTCGAAATAAACCCGAAACACTGGATTTCTAGGTTCTCCCTTATTCGTATGATAAATTTGTTGTATTGCTAGAAAATACAACGTAGAATACCATTTTCTGTTGCCCTGTGACTTGTTTTGAACGTCTTTTCCTTTGCCCGAGGAACTCACGAAATAGCTAGTACCTTGACTTGTCCCTCGAGCCTTTTCAGCATAACATGCCCACCGTTTGCATTGATATTTGAATTTGTTCTTTCAAACCTACTCCACTTCTCGCATTTCTTTTATTCAAATGAAATTTGTACTGTATTTTCATTTGTGCTCTGTTTTACCTGTTGAATAATTTCTTGCACTTCAGATTCAGAAAGCTTTTTATTTTCATATGGAGGTTCCCAATTCTTCATAGAATCTTTAAATACAACAAATTTACCTCCAACTAACATTTCTCCATCTGCTTTCACTACATATCCATTCTCTAAATCAAATTTCACATGTGAACTACTACCTGTAATTTTTATTTCACTTACTTCCTTTCAAAAAAATTTTTTCAAGTCCTGTTTTAGGAACAATCGTTGTTATTTTCGTTACGTTAGGATTATTTTTTAATCTAGGTTACTCAGCATTTCCCCAAATATTTACTTTTCTCAAATCTGAACCAACTACTGCACGAACTTCACCCAGAAACTTGTTCTGCATAAGAACCAGAAGCCAAATCCCATGCTTTCATTGACTCAGGATTATTAAAATCCCAGTCTGGCATTTCAATATTTTTATTTCCTATTGTTGATTCTAAAGTAACGCCGCCTTTACTTTTAGCTACATCAGCCGCTATATCAGCTCAACTGGCTTTCTTGGGGCGGGAAAGTTTATCGTTTTTATGTACGAAATTTATTATCCTTTCTGTTGCTAAAAAGTTTTAAAGATATATTTCAAAAATGGTCAGAGATAATGAATTCATTATCTCTGACCATTTAATGACAATACTAGCTCTTTAGAATCTAAAATTATAATACTTCGTAGAATAAGGTTGCACCATGTTCAATCATACCTATAGCCTGTTTATCATCTGCAAATCCCATGCTCTTCATTGCATTAAAATACTGACTTAAAAAATTCTCAAAAGCTGAATAATCTTCTCTTCTTACAAAAAGTTTAGGAGAAATATTATCTGTAATTTCTTTTGGTAGCTTATTTCCAAAAGGAAAACCTATGATTTCTGTATCATTTTTACTAATTTCTGTTGAAATTTCATAATAATGTAACTCATATTTTAACCCACTATTTACACAAATTAGAAAAGGAGTAATCAACAATTCTAAAACTGTTTGATTTTCTTTTGAAAATAAAACCAAATTTTTAATGTTTTCTTGTGATATATAAATACTGTCATTTTCACTAAAATTATTTGGTAAGATTTCTACTTTTTCAATGATCTCTTGTTCTTCCATCTTATTATTTCCCTCATTTATGTTTATAAGAATCAACTATTCCTGCATAGGGAGCCCAATTTTTATCAAACTTATCACTGATTTGAACAATTTATTTTATCATCAATAATTACAGATGTATCTTTAAAAATAACTTTCAGCAATATCAATATCTTGCGTCATTTCTAACTCTGGAAATTTCTTATCCAGTTTTCTCAAGTAATCAATAAACTTTTGACTTTTCAAATTGGCAGAAATATCTTCAAAGATTTCACTTATCCAATATAAATTATCCGCATCGCAATTTTCTAAATATTTCATTGTGGTATCCTCATCCCTAGACAAAAGTGCTGTCATTTTACTCAAACATTTTTCAATACCATAATCATCATTCATATGTAATTTTTTTCTTTCAGACAGCACAATATTCATGTTTTCTTTTAAGTCTATTGTATTTTCCCGCCTTTATATACCTATTTTTTATCACCTATGTAAGTATAAGAATCAATTTCTGGATATCCTTCGAAACCTTTATAACAATTATCCATATTTTATCTTCCAACCTTTCCTATCCTTCACAATGTCCATCTGTTAACATTTTATCTTGTTCTAGCATACTTCACCTTTTCTTAGCAGATATTGCTTTTTCCCATTCAATTCTATTGCCCAATTTAGTGGTAGAATATCTTTTATTATTATTCGTATTCAATATAGATTTTACTAAATCGATTATTTTCCAAAAATGAAATAATTGTTTTAACTACTTCCTCTAAATCATCTTTCATGGAAGTCTGATTGATTTTGTTAATATCAAAACATTTTAATTGAATAATGGTAAGAGAGTTATCTTCAATCATCCACGGTGAATCATCATACCATCCCTCATGATTAAAATATTCTTTCAGAACTCCCTCTCTTTCTACATTACAATCTAATAAGTTATCTAAAATAGTCTCAAAATAACCGTTCCAAATTAAAAGTTTATTATCACCAGCAACGAAGGAAAGCTCTGCTTCTCCTTCAAAACCTTCATAAAACCTACTATTAATCATTTAATTCATTCCTTTTATCTTGTTCTAGTGTTAAATTTATTTTTCATAGTTTAAAACAGATAGTAAGTTCTAACCAGTTATAGCAAAATCCTAATTATTATCAAAAATTATAGCGCTAAAATTTTTTCAGCTATTTCATCTTCGTTATTTTTAAATATTAAATTTTCTCCAAACGAATCTATGAAAATTTTTCTTATACCTTTACCTAATACATTCATATCAATGTTAGGATTTTCTTGAACAATACTAATTATTTTGTTGATTTCTTGACTATATTCATCTTTTGGAGCTAAGGGAAACAGCTCTATTGGATCCCAATCATTTATTATTTTTTCTACTTTTTCATACATAATGACACCCTACTTTCCATACAATTTTCCTATTATTTTTTTCATTCCTTCATCAAAATCTTTTTTACCCCAAGCAGTAACTAATTTGCCATCTTTGCTGACAATTGCAACACCGTCTTCTGTTATAAAAGCAAATTTTTCTCCTTCATTTTGGGATAAAACTTTTCCATGCTCCACAAAATCGTCAACTTGACTCTTGGAAAGACCACGTTGTTTCAATCTAGACATTCCATGTTCGGCGTATTCAGACCAATTTATTTTAATATTAGGATGATTAACTAATTTACCTATCTTCCCAAAGTCCGTTCCAACTTCTACGCCATTATTTTTCTTCCTTCTGTGTAACCAATCCCTAGGAATCTTGAACTTCTTCCCTTTATAACCTCCAGCAGTATAGCGGAAAATAAGACCACTTATAATACCAAATCCTTGCGCTTTACTTATCTCTTGTCCAGTAACCGGGTCAGTTCCTTCTTTTACCGATTGAACAACTGCCTGTAACAACTCAGCTTCTTCTTGCGCTTCATTGCTTTCATGCGGCATTTCCCCACCGAGCACGGCGGCATTGTACGCGTTCGTTGCTTCTACGTCTACTATACCATTTTTCATTAACACCCACATTTGACCACGATACGTTTTTTGATATTCGTCAAAATTGAATGTTTTTGCGTTGTCGTTTAATGCTTTTCCTGAGGCGTTTTGCATCCGGGTCACGGTGGTGAAATTCAGCTTGCTCATATCATAGGTGCCCGTTTTACTGTTAAATTGAATGTTCGACTGGAGTTCGCGAATGGTTTGCTGAATTCCTCGGACTAGATCCGTTAAATTATCAAAAAAGCCGCCATGACTTTGTTCAAAAGCCAAGTATTTTTCTAAAATATTTTCTTGTTTGTAGGCGATACTTAGCTGGGAACGGTAGCTCTGCATCTGTCCTTCCGTTCCAGTATTCATCCGCTGGGCCAGCGCTTCTTTTTTAGCTTCGATGCGATCAATCATTTTCCCGAGTTCGTATAAGCCGTCCGCATCAATTCTCGCATCAGCCGAACTATCCACTTGGGCGTGAAAATCAGCTATATATTGCGCTAATCTTTCTTCGCTTTCGTTCATGGCTTCGATTATCGCATCACACAAAGGAAAATAGGTCATTTGGTAATAATTTTTTGACGCGTCAATCGCTTTTCCCTTTAAACTGCCATCTTCGGTATAGTTTTTCACGGCATTTTTGATGTCTTTAATGCTTTTTCTCGCTGCTTCATTGGCTGTATGTAGTTGATACGCAAAGGTTTGTATTTCTCCGATGTCAATTCGGCTCACTGTAACAACTCCTTTTGTAAATCTTGTTGTTGATTTTCTAATTGGTAGATGTTTTTTCGGCAAGCGGTGATTTTTTGTTGGCATTCCTCTTCATTTGCTTGGATTTTTTTATGCCACTTCTGTTTTTCTTCTTCCTGTAGATCTGCCAAATAGTAGCCGAAACTTCTTGATTCTGCGCCTTGCCAAACTTCGCGCAAAAGCTCCAGCGACTCCCGCTCTTCTTGGTGAACACGTGCAACATCTTCCGCTAACCACTCTTGTTCATTTTGTTGTCGTTGCAAATCTTGCAAAAAATCTTTGGCCGCGGATTGTTCTTTTTTCAGCAGTTGCAATTGCGCCTCCGCTTGCTGGCTCTTTGCATCCATTTATTTACCCCCCAATCCCATGCTCCGTTCAAGCTCTTGGTCTTTGCGAGTAAATGATGCGCCTAATTCTTTCAATCTTTTGGCATCCGTTCCTACCACACCTTGAAAATTGTCCACCGCGTCTACCAAATCAAACAGTGCTGTTCGAAAATGGTTGATGGAATTGGCTTGGCTATAGGACATATTGCCACCTTTCATCGGTAAATATTCGGTTGATTTCCCTTTAGACTCTAACTTTGTTGCGTACTTTGCTAATGTTGCTTCTTTAACTTTTATTTCACTCATTTCTGCGCCTCATCTCTGTCTATAATAATGAAACCTTATCCCTTAATTATAGCATCGCACGCATTCTTATTTTGTGAGCGTTTTGTGAATTTATCCTTTGAAAATTGGCTGAAACACGTTTTTTACGCTTCTATTTTAAGTACATTTTCTTTAAAAAACAAAAAAACACTTTGACTAAAAATCAAAGTGCTTTCAAATTTAATATCTACGTGACAAACCTTTTCTCAGCACGTCGCCAAGTACGTTAAATGAAAGAATCGTCATTAAAATTAATAATCCGGGGAAAAGCGCCAAGTAAGTTGCTTCGCCGACGTAACCTTGCGCATTGTTCAGCATGCTGCCCCACGAAGCGTTAGGCTGTTGAACGCCGAGGCCAAGGAAACTTAGTGCTGACTCGGTTAAAATGGCTGTAGCGACGTTTAATGAAGCTGCAACAACAATCGATGGCATCGCGTTTGGAATAATGTGCTTGAACATGATGTGGAAAAATCCGCCACCTGATGACTTGGAGTATAAAATGAATTCACGTTCTTTTAATGTTAACGTCTCCGCTCGAACTATCCGCGCCACTTCCATCCAAGAAAGCAATCCGATAATGATAATAATGTTCGAAATTCCCGGTTTTAAGTATGCATTTAAAATCATTAGTAGGAAAAATGACGGAATCGACATGAAAATGTCAAGAAAACGCATCACTATATTGTCAATGAAGCCACCAAAGTAGCCACTAACTGTCCCAGCGAGCGTTCCAACGACAACGGCAATCATCATCGCAAACACACCGACAAGTAGCGAAACCCGGCCACCGTACAAGACACGCGTCAAGTAATCCCGACCATGGTCATCCGTCCCAAACCAGTGCGACGAATTTGGCGGCATCAGTTTGTCCTGAACGGAAAGAGCATTAGGGTCATAAGGCGAAAGGAACGCAAAAATACAAGCCACCGTAATAAGTATCAGCACACTCGTCGCAAAAACAGCGCGGCGGTCAGCAAGCATAAAGCGCCAAAAACTCCGCTCTCGTGTTGCGTGAACGACTTCTGCATCCCGCTCGAAATCTTGCATTGTTTTTTTCGAAAAATCTAATCGCATCATGAATTCCTCACCCCATTTCCCTAATCCGCGGATCGACAATCATATAAGCTAAATCGGCCAGCAAGTTTCCGATAATTAATAACAGCGCTGAAAATAGCGTAATCGCCATAATAACCGGATAATCTAGTTGAAAAATCGCATTAATTCCAAGCGAGCCCATGCCCGGCCATGAAAAAATACTTTCGGTAATAAAAGCGCCTGTAATGACTTGCGGAAGTGACATCCCAAGTAGTGTTATAACTGGTAGCAAGGAATTTTTCAAGACATGATGCCCCATAATTTGCACTTTGGATAGACCTTTCGCATAACCAAACAAAACATATTCTTCTTTTAATTGGTTGATGGTATTCGAGCGGACGTAGCGATAGTATGCCGCGCACCCTTGGAAAGTCAGAGTTATAACCGGCAAAATTGCATGCTCCGCCATATCCCAAAAAGAGTCGACCCCAATCGTTCGCATTCCTAAACTCGGAAGCCAACCTAGCTGAATTGAAAATACATCTATTAAAATCATCCCAAACCAAAAAATCGGAATCGAAATCCCTATATAAGAAATCCCGTTTAACACTTTATCAATCCACGTATTTTCATAATTCGCCGCAACTAAACCAAGTGGAATCGATAATAATAGCGTCAGAACAAGCGAAGTTCCCACCAAACCAAGTGTCGCCGGAATTCTCTCTAAAATTTGTTGCAAAACTGGCTGGCTATTCACAATCGAATAACCAAGATTCCCTTGCAACAAGTTTCCAAGCCAAATAAAATATTGTACATAAATTGGTTGATCCAGCCCTAAGCTTTGTCTAATCCGCTCTACATCGTCAGGATTCATATCAGGCGTAACAAAGGAATTCACGGGATCCCCGGGTGCTAATTTGATAAGGGCAAACGAAATAATCGAGATAATAAATAGCATCGGAATAATTTGCAATACGCGTTTTATGATTGTTTTTAGCATAATTTATCTCCTATCTAAAACACTAAAAATGACAAGTAAAAATCTGAACCTGCCAAAAACAAGCATGGCAGGCCAGATTTTTCACGAATGATTTTTAATTATTATTCCGTTAAATATAATTTAGAAAGATCACGGAACATTGTTACTGGTTGTGGTGTTGCAGCTTTTTGTCCACCGTAACGGCTATCAAGAGCTAGCACTGCATTATCATAAGAAATTGGATAAATTACAGCGTCATCAGCAATTGTGTTTTGGATTTTTTCATAGATTTCTTGACGTTCTTTGTCGTCAGCTGTTACAGCACCTTTTTCCCAAAGTGCATCTAGATCTTTGTTGTGGTAGTTCGAGTAGTTGTATGGCGCATCGCTTAGGTATAGGGATTTATACGCATCAGGATCGTTCCCCATGATATAACCATTTAGTGCGATAGAGTAGTCTGCGTTTTTACGGTCAAGTGTGATGTTGCTTAGTGCATTTGGATCTGTTGGTTTCAAGTCAAGTGTCACGCCGATTTCTTTGTATTGTTGTTGCAAGTAAAGCGCGATACTTTCTTGTGATTTACTGTTGTTTAAATAGTAAACAGTTAGTTTTTGACTTGTATCAAAACCACTTTCTTTTACTAATTTTTTCGCTTTGGCAATGTCTTGATCGTATGTTTCTACTTTATCCGTGAAGTATTTTGTGTTTTCTGTCAGGAACGAGGAAGCTGGTTTTGCGTATTCATCTGAACCGTAAGCCGCATCAATGATTTCTTCACGGTCAAGCGCATAAGAAAGGGCTTGGCGAAGTTCTTTTGATTTAAGTGCTGGTTGGTTTTCGTTGAATGTCGCATAGCTTAAGCGATTTTCTGGGTAAGTGATAATGTTTACCGCGCTCGCTTTCTCTACTTTGTTTCTATCAGAAGGTTGAATGGATTTTAAGTTGATTTCACCATTTTGCAGGGCTAAATTAGCTGCGTTTTGGTCTTTTGTGATTCGGAAAGTAACTTTATCCAATTTTGGTTTGCCGTCAAAGTAGTCGTTGAATCTTTCTAAGGAAACGTATTCGCCTGTTTTGTATTCAACAAATTTGTACGGACCTGAGCCGATTGGATTTTTGTTTTTATCACTTTTCTCGATGTTTTCTACCCCTTCAAAAATGTGTTTTGGAATTGGGAAGAAAGTTTTAATTGTATTTTCAAAGGCTGGAGCAACAGTTGGTAAAGTGAATTTCACCGTTGTGTCGTCTACTGCTTCTACTTTTACAGGTTTATCGTCAAAAACAAAGTTGCCGCGGTTCGGACTGTTTTGTTTTGTATCTAAAATAGAATTTACAGTAAATACTACATCGTCTGCAGTTAAAGGTTTGCCGTCGTGCCAAGTTAAACCATCTTTTAGTTTCACAGTGTAAGTTAAGTTGTCATCTGAAATATCTAAGCTTTTTGCAAGTGCCGGTTTCCCGTCAACTTCCCAAAATAGCGGTGCGTATACAGCTTGTTGAATCGTTAATGTTACACGGTCAGAAGCGTAGTTCGGATTGATAACTTCTGGATCTCCTGTAACTCCGATAATAAGAGAGCCGCCGTCTTTCGCTTTGCCTGAACCGTTTGCTTTGTCTGAACTAGCGCCAGAACCTCCGCAAGCCGTTAACACCAAGGCAAAAACCGAGATAACCGCTACTAATAAAAATTTCTTCATCTAACAAAAACTCCCCTCTTTAAGCGCTAAAAAAATAACGCTTCCTCTGTTTTTTGGTCAGAATCGAAGCACCTCATTGAAAGCTACTACTTATCTGCCAGAATATTACTTCTGATCGGAATTAGCATAGAACTTGCGCTCCGCTGCTGGGTTTCACTGGGCCGATTCCCTCCACCACTCTTGATAAGAAAACGTAATACTATTATTCCTATAAGTTTACTGTGAATTAAAGATACACTGAAACAAAGCAGATGTCAAGAAGAGAAAACTGAAATCCCAAAAATTATTTTATAAAAAAATAGACCGGGCAGAAAACCCAGTCTACGCTTGTTATTTAGATGCTTCTACTTCTTGATATTCCGGCTTCTTAGAAAACTCAGCTTTTGCAAATGGACAAAGCGGAACAATTTTCTTCCCTTCTGATTTTGCTTTTTCAACCGCACGTTTCACGAGTTCTTGGGCTATTCCTTGACCACGAGCCGCATCATCCACGCCAGTATGGTCAATAATAAACATATCTTCCCCAGTTGGCACAAAAGTCACTTCGCCAACCTCTACTCCTTCATCATTTACAGCATAAATTCTATTTTCACCATTTTTATATTCCATTTAATCTCCTCCTATTTCTCGATATATTGAAGTGCTCCACTTGGGCAAGTATGAATCACCCGCTTCGCCTCTTCTTTCGATACATTATCCGGCATAATCCACGGTTTTCGGTCCAAATTAAACAGTTCTACGTTACCTTTTACACAATTACCCGAATGCTCGCAAACATTTGTATTAAAATAAATATCTACATCCGCCCCGCGATACTTACGGTAGCCTCGCTCAAGCAGCGTTTCCTCGTCCATCTGATTACCTCCTTCGCCAAAGTTTCTCTACCTTCCATCTATTCCACTCATCAACCAAAAGAAAACGTCCAGAAACATTCCTAAAAAAGCTCCCCCAATCATTGACTTTCCTGCCAGTTATTGAAATAATAAAGATATTTTATAAATTCATTTAAAAATAGAAGAAGGAGTGGAAATAATGGCATTTTATTTTGAAGAACCGTCCCGCACATTTAGTGAATTTTTACTTGTTCCAGGCTACTCATCCGCTGAATGTGTTCCAACAAATGTTAGCTTAAAAACACCAATCGTAAAATTTAAAAAGGGTGAAGAATCTGCAATCACAATGAACATTCCGCTTGTTTCCGCAATTATGCAAGCTGTTTCCGATGATAATATGGGGATCGCTCTTGCTACAGAAGGTGGCGTATCTTTCATTTTCGGCTCCCAGTCCATCGAAAGTGAAGCAGCAATGGTTTCTCGCGTGAAAAATCATAAAGCTGGTTTCGTTATTAGTGATTCCAACATCAGCCCTGACAAAACACTTCAAGACATCCTTGATTTAAAAGAAAAAACGGGTCATTCTACAGTGGCAGTTACAGAAGACGGCACAGCGCACGGTAAATTACTAGGAATCGTGACAAGTCGCGACTACCGCGTAACGCGCATGAGCCCTGATGAAAAAGTAGCAGATTTCATGACTCCTTTCGAAAAATTAGTTACTGCTAACAAATCGACCACTTTAAAAGAAGCTAACAACATTATTTGGGACAACAAATTAAATGCCCTACCACTTGTAGACGATAACGAGCACTTGGTTCATATGGTGTTCCGCAAAGACTATGACTCTAATAAAGAAAACAAATTAGAACTACTTGATTCCTCGAAACGTTACGTTGTTGGAGCTGGTATTAACACGCGCGACTATGAAGAACGTGTTCCCGCTCTTGTAGAAGCTGGCGCAGATATTCTGTGTATTGATTCCTCGGAAGGCTACTCCGAATGGCAAAAACGCACACTTGATTACGTTCGCGGCAAATACGGCGATACTGTCAAAGTTGGCGCAGGAAATGTTGTTGACCGCGATGGTTTCCGTTATCTTGCCGAAGCTGGTGCTGATTTCGTTAAAGTCGGTGTTGGTGGTGGTTCAATCTGTATCACGCGTGAACAAAAAGGCATCGGCCGCGGCCAAGCAACTGCCTTAATTGACGTTGCTAAAGCCCGCGATGAATATTTTGAAGAAACTGGTGTGTATATTCCGATTTGTTCTGATGGTGGAATTGTGTACGACTACCATATGACGCTAGCTCTAGCAATGGGTGCGGACTTCATCATGCTTGGCCGTTACTTCTCCCGTTTTGACGAAAGCCCTACTAACAAAGTGAATTTAAATGGTACGTATATGAAAGAATATTGGGGCGAAGGAGCTAACCGCGCGCGCAACTGGCAACGTTATGACCTTGGAGGCGACAAGAAATTATCTTTTGAAGAAGGCGTAGATTCTTATGTTCCTTACGCTGGATCTTTGAAAGACAATGTTGCAATCAGCCTTAGCAAAGTCCGCTCTACAATGTGTAACTGCGGCGCGCTCAATATCCCTGAATTACAACAAAAAGCAAAAATTACACTCGTTTCATCCACTTCTATCGTAGAAGGCGGCGCACATGACGTTGTTGTGAAAGATGCTTCGAACAATTTAATCAAATAAAATAAAATTGGTTGGTGTGAATTTGGTAAATTACCATTCTCACACCAACCAATTTTTTCTATTTATCCGGCTCATACAATGGAATACTTTTGTTTAATTTCTTCCATTGGGAGCGGACGGCTAAAATAATAACCTTGGAAATAGTCCACTTTCATTTCCCGTAATTTTTCCACTTGCTCCATGTCTTCTACACCTTCTGTAACTACTTTCCCGCCTAAATCATGACACAAATTGACAATTGCGCGAATAATAATTTGTTGTTTTCGATCTGTTTTTAAAAGCGCGATAAATGACATATCTGTTTTCACAATATCAATCGGTAAGCTACGCAAATACGCAAGCGAGCTATAACCTTTTCCAAAATCATCCATACTCACTTTGACACCAAGGTCTTTTATTTTTCGTAAGTTTTTATCCGCGATAGCAAGTTCCGTTATTTCCCCCCGTTCGATAATCTCTATTTCTAGGCATTCTGGATACTTTAAATGTTCTTTCACATAATCATGTAAAAAAGTCATATACGTGCTGCTTGCTACATAATGCGCCGGAATGTTAATAGAAATAGAAAAACGTCCACCTAACTGGTTAATTTGCTTTATCGCTGTTTCAGCAACAAAATCTTGCATTTCCCTCGTTGCATTTAAAAGGACAATATCATCAAAGAAATCAATTGGAGCTAGAATAGTCGTCGCAGTTTTTAGTCGAACTAAACCTTCAAAACCGATGATTTTATTTGTTTTCGCGTCTACTTTTGGTTGATAATAAAGTAAGTAACTATTTCTCCTAATCGCATCCCATATTTCCGTGCTCGAGATATCCATCTTATCCCTCCTTTTTCTCTAGTTTACCCTTTTTTCCATCGAAATGAAAATATAGCCAAATTTTATCATTACATTTACACAAAATCCATATTTCCTATTGCTAGGGTGATTCCACTTTGCTACAATTATAGCTAGGCACCTATGAGTTAGCGCTTACAAAATTGCCACTGGCGAAAAAAGGGAGAGTGTGAAAGTGAACAAATTTTTCAAGAAAACTACACATGTTTTACTCGTAGCAGGGCTCACAATCGGACTTACAGCACCATTCACCGGGACAACAGCACAAGCAGCAGCGGATACCGTTCCCATTCAGATTTTGGGAATAAATGATTTCCACGGAGCGCTTGAAACAGCCTCTAAAGATGCATCAGGCTCACCAATTGGCGGAGCAGATTACTTAGCTACCAATTTGGACAATGCCACTAACTCATTTTTACAGGCAAATCCTGGGGCGACAACTGACAATGCTATCCGTGTTCAAGCGGGCGACATGGTCGGCGCAAGTCCAGCAGTATCAGGTTTACTTCAAGACGAGCCAACGATGAAAGTTCTCCAAAAAATGAATTTCGAAGTCGGCACATTAGGTAACCATGAGTTTGATGAAGGATTACCAGAATACAAACGAATTTTGGACGGAGTTTCTACAAACAAATTCGGACCAATCGTAGAAGCTTATCCACGCGTTAAAAGTGACATGAAAATCGTCGCAGCTAACGTTGTCAACAAAGGAACAAACACAGTCGCAGAAGGCTTTTTACCATACTATGTAAAAGAAATTGATGGCGTCAAAGTTGGCTTCATCGGTATCGTTACAACAGAAATTCCTAACTTAGTTCTTGCGAATCATATTAAAGACTACGATTTCCTTGACGAAGCAGAAACAATCGTCAAATACTCTGCTGAACTTAGAGGCCAAGGCGTTAACGCAATCGTTGTTTTATCTCACGTTCCCGCACTTTCTACTGGAAATCCAAATACTGGAACAAAACAAGATGTAGCTGGCGAAGCTGCCAATATGATGACAAAAGCAAACGAATTAGACCCAAATAACTCGGTCGATTTAGTCCTTGCTGGTCACAATCACCAATACACAAATGGATTAGTTGGAAAAACTCGTATCGTCCAAAGTTACAACAATGGTAAAGCTTTTTCAGATGTAACTGGCGAACTCGATAAAACAACTGGCGATTTCGTTTCACCACCTGACGCTAAAATTACATACAACACGAGAAGCGTCACACCAAATGCCGATATTACAGCAGTAACTGAAGATGCGAAAAGCCGCATTGAAGGGGTTATCAACGAAACTATCGGACTAGCGAATAAAGACGTTATTTCTCGTGACACCAATCCAGATAACAAAGCAATTGATGATAAAGAATCAGAGCTTGGTAATATGATTACGGATGCGCAACGTTACATGGCAAATAAAGCCGGCGCCGATGTCGACTTTGCTATGACTAACAACGGCGGAATTCGTTCTGACCTTACTACTCGTCTTGCAAATGGCCAAAACGAAATCACATGGGGCGCGGCTCAAGCTGTTCAACCATTTGGTAACATTCTTCAAGTAGTCGAAATGACTGGTGCTGATATTTTGGAAGCTCTAAACCAACAATATTTAAGCAACCAAACTTACTTCCTACAAATTTCTGGACTAAAATACACTTTCACAGATACAGATGACTTGGATCACGCGTACAAAGTTGCGAGCGTTACAACAGAAGACGGAACTCCTTTAAAAACTGACCAAAAATACAAAGTCGTAATCAATGACTTCCTATTTGGCGGCGGCGACGGATTCTCAGCCTTCAAAAAAGCAAATCTAGTAACTGCAATCGACCCAGATACTGAAACATTCATCAACTACATCAAAGACCAAAAAGCTGCTGGAAAAGTCATTACAGCTCAAAAAGAAGGACGTAAAGTCTACAAATCCCAAGCTGAAATCGACAAAGAAACCAAAGATGCAGCTATCAAAGCCATCAAAGAAGCAACAAAAATCAACAAACTAGCCGAAAAAGACAAAACTCTAACTGGAACTACTTTACCAGGAGCTACAGTTTCCGTTCAAAAGGCAACTGCTAACGCAAGAATGGCGCTTGCTGCCGGACCTAACGCAACAGCTGACGCAAATGGCAAGTTTTCCGTAGATGTAACATCTTTAAACCTTAAAAAAGGCGACCAAATCACAACAACTATCACTGACCCGAACGGATACAGCACCACTTTCCAAGCAACGGTTCAAGCTGCGGCAACGACTCCTCCAGATAATGGAAACGGCGGCACGGACAATGGTAATGGAAACGGAAATAACGGAGGAACGGATGGTAATGGTGGAACAAACAACGGTAACGGATCCGGCACAAACGGCGGAACTACTACTACCGAAGATCCTACAACTACGACATCAAACACATCAACAACAGGAACTTCTTCCAATACTTCCTTACCAACAACTGGTGATACAGCTGGATTGGCAACTGTATTTGGTGTTATTTTAACAACTACTGCGCTTTATGTTTTGCGGAAGAGAAGTTAATTGAGAAAAAGGAGCAGCCAAATTGGCCGCTCCTTTTTTTATCTTTTTCCTGTATTAACTTCTGTTTTTAAAACCCAGCTTCCTGGAACACCCTTTGTAGTAGTTAAATTAAGCGTTTTTTCTGTTTCTTTATAAACAAAAACCTTTGTTCCTGCTTCTAAATATCCTTTAATATTTGTGCCTGATATAGCATCGTCACTTGTCAAATATTTGCCTGCCCTATATTTTGTTACCATAGCCCCAAAAATCTCTTGTACTGCTGATACAATTCCTAAACAATAATCAGTTTGATAAGCTTTCTTCTCAAGAATTAATGCATCAGTGCTATCGCAAAATCCAGCTTCAAGTAAGATAGCATCCATTGCTGTTTCTCTTAATACAGCGAAATTAGCTTTCTTCATTCCACGATCATTCATTCCGTGTTTAGTAACTTTAGTAATAATATTTTTATGAATTATTTTCTGTATTTCTACCGTTGCAGCCGGGACGGATGTGTAAATATAATCTTCATATCCTTTACCGCCACCAGCATTAAAATGAAGCGAAATAAATAAATCAGCTTTAAAACTATTCGCCTTCTTCGCACGATCACTTAATTCATAGAATGTATCATTTGTTCTTGTCATTCCCACTTCAAAACCGGCTTTAACTAACTCTGTTTGAAGTTGTTTTGCTACAGTTAGTACCCAATTTTTTTCAACAAGTCCATTACCACTCGCACCTGAATCCTTACCACCGTGTCCAGCGTCAATCCATATCTTTGTCATGTTTTTCCTCATCCTCTCCTGACTTTGCATCGAAAATCAAAATTAAATTTTTCAATACTTCCGGGACCTTCATTCCCATTCGAACGAAATTTTCCAAGATAGAAATCAGCTCATTCGCTAAATAGAAAAAGATAACCGCATCCCGCGTTGTATTATGCGTTCCCAGAATCAAATCTATTTGATGCGCAATAGCCACTAAAATTAAGATAGCGATTTTTTTCGCGATTCCTTTGAAACCCATTTTGCTGCTAAGTTCCCCAAGATACCCTGAAGCGAGTAGCCCAGAAATATAGTCAGCTACAATAAAGCACACCAGCACTTTTACCAATAAATCCACTTCCCCAAACAAGTATCCAAATATCGCGCCAAAACCTAAAATCCCGAATTTTAGTATGACTTCCATGGAAAACCTCCTTTTTAGTTACATAATTGTTACTTGGCGAAGAGCCCAAGCCGCATAATTCGAATTATCAAAATGTCCAGATAACCCAGTTGTTGAAACATACAGATATTTTCGATCTCCATAAGTCGTTGATGGCATTTGAACTAAAATACCTTTTCCTGCAAGCTCAACTAATTGTGCCTTAGATAAGAATACAGAATGATAATAATAATCTTGCGGTGTATTATTTGCCGCATCATAGCGACTAAATAACAAAGTCATCCCAAATTTCAGTTTAGAAGCGTCCCATTTAAATGATTGGCCAGCTCCCATAAGGTTAGCGCCTTTAAAAATCACCGTTCCTTCACCTATCGTATCCACATAATCTTTAGCACTATTTAAGGCTGTGTTTGCTTTTTGCTCTGCACCCGCCGTACTTTCCTTTTGATCCCAAATTGTTTTCTCTTCCTCTGAAACCGACACAAGTCCTTTAACAGCCTCTGCATGTGTTTCTGGATAGAATTGTTCTAGAGTTCCATGTTCATTCTTCTCTGACATTTTTACAATTTTAGTCATTCTATAACCTCCTTAATAGTTTCCAGCGCGATTACTTGTATCGCATCTAATTTTTCTTTGTCGTCGATTGATAAAAAACCGCTTTCTGTAGTAGTTGCTTCTGCATGCGTGTGGTTTATCTCTGCTGCATCTAAGTCCGATGCGAATAAATCAACAATCCCTGTTTTACCATTTATGCTTGTCACGCCAGCTTCCGGTGAAACTAATTGATCAATCTTTTGTTTATCAAAAGAACTCATAAAGCCATCCGTAGTGTATGTTGCGACTTCATGGGTGTGGCTTTTTTTTGCAGCGTGAACGTCTTCAGCATCCAGTAACACGCGACCTGCCTTACCATTCACACTAACCACACCTGTCGGAAGCTGACCTGACACATATTCTGTCAACCCGACAATCCCCGCAACATGCGTCTCTGGATAAAATTGTTCTTTTGAATTATCTTCTTTTGTCTGTAGCATTCGCTTTATTTCAGTCATCGCTCACTCCTCCTTTATGCACCAACTGGCTCCATTTGGTAGCGTTCATTCGTTCCAATTTTCGCAAAGACTAGGCTCGTTAAATTGTCTGAGAAGCTTGTCTCACCTGTTTTTTCAAGAACAATATCTGCTTCTTCATCGAGGCTTGATATATTTAAAAAACATACGGTTTGCGCTTCTGAGATTTTTTTACTTGTTAGCAGCCCAATATCTTGTTTTTCCATACTTATGATAGTACTCGCATCAAATTGAATCGTGCTCTTTTTGCTAAAGTTAAGCTGTTCTTGGTTTAAACGTTCTCTTAGCACAGGATATCGTGCACCAAACGCATCTGATCTCGCATCAACCACTTCACTTAGCTGCTCTGTCCCGCTAATCAGCTCATTAACCCTTGCATTTACTGCTTTATCCACGGTATCAATTTTGTTATTTAAGGTAGCATCCGCTTTATTTACATAGACATAAATCGCGCTTAAACCTGTTGAAATAAAATCGGACCAATCCATCAATTTTTGCCAGTTGTCATTTGTTTTATTTCTAAATTCTCGACCTTGAAGAAGCATTTCCCATTTCCATAAATCCAACTTCATACGCAACCTCCTTCCTATTCCACTTTTGTTGCCTTTAGTTCACCAGCATTTGTGACAGTTATTTTGAAATTAGAACCATTTTCAGAAACCAAAATTGCGTCCTGTTTTTTATTCCAATTGGCAATATCGATTGCAGTCACATTGTTTTTTTCTGCATTAGCTTCGATTCCATTTAATTTCGTTTTGTCGCTGGCCGGCATTAATCCAGATGTAGTAGTTGTAGCCGAGTCCAAACCTTCCACAGCCGTTACATGTGTCTTCGGATAGAAAACTGTATCATCTACATTTTTTAACACTCTAATTTCAGTCGCCATCTACCACACCTACTACTTCCGTTAAAATTCGTGAATCATAAGCATTCATTGCGATGCTCGAAAACGAATTGATTTTATTTGTATCCACGCTCGCTTTTTTCACTTGATTAGCAATTTGTGTTTGAATTCGGACCATATCCCGTCGCGAATTACTGAAGCCAATTTCTTGAAACTTCTTACTCCAAGGATGACTCGATTTAATTTTCGTTACTTTTACTTCTGTTTCAAACCCCATCGGTTCATGAATGAAATACCAAACATCCCGCTCTGAAACAGGTTCTTTTCCTTTGTAAGAAATAGTAAGCGCTGTTTCTGGAACATCTAGAATTTGCTTCTTTGCAAAAATTAATAAGTCATCATTGTTCGTGATTTTATCATCACTTTTAGCATTTGCCATTCGTTTCCCGTAAATAGCCTCATTCGGCGAAGTATACGTGACAACCGCCATGTACTTATTATCTCCAGTCAGCTTATCGGCATTCTCTTTTTGCTTGCCGTAACATTTTATCTCCGTCTTCAAATTGTCTGTGTTCGTATCCACCGAAACTTCTTCTGTATTATATAAATAACGAAATTGCTTCTCTGTCTTTACATACCAGCTTTTTTCATCGTAAAAATAAAGCTTTTTATTATCTGCAAATAAAATTGCTCCGAATTCTTCCAAACATAAATTCACTAGCTCTAAGCCATTTTTATTTCCTAAGTCCTCTAATTCAACTAAAGGAAAACTCCCTTGAATTTCATAAGAAAATCCTAGTACATTATCTTGTAACGCAAATTCCAATACCGTTTGAATCGAATATTTTTTTCGTCCAGATTTCACGTTATACTGCACATGATCTTGCACTGTATAACAAATATGCTGGGCCGTAATCTGCTTTGAAAGTGTTCCTCCAATAGATTTTGGCGTACATTTTTTAATAACAAATTGCTGCCCTTGATATGTTAAAATTGCTTCATTTCCTACCAAGTCAAAAATTGCTGCATTCTGTTTCGTTTTGTTCACAGTAAACGAAATAGCACGACTTGTATTTTTTTCATAATCGTAGGAAAAGGAGCCGTAATCTATGTCTGTAAGAATCTCTTCCACTTCTTTGTCCATACTTTGAATAATCACATAATCCATATCTATCACCTACCGATAAATGAACGGAAAATTAAAAGCAATCGTTACATCCGTTACACCTTTGATTTCAAAATCGTTCCAGCCTTTTTCAAGGGTGATAATCCCATGATTGGTATCTTTTCCAACACGGCGGTTATTAACAAGTGGATAAATATTGTTCAACAGTAAAACATCTGTTTTTCGGAGCTCTTTCTGATACTCGAAGGATTCTCCCGTTGTAAGATTATGAATCGTTGGTGTCCCATTCGCCGTCATCGCAATATCTAGTTCATGCCGCATCAGTGGATTAACACGGTCGCTCCCCGCATTATAGACCCGAAATGTATTTTCTTTAAAAATATAAAATAAATCATCACGGTTCGATAAATTCATTCCCATTTGCCATAAATCCACTTCAAAAGTCATAGGGTCAAGGCTCGTGCCACGTGACTCCGCATAACCTTTAAATACATCAAATTCTATAGTGAGTAAACCAACACGATCCGATTCTCGACTAAAATCAACTGGTTTAGGATGCACCTCATACCGAATTCCTGGCATTTGATCGCTCCAAATATAATAACTATCGCGCTGGAATAAAAATTCATAAATTTCTCTGACTGCCAAATGATAATCTGGAATATCAAGTGCTTGCAAATTACATTTTGCTGAAAAGATAAACGGTTTAAATTGGGTCATTCCTGGGATAACCCCATCAGTCCCAGCTATTTCAGCAGTTTCCATGCTTAACTGGGGACTTTGTCTCGAAACTTCTTGTACAGAAAGACCTGGAAATGTCTCACTAAGCGAATGCACTTTTCCATTTAATTCTAAAAACAAGTCACTCATGAATAAGCTGCACCTCCCATTGTGTAGTTGTACTGATCAAATGAGTTAGCTTGATTACGGCTAACTACCTCAGCTACCACTTTGTCATCCATTTTGATTACAGGATTTTTTTGTAGTAAGCGCTCGAGAAGATTTTCAACTCTAGCCAAATCAGCGCCTTGACTCGTGTAAAGCATTGATTTATTTCCGCGCGCACTTTCTCTTGCGTATTTCATCGTTGCATCGTGCGGAATTACTTGCGAACCCGACGGTAAAACAACCATTTCGCCTCGGCCGCCTTCATTCATTCGAGCAAAGCCACCTTGGAAATTTGTTGTTCCGGAAATTAATTGCGGTATTTTGCCGATTTCAACTCCTGGAATCTTATTAATTAAACCAATGGCTCCATTAATCCCTCGAATTACCACGTTTACAAAACCTTTGACATTGTCTACCACTGTTTGAATTGCACTTGAAACACCATCGAAAATATTTCCTACAAAATCAGTTAAACCACCCCAAGCACTTTTGATTCCGTCAAAAACACCTGTAATAATGCGCTTCACTCCGTTAAACACTGATGAAACTGTAGTAGAAATACCTGTGATGACTGCTTTGATTCCGTCAATAATTCCGGAAATAGTCGACATAATGGAATTCCAAATTTTGGATGCAACAGTAAATACCATTTGGAAAGCTGCACCAATAATTGTCACGATAGTCGTAAAGATATTGGTAATAAAGGCAATAATTGGTTGCACAATCCCGATAACCGCCGTAATAACACTCGCAATAAAGCTAATAATTTTCCCAATAACACTAGCAATCGTCGTCGCAATAATAACGACGTAACTAATAATCGTTGTGATAATCGAAACAATAACGCCAATAATCGTCATTACAATCGGCATAATTTTACTTATATAAGAAATAATCGTTACAACAATTTGTACAACCACCGTCGCAATTTGCATGATTATTGGAATTAAAAATTGAATAACGCTCATAATGCCTTGAATCACTGTCATGATGCTCGGTAATAGTGCCGAAACAAGCGACATAACAACTTGAACAATCTGCATAATAACAGGCATAAGCATGGAAATCAGCATATTAATAAACGGCATTAATTGGGCTAACAATTGCGCAAAAAAGCTAATAAATTGCATAACCATTGGCATTAACGCGGCACCAATTTGCATAACCGCAGTAACAATTTGCATGATAATCGGCATTAAACTGGCGACAAGTTGACCGAACAGTTGCGCAACCTGTGTTACGACTGACATCACCGTATTTCGGAATGATTCATTCGTCGTCATCAAATACGCAAATGCAGCTACTAACGCTACAATACCGATAATAACTAACCCCATAGGAGAGGTCAGTTTACCCATAATTCCACCAACGCCGCCAATAGAAGACATTAATCCGCCTAAATGGTTCTTCAACTCCATAAAACCACTAGCTAGATTTGTAATTCCTTGAACGCCGCCAGATACTCCACCAAGCATCGTACTCATGCCACCAATTCCAGTCGCCAAGCTTGAAAATAACGTACCATTTTGCACACTTGAACCTAGATTTTTAAACGCATCCGTGATTCCACCAACAGAACCAACCGCAGTACCGAATCCAGATGTAATCGCCTCACTACTAGAACCCAGCTGTCCAAACGCCGAACTAATCGTGCCAAGCCCAGACTGCAGCCCACCTAAAGACTCGGAAATTTTCGAACCTGGATCAGCATTTCCAACATCTTCAATAGTCATTTTGAGCTCTGAAAATCGTTGCTCTACAACCATCGCCATTTCATCTAGCCTGCCAACTTGCGCTGTTAAAACGCTCTCGTTGAGTTCAAATGTAAAACTTTTAGAATCCGCCATTCACGTTCCTCCTTTCTTCTTTATTCTTAGGTCTTCGCAACCCATTTGCACCATAAATCCGATCAATCCACGCTTTACCTTCCTTCGCTTCATTCTCGGAAATTGCTTGAAGTGCATTTACTGTATAATTAACATCGGCTTTCTTCTGACGTTTTTTATGCAAGTCGATAAAACGGGAATTTCGTTTTCGATTGAGATTTTGTTCCGCATTTAAAACTGCATTTCGAAGCATAGTAGATTCAAAAATCACCTTGTTTTCCCATTCTTTCATGATGAAATTTTTCTCCACTTCAGTAAGTTCTTCAAAATCATGCTTGGACATTCGAAAATTGACTACAAAAAAAGCGAACTGTTTTTCCAAATCAAAATCATGGTTCATTTCACTATCCACTTCTTCGTCCTCAGCACCAAAATACTCAAATTCAATCTGTTTTAACGGAACAAAAAACCCATATCCTCTTGCAATTTCTCAATAACAGCTACATTAAGCGAAATTAAGCCTTGTTCTTCTACTAATTTGTCGAAAATCTCCAAAGCTTCTTTTTGTTTTACAGGTACTAAGCCTTTTTCTTCCACAAGTCCTGAAACAAATAGCGTTTCAATCACTTGATAGCTCAAAATCCCTTTATTCGCAGTCAAAGCTGCAACTAAACTAATCCCTGATGTTAATTCCACCGTTTTAACTTTTTGTTTATTAAATCGTAAAATATAAGTTGTATCATTCACTTCAAACATTTATTTTCCTCCTAAGGGAAAGCCACTTATTTCAGTGGCTTTCTATTTTATTCTGCTGGTGCTACAGGTGTTTCGCCGGGCATTTGGTCGCCGCCCTCAGTAATCGTTAAATCAACAAGCGCGCCCATTCCGTCTAGTTTTACAGAGTAAGTCATCGCTTCGTCAAAAGGTGCTTCAAAACTATAGTCAGCTACAATTGCCAAACCACCGAAAAGACCTTTTTTAGATGCTTGATTAATGATTTTCACACAAACCGGGCTATCACTTTCGAAATATTTCGCCAATTCTTTGTGAGACTCTGCATCAGCGACATATAATCCGTCATTTTCAATTGACCATTCTTTCATACCGCCAATTTTGGATTTCCATCCGCCAACTGTATCTTTAGATGTAATTTCAATGCTATCTTTAGAACGGTTTACAGTTAGACCTTGTTGGCCCGCAACCGCTAATAGTTTGTCCCCCGCTGCGTTAAAAACTGCTAAAATTACATCTTTCCCCGCGACCGCTTTAGCAGCTCCCGGTGTATAATCACAATATAAATTCTCTTCAAATGCCATTAATATTTCCCCCTAAATTTTTACTTTTAATTCACGACAAATACTTACTTCAAAACTGGTTTTTGCGTGAATTAACGTATTTTCTTTGACTAAATTTTGTTTTCCGTAATGTCGAACAGCGATTAATTTGTATCCTTCAGGCAAAGTGAATCCTGTTTGGATAAGCGTATCTATCTTTTCGACTCCCGCTAAGTCCGTTTCATTTGTATAATGATGGATTGCAAAACGGTATTTTTCTTTCCAGGCAGTTTGGCTTTCTTCTTCCTCTTGATCAATCATCTCGATCATCGTTGTAGGCATTTCCACTTGGTCACGCATTACAATAGAAATATCTAGTCCGCCTTTTTCCTGGAGCATTGTTCTCACTGCTTCCAAAACTCTCATGAAGCTCAAACTCTTCACCAAACGTTCACTCCTTTAAAACAGAAAGCAAAGTTCGGTCAAGACCACATTTAATAATTTATTCCTCCGAACTTTACTTTCCAAAATAGAATATTTGTTTATCTCAACGGATTTAAATCCAATCATAAAAACAAATTCCTTGTAAAACATCATGTATTATCAGAAAATCGGTGCACCTTCATTCTGATGCAGCTTTTATTGTCATCCGCTTACTGGACAATTAGCTTACTTCTATATTAATAGGAAAATGATGTTTCAAAATATCACGAAAGTATCATCATTTCCTTACTAAAATCCCCATTAGCGTTGCAAGTTCTAGCACTGCCCGTTTTTTTATCCGTTTAAACTGGGCAATTTCATACGGTAAATCCATCATTACCGCCACATCTTGTTTTCGTTCCACGTAACATTCCATCAAAATAGTTCGATATAAATCATCCATCTGATTCAACATTTCAGTATATTTCTCTACCAACCATCGCGCTTCCAAAATGACTTCTTTATTATGTCTAGCAGAAAATGCTACCGGCTCAAACTGCGGCTCTTCCAGAAAACCATTTCTAAGTAAATGTGGCTTTTTTGATAACCCCGTAATCATCCGAAACCGCTCAAAATCCGCAAAAAATCGTTTTACTTCTTGGACCGTTTTTATATAATTGATATCCTTATTTTCTGGTAAAACTAAAACCTGCATTTTATCACTCCTTAATTATTGGCTTCATTAATCACAAAAGCCTCATACTGACATTCAATCGCCGAAGCAGGTAAAGCGCCAATTTCTTCTTTTGTTTTATCTAAATGAAAAGCTAATACATCAATCATTTCCTGCTGAACCGGTTGCGACTTTTTTCTATTTAAACCTTTTTTTCGTTTCCATTCTGCAAGTGACGATCTCGATACTCCAATTATCCTACTAATTTGCACATCTGATTTGGTTCTTTTGTATTCTCGGTACTCACTAGGTGTTAAAATAAGCAACTTTTGCTCCGCCGTTAGAAGTCCTTTTTCCCTATCCCCAAGTGCTTCAAAAAACTCCAACTCTTCTATCAAACGCTTTCGAATAAATCGATTTTCTTCTTGTTCTAGTTGAAAAATTAGTTGGATTTGCTTTTCTTTTAAAAGTTTTCTATCCATCCATTCCCACTTCCATCTCATAAATTAATATAGTAGTTTTGTCACCAATTTGGTGCTATCGGTACAAAATCAGCCACATTTATTTTCTAGCTCTACAAATATTATAGCACCATTTTGGTTACTGGTAAACTTTATCCGACAAATATGTTCGAAAAAGTTCCGTTTTGGTGCTAAAAGTGCTATACTGAAGCCATAAACATATGGAGGACAATTATTATGGAGCTAAATAAATTTGTAGGAAATAAAATAAAACAATATCGCGAGGAACGAGGCTTAAATCAAGAAGCATTAGCAGAAAAGCTTCATACAACTCGCCAAACTATTAGCCGTTATGAAAATGGCGATCGAAAAGCAAATCAAGATGTTTTATTTGAACTTGCAAAAATCTTCAACAAACGATTAGATGACTTTTTTCCTGAAAGAAATTTACCCCCTGTTGATGAACGCTTGGTAACAATTGCAGCCCATATTGATGATGACGTAACCGAGGAAGAAATGCGGGATATTTTAGCTTATATAGAGATGAAGAAAAAACTCCATCGCGGGATGTGATTTTATTGTACGAAAAATTGGTAAATAAATACCAAGATGAGGTAACAATCAGAGAAGAGAAAATGCCTTACAAACTTCCGGGACTTTATTTAAATGGGATGATTTTTATTAGTAAGGATCAATCTTCCATTGAAAAAGGCTGTGTTTTAGTAGAAGAATTGATGCATTACAAATACACTGTAGGTAATATCACCAAACAGGAAACAATCATGGATAAAAAACAAGAAATTTTCGCTCGTCGCAAAGGTTATGAGGAACTAATACCGCTTGATGACATCATTGCTTGTTTTTATCTAGGCTTACGAGAATATTTTGAAGTAGCGGAGTTTTTAGAGGTAACAGAAGAATTTTTGCGCCATACAGTTTCTCATTACGCGGAAAAATATGGTCCAATGTATGATTATGGTGGATATTTCATTAATTTTGGCAATTCCATTGATGTTTACAAGAAGTTTTGAAAGACTCTCCTATCTATGGAGGGTCTTTTTTTGGTTGGATATCTCTCCAGGGAAGAAAAAGTAAGTTTTTATTGATAAAATCACTAAAATTGTTGCTAAAAAGTGACTTTTTCATGTCTAAATTGTGAACACGATTTTTATTCGGTATCTTTTTGACACAAATAGCAGTACAGTAATATGGTAAATACCAATTTTACCTTAGTATAGGAGTTTTGATAATGCTTCACACGATAGATTTTTCAGATATTTTTTCTAGTGATTATTCAAGTAAAATTTCTTTTAAAAAAGGAGAAATTATTCATTCATATAGAGATTACGAAGAAAAGGCGCCGCAAATAGGTGCTATTTTAGAGGGAACGGCTGTTTTAGAAGGTCCTACAAATGAAGGCCGCTGGATGATAAATGCGTTGATTGGTCAACACGCGCTTTTTGGAATGGAAAGTTTACTCGAAACAAAAACAGCGCCTGAACTTACTGAATACCGTGTTCGCGCATTAGAAAACGGTACCGTTCTATTTATTGACCGCGAGTTTCTTCTCAATTATTTATATGCAAATCCACAATTTTTCCATCTTATACTTGATGAAGTTATTGTTAGATATTTATTTACATCAAAAAATTACAAGAATATTAATCAAGCACCCATAGTCAAAGTAACGCGTATTTTGGTGGAAATTATTGAGCTACTTCATTTGCATCAAACAGAAGGCTCAATTGAGCTTCCAGTCTATGTCACGCAAACGTTCTTAGCTGATTATTGTCGTTCGAGTCGAGCTAGAGTAACTGAAGTGTTAGAAGAATTACGGGAAAGCGGACTACTGCTTTCCAAAAAGCCCATCACCATTAGCTCGCACGAGAATCTACTCGATCAAGTAGATAGTTTTCAAACCGGAAACGGCTTATTAACCAGATAACCTTGAAAAATCGAGACGCCATGACTTTCTAGTAGAGTCATGGTTTCTTTCGTTTCAATTCCCTCAACAACAAAATCGAGCTTATTCTTCTGAGCAAAATTTGCCCAAGCCTTAATAAATAATAGTAAATCTTCTAATGGTATATTTTTGAAATGAATGAGGGAGAATTTAATCTCTATTATGTAAGGTAGGTAGCTCATCACTCGCTCTAGGCTGTTCAATCCGCAACTAACATCGTCTATGGCGATATGGTAGCCGAGACCGTGAATCACTTTAATTTTATTTAGAATAAATGCGTTTTTATCGTTCGCATTAAGGTGGCGTTTATGACCGGGTACATCGAAAATATCTTCGGTCATTTCTACAGTTATACGATGGCTCTCGCTTTTTAATTTGTCTAGCCAGTGGAGTGTTTCTATGTAAAAAAGCTGTTGTGGCGCAATATTTATGGCAAATCGATCATTTGGATATTTCTTTAAAACGTCTAAGAAAGCCTCGCTAAACCACTCGGAAAAAGCTAAGTACAGTTCTTCGTCCGCGAGCACAGCTTCTAATTCTGATAGAGGAAATCTAGGAACTGCACTATCATCACGTAAAAGTATTTCATATTCGACAATATTTCCCTGAAGAACATCTAATTTTGGTTGAATAAAAAGCTGAAATTTCATGAGTCCCATCATCCCTTCTCATTTCTCCTCTCTATTCTAATACATTTTTAGTACTAATCGCAAAATTTAGTCCAAAAATAAACAGGCATTTCGAAAAATGCCTGCAAATTATTCTTTAAAATATTTCTTTCATCATTTGAACAATTTCATCTGCCACGTCTTCCGCTTGAGGGAAAATCCCGTATTTATCAATAAAAGCATGGCACATTCCTTGGTAAACGATTGCTTTTGTTTGTACACCACTTGCTCGCAGTTCTTTAGCAAAAACATCTGCAAAAGCTCGTAACGCGTCAAACTCCGCACTGGCTATAAGTGTAGGCGGATAAATACTTTTATCTACAGCCGATAGTGGGGAATAAATTGGCGCTGCGGGATTTTCATCTCTAACATAGGCTTTCCGCAGTAATTCGCCAGAGCTGTTCATTCCAATGATACCTGGCGCAACGAGCGGAAGTGTATCTTCGGATGCCCCAAACTTGGAAATATCCCACTGATACTTATCATTATCTTCATCTACTAAAGTTAGCGCTGGGTAAAGTAAAGCTTGAAATCCTACATAATTTGTCTCTGCTTCATAATCCATATAACTTACCGCCGCTGCTAAAGTTCCGCCCGCGCTATCTCCGGAAACACCTATTTTCGAAGCGTCGATGCCAAGTTCGTTGCTTTGTTCCACTACCCATTCAAGCACCCGGTAACAATCTTTTGGAGCTGCTGGCGCCGGGAATTCTGGAGCTAAATGATAGTCCACATTAATAACAACTGCCGGTAACTTTTCCGCGATACCTTTACAAAAATTCTCCACTACAGCTGGCGTTCCACCAACAAAGCCACCACCATGATAAAAAATGAATGCGGGAACTGGTTTGGTTGCTTCCTCGTGACGATAAATTCGTACCGGAATATCGCCATAATCACCTTCAACAACCCGATACTCCGTAGTTACGCCGTTTGATAAATCAATATTCGGACTTCCCATTGTTGCTCGCATTTGTAGTGCAGCTGCCGTTGCTATTTCCAAATTAGAAAAATCTGGCATTTGGATTTCTTGCGGCGCTTCTTTTATCGCATCATTCGTACCGCCAAGATGTTGTTTCAGGTCTTTTAATAAAAAAGGATCCAAATTCCCTCGAGCTGTTTCTTGTGCCTGTTTAAAAATAACTTCGGTTCCTTCTTCTTGTTCTAATGTGCTATTTGATTTTATAAACGCTAAGGCTTTTTCATAATCCATCTAGTCTTCCTTCTCTCTGTCTTTTTTTTGCAATTCTAACTCGATTTGCGCCAGTTTTCGGATGGCGGGAATCCGTAATATTTTTTGAAAAGCTTGCTAAAATAATAAGCATCATTGTATCCGACCATATTCGCAGCCTGTTTTACGCTAACGTCTTTATTCTTCAGTAATTCTTCTGCACGAGTAAGGCGGATTTTGATTAGATAGTTAATTGGCGATTCCCCGGTTTCTTCTTTAAATACTTTGGAGATATAGGCGGGGCTAATGTACATCGTTTGCGAAAGCGTTGAGAGCGAGACGTCTTCTGTATGGTGTTTTTCCATATAATGAATAATTTCGTTTACAAGTATCTGTTTTTGCTGTTCGTCGGTAGATAATTTGACGCCGTTATTTTCAAGTTGTTCTGGGGTGGCTTCGCGTAAAACATGGATAATTAATTGCATGACGAAAGCCTTTAAAATCAAGTCATATCCTGGTTTTCCTGCGTCTTTTTCTTCTATAATTTGTTTGGAAATAGATAAAATGGCAGATTCTTCTTCTTTTTTTCGTAAAAAGGCCTTTTTAAACGGGAACGTATTTCGAGTGTACCCTTCCAGTGCAAAGTTCCGAAAACCAATATGGAGTTGCGCATTGGTCATACCTGGTTCGGTTATATCATAATGACTCACGCCAGGATTAAAAATCAGCATATCACCTTTTCCTAGCTTGACTCGCTCACCTTCAATATCATAAATAACGTTTCCCTCACAAATAATCGAGATTTCCAAAAAATCATGATGGTGATTTTCACCTACGCGCACCTCATTCGTATAACAATTAGCGATATACAAAATTTGCGGATTAAATGTGGTCGTATTTATTTTCAGCATCACTTCACCTCCTAATTATAACGCTTACATTCATCTTTTAATTATATAACATTGTCCATGCTTACAGCGAATATAAACCATTCTTTTTCAAAATTAGGAGTGTAAACTAAATGGATATATGAATATTAAAGGATGTGAAAAAATGGAGAGTATGAAATGGATTTGGCAATACGTCCGAAAATATCGATTGCTTATGATTGGTGTATTTATTTTAATTTTTATTGCTTCTGGTATTAGTATTATTTATCCGTTACTTGGCGGGAAAGTGATTGATGATGTTGTCTATCAAAATAAAACGAATTTGCTTATCCCGTTACTATTAATCATGATTATCTCGACAATTATTCGAACTATTTGCCGTTATACCTATCAGATTATGTGCGAGCGAATCGGGCAAAATTCCCTGTTCCGAATTCGGGAAGACTTGTATAAAAAGTTGCAATCACTCGATTTTGACTTTTTCAATAATACGCGCGTTGGGGATATTATGGCGCGGATGACTGGTGATACGGATGCGATTCGTCATTTTGTTTCGTGGGTATCTTACAATATTTTGGAAAATGTATTTTTGTTTAGTTTTGCGATTATTATTATGGCCACGATTGACTGGAAATTAACGCTTGCACTTGTTATCGTAACGCCACTTATTGCCGTTTTAACGATGAAAATGTCTAGCAAAGCCCAACCAGTTTTTTATGAAATTCGGGAAAGTTTTTCGCGACTTAATTCGATGGTGGAAGAAAATATTAGCGGAAATCGCGTCGTAAAAGCTTTCGCACGAGAAGATTTTGAAATGAAGAAATTCCATGAACATAATGAGGATTTCAAAAAACGTAATTTAGATTCTGCCGATGTTTCCAGAACCTATTTGCCAGTGCTCGATTCGCTCGCGGGTATGCTCGTTGTCATCACGCTTATTTTCGGGGGCTATTTAGTCATTAAAGGACAAATGACGCTTGGAGATTTAGTTGCCTTCAATGGATTCCTATGGATGCTGAACGGCCCGATGCGGATGAGTGGCTGGCTAATTAACGACGTTCAACGCTTTATCGCTTCTTCGTTTAAAATTCAAGACATGATGGTGACTGACGCTAAAATCCCCATCCACGCTGAAAAACCTGCGCCATCACTTCAAGGTCACGTCGAGTTCAAAAATGTCAGTTTTCATTTCGAGGACGACCCAAACACGGACGTACTCAAAAATATTTCACTAAAAGCATCTCCAGGACAAACGATTGCTATTCTGGGTGAAACTGGTGCAGGAAAATCAACACTCGTCAACTTAATTTGCCGGTTTTACGATCCGACTTCTGGTGAAATTTTAATTGATGGTGTCGATGCGCGAAAATGGCATGTGCGGGAACTTAGAAACCATATTGCCACAGTAATGCAAGATATTTTCCTGTTTTCTGATACGATTGAAGGAAATATTGCATTTGGCGCTCCGGATGCAACAATGGAAGATGTCCGGCGCATGGCACGAATTGCGGACGCGGACCACTTTATTGAAACAATGCCTGAAAGTTATGACACGATTGTCGGCGAACGCGGTGTTGGACTTTCTGGAGGGCAAAAGCAGCGCATATCTTTAGCGCGTGCTCTTTTAAAAAATCCATCCATTTTGATTTTGGATGATACCACTTCCGCTGTCGATATGGAAACCGAAGTGAAAATCCAAGGTGAATTAAAAAAAATCACGGAAAATACGACAACCTTTATTATCGCGCACCGAATTTCTTCTGTAAAAGAAGCCGATGAAATTTTAATTTTAAACCATGGCGAAATCATCGAACGAGGTACACACACCAGTTTGCTAGCAGAAAAAGGTTATTATTTTGATATTTACAATAAACAACTTGGAACGGAGGCGAATGTGAATGGCTAGAAATAAATTTGATATTGACGAAGAACTGGAAACAGCCTTCAGCGCCGCACATTTAAAACGTATTCTCGTTTACGTAAAACCATATCAAAAATCTATTTATATCACGCTCTTTGTCATCTTATTAGCAAATGTAGCGACAATGATTGGCCCGTATTTAACCAAAATAGTCATTGATGATACGATTCCAAATAAAAACATGACACAACTATTCTGGATTGCGGTTATTTTCATTGTTTCCGTCATTGTAACTGGACTTTGTATGCGATACCGCATTAGATCAATTACGTTAATTGGGCAAGACATTTTAAAAGATATGCGGACAGCGATTTTCGGTCATTTGCAAAAGCTTCCTTTCTCTTATTTCGACAGTCGCCCGCACGGTAAAATCTTGATTCGTGTCGTTAATTACATCAATATGCTCAGTGATTTGTTGTCCAATGGGCTCATTAATCTGATTTCCGACATTTTAAGTGTAATTGTTACGCTTGGCTTTATGCTGATGATTGATCCAGTTTTAACGCTGTATAGTTTAGCGCTTATCCCGGTTCTTTTCGTGATCGTCATGGTCATTAAAACCGCGCAACGAAAAGCCTATCAAGTTCTAAGCAATAAACAATCCAACATGAACGCCTATATCCACGAGAGCATCGCTGGAATTAAAGTGACACAAAGTTTTTCACGGGAAGAAGAGAATTTTGAGATTTTCACCGAGGTAAGTAATGAGTACCGTCGCTCTTGGATGAAAGCGGTGAAAATTCAATTCTTGCTTTGGCCAGGGGTTCAAAATATCGCCGTAATGACAACTTGTTTAATTTACTTCGTTGGAATCAAAGGTTACGGTGTGGACGTTTCTACCGGGACACTGATTGCTTTCATCGGTTATGTTGGGAATTTTTGGAATCCCGTTATTAATATTGGTAACTTCTACAATTCGCTTATTACCGCAACGACTTATTTGGAGCGGATTTTCGAAACGATGGATGTTGAGCCAGACATTAAAGACATACCAAACGCGAAGAAGATGCCGCCAATCGTTGGAAATGTTGACTTTAAAGATGTTTATTTCCGTTACGAGGAAGGCGTGGACATTTTAAAAGGAATTAACTTTCATGTGGATGCGGGTGAGTCGATTGCGCTCGTTGGTCCGACTGGTGCAGGAAAAACGACCATCATCAACTTGCTCAGCCGTTTTTATAATATAAATTCCGGAGAAATTTTAGTTGATGGGGAGAATGTCGAAGAAGTCACACTTAGATCACTCAGGTCCCAAATGGGCGTCATGCTCCAAGATACCTTTATTTTCTCAGGAACGATTATCGAAAATATTCGCTACGGGAAGCTAGATGCCACGGAAGAAGAAATTATTGCAGCAGCCAAAGTCGTTCGCGCTCATGATTTCATTTCCGGATTAAAAGATGGTTATTATACCGAAGTCAAAGAGCGGGGCAGCACCCTTTCAGCTGGTCAGCGACAACTGATTTCCTTTGCCCGTGCTCTTTTAGCCGACCCGAAAATCCTTATCCTTGATGAAGCAACTTCAAGTATTGATACACAAACAGAAATCTTACTCCAAGAAGGGCTTGAGCGACTACTGGAAGGCCGAACTTCCTTCATTATCGCGCACAGGCTTTCGACAATCAAAAACAGTTCGCGCATCTTCTACATTGATAATGGCCGCATTCAAGAAGCTGGCAGTCACGAAGAACTGATGGCACAGCACGGCTATTACTATAATTTATATCAATCACAGTTTGATATGTTGCAAGCTTTATAGAAAAAAGGTAACTAGAGATTCTAGTTACCTTTTATTTTGCGCATCCATTTGTAAAAAGAAATTATACAATGCTCCGTACAAATTCGCATCATTTTGGAAATGACAAGTGACGATTTTCGGTTGTGCGGCATGATAAGGATTAGCTGCTTTTATTTCTGCGACAGCATCGTTTAGCCTTTCAACAACAACCGGTTGGGCGCTAATGCCACCACCAATTGCAATAATTTCCGGATCAATCAAATACTGGATATTTAAAATTTGAGATGCTAATTCATAAATATACGCATCAAAAATAGCATTCGCTTCTTCATCACCTTGGTTAATTAATTCGAAAACGTGCTCACCGTCTTTTTTATTGGGTAAATTCTTCTTTGATGCAATGCGCTTAATTAACTCCACCGCTGATCCAGTTCTTCCAAAGAATGTACCTCGCAATTTCTTCGTATCAAAAGAAGTCTCCATAAAACTAACTTCTCCCGCCATCAAATGATAACCAGATTGTAATTTACCATCCATAATAATTCCGCCACCAACGCCACTTCCAAGCGTTAAAATCGCCGCGCTATGTACATTTTTTGCCACACCTAACCAAAGTTCCGCTAAAGCTGCACTCTTCGCATCATTTTGCAAGACAACGGGAACATGACATTCACGCGCTAACATTTCAGCCAAATTTTTCTCATGCATAAATAATAGCGAGCCACCTTGGTAAATCACGCCTTTTTCCGTATCTACCACTCCCGGACAACTCACAGCTATGCCCTTCACTTCTGTCCTATAGGGGCGCCACTTTTCGACCATTTGAGCTACAAGTTCTTCTGCACTTTTGGCAGTTGTAGGGAATTTATCTTTCATTTTCACCGTACCGTTATTTTCCATCAACGCAAATTTCACAAAAGTTCCACCAATATCGTATACAAAATACATTCCTCTGCACCCTCTCTTGTCGCTTTTATTCATTGTAATACGTTTGGCTAGTTTTTCAAATAAAAACAGAGATTCTCCGGAAAGAATCTCTGTTTTTGTCTATTAATTTATTAACAACCAAGGCCCCCACTGTTCAGCTCCTGGCTCATTTCCTTGAGTCCACCACTGTGCTTCATATGTTTTCCCTTTATAAGAAACCCTGTCTCCCTTATTGTACGTTTTGGCAGCGTCCCATGCTGGAGTTGCTGGTGGTGTTGCCGCGTCAAGCGTTGTCACAGTTAAGGCCGAGCTTGCTGCCGAGAAATTTCCAGCCGCATCATACGCTTTTACTGTGTAAGTGTACGCTGTTTTTGCAGTTAAGCCACTATCTGTAAAAGTAGTTCCTGAAACTGAGCCAACTTCGGTCCCATTTCGGTACACTTTATATCCAGCCACCGCTTTATTGTCCGTTGAAGCTGTCCACGTTAGAGTAGCAGATTTATCGGTTACATTAGAAGATGCGAGTGCTTTTGGTACTGTTGGAGCTTCTGTATCGCTTGGATCAGGTACAACAGTTCCTCCGCCAAAAATAGTTTGTTTACCAAATTCGACACTCGATTTTACCATCCGTTGTGTTAAATCAATTTTAGAAATGTTAGCTACATCCACACTAGATGCACTTGATTTTAAGCGGAAAGTATAAGATGCGCCTTGCGGAATTTGCTGTGCATCATATACAGAAGCTAAATCAACTACTGTATTGCCACCTGAAGTAGTAACAGTACCTGCTTTATAATCTCCAGCAGTTAACGTTTCGCCCGCTTTTACTGGAATATAAAACTTAGGTAATTTCACTGTTTCAAACGATAGCTCAGTTGATTTCAAGACTTCATTTGTTTCATCCGCTTTTTCATTATTGGTAATTGTAATTTCGTATCCAACGCCATTTTCACTATAAGGTTTGACAGTTGCTACCACATTTAAATTCGCATATGTGATTGCGTTTTGCGGGATTGCACTTGTACCGAACAATCCAGTTTTAATAGCCTTCGTAAGTTCATCGCGCTTAGTCGAAGTCGTTGTTTTATCCTGCGACTGCATCCAAGAAATCATCCCACCAAGATTATTATCTTTTACATACTGTGCCTTATAGCCAATTGAACGCGTATTGTCATATGTGTAAAACTCCCCAGTTTCCTTACTATAAAGATACGGCGCCTTGGCAGTATCATCCCAATATTCTTTCAATGTTGGCGTTTTAGCTTTTAGCGCATCAATACTTCTATACGCCCAAACTCCGCCAGCACGGCCCCCATCACCAGTTTTAATTGGGTTTTCGTTGTTTGCCCCATAAGTAAGCGAGCCATCCGCATCTTTATTCGTTTTTTCAGCAGCTTGGAAAAGCCCTGGCAATGCCGTATCCGTTCCAGCAGCTACTTTATTCCAGCCCCGAGTATAAAATGCTGCCCCAACAACAATTTTATTCGAAACTGCTCCCTTTTCTTTTAAGTATTTAACGGTTTGGTCGACAGAAAAACCACTATCATAATTCGGATCTTTCGGATTGCCATAAAGCGCTGTATGATGAGCACTATTCGGTGTCCAAGCACCATTTAAGTCATACGTCATTACATTCGCAAAATCGACTACTTTAAATAAATTCGCTACATCAATCCCATTTTCTAAAGTGGATTTTGCAGCTGGCAAAGCAACCGATAATTCGTATTTCTTGTTAATATCCACGCCTTGTTTATCCAAAGCTGTTCTCAAATCTTGTAAAAGTGTAATAAAGTTTTGTTTGTCCGCAGGTTTTGCATTTGGCGTGCCTTCATCGTTTTTATTATCAACAAGGTCAGCATCCCGTACCGAAGCAGGATATTCCCAGTCCAAATCAACAAAATCCATATTGGTATATTTCACAAACTTCATCACATTTTTCACAAAGTTAGCCCGTTTTGTTGGATCCGCTGCAACTGTCGAGAAATCTCCCGACTTAGACCAGCCTCCAACTGAAACCCCTATTTTCAAATTCGGATTTTGAGCTCGCAAATCTTGAATCGCATTCAAAACGCCCGCATTTGCTCCGCCCCATTGAACTCCCTCTTGCCCAACAGGCGCCCCAACAGCAGCATCTTTATCAGTAAAAACTAAATCCCCATTACTATTAAAATCCAGAAAAGCAAAATTCAAATGTGTTAATTGATCAGCCGGAATATCTTTCGGATAAAAGTTCCCTTCTCCTCCCCAAATCGACCAATCACCGTAATACATAACATTTCGATACTGTGGTACATTTTCAGCCGCTTTCGCCCGTTTTGGCTCTGCACCAATTGATACAACCACTAACGATAAAACTAACAACACAACAGAAGTAATACTAAAAAGCTTTTTCATCTTCTTATTCATCTCTTCACCCCGATTTTTGATTTATAAACCTCATTTCGGTAGTTCTAAGTTTGTCTCTCTGTACCCCTTTTTGTGTGGTTGCCCGAATGTTCTTCTCTCTAATTTCCTCCCTCCAATTAAAGATTCATTCCGAGCATCTGTATATCATGCAATTATCATGCCAAAAGAAAGCGCTGTCATTCGGCGGTTTAAGGCTCCTTCTTAAGATACACAGATGAAATAAAAACTTACACAGATAAAAAAATAGCACAAGCACTTCGCTCATACTATCGATTAATTATTATTTAATTTTCACAAATTCAAACCAATGCTTTCGCGAATAAAAAAAGGAGACCAAGCAAAGACCAAGTGCAATCAAAGTAGCGAACAAACTAGTCATAACAAAACCGTAAAAAAGAAACGGGAACATAGAATAATTTAATAGAAGGGCTTTCCGATTAATACGCACAACAACATCATTACTATTTTCCAAAACCGCTTCCTGACTCCCATAAAACCAATCAGTCACGCAAACCTTTGTTTTCTCCATCTTAGGCATAAAAAAATGAGACTGATGATTGTCGAGTTTTACAATTTCTTCATTTTCGATTCTAATTTTCACCGGAGTAATACCGCTGCCAATGCCTGTTTTACGAGTTATTTTGATAGTCACAGTTGCTTCTCCTCCTTGGCTGTATGTTATTTTAATTATAACCAAGAAAGAAAAAAAGAACAAGGAAATATCAGCTATTTCCTTGCCCTCTTTTAAGCAAAAGTCGTAACATCCGTAATCGGTAATCGATAAGACTGGTAGCCAGAATTTTTAGCTTTACCGATAGAAACAATCATAACCGGTACATAACGCTCTGGATCCATATTGAAGGCCTCAGCAACTTCCGTACGTTCAAAACCACCAATTGGATTTGTATCATAACCATGCGCCCGAGCAACTAACATTAATTGCATCGCCACAATCCCACCATCAATAAGGACAACACGTTCAGCTTCTGAGCGTGGAATGGAAGCAAAGTACTGGCTTAATTTAGCCATTTGTTGTTCTTTCACTTCTGCCGGCATCAAGCCCCGTTCAACTGATTCTCCGTAAATTTTTTCACCGTTTTCAAAATTCTGTAAGTCTCCAAAAACTAAAATCATCGCGGAAGAAGATTCATTTTGACGTGTATTAAAGCGAACTAACGAGCTTAATTTTTCTTTCCCCGCGTCACTTTCTACGACAACAAAACGCCATGGTTGCATGTTTACAGAAGAAGGAGCAGTTACCGCATCCTCTAAAATAGCTTTCATTTCCTCTTGGCTAATTTTCACCGTTTCATCGTATTCTCGAATCGAGCGGCGGTTTTTCATTAAGTCTTCAAAATCATTATTTAAATAAGTCATATTTTTCTCCTCCTTATCTCGCAAGTGGCGTTAACACTGAAATTTCAAGTTCTTTAGCAACAAAATCGGCAGCAGCTTTCTGAAATTTTTTGAAATGCTCGCTGTCGTTGTGTTGTTGAATGGCATCCATATCCGCCCATTTTTCTAACATATAAAAAACTGTTTCGTTTTCCGTCGATTGCACTAATTCATAACCATGGTTTCCTGCTTCTGCTCTTGACGCAGCAATAACTTCCTTCGCCGCCTGCAAAAAAGCTTCGGTTTGTTCTTTCTTTACCGTAATTTGCGCTTCAATATGCAACATTTTCCAACAACTTCTTTCGGATTTTATAGTTCGATTATTTTCGAACTATCATAATATAACATAGCAGCAAGTTCCGCGCAATTAAAATGTAAGTTATGATATGATATTTATATGAAAAAGTTAAATGAGCTCTCAAAATCAGATTTATTATTAATTTTCCAAGCATTAAGCGATCCAATTCGTCTTGATATTTTCCTATGTTTACTGAAAAGCAAAGAAAAACGCTTCTCTGGCACAACTTACAATATCTCCAAATCCACCATGTCACACCATATTAAACTGCTTAAAGAAGCAAAACTGATTAATTTAAGAAAGGAAGGAACAACGCATATTTATTCAGTGAATCAAGAGCTGGTCAGTCTTATTAGTCACTTTTTTGAGGAGTGCGGGGAAAAAGACGAGTAATTAATACACTAGGCAATACACTACAATATAAAAAGACAGCCCTTCAAAGGAGGCTGTCTTTTTTCTTATTTTCTTAAAATCTTCTCCATTTTCTTCCCTTTTGCGAGTTCATCCACCAATTTATCCAAATAACGAATTTGCTGCATTAGTTTATCTTCAATTTCTTCTACTCGGTAACCACAAATAACTCCGGTGATTAAAGATGCATTGGGATTCATTTTGGGTGCTTCAGCAAAGAAGGTCTCGAAATCAATTGCTTGGTCGATTGCTTGTTGCAAAGAATCTTGATCATAACCGGTTAGCCAAAAAATAATTTCATCCACTTCTTCTTTTGTGCGGTCTTTTTTCTCCGCTTTTTGTATGTAAAGAGGGTAAACACTAGCAAATGACATCGTGTAGATTCTTGGTTTTTTCATATTGGTGTGCCTCCTTTGTTTACTTTTGATTATAACAAATTACGCTGTCTATTCAATTATTATGTACGAAAAAAAGCATCAACAGACATAAGTCCATTGAAGCTTTTCGGTATAAATCGGCTTATTTATTTTTGTTTTTCTTCTTGCTAAATATCGACCGAAACGAGCGCTTCATAACATCAAAGAAACTTAGCGAGCTCACCATATTGGCCGGGTCGACATAAACTCGTATTTTACGTAAAACTTCTTTAGGTCGTTTAGAAGCAAATGTGTATGTGCCGTTGCGCTTTGTTTTAATGGCGTAGCGAGGGATCCACTTACCTTTTAGCATAACGGATACGATAACTTGATCTACTTCTTCCCAAGGGATTTGGACGAATTTACGCACATCACGTGAGTTAAAAAATTCAAAACCTTTGTCGCCAATCATAATTTTCCCGTAATCTGTAAGTCCAGTATACGCGGTGGCATCTATTGTTAAGTCTACCTTTGTATTAATCGATTGAACCAACTGTATTCGCTCCATTTCTTTTCGCTTGTTTTGTTTATTATACCGTATTCGTTTATCTGTGTCATATATCTAAACAAAAGAGGCTCGGTGAATATTGCACCAGCCTCTTTTCGATCAGCTTATTTTTACAGAAGCCCGATTAAGTGACCAACTATACCAACTACGAATAGACCTAGAATGATGATAATTGGGCTGATTTTTTTCTTAAGTAACCACATACATAAGAATGTAAGAGCTACTGCTGCAAGTCCTGGGATTAAGTTATCCAAGTTATTTTGCAAGGTTGTTACTTTAATTTCAGAAAGAGCTAAGCCTGCTTGTTGTTGTTCTAAAGCAGTTTTGATTCCTTGAGCGCCTTGTGGAAGATGACTCCAATCAATGTACGCACCTTCATCAAGTTTAACTTTCGAGATAATTGGCGCAAACTGGATATTTACCCATCTCTGCACCAAGGCGGCGAGGACGAACATCCCGAGTATCGAAGCACCTTTTGTAATGTCTTGTAGTAATCCACCAGAAAGGTCATCAGTAATTTTCGAACCAGCTTTGTAGCCGAATTCTTGTGTATACCACATGAAGCCCCAACGGATTACGTTCCAAGCAACGAAGAATAAGATAGGTCCAAGAATGTTTCCACTCAAGGCAAGAGAAGCACCTAATGCTCCTAACATTGGACGAATTGTAAACCAGAATACTGGATCACCAACACCAGCTAGAGGTCCCATCATACCAACTTTAACCCCTTGAATTGCTACATCATCAACTTCTGCACCATTTGCACGTTCTTCTTCAAGTGCAAGTGTTACCCCAAGAATTGGAGATGCAATATATGGATGTGTATTAAAGAATTCTAAGTGACGTTTTAGAGCTTGCGAACGATCTTCTTTAGTTTTATATAATTTTTTAATAGCGGGAATCATAGAGAATGCCCAGCCACCATTTTGCATACGTTCGTAGTTCCATGAACCTTGAATGAACGTAGAGCGCCATGCTACGCGTAGACGGTCTCTCTTTGATAATTCGATTTTTTCTGCCATTCTATTCTCCTCCTTTTTTTATTAATAGTCGTTTAATATATCGCCCAGTGGATCGCGAGAGTTTCCGCCTCCACCGCCGTTTGAATTACCGCCACCCATTTTAGATAGGTTAAGGTAAATAAGAGCAAGTGCAACACCTAGAGCACCGATTGCGATAAGTGTTAATTGAGAAATTGCTGCTACTACGAAACCGATAACGAAGAACGGCCATACTTCTTTAGTAGCCATCATGTTGATAACTAGTGCATAACCAACGGCAACTACCATTCCTCCACCGATAGCCATACCATCTGTTAACCAAGCTGGCATTGCTTCTAAGAAAGATTGAACGCTGTCTGCTGGAATGAATAAAAGTGCTGCAGCTGGAATCGCGATACGAACACCTTGCATACAAATTGCTGAAATATGTAACCACTCTACGCTGCGTATATTCCCTTTTTCAGCGGCTCTGTCCATCAAGTGAACAATTGGAACTGCCAATGTACGAACGATCATTGTTAAGAAAAGACCTGCTACTGCAAGTGGAATTGCAATGGCGATTGCGGACGGAATACCTGCTACCCCTTGTCCACCTAATACTAATATAATTGCTGAAGCTACTGAGGCAAGCGCGGCATCTGGTGCTACGGCTGCTCCGATGTTTGCCCATCCAAGTGCGATCATTTGTAGAGTTCCGCCAAGGATGATACATGCTGTTAAGTTACCTGTTACGAGACCAATTAATGTACATGCGATTAATGGCTGATGGAACTGAAATTCATCTAGAATTCCTTCAATACCTGCTAAAAATGCAATAAGTACTACTAAAATTATTGATATGACAGACATAATAAACCTCCTATTTTAATTTTTTATTGTGTCTTTAATTCGTGTTTTGCTTTTTTGATGATATCTTCCATGTTAGCGCTTGAGTCATTAGGGACTTTACGCACATCGAATTTAACGCCTTTTTCTTTTAATTTCTCAAAGGTTTCAACATCATCTTTCCCCATGGAAAGTACTTTACTAACAACAACTTTACCTACAGAGTGAGCCATGGAACCAACGTTTACTTGTTCGATTTCTACGCCACCTTCAATTGCGCGTAAAACATCTTGAGGATTTTCGAATAATAAAAGTGCTTTGGTATTGCCGAAACGTGGATCTTTTGAAATCTCAATCATTTTTTGGACTGGGATAACATTAGCTTTTACTCCTGGTGGTGCAGCTTGTTCGATTAATTTTTTACGAAGATCGTCTTTTGCAACTGCATCTGAAACGACGATAATTCTTGTTGGGTGTGTTGCTTTTGTCCATGCAGTGGCTACTTGACCATGCAAGAGACGTGAATCAACACGAGTTAGAACGAATTCGATTTTGCCATCACCAACTGCAGCGATTTCTGCTTGTGGCTGTTCAGTAGCTGTTACTTGCGGCTGTAGTTCTTCTGGTTTAACGCGAACACCTTCTTGAGCTGGTGCAAGAATATTTGCTGCGATTTCGTGTGCGCTTTCCATTGTAAAACGTGATGAGAAAGCTTCAATCAACATTGGCAAATTAAGTCCTGCTACGATTGCCCACTTATCTTTATGTAGTTCATAAAGACCGTTTGCTTGATTGAATGGTGTGCCTCCCCAAAGATCCACTAAGAATAAAACTTCATCTTGGCTATCAAAGGATGCAATTGCAGCTTCCATTTTAGCTTTGATGTCTTCCGGACCTTCGCTTGGCATCAAAGTGATTGCTTTAACGTTTTCTTGCTCGCCGAAAATCATTGTTCCGGACTGCAAAATACCTTCAGCAAATTCACCGTGAGTTGCGAGGATAATTCCTACCATCTTTTTCCCTCCTAATATAATTCATTTATTTTGCTACCCGCTATATTTATTGCAAGTTCTGTGCCAATTTATAGTATTACTCTTAAAAGCCTTATGTACCAATGATTTTAATATCTATATTAATACTATGACTGTTAGTGTATCGTCTATTGATACAGAAAATCCGTTTTGATTATTTAGTGTATCTGAAAATTGTTGTATCTATATCAAAAAAACGTAATAAATTTATGTTTTTTCATAACTCACGTAAAAAAACCACGCAAATGTCATTTAAGCGTGGTTTTTTACGGGTCTATTTTAAGCACAAGATGCCTGATAAGGTCGAGTCAGTAACCAAGGTGTTCCTTTTATATTTAAGTCACCTTCATTGACTAGTTCGTTTACAACTGACGACATCGTAGACACCGAGCATTTGGCGAATCTTGCGAGTACATTTATTCTTAACCATCTTGGAAACTCTGGTTTGTTCTCTGAATTTATTTCATAACGCTCGATAATTTTCACCAAAATCATTTCCGCACGTTCTGCAGGATCAACAGAAATTAGTGTTCTTTGCCAGTCTAAACCCTTCTCAAAGTCTTCCGCTATTTGTAAGAAAAAAGTTGGTAATAAATGTTGATCTTCTAATTTCCCAATTAACTCATCTGTTCGAATGATGCTATAAGAGGTATCTTCTAGTGCCGTTAAAGTAATATCCCCTTTTGTCGTAAAAATTATTCGTTGATCGATAAAAACACGATACAGATCATTTTTGCCTTCTTCATTTACTTGTACTAGTAAACCTTTCTCCATAACTATCACTTGTTCACGATTCATCGTTATTTCCCCACCCGCCATTAATTTTTGACGCGTAAGATGAAAATTTTTTATAATCCATGAATAAATCAACAAATCTTCTTTGACCAATTGATGGAATTCTAAAAAAGTCATTTGAATTTACTTCCTTTCGTTCATTTTCTTATGGCTAATTAACAGCTTATTTAAAGTATAGTACAAGTATGTTAGAAATATGTTAGAAAAATTCTTTTTATATATTCATTTATAAAAAAAGGATGCCACGTAGACATCCTCGTTTTTCTTGGTTATGTGTTATTCGCATTCTTAGTCATTTCAATAGTTTCACATAGATGCGCTGCCAAACAATTAATGCCCCACTCGCCACAAACAAACTACAAATAGTTAGATAGGTTCTTATTCCGAACTGAATAACTCCAGGGAAATCTGCTACATGTATAATAGAAAAATGCAACGACTTCATCGCAAAATAACCAACAAAATAAAGCGCTGTGATTAAAAGAAATCCTGCTAATTGTATCATTTCATTCTTCATTTTTTTAGGTACTCGTATCTTCTTCCAAAAAGAAAGTAAGTGGAATAGCCAACTACTCCAAAATATTAACACCGTATACTGAAAAGGAATTGCGGTAATTTGTACTGTAATAAGGCTTACTAAAAGTGTTGCCCCAATAACAGTAAAAAAAGAAGTAACCTCCTCATTAAATTGATAACGATTATGCCATACTTGATAGCGCCGGATTCGTTTTAAAGGTTCCTCGGCACTACAGAAAAAGCGCCGAATCCCCGCTAAAATCAATAATATCGCCAGAAAAAAGCCAATCAATAAACCAATAATCAACAGAAGTGTACTAAAAAATTCACTTGTCATTGGACCGCCTACTCTCTGTTTGTTTTCGCTTATTGAGTCTTTCAAAAATCCGCTCCGCTTGCTCGGCATCCGCAGAAGCGAACTGTGCCATAATATTTGCTTCATTTTGTACTAAATGTAAATAGCCAAGCGCCACAAAGATTGGGTCCGAAGCAACTGCATCTAAAATACTGATTTCACTATAGTCAAAAAAACTTAAACAATCAATATGCTCTTCTAACACGGTTTGTTGTCCTTCTTTTGTATTAATAACAAAACCTTCTACTTCTCCTTCAAAAAACTGCCCCATAGGCGAGACGATTTTAAGTTTCATTTTATTCTCCTCCTATTTCAAGTCTTTATAGGATCCGATAAATAGGAAATCACGTTCTGAGCGTTCATCATAATCACCGTTCAAAATGCGTTCGATACTCCCTAGTAAATCTTCAATTTCTACAAATGTACCTTCTGTTCCAGTGAATTTTTCCGAAACATAGAAAGGTTGTGAAAGAAAATTCCGGATTTTCCTTGCGCGATGAACCAGCTTTCTATCTTCATCGCTTAACTCCGCCATTCCAAGCACATTGATGATTTCCTGCAGTTCCATATAACGCTGCAAGATAAATTTCACTTGCACCGCTAATTGATAGTGCCGTTCACCAACAAAGGTTGGATTGAGTGCTCTGGAGAATGATTGAAGTGGATTAACTGCTGGGAAAATCCCAAGCGCCGCAATCGAACGTTCTAATACAATTGTTGAGTCTAGATGACTAAACGTCGCAACTGCAGATGGATCATCAATATCATCTGCTGGTAAAAACACACACTGAATCGAGGTAATAGAACCATTTTTAGTAGACGCGATGCGGTCTTGAAAATCGCCGACCTCTTTGGAAAGTGTGGATTGATAACCTCCAGTAATAGGAATTTTCCCTTGTAAAGAAGAAACTTCAGAACCCGCTTGAATAAAGCGGAAGACATTATCTATAAATAATAAAACATCTTTTTTCTCTTCATCTCGTAGATATTCCGCAATGGTTAGTCCTGTTAATGCCACGCGCATCCGTACACCTGGAGATTCATTCATTTGACCAAGTACAACGGTTGTTTGAGGAAGCACACCACTTGCTTCTAATTCTTTATACAAGCCGATTCCCTCTCTAACTCTTTCTCCAACTCCTGTAAATACAGAGTTCCCACCAAGCATACTGATGTTATTAATCAATTCTTGCATTAAGACAGATTTCCCTACACCTGCTCCACCAAATAAACCTGTTTTCCCACCTTTTAAAATAGGACAAATAAGATCTATAACTTTAATACCGGTGTAAAGAATTTCTTTATTCGTATCTAGCTCTCGAAGTAAAGGCTGGGCACGGAATATTGGCCACTTCACTTCAGCAGCTGGCTCTGGTTTACCGTCAATCGCCTTTCCATATACATTAAGCATTCTTCCCTGAACAGTTTCCCCAACAGGCACTTCAATTGGATGTCCTAAATTAACGACTTCCGTACCTCTAGCCAGGCCACTTACCTCACCAATAGCGATGGCAGACACTGTATTAATTCCAGTATGCTGAACAACTTCAGCTAGATAAGTTCCTTGATGTGTATGATACTCAAGCGCAAAGCCAATTTCAGGCAGTTCGCTCTCATTAAATTCGATTCTTAAAACAAAACCACTAATACTAATAATGGTTCCTGTGTGTTTTTTCATTTATTCTTCGTCCTTCCTAATCGTCTGTGCTCCACTAATGATGTCGAGTAATTCGCCAGTTTTTTGTTGCAATGCTTGCTTCCTGGCATCAAAAATAGCTTCTTCCAATTGTTTCTGGATATTGTCTTTGGCTTGTTTCATCGCGATTCGGCGCATGCAATATTCACTGGCAACCGAGTAACGAAACATGCTATAAAGCAAGCCACACAAATAGTTTTCTAATAATAACTGCTCCACTTGTTCGTCATCCGTCTCGAAATCGAGTACATAATCTACTTCAATTAGCTCTGTATCCGAGTCTTCTGGAATTTCAGGATAAATCTTTTCACACATGGCTTCTGATTGAACCGCATTCAAATATTTCGTGAAAATCACATATAGTGCATCCATTTGTTCCGAATGAATCAGGTCAATAAAATCAGCAGTAACAGCCGTAGTGGTTTCTAAATCAATATTTTCAAGAGAAAACTGTAAATAAGAGGTGATATTCTGACCTAGTTTCGTTAAATAACGGTGGCCCTGTTCACCTACAACTACCCAATTAATCGTTACTTGATCGCCGAGTGATTCAATCAATTGATCGATTTCAGCAAAAACCTCACTGTTATAGGCACCGCAAAGACCACGCTCAGAAGTTATCGCAATAGCAGTAACATTTTTTTCTTCTTTTATTTGGTTATTACTGGTGTACATAGTTTTCCTCACCCAGCGCAAACTTTTTAAAATAGTTTCGTAATAACTAACAGCCGCTTCCGCTTTTTCTCGTAAAGCGGAAAGTTTTCCAAGTGTTGCTAGTTCTGTTACATGGACAATTTTATAGGTTGAATTTAGTGCTTTAATGGTTTTTCGGGCTTGGTCTATGCTACTCAACTAAAAAGCCTCCCAGTTTCCCGAATGATCTCTTCTAGCATTTCGACGTGCGATTCATTCAGTTCATTAATAGCTTCTATCTGAGCTGAAAACGACTCAAAATCTTTATGCATATGCGCTTTTTCTAGCAAAAGTCCTTTGAAAGTCTGAATATTGGCAGGCGGGATTTTTGTTAGAAAGCCATTTTGGAAAGCATATAAAATGACGATTAATTCCGTTACTGATAACGGGCTTAGAATTTTTTGCTTGAATAATTCTGTTAATAATCGGCCATCCGATACCATTTTCATACTGCCGTCATCAAGTGCATTCCCAAAATCGAGTAATTCTTTTAATTCCTCAAACTGCGAAAGAATCAACGTTAAATTTTTACTTAATTTGCGGATAATTGGGTGTTGTGCGTCGCCGCCAATCCTTGAAACAGACACGCCGACATCTACAGCTGGCTTTTGACCGCGATTGAATAAATCCGATTTTAAAAATAATTGCCCATCTGTAATAGAGATAACGTTAGTAGGGATATAAGCTGTTACATCATCTGATAAAGTTTCGATCATCGGGATTGCTGTAATAGAACCACCACCATGCTCTTCATTCATTTGAACGGCCCTTTCCAAAAGGCTAGAGTGAATATAAAAACTATCTCCTGGATATGCTTCTCTTCCTGGCGGGCGGTTAAAAAGTAAAGTAATTGCTCGATAAGCGTCTGCATGTTTGGTTAAATCATCTAAAATGATAAGTACATCTTTACCTTGATCTCGCAAAGCTTCTGCTAATGCCATACCCGCATACGGTGTTAAATATTGCGCGGTAAGGGAATCGCTGGCTGCAGTTGCAACAACCGTAGAATATTCCATTGCTCCATGATTTCGTAGAGTTTCAATAACTTCTGCGATATAAGCTGCTTTTAAGCCAATGGCAACATAAATGCAATGCACATTTTGATCATGTTGGTTAATTATCGTATCTACAGCAATTTGTGTTTTTCCAGACTGACGATTGCCAAGGATTAATTGACGCTGACCTCGACCAATTGGCGTAATAGAATCAATCACCGCAAGCCCCGTATTAAGTGGGCGTGTTACACTATCAATCGTCATAATAGCTGGAGTTACACAGAAAAGTGGAGAGGTTGCTGTCGGCTTTTCTTCACTTTCTTCATAAAGCATTTTTCCTGTAGTATCAATAATACGCCCTGCCATTTCTTCAAATAGGTCTACTTCGATAAATTTGCCGGAGACCCCAACATGCATACCTTCTAAAATGTCATTCGTCTTATCAATCAAACCGATTCCAACAAATTCCTCATTGAGCTCCAGAATGACGCCTCGGTGTCTTTCATCAATTAAAACAGCCTGATGTAGCGCTGCATTTTCTAGGCCTGAGCAGAAAATAACTCCATCAGAAATTTTTTCCACTCGGCCATGTTCTTTCAAATATTCCAAGTCCACATGGGTTTCGTATTTGTTCATATCAAAATGAATTGTTTTCAAAGTTTCACTTCCGCTTCCATTTTTTCTGTTGATCGTTTAATTAATTCCTGGTAGCTCATATCAATTGATTTAGAACCATATTGAATAATCACTCCACCAATTAACTCTTTTTGTACTTGATACTCGATTTTATAGCTCCTATGCGCCGGCTGCCAAAGTTTTTCAAAGTGATTAGCTGAGCCTTTACTAGCTACATGGATGCAAATAAGACCTCTATAAAAATGAATATTGTATACCTCCAAAAAGTTACGATACAGGTTCCGAGTTTGGCGGTAAGAGTAATGCGTCATCATGTAAAAAAGAAATTGGATAAATTCAGCATCTAACTCATCTAAAGTACCTTCTTCTTGCATCACTTTTAATTTTTGCTCTGGCGATAAATAACTACTTTGGTAAATTTGTTTCACAGGAAGTTTACTCGAACGCTCACTATATCTCTGAAATGACTGAGCAAATAAATGTAACTGCTCTGGCGAATACATTTCAAATAAATGCAAAATCACTTTGTATGGGAGCGCACAACGTATTTTTTCTGTTCTAACTAATGCATCAAATTCCCGAATTGCTTCCGTAAACAGACGCGCTTCATCTTCTTCCGACTCAATAAAAACCTGTTGAAAAATTTCATTAATGTAACTACTTAGCGATTTGTACGGTGCGTGTGGTGTCGTTTCAAACGTAGGCACCTCAATGATTTGCTTTGGCTGCTCATTTTCCCATGCCTGCAATTGTTGTTCATAGCTTTTATTTTGAGCTATTAATTGATCGATTTCTTCTAAAAAAAGCACTTCTTTTTGTTCCGATTCAATAGCCAATTGACGATTTTTTTGTTCTTCTTGTGTTGTTGCCACTTTTTGTCGTTTTAAACGGCGCAAAAGACTTTCCTTTTCAAGCGACTGATCTTGACTCACTTCGTAAAAAAAGCTAGTCAAGATATTTTCTAGTTTTCTTAAGGTGAAATGCAGTAAATATAAGAATCCTACTGCGAAAACACTATATAGAATTATTGTTTGAATCATTTTCTCCATACTCTCACCCATCATATAAACGGATTAACCCAAAGCAAGATGACTGCAATTGCCAGTGCAAATAGCATTAATGCAACTATCATGAGAAGCCCCAAAAAAAGACCTCCCATAACTTCTTTCTTTGCGTTCGGGTTTTTTCCGATAATTTCTGTTGCTCTACTAACTGCAATTCCTTGTCCAATTGCCGCTCCTAAAGTCGCAAGCCCAATTGCCAGTGCCGCGCCAATTACGCTACATGCAACTACTAAATCCATTGTTATTTCCTACTTTCTGTTTGAGTTTGTTGTATTAAAATGCATATCATTTTTTACTACTTTTGATAAACGTACAGTTGTAATGCACCTTGCGCATCGTATACAGCTACACGATAATCGAAGCTATCTTTAGCTAGTTTTGAAATGGTTTCTGTAACCTTCACTTGCCCTGCTTCATCCGTTGTAACTTGTTGACTCTTCCACATGGTCCAATTATCATCGTCTATCCCAGCTATCTTCCTTTCAAATGCCAACTGATAGGTTTCGAGAGCTTTGCGTTGCATCGAAAAGGACATATCATAAGTTGCGTTTTGAGGGGCTAAAACATCTTCCATCTTAGCTGTTAAATCATTTCCATTCGTTTCTTTCTCTGCTACTACATCTTGTTTTTCGGTCTGAGCCTCACTATTTTCTTCAGTTTGAAATGGCGTTAAGTCCATTGTTAATTTAGCTTGTTTGTCGTATTCAATTTCTTGCTTAACAGGATACTCAAATGTTTTGCTTTCTTTTGTGTTATTATTTGTCGTTTTGAGCACTAGTTTGGCTTTTAAGTTGATTAACTCACTTTTTGTGTCTGGAACAAGATGAATATTACCTTTTTCTTGGTTAACAATTTGGTAATCTACTTCTGTATTATCTTCCTCGTCTTCCAGTTCGATGATTGCTTGATTTAGGGTGTAATCAGCCGAACTCCAATCATATTGCACTTGTAAAACTTTATTCACAGACTGACTAGCTTTTAGATTTTTTAATACAGTTGCTTGCATAGTGTAATATTTCTCGGAGCTGTTTAGTTCAATTGTTTCTCCGTTTTTCATTTCAATCACTGTTTGAAACTGGTAAGCAGTACTAGGCTTAAGCCCTGTTGCATTAAGAATTTCTCCGTTTCCATTTAAAAAATTCGCACTAACATTCATATAGAAAAAATCTCCATCTGACTTGGTTACTTTAATTCTTGCTCGTTTAACATCATCAATTTGTGCATCAAGCGCTATATTTACTTTCATTGTTGTGCTTGTAACGCTTTGCATTTGATAAATTGCGGCAACAGTTTGCGTTGTAAATGAGTCACTTTGCATTTTAACTTCTTGAATGCCTTTATTTGTTCCTAAATCATATTGATAGGTAAATTCAAGATGATACTTGCCATTTGGCGAAAGTCCTTTTAGTGTAGCTTCCGTATCTACTGCTGAAACATATTGCGTATTAACTGTTTTTCCAGTTTTTTCATCTACGGCGCTAATTTTAGTGACGCCAATTAAAGTGTTATTCGGATCTGCATAGTTATAGCTGACTTTCACGCTGGTCACTCCAGGTGCGATATAGCCGATTCTTAGCACTGGAATATTTCGCTCTAATTTTTTATTTAAGTCCTCTATTTTACGTAAAACAGCTTCATAGTCATCTATTTCATTCAGACCTGATTGATTGGTTCCACCATTCGCATTACTTCCTGAACCGTTATTTTTAGTATCCTTACCATCGTTTGGTTCTGAATCAGAAGTTCCATTTCCAACATTTAAATTATTTCCGTATTTTTTGGTAGCATTGAGTTGATTGCCTGTACCTTTTGTTGTTTGGTTACTTTCATTTTCTGATTGAGAGGTATTACTTGCTGTTTTCTTCGCAGATTCTGCGGTCTTTTTCTTATCTTCTTTCTTTTCATCTTCTTTTACGACAATCTTTTCATTGTCTGTCCCACCAAAGCTAGCTAAATCAATCTTCCGTTCGCCAACGGTATACGTTTCATTACTAGCATCTAAAACTGTTTTATCATTGACTTTCAACGTCATATGACCCAGAAAACGGCTTTTCTTTTTATTTTCATAAATAGTGACACTACCTGTTTTATCAATCAAAAGTAGCGGTTTAGTCACTTTTTTAATTTCTTTACCACCGAGATAAAGTGTTGCATCTGCATTTAGATAGTATTGACGGTTTGCTAGTTTTACAATACTATTTTCCACAATTTCGGAGTTTTTATATTTATAGGAAGAGTTGGTCTGTTGATAGACTTGTCTTCCTTTTAGTTTGCTACTAACCCCATTTGTATCAATGACAGGAACACTCTTAGTAAACATTAAGGCTTCTTTATTTAGATAAAGTATGGTACTCTCCATAATTTCATTTCGAGTATCTTCTTTATCGTTTTTCGCAATTAATTGATCACTATTCCAACTACGATAAAGCGTATTGCCCTTCTGAAATTGCAATGTCTCTTGCTCATTATTTAGGACTACCCCGTCATCAGGGAGAGAGACAAGATTATACCTTGCCTCCTTAAAAGATCCCCATAAGACGACAGCGATAATTATTAACGGAACAGCTGCAACGATTATCCCTATTTTCCATGTAGGTTTCATTTGCTCTCCTCCAATTCAATAATTCCAAAATTCTTCCCTGATTTTGTTTCTTCGACAGTAACTTTAGTGTCTTGATAATTTGTATCAATTTTCACACCTGTATCTAGCTCATCTTTTTGGATATTATAAGTTTCTGTAAAGTCTTTACCAAACCAGGATTGAACTGTTTGCCACGCTGTTAATTCTTTAGGTTCTACAGTTACTGTCATTGTAGTTTTAGCATCGGCTGTGTTATTGCTCATCAGTGTAAAACTATCTTTTTTGATTTCAGCTTTCAGATTATTTTCTTCGTTATTGCCTTGATAAAGTGCGACGGGCTGGTTATCTGGATTAATGACAGTCAACGTATAATTACTCGTTGGTTCCATTGATAACGATACAGTTTTAGAAATATCTTCTGCTGCAACTTTTTCTGTATCAATAACATCACCATTTTCGTTCTTCAACTCATACGTGTAACTCCCCTTGTCGGTTGAATTATCTTGCGGAATATCTAGTTTTACTTCTAAAGCGTCATTTGTTGCTCGCACGCTCTTAAATGATTTGAGCCCAGCGGCAATATCTTCTTGCAAAGTAATGAAATTAGATGTCTTTTCATACGTTTTAACTTCATTTGTTGGTGTTCGATAAGTGACAATCATTTTACCCAAGAAACTTTGATTTTTCTTCTTACCTGCCACATTAAAATCTGCTGCAATAGTTGCTGGATAGGAACTTGGTAAAGTGATATTTTTAGTTTCAACTAATTGGGTACGTTCATTATTACCTCCGTAGTCGATTAGCTCATAGAACTCCATTTTAATATTTTCAATCGTTGTAGATCCCGGTCTGACTTCTTTAGCCTGTAACTTAACTGCTTTTGCTCCAGCATCTAGCTGAATGGTAAGTGAGTTCGAAGTTACATATTCATCATCTGTGGTGAAATTGAAGCTAGTATTCCATGCCCTTACTAATCCACCATTTAGATTATCGTATTGGGTGCTAATTGTTAGCGTGTATCCAGTTGCAGGTTCTAAATCCTCAAAAGTATTTATCCAACTAGCTGTATTCCCACCTTGAAATGACCCTTTTTTAACTTCTGTACCGGTTGTCGTATTTTTTAATACGTATTGGAAATCTTTATTTGTTCCGCCAACAAAATAACTTTGCGGATCGTTATAAGAGAATTTCAGAGTCGCTTCTCTTGTTGAAACATTTTCTAGCGTAATCGGAGCAGAAACATTACTTGGTGGTGAAATATAGACCGCTTTGGCATCACTTAGGAAGATAGGCGCTCTTGTTAGACTAGTTTTCATATATGCAGCAATTACATACGTTTTCCCAGAAACAAAATTTTGAGTTCCAGAACCGTTATATATAGAAAATTCTGGATTATTTGTCATATTATCAAATGTAGATACGGGAGTTTTATTACCTAACTCTTGTTCTAAAGCTACTAAATTAGATAAGCTGGAAGAAATTGTCGCAGCATCATACAAACGATATTCAATATTTGTTAAAACGCTACTTTCATCAGCAAAATCGATTTTTCCTTTAATCGCTCGCTGGCCATATGCAGGGCTCCAAGAATAATCAGTTGAAGTCATGCTTGGTAAGCTTTTTTCTGTCTTAATTGTCTCTGAATAATACACTTTGTCTTTTTCGCCATTACCATCTAACAAATCATATTTTCCTTCTACTTTAACAACATAATCGGTGTCTGGTGAAAGCTCTGTAACTGAAACATCACGCGTCGGTAATCCATCAACTCGAATTGAGTTAACAAGTGTTGTTCCATCTGCTTTATAAACATTTACAAATAACTCATTCTTGTTGGCTTTCTTAACTGTTGTATTATCTTTATCTTCACCAATAACGTCTAATTTGACGCGTTTATCATAAACACCAATATTCTCTGCTGAAATAGCTGGCTCTTCAAGTGCTTTTACAGAAATAGCTTCCGAAACTTGTTCTAATTTTTCCTGAGTTGAATATAAATCGATTTTTGATCCAGCTGCTTCATCTGTTACTAGTCCAACAGAGAAATTAACATAGCGACCACTCAATTCTGGTACATAACTTCCATCAGCTTGACGGATTAATTTGAATGAATCAGGAGTCTCGCTATTACTAATCAAAATACCATTTCGATAAGCTATATACTTATCAGTCCAAATATTTTTAAATGTAACACCGGAAATATTACCTTCTAAATCGGTGCTTGCTTTCGTTACTTTGAAAACATCCGCACTATTTACGTTATTCGTTGTCGAAACCGCTCCGCTTAAAGAGCTAACAAATGATGCTCCATTTCCAATAGATAGATAGTAATTATTGGCTAGGTTTTGGTTATCGATTTTGTTTTCTGTATAATTCATTTTCATATCAAGAGTTAGCTGATAGGAATTATCAAACCAAATATTACCTAGAGGCAAATTAAGGTTTTGAGTATTAAATTGATTAGGACCAGATTTTGTAATTGAATAATCTGGTTTGGAGCTTGCAGCATCTTTCAAATCATATTTAGTTCTCATCACAGAAGTTTTTGCAACTGCATTAGGTTCTGGGGCGATAGTCATTGATTTGCCCGAAGCATCCATGGCAATTTTGGCTCCAACTTGTGGTGTAGTAGTATTTAATGCTGCCAACTGTTTCGTCATAAAAATATCTGAAATAGCTGAACTTCCGCTGGTAATAATGTAATCACCTGTTGTTTTAATTGTTGTAGTTCCCTCGCTTGAAAGTGGTAAGGTTACATTATTTTTTCCACTTTGAAGTTGCTCATTACCACCTGTCGTACTAGTAATTTCAAGCGTTCCCGGTACGATAGATTCTTCCTCATCTTCTACATATACATTTAATTTAATTTCGCTCGCTGTGCGGCTTAAAATTTCGTATTCAACGGTTGGTTTTTCTTTTTTGATTTGGATTGTATCAGAACTAATTTCAATATGATGATCTTCATAGTTATCATTCCAAACAACATCCGCTTTTATGACATAAGAATAACCTCGTCCTAAGAGCTTATTAGTTAAATCAAAGTACACGTTCTTCTCAAAGTCTGCCGCTGTTGAAACTTCTTGTTCCACAAGCGGTGTGTTTAAATCATCTGCTTTATAGATACTGTAGGTAATAGAACTAACAGCATTATAATCATCAATTAGTGGCTTTTCTGTTGCCGCGATTCCCGCTAGGCCTCCTAATTTCATTTCAGAAGCTTTGTAATCTAGCAATACTTTGTCTGTTTCAGGTGATTCTTTCTTGGTTTTGAAAATAAATTGCCCTTCAACCGGAACATGATTCATTCCACTATCATAGCCATCTTCTACTTTCACAAGATATTCTTTATTAATACTTAAATTTTCAAAGAGATAACTATTTCCCGAATCGCTCATTAACTTCTCAAAGTCCCCATGGAGCGGAACAGTTTTGACTAGTGTGTTTGTTTTCTTTTCATAAATTTTTAAATTAGCGTCGTTTAAATTAACAGCCGCATCGGACAATTTGACATTAATTGCTACTTTTGTTGTATCTACAGAATCAAGTGAAAATGATGCGTTGACCTTTGTAATTTCGGTTGTCCGGAAGACACTTGACTGACCAATAAGCTCATCAACCATAATCCCTGCTCCGTCGTCCAAATTATAGGAACCTGTCATTACGACAACATAATAAGCTTCACTTTCTAAACCATCGAATTCTAGTAAATTCGTAATATCACTTTTCTTTGTTAAATCAACTGTAGCAACAGGATTTCCACTATACATGCCTTGAGCATCTGATTTATATAGTTTTAAGGTTGGATGTGTTAGGTTATCAAAAAGAAGTGTGTTATCTGCATCAAAAACTTCATAATTGATTGTCAGTTTATCTTGCTCTGCCTCTTTCAGTGAAAACTCTACAGTTGGCTTCGTTTTTTTACCAACGACTACACTGTTCGAAGCTGGAGTTGCAAAGGTGTAATCTGACTGACCATTATTGCCAGAAATATAACCCACAAAAATATAATTACCATCGTTCATATCAACTGTTCGACCAACTTTAACAGCTGTTTTCTTTTGGTTAGCGTCTACTACAGAATAAGCGTATTCCTTGGCATTAGAACCATTTACTTTATAGTCATCTTCTAAATACGCTACATATCGAATGCTTGTAATTGACTCATCTCTATCAACTAGATTAACTGGTGACGCAACAAACTCACCTTTATCTGTGCTATAAGAAAGATTTAAGCCTTCAATTGTTGGTTTTGCTTTTAATGTAGAGGAAATAAAGTACCAACCATCATCTGTTACATTTTTTCCATCAACAATTAATTCTTCCATTTCGATAATGTATTCTTTATCACTACTTAATGAATTAAACTTAACTTCTACTTGTCCGTCTTTTGTTAATTGACTCGCATCAACAGTAACTTTTTGAGAAGTGATTACATTGCTGTTGTTTTCTTTGATTTTTAAAACCAGCTTATCAATATGACCGTAAAGTTCGGTTGCAGTCAGTTCCGCTTTCATATAATCTTCGCCGCGCTCCGTCACTTTTGGAGTTAAAACAACCGGTTTTGCCTCAACCGTTTGGCGGAAGAAAATAGTATCTTGATTTTTATTGCTTGCTGACTTGTAGCTTCCCTGAACAACTACTTGATATGTTTCGCCATATTTTAAATTGTTAAAGGTGAAGTTTTGATTCGCTTTTGTTGAGTTCAATTTTTCTTTTTTTACAATATTGTTCTTACTATCGTAAAGAATTGCTTCTAAGGAATTTAGCCTTTTGGATGAGTCTGTCAGTTTTAGTTTAGCCGCAGCCACTTGACCTTTAACCGTCAAATTAACATCCACAATTGGTACTTGAAACGTGTTTGTGTTTTCAGCTTCGTTTAGCTTTTTAATAATTTCATTCGCTTTATTAACATCCCCTTCATTTGGTTTATTCTGCGTACCCCCGGGCTGAGAACCATTTGTATCAGAATTACTTCCGCCTGTTCCATTGCTTCTCGCTGTATTGTTATTTGCACTTCCATTTGTGTTGTTGCCGGACGCGTCTTGTGTTTGATCATCTTTACTTTCAGACCGCTCATTATTTTGTGCTGATTTTTGTCCAGAAGCATCATTCGACTGTTTTTCTGATTCTTTTTCAGTTGAATCTTTTGTTGTTTCTTTTTCCGTTTCTTTTGCTGTTTTTAGGCTTCTTTTTTCGGCATTATCATCTATTTCCACTTTAATGGAGCGGATATCAATATCTGTTTCTTTTGCTGTTTGACTGACCAACATTTCTTTTTTCAAGTCAAAGTGATAGTGATTGTTCTCCATTTCAATATAAGCATCGTCCCCGCCTAATTCTTCTATGGTTTTATCGCCCATTAACATCACTTTTTTATTTTCATCTATGGAAACAAGTACGTTTTTAGGTAGTTTTTTATTAAGACCTTGTTTGTTTTTTAGGTAGGCATTATCCAAAATGATATATCTTCCTTCTGCAAGCTTTACAACCGTGCCTTTTGGAAGTTGTGCTAATGTTTTATTACTATCACTTTTTGCTTTGTAACTACCTTTACTCTCTGTTATAGAAGTTTTGGATGGTAATTCAATCAAATCCGATGCACTTTTAACAGCTACACTTTTTCCTAAAAATTGAATTCGTCCATCTTTTAAAAATAATGTTCTTGCTAGGTTAATTGGCTTCATTTCTTTTTTATCTGTTATTGTTTTCTCGTTGTTAATCCATGTATCGTTATACTTTGCTTCTGATGAAAAATCTACTACTTTTCCTTTCGGGCTATAAGTAAAGCCTTCCGTTTCAATAGCATAAGCATCGTCTCTCATTAAGAAAAAAGCTGATACAATTGCACTAATTGCAAGTACCGAAACAATAATTACGACTAAAATATTTTTCTTCAAGTTCTACTTCCACCTCTTTTAGTATGATTTTTTGTGCTCGGAAAAGTACTCATAACATTTTTTCAATTTCAGTACTGTTAGAAAACATTACTCTTATGCTTTCTTTCATTAAGCTTCATTTTCTGATTCTCATTTTCAAGAATTTCTATCTTTTTTTCCTTGCCTTTAAGTTTCCAAGGCGAAGATTTTATATCTAATATCCCTTCTGCGTGTAGTTCATTTACAGTAGAAGAAATAGTAGATATAGAACAATTTGCTAGCTTTGCCAAAACATTTATTTGAAGCCATATAGGAAAAATTGGTGTTTTGCTATTAGATTTATTATTTTCCAACAAGAAGTTAAGCGTAGAAATAATTTTATTTTTTGAGTTTTCCGTCCCAAGAAATGCTTGTCTGCGCATGTCTTCTTCATTTTTCTCCGCAATCTGCAGGAAAAAATTGGATAAAATCTGATCTTCTTCTAATTTTCCGAAGGCTCTTTCAGCATTGATAAAACAAATTTCTGAAGTTTCGAAAGCTTTCAATACTATTGGATCTCTAGTAGGAAAAATTAAACTTTTCGAAAAAAAGCATCGTGCTATCCCTTTTTTCTTCCCATTAACTTCTTCAAATATTGCCCCACTTTTCACCAATAAAATATCTTCTCTATCTAGTGTAAAACTTTCCCATGCCTTTATTCGTTTGCGAATATAGGGGAAATTATTTTGGAGATAAGCATATATTATCGCGTCTTTATGCATATAATCATGGTAATCGATATACTTCATCCTTGTTATCACCCTTTCTGAAATTCCATCACAAATCTTATTATCTTAGAAAAGGCGTTTAATTCGTATACTCATTTACAACTGATTTACGTGATTTTGAGTATTTGCTGACATTTTTTCGTAACATTTCTCGATATATTAGTACTATCGAAACTACTAAAATCATTCCTAGCGCTTATTTAAGACCGCTTTCATGCAATTGTTCCTACTAAGAGCAAAGAATAAGCCTCAATCAATAAAATAAAATTAATCATCGCTTTTATTAAACTGTCTGATGCTCTTAAAAATAAATTAGTTACGCTTGACTTAAAGTTCACTTCAACTGATAAACTAAATACAACATCCTGATATTTCTAATTTAAAAATTTGGTTTAAAAGGAGCATGTTTTTATGAAAAAGAGACAATTAGGAAATGCTGGCTTAGTTACTTCAGAGCTTGGATTCGGCTGTATGGGGCTAAATTATCATCGTGGACCTGCGAAAGATCGAAATGAAATGATTGAAGTCGTACGCACTGCAATGGATGCAGGGATTACGATGTTCGATACAGCTGAAGTGTATGGACCTTATACTAACGAAGAACTTGTCGGAGAAGCTTTGGTTGGCAAAAGAAACCATGTTCAAATCGCAACAAAAGGTGGTTTTAAAATTAATGGTTTAAATAACGAAGTCGATAGCCGTCCAGAAAGCATCAAGGCCGCGGTTGAAGGCTCTCTCAAACGGCTAAAAACAGATTACATTGATTTATATTACATTCATAGAATTGACCCCTCTATCCCAATTGAAGAGGTTGCCGGCACCATTCAGAATTTAAAACAAGAAGGGAAAATTCTACACTGGGGACTCTCCGAAGCCAGCGCAAAGACAATACGCCGTGCTCATAAAGTAGAGCCACTAGCTGCGGTTGAAAGTGAGTATTCTATCTGGTGGCGAGAAGCTGAAAAAGAAGTATTCCCGGTTTTAGAAGAACTTGGCATCGGGCTTGTCGCATACAGCCCACTAGGTCGTGGTTATTTAACTGGAAAATTAGATATAAATGCTGACTTCAATGCAAACGACAACCGTGGTGGCTTACCAAGATTCCAAAAAGAAGCCATGGAAGCCAACCAAGTACTACTAGATTTCATGAAAGAAATCGCCGACGAGCAAAACGTCACAACAGCCCAACTTGCCCTCGCTTGGATACTTGACCAAAAACCTTGGATCGTGCCAATTCCCGGAACAACAAGACCAAGCAGAATAGAAGAAAATATCGCCTCCACTGAAATTCATTTTGATGATGGAGCACGACAAAAAATAGCTGATGCTTTATCGCAGATTGAAATTGTTGGTGATAGATACTCAGCCGCCGAAAATAAACGTATCGGAAAATAATTATTTCTTATTAAAAATGATATCCTTATGAAAAATACACAGATGAGGTGATTAGATGTCCTTTTCTATCGGTGAATTTTCCGAACTAGTAGGCATCCCTAGCAGCACCCTTAGATTCTACGAAAAAGAAGGCTTAATAACCCCTGACCGCGACAAGAATAATTTGCGCACATACAGTGAAGAAGACGCCAATTGGTTGAAATTTTTGCTACATTTAAAAGGCGCCGGATTATCAATAGAAGAATTAAAACAATACACCATTTGGCGCACAGCAGGCGACAGCACCATTTCCGAACGATTGAATATGTTGAAAGAGAAGAAGATTGTTTTGGAGCAAGAGATTGAAAACTTGCAGAAAGATTTGGATACAGTGGTTAGGAAGATTGGGATTTATGAGGAGAAGGTTGCGAAGCTGGATGTTTAGCTGACAACATTAAAAAGTGAATTTTTCTCGTTTACAGTATAAGATAACTTGAAACTTCCTATAGAAAAAGACAACCTGTTATGGGTTGTCTTTTTTAGGCGTTCTTTTTATTGTAAAACTTTTTTGCTAGTGAGAAGATAATTGTTATTACAAGGAAAACTAGGAGGAAGTTTATTATTAGGTTGAGCCATTGGATATTTATTCCTTCGTTCTCCGAGAAAAACATCTCCAAAAATGCACCTTTCTTCTCAGTTGTACTAATTACAGTTAGCCATCTTAAAGGTGCTCCATATATATATTCATAAAAACTCACTTTACTTCCATCAGCTATCGCAAATGTTGGGGGTATGATAAATAACATGGTGACTAGGAAGATAGTTGATGTAAATAATTGATTAGTTAGCTGTTTTAGTTTTTTCATGTTAGCTCCTGTTGGGTGAAGGTTGGTTTTTATCGAATTAGTAAATTACTGGATAAAAATACCATTCTTGTGGATTGAAATTTCACAAAAATCGCTTAAACGCATTGTTTATGAGGTTTTCCAATATGGCTTGTTGAGGTTTCAAACTCACAATCCGCTGTTTAAGCGGAAAATACCTTTATACTTATTGAAAGTCTCTATGCTCTATGTTCAATAAAGCTATTATTACTATAACAAAGTCTTTTTATAGTAGCATGAAAAATATATATTTATTTCAAGTAATTCCAATATCTTTTTTCATAGCACTAATTAATTTTCGACTAGCTATTTTGATACTATTCTCATAAGGACTATCTGGAATACCCACACTCATCCCAGAAATAAAAACATTGTTTATGGTAATTTCAAAATTAACAAGACAATTCTGAACATGTGTACCCGCATAAAGATCAAAAATCGCTTTATCTGAGTCTTTAAACTGATTAAAACATTTTACAGCCTTTTGATATGATTTACGATTCCTAGCAAGTTTATCTTTAGCATATTCTATGTTTGATATTTCAATATCAATATCATTCTTTTCTTCATAATCAAGATTCGAAAAACTTTTTCGCTTCTCATAATCTTCAATTTTATAATCTAGGGTGCGAAAAATCCCGTTGTAGTTCTCTAAGCTATAATAGGGACCGTATTTAATATTTTTAATAATATCAGTTGGTGATTCATTTGGAAATAGATTAACTATTAAGATTAAAGATCTATATACTTCAGTTAAATTTTCTCTTTTCGCTCGGTAATTTTCTTGTCTCCGTTCTGATTCTTTAATTTTTCTGTCCCTTCTTTGAGCAATTAGTGTATCTACTATTGTTTTAAACATTGCTATAATGCCTCCTACTTAAGATATTCCATAACATTATTAAAAAAATCTTCCCTACTATTATGGTTTTAGCGTGTTATTAAACCTGAATTAACAATTATTTCATAGTTACTAATATTTAAAACACTAAGATTGTCCTTTCAAGTGTCTCACTTTATCTAAAGAAGTATTCAAATTAAGTTATCGCTTTAAATGGTGCGTGCCCTGTTTCAGCGTTCCTTAATAGTGTCGGCTTTCTAAAACGCAAACTCGTTTCCAGCTTAAATATAGCTTTTTCTCCGTTCATTTCTAAAAAAGAAACATTTATCCAAATAGGAGCTTTAGGGAATAATCCACCTAAAACATCTACAACATCTTTTAGTACTAATTGTTTATTACCTATATTTTCTTTAGTCAAAACTAATCGCTTCATCATTTCATCACTACCATCTAACATCTTCCCTTTTTCTTCTACGGGGACTATCACAAATCTGATTTCATCACTTTGAAGCCCTTTTGCCACCATTATCTCTTTTAAAGTTTTCTCTAAATTTATTTGGAAAATTTCGCTATTCATTTGAGTTGTTTTACTCATAATGAGCACTCCTTTACTTTAATTTTACGGAATCTATTCTCTTCAATTTTGCTAAGTCTACATAACCAGATTTAGTTACATCTAGTTGATATGTTTCCAACCAAGCATTTTTAGTGTTTATTCCGGTATTCTCAAAAATTTGTTGATAGTTCTTCGCCTGTCCAAGTGTAGGAGTATAGTGTCCGGATTCATTAGTTATTCTTCTAACATTACCATTCGAGTCCACTTTTAATTTACCTGCTGCTTGCACATCCCCTCCATTAGACAAGTGAGCATGTCCTCTACCAACTTTTAAATTACCTTGTAGATCTATTATAAAATCAACTTCTTTAATGCCATCACGAATTTTCACTTGTCCATTTTCTAAAGTATAATCGAAAATTTTCCCTTGTTGAACCTCATTAGGATATCTGTTTTTTATGTTTTGCTTATATGGCCCATTAACTTTCTTATATACTAGGCTACCTCTAATCGCAGCCGTACTCAACCCAAGCCCCAGTACAACATCCGCAAACCCGCTTTTATCTATATATCCTTTTCCAGCTTCAACATATGCCGAGGTAGATAAGACGCCGCCAGTTAGTCCATCATACTTATTACCATTTAGATAATAAACACCATCTCGCCAAGATTGGTTGATTTTCTTGTTTAATTCTTCATTCGTAATAATCGTGTAGTCTTCTGGGTTTAAGTATTTTCCATTTTCTGTTAAATAGGCTTTGAGTTCCGCATTCTCTACCCCTACGCCGTCTCGTTCTAATAACCACATGACTTGTTCTTTTCCATTACTATCTAAATATACCACTGCAAGCACTGTGTAGTCCCGTAGTTCTTTTATAATGTCTTCTTTGATACCTCGTGATTTATTCAATGCTTGTTGCATTCGACTCACTGTAGCACTATTCAGTTTACTTAAATCGTAAGTGCCTGTTTGGCTATTGAACTGGATATTAGACTGAAGTTCGCGGATGGTCTGCTGAACCGCTTGAACCAAGTCAATCAAATGGTCAAAAAAGTTAGCATGGCTTTGTTCAAATGACAAATATTTTTCGAGAATATTTTCCTGTTTATACGCAATAGCTAACTGGGAACGGTAATTCTGCATTTGTCCTTCTGTTCCACTGTTCATTCGCTGTGCTAAAGCTTCTTTTTTGCTTTCTATTCGGTCAATCATTTTACCCAGTTCATATAAACCGTCCGCATCGATTTTGGCATCTGGTGAGCTATCAACTTCGGCATGAAAATCTTGGATGTACTGCCCCAATCTTTCTTCACTTTCGTCCATAGCTTCGATTATTGCATCACAGAGAGGGAAATAAGTCATTTGATAATAATTTTTCGATGCATCAACTGCTTTTCCTTTTAAACTATTATCTCCCACATACTTTGTCACGGCCGCTTTGATAGATTGGATAGTTTTCCTTCCTGGTTCATTGGTTGCACGTAGCTGGTATAAAAAAGCTTGTATTTCTCCGATGTCAATTCTACTCACTGAAACAACTCCTTTTGTATATCATGTAGTAAATTATTAGATACTTTGAAATTCCACTTATTTTCTATGTAATCGATAAATAATCAAAAAGAAATCAGCTTATTATTGAAATTATTAACATTTTGCCCGTAAAAACGACAAAACACCAACGACTTTAACAGTCACTGGCGTTTGTTTTTTATGGGTTGTGAGGGTTTCGAACCCACGACCCGCTGATTAAGAGTCAGCTGCTCTACCAACTGAGCTAACAACCCGTTGTCGTATTCCGACAAAAAATATTATACCATAATTCAGCGATAAAACACAGCCACAGCCACTCGCTGCGGCTATATTTTTCGGTATTAATAAACAGAATGTAGTGGTGCTTTTCCTGCTAATACAGCCTCGACATTTGCAATAGCGATTTTGCCCATTGCTGCGCGTGTTTCCACGGTTGCGTTTCCGATATGGGGTGTTAAAACGACATTATCCAGTTTAGCAAAATCCTCGCCAATCTTAGGCTCGAACTCAAACACATCCAGCGCAGCGCCGGCGATAACGCCTGTTTCTAATGCCTTAATCAGTGCAGCTTCCTCCACAACAGGACCGCGAGCAGCATTGATCAAAAAAGCACTTGATTTCATCGTTTTCAGTGTTGTTTCGTTCAGCAGATGTTTCAAGCTGGGACTGTATGCTGCATGGATTGTTACAACATCGCTGCGCTTCAATAATTCTTTCTGGCTCACAAACTCTGCATTCCACTCTTTCGCTGCTTCTTTCGGCTGGTGTCCAGAATAAATAATGTTCATTCCAAAAGCAGCCGCACGTTTTGCGACAGCTTGACCGATTCTTCCTAATCCAATAATTCCAAGCGTTTTGCCACTTAATTCAGTACCTAAAAAGAACGTTGGTGCCCAGCCTTTGAATTGCTCGGGGGTTTCGCGGCATAATCGGTCGCCTTCTGAAATTCTCCGCGCTACGTCTAAAATTAATCCAAGCGTTAGTTCCGCCGTTGCTTCCGTTGACACATCTGGCGTATTGGTCACTGCAATGCCCAATTCTTGCGCTTTTTTTACATCGATATTGTCAAAACCGGCACCAATATTCGCCACGATTTTAAGATTTTTTGCCGATTCCAATACTTTTGCCGAAATTGGGGAAGAAAGCGGGCAAATAATCGCATCCACTTCCGTTACATTGTTTATTAACTCTGCTTCTGTAATATTTTCCTCACCCGAAAAAGCTTTAACGTCCCATTTGCTAAGAGCTTCCATCGTTTCTGGTAGTAATTTTCCTGCTACAAATACGCTCGCTGTCATCACGTTCACTCCTCAACTGCCATTTTTATTCTACATTCATTGTAATCCGTTTTTTATGAAAGGTAAACGATTTTCCGCTCCTTTTCCTAGCAAAATACGGTATAATGAAAGCGGAAGTGAGGTCGATATAATGAAAAAAATTACTGCGCCGCGGATTCCTGATGGGGATTTGACGGTTTATCCGAATGATACATATTTTATTGAAGATATTGGAGAAGTTAGTGAGCAAATCTTTAGAAAAACGACGCTAACCGGGGAAATTTTCGAGCATTTTCATTTAGAAACGATTATTTTTGATGGGTGTGTGTTCGATTCTGTTTCTCTTGTAAGCGCGAATTTGACTGATGTTGTATTTAAAAATTGTGATTTGTCGAATTTAGATTTAATGGGCGCAATTATTCACCGAGTTCGTTTTGAAAATTGTAAATTAATTGGTATGAATTTCAGTGATGCTACGCTTAGAAATTGCGTTTTTGTTGATTGTTATGCGGATTATGTTGCCTTTCGTTATGCTAACTTGAAATGGGTGGCGTTTGAGGCGGGCGCGTATACGAACAGTGATTTCAGTGGAGCTCAACTTGTCGATACGTATTTGGAACGACTTGATTTGAATAAAGCGCAGTTTTTAAATTGCGCGCTAAATGGGATTGATCTTAGCTCTTGCATTTTTGAGTCTATCACTGCAATGCCGCAAGATTTGAAGGGCATGAGCATTGATTTTTCTCATGCTCCTGCCTTGATGCCGTTGTTTGGGATACGGGTTAAATAAATGAAAAAAAGATGGTTCCGCGTTACTTTGGAACCATCTTTTCATGTTTAATTAACCATTCTTTTCGAGCAAGACCGCCGCCGTAACCTCCTAATGCTCCGTTAGTATTGATTACACGATGGCACGGGACGATGAGGGATAATTGGTTGGCCCCATTTGCTCTTGCCACGGCGCGACTCGCTGTTGATCGCCCTAATTTTTCTGCTAGACCTTTGTACGAAATTGTTTCCCCAATCGGAATTCGTCGTAGCTCTTCCCAGACATTTTCCTGAAAATCTGACCCGATATAGCGAATCGGTGTTTTAAAATCAATCAACTCTCCATTAAAATATTGCGCTAATTCGGCTTCTATTTGTTGAATTATTATTGTTTTTTCAGGTGTAATAGCCGCGTTTAAGCGCATTCGTAATTTTTTAATCTCTGTTTCCAGTCCTTTTCGATCAACAAATTCCAGAAGCAATAGACTATCATCATCAGAAATTGCGAGCATTGATCCAAGTTTAGTTTCAAGCCAAGCGGAGTATAAAATGGTGATATCTTTTGATTTATGAGGAACCTCCCCCATCGTTTTTGAAAAAGCATCTCGGAACCCATTTCCAGACTCATAACCACTATCAAGTTGCGCATTAATGATTGAATTTCCACCCCGAATATGCTTAAAAGCAAGACCGAGACGCCGCGACCGTGCATACTCAATAAAAGTCATTCCAAATTGCTTCTTAAACTGGCGCCGCGCTGTATTTGCGCTAATGGATAAATCATCAAAATCTTTATCCGTCCATTTTTTCTCCGGATTTTTCTCAATTGCATCAACAAGTAACTTCACAGCTGGCGACAATTTCGTCGGATTGGAGAGCGGTTCACAACGCTTGCAAGGCCGGTAAGATGCAAGTAGCGCCTCCTTGGCTGTACTGAAAAACTCACAATTTTCTTTTAAGGGTTTCTTCGCTGGACACGTTGGGCGACAAAGTATTCCCGTCGTTTTCACTCCAACAAAAAATACGCCTTCATAATTCGAATTTTTCTCCACTAACATGTCGTAATATTTATCAATATCCCGCTGATTCGTTATCACAAGGCTTTCCCTCCTTCGAAAATCCGCTCAACTTCCTGCTGAATCGCTAAATTAGCCTGAAAAAAACTAAACGGTCCATAACTGATTCTTTTCACACCGATTTTTTGTAAGTCCTCGTTTGAGAGCATCCCATCCATCCTCATGACATTGACCGGAAGTGGTGATTTCTCAACAAATGCGCGAATTAAATTCGGCGATAACAGCCCTGGAATGAAAATAGCATCCGCGCCGGCTTCTTTATAGGCATTCGCTCGGCTAATCGCTTCTTCCACCAAGTCCACCGCCTCATCCCGCCCTTGGAAAAAGACATCTGTACGCGCATTGATAAAAATTTCCGTGCTCATTTTCGCCGCCGTTTCTTTGATTGTCTTGATTTTATCACATTGCTCCTCAGTACTGCATAACCCCGGATTTGTAACGCCAATAAGCTGATCTTCCAAGTTCACACCACAAACACCGATCGCCAGCAACCGCTCCACATTCTGAGCCAGTTCCTCCAAATTTCTGGCATACCCAGTCTCTATATCCACCGTTAGCGGCAAACTCACATTCTCGGCAATGCGCGAAATAACTGAAAACATTTCATCAAAAGTTAAATGCTCCCCATCCACAGCGCCGAGTGACTCTGCGATTGCATAACTGCTTGTCGCTATTACTGGTGCTCCGCCTTGTTGGATTGCTCTGGCGGAAGCGACGTCCCAGCAGTTGTAGAGGATTAGTGGGGTGGGTAGTTCGTGTAGGGATTTTAGTTTTTTAAAGTTTTTTGTCATTGGTTTCAACTCCATTTGTTAGGATGGAGTTAGTATAGCAGGTGTGGGGGGGGAGGGGTGCCAGGAAAATTAACATGGATGTTTTTTTATTTTTTGGATTGAGTCTAATTTTTATGTAAGTGTTGCCTTTTTTTTCTGCTTGTTATTGCCATATTCAAAGTAGTTCTTAATTACTGCAATCCTTGGATAGAAAACCATTAGGAACTTCACAAAATAGCTATTTACATTAAGCTCCCTATTCTTCGATATGAAATTCCTTAAAATTAAACTTGCAGTATGCAGTGAAAAGGTGTTCTGGGAATAAGGATACTCCAGCTATACCAATAAGAATACATACAATAAGAAATAGACTTATTATAATTTCTTCAAGTTCTCCACCAATTAACATTCTTATTAGAATAAACAAACCAAAAGATCCTAAAATTAGAAAATAGGTTCCTTTACTTAAATTTAAACCTAAATTACTCCGTTTCTGTTGCAATTTCGAATCTTTTCTATAACCGCCTTTATCTAATTTTTTCTTAAAACGAAAAGAAAAAATAGCAAACGAAATTACCCATATAATGCATAATGTAATATAAGCATTGGTAATAAATTGAGCAGTTACTAAGATTTCATTTTCAAGAAGGTAAAATATAGCAAAATAAAATACCCTTATTATCATAAATATCATCAATTGAAACATACATACAATAAATATTGAACATTTTGGAATTTCATTGCCATTTTTTTAGGATATAATATAAGTAAAGGCAGGGCTGGAATTGCTGCTAATAAAACATCTAATTCCGTTGTGTCAAAATCTCCAGGCAATCCAGCCATAACGACTCCTTGTATCCAAATCAGAAAAATAAACGCTACATAAAGAAGCGGTAAATTTTTTCTGATAATTAGTGGATGAAATCTTAAGCCCATTGTGAAATCTAATATGTATATTTGTTCTAAATCTATTTTCATAACAATTCCTCCTTTTTTTATAATTAACTTACTTTACTCCCAATCCAAAACCTATTATCCCTCCACCTACTGCTCCATGCCGACTCATAATAGCAAAAATCACCTAATAGAATTGTAACTGAATTGTTAGTAATTAGTTGATTTGTCTGGTCATACTTCTTTTTATCGTTCTCATACACTTCTAAGGTTTCATCATTTAAATAATCTGCTTCTGGCGGTAACTTCACTGTTATAAGTTGTTCATGCTGCGGCTTCCCTTCATTACTTGAGAAAATCTACTACTCTACTTATTCACATTTGAACTTATAATTATATATGTATAAATATTTCATCTTAGACTGCCCAATTTACTTTATATCTCTACACAATCAGAGTTCAAAGTCTGGTGGAGCGATTTTAATCCGTTTCGATTAATTTTTGGATTAAACTCCATCTCTTTTTCTATATTTTTTATGAAAAGCCTTATATCTCCAATCGTCAACCGAGTTTTTATCTTTATACTCGTTCTTTTTACCAGTCCCATATTTCTATAATAATTTGTGTTGCTAAAAAACCATGGACGCTAGTTTACCGTTCATATCGTTCATGATTTCAGCAATCATTTATATTTGTCATGCCTATTATCATCCCGCTGAAAACCCTCAATTTTTGATTATCATTTTTGGGAATTCAATTAAATATCCTCACTCATCATAAGGATCAATTCCAACATACACATCCACATAAGGCACATTTCCCACATAATTCAATACTATGAAAATAGGCGTAATAATTTCTTTCCTATTACTTTCCACATATTCTACCATTTTCTCAAGAGTAACCGGCAGCCGCTTCTCCAAATCACCAACAACTCTAGTATGCAACATATTTTTGATTAAAAAGTATGATTGAAACGTGACTCCTTCTACCTCGCCAATAGTCGATTTATCTACTTCTGCCAAAATTTTTATTTCATAATAAATATAAATTTAATTACTGAAAATCTTAAATAAAAACACTGTTCAAAGTTACTAACTACAAATTTGCCATAGGCCGATTTTACTAATACTACAATCTGCACATATTTATATCATTCCTTCATACATTAACTATTTTGATGATATTTCTATTCTTCTATATGAAACTCCTTAAATTTAAATTTACAATATGCAGTAAAAAGTTGTTCTGGAAATATGACAATTCCCATAGAACACAATGCGATACCTACAATTTCTATAGAAATAATCATTATATCTACCATTATTCCTCCAACAATTTGTGAGGACAATATAAAAACAAAAAATGCTCCTATTAATATGTAAGATCCTTTACTTAACTTCAATCCTAAGTTACTACGTTTTTTTTGAAGTTCAGAATCTTTTCTATAGTCTCCATTTCTTAATTTTTTTCTAAAATGAAAATAGAAAAAAATTAAAGCTAAGATCCATAATACTAATAAAAATACATATGAGGCAACCAGAGTCTGGGCTGTTAAACTAACCATGTTTTGAATACCATAAATCAAGTTAGAATAAAAGTATCTTATAACCATAAATACTAAAAACTGAAAACAACAAATATATAATAGGTATTGAAGGTTTTGAAATCTTATAGTCATTTTTTGGGGATACAAAATAATATAACAAAGCAAAGCCAGTAGGACTAAAGGCATATCTACTTTAGTTATATCTAGATTTCCCGGAAGCCTATTCATAAAGTCACCTTGTAGCCAAGTCACAAATAAAAGCAATAAGAAAATCAACTTTATATTATGCCTAATTTGCATTGGCCTATATCTTAAACCCATTGTAAATTCTATAGCATATATCTGTTCTAAATTCTTTTTCACATTATACTCTCCTTAAATTTTTTTATTTTTTGCTATTATAGTCTAACTTTTTTAGTGAAAAGTATTATTTTTATCAAGTTTTTTTGGTTTTTAAAACAGAAAATCCTCAATACTTCACAGAACTAATCCGCTTGCTCTATTTCGCTTCCACCCTAAACCAATCTTCCAAATCTTGCATTTTTTCGTTAATACTATTTTTCCAAGTATCTTTTGTACCGTTTAAGCTCAGAATCGTATCCAACACTAGTCCAACTCCTAGTCCACCTATTGCACCTGGAAGCCCAAAAGAACTACCTACTTGTCCAAGTACTGCTGTTAAACTTCCTGAAACACCCACATCAACTGTTGAATTCACTGTAATCTTCCTTACATCTGTATATCCTTGAAAACCATCTGCTAATTCACTATTTATATTAGATGTAACTGTCATTGCTATACCAATTAAATCTAGCTAATTTCACCTCTTTTATTCTCTTTGTTTTACTAATATTTCACTGGTTATACGCTAAAATACTACCTTTAAAGTTGTTAGTCCCATAGTTATTGCCAATATCACTTGTTGGTGTAGCAATTGCTATGCTATTTGTTCCTTGATTTCATTTCTCCCATAATGCACAAAAATATTCTGGTGGTTCGCCATCTCTCACTCTTCGTCGATTCTGCAAAATACTAAGTTGTAATTTAAACAAAAAATTATGATACGCTTCAAAAAAGTTTTCAAATTGTTTTTTCCCAGAAATGGAAGCGCGCTCTCCCGTTGTATAGACTTCATAGTGGTTTTCTATATATTCAATCCTTACTTGATACTCAATCCTATTATTCTTTTCCCCTTCAAAAATGGCATATCTTAATGGAGTATATCCTAACAAATCCACTGCGTCTTCAATTATCTTTTTATATTTTTTTAACTCATCTATCATTTATTTTACGTCCTTCAAAAGATTTGTTTTTTATTCAATGGTTTCCCTAGTTAATTCAGCCCGCTCAAGCCACAACCAAATTTACATCAAAAACAAAAGAATACGGTGATCAATCATTGCTTTATCAAGGATTCAATAAAACGATTGCATAAGTTTAAGATATCTTCTTTTTTAGCGATTTGGTCAATCCAATTAACAGGAATTTGTTCCATTTTATAGTAGATACCTGCTAGGCTCCCTGTAATAAAAGCTATTGTATCTGTATCTCCGCCTAGGTTCACTGCTTTTAAAACAGCTTCCTTATATGAATTCGTGGTTAAAAATGCCCAAATAGATGCTTCTAAAGTATCCACTACATATCCACTAGATTTAATATTGGATTCTTTCAATTCATATAAATTCCCTTCTAAAATATTGTTATAGTATTGTAATTCGTCTTTAAAAGGATAATCACTATAATTTTTCCTGATATAATTTTGCATTTCTTCATATGCCAACTTCTTATCCATGTTAGCAAACAAATTTTGAAGCAATTCAATATATACATAACTGCCCAGTATAGATCTTGGGTGTGCATGGGTAATTCTAGTTACTTCCTCAGTAATTTTATTTTTTTTACCGAACGAAAAATCTTTACCCAGATAAAAAACCAATGGCATAATACGCATAATAGCGCCATTTCCATTATCAAAATTGTCTTTTCCCCCGCACTCAAACACAGATACACCATTTTTATATCTATTTAAAGATTCTCGCGTTACACTTCCAATATCAAAAACTTCTCCATACGGCGTCCAAAAACCATCATCCATAAAACTAACCATGTTATTTACAATGCGGTTAATATCATACCCAGAAATTAGACTTTCCATTAATGCAAACGTTAAGGAACTATCATCTGACCACGTTCCCTTAGGTTGATTGTATGTTCCATATCCTATCATTTCAACAATCGGATTTTGTTTTAAGTATTCTCTGTCTTTAAATTCCACTGGGACACCTAAGCAATCTCCAATTACTGCGCCTAAAACACAAGGAATTAGTCTTTCTTTAATAAAGAGAACTTGGTATTGTTCTTTATCTATTTCTTCTTGTCCTCGCATCCTCTTCACTCCTTCGTTATAATAAGTCAACTATAATTTCTATCTTGCCGTTAAGTTCCGTAACTTCTTTTATTAACATTTTTTGCCCTATATTAAACAATACCTCTGCTTCTTCAGGTGTTTCACTAAAATGAGCTAGATATGCACCTTTGCTACCTTTAGGAGCGTTGATTTTCATTGTAACGTTTCCTGAGAACGTTTGATTACTTATGGTAGTTGTACTCATAAATCCTTTTTCTTCAATTGTTTTCCCAACTAAATTTTGGTAATTTAAATTCTTTAAATCAAGAAAGTTATCCAATATTTCAGAACTAGTTCCTCTATATAAAATTATATTATCAGGTAACTCTGCTTTTTCCAAAGCACTGCTTAGATTCTTAATTCTTTCTGCATTATCTGGGGCAAGTTTTTCGACACTTCCTCTTAAATAACCATTCATATTTCCATAATGCCAAATGTCTGTATAGTCCCTAATAGCTTGGATTTCACGAGAAGATAAAGAGTTTCTCCATACTGAAAAACCATCAATTCCCCATTTCTCGGATTCCTCTAATGAAGTAAACTTAAGGCTTTTATTTTGTTCAATTATATCATCTTTCCCGCCGCCCTTCACATTCAAATTATCCATGTTCTGCATAATATCTTTCAGCTTTTTCTTCGCGGCTATCGCGGCGGCTCCGGTGGCGCTTTGTTCCGGAATACTGCCTCCTCTCGCAAAGGCGAGTTGCTCTCTCGGTGGAAGTGTGAAGGTTTCTTTGGTTTTGTTTTGGATGGTTTTGGCCATCGTGCCGATATCGTCAAGGTCTTTGGTGAGTTTCTTTTGGACAGCTTCGCTGACTTTTTTCGCATTGGCTAACCGGAGATCCATCGCTTGTTTTCCTGCTTGAATGCCATTGTCGATGGTTCCTTTGCCGACGTTCTTGCTACCTGCTAAAACATTATCGCCTACGCGGACAAGTTTCGAGCCGGCACTGGCAGCTTTCGCTCCTGTGCTCAATGCTTTCACACCTGGAACGATATCTAGCAGTGCTAAACCGCCACGAAGCGCTCGTTCTTCTGTACTTAGTTCACGGCCAGATACCCAGTCCTTCCCACTGATTGCCGAACCAGCTTCTAAACTCCCGTATCCTACGGCTAAGGCAAGGCCGGCGGGTGGGCAGAAAATACTGACTCCCACAATCACCACGGTTGCCACAATGTTGACCCAAAATTCTTTCTCTTGTTGTTCATCTTTAATTGATTTATATTCAAATGCCCGACTATGTAACATTCCCATTTGAAAGTCTTTCTTACTCACATCTTGATCTGGATTCGCTCGTTGCCAGTCCCTGTATTGTAGTTGCATTTGGTTTGCGTAGAAGTTATCGCCATTCATCAAATCTTCGATCGTCGCACCTTCTTTGATGGACTCGATGACTTGCGAACCGCCAGATGTAGTTGTATAGGTTTGTTTCGACTTCGCACCAATCCGGTTGGTGGTAGAATACGTCGAAATACTCAAATCTTGCATGCCATCCACAAACGCGTCTAACTTCTCATAGAACGGTTGGTCTACCAGGGTTTCCATCTTTTCCCCTGCATGACAACTAAACTTATACAATACCATCAAATCGTCTTCGATAGCGCTGTACTTCCCGCGATAGTTGGTGTGTTGAAACGAAATCGCGTGGTCTGAGTCCAACTCTTGGACATCTTCTTCCGCTTCTTCCATATTTTTCGATACTTTTTCTAAATTATTGAATAAACCGCCTACCCAATTCGCTGCGGCAAATGGAGCGAGGGCACTTTTGGCTTCACGCCAGTCGTCTTCTCGGTAGTTGACTTCTTTCATTCATCTGGCCTCCTTATACCTCTAAAGCTGCGATAATTTTTTCAGCAATATCTCTGTCTGCATCAACCATGGTTTGGAGTATATCAAACACAACAGAGGACGCCATATTGTATTGGTCTTGAAGTTCCATTACACGTTCATTCGCTTTAGGTACTTTATCCATTGCTTTTTTTGCTTTGCCTTTTGTTAAATACTTATTTGCTTTTAACTGATTTACTGCTGGCTTTATTACTCCTTCAAACTCATTAGCAATTGCTAGTAATTCCTTGGCAATATGAGTCATTTCATCCGGATTAATATCTATTGTAGAAGCGGCTCCTGCACCGCCCATCGTTTGTTGTGCCATCTATTTAGCCTCCTCATAAGGAAATTCAAGTTCATCAAACAATAATTTTAATAAAGCATACTGGCTTCCACGGTAATAGGTATCGTTTACAACATCTACCATCATTAATTTGTCTTCCATCTCAAATGCCAAGTACTGTTTGTAGTATTTAGCATTGTTTTTTTCTTTTGGTTCCTCATCCACATGAAAGAATTCCATACTAATAAAATTTTTCTCCGGATCAAAAGCAGTTGCTCGTTTACGCTCTTCATTAGTCAATTCTTCTTTTAGAAACTCAGTCTCTCTTTCACCAGGTTCTCTACGAATGAGCGGAAAGAAATCTTTTATCATTTCTAGCGCATAAATTTTATTCATTCGTTCAAATCGATATTCTTTTTGAGGGGTTATCTCAATCATTACAAGTAGTTCATTGGGTGTTTTTTCTAGAAAAGCAAACATCAGCTGGTTCATACGCACATACTTTTTACTTTGATAATATTCAATTAAGGAATCAATCAAAAAGCCGCCGCCATCCGTTAGCTCCCCCGCTTCATTTAAAATCCCTTTACTCTTAAGCCGGTCAAATCCTTCAGCAAAAACATCTTCTCCCTTTAATAAAAAAGTAAGCTTGTCAGGAACACCAAATAAGTGTTGCGCCTCGATTGGAGAAAGTAAAAGGTATAACTCAACAGGTGAAAATACGTCTATCGTTTCCACTGTCATAGTCTTTTCACATCCTTGGAGTATGAAGTATTCTCAAAATCCTCTACATAATCTTCTAAGGCAGTTAATGCTTTCTTTTGCTTTTTATAGTTTTTCTTCACATCGGCATGATACTTTTCAATTAATTCCATGAAGGTAAGGAAAGCGTCCCGCGATTTACCACTCCAAGATGCGCCTTCTACATAAGAAATGACTGATTTGCATTTTTTATGTGTTGATTCTAAGCTTTTTTCCACTATGGCAGCCGATTTTTTAGCTTCAGCAACTTTTGCGGCATCAATTTTCACATTACCCATTCTTTAGCCTCTCCTCTCGTTCTTTTTTCTCCTTCTCTTTCTTTGCTTGCTCTGCTTTTTCTTCTTTTATGGCCAATGCTTTATACTCTAAATATTTTCTATAAGCTGTATCAATGGCACTTTTCAAACTGGCACGTTTATCTTTTTCTTTATCTATATATTTTTCAAGCTGCTCTAAGACTTTCTCATTTTTTTCTACAAATGGATTTGCAGGAATACCTTTGCTCGGCATATCAGGCATCCCTTTTTTATACGCACTCAAATCACTTTTTACTTCTGCCATTTTTTCATCATGTTTTTTGAGAGCATCTTTTAGATAGTCATGCAGCTTATCGTATTCATCTCGTTTTTTCTCAGTAGGTGTTTTCCAGAAATCTGTTAGACCCATCATTAACAGCTCCTTTCAATTATTGATTTGGTGCAATAAGTTTAATTTTTTCGTATTGACCTTGTTTAATGTAATACGCTTCATACGGCGCTAGCAGAGCTTCTTTATAGATGTTGTTTATGAGACTGAGAATATTTTGATCTGAAATCCGTCCAAGTAAGATACCGGTTTTTTGTTTTCGTAATTCACCAGAAATTTCATCTCGAGCTCTATATAGAATTCCTGTTTGGCTTCCGGTAACAAAGTAGATACCTAATTTAGGTCCATTTTCAATTAGTCGGACCATATTTTTCCTAGCTTCCAGAGACATCTGTTCCGCAGCATAGATACTATCCGTTAGTAGTACATACATTGGTCGTAATTCTTCAACATACATTTTGAGTGTGATTTCTCCATTCGATGCCCGTTGAATCTCCTTCCAACCATCTTCTCGAGCTTCGAGTACGCTAACAATTTGCTCTGAAGTACTATTCATGGCAGTTTCCTCACCTGCGTATATATTTACGTTGTTTCTGTACTGTTGGAATCTGTTAGACGAATTGTCATATAGAGCAATATCCACTTCCATATTCTGACCAATTAGTTCAGTTAGCGAAACCATGGTTCTTTCCAAAACATCTGCATTATCTGTTAAAACAAGTGTGTTGCCATCTGTTTGCACATCTAAATTGACTGGTAATACATCTTCAAAATCTACTGCTATTGGCGTTTTTCCTTCTGAAAGTGATTTTTGGACTTGTTTATTTTCTAGATATTCAAGCATATTGATTACTTCAGGTACCATTGGAATTGGCGCAGGTCGTGATCCGTTCCACTCGCTAGACATCGCTTCACTTTCCGCTTGGATTTTTTCAATAATTTCAAGTGTTCCATCCGCGCAAACTGGCAGTGCTGTTTGGAAAACAGTCGGCTCTTCTAATTTAACTAATCCACGGCCCGGAAGTTCTTCAATGGTTAAATCGGTTTTTCCTACAATACTTCTTGATTCACCTGGTTCAATCATAAATAACGGTATTTGATGTTTTATACTTGCTAACATTTGTACGCGAATAGCATTTTGTCTAACTGCACTCATAACTAAATGAATCCCTACACTCGCTCCTTCACGAGCAATTTGAGCAATTAGTTTTTCAAATACATCTTTATACGGGGCTTCTCCAACAGAATCAAATGCATCTATAACGAGTAAAATTGCTGGGACTTCTTCCTTACTTGCTTTTTCATACATTGAAATACTCGCAACACCATATTTACTCAGTTTTTGCTTACGTTCTTTTAATTCTAGTGTTAAGCGACGAATAAGTTTTCCGATTTTAATTTCCTCATCTACCATAATCGTATCAGCAACATGCGGTAATTTTTTCAAAGGCAGTAGCCCATTTGTTCCTAAATCTAGTAAATAAATATGCAATCTTTCAGGGTTATGCTGTCTTGCTAAGTCCATTGTTATTGTTTGTAAGAAAGTCGATTTACCGTAACCCGGACTAGAAAACACAGCTAAATGCCCATCTTTTGCCAAATCAATTGTTAATGGCTCTTGCGCTTGCATTTGTGGTATATCTAAAAAGCCAATTGTTGCTTGAAGAGGTTGTTTCTCACCGCTCCACAGCTCGTCAGTAATTACTTGGTGCAATTCTGGTAAGAAAATTTGTTCCTCCAGAGGTGGCAACCAAGGTCTCGGCAACGCCTCAATCCCAGAAGCCTCTGTATATTCGTGAATATGATCAATAACCGCATCCAATTCACTCGGCAACTTAGTCAAATCATCCTTCTTATCTAACCCACTCAAATCCTCCGTCAAAATATCATACTGACCCAAGTCATTAATCGCATAAATGGTCGTATCAATATAATCCGTGCTTTCCTTATCAGGCACATAATCCGCGCCACTCCAAGCACTTTGGAACAATTCGTAAATCTCATTATTACCAACTTGCAAGTACGAACGACCTGGTAGTGTGATTTCTGCTGCGTCTGGTGTTTTCAAAATTTCGTTTGAATCGCTGGCGTTTTGTACTTTTAGGGCCAGTTTGAATTTGGAGTTGGACCAGATTTGGTCATCCACGACGCCGCTTGGTTTTTGGGTTGCTAGGATTAAATGGATACCTAGGGAACGACCGATACGTGCTGTCGAAACGAGTTCTTTCATGAATTCTGGTTGTTCTGATTTCAACTCGGCGAACTCATCTGAAATAAGGAATAAATGCGGCATTGGTTCGGTCGCTTTTCCTTGTTTGTATAGTTTTTGGTATTGGTTGATGTGGTTGACATCGTGCTCGCCAAATAACCGTTGCCTTTTCTGCAATTCAGCTTTGATGGAAGCTAGTGCACGCATGGATTGCGCGCCGTCCAAGTTTGTAATTGTTCCCAGTAAATGTGGCATATTTTTAAATAAGTTCGCCATACCTCCGCCCTTATAGTCAATCAGCAAGAACGCGACTTCATATGGGTGGAAATTGACGCCAAGTGAAATAATGTAAGACTGAATGATTTCTGATTTACCAGAACCAGTTGTTCCGGCTACCAAACCATGCGGCCCGTGTGCTTTTTCATGTAAATTCAGTTGAACGATATCGTCTTTCCCGCGCAAGCCAAGTGGCACAGCAAGGCTCTTATACGTTTCATTTTTTGCCCAGCGTCCAGCAATGTTTAGCTCCTCGACGCGTTCTACACCGTACATTTCAAGGAAAGTAACGGATTCTGGGATCGAGTTCTTCAAGTTTTGAAGATGGTTTAGCGGTGCAAGAGCCCGGCTGATTACTTCTTTGTCAAAATCTGCTGGCAAATGATCCGGCACGAATGCTCTGTTTACAAGGTCGCCTTGTTCCAAAATAATGTTCCCGCTCTTCGCATCACGAATATCCACGACCGTTTTCACGTGTTCTGGCAAGCTCTCCATTACGTCCTGTACGAACACTAAAGAAACACCTAGTTCGCTTGGATCTTCATTGAAGAATTCCATAACCGTGTGATCGAGTACTAATTTTTCGTCGGTAATTAAAACCACATAATGTGGCGTAAAGTATAATTTTTCCTGTTTGCTCGCTTGTTCAGTGAGCGCTTGTTTACGTTCTTTTAAAATTTGATAAAGAGAATTCAATACTTGGTCGCGCGAACGTTCATGGTAAACAAAACCACGCACATTCACATCACGCATATTCGCATGCGGTAACCAGCGCATCCAGTCCCAATCCGCCTTTTCTTCTTCTGGGAAAATCGTAATAAATTGCAAATCATAATAACTATGGAAAAGGGATGTTTGCATTACTAACATTTGCAGTTGTTCTAGAACTAAACGGCGCGGCCCGATATACCCCACTGGTCCGTGCATTAAATCTGTTGCAACTGGCACTTCATTGATTGATAAATACTGCCCTTTAATTTTCACAGCTTCTTCTACAAGTTCGTCTTTTTCTTGGCTGAACTCTTCCTGTTGGAATTCCACGGAAAAGCTACTTGTTTCGTCGCCGCGACCAACTCGGAAAGTCAAGAAATCATGATGGAACATTGTTTTTTCGTAAATACGCGAATCCACACGTAGCGCCATTTTTTCTAGTTCAGTTACGTCTGGATAGTGATATGTTAAAGCGTGACGCTGTTTTTCGCTTGTTTCGTGCAATTCTTTCGTTTTTCGTTTTAAATACAAATCGTAGCTTTCCACGCGTTGTTTGGAATCGATTTTGTATTTTTTACGTGATTTTATGTAGTTAAGAATCGCCATTGTGATTGTCACTGCTGACATTGCGATTGTCATAATAATATAAAGTCCACGTGGTTGGAAAATCGAAATCATGACCGTAATTGCTACCATGATTAGTGGTGGTAGAATGATTTTAATTAAACCATCTGTTGGTTTAGAGGGTTTACTTGACGGTTTCGCCATGCTGATTTTTTCTTCTGGCGCACGGTAAATAATCCGCGGTGAACGGTGGTAATCCGGATAATCTTCCCCGAATGAATTGTCCGCAGCAAATAAAGGCGCTAATTTGCTCGTCACGCGATTTTTCACAGCTAGCACACTAATATCTTCTTTTCCGATTGTAATCGTCACACCGTCTGTATAGAGCTGATCGCCCGGTTCTAGAACGCAGTCTTCCGTCACTAGAGAAAAGTTATGATAAACTTCGCCATTTAAGACTTGTAACTTAAACAGTTTTTCCTTTGCATCACGTAAAAGTATAAAATCTGATTTTGTGTCATCTAATGTGACATCATTTTCTATTCCAACGCCAAATGTCACAGAAATATTCGTTACAACATCATAAACTTGCGTATGTAAATCTTGGCATAGATAGAATGCTAAGTTCTCTACATTTACAGCTTGATTCGCCTGGAGCGCTGTTGTTCCAGCATTCCAAGAGCCTTCATCGTATTTAACTTCAATCGACTCAGCCAGTTCAGGATAAGTGATTTCGTGTTCGATTGTATTCCCAATTGTCACGACTTTTTCAGGAGACAAGTGGTTTTTATGACATTGCTGCCCGTTACTAACAATTAATAAAGCCTCTCTATTCATGGTCCATTCTCCCTTATTTTGCTTCTGTATTTGTTGTTTCATCTTCAGTTGTAGTTGACTCATTTACTTTTTCATCGTATTCTTTCAAGCTTTCTTCCAAAGTTTTTAGTTTTTCCACTTTTTCATCGCCGCTTAATGTTGTATCACTTTGTACCTGTTCAATTTGTTTTGTTAAACTGTACATCGCAAGCGTTGGGTCGTCTAAAAGTTTGGCAATATCAAGTGATTTACTAAATTCTCCGCGACCATTGTAAATCCAGTAAAGTAAGTTTTTGGCGTCAGATTTTAAGCTGATTGTATTCATAATGTTTTCTTTCTTTTTATCGCTCATTTTTTCGCCTTTAACATAGGAATAAGCTAATTCATATTGGACAGACTGCGGCATTTTTTCTGGATCCACATTTTCTAGACCTGTAATCACTTTATCGTAATCTGTCTTCAGGAAATTCTCGTTTGCTGTTAATAAATCATTTTGTAAAGGGACTTTAACGAATGCAAAATAACTTACTGGAATTGCAAGTAAAATAGCGACGATAATGAAACCAACCGCTAACCCACGGAAAGTACTGTATTTTTTCTTCGGTACGCTTGCCATATTTTTTTGAACCGCCGCATGTTCTTTCATGTATGCTTCTTCTAAAATAGTAGCAATATCTTGCACCGTTTTTGCATCTAATATACTCTTCTCAAATTGCGTTCCTCTAGCCCCTGATAGCGAGCCATTGTACAAGTTTTCAAAAGAGAATTTCTTAGAAAACATCGCAATAACGAAACATTGATATTGTTTGAAAAAAGTTTCTTCTGTTAGTTCATAAGGCGGTAATATATTTTTAATGCCCCGATGAACAATACTTGGCACTAGGTTAATATCGAAAATCAGATTATCCGGGTGTAAAAAGAATGTATAGCGCGTGTTTAACAATTCGCCTAAATCCGCAATATTCCGCAGTGCGCGCAGTTTATCTTCACGTCCCATTTTTCGAACTTGTTCAAATCCATAAGTACGTGGCGCAATCTCATAAGAAATCGTATATGAATCGCTATCACTCGAAATTTTCGCAGGAGTAAAATGTGTCGCAGGTTTTTCTAATAGTTCTAGTTGTGCGAGTTCTTTAGCGCGTGTTTTTGATTTTGGAAACGTAATGCTCCAAACTAGATCCTCATAAGTAAAATCGTAAGTTGTTCCGTCCATTTCTATTGTCTTATTCATCGTTTTTATTCTCCTTTTTTTCTATAAAATTTCTAAAATGTCTCCGTCCGCAATTTGAAAATTAGTCAATTTGTCATCATCGCTTAGTAATATCGCTTTATTCGTTGTTTTTATCGTACATTTGGACAAATCTTTGTAATCGATTTTGAGCGTTTCTGCCAAATTGATAATTAATGCTTTGATTGGTTGATGCACCGGAATTCGCAAATCATACTTACTTGCTCCCCAATTAGTGAAATCAACTGTCACATTCATATGTGTGTTTTTAGCCAATTAAAACTCCCCGCTTTCTATTCAAAAACATTGCGCGCAGCCACATAAATCCCGCCTGCTAAAGCTACAAGTGTCCCTGCAATTGCTCCACCAACTGTTTTTTGTTTTGTTTTTTTCGTTTCGTCTTCTACTGTTGTTTCCGTAGTAGTAGGTGTTTCCGTGTTTACAGCTGTTGTCTCGTACTCGCCTGTAAACAACTTCTCTTTCGTTTTTTTTACTGTTTCGCCAGATGTAGATTCTTCTTCAAAAAGTGAGTCTTTAATCCGGTCATATTCCGCTTTCTCTGCCGCTTTTTCTTTGGCAATTTTTTCATCCATTTCGTCAGTAAAAAGTGGAATTCCGTTCTTATCGAGCTCTGTTTCCTCCATCTGTTCTAGTTCTTTTGTTTTTTCTTCTTCTGTTTTTTGAAGTCTATCTGTTTTGATGTCCATTTTCCCATTGTTTTCTAAATAGCTATCTGAATCCGCAGCGAGAACTCCCGGAGCAAAAGCAAAACAAAGTAACATAAGTAGTGCTACTATTTTATATTTCATCTGAATCGTCCTCCTCTACTTTTTCTTTAGAACGGTGCCAGACAAATAGGTTGAGACCAGTAAATACTACTGTCGCGCCAATCAAGCTGTATACGACAATAATATAATCCTTCTGTGCACTCAAAATCCCATTCAATAAGTATTCCATGTATTGAAGTGGCGAGAACGTTCTGAACGTCGCGAAAATAGATTCATTATCAATGTTAAGTCCAACTGCATCCGTTAAGAATAGATACAAACTTAAAACGAGTAAAATAATCGACATCCCAATCATGTTGAACTGACGTAATAAATATGAAAAAGCAGTAACTAACGTCATCATAATTAGAACGCAGACACCTATCCATAGGAACATCCCAATTTCTCCAACTTCAAAAATAAATCCTGAAATGGCGCCTATTATGAGCCCCTCAATAATCCCAACACAGATCGCTAGGAAAGTAATTGGAATATTTTTAAAGACAAGCGACATTTCTTTCTCAAATTCATTTAATTGTTCACGTTTTTTCTCTTGGTGTGAAATAACGTAGCTAGTGAAAATTGCCAGAATCGTACAAATCAAAATCATGAAGTATGGCATTGATTTGTCACCCGCAACAATAGTCCCGGCATTCATCTTATCGACCGGACTACTTAAGAAACTATATAAATTTTCATTTTGTCGATCACCAACACGGCTATTTTCCATAACCTTAGCGAAATTTTTCTGGAACGTTTCGTCGTCTTCCAATTTTTCGCTTAAATCATCGGATAGTGTGGAGGCTTCTTTTACTAAAGTTTCTCCGCTTTGTTGAATATTCTTGGCTTCCTTATCGATCGCATCAAAAGTTTTGTACACGACTTCCGCTGACTTCAAATTACCTTCAGAAGTACCAGCTAACGATTCACTTTCCGCTAAAAGCCCGGCAAATTCAGAGCTTAATTGCAGTGCCATCGTGGCTTCTTCGCCAGATTTTTCTAAAACAACGCCATTTTCTTCTATTAAACCTTTACTTTCCTCTCGCCAAGATTCTAGGTTTTGCAACGTTAACGCTAGATTTGTATTTAAATTAATGGCTTCTTGCGTCGTTTCGTTTAATCTATTTGTTACGTCTTCTGATCTGGAATTGGCCTCAGCCATTGTATTTTTGTAGTCATCAATTCGCTTCTCAAAAGCTTTAATTTTTTTCGTATAATCTGCCACAAACCGATCTGTAGTAAGATTTACAAAGCTACCAATCACATCTTCTTTATTAAAAATATAATAATACGAGGATGCTTTCGCAGAATTTTCTAGCGTCACTTGATAATTACTAAAATCCGGTATTTGTCCAGAATCACTCGCATCAATTCCGTAATATAAATCAAATAATGCTTGTAGTTTATAGTAATCTTTTACTGTATTAGTAATTGCTTTTACAGAACTCTTCGTCTCATTCAAATATGTTGGTGCAGTGACCTTAATCGGTACAGGTTCTTTTCTAACTATTAATGAAGTATCCGGGGTAGTAGGATCAAGCTCTGATGGAATTGTTGGCATTTCACTATATTCTTTTTTCTCATATTGTTGCAATGTAGCATTCCAATTTACAGCACCAATTAATGGAACATTCACACCTTCTCGCAACTTCGCTTTTCCGGTGATTTTAATCTCTGCCGGTGTACTTCCAAGCGCCTGTATGCTAAGCTTTATGCCATTTTCTCCGTATGCGTTTTGTTGAACTAACTCTGGATTACTGCTTCCATTAACCAAACAATCAACATCTGAAAAAGTGAAATTTTCATCTAAAGTTAGAATTATTTCTGTTGGATAATCGCTACCTTCAACCGTATAGGAACTGCTTTCTAGCGCGACCCCTTCGGATTTCAATCGATTAATCGTATCGCTTTTCAGCGTGTCAGTTGGTAGAGTTTTAGGATCAGTCGTAAAGCTAAAACCTTCGCTAAAAGCACCGCGATGGTTACTATAATATTCCTTAGAAAGCGTTACAACATTTTTGTACATCTCTTCATCAAGCCCAATCGATGCTAATTGGTCCGCATTATATGTTGGTAATGATTGTATTTCCTTAACAATCATTTTGTTAAAGCCAGCATTAATATCTTCTCCGGTCAAATCTTTAAGACCAATTTCATTCAACTTATCCGAGTACTCGTTTTCTTGTAAAATACGCAACAAGTCATTATAAACAGCCGTCCGAAAATCATTTTCGAGCGTTCCCATAATTTCGGCATCCACCGCATCAATCCGTGCATTGGTTTCAGCTATATAGCTCTGTAAAGCCTGTGTTTGTGATAACAATGAATTACTATTTTCTAAAATTTGAAATTCTGAAGTCATTTTCGCATTGACTTGTTCTAAAGCGGCAGTTTGCATTCGAATATCTTCTGCCGATAAAGTGCCATCAAATTTTGACAAGTTTTCTGTGAATTCTGCCCCAAAAGGAGCATTTTCCTCTTGTGTTTTTGTATAAGCATCCATGTTTTTCATATGTTCTTCGTTTTCTTTTTGAGAGAGATTTAGGCTTTCCTCAAATTCTTTCATAATATCTTGGAAACCTTGGAAGCTCTCTTTAGAAGTTCCTGTGTAGTCTTGCACCGTTTTAAACTGTTTTGTGTAGCTGGATAACGGATTATTTACGTCTTTATTGTAGATAGCGTCATACTTTTTCTCTTCTTTAACTAGGGTTCCAATATTATCCTGCGCTTCTTGTAAAGTTGTTAAAATGCTTGCAAAATAAACATCAATAATCCGTGAATTGAAATCTTCCAATACAGAAGCTGCTGTTTTTTCGGCTTCCGCTTTTAGATCGCTATTTCCTACATCGTTAACTTTGTAGCTAATTGTCACTTTTTCTGGGGCGCTCGAAGTCATTGACATTGCTTTTTCAGAAAAGTCACTCGGGATAACGATCATCATATTGTATACATCTCGTTTTAAGCCACTTTCTGCAACTCCGCGGCTAACAACGTACCATTCATGCGTATCATCTTTTTCAATACTTTTAACAAATTGATTACCAAACTCTACTTGTTTTCCTTGGAAGTTGTCTCCTTGGTCCTCATTAACGAGTGCGATGGTCATCTTGTGTGTTTTTTCACTATTATTTTTAGACTCTTTATTCGAACTTTGATTCAAAGCCAAATAAGTAATTCCTGCCGAAAGAAAAATCGCCAAGACTAAAAAGAGTAAAATACTCCATTTTACTTTCTTCATTCATGTCCCACTCCCGCTGTGTCTTTTTTATATAAATACCTTTTTAGGCATAAGCTTTCTATGTTTAGAAAAAGCCATGCAAAAAACTGCATGGCTTTTCGTAAAGCATCCAACGATATTTGTATGTATGCCCCACTTTTTGTTGATTTTAGAATCCGAAGTTTTGAGAAAGTTGTTGATCGTGCTCTTCTACTGCGTTTGCTGTCTTCTCAAGTTGATCGTTAATTTGATCCATTAAGTTTGCGAATTCAGTTACTTTTGGTTTTAATTGTTCAAATTGATCATCAAAACGCATAAAAGCTTGACCTTCCCATTCGCTACGTAGTTGTTCTTGTAGTTGACTTAAACGACTTAGAATATCCTCAATATCTCGACCACTTTGACCGTAAGTTTTCGCGCGATCACGTAGTTCGCTTGGACTCATACGAATTTGACCTGACATTCACTTCATCTCCTCTTATTATCTATTGTGAATAAGATATCACTCATAAATTATAACACGAATTCACAAATCGAAATGTGACAAAAATACGAATAAAATATCTACAAAGCCTTGATAATTGGTCTTTCCATAACAACATTTCTATATAAAAAGATGTGTTTTTCACAAACTTCATTTTCTTTTGTTAACTTTTTCAACTTTTGAAACAAAAAATTGTATACCATTCCAAAATCACTTTTATTTTTATATAGCGAGAATGCCATATAAAAAAAGCCCATCCAAGAATACACCTTAGATGGGCTTGATAATTATTTTATTAAGCTAAACGCCAAACGCTTTTAATAACATGTGTTTGAGCGCGGTCAGGGCCTACAGAGAACATAGAAACTTGCACACCCGTAAGTTGGGCGATACGCTCCATGTAATGGCGGCAGTTCACTGGAAGATCATCTAGTGATGTAACTCCAGTAATATCTTCCGTCCAGCCTGGAAGTTCTTCATAAACAGGTTCGCAACGAGCTAAATCTTTCAAACTTGCTGGGAACTCTGTAATTGTTTTTCCGTCTAATTTGTAAGCTACACAGATTTTAAGTGTCTCAATTCCTGTCAAAACATCAAGTAGTGTTAACGATAAATCTGTTAATCCACTAACACGACGCGCATGACGAACCACTACGCTATCAAACCAACCTACACGACGCGGACGACCAGTCGTTGTACCATATTCATGACCGACTTCACGAATAGTGTCACCAATAGAATCAAATAATTCTGTTGGGAAAGGACCATCACCAACACGTGTTGTATAAGCTTTCGCCACACCAACAACATGATTGATTTTTGAAGGACCAACACCACTACCGATAGTTACGCCACCAGCAATCGGGTTACTTGAAGTTACAAATGGATATGTTCCTTGATCAATATCAAGCATAACCCCTTGCGCACCTTCAAATAACACACGTTTACCATCATCTAAAGCGTCATTTAAAACAACCGATGTATCGCAAACATATTCTTTAAATTGTTGACCATATTCATAGTACTCGTCTAAAATATCTTCTAGTTTAAAGCCTTCAAGTTCGTAAAAACGTTCTAATAAACGGTTTTTCTCGCCAAGATTATGCTCTAATTTCTCTTTAAATGTTTCTTTATCTAATAAATCAATAATACGAATGCCTACACGCGCTGCTTTATCCATGTAAGCTGGGCCGATACCTTTTTTCGTTGTACCGATTTTGTTTGCGCCCTTACGTTCTTCGTCAGCTTCATCAATACGAATGTGATATGGTAAAATAATGTGCGCACGGTTAGAAATACGCAAATTAGAAGTATCCACACCTTTATCATGAAGATATTTTAATTCCTCCACTAAAGCCTTTGGATCAACAACCATACCGTTACCAATAACACTAATTTTTTCTTTGTAAAAGATACCTGATGGAATTAAGTGTAATTTGTACGTTACGCCATCAAACTTAATTGTATGACCTGCATTGTTCCCACCTTGATATCTAGCAATCGCTTCTGCATTCTCGGAAAGAAAATCCGTAATCTTCCCTTTTCCTTCATCGCCCCACTGTGTTCCTACTACAACAACTGAAGACATTTAAACACCTCATTTAATTGGTCTTTGATAGCTATGCGTTTTTCATAGCCTCTTCATTTTCCACTATACATTGTACCGTTTGCCACCAAAATAGTCAATGGATTTACGAACATTGATTTGTAAGGTAATTTTATCGTTCGCTTTTTTAATCCTTTTAAGGGAATTTCAAAGTCTATTAATAGTAATGCGTTACCTTTTTGCATAAAATAAAAACCTTGCAAACTCCAAATTCAATTAGAAATTCACAAGGTTTCCTTATTAAGCCATTGCGTCGTCGTAACGCACTTCTAAATTCACAAACTTATTGTATTCTTTTACAAAGGCTAGTTTCACGTCACCAACTGGACCATTACGTTGTTTCGCAATAATAATCTCAATCGTGCCGTCATTCTCACCTTCTCGGTCATAGTAATCTTCCCGGTATAAAAAGGCGACGATATCCGCATCTTGCTCAATCGAACCCGATTCACGAATATCTGACATCATTGGGCGTTTATCTTGGCGTTGCTCCACACTACGAGATAACTGTGAAAGGGCAATAACCGGTACTTCAAGTTCCCGCGCCAAAGCTTTTAACGACCGAGAAATTTCAGAAACCTCTTGTTGTCTATTTTCGCCACCACGACCGCTCCCCGCAATAAGTTGCAAGTAATCGATCACGATCATGCCAAGACCAGTTTCTTGTTTTAAACGACGACATTTGGAACGAATCTCATTCACACGAACACCCGGCGTATCATCAATATAAATCCCAGAATTAGAAAGTGTACCCATCGCGATTGTCAGCTTTTGCCAATCATCGCTCGTTAAAGCACCCGTCCGTAAATTCTGCGCATTAATATTACCTTCTGCACAAAGCATACGCATAACAAGCTGTTCCGCACCCATTTCCAAACTAAAAATGGCCACATTCTCGTCAGTTTTCGTCGCAACATTTTGCGCAATATTTAAAGCGAAGGCTGTTTTACCAACAGAAGGACGCGCAGCAACAATAATTAAATCATTCCGCTGAAATCCAGCTGTCATTTTATCAAGTTCGTTAAATCCAGTTGGAATCCCAGTAATATCACCTTTGCGATTATGCAAAATTTCAATATCGTCATAAGTTTTAACAAGGACATCTTTAATATTCTTGAACGCCCCAACATTTTTGCGTTGCGAAACTTCCAAGATACTCTTTTCCGCCTCGTCCATAAGCATGTCGAGCTCGTCCTCGCGCGAATAACCATCTGTCGCAATTTGGGTAGCCGTTCTAATTAAACGTCTCAGAAGCGCCTTATCCTCGATAATATGCGCATAGTATTCTAAGTTAGCAGCAGTTGGCACAGCCCCGGATAATTCCGTCAAATATGGCAAACCACCCGCATCTTCCAAATTACCTTTGGCAGCAAGCGCCTCATAAACCGTTAATACATCGACAGCTTTCCCGTGGTCATTCAAATCAAGCATCGTTTCAAAAATGATTTGGTGACCAGTACGATAAAAATCATCCGGCATTAAAATTTCAGAAGCGGTAATCAGCGCATTCGGCTCAAGAAATATCGCGCCCAGTACAGCTTGTTCGGCTTCAATATTTTGTGGTGGTGTTCTGTCCTGGAAATTATTATCCACTGTCTTACGCTCCCTTAAGAAAAATTATTCTTCACTAACATGTACATCAAGTGTTGCCGTTACTTCATGGTGCAACTTCACCGGCACCTTCGTATGTCCTAAAGCTCGAATCGCTTCTGGTAAGTCCATTTTACGTTTGTCTATTTTAATACCATGTGTTTTTTCAAGCGTTTGAGCAATTTGTTTAGATGTAATAGAACCAAACAATCTGCCGCCTTCACCAGACTTCGCTTTTAATTCCACTGTTAAATTTTCCATTTTTTCTTTCAAAGCTTTTGCTTCAGCTAGTTCTTCAGCAGCTAATTTATCTTCTTTTTTCTTTTGCGCTGAAAGAGTGCTTAAAGCCGCATTGTTAGCCTCAACTGCGTAACCATTTTTAATTAAAAAATTGTTTGCATAACCATCAGCAACATTTTTAGTTTCACCTTTTTTACCTTTACCTTTTACGTCTTTCAAGAAAATAACTTTCATAATTATGTTTCTCCCTTCCAATACGCATCAATGGCGCTAATTAATTGTTTTTCTGCTTCTGCAATTGTAACATCTTTAAGCTGTGTGGCTGCATTCGATAAATGTCCGCCACCGCCTAGTTTTTCCATAATGACTTGCACATTGATTTGGCCAAGCGATCTCGCGCTAATCCCGATTAATTTATCCGGACGTAGCGTAATAACAAAGGATGCCTGCACGCCTTCCATCGAAAGCATCGTATCTGCCGCCTGCGCAGCTATAACTGTGCCAAATTCCTCGTCCTCATGTCCAGTCGCAATCGCCATACCATCATGATAAATTTCAAGCGACTCCACTAAACGACTCCGCTGTGTAAAAGTAGTAATATCTTCTTTCAAAAATTGCTGCACCAAAATCGTGTCCGCACCAAGCGACCGTAAATAACTTGCCGCATCAAACGTTCGCGACCCAGTCCGCAGCGTAAAGTTCTTCGTATCAACCACAATCCCGGAAAGAAGCGCCGTTGCCTCGATTTTCCCAACCTGCTCTAAATCCGGTTGATACTCAAATAGCTCCGTAATCAATTCGGCAGTAGATGACGCATATGGCTCGATATAAACAAGAACCGGACTCCCAACAAATTCCTCTGAACGACGGTGATGATCGACAACAACCACATTCGTAGCTGAGTCCAGCAATTCCTTATTAATAACCATCGAAGGTTTGTGTGTATCAACAACAACGAGCAAACTCTTCTCCGTGATATTTTCCAGTGCGACTTGCGGTGTAACAATATTTTTAATTACATTCGGATATTCTTCAATTTCATTCATTAGTCGCTTCACATCTGGACTCATTTTGCCAGGTTCCACAACCACATAAGCATTCCGATCATTCATCTCAGCAATCCGCATCACTCCAAGACTCGAACCAATTACGTCCATATCCGGATAGCGGTGCCCCATAACAAAAACTTGGTCACTTTGCGTAATCAACTCTTGCAAGGCTTGCGAGATCACACGCGCGCGAACCCGAGTCCGTTTTTCCATCGGGTTTGTTTTGCCGCCGTAAAAACGCACTTTTCCTTCAGGTTGCTTAATTACGACCTGATCTCCGCCGCGCCCTAAAGCAAGGTCCAAACTCGACTGCGCCAAATCCGCCAACTGAATCAGATCATCTTCCTTATAACCAATCCCAATACTAAGCGTTAATGGAATATTTTGCTTCGACGTCCGTTCGCGAATCCGGTCCAATATTTGAAACTTCTCTTCCTCCAACCGCTTCAACATTTCCTCCGTCAAAAAGGCCATAAATCGGTCTGTCGAAATCCGTTTCAAATAAATACGATGTTCCCTGGCCCAGTTGGTCAACATCGACGTCACCAAATTATTTAAAGCACTGCGACGTCTATCATCCATGCCCTGCGCCCATTCATCATAATTATCTAAGAAAATAACCGCAAATACAGATTTATTCGCTTGAAATTTCTTGTTTAAATCATAATATTCTGTGCGATCATATAAATATAAAATTCGTTCCTTACGCTTTACTATCGTATCAAAACGGTGATCACGCCAAGCAATCGACATAATCCCCTTTTCATCATTCCCAGTAATAACGTCCAAAAATTCCGGTCCTACTTCTTCCAAAGATTCCCCGATTAACTCTGCCTTATCAAAGTATTTTGACATAAACGGGTTAACCCATTCGATTTTGTAATGTTCATCATACAGCAGTATTCCCATCGGCATTTCAACAAGCGCTTCTTCTTCACTACGCTTAATCCGATACGTTAAATTAGAAACATATAGTTGCACATCTTCATTCAAGCGATATTCAAAATAAAACATCGCAACCGTAAGAATAATTCCGCCAACAACAACTAACGCCGATAACCACCACGAAAAAAAGAACGTGATTACGCTCAAAATAATTGTCGCTGCAATCAGACCGTATAATGGATATTTAAGCATTCGTTTTTGAAAATAGCCTGACATTTCATCCAGCTCCCCATTTTTTTACATACCTTTTGCCTGAATTTGAGTATCTATATCATAACATAAACTTAACTAACAATTCATCACTATTATTTTACCTATATTTACCCATTTCATCAAATCCAAACTTGCCATTGTACAAAAAAAGCGACCTTTAAGGCCACTTTTATAAACTCAAGCTTTTAATTAATTTCGATGATGCATAACAATTTTCACCGTTAGACATCTTCACCACACCTTTTGTCGTATCTAGCTCATGAATATTTTTCTTATTCACAATATACGACCTGTGGCACCGATAAAATGATTCGTCCAACATTTTCTCGATATTCTTCAACTTACCATAAAATTCCACTTGGCGATTTTTGCCATGTAAAATTACTTTATGAATAGTTGGCGCTGTCTCAAAAAACAAGATATCGTCTAACAGTTCATGAATAATCTTCTTATCCGACACTTTAAACGTAAAATACTTCTGCATATCTTGATCATTGGAAATCCGTTCTTCTGCTTGCTTCATACAGGCAAGTACCCGGTCATGCAGCAAATCAATATCGTCTTTAATAATGTAATCAAGCGCTTCCACCTTATACGTGAAAGTCATATAACTTAACTCCGCATGTGTTGTAATAAAAATAATGAAACCACGCGGATCAAACTTCCGAATTTCCTGAGCTAATTCAAAACCATTCATGTCCGGCTGCCCCAAATCAATGTCTAAAAAATAAAGCCCCATACCTTGATGTGTAGGCATTCGTGATACTAACTCAAACGGATCTCCTGTTGAAAGTTCTAACTTCATATCAAAATGTTCAACCATAATATAGTCTTCAATATATTTCGTTAACCTTTCTCGCTGCATTCTGTTATCTTCACAAATAAAAACCGGTAGCATAAATTCATCCCCATTCTTCTACATAATTTCTAATTCTTGAATAACTTCTCTATCGGTCACTTTCGTATCTAAGGCAACGTGCGAATATTTCTTCATAATTTCCCGCAAACTAGCAAGGCCTAATCCACGACCTTCTCCTTTTGTAGAGAAACCTTCTTCAAATATCTTATAAATCGGTGGCATATTTACTGGTAAACTATTCGCAAATACAATAATTATGCTATCACCTTTTTTCACAAACGCGATTCGAATAACTGGATTTTCACAAGTTAACGCCGCTTCAACCGCATTATCTAGCAAAATACCGACAACTTTGCATAAATCTATACTATCCATCGAAATCTTGTCAATCGGTTCAACTACTTCCAAAATTGCATCAATTTTCAACTCTTGAGCTCGTATTAATTTAACAGCTAGCAAGCCCTTTAGTTCAATAACATGAATATTTTGAAGCAATGAAATCTTATAGTTGTTCGATTCAATTGTTTTATTTATAGGTACAATATTATTTTCAAAGTAATACTTCAAACCCGGCATATCATTATTATCAATATATCCAACAAGTGTTGACAGGATATTCACATAATCATGACGAAAAACGCGCATTTCTCTATGCAGGGACTCTAATGTAGTAACATAATCCTGTAACTGTTCTAGCTGTTCCTTCTGATTCTGTACTTTAAGTTCGTTGGTTGCCGTATTAATAACAACCGTCACTATAACTATTAACAAAATGGTATATCCTGTAAAAATAAGCGTATTAATTTTCAAAACTGATCCATCAAAACCTGCGATTGACCCCGCGTATATGTTCATATAGAACGCTAAGACAGTAAGAGCAACGATAGAAAAAATAATATACGCATATTTTCTATGTTCAACAAATCTAGAAATATTAACTTTTTCAATCAATTTTCTAAGAAGAAACGAAAATACCAACAAATTCGCCAACATTCCCGCGCAGTAAATTAACGTTGGTAACAGTTCATTAAATATCTCATCATATTTAAAGTTCAAGCCCGGTACTAAAATAAAACCTACTATAGAGTCACTAATAGTAAGTAAAATAATAACCACAAGCGTAATAGAAGCTGAAACTACTACATTTTTATTTTTCCAATATAAGGCACTTACAAAAACAATCAATACAAAAATCATCGACCAGTATTGAACTAAAGTAAATAAAGGGAAGGCTAGCATAGCAATTGCTATAGTAACCAATCCCTCTTTAATTGAAAAAACTTTGTTTGTTAAAATCTGGATTGCAATAAAAATACCCGTTATCTGTATAATTGCCATCAAAATACTAAACATATTAATCCTCCACTGTCTAAAATATCTATGTTTAAATATGTAAGTTTGCCTTCTTTTTATTTTAGCATGAATTTTGATGTTATACAGTTTTAAATTTATTTATTTTCGTTTTTTTCTTGCATTTTCACAAATGGACTTTTTGGTTCGTATACAAACATGAAGCAAGCTTTACTCATAGAAGAATCCGCAACTTTCATGGATTGTTCTTCTAGTTTTCTAGAAAGGAATTTACCAACTGATTTATTCATATTTTTCATAGTTCCGATACCTCCTTTTCAATAGTTTGTAAGTAAGTGGATTAATACTTATCACCTGAAACAAAGATCCTACCATGATTAATGTTTTCATCTCTGCGAATGGTATTAGCAACGCAATTCCCGTTAAAATTAGCGTCCCTATCATCGCTTTTCTTTTTAGTGTTTTCCGGTGTTCTTCACCGATTAAAGGCAAACTTTCTGTGTCTGCCGGAGCGAATAAAAACATGTTGAGCAGTATAAATCCAAATGTACCTAAAACAATCCAATTATTAGAGGGGATATTTTGAAAAACAAATGGCGCAAGCACAAACATCAATAAGCTAATTAACGTGCAATTCAATGTTTTGGTTGCATGTAATCCAAAAGAATACCGTCTGAGCCATAAATATGACAGATGCACTGTCACTGTTTGCAGTAAAAGCCCTGTTACTAAGGCGATACCGTATACGAGAGCAAACTTCATGACATTAATTAGAATTATTTCCAGTCCATATTTTACTTTTAAATAACCTTCTTCATCATCTTTCCAGCGGTCTTTCGAAATCAACACATCCGCCATTCTTTCTGACAAAGGGACTTTTGCAGTAAAATTACTCAACTAATTCACCTCCACTAATATTTTACAACGAATTTACCCATAATAACCAAAAATGTAATGAAATGTCCGATTCTTGTCATGAACGACCAAAAAAGAGCAGAATTGCCGATTTTTTGGATACATTTCAGAATATTCGAACGTGTAAAAAGGACTGTATAATAGGCTTAAAAACCCATATTAATATTTTATTTAAGTGAGTTTATTCATAAAAAAAACCAACTGCAAAAGAATGTTCACAGTTGGCTTTTCCATTTTATTAATCGTCTTGTTCTGTTTGAAGAATTTCTAAAGTTTTTGCATTTAGTTTGATTTCGTATTTGTTATTATCTTGTTTTACTGTCACTTCATAATAAGTTGTATCTAATTCTCTTTCTATTTTCCAACTTGTTACGTCACCAGCTTGTTCAGAAACAGCCTTATCCATGGCTTCTTTTGGTGATTTAATTCCATCTAAGCTAAGTTTTTCGTTTTCTTTTTCAACTCCACCTGCATCTTCTCGGTCAAGTCGATCTGTTTCATCACTTAGTTGTTCTTTTGTTTCAGCATTGAATTTCATTTCGTATTCATTATCATTTGAAATCCCATCAACTTTGTAGACATATTTTCCCAAGCTTTTCTCTAATTCAACGCTAGATATTTCTGCATCACTATGTTTGTCTTTGAATGCGTTAATCGCGTCTTCATAGCTCATATCTAAGCTTTTATTTTGCAAGCTATCTGATGAACTTTCATTATTACTGCTTTTGCTACTAGTAGTTTCATTGTTGCTATTATTTGATGATGTATCCTTATCATCATTAAAACTACATGCTGATAAAGCTCCTACTAATAATACCGTCATCCCTACTGTTGCTAATTTTTTATACATGATTGTTTCCCCCTGTGCATTTTTTTACTTCTATATAAGAATAACATGAATAAATAGCATTAACTTCCTTCTTAGGTCCTAGGTTTACATGATCTAAGGTCTAATTTTATGAAAAAACAGTCTAGAAATGAATTCTAGACTGTTAAAATTAATTTATTTTTCTTCAGCAACAAATGGTAGTAATGCCATTTGGCGTGAGCGTTTGATAGCAACAGTAAGTTTACGTTGATATTTAGCGCTTGTTCCAGTTACACGACGAGGTAAAATTTTACCACGTTCGGAAACGAATTTTTTAAGAAGTTCTACATCTTTATAGTCGATATGCGTAATACCATTGGAAGTAAAGTAACATACTTTTTTCCGACGGCGTCCGCCTCTGCGTCCTCCAGCCATTGAAAGTTCCTCCTATCTTAAAGTTCAAACCGCTAAAATGAATTTAGAATGGCAAATCGTCATCAGAAATGTCGATTGGCTTACCATCACTTGCAAAAGGATCATTATTAGTGGATTGATAATTTTGATTTTGAGATTGTTGCTGGTCCTGTCCGAATCCACCGTTATTTGTAGGTGCTTGTCCGAAGTTATTTCCACCGCTATTGTAATTATTGTTGTTATTGCCACTTTGATAGTTATTTCCGCCACCGCCATTAGAATTACGCGGTTCAAGGAATTGAACACTCTCTGCTACAATTTCAGTCACATAAACACGTTTACCGTCGTTTCCCTCGTAATTACGAGTTTGAACACGGCCATCAACGCCCGCCATGCTTCCCTTCTTCAGGAAATTAGCAACGTTTTCTGCCGGTTTACGCCAAACAACACAATTAATAAAGTCAGCTTCTCGTTCTCCTTGTTGGTTAGTGAAAGTGCGATTTACAGCTAATGTAAAAGTCGCAACAGCCACACCAGCTGGAGTGTAACGTAATTCAGGATCTTTTGTTAAGCGTCCTACAAGTACTACACGATTCATCATGCAAAACCAACCTCCTCTCGTTTAGTAAATCAAGGTCCTAGCCTTGAATAAATTCTTATGCTTCTTCTTTAATTACCATATGACGAATGATATCATCAGAAATTTTAGCTAAACGGTCAAATTCGTTGATAGAATCTGCTTTATCAGCGTTTAATTTCACGATGTGGTAAAAACCATCACGATAGTCATTGATTTCGTATGCTAAGCGACGTTTACCCCATTCTTTTGATTCGATGATCTCCGCACCATTTTCAGTTAAGATTCCGTCAAAGCGTTCTACAACAGCTTTTTTCTCATCTTCTTCAATGTTTGGGCGAATGATGTACATAATTTCGTACTTTCTAGCCATCTACTCTACACCTCCTTGTGGTCTTAAGCGGCTCTGATATAGCATGAAACCATACCATATCCCTGAAATCCAGACTGCCTTTAGCAAGCCTTAAAATCAAGAGCGAGCAAGGAATAATTTATAATTACTCACAATAAAATATTATATCATAGCGCAAACTAACCAGCAAGATATTTCTCGAAAATTCTGGTTTGAAAACACTATAGCACATCTTAAAATCGCCAACAATACTTTTAGCGAAAGTCGCATTTTGAAAGGGGATTCTCATTTTTCAAAGCCTATTTTAGATTTTCTCTAACAAGCGGCATCGTCATACACCTTGGTCCCCCGCGGCCTCTAGAAAGCTCTGAACTAATCACTTCATGAACCTTAATACCCGCACTTCTTAACAGATCGTTTGATACTTGATTTCGATCATATGTAATTACTTCTCCAGGAGCAATCGCTAACGTATTTGCCCCATCATTCCACTGCTCTCGCGCCGAAACAATTACATCTTCTCCGCCACAAGGAATAAAATCAATTTCTGGCTCATCCAAAACCTCCGCAATCACGCGCTGAAAATCTCTTCGCGGAGTTATTTCCAATCCATTCTCACTTTTTTCCAATATATATATATTGAGTTCACCTTGTTGATTTTGAATTGCTGGATGAATCGTGAACTGCGCAAAATTAACCATGGTGAAAACCGTGTCCAAATGCATAAATGACCTTGTTTCAGGAATTTCAACAGCTAAAACTCGTTTAATTTTTGGAGAACGGTTAAATAAACTTTCTGCAAGCCGTTCAACTGCCCGTGCATCAGTTCGTTCAGATACACCTACAAGAACGGTCTCTTCATTCAGAACTAGCTCATCTCCACCTTCTAAAGAAAACGGCTCCCCACGTCCTGACCATACCGGGATATCTTGATTGCTAAAACGAGGATGATGTTTTAAAATCAACTCGATAAATATTGACTCTCGCCTTCTAGCTGGCTGGAACATTCTATTAATCGTCACCCCGTTACCAATAACAGCTGCTGGATCTCGAGTGAAATACAAATTTGGTAATGGATCTAGGAAAAAAGGATATTGTTCGTCCATCATTTCATTTAAATGTTTCTTTTTACGCTCGGGGATTTCCGATTTTTTCAAACCAGACATAAGTTTTCTAATCATTTCTTCCTCGTCAAAAGACATCAAATAATCTCGCACATATAGCGCACTTTCGTCCATTTGATTGGATTCTTTAATCATTTTCGTTAAAAAGGACTCTTTATTGTTAGCTTCTCGCAATGCTTCAGCGGCTAGTTTTTCTAAGTAGAGTACTTCGATGTTTGAATCTCTCATTGTTTTAGCAAAAAAATCATGTTCCTTCTGCATCATTTTTAAATACGGTATATCATCAAATAATAAAGATTCTAGGTATTCTGGTGTGATATTTTCGAGTTCAGAACCCGGCCTCTTTACAAGAACTGTTTGGAGTTTGCCAATTTCAGATGTAATATTCAATGCTTGTTCCATTTTCATCACCTCTTCCTAACTAATTACCCCAAAAGTTTGTCATGTATGCGAGAGATTTCCCGGGAAATAAAAAAAAGCACAGAGATTATTCTGCGCTTTTCTTGTCCATTTTACTTTTAATAAATGAAACAACCATTGGGATAACGGAAACTACAATAATTCCGATTACTACTAACGAGAAGTTGTCTTTAACAATTGGGAAATTGCCGAAGAAGTATCCTGCAAGCGTGCAAAGCAATACCCAGACTGTTGCTCCTAAAATATTATAATTTAAGAAATAGCGATAATTCATACGGCTTGCTCCAGCTACAAATGGCGCGAACGTACGAATAAAAGGCATGAATCTAGCAATAAAAATTGTTTTCCCACCATGTTTATTGAAGAAAGCCTCCGCTTTTTCCATTTTTTCTTTATTTATTAGTTTTCCAAACCAGCTATCTTCTGGTATGGATGTTCCAATCTTTTTACCGATATGATAATTCACTGTATCACCTAGAACTGCTGCTAACCATAAAGTAATAATTAGCGGAACAATATGTAAAATCGAACCATCTAATACAGATAATGCACCGGCTGCGAATAGTAATGAATCTCCTGGTAAAAATGGAAATACTACCAATCCAGTCTCTATAAATACAATCAGGAATAAAATGATGTAAGTCCAAATTCCAAAATTATTTATAATCTCCACTAAATGTTGGTCAATGTGCAAAATAAAATCAATGATATAGGTAATAAAATCCACCAGGCACTCACTTCCTTTTCTTTTATTTAAAAGTCAAAGTTCATTTTACCACAAGTCAAGTCTCCTTGTATCAGACTTGTGACTTATTTATCAATTCTTAACAATTAAAAGCTACTAGTTTCATCTTCCATAAACTGGTATAAGATTAGCTCCATAATTGCAATTGTAGAGATGCGAGAAGTGATGTCTAAATTGTTCATTTCAATTTCATCTGTAAAAATATATAAATTAATATCACTCATATTTTGAATAATGTTATTATCAGCCCCGGTAATCGAAATCAACATAGGCGTTTCGTTTCTGCTTTTTAGTTTTTGGGCAGTTTGGATTAATTCAATATCATGTCCACCGTACGTAAGGATAAAAACTAAATCATCTTTACCAATATGCGGCAATACAGCTTGGCGATATTGATAATCTTCAGGAAACTCTACCAAAAATCCGCTCATTGTATAGAGATATTTGATGTATTTCGCAGCATGTTTGCTCAGTCCTTTAGCAAAAAAATAAATTCGCGGTTTGTTTACTAGTTTTTTGGTGATTTTCTTGATTTTACTTGGTTCTAAAACTCGGACAGATTCAATAATGTTTTTTAAATATTCTTCACGATAATCCGACTGTTCTACGACAAATGGGGACGGTTTTAGCTCTGTATGCCCAAGTAAAGTGAACTTTAAGACCGTTGTAAACTCGCTATAACCAGTAAATCCAAGCTTTCTTACAAAGCGCAAAAATGTTGTTGTTGAAACAAAGCATTCTGCAGAAACTTCTCGAATGCTTTGATTTTTAATTAAATTCATATTCTTAACGACATAGTCAAATAAAATTCGCTCATTTCGAGTTAGGGAAGCTACAGTCTTACTGGAAATTTCGTAAAAGTCCATACTTCAAGTCTCCTTCTTATTCACGTATCGTACTTTTATCAGGGAGATGTTGCGTGATACAGTGAATATTTCCGCCGCCTAGCAAAATCTCACGTGCTTTAATCCCCACAATTTTTCTATCAGGATATAACTTTTCAAGTAATTCCTGCGCATCTTTATCTTTTGGATCATCAAACAATGGGAAAATAATGGCACCATTCGCTGTATAGTAATTTACATAACTAGCAGCTAATCGATCTCCAGCCTGTCTAGGGAAAGTTCCATTAATCGCTTCCACACCTTCGCTCTCTGTTTGCGTAATAAGTACTGGATCTGGACAATGTAGTTTATGTATTATAAAAGTTCTTCCCTTAGCATCTGTTTTGTTAGCTAAAATATCATAACATTCTCTTGAAATTTCATACTGCGGATCACTTTTGTTATCCGTCCACGATAAAACAACTTCTCCAGGTGCCACAAAGTTAAAAATGTTATCTACATGTCCGTTTGTTTCGTCAAGATAGAAGCCATGCTTAAGCCAGATTACTTTTTGTGCATGGAAATATTTTTTTAAAGTTTGTTCGATTTCTATTTTGGTTAAATTCGGGTTCCTTCCTTCTGATAAAAGGCACTCTTCTGTCGTAACAAGTGTCCCTTCACCGTCTACATGAATGGAACAACCTTCTAAAATAAAATCTTTCTGTGAATAGTAGTCGATTCGCTCTAACTCACAAACTTTTTTTGCAATTTGATTATCTTTATCCCACGGAAAATATAGACCATCAAGAAGACCACCCCAAGCATTAAACCCCCAGTCAACGCCGCGCATATCTCCCTTATCGTCCACCAAAAAACTAGGTCCATAATCGCGTATCCACGCATCATCATTACTCATTTCGATAACACGAATGGTATCCGGAAGTTCTTTACGAGCATTTTTATATTGATTTGGTGATACAAACATAGTGACTGGCTCAAAATTTGAAATAGCGACTGCAACTTCTTTATAGTTTTGTTGCGCTGGCTTCCCACCAAGCCGCCAGTTATCAGGTCTTTCCGGCCAAATCATGAAACAGCCAATATGAGGTTCGTATTCTCCTGGCATTCTGAATCCGTCCTCTACCGGCAACCCTTTCAGTTGTCCCATCCTCATTCTCCTCCTATTACTTCATAAACACATTATACATGAAATACTGTTTTACAAGACAAAAACCGAGTAACAATTACCCGGATTTCCGTCCTATTTTACTAGCCTGCAACAATCACTGTTCCTGCCCCACGTTCTAGCATGGCGCCAATATTTTCAAGCGATGTGATTATTGCTTTGGCATGTGGTCTTTCTTTGACAAAAGCTGTCGCTGCTTCGATTTTGGGCAACATACTTCCTGCTGCAAACTGTTTCTCATCAATATATTTTTCCAATTCTGAAACGGTCACTTGTTCAAGTTTCTTTTGATTTGGCTGATTATAATTGATATAAACATTTTCCACCCCTGTTAAAATAACCAACAAATCTGCATCAATTAGTTCTGCAAGTTTTTCAGAAGCAAAATCTTTATCGATTACGGTTTCTACCCCAGATAAATCAAGGCCATTTTCAACGACCGAAACCCCACCTCCACCAGCAGAAATAGTCACAACGCCACTATCAACCAATTGTTTAATAATCTGATGTTCTTTAATACTAAGTGGGCGAGGAGATGGGACAACTTTACGGTAACCTCGGCCAGCATCCTCAAGAAAGATTGCACCAGTTTCTGCCATTTCCTTTTCAGCCTCTTCTTTATTAAGGAAAGGCCCAATTGGTTTGGTTGGTTTTTCAAAAGCAGGATCATCTTTATCCACAACAACTTGTGTAATTAATGAAACCGCTACTTTATCTAGCCCGTGTTTTAAAAATGCTTTATCTAGCGCATTTTGCATCCAGTAGCCAATACTCCCTTGCGTCATCGCGACACACGTATCAAGCGGCATTGCTGGATTCTTTTCAGAAGCTCCCGCATGTTGTTGTAGCATCAGGTTGCCTACTTGCGGTCCATTTCCATGCGAAATAATTAAATCATCCCCGTTTTCGATAAATTGCACCAAATATTCGGCTGTTTCTTCAAGAGCACTTCGTTGCGCTTCAGCACTGGCATCACTCGATAAAATTGCATTTCCACCAAGTGCCACGACTATTTTTTGATTCATGATGTTCACTCCTTATCATCTTGGCACCTGTTGAGTAATACAGTGAATATTTCCGCCGCCAAGTAAAATTTCTCTTGCTTTTACACCAACCACTTCACAGTTTGGATAAAGTTGTTGTAATTTTTCGCGAGCAAGTTCATCATTTGGATCCCCAAATAGCGGAAAAATCACTCCACCATTGGCTGTGTAGTAATTAATATAACTTGCTGCGAGTCGGTCGCCTTCTTCCCTTGGTAGCGTTCCTTCCACAGCATCTACACCTTTACTTTCTTCATCGGTAATTAAAATTGGTTTTGGTACATTTATTTTATGCACTTCTAATTTGCGACCTTTTGCATCGGTTTCATTCGATAAAATATCAAAGCATTCTTTGGAAATTTCATACTGCGGATCAGTTTCATCATCTGTCCACGCAAGCGCTACTACACCTGGGCGTACATAATTGAAAATATTATCTACATGACCATTCGTTTCATCTAAATAAATTCCTCGTTTTAACCAAATAATTTTTTCTAAATTTAAATACTCTTTTAAAACCATTTCGATTTGCTGTTTTGAAAGTTGTGGATTGCGACCTTCTGATAATAAGCATTCTTCTGTCGTTACAAGCGTGCCTTCACCGTCGACATGAATGGAACCTCCTTCTAACACAAAATCAGCTAAGCGATAACGATCTTTTCGCTCTAATTCGCATATTTTTTGAGCGACTTGATCATCTTTATCCCACGGGAAGTACAAACCATCGACCAATCCCCCCCAAGAGTTAAATGACCAATCCACTCCACGTACGTCACCAGAATCATTAACAACAAAAGTTGGCCCAGAATCGCGCACCCAAGCATCGTCGTTATCCATTTCCACTACGCGAATTTCATCAGACAACATATATCTCGCATTTACATATTGACTAGAACTTGCAACAACAGTAACTGGTTCAAAATGAGAAATCGCTGTTGCCACATCAACAAAAGCTTTTTGCGCAGGTTTGGCCCCTAAGCGCCAATTATCTGGTCGTTCTGGCCAAATAATATAGCAACCAGCGTGTTTTTCAAATTCCCCAGGCATTCTAAATCCATCTTTTTTAGAAGAACTATCAATCGTTCTCATTTTTTATCTCTCCTTTGTCTTTTCTTTTGCCAGCAAGCCAAATACATATTTCACCAACAATCACCGCTACAATGGTTCCAATTAAGATTGGGATTTTTTCATTTAATTCTGCACTTGAACCATTTAATGGTACTGCAGAGAAAATCAAAGTAATGATGAGTAAAATCATTGGTACGAAAGTCATTAAGTAAAGCAAGATTTTGCCACCTGGCACTTTAAATGGACGTTCTCGGTCCGGATCCAACTTACGTAATTTCAAAAATGCTGGAAACATTAGGATATATGAACCTAGTAAAGCAACTACATTTAATGCAAAGAATGCCCAGAAAATATTTTCATTTGGAATAAGTGGTGCCGCAACGATTAATACAGAAGCTACAATCCCATTTAATATACTAGTACCCGTTGGCATATCATTTTTCGGATTTGTTTTTCCAAAAACAGCTGGTAAATCTTTGTTTTTCGCTGCATACATTGCTACATAATTCACGCCTAGTGCCCAAGACACTAAATTTGCTACTAATGTATACATAAACATAATCCCAATAATAATAACAAATGGGTTAACTCCGCCAATCAGCATAATAAAGCTATCAATAAGGCCGCCTGACGTTGAAAGTTCAGAAGTCGGAATTGCTGCCCCCATTCCGAAAGCTGCTAGTAAATAGAAGAATGCGATCAAAATCCCACCATAAATAATTGCTTGAGGAATTTGTTTTTTAGGATTTTCCATGTCACTCGCAAGCGTTGTTACCACTTCAAAACCTAAGAAATTGAATAAAATGACTGAAATAAATGATAAACTCTCTAAATCAAAAGTTGGAAGTAATGCTTTTCCAGAAAAGTCATTCGCCAATCCCTTCGTAATCGCAAAATAAATCCCAAGTACACCAAGGCAAAGCATAATTGCGACTTTACAGAAAGCCGCGATATTAAGAATCCATTTACTATCGCTCACTGGATAACAACTAACAATAACAACAATCCACACAAAAATGAGCTGAATCAAAATCGAAACTGGCGTCCCAAATGAAACCGGGAAAATTTGCGTAATAACTTCTACAAACAATACCGCTAAACTCGCCATCCAAATCGGATAATTAATCCAGTATAACCAAGCAACACGTGCACCCCATTTTCGGCCAAATGCCCGTTTTACCCAATCATAAATTCCGCCTTCATCATCATAGGTTGTCCCAAGTTCTGCCGAAACAAGTCCATATGGTAAGAAAAATAAAATAAGTAACGCAATCCACCAGAAAAATTGAGATGATCCTATCGCCGCTGCTGGCGCGGCAGATTCCACAACCAAAACGACACATACAGCCATAAGAACCGCATCAAATAATCTGAATTTCTTCTTTTTTTCCAAAATGCCCACTCCTCTTTTTAAGTGGGGGGAAGAAAACGGCCAGCGCTCTCTTCTCCTCCTTATTTTGGTATCTTATAAGCCAGCGCCATTTCTAAGTAATAACTCTAGTTCAGCATCATATTTTTCCGCAACTGCAAAACCCGCTTCTTTCACATACGGATTCATAAAGTATACAAGCAGTGCTCTCATCGCTGTTAAACGATTTTCAGCTTCATCAATAACAACTGAGTATGGAGCATCAAGCACTTCGTCAGTAACCTCTTCCCCACGAGTTGCGGGTAAACAGTGCATAAACTTCACGTGTGGAGCCGCTTTACTGATCAATTCTTTATTCACTTGATATTTAGGATAGAAAGTTTTCATTCGCTCTTCTTCGGAAAGTTCCGCTTCGTATAGGCCATACCAAACATCTGTATAAATGAAATCTGCGTCTTTTAACGCAATGTCTACATCTTCTGTAATTAAATAGCTCCCGCCAGATACTTCGCAATTTTCTTCAGCAACTTTCAAATGTTCTTCACGTAATTGAAATCCTTTTGGTCCAAATTGAACGAAATCCATTCCAAGTTTTGTTGCCATAAACATTGTAGATGCACATACTTGAGTAGCATCTCCTACAAAGACAATTTTGCAGTCTTCAATCTTTTTTCCTTTTGGAAGGTGTTCAAACATAGTAATTGCATCACCTAATTCTTGTGTTGGATGGTTGTAATCACTCATCCCATTAATAACCGGAATAGCAGCTGTATTTGCAAGTTCTACTACTGTTTGATGACGTTCAACACGCGCCATCAATATATCTACTAATCTAGAAAGAACTTTGGCTGTATCGCCTACTGATTCATGTCCACCGAGCTGAATTTGTCCAGGAGCTAAATATTGCGCATGACCACCAAGCTGTGTCATTGCTGTTTCAAAAGATACACGAGTTCTTGTTGATGATTGTTCAAAAATCATACCAAGCGTCTTATGTTTTAAAAGTTGTGGGTAATGACCGTTTTTAATAGATTCTTTCATTTTGCGACCGATTTCTATCATAAATAGTATTTCTTCTTTAGAAAAATCTTTTGTGTCGATAAAATCTCTTTTTTTGTTCATTTCTATCACCTCAACCATTTATTTTCTAAACCTTTTCTGGGGCATACTCGAGTATTTCCTTGCCACATGCTCATCATAGTACAAAAGAGATTATTTTTGAATACGTTTTCTTTTTTTAAGAACAGACCGAATCACCCTGTAACTCGTTACATTCTGCGTAACATGTGACCCAAATACAAAAAGAAGACTGGAAAAACCCTCCTTATACGGGTTTTTCCAGTCTATTAGCCTCTCTTATGCATAGTCACCTGGTTTTGTTTTACTCTTCATCGCTACGCCAAAGTCCGTGTAGATACGTTCTGTTAATTTATTTCCCTTCAACTCCGCAATATGATGCGCTAAAATTTGGAAAGGAAGAATCATTAGGAACGGCGCTTGGTATTCGTCTAAATCTGCTGGTATCAATAGCGTTCGGTCATTTCCAGCTGTACCAAATTTAACTGTATACGTAAACGGTGTATATTTAGATTCATAATTGCGCAACGCTACTAATCGTTCGGTAACGGCGCTTTCTGTTTCTAAAAAGAAGATTCTATGCTGTGGATTTACTTCTAAATATGGCCCATGCATAAACGCTTCTAAATCAAGACCTTGTGATGGCACGCGGACAGTTTCTGAGAATTTTGTTTCAAATTCTTTGCACGTTCCAACAGTAGGACCATATCCAATTGCTGTAAACTTCGGTGCAGTAGCGAATTCCTCTTGCCATCTTTCATAAAATGCTTCTGTTTCGGCAATTGTTGCTGGGATTGCGTTGGTTGCTCGGCTAAATGCATTGATTTCATTATTGAACTTGGTTTCATCAATTTGTGCTGTTTTGTATGCAAAATGAAGTCCTGTCAGCATTAATGTTAGAACTGTTGCTGTAAAACCTTTTGTTACGTAGCCAACTCGTTCTTTTCCGGAGCCGATATCAAGCGTAATATCCGCAAATTCAGCAATTTCACTCGTTACATCACTAGTTAGGGCGACTACTGGAACGGAAGCTTCTTTTTTCACTCGTTCTAGCGCAGAAATAGTCGATGTGCTTTGACCGCTTTGCGAAATTCCGATGACTAGATCTAGGTGGTTTGATAGTTTTTCGTAATATAGATGGTTGAAAGGTTCTTCAACAGTAATACGGACATCTGCGATATTTTCAATGTAATATTTGGCGCTTTGAGCTGCATTTAAGCTTGATCCAGTTGCTAAAATTAACCATTCTTTTGCGCCATTTTTTACGAGTGATTCTAATTTTTCTGCATTTGTTTGGAAATTGGCTAAAATCGCTCGACACATTTCCTCTTCTTCATTAATATAAGTCATCATTGTTGGTTTCATTTTAAACTTCTCCATTCGTTACTGCTTCTACTTTCCCAGCAGCTTTTTGTTCTAACACGTACGCGCGGTTTGCTACAAGTACAAATGGTAGGTAAATCAGCGTTCCAACGATAATAATTGCGATTTGAAGGATGGAAGCGCGAATGTCTCCGCCTGTCGCAAGGTAACCTGAAAGCACTGGTGGAGTCACCCAAGGAATCAAAATATAAGTCTGGCTAATCCAGCCCCACGAAGTTGCGAAGTACGCCATTGCAGTCGAAGCTAGCGGCGCAATAACCAATGGGATACCATAAATCGGGTTAAATACAACTGGCAGACCGAACATTAGTGGTTCGCTGACATTGAAAATACTCGGAATCAAACCAAATTTTGTTACCATGCGGTGATCCGGTCGTTTAGAAGCAATAAAGATTGCGATAACTAAACAGATGATTGTTCCACCGCCACCCATGTATACAAAAGCATCTAAAAATGGTTGTGTAACGATGTTTGGTAAAGCAGTCCCTGCATTCACTGCATCAATGTTTTGTTGTAAAGAAGTTAAAAGAACTGGTCCGGAAATCGCACCTAATACGAACGCGCCATGAATACCGAAGACCCATAAGAATCCCGCTAAGAATACATAAAGTAGAATTCCTGGTAACGTTTGGAACCCACCAACTAATGGAATTTGTAGTACTTTTACGATAATTTCTGGGATACTCATTGATACGAAACTGACTACAAGTACTTCAATAATTGCTAAAATACTTAGAACTAAGAATGATGGAATTAAAATGTTAAATGATTTTGCAATTGCCGGAGGAACACTTTCTGGCATAGAAATCTTTAATTTTTTACTTTTCGAGAATTTTGCAAGCATTGTAATACTAACTAAAGCAGCGATAATCGCAAGGAACATACCTGTTGAACTTGTCATTTCTTGAGTTAAAACGCCGCCCGCTTCAAAAGCTTTTCCATCAACAGACATTAAATGAGAAGATGCCGGTATTAAAACAACATAAGCAGCTACAGCGATAACCCCTTCCGTACGACCTTCCATTCCATATGATTTAGCTAAAAAGTTACCAATTAAGAATGCTGCTAAAATCGCCATAATACCAAGTGTCGCGTTATAGACTTGAATACCTACACCCAAATAATTTTCTACATTTGGAATAAATTTAAGCAGACCGTTTTCTGGTTGAAGCAACACATTATTTACAAGTAAGAAAAATGCTGCAATAATCGTAATCGGAATCATCGCTGCAAAGCCATCACGAATTGCCATGATATGCTTTTGCGATGAAATTTTTTGGGCAAAAATTGATAATCCTTCAATAAATCGGCTAGATAAACTTCTCTCTGAACTCATTTTTTTGTCCTCCTATGACTTTCCTGTTATTTTGTTTAAATCTGCTACAATTGACATCCATTTGCCGGCATTACCGACCCAAACTTCCTTATAAGTTGCATTATTAAACTCCGGCCAGTATGGTTCATCTTCATTTCTAAAGGTTTCCATTCCGACTGGTATTTCTCCTGTGATTTCGCCATTTAGTACACTGTATTGCTGTGCGTAGCGATAACCTTCACCGTGCATCATTGATTGTCCAAATGGGTTCATTCCAATTACCCACTGCAATTGACCTTCCGCAATATCTAAAAGCGCCTTATCTTTCAAAATTTTCCCAGCAATTGATGCGGCTTTTCCTGCCGAAAGTAAAATAGCGTTATTTCCTCTAAACGAGAACCAAATTGGGAATTTCCGCAAAGCTACCTCGTCGTTTATTTTGATACCTTGCTCGAATTGTAATTGGTATTCTTCTATCGCTCGTTCATCAATGAGTAAATGTTGTAAGTGGAAACTTGCTTCGTCTAAATACTCATCTTTTTTGTAAAGTCCTGCTGGAATGAGCGGGTATGGTTTAGTGAAACGTGTTACTTTTTTCAAATAATCGCCGTACATTTCGACCGCTTGTAGCCAAGTTTGTTTTTCAGCGTGACTCGGTTGCGTTTCAAGCGCCGCCTCTAGCGCCAGTAAATAAAGATGTTCGCGTGCTTGATGATTAAAATGTTGAATGACCTTGTGTGATTTATCGCGGTAGAAAAATCCTTTGTAAAGTTCGCTAGTTTCGCTGTCTCTAATTCCAGCTTTTTCTTGCGCTTCTAGCATCAAATCTAACCATTCGGCCGCTTTTTCTGCATATATTTCTTTGTTTGTTAGTTGATAAACCATCGAAGCCGCCCAAGAAGCAGTCGCATAATATAGACTTTCTGAGGTTTGATACGTATGCTCCCAGAAAATCGGCTTTTGACTTGTTCCGTGTTTTTCCAGTTCCTTTATCGCAAAAAGCAAATCCTCTTCCGCGATTCTCAGCAAATGATTCTGCATAGTAGCATTATCCGCAATTTGGCTGCCAATATACGCTTCAATCCCGGCACAATAAAAGTTCTCATAAGCTTGGTTATGAACGCGCGCAATTGCATCATCCATCCCACCAACAAGCCCATCCGTCCATCTCGTCATACCTGCGCTAGTCGCCCTAAAACCATCTCCGAAGCGCGTTTTCAAAATGAAATCTAGGCCCCACTCGCCTTCTTCTAAAAGGCGCATCCGCAACGTTTCCTCTTTTTCAGGTAAACTCGCAGCCATTTCATATAAAGCCATCGTTACTTCTGCTGTTTGAATAAGCTGCTGCGAAACATCGCCCGCATCATGCCATCCACCATTAAATGACAACTGTTTCCCATCATGTTCAGCGATAATATCTGCGTGACAAGTCGTATGTTTCCCAAAAACCGGGCAACCGCAACGTTCGCAGAAAATAAAGTTAAGCGATTTCCAGATAGAAGATTCCCAGATCACTTCGGAAGTCCCAATTTGGAAAATTTCCGTTTGCATATCCGCAAATTTTAAATAGTATTCACCCACAGTTTGTAAATCAGAAAAATCAAGAATAACGAAATTGCCAGTTTCTGTTGCATTTTGGTAACTTTTTCCAGTGAAAACAACTTTGTCTGTTTCTTTGTCGTGAATTGTAAATGTAGTCGCAGCATGCTTGTTCGCACAAAACGCCACTTTTGGCATGTCTTTGGAGTAACCGTTATGAGAATAGATTAGCGTGTTATTTTGCGGAAGCCAGCCCTTGGAAATCTCCGGCTCACTGATTTGTTCTAATTTAATTTCATTAATAAATAATTCCATCGTTCCAGCAGTCAGTCGCTCTGGGCCATTCAAGTAATAGCTAAAACTCATTTCAGTCATTCGGTCGCGCGGTAAACCTTCAATTTCAAAAATGACATCATTCCATTCATGGTTGATTAAATTCACACCATGAACACCTTCTCGCCCATATATATCAGGCACTTTCACGGTTCCGTCGTTTTTAAAACTAATCATTAAATAGGGGTTTGTCACTCCAGGAAAATCAGGGAAAACTTGGATTCGCACACGATTAAAGCCGCTCCAGTCCTCATTTCCAATCGACGCCGATATGGTAACGTTACCAAAATTAGTATAATCACCGTCATCCGGAGCACCAGCGGGCCAATGTGGCATAACCACAGGCGAAGAAAGCTTAATTTCATCTTGGCCAGAAATAGTAAAATCTCCTGCTCCTTGATGTGTAAACTCTAAAGAAACATGCTGTTTAGAGCTAAATAATGTTCTACTTGATAAAACTTGTTTCTTTTTCGCTAAAGTTTCTAATGCGTGCTCGGTTTCAATAGGGAGTGGTCGATGAATAATACCAGTTTGCGCAATTTGTCGTTTCATACTTGGCTTCATTCTTTTCCTCCTTCATTTCCTAGTCTCATTCCAATAACGGCTGCGCCAATTAAACCAACTTTATCCTTCTCAAGCTTAGAGCGGACAACGCCTTTTGTAACAAAACGAATTGTATTGCTTTGAAGATTATCTTGTATCTTTTGGAAAAAATGCTCATTTCTCGTCACGCCTCCGCCAAGAATTACGCATTCAGGATCGGTTGTACGAACTAAATTCATAATCAAATTTGCTAGCTGAAACGTTGCATTATCAATAATTTTCTCTGCAAGCTCATCTTTTTGCTCCGCTGCATGAAGAACCATTTTTCCAGTTAGTTCTGTTTGAGTTTCAGCAAGTATGGATGTCGGATAGCTATTCAAATGTCTCAGCGCCTCTTCTTTAATCCCAAGACCGGAAGCAAGTCGTTCCACACAACCACGTCTACCGCAACCACAGAGTACATCGCTATGAATATCCACTACTGCATGACCGACTTCACCAGCGTTAAAGTGCCCGCCTTGTGTAATTCGTCCATCCACCACAAACCCAGCAGCAAGACCAGTTCCAACATTTAAATAAATAAAATCGTTTGTTTCCCGTCCCCAACCAAATTGCTTTTCGGCCATTGTTGCACAAACAACATCATTACCCAGACTTACAGGTAATCCTGTTTTTGCTTCTAAAATGCCTGCAAGCGGGGTTGGATTGCTTTTTCCAGGTTCAATCTCTAACCAAACACCTGACTTGTGATCCACACGACCAACTAGCCCCACACCAATACCCGTTTGTTTTGGTGCTATAAAACCAATATTTTGTGTGTAATCAGCTAATACCTTCAACAATGTTTCGGTAGCTTTGGTCTGATTCTCCGTATTACTTGGATAACTCTTGGAATTTAGCACCTCACCATCTTTCGTTACTTCGCCAATTAAAATTTTAGTGCCACCTAGATCAATTCCGATGACAGATTCTTGTATGTCCAACTATTCCACCTCATTTTTGGTAACGTTACCAAATTAAAACATTTGTTGATAGCGCTTTCTAACATAGAATAACCGGATATTTTTAATATGTCAACCCTTTTTATCATATTTTTGATAACGTTACCAAAATTTACTTGTTATTTACCCATAAATACGCTACACTTAAAATAGTTAAAAATGCTTACGAGGTGAACATTTCGAATGAAAAAAATAACTATACAAGAAATAGCTAAACTTAGTGGTGTCTCCGTTTCAACTGTTTCGCGGGTTCTTAATAACAGTCCTTCTGTTTCAGCTGCGAAACGCAAAAAAATCCAAGCAATCATTGATGAACATAATTACACACCTAGCGTGTTTGCTCGTGGGATGGTCAATAAGCAGACGAAGAATATAGGCGTTATTTTACCAGATATTTCTAATCCCTATTTCATTTCACTTATAACGCAAATTCAAAAATTCGCGCTAGATTATATGTTTTCGACGATTTTGTTCAATACAATGCTTGCGGAGCCAGATAATAAGAATAATCAACATCCCCTAACGGAAGAAGATTACTTGAAAATCATTTTAGAAAAGCAAGTGGATGGTTTACTTATTTTAGGTGGAGAAATCGATAAAGAAATCGTTCCAAAAGAGTATATAACTGCTCTAAATCAATTAAATAATGCAATTCCAGTAGTTGTTATCGGGTCAAAAATCCCTGAGCTCAACTGTTTATTTATTGAACGTAATTTAAAAAAAGGTGTAACAACCTTAGTTAGTCATCTAACTGCACTTGGGCATAAAAATATTGGTTTTATTGGCGGAGAAGCTGGTGTAAAAATTACCACCTACCGACTAGAATCTTTTAAAGAAGCAATGACTAGCTATCAACATCCGGTAAATGACGACTGGGTAGTTCTATCTGATTATTATACGGCTGATGGTTACGCGGCGATGACTCACCTTTTAGAAAATAGCACTACTTTGCCGACAGCGCTTGTAGCTATCAATGATAATGTCGCTATCGGGGCAATTCGGGCGATTAACGATGCCAAACTCTCTTGCCCTGAAGACATCGCTATTGTCAGCTGTGATCAATTTATGAATGGCGATTACCAAACTCCGCGTTTAACTTCCATGGATCAACACAATGAATATCTTGGTAAAATGGCTATTTTACAACTAATTAGCGCCATTAACGGTCAAGTCGAGCCAATGATTATCAACCATAATCCAGAACTAATTATCCGCGAATCTTGCGGCTCTAAGCTATAACGAAAGGAAGGTCCACTTGGAAAAATACTTAATTTGTTCTGATTTAGATGGAACATTACTGCTAAAAAATCAAACTATCTCACCAAAAACACTAAATTTATTGCAACAACTAATAGAAGAAGGTCACCATTTTGCCGTTTCCACTGGTCGAATGTACAATTCCGCAACAGACTTCGCCAAACTTGTTCATCCAAAAGCAGATGTCATTGCCTCAAACGGCGGTGTGGTCGCAGTATCCGGCGAAATCATTCAACAAGAAAAAATGAAACAATCTGCGTTACTCGAGACATTTTTATTATGCCAAAATCATGATTTACCAGTATTTTTCTTTTCAACAGATACAGTTTTCTACACTAAAAATCCACCATATTATTTTACGGATGAAGAAGATAAAGGCCGAGTAAACGCCACAAAACTCGTAGCGATTAAATCAAGAGAAATTTTCCTTGAGCATGCGGACCAGTTCATTAATGGTATCGTAATCGAGGAAGAAGATTTCGACAAACTCGCAGTCCTTCGCAGTGATCTAGAAAAACTCTCCGATGTTTCTATCCTTTCTTCCCATGCCAATAATATTGAAATCTTACCAAAAGATATGGATAAAAAATATGCCGTGAAAAATCTCGCGGCACATTTAAATATCAAGCCAGAAAATGTGATTACTTTTGGTGATGGTGAAAATGATATTGGGATGCTTGAAGTAGCTGGTGCAGGGGTTGCGATGGAAAATGCGAGTGAACTAGTGAAAAAAAGTGCTGATTTTGTTACTACTGCAAATGATGCCGATGGAATTTACTACTTTTTGAAAAAACATCTTAATCGTTAATAAAAAAGCTGCCCACGTGGACAGCTTTTTTTCATTTATTCTTCTACTGAAGCAGCTTCTTCATAGTTAATTAGTGCAATTAGTCCGCCAACAGCAAGTAATACGATTGGTAGTAAGAACATAATCGAAATCGACATTGTACAGCCAATTGCAGCTGCAACCATCATCGCCCCACCAAGACGCGGCTTATGCGAAACAATAAACGATCCTGCAAGCCCCACTCCTGAAAGTACAAGTGAACCAATCGTTAACATATAGAAGAAAAATGACTCCTCTTCTAATGCCTGTGAAATATCAGGAATAACTAGAACCATCAAACTAAATCCAATACCCAGTGCCGCCCCTAAAAAGCCAAGTAATCCTTCAACTTTCATGATAAAAACTCCTTTTTTATACGCATTTTCTTTCATGTTATCATTTTAACAAAAAATTGAATAGTTATCAGCTTGAAAGATTAAAAAAAGACCGACAATCAAGTCGGTCCAAAAAAGGGAGTTTAGGATTTTAAGGAAGTTTACAATTAGCAAAAAGGGAGTAAAACTAATTGTATTCCTTGCTTACAAGTTCTATATTAAAGGTTAATTATGAACATTTCGCAATAAAATTATTAAAAATTTGTTAATGTTTCACGTGAAACATTAACTTTTGCACCAATTAAGCATGGTTTTGCATCTACACTATGCCCTATTTCGCTTGTTCGGAAAATCGGCAACTTATACTTCCGACCAATTTGTTGATATAAGCGACCAATTCTTTCATATTCACCGTTTTCCTCCGCTTCGGAATGTTGTCCCACAATAACGCCTAAACATTTAGAAAACGCTCCTAATTGCTCTAATTGAGCCACATATGAGGCAAGCTTCGCCTCTTTCCCACCGAGACTTTCTAACAAAATTATTTTATTAGTGAAATCAGGCATAAAATTTGTTCCTGCTAACTTTAAAAAGCAACGAATGTTTCCTCCAATAACTTCGCCACCACGCCACACAAACTCATTAAGCTGCTCTCCGCTAATTAATACACGATTTTCAAAAAATGTTTTTCTAAAATGACTCTGCTGTAACTCACTATCTTTACCGACTAAATGAAGTAATTGATAATTATAACCCATTTGTTCTGTTTTCGTATAAATAGCATTCAAAATCACCGTTAGATCACTATAGCCAACAAACGGTTTTTGCGCATTTCGGATAATATCAAAATCAAGATAAGGCAATACTTGATTGGCTGCATCTCCACCAGAAATATCAAAAATCATTTGCACATCTGAACGCTGGTATAATTTCATCAGTTCTATCGCACGAGCTTGCGGAGTACCACTAAATGGCGATTCAGCTTTTTGAAAAATAGTTTCAGCAAAAACTACTTGCAAGCTAAATTCTGTTTTTAGCACTTGCTCAAGCAGTGCAATTCTGTTCTCATCTTCTTTTTTCCGACCATCAGAACAACAAATAATTCCCACTGTATCGCCTTTTACTAGCATAGGTGCTTCACCGTCCGTTTTTTCTCAGTATAACATAAAAACAGCTTGAGCAAGTTACTGCCCAAGCTGTTTATTTAAAAGTCTTAGATTACTAGTGTGATTAAACGTTCTTCTAGTTTTGCTTCTTTTGCATCTGTAATCATTACGTCTAAATATTGATTGGAGTTTGTTACTACTACTGGAGTTGTAACGTCATATCCAGCTGCTTTAATGCCTTCAATATCAAATTCAGTTAGTAATTGACCTTTTTCGATTACGTCGCCTTGCTTAACGTGTGCTGTGAAGAATTTACCTTCAAGTTGAACAGTGTCCATACCGATGTGGATTAAAACTTCTGCACCATCTTTTGTTGTAATACCGATTGCATGACCAGTTGGGAAGATAGTTGTTACTGTTCCGGCTGCTGGAGCTACAACGCGTCCGACAGTAGGGATAATTGCAACACCTTTTCCAAGTGCACCGGATGAAAATGCTTCGTCTTTTACATCTGCTAAAGTTACGATTTCGCCAACTACTGGAGCTGGAATTGTTTCACGTTCGATTAAAGTTTCGCCTTCTACTGTGTTAGATTGTTCTACTACTACATCAGCTGGATCTTTGAAACCTACTACATAAGTTAAGATGAAACCAAGGATGAAGCTGATAACGATTGCGATAACTACCCACCAGAATTCGCCTGAAATACCGCTACCTGGTTTGAAGAAGTTAGGAAGACCGAAGATTCCAAGTCCACCCATGATATATGTTTGAGATCCTGCAAAACCAATGATTCCGCCACCAATACCACCAGCGATACAGCTCATGATAAATGGTTTTTTCAGAGGTAAAGTAACACCGTAAATCGCTGGTTCAGTTACACCAAAGATACCGGAAATAAATGCTGGGATACTAAGAGATTTGATTTTTTTGTTTCTAGATTTAAAGAATACTGCCAATACTGCACCGATTTGAGCAAAAGATGCACCAAATGTCATTGCTAAAATTGGATCATGTCCAAGAACAGTTAAATTGTTGATTGCCACTGGTACAAGACCCCAGTGAAGTCCAAAGATAACAAATACTTGCCAGAAACCACCTAAAATTAGACCTGCGATAATTGGACTTAAGTTATAAACCCAAATTGTTCCTGCTCCTAATAATTGACCAGCCCATGTAGCAATTGGGCCAATTACGATGAAAGTGATTGGAACTACGATTAATAATGTACAGAATGGAACTACGAAAGTTTTAATTACATCTGGAATGATTTTCTTGAAGCCTTTTTCTACTTTGGAACCAAAATATGTTGCTACGATAATCGGAATAACAGAAGATGCATAAGACATCAAGATAACTGGAATTCCTAAAAATGTTACGTGAATTGGAGATTCAAAAATTGTTCCTGCGAAAAGTGTATAAAGTGGGTCACCTGCTGTAATACCTGCAAGTGTTGGATAAACTAAGGCACCACCTATAGCCATCCCGATAAATATGTTTCCGCCGAATTTTTTCATTGCTGTGTAACCTAGGAAGATTGGGAAGAAGTAGAATAAACAATCCCCAATTGCATAAAGTAATTGGTACGTACCTGAAGTAACTGTAATCCAACCAAATGCTACAAACATTGCCGTGAAACCTTTAATCATACCTGTTGCGGCTAATACACCTAGAACTGGTGTAAATACGCCAGAAATCATATCGATGAAGCGGTTGAAGATATTACCTGTTGCTGGTGCACTACTTCCTTCGTCACCTTCAGCTGAAATCCCGCCAACTTCTAATACTGCTTTAAATACGTCTGGTACGTGGTTACCGATAACTACTTGGTATTGACCACCACTTTTAATGACAGAGATTACGCCATCAAGTTTTTCAATTTCTTTCGTGTTCGCAATATTCTCATCTTTCAGTTTAAACCGAAGTCTGGTAATACAATGGAAAACACTGTTGATATTTTCTTTACCGCCGACATTTTTCAAGATGTCTTTTGCTAATTGTTCATATTTCATTTTGACGACTTCCTTCCTCTTTTTGGTTTTTTGGGCAAAAAGAAAAACCTAAGCTCATTCGAGGACTCCACGCATACACGTGTCCTACAAATCAGCTTAGGTTTTGCCCAATGAATTGGTAACAATCCTTTGTGATGAGATAAATATATCATATAAAGAAAACGGTTGCAAGCATTTTTTTAAAATAAATTTATTTGGGGAGTTTTAGCGCTCCCCAAACAAGTCAGTGCCATGTATTTCAGCTGCTCCAGTTTCTTTTATAATCCATTCTAAATTGTGCGATTTAATTCCTCCACCTGGTAAAATAATGATTCGACCCGCTGCGTAATCAATATATTTTCGCCATTGAACAAAAGTTTCTTCGGGAAGTTTAGCGCCGTCACCACCATGCGTGAGAATTCTTGTAACGCCTTGCTCAACTAACCAGTCTATTGCCGATAATTTTTCTGTTTCTACTAACTCATCAAACGCCATATGAAAAGTCACTTCCAGACCTGCTGCAGCTTTCAATAATTCATTTATGGCTGGTTTATCTAGCAATCCAGAATCCGTAATACAGCCAAAAACCACGCCATCAACCGCTATTTTCTTGTACATCAAAATGTCATCAATCATAACCGAAATTTCTTCTTTTGTATAAACAAAATTGCCTTTTCGGGGACGGACCATTGCCATTACACTTACATTTTGTTCATGACAAATTTTCACAACATGTTTCGCAACCCCATAACTAACAGAAGTTCCGCCCTCCGCTAGATTATCACAAAGCTCAACTCGATTAGCTCCAGCTTCAATAACGTTCACCAAATTAGTAGTATTTTCAATACAGACTTCTTTTAAAATCATCATTTTGCCTCCAAAAAAGCGCGAAAATAACGTTCATTTTCGCGCCCATTTTTATTATAAGTGGAAAATACGATCAGCGAATTTGTCTTCAATCGCAAAATTGTATTCGTAGCCACCATCAATATTTGCACTACGATAAACTGGTGGTGTATAGCCTTTTTCAAGCATAAGTTCTACTGCTTCATAGATTGTTTGTTGGAGAAGCAGAACGGCTGAGAATGAAGAGGTTCCACAAACTTTTCCTTCTAATCCCTCTAATTCAAGTGCCGCATCCCCTTGGACTGAACGATTATCTAAAATAACATCCGCAAACTCGTACAACAATTTTCCAGAAGAGTGTCTCGAAGCTGCTGTTTGCGAGGCATCGAGTGCTGTTACAACAATTAATTTACAGCCCTGTGATTTAATCCATTCTGCAAGCTCAATTCCCATTGGATTACGACCTGAATTAGATATAAGGAAGAATATATCATTCGGTTTAGCTTGTAATCTATGAGTAAGCAAGGAACCAACGCCCTCAATAGATTCATAATAACCGCCAGCAGGGTCCATAATAACTTTCGAGGGAATAAGTCCTCCTGCTCTCCCACATACTTCAATAGCTGCCGCATATGAGTGCCCACTACCAAATGCTTGAATAATTCCGTCGTTCATAATGCTGTCTGCCACCAGTTTTGCTGCTTGATGAATACTTTCCGCCTGTGTTTTTTCTAGTTCCTCCGTTAATTCACGCGCTTTGTCAAAAAATGTTAAACCCATTTTGTCTATTCCTCCAATTTTTATATTTTAACCTAGAATTTTTAGGTTGAATAAAATAATCGCAATAACCATTACTAATAAAATAGCCTTCGTAGATGTCATTTTTTTGTGGCCTAAAAGTGCATAGATTAGTGCCACAAGTAAGACTGGAACGAGTGATGGCATGATTTGATCTAGCATGTCTTGCATTTTGAGCTCTACTTTTCCTGATTTATAAACGAATGGGACAGTTGCTTTAATTACGGTTGGTATTAATGCCCCGACGACCGTGACCCCGAGCAAAATAGCTGCATCGGTTAACGCGTTAAGTCTATCCGCGAATTCCGTCACTAGTTTCGCACCTTGCTTATATCCTAGAGGAAGTAAAGTAAATCTAGCTCCCACAACCAAAATATTTACTAATACCCAGATAACTACACCTGTCACATTACCTTGAAGTCCCATATATGCGGCAATTGATCCAAAAATCGTCGGTAAAATAACCCCGAAAATCGTATCACCAACACCAGCAAACGGTCCCATTAATCCAGTCTTCAAACCAGTTACGACTTCTTTTGATGCTTTCTTTTCTCGCTCTTCAATCGCCATATCCATTCCTAAAATCAAACCACCGACCATAGGATTTGTATTAAAGAATTGGTTATGCATATTCATCATATCTTTTAAATCATCATCAGTTTTATAAAGCTTCCGAAGCGTTGGCAAAATACTATAAAGATAACCAGTCGACATCATTCGCTCATAGTTCCAACAGATTTGGCTGGCAAACAACCAACGAAAGTTTGCTGCTATTAAATCGCGTCTCTTGAGGACTTTCTCAAAATCCTGCTCAGTCTTCGTATTCGCCATCTTCATTCTCCTCCCCAACTAGCGCTGCACCATTTGCTCCTGCAGCTACTGGATTTTTGAAATTTTGTTTGAAGTAGATGATTGCTAATGCTACACCAATTAGCGCTACGCCTAGCATTGGTACTTTTAGATAAGCTGCTGCTACAAATCCGATAATTAAATAAGCGACGAATTTGTTTGTTGGCAAGTAACGAAGGAGAATCGCAATACCAACTACTGGAAGAATTCCACCAGCTACACGTAGTCCACCCATTAGCCATTCTGGAATTTCGTTAAGAATAAAATCAACCACGCTTTGTCCGAAAGTCAACATGATAAATACTGGAACCGCGCGCGATAAAGCCCATGGTAATGCGCCGTACCAAATATTCCTTTTAACTGCTGAGATGTTTCCTGAAGCGATGTTAGAATCAATGCGGTGCAAGAAAAACGTATTAGTAAATCTTGCTAAAATATCTAATTGAACCATTAAAAGCCCCACTGGAATTGCAAGGCCAATCGCAAATTCCGCATCCTGACCTGATAAAACGGCAAATACTGTTCCGACGATTGCTCCCGTTGTAAAGTCAGGAATCGACGCACCGCCGTATGTACCAACACCTAGAACCATCAGCTGTAACGTTGCCCCAATTGCAAGTCCGAGCACCATATCACCCATAATGATTCCAGCAAGCGTTCCTGTTATTACAGGGAAATTAAGTCCTATTACTAAAGTTAAAGCATCAAGAATGGTACAAGCTGCAAGTATAACTAACAATATAATCTGCCAAATTGCTAAATCCATTGTAGTTCTCCCTTCTTATAACTTATTTTTTTAATAAATTTGCAAATTCAACTGCATCTTCACTCGGAACCATTTGAGCAGTGATTTTAATGCCTTTTTGAGCCAAATAATCAAAATCTTCCAAATTTTCATCTGTCACGCTAACTGATTTTTTTATTTGGCGACTCCCTGCTTTAGTCGACATATTTCCAACATTGATTTGGGGAAGTTCTACGCCCGCATCCACTAAACCGCGAAGAGCATGAGGTGATTTTACGATTAAGAAAACTTGCTGCCCTGCGTATTTATCATTATTGATATTATTTGCTGCACCTTTTACTGTCAGAATGCTTAGTTTGACACCAGCAGGTACTGCGGTTTTTAAGGCAACTTTTTCCATTTCATTTTTTACAACTGCATCATCAACAATCATGATTCGCGTTGCTTTTATAGTATTGGTCCACATTGTTGCTACTTGTCCGTGAATTAGTCTTTCATCTACGCGTACGTGTTTAATTCCGTTGCTTCCCATCAGTCCTCTTCCTCCCCATCATCACTTACTATCGTATGACTCGCTTTTTGCTCTACAAATTGAATATTATCTTTTGCTCCAAGCATCGCCTCCTCTAAACTTTCTCCAAGGCTAAGTGGAATGATTAATCCTAGCGACAAACCTGATACAACTTTAACTTCTGGATGTTTTGTACTAAACATTTGAGCCGCATTACACGGAGTTCCACCAACAATATCCACAATGATAGCGGTTTCATTTACAGGTGAATAAACTGCCATGTAGGCATCTAATACATCCGTCACCCCCATTTCTTCAGTAAAAGTAATTGCTGAAATATTAGTTGTTTGGCCAGTAATCATTTGGCAGCTATCTTTTACTTCCTGCGCATACCGACCATGTGCTGCGATAATATAATCCAAGTAATTAACTCCCTTCTATTGTTTTTTCTTTTCAATTTCAATAGAGTAAAAATTATGCCGTAAATAGCTTTCAATATATTCATAGGGTTGCCCCTCAGGCACATAAGTTATTCTTTCAATATGGTAAAGTGGCAATTCAGTATCAATTTCGAGTAATTTGAAATTATTTTTATCTTTTACTGGAAATTCAACTTCAATTCTCTCTTTCATCGCTTCGTGCAGAATATTAATGCCATAAAGCTCTTTAATCACTTCAGATAAAGAATTAAACTTTTCAAAATTTGTTAAATCGACATTGATCAAATTGGATTTTGCCATATAGTTGTTTTGAACAGTCCAAGGTAAATCATCAATAAGGCGGATTCGTTGAAAATGAACAATCATATTTTCAGGTGGAATCTGCAATTTTTTAGCAATTCGCGCATCCTGAATTTCATTTATTGCAACTACTTTTGTATGTTCGTTAGTAATTTTTGTTTTGCGATTGAATCTTCCGTTCGGCACTGTCGTATATTCATTAAAAATAACTTCTTCGTTGATAATAGACTTACTTACGTATGTGCCTTTTCCTTGATAACGAGCTAAAATCCCAGCTCGTACTAATTCGTGTAAGGCGCGAACAACCGTAGTATTACTAACATTATACTTCTTTTTCAGTTCATCTTCTGAATAAATTTTTTCCCCTGGCTTAAAAGTTCCATCACTAATTAATCGCTTGATATCATTGATAATAATAGCGTATTTTGGTTCCGCCATAACAAGTTCCCCCTAAAGCATCCCGCGCGTTAACACGTTAAGTTTTAGGTTAATGGTACCATGATAATTTTTTGATTGCAAACTTGAATTAGCTTGCAATCACTGAACTTTTTAACAATAACCGGTTAACACGTTAAGTTCATTTTTATAGTATCACGGCCACTTCATTTATGCAAGCGTTTTCTTTTTATTTTTCCAAAATAGGGTATACATAAGTAATCTGTATCAAAGGGGGATATAATGGGGACTTTTTTTAGTAAATGGGGGAAGTGGATACTTGTCCTTGGATTAGTGTTCAGTGTTTTTAGTGTTTCTACAGCTGGTCAGGCGGCGGCAAAAGAGACTGTGATTAACAAGCAAATGGTAACAACTGCAAGCCTTAATGTTCGTTCAACTAATTCGACTTCTGGGAAAGTTATTGGCTGGCTTAAGAACAATACAAAGTTCAAAGCGATTGCAAAAACATCGAACAACTGGTATCGCTTTAGCTTTAAAGGGAAAAACGGCTACGTATCTGGGAAATATGTAAAAGCCGCAACTGCAACTCCGACTCCAAAACCTCCAACGCCAAAAATTGTGCAAATGAACGTGCCATTAATCGTTCAGCGTCCACAATTACCAACAGGTTGCGAGATTACAAACATTGCGATGATGCTGCGCTATGCTGGAAAAAATGTTGATAAAGTAAAACTTGCCAAAGAAATGAAGCGTCATAAATCCAATCCAAATTATGGTTTTGTCGGGAATCCATTTTCTAAGAGCGGTTGGACGATTTATCCACCGGCTTTAGTTAATCAAGTTAAAAAATATACTGGGAGCGCGAAGAATATGACTGGAACAAATTTAGCTGGTATTAAAAATCAGTTGAATAAAAAACGTCCAGTTGTAGCTTGGGTGAGTAAATTCCACGGTTTTTCCGTTCACGCAATCACCATTACCGGTTATGATAAAAATAATTTTTACTACAATGACAGCTGGTCTGGTCAAAAAAATGCACGAATTTCGCAAAGTTACTTTAATACATGTTGGAGCAAACAAGCAAAACGCGCGATTTCGTATTAAAATAAAACCCCCACTTTCGATGATGAAAGTGGGGGTTTTTGATATACTAGTCGATATCTTTACCATTTGTTTCAATTACTTTTTTGTACCAGTCGAATGATTTTTTCTTCGAGCGGTTTAATGTTCCGTTGCCTTTGTTGTCGCGGTCAACATAGATGAAGCCGTAGCGTTTTTTCATTTCGCCAGAGCCAGCGCTGACAAGATCGATGCAGCCCCACGGTGTATAGCCAAGAAGTTCTACTCCGTCCTCGATTGCTTCGCCCATTTCGCGAACATGTTCACGCATGTAGTCGATTCTGTAATCGTCAGTGATTGAGCCGTCTTCTTCCACAGTATCCACTGCACCTAAGCCATTTTCAACGATGAAAAGTGGTTTTTGGTAACGGTCGTAAATTGTATTCATAGTAATACGTAGACCTAGTGGATCAATTTGCCAGCCCCATTCGCTTGCTTTTAGGTATGGGTTTTTTAGTGTTGCGAAAACGTTGCCTTCTGTTTCTTTGTTTTTCTCTGGATCTGCGCTTGTTAGACGAGAAGAATAGTAGCTGAATGCCACATAATCAACTGTGTGATCGCGTAATGCGTCTAAGTCGCCATCTTCCATTTTGATGTTGATGTTATGTTCTTTGAAGAAACGTTTAGTGTAGCTTGGGTAGTATCCGCGTGCTTGAACATCAATGAAGAAGTAGCCTTCACGGTCCGCCTCGATAGACTTCCAGACATCTTTTGGATTACAAGTCATTGGATATGTGTTACCCGCTGCAAGCATACAACCGATTTGATTTTCAGGATTGATTTCATGACCAAGTTTAGTTGCAAGTGCTGATGCAACTAATTGATGATGAGCAGCTTGATATTTAACTTCCTCTGGATTATCCTCTTTAGTAACGTCTAAACCTCCACCAATGTATGGAAGATGAAGAATCATGTTAATTTCATTAAATGTCATCCAATATTTTACTTTATCTTTATAACGCGTGAAAATTGCTTCACAGAAATTCAAGTAAAAGTCGATGCATTTACGATTTTTCCAACCACCATATTTTTTGAAAACTTCTAGCGGAGTATCAAAATGGTTGATTGTAACAACTGGTTCGATACCATATTTGTGACATTCATCAAAAACTGCATCATAAAATGCTAAACCTTTTTCATTTGGTGTCGTTTCATCACCATTCGGGAAAATACGTGGCCAACTGATGGACATACGGAAACATTTGAATCCCATTTCAGCCATTAATTTAATGTCTTCTTTATAACGATGATAAAAATCAATTGATTCGTGACTTGGGTAAAAACCATAATCTGTAGCAAGCGCTTTCGATGGATTGAATAAAGCTTCCCAACGTCCGTCCTCTACTGTTGGAAGGATATCAACAAGTGAAAGTCCTTTACCGTCTTCAAGATAAGCTCCTTCACATTGGTTGGCAGCAACTGCTCCGCCCCATAAAAAGTCTTTAGGAAATTTTGATTCTGTCATTTTTGTATATCTCCTCTCACGAATATAATTTACTTTTCCACTATAGAATATGTAATGCATTACATAGCAAGCAATAATTTCAATTTTTTTAAATTCGTCTTCCATTTTATGATTTTAAAGTTCACAATTTAGCCATTAAAATCCATAAAAAAGTCTATTTTCGATAAAAACCTTTTTCTCCATACTGATAGAATTAGATAACTTTTTAATTTAGGAGGAGAAAAAATGAAATCAAGAAAAAAAGGGATTATCTTAGTACTGTCCGTTATTCTAATCTTTTCCATTGGTTTATTAGTGAACAACCTCATGACAAACAACAAAGATACTGCTAAGCCAAAAAAGAAAACCGTCGCTGCTGTTAAAAAGAAAAAAGAGACACCTCCAAAACCAAAAGAACCATTTAACATTGATTTTACAGGTGATATTATGTTTGATTGGGATTTACGCCCCGTTTTAGCAGAGAAGGGAATGGATTATCCTTTTAATAATGTTCGCGAGGAACTGAAATCGAGCGACTATACATTTGTTGATTTAGAAACAGCTATTACAACTCGAACAAAAAAAGTCCCCTACCAAGAATTTTGGATTAAAAGTGATCCTAGTTCTTTAACAGCTCTTAAAAATGCAGGGGTTGATATGGTTAATATTAGTAATAACCACATTTTAGACTATTACGAAGATGGATTACTCGACACAACGGCTGCTTTACGCGCCAATAACCTAGCCTATGTTGGCGCCGGTAAAAATGAAGATGAAGCCTATCAACTTAAAGTTGCTGACATCAAAGGAAACAAAGTTGGTTTCATGTCGTTTTGCCACTTTTTCCCGAATACGGGTTGGATTGCCGACGAAGATACTCCAGGGGTTACTAATGGTTATGATTTAAACCTTGTCGAAGAAAAAATCAAAGAAGAACGCGCAAAAAATAAAGATATTGATTATATGGTCGTCTATTTTCACTGGGGAGTTGAAAAGACGAATACACCTGTAGATTATCAAACCCAATACGTTAAAAAACTCGTGGATGATAATTTAGTGGATGCGATTGTTGCTAGCCATCCACACTGGCTCCAAGGTTTTGAAGTATACAAAGATGTTCCAATTGCTTATTCATTAGGTAATTTCTTATTCCCTGACTATGTTTCAGGTCATTCGGCAGAAACAGGTATTTATAAACTGAATTTTGATCAAGGTAAAGTAACTGCCCATTTTGATCCTGGTATTATTTCAGGCAATCAAATTAATATGCTTGAAGGTTCTTCCAAGACAGCACAATTAAATTACCTGCAATCCATTTCTCCAAATGCAACCATTAATAGTAATGGTGATATTTCCGCAAAATAAAAAAAGCTGATGCTAGTTCGGTGTATACCGTTCCATGCATCAGCTTATTTTTTATAACAAATGATTCATATGGCCAATTTCCATTACCCAATAAGAACCAATAACTACGACAATCGCAATAAATGCTGCGAATAAAATATTACCGATTTGGATTTTACCATCGCGGCCTTCTGTCATATGCATGAACATCAGAAGCTGTAGGGCTGCCTGAATGAACGCAAAGATGAAAATAATAACTACCTTAACATTTGTTGTAAGCGTTGAATAAAGAGCTACCCAGACTGCTAGAAGCGTCAAAACAACCGATAGCGCAAAGCCAACAATATGTTTCCAAGGAATGCCACCTTCTGCATGTGCTGCATTTGATTTATTATTTTGTGTCATATTAGTTCACCATCCCTAGCAAATAGACACCGGTGAAAATGAAAATCCACACAACATCCAAGAAATGCCAGTATAAACTGGAAATAAATACTTTTGATGCTGTTTTTGGCGTCAAACCATGCATTTTAATTTGAATCAGAATAAAACTAATCCAGAAAATCCCGACCGTTACGTGAAGTCCATGTGTTCCTAGTAGAACGAAGAATGCCGACCAGTAAGAACCAACTTGCATCGTAACTCCTTCTGTCACATAGTGTGCAAATTCATAAAGCTCAAAGCCAACAAATCCCGCACCAAGAATTAATGTGATAATCGAGTAAATCGTCAACATTTTCACATTGCCTTTACGCATTTCACCAATTGCTAGACCACACGTAAAACTACTTGTTAAAAGTAAAAATGTCATTATTAGCACTAGCCAAAGTTCGAACATTTCTGCTGGCGGATGCCCCGCATTCGAGCCAGCCTTCCTCATAACAAAGTAAGTCGCAAAAAGCGTTGCAAACAATGCAATTTCGGCGCCAAGGAAAATCCAGAATCCAAGAATATTTAATCGACCTTGTTCTGATCTATATTCAATTGGCAGATTTTTATTTGTTTCTACAGATTCCATGGGTTTCCCTCCTTCACACCAGTCGCAAGTTCGCGCGCATTATGTTCTTCTGTTGCTTTAATTTCTTCCACTTCAACGTGGTAACCATCGTTATTTTGGAATGAACGATAAATCATACATCCTAAAATACCAACTAGACCAATAATTCCCATCCAGTACCAGTAGAAGACTAGTCCGAAACCTGCAATGAAGAAGAAGACAGACATTACAAACCCAACCATGGTATTACTTGGCATATGGATTGGTTTATAATTTTTATCATTTACATATGGATCGCCTTTTTGTTTTCTATTCCAGAAATCATCCAAGTCATTCCATTCTGGTAAAACAGCAAAGTTATATTTTGGAGGAACTGCAGAACTTGTAGCCCATTCAAGCGTACGAGCATCCCACGGGTCACCAGTAACTTCACGTTTAGAGTTTTTGTAGCTGTAGTAGATGTTGTAGCAAAGAACTAAGAATGCCACACCCATCAAGAATCCGCCAACTGTAGAGATAAAGTTAAGCGTTGTCCAGCCATCACCTTGTACGTAAGTGTAAATACGACGCGGCATACCATCTAGTCCTAGGAAATATTGCGGGAAGAAACAAACGTTAAATCCAACAACGAAAATCCAGAAGAACCATTTACCAATTTTTTCATTTAGTCTGTAACCGACCATTTTTGGATACCAGTATGTAAGCCCGGCAAAGCAGGAGAACACGGTTCCAGCAATTAATACGTAGTGGAAATGGGATACTAAGAAGTACGTATTGTGATATTGATAATCGGCCGCAGCCATCGCAAGCATAACCCCAGTTACCCCACCAACAACAAAGTTAGGGATAAAGGCAAGCGACCAAAGCATTGGCGTTGTAAAGGTTATTCGCCCTTTGTACATCGTAAAGAGCCAGTTGAATATCTTAATCCCGGTCGGTATCGCAATCATCATCGTTGTAATGGAGAAGAAGGAGTTAACAAGCGCCCCTGATCCCATTGTAAAGAAGTGATGGACCCAAACTAGGAAACTTAGTAAAGAAATAACTGCCATCGCGGCAACCATCGCCGGATAACCGAATAATTTTTTCCTCGAGAAAGTAGAAATAATCTCTGAGAAAATACCGAAAGCTGGCAAAATAACAATATATACTTCCGGATGCCCCCAAACCCAGAACAAGTTGGCCCACATCATTGGGAGCCCACCATTCGTGAGTGTGAAGAATGCTGTCCCAAACAGTCGGTCAAATGACATCAAAGCAAGTGCCACTGTTAAAACTGGGAAAGCGAAAATAATGATCAAACTTGTAATTAATGAAGACCAAGTAAACATTGGCATTTTCATTAACGTCATACCTTTTGTACGCATTCTTAAAATCGTAACGAAAAAGTTAATCCCCGTCATCAGCGTACCAATACCAGCGATTTGAACACCTAAAAGATAGAAGTTAATTCCATATCCCGCGCTAAAATCTGTCGCAAGTGGCGCATAGTTTGTCCAACCAGCGTCTGGCGAACCACCAATTACGAATGATAAGTTAAATAGCATCGCTCCCATAAAGAACGTCCAAAAACTCAAGTTGTTTAAAAATGGAAATGCTACATCACGCGCACCAATTTGAAGTGGCACGGCAATGTTCATCAGTCCGATGATAAACGGCATCGCCATAAATAAAATCATAATGGTTCCGTGAGTAGAAAATACTTCATTGTAATGCTGTGCGTCTAAAAATTTCATATCCGGTAAAGCGAGCTGGGTACGCATCATTAGCGCATCCACACCACCACGGAAAAACATTAAGACAGCAGCAAGCAAGTACATAATACCAATTTTTTTATGATCAACGGAAGAAATCCACTCTTTCATGAGCCACTTCCATTTTTTTGTATAAGTTAGTAACGCAACAACACCAATACTTACAAGTACGATAGAAATCTGCGCGCCTAAAATCATTGGATCGCCAGTTACGATAAACTCATTCCATTTCATGCCTTATGTCCCCCCTTTTTACTTCCCTGCGTCATCCGATTCTTTTTTATTGAATTCATTTGTTTGGATGTCTTCTTCCATTTTCTTCATTTCATCTTCGCGGTGTTTATCCTCGTGGTAACCTTCGCCGTTTTTAATAATTTGTGGCTTCATATCATGACGCTCAAATTGCGGATTAGTTACTGTCACAGGACGAACCGGAAGCATTGGTTCATCAGAAATGGTTGATTTTGTGTTTGGATTATGCGGATTTGTCATCTCATAACCAAAACGTTTGTAGGCATAGAAAACATACTCTGGATCAGCTGCTACATCAACAAATGCTAAATGCGTACCAGAATAAGTCTTTTTCTTAGAGCTTCCAGGAATTAAAAGACGATCATATATGTCTTGTGTAATAACTGGCGAGCTTGCTTTTGTTTCTTTCGCCCATTTTTTGAAATCTTTTTCAGATTGAGCTACTACATCAAAGCGTTGATCCGCAAAACCTTCGCCGTTGAAGTTTGCGTTACGACCTTTGTATGTACCAACTTCATCTGCTTGTAAATATAAATTCATCGTCATGCCAGACATCGCATATTTTTGCCCACCTAATTGCGGAACCCAAAAGCTTGTCATCGTATCTGCGGAAGTTAATTTGAATAATACAGGACGGTCGGTTGGAATGTTTACGTAGTTCACCGTTTCAATCGACTCATCTGGATAACTAAAAATCCATTTCCAATCTGCACTTGTTGCGTAAATAATAATTGGATCTTTATGCGAAGTCACTTTTGGTGCTTCTTCCCCTGCATAAATTGTTTTTACCGTCGGAATAGCTAGAGCAATAACGATAGCAACTGGAATCAATGTCCAAAAAATTTCTAGTTTTTTACTACCGTGCATATCTGGCTCGTAGTTTGAAATGTCTTTCCGTTCGCGGTATTTAACCAACATAATCGTAAACAATACAAAAATCGTCAAAACAATAACCAGCATAAATATAATCGAATAAATAATTAAGTCCGACTGACCTTTAGCAACTGGTCCTTTTGGATTAAGTACCGTCAAGTCACCACAACCGCTTATAAGGCCGGTAACCCCAAGTAGTGCCGTAAGCAGCAAAGATTTAAGTACCTTTGACACCCGAATCCCCTCTTTTCCTTTTGATGTTTTCTAATGTGTATTTTTGCGCAAAAATACCATTACCGGAGTGCTGAAAGAAGCTTGTTAGAACTCCTATGTAACTGAAAAAATGCTTTTACTATTTAGTTCTTTTAAAAAAACTCACAAACTTTTTTAAAATTGTTCCGCATTTTTAAAATCACTATGTTCATACTCTAATTCATTATATCTGATTTGATATCTTAGTTCAAAAACCTGATATATTAAATATTTCACAAACTTTCATTCTGTTCACTATTCCCTAGATTGTGAAATTCGAAACAAAAAAAGTAGCAAACTATTTATCTTAGTTTACTACTTAAAATTTATTCAGTAATTTGAACTCTCCCCGTATGGAAAGGTAAATGCTTAATACCAAGTTTTTCCCACTCATTCACTAGTTTTTCGGCTAGTTCCTTTGTTTTAGAGAATGCTATTCCACAGTCTCCGCCGCCAGAGCCAGATGATTTTCCTGCGCCGCCCATGTTTTCAGCTGAGTCCGCGAGTTCTTTTAGCAAGCTTGTTTCAATATTTACGCCAGCTTTTGTTCCAAGTTCTTGAAGAATGCGACGATTTTCTTTAATAGCTGAATAGAGCAATTCCTCGTCTTTCGTATGGAAAGCTTGAATTATTTGCTTCATAATCTCATTATTTCTAGTTAAAAAATGTTGGTAATTCTTGCTATCTTCTTGTTTAAAAGCATGAATTTGCGAAACTAGTTTTCCGGTACTTACAGGTGTGCCCGTCCAACCTACAGAAAAAGTCGGCACTGGTTCTTCTAATGTTTCGATTTGAAGCATTGGCCACGGCTCTTTCATAAACCATTCGAGCGATTTATAAGCTAAACGATGCTTCACCCATTCTTGATCAAACGTCGTATACGCAATCCAGCCACCGTACATACAAGATGCAATATCACCACATGAACCGTTTCCTTGAACGACTAAATGGGAAAGTGCAGCTAGTTTGAATTTTTTTAGCATAGATATTTCTGGATAAAATTTCGTCATTAGCGCGTTGATTACAGCAACCGTCGCCGCTGCGCTTGAACCTAGTCCATATTTTGCACCAGATTGGTCGATTAATTCTGTTTCAATAATCATTTTCACAGGTGTTAGCTCGATTCCTTCTGATTTCAGGAAAGTTGTCGCGATATTAATTGCTTCCGCTGTAAAAGTCCAATGTTCTCCGTCAGGTTTAAGTTCGCCGCCAACTGGCCATGAAACTGGATTTTCATAATGTGGAATCCATAATTCATTGCGTTCACTATCCTCTAAAGTTAGCGTTATATAACGGTTAACCGCGGTTAGAATAGCCGTATGACCTGATTCTACAACTGCATATTCACCAGCAACATATAATTTTCCGGGTATTTTAACCTGTAGTTTATTTTTCATCTGATACAACACTCGCTTCCTTACCAGCGTGGCAAATTAGAACGTTTTTAGCCAAACCTGACAACTTCTCTGCTACGATATTTTCATTTGCACGCTCACAAATAACTTTAACATTTGGTCCAGCATCCATTGTAAAATAGGCCGGTATACCATTTTCGCGTAGTTCTCTAACAGCATCCATTATTTCGAGTGACTGTGGTTGAAAATAAGTAAATGGCGGCTCTGCACCAAGTGTTGTCGCATGCATTTTCATTCCGTTTCGTTCTGTAATTTCGCCAACTTTGATGAAATCTTCGTCTAAAATGGCTTGTTTCATTTCTTCCAAGTCTATTTCAGCAGCAGAAACCCAGTTTTCGAAAAAAGGAGATGTTTCAACGGTTAGACGCATTCCATCACGACTGGAAACTTTCTTTTCTTTGTCTGAAACGACTGCGACTACAAGGGACATTTTGTCACATAATTTATTCGTGAATGGAACGGCAAAAGAATCACTACCATCCGCGAGCTCACCTTTTTCCCAAATGACAAAATCACCGAAAACGGAACGAGAAGCAGAACCAGACCCGAAACGAGCCAGTCTGGAAATATATTCTTTTGTGTCTTTTCTACCAGCTGCATTAGATCCAGCAAGCGCAAGAGCTGCAAATGCAGAAGCAGATGAAGCAAGTCCTGCTGCAGTTGGAACGTGATTTTCGGAAGTTATTTTTGCTTTTGCAGAAATACCGAATTCCTCCCGCATTTTATCTATAAAACGAGCTACTTTTGCATCCGTTTTTTGTTCATTATTTAAAATAAATGTATCTTGGGTTAATTTTTCGTCCCATTCTACCGTTGTCTTTGTATAAAATTTATCTACCGTGAAGGATAAACTACTGTTTGCAGGTAGAATCAAGTGTTCATCGCGTTTTCCCCAGTATTTAATTAGCGCCACATTCGTGTGTGCGATGGCTGTCGCTTTCATAACTACCTTCTCCAATCGTAAAAATCCATTCTTGTGCAGCTCCAGCATTATGAAGCGCCTTCGTTATTTGTTCAGCGATTTCTTGATTTTTCGCTACAGCAATAATGCATCCACCTCTACCGCCACCAGTAAGTTTTGCCCCGTCCGCGCCATTACTTCTAGCTACTTTAATTAATTTCTCTAAACTACTGTCACTAACTGTCAAAGTTTCTAAATAAGATTGTGCCTTATTCATTGCAGCTCCTATCTTCACAGTATCTGCATCGCCTTCTAAATGTGTCTTTATTTCCCGGGAAATATCGCCGAGTTGATGAATTATTTTACCAATTTCTACTTGATTTTCTTTATATAAAACTTGAACATCCTTCACCGCGTCTCTGGTTTCACTCGGAACTCCAGTATCCGCTACTACGAACGTAATTTTTTTTGGAAAATGCATAATTTCTAGTTTTCGATCTCGCTCATACCATACTGGTTTTTCACTCACAACCGTGATAGCATCAACACCACTAGCATTGCCATGAGCAATTTTTTCTGCAGCATTCACAATGGCTAATAATTTTTTCGAGTCTAATTCTTGATTAAAGTATTTATATAAGCCACGCGCAATACTTGTTGCTACAGCAGCACTTGAACCTAATCCTCGGCCGATTGGAACACCTGAAACCACATGAATCGAAACACATTCACCATTTCCAATTTCATTTAAAACATCTACGACTAATGCTTTGATTCCTGCTAAGAAATCAGGCATATCATCTAAATCACCTGAAAAAAATGCTGAAGAAAATTTGGTTTTTATAGAAGTTTCTACATTTGTCGTTACTACTGCTTGTGTAAATGGGACTGAAATTGCCGGTTCTCCGTATACAACTGCATGTTCTCCGCATAATATCATTTTAGCTGTCCCAATGCCTGTAGCCAATGCACGCCAATCCTTTCTCCATCAAAATAATACAAACTTTAATACTTCATGATACCATAATTTTTTCACTAAAACCTTATTATAGAACTTTTTTTGACCCAAAACAATGACTGGCGCAACTTTTCCCGCGCCAATCACTTTTTAAATATCCATTTCTCGGTATTGATGTTGGAAAATACACATTCTAATAGCATCATGATAAGTCCCATCAACGAAAAACTCATCAATTAGCTCGCCTTCACGAATAAAGCCAACTTTTTCATAAACATGAATTGCTTTTTCGTTTACTTTATCGACAACTAAATATAATTTATGCATATTTAGTACGTGAAAAGCATATTTCATTGCTAGTTTTGTGGCAGAAACAGCATAACCGTGTCCCTGAAACTTAGGATCAATAATAATTTGAAATTCGGCTCTTCTGTGAATATAATCAATTTCCATTAACTCGACTAATCCAACCATTTGTCCATCTAACTCTAAAATAAAACGGCGTTCTGACTGGTCGTGAATGTGTTTATCATATAGCTCCTGAAGCTCGACGAACGCCTCATATGGCTCTTCAAACCAATAAGACATTATTTTCGCATCATTATTTAACCGGTGAACAAATTTTAAATCTTCTCGTTCAAGCGGTCTAAGTTTTAAATCTCCACTCATTTTTCCACTCCTAAATTATAAAATTGGTGATAGTAAACTGGATAGAACTTCTTTTATACGAGTCAATAATGGTTTGTTTTCCATATCTTTCATCGTAAATAGTCGGCTATCTTCAAAATCTTTTTTGAAGTCACGTTTTAAATGATGCATAGCCTCGCTTTCATCATATAAGAATACCATTAATTCATGATTCAATCTAAAACTACGCACGTCAAAATTGGCAGTTCCAATAGCCGCACGTGTTCCGTCCACAAGCATTGCTTTGGCATGAACAAAAGAGTCATCGGCATAAGCATACATTTTCGCGCCTGCTTCAATCATTGTTTTTACATAAGCATTACTTCCGTGGAATGAAATCCCGCGATCGCCTTTACCAGGAATAATAACCCGCACGTCAACACCACTCATCGCAACCCGGCGAATAACCGCAAGCGACTCCTCATCTGGAACGAAATAGGGTGATACAATCCAAACTGATTCTTTAGCGGAATCAATCAAATCAAGCATCGAATCCCGAACCCATTTTTCTTTATCATATGGTCCGCCGTAAATAACTTGAGCCCATTCATCACCCATATCGACTGGAGAAAAATATTGTTTTGAACCAGATTCGCTAATAAACCCGTCAGCGGCGCCAGCTTGATTTTCCATGTATACCCAATCGTTTAGGAAGGATTCTTGGAGTTCGATTACAGCTTGGCCTGTTATTTTTATGTGTGTATCGCGCCAAACACGAAAATCAGGTGTATTGGAACGATATTCTTCCCCAATATTAAGCCCACCTGTAAAGCCAATTTGGCCATCAATCACCACGATTTTACGGTGATTTCTTAAATTGGCTGTTCTTACAATCCAGGGGGAGGCAATTGGATCAAATGCGTGAATACTAACTCCAGCCTCTTTCAAAGGAGCTAAAAAGGCTTTACCCAGTTTGCTTGATCCGAGACCATCAAACATAAATCTAACCTCAACACCAGATTTCGCCTTTTCCACCAAAATATCACGAATTTCAGTAGAAATCGCATCCGTTTTGAAAATGTAATATTGAATGTGAATGTGGTTTTCAGCCTTTCTAAGCGCGTCTAGGAGCACTGGAAAAGTTTCCTCACCATTTGTTAATATTTCGATTTTATTCCCCTTGATTGGCTCTATGGACGTTAAATGCGCTATTCTTTTTGATAGTCGTGGCAATTTTTCATTAGTGTTGTTTGGAATTGCATGAATCGCATTAATTAATTTTGTTTTTTCCTTTACTTGAGCTGTGCTGAATTTTCTAGTTGCTGGATTTCTACCGAACACAAGGTAACTAATCGTTCCGAGTACAGGCAAAATAAAAATAACCGCAACCCAGGCGACTTTTGAGCTAGTATTCCGTTGGTCAAATAGGAGTAGTCGAATGGCGATAATAACCCCGCATAGTTGGATAATCCCACTTGTTACTAAGAATAATATAGCTGCTTGATTGATTAAAACATATTCCACTAAAAATAAAACTACTGCTATAAACAGAAATTGAATCAGTTTGCGCATTTTTTCAACTCTTCCCTTTTTTAGACGTATTAAGGATATTATACATAAAATACATCCAAAAAGCGCTTTTTTATACTGAAAAAAAGCTGGAAAATCGTTCTAATTCGCAAATTAGAGTCATTTCCAGCTTGATTTTATTCTTCTATGTCGCTTCCAGGAGCATCTTCAAAACTTTCATCAGGAACTTGCGTGATTAATGTTTCGTCGATTTCTTCCTCAAGCTCAACTTCATCTTCTTCTTTTGGTACTTTTGCAACAGTGGCTACTTTTTCATCTTCATCAAGACGAATTAGTTTAACACCCATTGCGCTACGACCAGTTTGTGATACTGTATCAATTTCGAAACGAATTAATACGCCACTTACTGTCATTAGCATTAAGTCCTCTTCACCAGTAACAGTTTTCATTGCTACTAAGTTACCATTTTTCTCTGTGATTGTAACGGTTTTAACACCCATACCACCACGATTACGAAGCGGATATTGGGAGGCTGGCGTTTGTTTACCATAACCTTTTTCCGTTACAACGAGTACTTTTTCATCGTCCTCCAGTACTTCCATGCCGATAACTTCATCGTCTTCACGAAGTCTAATACCACGAACACCAGCAGCTGTACGGCCCATTACACGGATATTTTCTTCTGGGAAGTAGATAGATTGACCATGTTTCGTTGCGATAATCATGTTTTTGCTACCATCTGTCATTTGAACAGAAATGAGTTCATCGTTTTCACGAAGTTCTACAGCACGAAGGCCACTTTGACGGATTTTCGCAAATTGAGAAAGGGTTGTACGCTTCACGACACCATGTTTCGTCGTGAAGAATAGGTAGCTATCATCGGTGAATTCGGATAGATTTATCACGGCGTTCACTTGTTCTTGGCTTTCGATTCCAAGTAAGTTGATTATTGGGATACCTTTGGCGGTACGACCGTATTCAGGTACTTCATAACCTTTCGAACGGTAAACTTTACCAGTGTTAGTGAAGAATAGTAACGTATCATGCGTGCTCGTTGCAACTAGGTGTTCTACGAAGTCATCTTCATGTGTTGACATACCTTGAATACCACGACCACCTCGACGCTGACTACGATAAGTCGACAGTGGTAAACGTTTAATATAACCACGTTTAGTTAGCGTAATTGCTACTTCTTCTTCAGGGATTAAGTCTTCATCTTCAAGGCTTACTAAATCACCAGCCAAGATTTCTGTACGACGTTTATCCGCATATTTAACTTTGATTTCTTCTAATTCTTCACGAATAATTTCAAGAATACGCTCATCATCAGCTAAAATAGCTTTTAAATCATTAATTAATGCTACTAAGTTTTGGTATTCTTCTTCAATTTTTTCGCGTTCTAAACCTGTTAAACGTTGCAAACGCATGTCCAGAATGGCTTGCGCTTGTTTGTCAGAAAGGTTGAATTGTGTCATCAAGCCTTCTTTAGCAACATCGGAAGTTTTTGATCCACGAATTAATTTAATAATCGCGTCAATGTTATCAAGAGCGATTCGTAAACCTTCTAAAATATGTGCGCGTGCTTCTGCTTTACGAAGCTCAAATTCTGTACGTCGACGAATAACTACTTTTTGATGTTCCAAATAATAATAAAGAATTTCTTTTAAATTAAGCACTTTTGGATGGTTATCGACAAGTGCAAGCATATTAATACCAAAAGTAGTTTGAAGTGCTGTCATTTTGAATAAATTATTCACGATAACACTGGCGCTAATATCACGACGAACCTCAATAACAATCCGCATTCCTGAACGGTCAGACTCATCATTTAGGGAAGTGATGCCGTCGATTTTCTTCTCACGAGCTAGTTCGGCAATACGTTCAACTAGGCGTGCTTTATTCACTTGGTAAGGAATTTCGGTAATAACGATAGTTTCTTTACCATTTTTCTTTTCTTCAATATCGACACGACCACGAACAGTAATCGAACCACGGCCACTTTCGTAAGCGCGACGGATTCCGCTACGTCCCATAATCATCCCAGCAGTTGGGAAGTCAGGGCCTGGAATATATTCCATTAAATCACGAATAGTAATTTCTGGATCGTGACTAAGTGCTAAAACGCCGTCAATTACTTCACCAAGATGGTGGGTAGGAATATTTGTTGCCATACCAACCGCGATACCTGACGAACCATTGACTAATAAGTTAGGGAAACGCGCTGGTAAAATAACTGGCTCACGTTCAGAACCATCGTAGTTATCAGCGTAATCAATTGTGTCTTTATTAATATCGCGCAGTAGTTCCATCGAAATTTTTGACATACGAGCTTCTGTATAACGCATCGCTGCTGCCATATCGCCATCAACCGAACCAAAGTTACCATGTCCATCAACTAGCATATTACGATAACTAAAATCTTGCGCCATACGAACCATTGTAAAATAAACCGCTGTATCGCCGTGGGGGTGATACTTACCAATTACTTCACCAACGATACGAGCCGATTTTTTATAGGCTTTATCAGAAGTCATACCTAAGTCATTCATCGCATATAGAATACGACGGTGAACTGGTTTTAACCCGTCACGAACATCAGGTAGGGCACGGGCAACAATTACACTCATCGCATAGTCTAGGAATGATGTCCGCATTTCTTTATTTAAGTTTATCTCTGTTATTCGTTGATTTGGTGTTTCTGCCATTGTTAGAGAAACCTCCCTTTCAAAAGTAAGGCTGAATCTAGTTCAAACCTTTTAAAAACAATTAATAACCCAATTATTACCCGGGAAATATTTATTAAACATCCAAGTTTTTAACGTATTGCGCGTTGTCTTCGATGAATTTACGACGAGGTTCCACGCGGTCACCCATCAACATTTCAAAAGTTTCATCGGCATCAATAGCGTCTTTGATATTGACTTGAAGTAGTGTACGGTGTTCCGGATTCATTGTTGTATCCCAAAGTTGTTCTGGGTTCATTTCTCCAAGACCTTTATATCGTTGAATGCTGTATTTAGTGTCTCCGTCAAGGGAAGCCAGATAGTCTTCTAACTGTCCGTCGCTGTATACATATTCTATTTGTTTACCATGCTTAATTTGGTAAAGCGGTGGTTGCGCAATATAGATATAACCAGCATCAAGCAGTGGACGCATATAACGATAAAATAGTGTAAGAAGTAGTGTACGAATATGTGCACCATCAACATCGGCATCAGTCATAATAATTAATTTGTGGTAACGAGATTTAGAAACGTCAAAATCGCCACCAAAACCAGTACCCATCGCTGTAAAAATAGTTCGAATTTCTTCGTTAGCTAGAATACGGTCTAAACGTGCTTTTTCCACGTTCAAAATTTTACCACGAATCGGCAAAATCGCTTGGAATAAACGGTCACGACCTTGTTTAGCTGAACCACCAGCTGAGTCACCCTCAACGATGTAAAGTTCGCTGATTTCAGGATTACGGGAAGAACAGTCAGCTAATTTACCTGGCAAGCTAGAAATTTCTAGCCCACTGCTTTTACGAGCAACTTCACGCGCGCGCTTAGCAGCCAGACGTGCACGAGAAGCCACAACGCCCTTCTCAACGATTTTTTTAGCAACATCTGGGTTTTCCATCATAAATTTATTTAAAGCCTCAGAAAATAGCTTATCCGTGATTGAACGGGCTTCTGAATTTCCAAGTTTTGTTTTGGTTTGTCCTTCAAACTGTGGATCTGGGTGTTTGATAGAAATAATCGCCGTTAAACCTTCACGAACATCTTCACCAGAAAGATTGTCATCACTATCTTTAAACAATTTATTACGACGCGCGTAGTCATTAATAACACGTGTTAACGCCGTTTTAAAGCCAGATTCGTGAGTTCCGCCTTCATACGTATGAATGTTATTTGCGAATGAAATGATGTTGCTTGAGAATCCAGTATTATATTGCATGGAAATCTCAACCATAATATCATCGCGTTCACCTTCCAAATAAATTGGTGGCTCATGGATAACGTCTTTTGCTTTATTTAAATGCTCCACGTAAGAACGAATTCCGCCTTCATAGTGGAAATCTTTACGAACTTTGTGTTCTTCGCGCTTATCTTCAATTGAAATCGTTAAACCACGATTCAAGAAAGCAAGTTCGCGTGTACGCGTACGAAGCGTATCAAAATCGAATTCCGTTGTTTCTGTGAAAATTTGTGGATCTGGTGTAAAGTGAACAATTGTTCCACGATAATCCGTTTCGCCTTGTTCTTCCATATCCATTACTACATCACCACGTTCAAAGCGTTGGTAATATTTTTGACCTTCACGGTGAACGTATACTTCAAGAGATGTGGAAAGGGCATTAACTACCGATGCACCAACTCCGTGAAGTCCGCCAGATACTTTATATCCGCCGCCGCCAAATTTACCACCAGCATGCAGAACGGTAAAGATTACTTCTACTGTTGGACGACCGATTTTTTCATTAATCCCTGTAGGAATTCCACGTCCGTTATCGCGAACAGTAATGCTGTTATCAGCTTCAATTGTAATTTCAATTTCTGTACAAAAACCAGCAAGTGCTTCATCAATTGCATTATCAACAATTTCCCATACAAGGTGATGGAGCCCGCGTTGGCTAGTTGAACCAATGTACATACCGGGTCTTTTTCTTACTGCCTCTAGGCCTTCCAGTACTTGTATTTGATCTTCGTTATAATCTGAAGCATTTTCTTGTACATTTGTAATATTTTCTTCTGACATTAATTATTCCACCGCACTTTCTTTTTCATCAAATTATATTAACCTAGATTAGGATTTTTTTACTGTACCTTTTTCTACATAGAAAGTTGTTGCTTGTTTGAGCGTTTCATGGTCGATTCCGCTCGTACTTGTTGTCGTTACAAAGGTTTGTACTTTTCCTTCAATGGCTCCGAGCAAATGCGATTGACGGTAATCGTCGAGTTCACTAAGCACATCATCGAGAAGAAGGACCGGATATTCACCAGTTTCTTCATGGATTAGGTCAATTTCTGCTAATTTTATAGAAAGTGCCGTTGTCCGTTGCTGGCCTTGCGAACCAAAATCTTGCACATTTTGCCCATTAATATAAAACAGAGAATCATCCCGATGTGGTCCAATAAGCGTGACACCACGGTCGATTTCTCTTTGTTTGATTGATTCCATTTTTTGGAGTAAATCTGCTTTCCACACTTCGGGATCGTCCCCATTTAGCGTGATGGAAGCTTTATACTCGATTTTCAGCGTCTCAAGTCCTCGGGAAATTTGGTGATGAATTGGCGCCGCATATGCCTCTAGTTTTTGAATGAAATCAGCTCGTCTTTTCGTCAAATTAATGGCGACATCTGCGAACTGTTCAGTCAAAATGTCAAGTAATATTGGGTCTACTTTGCGTTTCATTTGCAACATCTTCAAATATTGGTTCCGTTGTTGCAATATTCGCTGGTATTCACTTAGATTATGCAAATAAATCGGCTGCATTTGTCCAATTTCCATATTCAAAAACCGACGTCTTATTCCTGGAGCGCCTTTCACAAGCGATAAATCCTCTGGGGCAAAAATAACCACATTCAAGTTACCGACATATTGGCTAAGTTTCTTTTGTTCCAAATGATTTACTTTAGCTCGCTTGCCTTTTTGGGTGATAGCAAGTTCTAAAGGCACTGATTGCCCGTGCTTTGCTATTCGACCTTCCATCTTGGCTTCTTCTTTTTCCCACATAATAAAATCTTTATCATTCGTTGTCCGATGTGACTTTGCAAGAGCAAGCATCAATACGGCTTCCAAAAGGTTGGTTTTACCTTGTGCATTCTCGCCAAGAAAAACATTTACAGATGGGGAAAATTCTAGTTCTAAGTTTTCGTAATTCCGGAAATTTCTTAAAACAATACTTTCTAAATGCATCTGTTATTTTCCTTGCTCAATTTTCACTTTTCCAACACCGGGAACTAAGATAACATCGCCATTACGAAGCTTTTTCCCCCGGCGATTGTCTTGCTCTCCGTTGATGTAAATCGTATTTTCACTAAGGTACGCTTTCGCCATTCCACCAGTTGAAACTACATCAATCATTTGTAAAAGTTGACCAAGCGTTACGAACTCACTATTTATCTTTACTGTTTCAGCCAAAAATTTCACGCCCAATCTTTTTTTATCACTACCTTCTATTTTACTAAAGTTTTGCCAATAATACAAAGAATATTTTCATATATTCGTTTTTCAGCTTTTTTTAGCAAAACTAATGGGGGGATATTATTTATTCAAAAAAAGAAAATATGAGCTTCTCTGGCGTTTTTTTACTAAAATGGTTATTTTCGTCGAATAACTGCCTTTTTTTGCCATGCTCCTGATTTATATCTCCAAACGCCGAGTATCGTTGCGGTTATCCATGCAACCGGTGTAGCCCACCAAAGCCCTACGTATCCAATATAAAGCGACAAAACAAATCCGATAACAAGTCTCGAAACCAACTCAAAAATCCCCATCGCTAAAGGAACCATCGCATCTCCAGTACCTCGCAAAGTTTCCCGAACAACAAATAAAATTCCAACTACGACATAAAATAAAGAGACAATAAGTAAATAACTCACACCAATATTAATAACTTCCGTCTCACTAGAATCTACAAATAGTAATAAAAACTGCCTAGCGAAAAGTTGAACTAAAATTGTGATTCCAATACTGATAGCTGTAACGACTTTAATTCCCGACCAAAAACCTTCGCGAACGCGGTCAATTTTTCCAGCACCGATATTTTGACCAGCAAACATGGAGGAAGCTGCTCCAAAAGCAATTCCTGGTTGATATGTAAGTGAATCAATTCGACTCGCCGCCGTATAAGCCGCAACGACCGATGAACCGAATCCATTTATTAAACTTTGAAGAGCCATATTTCCGATAGAAATAAAGGATCCTTGTAATCCAGAAGGCAGCCCAATGCGCACCATTTCTTTAAGGAGTGGGGTGGAGAGCTTGAATTTTGCACGCTCTATCCGCATAAATGGTACGTGACGATAAGCATAGTAAATAACAGCAATCGCTGCAGCTGTTTGGGATAAAACTGTCGCAATAGCAGCCCCGCGAACGCCCATATCCATATAAACAACAAATAAAAAATCTAATGCAATATTCATTAAAGACGATAAAATCAAAAAAATCAGTGGGGTAATCGAATTTCCAAGAGCTCGAAGTATCGCGGCCATCCCGTTATACAGACTCATCGGCAAAATCCCGATAAAAAGGGTGGTTAAAAAGATAGTAGAATCATCCAAAATATTTGCCGGTGTTCGTAACAAAATAAGAAGTGGCTTCGCAAGTAAAACGCCCGCAACCGTCAAAATAATCGCCGAAAAAACCACCGCATAAGTCGCCGTAGCAATAACATCTTTCAAACGATCATAATCTTTAAATCCAAAATACTGCGCAACTACGACAGAAATCCCACTCATAAGTCCAATAATCAAAGAAATCATAAAAAAATTGACCGAATTTGTCGCTCCAACAGCAGCTAGCGCATCTACACTTACAAATTTCCCAACAATAACCGCATCAATCATCGTATAAAATTGCTGAAATAAGTTTCCAATCAACATCGGCATCGCGAATAAAAAAATTAATTTTGTCGGATTACCTGTTGTCATATCTTTCATCATGCTAAGAATTACCTCCGTTTGCATAAATATACATTTCTATCCAAAAACTGTACTATAACAAAAAAAGAATCCGCCTTGAAACCAAGACGGATGTGCTTTTTTGCGAGATTAGTAAGTTCTAACCGGCGTGATTAATTGTAAAATTTCATTTGGATTGGCTGCATCTTTTGGTCGAAGTACAAATGGTCTCATAGTACCTGAGAAGGAAATTTGAATATCATCACCTTCAAAAGCACGTAGGGCATCCATCATGTATTTACCGTTAAAAGATATTTTGATTTCTTCGCCAGTAAAACTTTGGCTGAAGACATTTTCAGAAACATTCCCAACTTCCGGAGAATTGGAGGATACTTCTACTTGGCCATTTTCCAGCGTCATTAATTTAATAACGTTATTACGATTTTCGCGAGCAAGTAGCGACGCACGGTCAATTGCTTGTAAAAATGCTTTGGAATTAATGACTAATTCTGATTTAGTATCAGTTGGAATTAATCGAGATGTATCTGGGTAACTACCTTCAAGTAAACGAGAGTAAAATAATAAATCTTTTAATTTAAAAAGAATTTGGTTGTTGGCAAGGGTCATTTCAATAGATTCGCTTGCGTCATCTAAAAGTTTATTTAATTCAGATAAACTTTTTCCAGGAATAACAATATTGTATTCTTCATCAATGTCTGTTTCAAGTGGAATTTCACGTAAAGCTAGACGATGACTATCGGTTGCAACTGCGCTTAGTTTATTTTCTTTGATAATCCAGTTTACACCAGTAAGTACTGGACGAACTTCAATAGCAGAAACAGCAAAAACAGTTTGTCTAACAATATTTTTTAGTACATTAATTGGAATTTTAATTGTTTTTCCATCTGTTACTTCAGGTAATTTAGGATATTCCATTGGATCTAAGCCGTTTAGTGTAAAGGAGGCTTGACCAGAACTAATGTTGGTTTGGTAATTAGACGTTACTTCAATTTCTACATTTTCTTCTGGTAAACGACGGACAATATCGCCAAAGTATTTTGATTGAAGTACAATTCCACCAAAACTCTCTACTTCTACAATTACTTCATCATTTTCAATTAATGGAATAAATGCTTCGATGGAAATATCGGAATCACTACCAGTTAGTGTTACACCTTCATCATTTACGACTATTTTTATCCCCGTTAAAATTGGAATCGTTGTTCTTGCAGAGATGGCACGAGTAACTTCATTGACTGCTTGGACAAGACGATCACGCTCAATAACAAATTTCATGAGTATCCCCCATTTTTTTATATTTTGTAAAACCTCAAAAACCTTTAATTAATTAATAAAAAATCGTAGTAATAGTAATAGGCGCTGTGGATTTGTGGATAAGTAGGTTACAAGCCATGCTGCATAAAGTTTTCCACATGTTGATAACTTGTGGGTAAGTATGTTTCAGTTATCCACATTGTACACAGGTCTATTAAAACATATTTTGTGCTTTTCTTAAATTTTTTTCAATTTCGGCAAGGTCATTTTTCAACACTTGATCGGTTTTTAGTAGTTGCGATATTTTTTCATGTGCATGAATAACTGTTGTATGATCTCGACCACCAAATTCATCACCGATTTTTGGTAATGAGGCATCTGTAAGCTCTCTTGAGAGATACATGGCGATTTGGCGCGGGAATGCTATACTTTTCGTCCGTTTTTTTGCTTTAAAATCTTCTAAACGAACGTGGAAATATTCACCGACTGCTTCTTGAATACCACTAATAGTAATAACTTGTGATTTAGAAGAGGGGATAATATCTTTTAGTGCTTCTGCTGCAAGACCAGCTGTTATATCTTTATTAACGAGGGAAGAATAAGCAACTACTCGGATGAGAGCGCCTTCTAGCTCGCGAATATTCGAATCAATTTGGTTTGCGATATAAAGCATAACTTCATTTGGAATATCTAATCCGTCTGCTTTTGCTTTTTTACGTAAAATGGCGATCCGGGTTTCTAAGTCTGGTGGCGTAATATCAGTAATTAAGCCCCATTCAAAGCGGGATCTCAGTCGATCTTCCAGTGTAGGAATTTCTTTTGGTGGTCGGTCACTGGAAATAATAATTTGCTTTTGTTCATCATAAAGTGTGTTAAATGTATGGAAAAATTCCTCTTGTGTTCCTTCTTTACCGGCTAAAAATTGAATATCATCAATAAGTAAGACATCAACATTCCGATATTTTGTGCGAAATTCTTCGGTTTTATTATCACGAATAGAGCTAATAAACTCATTGGTGAATTTTTCGCTGGAAAGGTACATTACTTTCGCATTATCTTTATGTTGTTGAACATAGTGGCCAACTGCGTGCATTAAATGTGTTTTACCGAGGCCAACTCCTCCATAAATGAAGAGTGGATTATATGCTTTCGCTGGTGCTTCGGCTACTGCAAGTGATGCTGCGTGGGCAAATCTGTTCCCTGAACCAATGACAAAGGTATCAAAAACATAACGTGGATTAAGCATATGTTTTCCAATTTCAATGCCATCTTCATCTAATGCTGGATTTGGTTTAATCACAGTGTATTCAAAGTTTTCTTCCTGCTCGCCATCAATAAAGCGGACATCAAATAAGCGACCAGTTATTTCTTGCAAAATGTTAGCGATAAATTGAGTGTAGCTTTTCTCTAACCAATCGCGAACAAAATTATTGGGCGCTGAAATAATAAACGTGTTACCTTCAAGTGAATGAGCGGTTGTTGATTTCATCCATGTATCGTAACTAGGTTTACTCATATTTTTTTTAACAATTTGCAGTGTTTCCTGCCAGATGTCTTCAATTGATTGCACTAGTACCCCCCCTTTTTATGTAATGTAAATGGATGCTATAAAGTTATCCACAGATAGAAAAAGCTATGGATAAGGTTATCCAAACACTGTTAAAAAATTATCCACAAAGTAAAAATGTATTGTGGATAACTTTAGTTTTCCCCAGCTATATTTCTATTCGACAGGAATTATAATATCAGAAAATCACTCTGATAGCAAGGACTTACCAAATCTATCCACAAAACTGTCCAGATGTGAAAAACGGTTGTCCACAGCCAGTTAACTTGTGTATAACTTGTGTGTAAAGAAATCTGTAACGAAATTGTTAGATTTAATTATCCACAAGCCATTGTGTGTAATTAACCACTAATTGTGTATAAGTTTAAACTAATTGAAAAGGTTATCCACAATAAAAAGGCGTTATTCAGGAGTTATCCACACTTTCTAGGAAAGGATTTCATTGCGCCAATGTGTTAAACTATTTACCGAATACGAAAAAAAGACAAATAAATGAGGTTGTGAAAAATGATATTTCAACGGCTTTTGAAAACTAGAGATACAGAGTTTTATCGAGTTATACAAAACGGGAATATTGACGACGTATTTGGATACTTATTAATTCACGATAAACGGGAACCAGCAGAAATTGACGATTTTAAGGTATTTGCAAAAAGTAATATAAATAAAGAAGCTTTTTCAGTGAATATCAAAAAAAATCATATTTACACGATGTTTTTCCACTTTACTGATTTAGAGGAAGAACAGGAAATTCCAAAATTTACTAAAGTTATTCGTTTTATAGAAGGACTTTTATCTTTTCAGCCAGAAACAAGCCATTACGTTGATAACTATTTAATAAAGGAAAAACTAATTTTTGAATATCCTGCTGAATTTGAGAAAATCGGGGAGTTTGCTAAATATTTAGTAAAGCTTTCGGGTCGTAAAATTACTATTCCAGACACAACGAGAGAAAAATATATCTATTTAACGCAATAATTTTCGAAAAATGGTTTTTCTCTCTATAAAAATATGATATGATAGTGAACGGAGTCTAAATAGAAATTCGTCTAAATAGTATTGACAAAAAAGACCAGTTCACGTACAATATCTAAGACTGTCTAATAGATAAATTCGATTGGACCCTTTCATGGGAGGTGTAATTAATGAAAAGAACATATCAACCAAGTAAACGTAAAAGAAAAAAAGTGCATGGTTTCCGTACGCGTATGAGTACTAAAAACGGACGTAGAGTTTTAGCAAGTCGTCGTCGTAAAGGAAGAAAAGTTTTATCTGCGTAGACCACTGAAAACGACTCAGTGGTTTTTTTTTTGAAAAATCTCTGAGTCAAACGGCCTTATACTAAGATATGTAAGAAGATGGAGAATGTATGAAAAAAAAATATAGAATTAAAAAAAATGACGATTTTCAAAAAGTATTCCGAAGAGGAAAATCTTTTGCTAACCGTCAATTTGTTGTTTATACTTTAAAGCAAGAAGGATCGAATCATTTTCGAATTGGTTTATCGGTTAGTAAAAAAATTGGAAACGCTGTCTGCCGAAATCGGATTAAACGTTACATAAGACAATCATTCCATGAATTAGAAAGCCAAATCAATCCTGAAAATGAATATATTATCATCGCCAGAAAACCGGCGGCCAATATGGATTTTCATGAAGTGAAGAAAAGTTTGATTCATGTTTTAAAAGTGGGGCGTGTTTTAAAGCAAAAGCCAAACAATTCAAAGTGAGTGGAAATTTGAAAAAGGCGAAATTGGAGGTTACATCAATTTGAAGAAGAAAAAGCGATTCAAACAGAAGTTGCTCATCGCAAGTCTTGTAATCGGATTAATGGCTGTGCTTTCGGGTTGTGGCTATTCAACTGATCCAATTACATCAGAATCAACTGGATTTTGGAGTCACTACATTGTATTTCCATTGTCCTGGACTATTACTTGGTTTTCCGATTTATTCGGTGGAAGTTATGCAGTCGGAATTATCGTTGTTACAATTTTAATCCGTCTACTTATCATGCCTTTAATGATCAAACAGCTGAAAAGCCAAAAGGCCATGACAAACTTACAACCGAAAATCAAAGAACTACAAGAAAAATACTCGTCTAAAGATAATGAAACAAAACAAAAACTACAACAAGAAACAATGCGTCTATATCAAGAAAATAGCGTAAATCCAATGATGGGTTGTTTACCATTATTAATCCAAATGCCTATTCTACTAGGATTTTACCAAGCGATTAGTAGAACAGCAGAAATCAAAACAGATTCATTCTTATGGATGCAACTGGGAAATCCAGATCCATATTACATCTTACCGGTTGTTGCGGCATTAACAACATTCTTATCATCAAAAATTTCTATGATGGGGCAAACACAGCAAAATAAATCAATGGCAATGATTGTTTACATCATGCCAGTAATGATTCTATTTATGGGTATTACATTACCGTCTGCTCTTGCTCTATACTGGATTATCGGTAACATTTTCACCGTATTCCAAACACTTTTAATTAATAATCCTTTTAAAAACAAACGCGAACAGGAGGCGCTGGCTGCTGCTCAAGTTGCGGAAGATCGTTTGAAGAAAAAAGCAGCTAACATGAAGGCTTCCAAAAAAGGAGGTAAGAAAAGAAAGTGAGAGATATAACTGCGCAAGGCTCAAACGTTGAAGAAGCTATCCAAAAGGCATTAGCCACTTTAGAAACAACACGCGACAAGGTCGAAGTAGAAGTTCTAGACGAAGGTAAAAAAGGTATTTTCGGAATTGGTTCAAGACTGGCTATGGTAAAAGTAATTGAAAAAGAAGATGGTATCCAAGTAGCGATTGATTATCTTTTAGATGTTGCTACCAAGATGGGTGCAGTAATCACAATCGATGTAGAAGAAGTTGGTAAAGATGTGAAGTTGCAAATTAAAGGTGACAGTCTAGGTATGCTAATCGGCAAACACGGTCAAACCCTTAATGCTCTTCAATACTTAACACAATTAATTGCTAATAAAACAACGAGCCAATACAAAAACATTATTGTTAATGTAGGGGATTATCGTGAAAGACGCCATGAAACATTAGTAATTTTAGCAAACAAAATGGCAGATAAAGCTCTTAAAACGAAGCGCGCTGTTCATTTAGAACCAATGCCTTCATTTGAAAGAAAAATTATTCATGCTATTTTAAGCGAGAATGAACAAATTGAAACGCATTCTGAAGGACGCGATCCTTACCGTTATATTGTGATTAAGCCAGTTCGAAAATAAATTCTTAGACTGAGGTTTTTAGGAACCTCAGTCTTTTTTTAGGAGGAGACTCAAGTGGTAGTTTATAAGGGTTCGGTTCATGAAATGTGGCAGAAATACCGGGCAGAGCACCCGATGATTACAAGTAAGTTTGAGGCATGGTCATTTGGTAACTCAGCTAGGATGGCAAATGAGCTTGGTGGGCTTGTTATGGATGGGATAAAAACCGGTACGAGCAGCTTGTTCTATTGGTATGATCAAGGTGGGGAAACAATGCCATCTGTGGGTTCACATGTAGTGCTTTTAGATGGTAATGAAGAAGCAATGGGGATTATCAAGTTAATAGGTGTAACTATTATGCCTTTTAATGAAGTGCCGGAAACATTTGCTTACTTAGAAGGAGAAGGAGACCGGACGCTGGAATATTGGCGAAAAGTACATACTTCCTTTTTCACTAATGAATGCGTGGAGTTAGGTATTCCATTTGAAGAAGATGCTCTGGTTGTTTGTGAAGAGTTTGAGGTTGTTTATAAATAGAATGTTTCACGTGAAACAATAGAAGCGTACTGCGACTCATGCAGTACGCTTATTTTTTATTTCTTACTTCATTGGGTAATAGATTGAAAGTTCTTTTGTATAAGGAGTAGAAGTAAGTTTTGTTACTAAATCCAACTTTTTCAATAATCAACTCAATTGGAGTGGAAGTGGTTTCAATTAAAAGATTTGCTGCAAGCATTTTTTGTTTATTGACTAGTTCGGTAAAAGTGAAATTGGTATTTTTTTTAATAAAGTTACTGAGGTAATTTTTATTGTAACCTAATGTATCCGCGGCACTTGTTAATGTGATTGTGCGATAGTTGGATTCTATAAGCTTAATAACTTCGAGCATGGTGGAAGTGGTGCTTGATTGTGAGTTGGTAAGATCATCAGCTAAATATGTATCACATTTACGTACCAGTTCAGTGAACAGAATTGGCAAATAAAGAGTGATAATTCGTGATGAAAATTCTTCTTCTAAAAAATATTCCGTGATAATTTGGTTTAAAATTTGTTGGATATGCGGAATTTGCGCACTTTGAAAAATAATATATTTCTTTAAAGATTGCTCGCTTACGCTGGAATGAAGAAGAAAGTCGAATAGAAGGCTGTTTTTTTTCTTTATACTCGTTAGCCATTCTAGGCTGATTTGTTGGTCACGAAAAAGGATGTTGATGAGAATGTCCTTTTCGCCTGTTGCTTTTATGGAATGATGGCAGCCGCTGTCTAAAAGTAAAAGTTCTCCTTCATGTAAAGTTTCTTTATTTCCTTCAATGATTTGTTCAGAGCTTCCTGAATACATGTAATTTAGTTCAAGAAATTGATGCGTATGGTATGGGTAGTCGGCAAATCGGTTGTGTTTGCTTATATAAATGTCTTTGTTTTTGAAGAAATAATCATTTAATAATTCCATGCTGCCGTTCTCTTTTAAAAAGGATCCATTGGGTAAATCGGGAACAAAAGTGCCAGTGCTTTTTTGGATTTTTTCTTTTGAATTTAGACGAAATAATTTTTTATTAAGCGCTTCCATTTCACAATCTCCTTCTGTAAATTTGATACTTTAATTATAAACACAGGATATTGTAAAGCGCAATCATTAATTGTTTAATATAAAGTAAGCGCTTAACTAAAATGAGTAGGAGGGTTAAAAGAATGGCTGGATCGAGTACAAGTAAAAAAGGAACGATAGCAGTATCTTTGACGAACTATTTAGATTCTGGATGTATTGTAGCGGGAGCAAGTGGACTAACTTTGTGGGCAACACAATTCGGACTTAGCAGTTTTGCGGTGGGATTACTTGGGGCTGTGAGCGCGAATGCGTTTGGTTCTGCAATTGGCGCACTTATTGGTGGTCATTTAGCAGATAAATATGGACGAAAATTTATTTATACGTATAACATGTTGGTGTATATGCTTGGAGTTACAATTATTATGTTTGCGATGAACTTCCCAATGTTATTAATTGGGTTTTTAGTTACAGGCCTTTCTGTAGGGGCTGGGGTTCCGGCTTCATGGACATATATTTCTGAAATGGCGGATCCTAGTATACGAGCTAGAAATATTGGTATATCTCAATTTGCTTGGTCATGTGGGCCAGCAATTATCTTTACTTTAGGAATTATTGTATCTCCACTTGGACTTTTAGGTAACCGCTTACTTTTCTTATCTTTATTGATTGTAGCATTTGTAGCTTGGCAGTTGCAGCGCAAACTAGAGGAGTCGAAGGACTGGGAAGCGGAGCAAGTGAAAATGAAAGAAAGTGGTAATCGTTTGGAACATCCTTTTAAAACAGCATTTTCTAGTATGGTAAATGTAAAATCAGTACTTTTCTTAGTGGGTGTGTACTTATTTTGGAATTTAGTAGCGGGTGCAATGGGATTCTTTATGCCGTTTGTATATGAAACGGTGGGTGGTCTTTCTAATACACAAGCGAATTTATTGCAAGCTGTATTATGGATACTCACAGCAGCTTCTACATACTTTGGCTTTGCTAAATTTGGTGATCGAGTAAGTCATCGTGGGTTGTTTTTTGTAGGGGCTTTAATGGCAGTTGCTTCTTGGGTTGTACTTACTTTTGTTGGAATGTCTTGGGTTGGCTTATGGACATTTGTTATTTTATGGGGTATTTCAGCAGGTATTGGTGCACAAGCTTTTTACGCACTTTGGTCCACAGAACTTTTCCCAACAAAATATCGTGGTGGGGTTCAAGGCGTGATGTTTTTCTTAGTTCGTGGTAGTACAGGTGTCTGGTCGATTGTCTTCCCAGTAATCTTGGCAAATCTTGGCTTTACTGTGGCGGGGACAATTATGATTGGTTTACTTACAGTGTCGCTTTTAATCGGTGTAATTTGGGCGCCGAAAACACGTGGCAGATCACTTGATGATATTACGAAGGAACGTTACGGAAATACAATTGATTAAAGAAAAGGAGCTAGACCAGTGAAACATTATGTTGCAGTAGATATTGGTGCATCAAGTGGTCGATTAATTCTAGGGAAATTGGTGAATGAAAAATTACAATTAGAAGAAATTCACCGTTTTAAAAATGGTTTTACGTACCGAGATGGACACGAACGCTGGGAAATTGATCAACTAATGCAGGAAATTTTTATTGGCTTGGAAAAAGTAAAGCAACTGGGGATTTCGGAATGTGTGCTTGGAATTGACACGTGGGGCGTTGACTATGTTTTGATAGGGGCTTCCGGTGAGAAGTTGGCAGATCCAATTAGTTATCGCGATAAACGAACTTTAAATGCGGTGCAGAATTTAACGAGTGAGTATCCACGAGAATATATTTATAAAAAAACAGGTATTCAGTTTATGGAATTAAATACCCTATACCAACTGTACGTGGAAGAGCGAGATTTACTAGAGCGAGCAGAGAAAATTTTGTTGATTCCTGACTATATTGGTTATGTCCTCACGGGGGTTAAGGTGGCGGAAACAACCAATTCATCGACTACACAAATGCTTAACTTGCGAGAACAATTATTTGATAAGGATTTACTTTCGCATTTGAACATTGATGTGGAAAAATTTGCGCCACTGACTGATGCAGGGACGTATTTAGGTGAAGTGAAAGAGGATTGGCTCAAGATGTATGATATCCCTAATTGTGATGTAGTGACAGTCGCAACACATGATACAGCTTCAGCGGTGGTGGGGACTCCAGCAGAAGGAGAAAACTGGGCATTCTTGAGTAGTGGAACATGGTCGCTAATAGGGATGGAGCTAAGTGCGCCAATCAATAACGAAGTAGCCTTTAAAGAAAATTACACGAACGAATGGGGCGCATATGGAACTTATCGCTTTTTAAAAAACATTATGGGGCTTTGGATTGTTCAAGAAATTGCGCGCATGGACGACTATAAGCATAGTTTTGCTGAGATGGCCGAGGAAGCGGGTAATTATCCTTATTTCAAGCAAATTATTAATGTCAATGATGCGCGGTTTAATAACCCGGAAAACATGGTGGATGAGATTAGATTGTATTGCCGAGAAACTGGACAGACTGTACCGGAGACGATTGGCGAACTGACAAATTGTGTGTATGGAAGTCTGGCACTCTATTATGCACTAGAATTGGAAAAAATGACTGAAATTACTGGTAAGAAAATCGAAAAGCTTTATATTGTCGGTGGTGGAAGTAATGTAGCTATGCTAAATCAATTAACAGCTAAACTTGCAGGGATAGAAGTGTTTGCGGGACCTTCAGAAGCAACAGCAATTGGAAATTTAGTTGTGCAAATGATTAATCAGGGCGAAATCGAATCCATGCGTGCGGGAAGAAAAATCATTCGAAATTCATTTGAAATTGGCGAATTTTCTTGTGGTGATGTGAGATTCGAGGAAATAAAAGAAAGATTTACTAAGGTACTTGAATTTAATTAGGAGGCTTTTAAAATGGGACAAGAAACAGAAATTAATAAACGATATCAAGTGGCGAAAGAACGTTATCAAGCAATTGGAGTTGATACGGAAAAAGCGCTTAAAACACTGAAAGACATTAAAATTTCGATGCACTGCTGGCAAGGCGATGATGTTAAAGGTTTCTTAAATCCAGACGGCGAACTTACAGGCGGAATCATGGCGACCGGGAATTATCCGGGTGCGGCTCATACTCCTAAGCAATTACGCCAAGATTTGGAAAAAGCTTATTCACTTATTCCTGGAAAACATAAACTTAACTTACACGCAATTTACGTAGATACAGATGAAAAAGTAGATTTAAATGAAATTGAACCTAAGCATTTCACTCCATGGGTAGAGTGGGCGAAAGAACAAGGTTTGGGTCTTGATTTCAACCCAACTTTCTTTTCACATCCAATGTTTAAAGACAATTACACTTTAGCTTCACCAGATAAAGAAGTTCGCGATTTTTGGATAGAGCACGGGAAACGCTCGCGAAAAATTTCTGAGTACTTTGGGAAAGAACTTGGTCAAACAAGTATTAATAATTTTTGGGTGCCGGATGGTATAAAAGATTGTCCGATTGATCGCTACACCCCGAGAAAACGTTTAATGGAAGCTTTAGATGAAGTTTTTGCAGAAAAATTAGATGAAAAATATACCCAAGAAGCTGTAGAAAGTAAGCTGTTTGGTCTAGGAGCAGAGGCTTATACTGTCGGTTCGCATGAATTTTATATGGGTTACGGAATTACGCGGGATAAATTGATTTGCTTGGATGCGGGACATTTCCATCCAACTGAAGTCATTTCTAATAAATTATCTTCTTTGGCACTTTTCAGTAAAGGCGTCATGTTACATGTGAGTCGTCCAGTCCGCTGGGATAGTGACCATGTGGTGATTATGGATGATGAATTAATTGAAATTGGTCGCGAATTGGTGCGCAATGATTTACTTGGGATTACAAATATCGGTCTTGATTTCTTCGACGCAACAATCAATCGGATTGCTGCATGGGTTGTTGGAACTAGAAATACGCAAAAATCATTACTTAAAGCTCTTTTAGAACCTACAGCTGATTTGAAAAAAATGGAACTGGAAAATGATTTTACATCTCGTATGGCAATTACAGAAGAATTGAAAGACTTCCCATTTGGCGATGTATGGAACTACTTCTGTGAAATTAATGGTGTCCCAGTTGGTTTGGACTGGTTGAAGGAAGTAAAAGCTTATGAAGAAGATGTATTACTAAAAAGATAGGAGATAGTGACGATGACAAAGGATATAATGGATGCTGTTTTTATTAAGGAAATGGCGAAAACTACTTCAAATTTATACCGGTTAGGCTGGGATGAAAGAAACGGTGGCAATATCACTTATTTGTTGGATGAAAAAGAAGTTGCGGAATATTTAGATGTAAAGCAAATCATCCGCACAATTCCAATGGACTTTGATGGTAAAAAGCTTGCTGGCAAGTATTTCTTAGTAACTGGTTCGGGTAAATATTTTAAAAATGTTGAAGAAGCTCCAGCTGTGAATTTAGGTGTAATTCAAGTGAGTGAAGACGGGAAAGCTGTTCATTTGTTGTGGGGCTATACAGACGGCGGACTGCCAACGAGTGAACTTCCAGCGCATTTTATGAGTCACATTGCAAGACTTTCTGTGGATCCGGAAAACCGCGTTGTTATGCATTGTCACGCTACTCATTTGCTCGCGATGACATTTACACATGAGCTGACGGAACGAGCATTTACAAGAACTTTATGGCAAATGTGTACGGAATGTTTAGTCGTTTTTCCAGAAGGTGTTGGGATTATTCCTTGGCTGGTTCCTGGTACGAATGAAATTGGAGAAGCTACATCTGAAAAAATGAAGGAAAATCGTTTAATTGTTTGGCCACATCACGGAATTTATGGTGCGGGACAATCAATGGATGAAACATTTGGATTAATTGAAACCGCGGAGAAAGCAGCAGAAGTTTATACTATTGTGATGTCACAAGGCGGTATTAAACAAGCGATTACAGATGAACAATTGAAAGCACTAGGTGAAAGATTTGGCGTTGAAGCAAAGGCAGGTTATTTAAATAATTAGGAGGTAACAATAATGGAACGAGTGGCATCTATTATGTATTTATATCCTGGTAATAAAGAAGAATATAAAAAAAGACACGACGAACTTTGGCCAGAAATGAAAGAGGCTTTAAAAGCACATGGAGCAGCTAACTATTCGATATTTCTAGATGAAAAAACGGATACATTGTTTGCTTATGTGGAAGTCGAGGATAAAGCCATTTATGACAAAATAGCAGAAACAGAAATTTGTCAAAAGTGGTGGAAATATATGGCTCCAATTATGAAATCAAATCCTAATAACAGCCCGGTTGCAGTAGATTTAAAAGAAGTTTTCTATTTAGCATAAGAAAAGAGACATGACTTTAACGCAAAGTCATGTCTCTTTTTTAAATATTTTTTGGTAACCGGAATACAAGTAGGAAACAAACAACAAGTAGAACAATATTGACATACATGCTCATTTGCAAACTGTCGGAAAAGGCGCTTGCTTTTGAAGTAGCGGCAGTATTTCCAAGTGTGCGGAAAAAGACTGAGCCAACAACAGCAATCCCAAAGGACGAACCAATTCGCTGCGCTGTATTAAACATACCACTAGCTCCGCCGCGATCTATACCGGTCACAGTGGAAAGGGTAAAACTATTCAATGGTGCAATAGTCAAACCACTACCAATGCCAGCGATGAAGAGGGGTAAGAATAAAAGCCAAGCAGAAAAAGCGCCGTCGTTCAAATGGAAAACAATAGACACGGTGCCAAGACCGACAATAACGAGTGTGACTCCAAGCATTAAGAGTTTTCTTCCGAGTAGTGGAATAAGCCGGTAACTATTAGATGCGGCGAGCACACTACCTAATGCAAAAGGACTAATAGCAAGTCCAGATAAAATAGCAGACCGGTTGAAGCCAGTTTGCCAAGTTAGAGATAGGACAAAGAAAATACTTGTAAAAGCAGCAAAGTAAACAAGCGATAAGAGCATACCTGAAACAAATTGATTGTTTTTAAGAAGATTAGGTGCAATTAATGGCTGATTTCCTTTCTTTTCTTGGTAGACGCTCCATTTATAAAGAATAATAAATAGTGGAATAGATAGCGCCATTAAAAAGTAATCCACTGGTTTGAAATCATTTGCACCATTTGAAATAAGTGGGAAAAGTAATAGTAAGAGTGCAATTGTCAGTAGCCCAACTCCAGGTAAATCGAAGCTGATTTTTTTCGTGGAAACAGTTCTTTTGGGAAGATAAAGCATTGCTAGGACGAGCGTTACTAACACAAAAGGTACGTTAACGAAGAAAACTGCGCGCCAACCATTTGTAGCTCCGAACAGTTCAATTAAAAGTCCTCCTGTAAGAGGTCCGATGGCAGTTCCTACACCAATAACAGAGCCAAGAATTCCGAAGATTTTCCCAAGGCTTTTCCCAGAATACATATCCATAATTGTGGCGTTGATTTGCGGGAAAAATAATCCGGCAGCAAGTCCTTGTATTACCCGGGAAATAATTAGACTATTTTCTGAATCTGCAAAACCAGCTGTCACACTCATAATTAGAAATAGCGTAATCCCGATAATGTAGATGTTTTTTCGGCCAAATTTATCCCCAAGTCGACCAGCTAAAATAAGTACAAGCCCAAAAGCAAGCGCATAGCCTGAAATTACCCACTCAATCGTCTCGCTTGTCGCATGTAGGGCCGTCGTAATATCAGGCAAGGCCACATTAACGATTGTTGTATCTAATAATGAAATAAAAGCTCCAAGCATAATTGAAATAAGTGCTAAAGTATTACGTTTATTCGTCTGTTCCATGAATCATTCTCCTTTTTGAAGCTTTTTGAGCTATTTTCCATTATAAACCTAAAAACTCGGATGATAAAGAAAGAGCAAATGTTTCACGTGAAACATTTTACTTTGCGAGTAAGATTTGATAAGCTTCTTTTATTAAAAGGGCGGGGGTTAACGTATGGAAAATCGGAAGCAAATGATAAAAACGGAACGACTTTTTTTAAGCGAAATGACGTTAGCTGATACAGAAATATTGTTTGGCTATTGGTCAGATGATTCTGTTACTAGATATATGAATATTGAACCTTTCCAAAGTTTGCAGCCGGTTGAAGAAATGATTCGGATGCTACGACAACTAGAAATTGAAGGAAAGGCACTTCGATGTGTGATTATTTTGCAAGCAACAGAGGAAATCATTGGTACATGCGGCTTTAATTATATTGATCATGAAAACCATCGTGCAGAAATTGCCTATGATTTAGGTACACGCTTTTGGAAACGTGGTTATGCGACGGAAGCAGTGAGAGCGTTGATGGAATGGGGAAAAGAATCATTTGAATTGCACCGAATTGAAGCAAAAGTAGACCCAAGAAATAGTGCTTCTATAGCATTGTTAGAAAAGCTTGGTTTTTCGGAGGAAGGTTTACTGCGAGATTATGAAAAAATTGGTGAGACATACCAAGATGTGCAATTGTTTTCGTGGATAGATGAAATTTAGTAGTAAATGTGTCGATTTTTTTACTAAATAGTGTAGATAAACCAAAAGTTACGATATCATAAAGATTTTGCCTTGTTTGTTCTATTTACTTATTGCTAGAATAAGATTATCTAAAACACTTAAGGAGATTACACAATGACAAAAGAATATTATTTTATAAAACCAGAGTTAAGTTCTCCTGAAACAAAACAAGAAAACATTGATTCTTGGTTAAAGACACAAGATAAAACTTTTTACGATGCACAGATTGCGCAAGAACGTGATTACTGCTTCTGGTGTAATATCGTAGAAACGGCTAAACCAAATTCGCGCACGAGTTATACTTCGATGGCATATACATTAAATGAACCGAATATGCTCAATTCAGCCGGCAAAACGAGTTTTATTTTATCAGAAGAAGAGGTATTGTACATTCACACTTTATCTGTTGTTCGTGATGGTAAAGTGATTGATAAATTGGATGACATTAATGTAAAAGTACTTGACTATGTTCGTGATGAAAATCAAGCGAGTTTTAATGATGAGAAAAAAGTGACAGTACTTATTCGTGACTTACATTTAAATGATATCTTTATTGTGGAAACGACAATTGAGCGTAAATATGAAGAAAGTAGCATTCGCAATGACTTTTTCCGCTGGATTTATTCAGCGCCAAATTCATACTGGGCTTATGGAAAATACCGTTTTGAATTGAAAAATGAAACGGAGAAGAAATTAGAAGCGAATTTCCATTATTTCCGAGATGAAGCAGGCACCATTTTAGAAAAAGACAAGGTTATGGTTGAACATAACGAATCTTATACAATCGAAAAAGAAGATTATATTGGAGAAGATGCCAAAGAACTTGAAATTACACCGTTTGTTGATTTTGTTACGGAGCAGACGTATCCGCAAATCACAAAAACAATCAGTGACATTTATCAAAAATTCTATCAAGTAAACCTTGCTGAATTTGCGGCTGATATAGTAACTGAACTAGATGAGTTACCGACATTAGACCATAAAATCAAGCATGCCATCGATTTTGTTCAAAAAGAAGTGTACTATTTATATAATGAAACAGAGATGGATGGTCATGAGCCTCAAGCTGCAGAGGTGACTTATAAAACGAAACAAGGGGATTGTAAAGCGAAAACAGTTCTTTTGAAAGTGATTTTAGATTATTTAGGCGTGAATTCAGAGCTTATTTTGGTTAACTATGGTAGTGATGTATTCCTACCAGTTTATACACCGTCACCATTCAACTTTAACCATGCGATTTTAAAAATAACGCATAATAATCAAGTCTACTTTATCGATGCTACGATGAGTAGTGATCAAGGTTTTTTGGCTAATCGTCAAAAAAATAGTTTTATGTATTATTTGGAAATTAAACCAGGGGCGGAATTGCAAAAACAAGAGCCATTTCAAGATGAAATTCCATCTGTGGAAGAAGTGGTTTACTGCGATGTGAAAGATAATGCGGCTGAAATTACTTTTGAAAGAAAATTACGCGATGGAATGGCAAACGGGTCACGAGAAATGTTTAAAAATGATTCCAATAAAGACATTATCAATCGATATAATTTTGCGATTTATAGCAATATGACTTTATATAAAAAATATGAAGAAAATGAAGTTGATAGTCATTTTAGTAATACATCCATTCAAATTGTGGAAGATAATAAAGACTTAAATGAGCTTTCTATAATTTATAAAGCAACTATTTCCGATCCATATATTGTAGAAAATAAAAAGCGTTATTTACATTTTTGGAACTGGAATAATTTTATTGATGATGGTGCGGAAAAACATTTTCATAAGGATTTTCCATATTGGATTGATCGGAATGTCATCAAAACAGAACTTCATTTGACGACAGATAAATCAATTGATCAGCAAGAACGCTACACACGTCAAGAATGTGACATCAAATCTAAGTATTTGAACCATCGTATGACGAAGAAAATTCACAAAAACGGAGCTTCTTGTTATTTAGAATATCGTCCATATCACAACCTTACTATTAAAGAGAAGGATTTGGAAGAATATGTTGAAGCTAATAAAGAAATTCTCAAGAGTAACTGGGGTATCGGTATTGATATCATTGAGGATGGTTTGTTCAAGAAATTAGGCAAGTTATTTAAATAAAATTCAAAAAGCATCCTTTATAAAAGGGATGCTTTTTTGATAAATGGTCCCGACTGGTCTCGAACCAGCGACCCCCACCATGTCAAGGTGATACTCTCCCAACTGAGCTACAGGACCGAGTAAAATCAGAAAATAAGTTTAGGCATTTATTTTCTGAATGGATTCACGTTCAATCATTTCGGTTTGGATAATGGTTGTTTTTGGAACATTTTTATCTTGATGAATTAGCCGGAATAATAAGTTAGTCGCTTTTTTTCCTAGTTTATTGATTGGAATGTCGATAGAAGTAAGTGGTGGTGATAGGAAAGATGACGCTACTTTATCATTATAGCCGATAACAGAAAAATCTGTTGGGATTTGTAAGTTTTTATCGGCTGCCATTTTGTAAATGCTAAGAACTTTTAGGTCGTCGGTTGCGAAAACAGCGGTTGGTTTATCAGGGCCTTCCATTAGTCGTAGTGCGGCTTTATAGCTATCTTCTATGCTATAACCACTATCTATAATCCAGTCATTACGTAGGTCTAATTGGTGGTCAAACAGGCAGCTACGGAAACCGGCAAGACGATCAATCGAAACGTGATAATCGAGTGGAGCATGGATACAAGCAATTTTTTGATGGCCTTGCTTGATTAAATGTTTTGTTAGAGCATAACTGTCGCCAAAATTGTCGGTGTCAACAGAGTATATATTTTTGTAATGACCTTCTACTTTTCCGGTAACGACGATGGGGATATTATATGGGTCTAATTGGTGAAAAAAATCTTCATCAGCGGGAGAACTTAGCATAATAATGCCTTTTATCATTTTTTCTTGAATTTTGGAGAGGCATTTTTTAAGTTCGTCTTCGCTGTTTTTAGCAGTTTGAAGAATTAGGTCGAAATTTTCCAACTCAGCTTGAGTGGAAATGGATTGAATTATTTCGGAAAAAAATGGGTTTCCGGTTGTGGTTGTAGTAGAGCGATTTGAAATAACCATGATAGCATCAAAGCCCGAAGAGGTAAGTGCGCGTGCTAGTTTGCTTGGTTGGTAGTTAAGTTGGTCAATCGCTGCTAGTACTTTTTTTCGTGATTCTTCGGAGATATTAGCTTGATTGTTTAGTACTCTAGATACCGTTGATTTTGAAACTCCCGCATGTTTTGCTATATCATATATGGTTGATGCCAAGGTAATCTTCCTTTCTCTTTATTGTTTCCGGTATCGGTTCCGGTCATTATCATCCATGTTTATATTACTCAATTTTCTAGCAAATGTCCAACTAGATGTTATCTATGTAAGGAAACTCACTATTAGCAACGTGTTAGAAAAGACGTTAAAAATTGTGTTTGACAGAAAGCGCTTTCCATACTATAATTCTTCTTGTGGGAGCGCTCCCGGTTAGGAGGTAAATGATGACGAATTTAAGAAAACGACTTTCGCGGTTATATGCCGAAGATGTGGTAGATAGTTTGGCAGCTAGAATCGAAGCACGGGTACAGCAAACGCAACAACGAAAGTTAACGCGAAAAGATCAGTGGGACGAGAAAGATATTGTTTTAATTACATATGGGGACCAATTTAAAGAGGAATCCCAAAAAACGTTAACAACTTTTAAAAAAATGTATGATAGTTATTTAAAATCGGCTTTTGAGATAGTGCATTTCCTACCTTTTTATCCTTATTCTTCGGATGATGGATTTTCGGTCATTGATTATAAAGCGGTGAACCCAGAGCTTGGTGATTGGAAAGATATTAAGGAAATGGAAAAGTCGGCGCGATTGATGTTTGATTTTGTTTGTAATCATATGTCGGCGAAAAGTGATTGGTTTAAGTGATATTTAGCGGGTGATGAGGAATTTAGGAACTTTTTTGTGGAAATGGATCCAAATACGGACCTTAGTTCGGTTACAAGACCACGCGCGACACCAGTACTGACAACATTTCAATTTGATTCAGGAAAAGTAGGGCATATTTGGACGACGTTTAGTGAGGATCAGATTGATTTGAACTTTGCTTGTCCGGAAGTGCTTTATAAGATGATTGATGTTTTAATGTTCTATCTAGAAGAAGGAGCAGAATATGTGCGACTTGATGCGGTTGGATTTATGTGGAAGGTGCCGGGAACAAGCTCGATTCACTTGGAAGAGACGCATGAAATCGTGAAATTATTTAGAGATTTAGTAGACATTGCAGCTCCGGGGACGATTATTATTACCGAAACCAATGTGCCGCATGTTGATAATATTAGTTATTTTGGAAATGGTGAAAAAGAAGCGCATATGGTTTATCAATTCCCGCTTCCACCACTTGTGCTCCATGCTATCCATCATGGTAATGCAAAATTCCTCCGTAACTGGGCGAAGAATTTAGAGCTACCAGAAGGCAAGCGGACATTCTTTAATTTCCTTGCCTCACATGATGGGATTGGGTTAAATCCAGTGCGCGGAATTATTCCAGAAGCTGAGATTTTGGCTTTAGTGAATGATTTGGAGGAAGAAGGTGCGCTCGTTTCTTACAAGCAAAATCCAGATGGTTCTAAGAGTCCTTATGAAATAAACGTGACGTACATGGATGCGCTAAGTAAACAGGCGGACACAGATGATTTGCGACTTGCAAGATTCCTTGTGGCTCATGCAGTATTGATGTCTATCCCAGGCGTTCCAGCCGTTTATGTTCAAAGTATTTTAGGAAGCCGCAATGATTATTTAGGCGTAGAAGCAACAAGTCACAATCGCTCTATTAATCGAAAAAAATACGACTTGGCGGAAATTACAGCAGAGTTGGAACAAAGAGGCTCCTTACGAAAAGCAACTTATGATGCGCTAACGAAATTAATTAGCACACGAAAAGCGGAATCACTTTTCCATCCAGAAATACCGATGGAAGTTTTAGAATCTACGGCGGAATTGTTTGTTGTTAAACGTTCATCCGACGCGGAATCGATTATATTGATTCATAATTTATCAGAAAAAGAAGTGAGTTATTCACTAGACAGCGGTGTTTATACAAATCTTTATAAGGGCTCCACAGTAACTGGGAGCGATTCCATAAAGCTTAGTGGCTATGAATTCTGCTGGCTAAAAACCAAAAATTACAGGGAGGAACAAAAATGAAGAAAAAGAGTCTTGTATTACTTGTTGTTGTGTTGGTTCTAAGTGCGGTTCTAGCTGCATGTGGAGGAAAAGAGTCTGGTAGTAAGGAAGTAACGATTGAATTTATGCATTCATCCGTTGAAAAAGAGCGTTTAGATGTTATTAATAAATTAATTGCTGATTTTGAAAAAGAAAATCCAACAATCAAAATCAAACAAATTCCAGTAGAGGAAGATGCTTTCAATACAAAAGTTGTCACACTTGCTCGCTCTGGTAAACTTCCAGCTGTTATGGAAGTAAGTCAAGATTTTGCCAAAGTAATGGATAAAGATGAGTTGATTGACCAAGATGCAGTGAAAGAAGTTATTGATTCTGTTGGAGAAGACAAATACTACGAAGGCGCAACAAACTTAGTACGTTCTGAAGATGGTAAAAGCTATATCGCAGCACCATTAAGCGGTTGGGTTCAAGGTATTTGGTACAACAAAAAAGCTTTAGCCGATGCTGGTTTTGAAGAACCTAAAAACTGGGCAGATATTGAAAAAGTAGCGAAAAAATTCACGAATAAAGCAGATAAAAAATATGGTATTGCAATTCCAACAGCAGAAAGCACGATGAGTGAGCAAGCTTTCTCTCAATTCGCACTTTCTAACAAAGCAAATGTTTTAGATGCAAAAGGTAATGTAACGATTGATACACCAGAAATGAAAGAAGCGCTTCAATATTACAAAGATTTGTCAGCATACACTATGCCTGGTTCAAATGATGTAACGGAAATTAAAGATGCATTTATGAATGGAACAGTTCCAATGGCAATGTACTCTACGTATATCCTTCCATCCGTTTATGAAGAAGGCGATCCAAAAAATATCGGTTTCGCAATTCCAGAAGAAAAAGAAAAAGCAGTTTATGGAACAGTTTCTGGTTTAACTATCTCAGCTGGTTTGGATGACGAGCAAAAGAAAGCAACGAAGAAATTTGTTGAATACTTGTCTCAACCAGAAAATATGGCAACTTGGGTATTAATGTCTCCTGGCGGGGCGCAACCAGTAAACAAAGAAGTAGTAGAACAAAAAGCTTACAAAGAAAACGAAGTAATTAAATCGTTTGGTGATCTTCCAAATGAAATTGCAGCATCTTTCAATGACATCCAAGTTTTCGGACTTGTTGACGGTAAAAATCTCACAAAAATGGGAGATATTACTAGCTCAGGCATTATCGCACAAATGGTTAATAACGTAACAGTTGGCGGTGGCGATGTATCAGCGGACCTAAAAGCTGCACAGAAAAAAGCTGAAGAAGGCAAATAATCAAATAGCGGGGAGTGAGTCTCCCCGCCTTTTTTAACAGTTTAGCACGTCGCTTTTTGATTTAAGGAGGCATTATGAAAACAAAAGTATATAAAAGGTCTGACTTTAAGTTAGCAATGATTTTACTTGCGCCAAGTTTTGTTTTACTGGCAGCACTTGTGTTATACCCGATGATTTCAAATATCCAGATTAGTTTTTTAGATATGCCACTAAATCCGAATATTAAATCGGTCTTTATCGGTTTACAAAACTATATAGATATTTTGAAGGATCCAGAGTTTTATAAATCACTAGGTCTTACTGTGGCTTATACAGCGCTTGTAGTGGTTGGAAGCACCGGGATGGGGCTACTTGTGGCGATATTCTTTAACCGTGAATTTCGCTTTAGAAGAACGGCTCGGTCGCTGATTATTTTGTCGTATGTAACACCATCTATTTCTCTTATTTTTGCATGGAAATATATGTTTAATAATGGCTATGGTGTAATTAATTTTATGACAGTGGATGTGCTTCATATGTTCAAAGAAGCGCCACTATGGTTTGATAATCCAGTTTCTAGTTTCTTTTTAGTAACCTTTTTTGCGATATGGCGTTATTTCCCGTATGCATTTATTTCGTTTTTGGCGATTTTGCAAACGGTCGATAAGTCGCTTTATGAGGCGGCTGATATGGACGGAGCGAACATTTGGGATAAATTCAAAATTGTTACTTTGCCAGCGATTATGCCGGTACTTGCGACAGTTATTACGCTTCGTGCGATTTGGATGTTCTATATGTTCACCGATGTATACTTACTCACGAATAAAGTAAATATCCTTGGAGTTTATTTATATAAAACAGCATTCGCATTCAATGATTTAGGAAAAGCAGCAGCGATTTCTGTGATATTATTTGTCATTATTTTTGTTGTTATTATTTTTGCAAGAAAGCGGGTGGATTTGAATGGCGGTAAGTAGTAAAAAGTCAAAAAGAACGAAGAAAATCGCGTTTTATACGACGATGGTTGTGTTTTTATGTATGACGTTGTTCCCATTTGCGATTATGTTAATGACTTCATTCAAGAGTAGTAAAGAAGCTATTTCCACGAATCCAACATTTTTCCCGAAAGAATTCACTTTCCAGCATTATATCGATATTTTTAATCCAGATATTTTTCCGTTTTTAACGTACTTTAAAAATAGCTTGGTTGTTTCGGTTTTTGCGGCGGGAATTGCGGTTGTTTTGGGGATTTTAGGCGCTTATGCATTGTCGAAATTACGCTTTAAAGGGCGAATGACGATTAATGCAAGCTTTTACACGGTTTACATGTTCTCCGGAATCTTGTTAATCGTTCCGTTGTTCAAAATAATTTCGAGTTTGGGATTGTATGATACGGAAACAGCTTTAATTATTACGATGGTTGTACAAACCTTACCAACTGCGGTATTTATGCTAAAAAGTTATTTTGACACGATTCCAACTGATATTGAAGAAGCCGCAATGATGGACGGGCTGAATCGCTTCCAGATTATTTTACGAATTATTGTTCCGCTTGCGATTTCAGGTATTGTTTCTGTGTTTGTATATTGTTTCATGGTAGCTTGGAATGATTATCTGTTTGCTTCGATTTTCCTATCTAGCTCAGAGAAATTCACGTTACCGATTGGCTTGAATACATTATTTAGTACACCAGATTATATTTGGGGTAGAATGATGGCGGCATCGCTTGTAACGGCGCTTCCAGTCGTTATTATGTACGCAATTTCAGAACGATTTATCAAAGGAAACTTAACTGATGGTGGAGTTAAAGGATAAGAAAGGAAGTAATTTAACATGAAAAAATTAGTAGCAACAGCGCCTCGTGTGGCGGTATTAGTAGAATATAATGATCGTGAAGTTTTAGAAGATGAAGTAAAAATTAAAGTACAATTTGCTTCTCCAAAACATGGTACAGAAGTAGTTGATTTTAGAGGAATTAGTCCTTTTATTGATGAAGAATTTTCACCAGAATGGAATCTATTTGTTTCACGTGAAACAAATAGTGCGCGAGGCATTGTGTTTGGCGAGTTTCAGCTAGGTAACATGGTCGTTGGTGAAGTAGTTGAACGCGGGAGCAAAGTGACGGAATATGCGCTTGGAGACATCGTTTGTTCTTACGGACCGATTATGGAAACAGTTATTGTAAAAGCTGTTGATAATTATAAATTACGTAAATTGCCAAAAGGTGCTAATTGGAAAAATGCAGTTTGCTATGACCCGGCTCAATTTGCAATGAGTGGCGTGCGAGATGCACATGTTCGTGCGGGCGATTACGTTGTTGTTGTCGGACTTGGTGCGATTGGTCAAATTGCGATTCAACTGGCGAAAAAAGCTGGAGCGAGTGTTGTTATCGGGGTGGATCCTCTTAGCCATCGTCGTGAAATTGCTGAAAAACATGGAGCAGATGCTACTTTTGATCCGATTACGACAGATGTTGGCTTAGAAGTGAAGCGTCTGACTGGTAAACTTGGTGCGGATTCAATTATTGAAACGAGCGGGAATGCGGCGGCGCTTCAAGCTGCGTTGCGCGGAATTGCTTACGGAGGCACAATTTCTTACGTAGCATTCGCGAAACCTTTCCCAGAAGGATTTAACCTTGGACGTGAAGCTCATTTCAACAATGCGAAAATCGTCTTTTCACGTGCAGCTAGCGAACCCAATCCGGATTATCCGCGTTGGGATCGTAAGCGTATCGAGGAAACCTGTTGGGAACTATTGATGAATGGCTACTTAGATTGTTCAGATATTATTGATCCAGTTGTTCCATTCGCTGATTCAGCTGAAAGTTATATGAAATATGTCGACCAACAACCTGATTTAAGTATTAAAATGGGGATTACCCTTTAAGGAGCGATAATAATGAAATTAGGCACACAAAACCAAGCATTTTTCCCAGAAAATATAGAAGAAAAATTTGCTTATGTAAAAGAAATGGGCTTTGAAGGTTTTGAAATTGATGGTAAATTACTTGTTGAAAATTTGGACGAAGTGAAGAAAGCAATCGAAAAAACGGGGCTACCTGTTAGTACTGCATGTGGTGGTTATGATGGCTGGATTGGTGACTTCATTGAAGAGCGCAGACTGAATGGTTTGGAAGAAATTAAGGCGATTTTAGAAGCTTTAGCAGAAGTCGGTGGGCAAGGGATTGTCGTTCCTGCGGCATGGGGAATGTTCACGTACCGCCTTCCACCAATGGCTTCACCGCGTAGCCAAGCCGGAGATTTCAAAGCTGTGAGCGAGTCGTTAGTTTACTTGGACAAAATTGCTGGTGAGACTGGCACGAAAGTTTATCTTGAGCCGCTTAACAGATACCAAGATCATATGATTAATTTGCTAAGTGATGCGCAGAAATACATTGATGAAAATAATCTTAAAAATGTAGAAATTATCGCTGATTTCTATCATATGAATATTGAAGAAGATAGCATTCCAGCGGCGCTTGAGACGTATAAGGATTCGATTGGTCACATTCATGTTGCTGACAATCATCGCTACCAACCAGGAAGCGGTAGCCTTGATTTTAAAACAAGTTTTGATCAACTGAAAAAGAATGGTTACAACGGATTTTTAACTTTTGAATGTCGTGTTCGCAGTGAAAATCCTGAACAAGCTTATAAAGATGCGTTGGCACATTTAAAAAGCTGTTTAATTTAAAATAGAAAATCCGTCCCAATTAAAGAGGACGGATTTTTCTAAAAGGAGTTTCGGATAATGAAGAAAAGAGTTGCAATTATCGGTGCTGGACAAGTCGCTGAGAAGGTCCACGCTGCATATTATAAGACAAGAAATGAACTGGAGCTTGTAGCTGTTTGCGACCCAAGTTTGGAGCGTGGCGAAGAGTTCCGCGCGAACAATGGTTTTGAGAAGCATTATGCTACGGCAGAAGAGATGTTTGCGGCAGAGAAAATCGATATTGTTAGTATTTGCACGCCTAATCGGTTCCATTTTGATAATGTGATGTTGTCACTAGCGAATGGAGCAGCAGTTATGTGTGAAAAGCCACCCGCAATGAGTGCGGCGGAAGCGAAAGCAATGTGGGAACTTGCGGAAGAAAAAGGCGCGATTTTGTCGTACGATTTCCATCATCGTTTTTCCAGTGAAGCACAGTTTTTAAAGAGAAATTCGGCGCTTCTAGGTGAAATTTATTGTGTGAAAGCAACTGCGCTTCGTCGTTCTGGCGTGCCAGGTTGGGGAACTTTTACGAATAAAGAAATGCAAGGCGGGGGTCCACTGATTGATATGGGAATTCACATGCTTGATGCAGCGATGTTTGTTCTTGGTTTTCCAAAAGTGAAGAAAGTAACAGCAAAAAGTTTCCAAAAAATCGGTACCAAGAAAAGTGCTGGGACATTTGGTTCGTGGGATCCGGAAAAATATACAGTGGAGGATTCTTTATTCGGCTTTATTGAACTGGAAAATGGCGGATTAATTGAACTAGATACTTCTTTTGCGCTACATATTAAGCCTGAAAGTGCCCTAAATGTTGACTTTTTTGGTGATCTAGCAGGAGGAAGTTTATACCCGGCTGAAATTTATACAGATAATGCAGGTGAATTTCAGCTGTTAGAGAAGTTAGGTCAACTGGACGAAAATAAACACGAAAACAGCATGAAAGCTTTTGTTGATAGTGTTCTTGGTGCTGGAAAAGTGGAGCTTGCTGGAGCTAAACAAGGTTATATCATACAAAAAATTGTTGAGAGTTTATACGAATCGGCAGAAAAAGGTGAGAGTGTTTCTTTATGAGGAAAATAATCGAGAAGGAATTTTCATTAAATTATCTAAATAAATACGGTAGCCAGATGACTGTGGGAAATGGCTATTTGGGCGTGCGTGGTGCTCTTGAAGAAGAGTATCCCGAGCAAGTGAGAGGTATGTACGTGGCGGGGATTTACAATCGTCCGAGCGGTTCGATGAGTTCGGAGCTTGTGAATTTGCCAGATGTGACACGTTTCCAAGTGTTGCTTGATGGGGAAACTTTTTCGATGCAAGCAGGGAAAATCCATGCGTATGAACGTTATTTAGATATGCACACAGGAGAATTGGTTCGAAAAATTACTTGGGAAAGTAGCGCGGGCAAAAAATACCAACTGAATTTTTACCGATTTGTTTCCAAAGCAACAAAGCACGTTATTGCTGCTAAAGTGGAGATAATGCCTTTGAGCGGCGGAGCGAAAGTTAAAGTAAAAACTGGTATTGATGCGCAACAAACTAATTTTGGAACACAGCAACTGGCAGAGTCGAGTTTGCGGATTTTTGATGAGAAGTTGATGGTCGGCGAATATGAAACCATCGAGAGCAAACAGCATATTACAATAGCAACAAAAGTGAATAAAAAAGGGATTTTCACTGCGAAAAACAGACAACTAATGACCGAAGTAGAGCAAGAAATCGCTGAAAATCAACTATTCACTTTGGAGAAAATAAGCATGGTTAAAACGTCCCTGGATCAAGTGGATGCGGAACTTCCAAATACGACTTATGCAGAACTGAAAAGAGCTTCGGAAACTTTATGGGCAGATTTTTGGGAGCATGCGGGTGTCCGTGTTGAGAGCACGAATGATTTTGACCAATTTGCGCTGGATTTTGCGTGCTATCACTTAGAAATTATGACGCCAAAAGATGATTTCCGCTGTAGCGTTGGGGCGAAGGGACTTACCGGAGAAGGATACAAAGGACATGTTTTTTGGGATACAGAAATTTTCATTATGCCATTTTTCCTTTATAACAAACCGGAAATTGCCAAACAACTATTAAAATATCGCTACCTTCATTTGAAAGAAGCGAAAGAAAAGGCGACGAAAAACGGCTATAACGGGGCGCTTTTTCCATGGGAAAGTGCGTTCTCTGGCGACGAAGAAACGCCTGAATTTGCAGCAATTAACATTCGAACTGGAACACGTCAAAAAGTAGCTTCGGCGATTTCGGAGCATCATTTAGTTGCGGATATTGCTTATGCGGTTTGTGAATATGAAGCGGCGACTAAGGATGCGCAGTTTATGAAAGAGTGTGGTTCAGAGCTGCTCCTTGAAACAGCGGAATTTTGGCTAAGCCGTGCAACTAATCGTAATGGACGACTGGAAATCCTTGATGTGATTGGTCCAGACGAATACACAGAGCATATCGATAATAATACTTATACGAATTATATGGCACACTATAATGTAGAAAAAGCACTAGCATGGAATAAAGATAATGCAGATTTTGTAGCCCGTGCAGAAGCTTTTCTTGAAAAAATCTATTTACCTGTCGCAAATGAGTCTGGCTTAATTCCACAAGATGATACTTTCTTAGAAAAAGATTGGATAAATTTAGATAAATATAAGGCGGCACAAGGAACACAAGGGATTCTACTAGATTATTCTCGTCAAGAAGTGAACGAACTACAAATCTTAAAGCAAGCAGATTTAGTCATGTTGTTTTACCTGTTTCCGAAGATGTTTGCACCGGATGCTGTGAAGCAGAACTTGGATTACTATGAAAAACGAACAATTCATGATTCCTCTTTAAGTAAAGCAATCCATGCAATTGTAGAAAATCGAACTGGGAATCGCGCACAAGCTTATCAATTTTTCCAAGAAGCGTGTTTAATTGATCTTGGAAGTGAGCCTCATTCATCGGATGACGGGCTCCATGCAGCGTCTCTCGGCGCAATATGGTTGGCGGTGGTTTTTGGATTTGTTGGTATTGATACTAGTGGGGAATTACTTGAAATAGCACCAAACTTACCGGGCGAGTGGCAATCTGTGGTATTTGAATTCTCTTGGAAAGGAGAAAAAATCTTGGTAGAAATCGCGCCAAATACTTTACAACTTTCAAAAAGCACAAAAAGCGTGCTAGAATTAGTTATCTACGGAGAAAAACACCAACTAACAGATACAATAACTATTAAGTTGGATCAGAAGGATGTGTCTTTATGAAAATTGTCATTGCACCGGATTCATTCAAAGAAAGTTTGACGGCGCATGAGGTGGCAGAGTATATTAAAGAGGGCTTTCAAGAAATTTATCCGGATGCTGATTATCATTTACTCCCTGTCAGTGATGGCGGGGAAGGCACGCTAGAGATTTTAAGTAAAGCTTTAGACGCGAAAAAAATGAAAATCGATGTGTCCGGCCCTTTTAGCGAACCAGTTTCAGCGCAAGTTGCTTTCACGGAAGGGAACAAAAAAGCTTTAATAGAAATGGCCGAGGTTTGTGGTTTGCACTTAGTTCCGACGACTAGACGCGATCCACTTCAAGTGAGTACTAAAGGAGTGGGCGAGCTAATTTTGCACGCCATGAAAAAAGGTGCGACCGAGATTATTATTGGGATTGGTGGAAGCGCTTCAAACGATGGCGGAATTGGCATGGCTAGTGCGCTTGGTTATGAATTCCTAGATGCAGAAAATAATATCGTCAACCCGATTGGCGTAAATTTAGCTGATATAGCAACCATTCGTTCCGAAAAGGTCCCCGCTGAACTAGAAAACATCACAGTAAATATTGTCACGGATGTCGAAAATCCGCTTTGTGGAGAAGCTGGCGCATCGTATGTGTTTGGTCCGCAAAAAGGGCTAGCCACAACAGATTTAGCTACAGCAGATGAAGCAATGCGCCATTTTTATCAATTAGCAAATCCTGCCATGGTTACAATGCCGCGAGCAGGTGCCGGGGGTGGGATTGGTGCTGGACTTGTGACGTTTGCAAAAGCTAACCTTTTATCGGGAATTGATTTTGTTATTGAAGCACTTCAAATCAAAACCATTTGTGAGGATGCAGATTTGGTCATTGTTGGCGAAGGGAAAATGGACGGGCAAACCGCACAAGGGAAAGCTCCTGTGGGTGTTGCGAAAGTAGTGCCGAAAGAAACACCAGTTTTTGCAATTTGTGGAAGTGTTGGTGAGGGACTAGAAGCAGTATATGAAGTCGGAATCAGCGCAGTATTTCCATCTATTGCCAAGCCAGCATCTTTAGAAAGTATACTTAAAGAAACACCAAATAATTTAAGAAGAACCGCGCGAAATGTTGCGGCAGTTTGGAAAGGACGAGTAGAATGACAACAGCATTAAAAGGAGTAGTTTTTGATTTAGATGGCGTCATCACGGATACAGCGCATTATCATTACTTAGCTTGGAAAAAAACAGCTGAGAGTATTGGAATCGAATTTGATGAAGCATTTAATGAGAATTTAAAAGGAGTAAGCAGAATTGACTCCCTACTTCTTATTTTAAGGAAAGACGGTCGCGAAAATGACTTTACAGAAGAGCAGATTGAAGCTCTTGCAGCTGATAAAAATGACTTTTATGTTAGCTTGCTAAAAGAAATTACGCCAGCGGATGTTTTACCAGGAATTAAAGAACTTATAGTGGATCTTAAAAAGCAAAATCTCAAATGCGCAATTGCATCTGTTTCGAAAAACGCTCGGACGGTTTTGAGCGCATTAGAAATGGAACAAGAATTTGATTATATTGTCGACGCGGCTAAAATCACTAAATCAAAACCTGATCCAGAAATTTTTGTGGAAGCTTGCCGTGGTCTAGGCTTAGAAACATCAGAGGTAGTCGGAATTGAAGACGCTCAAGCTGGAATTGAAGCAATAAATGCAGCTGGAATTGTAAGCGTTGGTGTTGGTTCCGGACTCCGTGACGCGGATATGACTGTGAAGAGTACTGGTTTGCTAGATTTACGCATTTTAGAGATCTTACATAGCAAATAAAATGTTTCACGTGAAACAAAAGTGTCAAAAAATGAACAAAGAGCAAGATATATTGCTATTCTAAAACCCTTTACTTGACCACGATACAACTTTGGAATATTCTGAATGTGAGGTGGATATGTATGGCGATTATTTTTGCAAAAGAAGATGACTTGGAAGAGATTATTAGTAGCCATCCTAAAATATTACTTAATTTTTGGGCAGAGTGGTGCGCACCTTGCCGCTGCTTTTGGCCAACACTTGAGCAATTCGCTGAGATGGAAGAAGGTAATGTCCAAGTTGTGAAAATTAATGTAGATAAACAACGCGCATTAGCTCAGAAATTTGATGTAAAAGGAATACCAAATTCGCTTGTTCTTGTTGATGGGGAAATTAAAGGCGCAATTGCTGGTATTGTCAGTTGTGATGAACTTAGAAGCAGATTTAAAAGTTTGGCAAAATAAAAATTCCGCGATACCATTTAATGGTCGCGGAATTTTTTGTTTCACGTGAAACATTTTATTTGAAAACGCGGAAACGATCAGCGTCATCGATGAATTCTTTTTCACCAGCTTCTTGAACGATGTTACCAAACGGCATTTGCGCACGTAGGTTCCAGCTAGCAGGAATATTCCATTCAGCTTTAACAGCATCGTCAATTAGTGGGTTGTAATGTTGAAGAGATGCACCGATACCAGCGTTTGCAAGAGCAACCCATACAGAATGTTGTGCAATACCTGAAGATTGTTCGGACCATACAGGGAAGTTGTCTGCATATAGAGCGAAGTTTTCTTGTAAGCCTTCGATAACAGCAGTATCTTCAAAGAAAAGAACTGTTCCGTATCCAGCGCGGAAAGAACCAACTTTTTCTTCAGTAGCTGCAAAGTTTTCAGCAGGTACGATAGCGCGTAATGTATCTTCTACGATACTCCAAAGTTTATCATGATTTTCGCCTAAAAGAATGACAGCGCGAGAACTTTGGGAGTTGAAAGAAGATGGGCTATATTTAACAGCGTCTTTAATAATTTCTTCAATTTTGGAATCCTCTACGGAAACGTTTTTATCTAGTGCATAAATGGAACGACGAACTTTAATAGAATCTAAAAATGTATTAGTCATAATAATAAAACTCCTTTGTTAATGTTATTTACTTACATAAGTATAGCGACTATTTATTAATTTGCAAGTGTTTTTGTCGGAAAAAGATTATGTAAGCGCTAAACCGGTTCTGGCTCTTGTGGAAAAACTTTTTTAGCAAAATACTTGATTTTAAGAACGTTTGTTCGTATAATGTGATTAAGAGGTGATAATTATGGTTACGGCAATCCAGAAAGAGCAAGTGCGGACAGCGAAGAATGCAGCTTTTTTAACGAGTCGGCCAGAAGTGGATTATTTAGAACGCGAGAGCTTTTTTATCACATTAAAAGATGCCATGAAGCGAGAATGGGTCGTTCGGTTAAGCTATTTTCAAGAAGCAGATGTTTCTTCTTTACGTCTAGCATCCTTTGAATATCCTTACGCATTCCTTGGGCTTGGAGAACTTGAAAAACAAGATTTGGTGCCACTCGAAATAGATATGTTAACAGAAGAAGTTATTTTTAAGGACATAGTTGGGTATGAATATGTTATTGAATTTAGAGATATTATTGATGTGGAATTATTGTAGGAGCAGTCGTTTATTCGGCTGCTTTTCTTGTCAAAGAGGAAATTAATATGTATAATGGTTGTTATGACAATTATTGTTACGACAATGGAAAAGGGGATAGTAATGCGCGGATATTATGATGAAATCTCATTTGATGTGAATACGACAGCGAAGAAAATGCATTTGTTTTTGCTGCGTTCAATTGCGAGTTATGACGTGACGCCTGAGCAATGGTCTGTTTTAGAGGGAATTGAGGCGAACGAGCCAATTTCACAAAAAGAGATTGCGCTTTGGACGAAGAAGGATACACCGACTGTGAATCGCATTGTCGATGTTTTGCTTAGAAAAGAGCTTATTGTGCGGGAAATCAGTACAGAAGATAGACGGATTTCGCTGTTATCTTTAACTGAAAAAGGGCGAAAAGAGACGAACGAACTGCGAGATATCGTGGAAGTGAGTTGCGAAAAAATGTTTGCCGGAGTTGAGCGCGCGGATTTGGAACAATTCACGGCTATTTTAAAGAACATTTCTACTAATATAGAGTAAAGAGGGGTAAATTTTGGAAAATAAGACAAGGCTTTGGACGAAGGACTACGTATTTTTATTGTTAGGAAGTGTACTTTTATATATTGGATTTATGGTGTTTATGCCGACGTTGCCGGCCCGGATTATTGAACTAGGCGGAACACAAATGCAAGCGAGTTTGGCGGTAGGGTTGTTTTCGATTGTAGCACTACTGATGCGAGCGATTGCGGGAAGTTGGAACGATAAATTTGGCCCGAAAGTACTTATTATTGTGGGCTTTTTGATTTTAATTTTAACTACAGTAAACTTTTATTGGTCGACTGCGGTGGCTGCCCTTCTTATATTGCGGCTTTTTCACGGGGCTGGCTGGGGTATCGGAACAACTTCCATTGCAACAGGCGTTTCTAAACTTGTGCCGCCAAGCAGAACGGGAGAAGGTATTGGTTTTTATGGGCTTACGACTGCACTTGGAATGTCACTTGCGCCGATTATCGCTATTTTAATTATGAATTATTTTTCTTTCGATGTTTTAGTGACATTTTCGCTTGTTTTGATGGTATTTATTTTAATTTTGATGACACAGGTGAAAATTCCAAAATCAGAAAAAATTGTACATCAAAAAATGAAATTGTTTGAGAAAACGGCCTTGCTTCCGGCTGGCTTGTGTTTATTAATGGCTATTCCGCTTGGTGGGATCCAGACATTTATGATGGTATATGGAACAGAACTGGGGATTTCGACGACGTGGATATATTTTATCGGGCAAGCGATTATGGTTCTTGTGAGCCGTTTGTTTGCTGGGCGACTTTATGATACAAAGGGACACCGTTTTGTTATTATTCCAGGAGCGCTTTCGATGATAATTGGGATATTAATTCTTTCTTTTGCAACTGGGGCAATCAGTTTGTTTATCGCATCGCTATTCTTTGGGCTAGGTTACGGGATGTCGCAACCGGCGCTTCAAGCACTAGCTGTTGACCGGGCTGCACCGCACAATAAAGGTACCGCGAACGGGACTTTTCTTTCGGGAATGGACATTGGGATGGCTGTTGGTAGTTTTGGTTTGAGTATTGTTGCGACTTACTACAATTATGCTATTATGTATCGCACAGCAATTATTGCACTTGTTGTATTTTTTGCCGTGTATTGGTTTACTTTAGGACGAAAAGTGAAAAATAGCTAACATCTCTTGTGAAGTGTTTTTCAAAAAGAAGAAGTGCGAGAATTGCTTTAAATAGCGGTTTCTCGTGTTTTTTTAATGTCAGAAAGTTTAAACATCACATTTATTTGTAGATTTAGTATAAATTTTCTGAAAAACAGCTCTGTTTCTGCTATAATATACAAAAGTACAAAAGGCAGTGTTTACTTTTAAGCGCTGAAAAATCCGAATATTGTGTGGAATATCACAGGTTCGTTTTTTTTATTTCTTAAGAACAGAACTTCGAAAAGCATAAGTGTAACGAGGAAGGCTCATATCTGGCCAATAAGTTTTCTATTATTGGTAAAAATTTTTATAAGTAATTGGGGAAATTTGATGACAGGAGAGATGTTGAGTGGAACGTGTTTATAATTTTTCGGCAGGTCCGGCGGTTTTACCAGTACCGGTACTTGAAAAGGTTCAAAGGGAGCTACTCTCTTATAATGGTTCAGGAATGTCAGTAATGGAGCTGAGTCACCGTTCAGAATTATTTCAAAACATCTTAGACGATGCGGAGAGCTTAATTCGAGAATTGATGGAGATTCCAGATAATTACAAAGTACTATTTTTGCAAGGTGGCGCGAGTTTGCAATTCGATATGGTGCCGATGAATCTTGCAAATGGTAAAAAGGCGGCGTATGTAAATACTGGATCTTGGGCGAAGAAAGCAATTTCCGAAGCCAAGAAAATTCAGGGTGTTGAGGTGGAAGTGATTGCCTCATCGGAAGACCGCAATTTCAGCTATATTCCTGAAATTCCTACAGTTTCTAGTGACGTGGCTTACTTACATGTAACTACAAATAATACAATCGAAGGAACAGCAATGTTTGATGTGCCAGACTCAGCTGTCCCGGTCGTTGCAGATATGTCCTCTAATATTTTATCGAGCGTTTATGATGTGAAGAAATTCGGCTTAATTTATGCAGGAGCGCAAAAGAACATTGGGCCTGCTGGATTAACGCTTGTCATCGTGCGCGAAGATTTGATAGGGCAAGTAGAGGGACTTCCTTCTATGTTAGATTTCAAAGTACAAGCCGAGAATGATTCCATGTATAACACACCACCAACGTTTGCCATTTATGTAGCGAAATTAGTATTTGAATGGATTAAGGAGCAAGGTGGCGTTGCTGGGATTGAAGCGTTAAATCGCAAAAAAGCGGCATTATTATATGATTATATTGATCAATCGGATTTCTTTTCTTCACCGGTCGAACCTTCTGCAAGATCGCTCACGAATGTTCCTTTTGTGACGAATTCTGCGGAGTTTGATAAAGCTTTTGTCAAAGAAGCTGAAGCAAACGGTTTTGAAAACTTGAAAGGACATCGCTCAGTGGGCGGGATGCGAGCAAGTCTTTACAATGCATTTCCAATTGAAGGGGTTGAAGCACTAATCGCCTTTATGGAAAAATTTGCAAATGCAAGAAAAGGGGGAGAAGTACGTGTTTAATATCCAAACGTTTAATGCTATCGCAAAAGAAGGCTTAAAGACATTTGATCTTGAAAAATATGTGATTGATGCAAACCAGCCAGCAGACGGGATTTTACTACGGAGTTACAACTTACACGATTTTGACTTTCCAGAAACAGTGAAAGCAGTTGCTAGAGCTGGTGCAGGAGTTAATAATATCCCAGTAGAAAATTGTTCTGAAAAAGGTATTGTTGTATTTAATACACCTGGCGCGAATGCCAATGCCGTGAAAGAACTAGTCCTTGCGAGTTTATTCGTTTCGGCGCGTCCAATTTTGGAAGGAACAGAGTGGGTGAAAGAATTACCGGCGGAAGATGATGTGGAACAGAAAGTCGAAGCTGGTAAGAAAGCTTTTGCGGGAACTGAACTTGCGGGCAAAAAACTTGGAATTATCGGTCTAGGTGCAATTGGAGCTTTAGTGGCAAATGATGCTCTATCGCTTGGGATGGATGTGGTCGGTTATGATCCATTCGTTTCCGTAGACACGGCTTGGAGAATTTCTAAAGAAGTGGAACGCGCGATGACGATAGAAGAAGTTTTAGCAACGTGCGATTATTTAACGGTTCATGTACCGTTAACGGATAAAACGCGCGGTATGTTTAACGCAGATACACTGCAATTAGTGAAGGATAATGCGGTCTTACTAAACTTTTCTCGTGGTGAGTTAGTGGATTCTGCTTCTGTGAAGGAAGCTTTGGATGACGGACTTTTACGTTTGTATATTACAGATTTCGCGACAAAAGAATTATTAAACCATAAAAAAGTGCATGTATTTCCTCATTTAGGCGCATCGACGGAAGAAGCTGAAACCAACTGTGCTAAAATGGCTGCGAAAGAACTACAATCATATCTTGAAACAGGTAGTATTAAAAACTCGGTTAATTTTCCGAACGTGGAAATGCCGTATAATGGGCATCCACGAATTGGGATTTGTCACAAAAACATTCCTAATATGGTCGGACAAATTACGACGGAGCTTGGGAAATACTCGTTAAACATTTTAGATATGATAAATCGCAGTAAAAATGAATATGCCTACACATTAATTGATATTGATAAAGAAACGCAAGCTAATTTGGAGCAACTAAAACAAGATTTGTTAGCTGTGCAAGGGGTTTTGCGTGTTCGAGTTATTGAACCATTAGGTGTGACAGTTTAAAATTATTACCCGGGAAATAATGAGAGCATGAAACTTTATGGTTGTTGCCAGACGGGTTCATGCTCTTTTACTAAAAAGGAGGATAACAATGGTAAATATACGTCCATTTAAAGCAATTCGTCCGATTAAAAATTTAGCGGAAAAGGTAGCTTCGTTGCCATATGATGTACTTAATTCGGAAGAGGCGCGCGAACTTGGTGATGCAAATAAGTATTCTTTTTTACATATTGATAAGGCGGAAATTGATTTAGATCCAGCGGTTTCCCCTTACGACCCAGCTGTTTATCAAAAAGCAGCGGATAATTTGGAGCAATTTGAGCTGGATGGTTGGCTTGGTAGAGAAGCAAACCCGGCATTTTATATTTATCAACTGACGATGGATGGTCGCCCGCAAACAGGGCTGGTTGTTTGTACGTCGATTGATGATTATACAAATGGAAAAATTAAAAAACATGAGTTAACTCGTGAGGAGAAAGAGTTAGACCGGATTCGTCATGTAGATGTCTGTGATGCGAATACAAGTCCGATTTTCCTTACTTATCGTGGAAAAGAAGCAATTAATGCCCTTGTTGAGTCTTGGGTGAATGAAAATGAGCCTGAATATGACTTTGAGAGCTTCCATGGGGTCGCGCATAAGGTTTGGGCAATTACGGATGCACATATTTTAGAAGACCTGTCAGCGGCGTTCTCGGAAGTCCCAGCGCTATATATAGCAGACGGTCACCATAGAACGGAATCTGCTGTAAAAGTTGGTTTGAAACGGCGCGAGGAATTCCCGGATGCTGGGCCAGAAGCGGAATTTAATTTCTTCTTATCGGTTGTTTTCCCAGAAGAGCAATTAGAAATTCTTGATTATAATCGAGTTGTGAATGTGCCAATTGAAGTGGATTTTCTTAGCAAAGTAGAGACTAGTTTTGATGTGGAAAAGGTTGGGAAAGAAGCATTTAAGCCAGAGAAGCCAAAACAAGTAGGAATGTATTTAGACGGAAATTGGTACAAACTTACGGCGAAAAGCGAAGTGATTCCAAATGATGTTATCGGTCAGCTAGATGTTTCGATATTACAATCGCAAATTTTAACGCCGATTTTTGGAATTGAAGATATTCGTCGCGACAATCGCATTGATTTTGTCGGCGGAATACGTGGTTTAGAAGAACTGACTCGTTTGGTGGATAATGGCAGTCATTCGGTGGCATTTGCGATGTACCCGCCGACAATGGACGATTTACTTGGTGTGGCAGATGCGGCAGAAATCATGCCGCCAAAATCGACTTGGTTTGAACCGAAATTATTAAGTGGGCTGTTTGTCCATGATTTAGAAAGTAAGTAGTTTTTATTATGAAGCAAATTAGTTACTTTTATTCTGCGGAAAATGAGTCTGAGATCAACCTTGAGATATGGAAAATGTTTATGAATCAAAGTGAAGCTGAGCGAAAAATTCATTTTGATCATACAGGTATTGTGTTTGATATTCAGCTAGGAGAAGTCGGGAAAGTGGACTTGCCAGAGCGGATTCAAATGCTGATTGATAAGAATGGAATGGAAGCTTTGCCGATTTTAGTTGTCGATGATGCAGTATACAATTATGGGGAGTTTTCTGTGATTGATGCAGTTGAGGAATTACTGGATGTGGGTGTTTCTATCCAAGTGGAAGAAGATTGAAATCAAAAAGCCGGTCGGGAAATTAATCCTGTCCGGCTTTTTTACTATTTTTTCTTTTTCCAGATAACTAGAGCTGTGGATGATAGGAATACCCCAAGTAGAGCTGATTTCCATGGTGCGGAATCGCCTGTTTTTGGTAGGGTATCTGAAGCTTTTTTCACTTCGGTTGTCTTTAAATTAGATGGCTTGGTTGGTGTGGTGTTCGTAGGTTTTTTAGTTGGTAAAGGTTGATCTGTGTTTGTGTTTTTCGTATAAATGTAGTTGACAGTTTGTGCGCTACTTGTGAATTGTCCAGTCGCATTGGTTGGTTCGGCGGATAATGTGTAGCCGTCGATTTGTTTGGCAGTTGCTTTATATGTGTCGCCAACGTTTCCGTTTAATGTTTCGGATGGAGCGAGTGTTTTGCCATTAGCATCCACGTAATTCACTGTTATCGGCTCTGCTGCTTCGATGTTTTTAGTATACACATATGTCACGGTTTGGCTGCCTGTGGTGAAAGTGCCGGTTGCATTACCCGGTGTAGTTGTTAACGTATAGCCTTCGATAGTTTTTGGCTCAGTCGTGTAGTTATCTCCTATTGTTCCAGAAATTTCTGTGGTGGAGTTAAGTTGTTTATTATCTTCGTCAACATAGTGAATTTCTACAACTCCTTTTTCAGGGGCTGGATTTTTTGTGTAAATATAGTTGACGGTTTGCGCGCTGCTTGTGAATTGTCCAGTTGCATTGGTTGGTTCGGCGGATAATGTGTAGCCGTCGATTTGTTTGGCAGTGGCGTTATAAGTGTCGCCAACATTTCCGTTTAATATTTCGGATGGAGAGAGCGTTTTTCCAGTATCGTCCACGTAATTAACGGTTACAGGCTCTGCGGCTACGATGTTTTTAGTGTAAACGTACGTTACGGACTGGCTAGTAGTGGTGAATGTTCCGGTTGCGTTATCTGGAGTAGTCGTTAATGTATAATCTGGGATGTCTTTTGCGCTAGAAGTATAAGGATCGTCCAAATTACCGCTTAGAACTTCATCATCCGCCAATTTTTCTCCTTTGTCATCAAGGTAATGTACTGTGACGTCTTCTCCTTTGATGGGTTGAGGTGCTTCAAATGGAGTTGTTACGGTTCCTACTATAGCTCCGTTTTCGGAAGTGAAAGTATAGGTTACGGCTGGATTGTCTGTGCTGAGATTTTCCCAAGTTATTGTATTTGTTGCTTGGTCGTACACACCGCCGTCTCCCGGTTCAATATTCATCGGATTTCCAAACTGATCTAATAAATCAGGGCTAACTGCAATGGTCAAGCTGTTGTTTGTTAAAGTTTCTTTAGGCATCGTGATTGTTTGCCCTTCAGCCTCAAAATTATTGTTAAGGGCAGGAATTTTACCTACAGAAGAGAAGTCTTGGATGTGCGCATTTACGCAAGACAAACTTTTCAGCTTTGTGTTATGGGAAACGTCTAATTCCGTTAGTTCAGTATTATTTAAATACAAATAGACTAATTTAGGGTTTTGTGAAAGATCCAATTCTGTTATACCAGCGGCTTGGCAGTCTAATAAATATAATTGTGTATTATGCGTGACATCAAGCTCTTTTATTTTTCTACATCCTTCAGCTTGAAAATATATTAATTGTGTGTTGTGTGTTAGGTCTATTTCTAATAAATCTGTTTGTATACAATGTAGTGTAGTTAATTTTGAAAGCGTAGATACATCTAATTCAGTTAAAGGATTTACGCTACAATCAAAATATGTTAACTGTGTAAGCGGGGTTACATCTATTTCGGTTAATTTGTTACTGGAGCAATCTAGGAAAGTTAGCTGAATATTTTGGTTGAGGTCCAGTTTAGTTATATTATTAGTGTCGCAGTTTAGACGGTTCAGTAGTTTATTTTGACTTACATCTAATTCAGTTATTTTATTAAAGCTACAGTCTAAGGTTGTTAATTGAGTTTGTGGTGTCACATCTAATTTGGTGATTTTTTTATTTAAATGGCAGTCTAGCTCGGTTAATTGTGTATTGTGGCTGACATCTATTTCGGTTAAGGTGTTGCGCGCGCAGTTTAAATAAGTTAACAGTGGATTTTGACTTACATCTAACTTTGTGAGTTTGTTCGTGTCGCAATTTAAGTAGGTTAATTTTGTAAGCGGGGTTACGTCAAGGTTTGTAAGTTTATTTGAATCACATGCCAGATAAGTTAAATTAGTGTTTTGGCTAAGATCAAGGGTGGTAATGTTGTTACTTGTGCAAATTAATTTTGTTAAACCAGTTAATTTTTCAATACCAGTCATATCGGTTATGGATGAATTATGGCAATCTAGACTTGTTAGAGTAGCTAGTTGTTCTTCGCTGATAGTGTCAGTTGCTTGCATTTCAAATGCTGCTGCTACCTCTGAAGCAAAATTGTCATCAGGAAACCAGTCGTTAAAACTTTGTGTTTGACCGGCTTTGAGTGTGTTTTTTATAGTTGGTTGAGTTGAGCTTGTTTCTTTATCAGTAGTGATTTCTGTCGTATTATCAATAACATCATTCGTTGCTGCGAATGTTAAAAGCGGGTTTGAAACCATGGTTAAACTAACTAATGAGGCAATTACTATTTTAGTAGTTTTCAATTTGGCGCACTCCTTATTCGTTCTCTATAATCATTTATTATACGCCGTTTTATTTACTATTTTGTCTCGCAAAAGTACAAAAATTCCGGAGATATGTGACTTGATTGTGTCGGTTTGATGACTAAAGCAATCATAAAAAATGGTAGCGATTAATTTTCACGACTATGATAATATAAAAGTGTCCGATTAAGTTAAACGAAGGAGTGAATCGAGTGTCTCATTTAAAAGATTATACGATTGGTATTCAACATATAAAGCAGCTGACGTCGGAAATCTCACTTGGAACTAAATTGGTATTTGCTATTTCTGGGCAAATAACAATCAAGGATTCTGAGCAAAAATTTTACTTGCAGGAAGGCGATATTTTAGTCCTTGATCGCAACACTTTTTATACAATTGAAGGAAATGAAGCAAACTTATTCATTAATTTAACGATTTCAGATACATTTTTTGCGCATTATTATGAGGATTATTTTCAGCATTCTTTTAAATTTTTCTCGAAGGAGAGTGACCCTGGGAGAGAGCGGGTTGTTGGGTCATTAAGGAAGTCGGTGAGTGAGCTTTTGATTGCTTCGGCGACGAAGAAACGGGCGAATAAATTAGAAGCGCAATCGGCGTTATTCCAAATTTTATTATTACTTACGCGTTTTTTGAAAAAAGGGGTTCCATCTTCTGCTAGGAAAGAAGTCAATGATAAACGAATTTCGCGCATCATTCGAGAAGTGGAGGAGCGGTTTGATGAAGCCTTGTCGCTTCGTGTGTTTGCGCAAAAAGAGTTTTTAAGCGAGGCGTATTTATCTCGTTATTTTAAAAAGACGACTGGGCTTGGTTTTTTGCAGTATTTGACGGAAGTTCGATTGAAGCATGCGATTCAAGATTTGCTACATTCGGCTGAAAGTATTACGGAAATCGCGTTAAAAAACGGTTTTTCGAGTCAAAAGCATTTTTCAGAAGTATTTAAGTTTCATTTTGAGCTAACGCCAAGTGAGTACAGAGCGGAACATCATGCGGAAACGAATTTGTTAATAGACAATAAGGCATCTGAGCTGGGCGCTAGTATAGAGCAAATTGTGCCATCTCCGGAGATTTTAGTGAATTTGTCGCGACTTTATCATGATGTGGAGCCGGGCAAGGAATTAAATAAAGCGCCATTTGAGAAAAAGAAAATTGATATTACGGAAAAGACTGCCCGTTGTCTTAGTGAGAATATGAATATTTTAACAATTGGTGAGCTTAAAGAAGTGCTTAAAGCCAACGTGCAAAAGCAGATTATAACGACACGCGATGAAATTGGGATTAATTATATTGGTATTCGTCACTTGTTTAGGGGTTCGACGTTCTTGCCTGAAACGGAAACGGACGAGCTAGTACCGACATCTTCGCCATACGCTAACGCGGATTTGGCGCTCACGTTTTTAAAACAACAAAATTTAGAGTTGTTCATTCGCATAGAGTATCAAGATATTGTAGGCGATGTAGCGGCTGTTTTTGAACGATTAGATCATTTTTTAAAGCATTGTATGCAAGTTTTTGGGCGAGAATTTGTTTCTAAGTGGCATTTTATGTTTTTTGAGCCGAAAAATACATATGCTGATAAGGAAGAACTAAAAAAACTTTATTTGAAAATATATCATATTATAAAATCGCGTTTTCCAGCTATCCAAGTCGGAAATTTTGTCCCGTTTTCACTTTCTAAAAATGAAGTCCCAGAACGGCATATGTGGTTTTTAGATGTGGCTGATAAAATTGACTTTGTGGCCTATAATGCGAATCAAAATGAAGCGGTGGATTTTTCGAAGGAAGATATGAAGTCGTTTATGATTTCAGAAGATTATTGTTTGTCTAAAACACGGAAGTTGAAGGATTTTTTGAAACACCATCATATTAATAAACCCCTTATGCTAGTGAACTGGAATACACTAACGGGAAATACACGGTATACGAATGGTACGTTTTTCCGAGGTGCGTTGGTTTTAAAAACAATGCTAGATTTAGCACCAGAAGTGGATGCGCTAGGGTTCTGGATTAATACAGAACTGCATGAAGGCGATGACAGCCAATTAAATATTAGCTTAGATGGGATTGAAATGTTCCACTTTTTTGACGGAAAAAGACCGGCGTTTTATGCGGTGAAGTTTTTGAGAAGGCTTAAAGGTGTTGTTGTTGCTGAGGGTGCGGATTTTATTATGACGAAGCATACAGACGGATACCAACTTATTCTGATGAACTGTGCGAATATTAACCCGAGATATTCTGTGGAAGAGAGATTTACTAAGGAAGAGCAGAAAGAACTGCATATCCGAATAACAGGGCTTCAAGCTGGGGAATACCAAGTGTGTAAATGGCAATTCGACCGCGATAATGGGGCGCTTTACTCGAAATATTGGCAGCTTAATAGTAAGTATGGACTGGATAAAGAGATTTTGGATTATATTGTTGATGCCTCTCAGCCGACTCTTACGGTGAGCGATGAGACGATTACGGAAGATTGGTCGTTTTATGCTTATTTAGACATTAATGCGATTCATTTTTATGAGTTTAGAAGTACGATTTAAAAAGGTTCAACTCCTGCAGTTGAACTTTTTTTATGCCCCTAACACCGGATTTTTGACATTGGTTGCTACGGTTTAGAAAAGAAGAAAATTTCAAGCTAAAACTAAGCAAAAAAGCAAACTTCTTTTAGTTTGTTTTTTTTTATAATAAAGGTGTAGTTAAAAATACGGAAGTTCTGGCCAGCGGAAGTATTAAAAATGGAGGTTTGGACAATGAAAGAGAAGTTATTTCAAAAACTAGACGAAAAACGAGATCGAATGATAGAAATTCGTCGTTACTTACATGAACACCCTGAACTTTCTTTTCAAGAGGAGAATACGGCGAAGTATATTGCGGATTTTTATAAAGAAATGGACTGCGATGTGCGGACGCATGTTGGCGGGAATGGCGTTGTAGTAACGATTGATACAGGCAAACCAGGTAAGACACTTGCAATTCGCGCTGATTTTGATGCACTTCCTATCCAAGAAGAAACTGGCTTAGCTTTTGCATCTAAAAACCCTGGTGTAATGCACGCTTGTGGTCACGATGGACATACAGCTTACATGCTTATTTTGGGCGAAACACTTATTGAAATGAAACAAGAATTAACAGGGAAACTTGTTATTTTACATCAACATGCGGAAGAAACTCCTCCTGGTGGCGCAATTCAAATGATTCAAGATGGGGCGCTGGATGGTGTAGATAATGTACTTGGAATTCATGTGATGTCTACGATGAAAACGGGCGAGGTTTTCTACCGTGAGGGTGCGATTCAAACTGGTCGCTCTTATTTTAAACTTAAGGTACAAGGTCAAGGTGGACATGGCTCATCTCCGCATTTAGCGAATGATGCTATTGTTGCAGCAAGTGAATTTGTAGTAGCTGTTCAAACGGTGATTAGTCGTCGTTTAAATCCATTTGATGTCGGCTCGATTACAATTGGTTCTTTTGACGGAAAAGGTAGTTTTAATGTCATAAAGGATGCGGTTGAGCTTGAAGGTGATGTGCGTTCGATGTCTGAAGAGGCACGCAACATTATTCAAAAAGAAATTACCCGTATCGTTAGCGGCATAGAAGCAATGTTTGGCGTTACTTGTGAACTTGATTACAAAAATGATTATCCGGTTTTAAATAATGACGAAGCTTTGACTGACTTTGTTGTTAAATCTATTAAAGGAGCGAAAATCCCAGAAATCACGGATGTTGTGCGCTGTGAACCGCAACCACCATCAGAAGACTTTGCTTATTATGCAAAAGAACGCCCGAGCTCATTTTTCTATGTGGGAGCAATGCCGGCAGATGGCCATTTTTACCCGCATCATCATCCAAAATTCGACATCAATGAGGATGCATTATTAATTGCATCAAAAGCCATGGGAGCTTGTGTTGTAGATTACTTAAAAGGAGAGAATAACTAATGACTTCAACAGCGTATAAAGGTACAAATAAACTAATCGTTGGAATTGTTTTCGGGGTTATCACGTTTTGGCTTTTTGCTCAATCTATGGTGAATATTGTTCCGGCCGTGCAATCTGATCTTGGAATTTCCTCTGATTTACTTAGTATTGCCATCAGTTTAACCGCGCTATTTTCAGGTATTTTTATCGTTGTAGCAGGTGGGATGGCTGACAAATTTGGTCGCGTGAAATTAACTTATATCGGACTTATTCTTAGTATCATCGGTTCACTGCTGCTTGTTGTCACTCAAGGGTCGACGTTACTTATTATCGGCCGTATTATTCAAGGGCTTTCAGCTGCTTGTATTATGCCAGCAACCCTTGCCTTAATGAAAACTTATTTTGACGGGGCAGATAGACAAAGAGCACTTAGTTACTGGTCAATTGGCTCATGGGGCGGATCAGGTATTTGTTCGTTCGCAGGTGGCGCTATCGCAACATATATGGGCTGGCGCTGGATTTTCATTATTTCCATCGTATTCGCACTGCTTGGAATGCTACTTATTAAAGGTACTCCAGAAAGTAAAGTCGTTCAAAATACAAAAGCAAAATTTGATTCATTTGGTCTTGTTCTTTTTGTTATCGCAATGGTTTGTTTGAACCTTATTATTACTCGTGGCGCAACATTTGGCTGGACAAGCCCAATTACTATTACAATGCTCGTTGTTTTCCTAGTTTCTGCGGGATTATTCTTCCGAGTGGAACTGCGACAAGCAAACGGATTTATTGATTTCTCGTTATTTAAAAATAAAGCTTATACAGGCGCAACACTTTCGAACTTCTTGCTAAACGCAGCAGCTGGAACACTGGTTGTCGCAAACACTTATGTGCAAATTGGTCGCGGTTTTACGGCGTTCCAATCCGGTTTACTTTCTATCGGATATCTTGTCTGTGTGCTCGGAATGATTCGCATCGGTGAAAAAATTCTTCAACGTGTTGGTGCGCGTAAACCAATGATTTTAGGCTCTGGTATTACGGCTGTTGGTATTGCACTAATGGCGCTGACGTTTATTCCGGGAACCCTTTATACAGTGCTTGTATTTATCGGTTTTGCTTTATTCGGGATTGGACTTGGCATGTATGCGACTCCTTCAACAGATACAGCCATTTCTAATGCTCCAGAAGATAAAGTCGGAGTAGCATCTGGTATTTACAAAATGGCAAGTTCGCTAGGTGGCTCATTCGGCGTGGCGATATCTGCTACGATTTATGGTGTGATTGCACTTTCAGGAAATATTGATTTAGCCGCAATGGTGGGGCTTTTAACGAACGTCGGTTTTTGTGTCGTTTCACTTATTTCCGTTGCTATAACAACACCATCTGCGAAAAAAGCGCTCGAATTAAAAGCCGCAAAAGAATAGGAGGTTGGATTTATCATGCGTACTCAGTTAATGAATATGCTTCAGGAACGAAAAGATGAAATCACTCAGATTAGACGTCATTTGCACGAACATCCTGAATTATCGTTTCATGAAACAGAAACAGCAAATTTCATCCAAGATTTTTACAAAGGAAAAGACGTGGAAGTGGCAACTGAAGTGGGTAATGGTCATGCCGTTGTTGTAACGATTAAAGGCGAGAAGCCGGGGAAAACGATTGCGTTACGTGCCGATTTTGATGCTCTTCCGATTGAAGAGCAAACGGAATTGCCATTTAAATCTAAAAACCCTGGCGTAATGCATGCATGTGGTCATGACGGACATACTGCTTATTTACTCGTTTTGGCAGATTGTTTAATCCAACTAAAAGAAAACATCCCTGGAACGATAAAAATTGTTCATCAACATGCCGAAGAAACACCTCCCGGCGGAGCGAAAAGCGTTGTCGAGTCGGGTATTTTAGATGATGTGGATCAAATTTTTGGTATTCATGTATTCCCATTTGGTGAAAGCGGGCAAGTTTATTATCATAGTGGCTACGCGATGGCTGGTCGCACTTATTTTAAACTTAAAATTCAAGGTGTTGGTGGGCATGGCTCATCCCCTCACATGGCGAATGATGCGATTGTCGCGGGTGCTTATTTTGTGACAGCCATTCAAACAGTGGTGAGTCGCCGTTTGAACCCATTTGATACTGGCGTAATAACGATTGGTTCTTTTGATGGTAAAGGTAGTTTTAACGTTATTAAGGATGCGGTTGAGTTAGAAGGCGATGTGCGTTATATGAATACCGAAAATCGTGATAAAATGGATGCGGAAATCCACCGTATTGTTGCTGGTATGGAAGCAATGTTTAGCGTAACGGTGGAACTAACGTATACGAATGACTACCCACCACTTTACAACGATCCAGCTGTAACGGAACAAGTAGTTGCAAGTTTGCAAAAAGGTGTTGGCGAGTACCTAACGGGCATTTCTGAATACGACATGCTTTCCGGATCAGAGGATTTTGCTTATTATTTACAAAAAATTCCTGGTGTCTTCTTCTATATTGGCGCGAAACCGAAAAATACTTCGATTGCTTATTTTAATCATCATCCAAAATTTGATATTGATGAAGATGCGCTGTTAGTTGCTGCCAAATCGGTTGCGGACGTGGTTTTAGATTATTATAAATTAAATGGATAATAGCTTTGAAAAGAGCATAGTCAGAAAAAGAATCTGGTTATGCTCTTTTGCAATTGGCGGGACTATAGAAGAGTGGAGTGAATTCAAATGAATCAGGTCAAAGGAGAAAGACATTCATTAATTGTATTACTTGTTCTATTTATAGGCTACACCAGTGTATACGTGGATAAATATACTATTGGAATTTCGCTTGTGACTGTTTCTCAGGATTTAGGATTTGATCCAAGTCAAAAAGGGTTAATTTTAAGTGCGTTCTTTCTCGGTTACACGCTTTTTCAAATTCCGATGGGTTACTTAAACAACCGGATTGGCGCACGACCAGTCCTTGCGATATCGATTATTATTGTAGGTTTGTTTCTTGTTATTTTTGGTTTTGGGTACTCCTTACTGTTTTTAGTTGTTATTCGTTTCTTATCGGGGGCGCTCGGACATGCGGGTTATCCCCCGTCTGTTAGTAATTATATTTCACTTCATATTCCATTAAACAAGCGAGGTTTTGCGCAGTCAGCAATGCTCGCTTCCTCTGGTTTTGCGGCATTTATTGGCCCATTATTAATCGCGCAACTTCTGCTATCAGTAGGATGGCGCAATACGTATTACTGGATTGGTTTTGCGGTGATTTTGATTGGGTTTCTGATTTTAATCGTCGTACCTAAAGCGCCGAAAATAGACCTAAATACTCAAAAAGAAAAAATTAAAGTACCTTTCTCAGAACTTTTAAAAGATAAACAACTGTGGATTCTTTTGTTATCGGCGCTTTTTATAAATGCAGCGAACTACGGCTTAACAAGTTGGCTTGCTTCTTATTTGAACGAGGTTAGAGGGATTTCTATTAGCGAAGTGAGTTATATTAGTTCTTTAGCCGGGCTTTGTATTTTAATTGCGGGAGTTGTCGGTGGCTATTTCATTAGTCGTTTTTTCAAAGGAAAAGAGCCGATTATTATTTTCGTGTTTTGTGTGCTTGGGGCTTTTGCAGTATACGGGGTGTATTTGTTTGAACAATTAGCGCTATCGGTTATTTGCTTGTGTTTATGTAATATTTTCCTCATCATGGCCTTTACAACGCTAATGGGGTTACCGCACAAGTTGTTTCAACAGAGCCACATTGCGACAAAATACGCGGCTATTAACTCGGGCGGGGTTTTAGGTGGCTTTTTCGCACCAATGATTATAGGGGATTTGGTAAATGCGACTAACTCTTATCAATCGGCTTTTCTGTTCTTGGCGTTAACTTTATTAGTATCGGGATTGATTGTTTTAGCGATTAAAAAAGATCAATAAAATAAAAGGAGGAAAACCAGATAGCTGTGTTTTCCTCCTTTTTTAATTAAGCTAATCCGCCATTAGTGAAAATGACTTGACCATTCACCCAGCGTGCAGGTCCGGCTAAAAATGCTACGGTTTCTGCGATATCTTCAGGTTGTCCTAGGCGTTCTAAAGGTGTGGCTTTTGCTAAGTTGTCGATTGTTTTATCGTCTTTTCCAGTCAAAAATAGCGGAGTGGCGGTCGGGCCGGGTGCTACTGCATTAACGGTTATATCTTTCCCACGAAGCTCGCGCGCCAGAATTAATGTGAGCGACTCAACCCCGGCCTTACTAGCAACATAGGCCCCGTAAGTCGGAAAACTGGTACGTGTTACCGAAGTGGAGAAATTGATAATCGCGCCACCATTTCGAACTCGAAGGGCAGCTTGCTTGGAAACAACAAAAGTTCCACGGACGTTGGTACGTTGAATCAGGTCAAAATCATCCATATCCAAAGTAGCAATCGGGCTTAATTTCATAATACCTGCCGTGTTAATGACAACATCAATTCCACCAAACTGGCTTTCAATGAAATCAAATGCACGAATCATCTGCGCCTCGTCAGCAACATCGCCGCCAACACTAATCGCTTCTCCACCAGACTTCACAATGTTTTCAACAAGCGTCTCGGCTTTAGCCTTATTACCCGCGTAATGAACGGCAACCGCAAAATTTTGTTCGACCAATTTTTGGACGACGGCCTTACCAATACCGCCAGAACCCCCTAAAATAAATGCAACACGTTTATTTGTCATAATCTATTCGCTCCTTTAAGTACAAGTTAGTTACTTTTTTAAGTTTTAGTAACTTTATAGTTGGAAGTATACTCCTTTTAGTTACTTTGTCAAGGATTTGTAACTTTTTTGTTTTCCTGTATAATAAAAAGCAAAGAATGAGTTGAATAGAGGGATTAAAATGGCGAGACTATCACAAGAAATCATTTTAAATATGGCAGAAAAAATCATCTACGAAAAAGGTATGGAGAAGACGACGCTGTATGATATTGCGAGTAATTTGAACGTCACACATGCGGCGCTTTATAAGCATTATCGGAATAAAGAGGATTTATTTCAAAAGTTGGCGCTACGGTGGTTAGAGGAAACTTCGCGGGAGATTTTCGCTTGGACACAGGACGCAGGGCAAACACCAGATGATGCGCTTCACGACTGGCTTTGGCTCTTGGCCGATACTAAGAAAAAACGATACAAAACCGACCGAAAAATGTTTTTACTTTATACGGATTATATTGAACAAAATGAAGAATTAGTGAAAAACCACGTAGCACATTTAGCGCAAAAAGCCGAGGAAGTTAGCGGTCGAACGAACCAAGGAAACGCGATTATTACGGCGTTCACTTATTTTCATAATCCCTATTTTGCGAGTAGGTGGGAGCAAGCGGGTTATGTGGATTTATTTGAGGATGTTTGGCAGATTGTTAAGTAAAAATAAAGAGAGGGCTAATTTACATGACTGAAAATACAACTATTGCTAAACGAATATTGCAGTTTAATGAGGCGCTTGCGAATTGTTCGTTTGATTTGCCGGAGGGGTATCGCACAGTTAACCCATATTCTGGTGATCAAAGCGAACTAGTGCAAAAAATAACGATGGCATTTTATCAGAAATACTATAATGATACTAAACCGCGCCGGATAATACTTGGAAGTTCTCCCGCCCGGAGAGGATCTGCTGTTACAGGAGTCCCTTTTGAAGACGCGAAACACATTCAAAACGAAACCGGTATTTTTATTGATAAATTTTTTATAAACCAGTCTTCCTCAGATTTTTTATATGATGTTATGACAGAATACGGGGGTTGTAAGCCATTTTATACTGACTTTTACATGAATTTTGTTTGTCCACTTGGCATTGTGCGCACGAATGCAAAAGGCAATGAGGTTAATTGTAACTATTATGAGAATAAGAAACTTCAAGCTACGCTGAAGCCATTTATACTAGAGTCAATCCGCAGCCAAATAGATTTTGGGATAGATACTTCGGTCTGCTACTGCATTGGTAGCGGAGATAATTTTGATTTTGTATCAAAAATAAATAAAGAGCATCATTTTTTTGATACAATTATACCTTTAGAACATCCACGTTTTATTATGCAATATAATTCTAAAAATAAAGATGTTTATATGGAAAAGTATCTTTCTGCTTTAAAGAGTTGATGCTGAGCTATTTAAAAAAGAACTTCTCAATCAACGAGAAGTTCTTTTTCATGCCACTAATCTTCTTTAAACCCAACCTCCATCAGCTTCTCCGTATCTTTAAACCGTTTTTCCGCAGTTCCTGCATCTAGAACAATCGAAATCACACGTTTTCCTCCACGTTCAGCTGTTCCAATAAAGCAATAGCCGGCTTCATCTGTAAATCCAGTTTTCAGTCCATCTAACCCTTGAATCGAACCGAGTAAGTCGTTCGTGGATTCGAGTTTGGCTCCTTTGTCAGTGGTGACAGTGGGTTTGGAAGTTGTTTCTAACACTTCAGGATGAGTGGAAATTAATTTAGATGATAGCAAAAATAAATCCTTTGTGGTGGAAACCGCGGATTTCCCGTCGACATCAAGTCCGCTAGCACTGACAAATGTAGTCTTACTCGACATACCTAATTTTTTAGCCTGGTTATTCATTTCTTTGGGAAAATCAGCTCCGTCTAAACGATCTCCCAGTGTTTCCGCGGCATCATTTGCAGACATAGTGAGCATCGCGCTGTATAAATCTCTGACGGACCACGTTCTTTTTTGTGTAATCGCGTAAAGGGAAACCGCGGAAGGATCATCCAACCGAACAAGATCAAGCTTTTCATCCCACGATAATTCATTGTTATCCACAGCCTCTAAAACTAAAAAAGCTGTCATTAGTTTGCTTAAACTTGCAATTGGCATTACTTTATCGGCATTTTGTTCATATAACGCTTCACCATTTTCGACTGAATAAACCGCGGCGGCATTTGCTGATAAGTATAAGTTTGGTTGCTCCGTAGAACAGGCTGAGAGTAGTAGCAGTCCTATTAGTAGCACCCAAGTTAGTTTATGAATTTTCATTTTTTGTCCTCCTTTTAACTTTAGTATAGATAAAAAGAATTGAGTTAAAGCCAAGGAAGTGGAAGGATAAGTTAAAGCTTTAACGAGAAAATTTAAGTTTTCTTAACTAGTAAGGATAAAACTATTGTTATTCACATGTGGATAAGTTAAAATGGTATGGATGAATTTTTATTAATGGTTTTTCTGTGGATATGTTAATAAGTCTATGGATAACCTTCAAAATACTAACAATTTAATTGCTTTGGTCAAAGCGGAGCGTAAGTTGTTGAAAATGCACAAAATCATGTGCCAAAATTTATTCAAAATAGGATAAGGCTTATTTGGGCTGAAATTCTAATGAGAAAGGATGAGTAAAGAATGGAATTTGATACTATTGCTGCAATCTCAACACCGCCGGGAGAAGGGGCCATTGCTATTATTAGATTAAGCGGTCCAGAGGCGATTCAGATAGCGGATCGTATTTTTTATGCCAAAAATAGCTTGAGTGAAGCGGAAAGTCACACCATTCACTACGGTCATATAAAAGAAGACGGCGAAGTAATTGAGGAAGTAATGGTCACAGTTATGCGTGCGCCGCGTACTTTTACACGGGAAGATGTGGTAGAAATCAACGCGCACGGCGGAATTGTTTCCGTGAACCGCGTGTTACAACTGTTACTTCGAAATGGGGCTAATTTAGCTGAACCAGGTGAATTCACAAAGCGAGCATTTTTAAATGGAAGAATTGATTTGTCGCAAGCAGAGGCTGTGATGGACTTAATTCGCGCGAAGACAGACCGGGCGATGGGCGTGGCAATTCGGCAAATGGACGGAAATCTTTCGCGGTTAATTCGCAATTTACGTCAAGAAATTTTGGATGCACTAGCACAAGTCGAAGTAAATATCGACTATCCAGAATATGACGATGTGGAGGAAATGACTCAGCGAATGTTACTGGAGAAAACCGAGTTAGTTCGCGCTTCCGTCGAGCAACTTTTACGGACAGCAAGCCAAGGGAAAATTCTCCGCGAAGGACTGGCAACGGCTATTATTGGTCGACCAAATGTGGGTAAATCGTCCTTGCTTAACCAACTAATTCAAGAAGAAAAAGCGATTGTCACTGATATTGCTGGGACAACGCGAGATATTATAGAAGAATACGTCAATGTTCGCGGTGTTCCGCTGCGTTTAATCGATACGGCCGGAATTCGGGAAACAGAAGATATTGTGGAAAAAATTGGTGTAGAACGTTCAAGAAAAGCATTGGCGGATGCTGATTTTATCTTGCTAGTATTAAATCAAAATGAAGAGCTGACGGTGGAAGATGAAGCGTTATTTGAAGCAGCCGCGGGTCATAATTATGTGGTCGTTTTAAATAAAACAGATTTGGAAACAAAGCTTGATATAGATAGAGTGCGTGAACTTGCTGGAGAAAACCCAATTGTCTCCACTTCGCTAGTAAACGATGAAGGTTTAGAGGCTTTAGAAGAAGCGATTAAAACACTATTTTTTGCTGGTGACATTGATGCTGGTGATGCTACTTATGTATCGAATGTTCGACACATTGCGCTCCTTCATCAAGCACTGGAAGCGTTAAATGGCGTTACAACAGGAATTCAGCTTGGTATGCCGGTAGATATTGTCCAGATTGATATGACTCGTGCATGGGATTTACTAGGTGAAATTACTGGTGATTCTGTCCAGGATGAATTACTCGATCAGTTGTTCAATCAATTTTGCCTTGGAAAATGATTTTTTAGGAGATGTTTTTATAAAATGCAAACCTATGATGCAGGAACTTTTGACGTCATCGTTGTTGGTGCAGGCCATGCGGGAGTAGAAGCAGGCCTTGCGAGTGGTCGAATGGGTGCCAAAACGCTGATGTTAACGATAAATTTAGATATGGTCGCTTTTATGCCATGTAATCCTTCTGTTGGAGGTCCAGCAAAAGGCGTAGTTGTGCGCGAAATTGATGCTCTCGGCGGCGAAATGGGTCGTAATACAGACAAAACATACATCCAAATGCGGATGCTAAATACAGGTAAAGGCCCGGCTGTTCGCGCATTACGTGCCCAAGCAGACAAATGGGATTACCAACACGAAATGAAACACACAATTGAAAAAGAAGAAAATATCACTTTGCGCCAAGGACTTGTTGACCGTTTAGTGATTGAAGATGGCGTGTGTAAAGGCGTTATTACAAACAGTGGCGCAATTTACTACGCGAAAACAGTTGTTATTACTACCGGAACTTTCTCACGTGGCGAAATTATTGTCGGTGAACTGCGCTATTCAAGCGGTCCAAATAACCAACAACCTTCTGTAAAACTTTCAGAGCACTTGGAAGAATTAGGTTTTGAACTGCGCCGTTTTAAAACAGGAACACCACCGCGTGTAAAATCAAGTACGATTGACTACTCAAAAACAGAAGAACAACCAGGTGACGATCATCCGCGCGCATTTAGCTTTGATACGGTGGAAATGTTGCTTGACCAACTACCGTGTTGGTTAACTTATACAAACGAAACAACCCACGAAATAATCCAAGCGAACTTACACCGTTCACCAATGTTTACAGCAACGAAAAAAGGCACTGGGGCTAGATATTGCCCATCCATTGAAGATAAAATTGTTCGTTTCAGCGACAAACCAAGACACCAAATCTTCCTTGAACCAGAAGGCAAAAATACCGAAGAAGTATATGTCCAAGGTCTTTCCACCAGTTTGCCAGAAGAAGTGCAACGTGAAATGTTAAGAACTATTCCTGGACTTGAAAATGTAGAAATGATGCGTGTTGGCTATGCTATCGAATATGATGCAGTAATGCCAGATCAACTGTGGCCATCACTTGAAACTAAATTAGTCGAAGGACTTTTCACAGCCGGCCAAATTAATGGTACAAGTGGCTATGAAGAAGCAGCAGGGCAAGGCTTAATGGCAGGAATCAATGCTGCTCGTAAAGTCTTTGAAAAAGAACCAGTTATCCTTGGTCGCGACCAAGCTTATATCGGCGTTTTAATTGACGATTTAGTAACAAAAGGAACGGAAGAACCATATCGTTTACTTACATCTCGTGCCGAATACCGTTTGCTATTACGCCATGATAATGCAGATTTACGTTTAACAGAAATCGGTCATGAAATCGGCTTAATTAGCGACGAACGTTATGAACGCTTTTTAGCAAAACAAAGTGCCATCGAAGCAGAAAAAGAAAGACTACAAAAAACACGCATTAAACCAACTGCCGAAGTTCAAGCGATGCTAAAAGAAATCGGCTCAGGTGAACTAAAAGACGGAATTCTAGCAGCAGATTTACTTCGCCGTCCCGAAATAACTTACGACAAAATCGCCCAAATTGTTTCACGTGAAACATTTGTGACCGATGAAATCGCTGAACAAGTAGAAATTCAAATTAAATACGAAGGCTACATTCAAAAATCCAACCTTCAAGTAGAAAAAATGAAGCGCATGGAAGACAAGAAAATCCCAGAAAATATCGATTATGATGCAATCAGCGGCCTAGCAACAGAAGCCCTAGAAAAATTAAAGAAAATCGAACCCCTTTCCATCGCCCAAGCTAGCCGTATCAGCGGAGTAAACCCAGCCGATATATCTATTTTGCTAGTTTATATTGAGCAAGGAAAGATAGCGAAAATAAGTAAATAAGAACACGGATTACTATAATAACTGAAACCACATGTTCACGAAAACTTCAAACTTACCGTCTAAGTTGAAAGTTTCCGTTGAATAATGTGGTTTTTTCTTGTTTTTAATTAAGGTAGAATGGGATTACATAGAAGAAGACAGACTGCAGAGGTGAATGTGTGAAAAAGAGATGGATAATAGCAACGGTAGTTCTAGTAATGATTGTTGCGGGATTAGGCGTGAAATTTTATATGGATGAAGAAAAATTAAATAAAGAAATGATAAATGTAGTTTATAGTGATGAAGCGAAAAGAGTTTTTGAAAATGGGTTGAAAAATTTGGATGCTGAAGCATTGACTGGGAAGGGTGTAATTAACACATATGAAATTGATAAGAAAAGTATCAAACAAAACCCTATGGGAGGAATAAATGTTACTTTGCATGTTAATGGAGATTCTGAGTTATATGTTTTTTTTACATTGAATAAAGCTGATGACAAAAAACTAATTGATGATGGTGGCGGAAATTCTGCAAAATTAGAAAAATTATTAGACAACTAAGAAAATAAAAACAGAGGTGAAGGTTTGAAAAAAAGATGGATAGTACTATTTGGAATTGCAATAATGATTATTTTTGGTCTAGGGATAAAATTTTATATGGATGAAGAGAAATTAAATAAAGAAATGATAAAAGTAATCTATAGTGATGAAGCAAAACAAGTATTCGAAAAAAGATTAACAAACCTGGATGCAAAAGCATTTACTAAAGAAGGTATAATTCAATCGTACAAAATTGATGAGGGAAGTATAAAGTCCAATCCAATGGGCGGGATAGAAGTTAGGTTAATTATTAATAATAATTCTGAGTTGTATGCATCTTACACTATGAGTAGGAATAACGGTGTATTAGGCGGTGGAGGCGCAATTATATCTAAAGAACTTGCAAGACAAACAGAGGTGAAAGATTGAAAAAGAAATGGATAATAATACTAGGAATTGTAATAATAGTTATTTTTGCTATAGGAGTAAAATTCTATATGGATGAGAAAAGATTAAATGAAGAAATGATGAATGTGATTTATAGTGATGAAGCGAAAGAAGCGTTTGATAAAGATCTAAAAGGAATGGACTCAAAAGCTTTTACAGAAGAAGGAAAAGTTCACTCCTATGAAATAGTGAGAGAAAGTATTAGGCGTAATCCAATGGGAGGAATCAACGTCGAGTTAATAATAAATAATGATTCAGAGATGGGTATAGAATATACTATGGACAAATTTAATGGGCAACTAAGGTGCGGAGGAGCAAGTATCTCTGAAAAACTTGCAAAACTATTAGGTATTTGGAAGTGAAATAAATAAGCAAAAAAACTGAAAAAAGAAGGCAAAAAATTCTTATATATGATAAAACTGACCTATAGATAAGAAGTCATACAACAGAGGTGAAGAGTTGAAAAAGAGGTGGGTAATAGTACTAGGAATTACAGTGATGACCATTTTTGGTTTAGGGGTAAAATTCTATATGGATGAAGAGAAATTAAATACAGAAATGATGAATGTGGTTTGTAGCAATGAAGCGAAAGAAGTATTCAATGATGATATAAAACTTATTGATACGAAAGCATTTACAAAAGAAGGGCTAATTCAATCATATGAAGTTGACAAGGAAAGTATAGAGCCTAATCCAATGGGCGGAATAATAGTTGCATTAGTTATTAACAAGGATTCTGCTTTGAAATTAACATATACGTTGAAGAAAAATAATGAAGAATTAAAGAGTGGTGGAGCAAGCATATCTAAGGAGCTTACAAAACAATTGGGGCTTTTGAACGGATATAAATGAGTTTTTATAGAGCTAAGAGACGATCAAAAGACTGAAAAAAAAGAAAGTGAAAATTTCTAACATGTGATAAAATAGACCTACAAATAAAAAGTCATACAACAGAGGTGAAGAGTTGAAAAAGAGATGGATAATAGTACTAGGAATTACAGTAATAACCATTTTTGGTTTAGGAGTGAAATTCTATATGGATGAAGAGAAATTAAATAAAGAAATGATGAATGTAGTTTATAGTGATGAAGCGAAACAAGTATTTGAATTTAGATTGAAAGCTGCAGATGCAGATGCTTTTACAGAAAAAGGTGTAATTCAATCGTATGAAATAGATCAGAAAAGTATAAAGAAAAATCCAATGGGCGGAATCAATGTTACTTTAATTATAAACGGAAATCCAGAACTATATATAAAATATACTATGAACAATTTTAACGGAGAATTAAGTGGAGGCGCTTCAGTTACATCGGGGAACCTTGATAAACTTCTAGGAGATAAGGAGGGGGAGAAATGAGTCAAGCTATTACTGACCAAGAAAGAGTTGAGTTGGCGCAAAAAGAATATGAAGACTATAAACTTAAGGATAAAGTCAAAATTTTAAAAGTTAATGGCAATGAGCAAACCATCGGAATCGTATCCCAAAAAATCAACAACAAATCAACCGGGGAACAATCCTACATCATCACAGACAAATACACGCCACCCACAGCCTCCATCAGCGAAAGAAACAAAGTAAAAGAAATAACAATCCTTTACAAAGGCTCTACCGCACCGGCTAATGGAAACCTTAATGTTCCAAAACATCCAGATTATAAAGATGTGAGGAAGGACTGGTTAAGTAATGATATTCCAACTGCAATCCAAATTACAAATGGCGGAGGATCCACAGTAACACCCCAACTAAAAACCTCCGCAGAAACCTTAAAACAAACCATGAAACTCTACCCAAACGCCCAAATCTACGTATACGGTCATTCTCTAGGCTCCATGAACGCCCAGTACGCTATCGCAGACTTAGATAAAAAAGACATCAAACGCATCAGCGGGGGTTTCTTCTACCAAGGCCCGAATATCTACTCCAACCTAACGCCAAAACAACAAGATACCGTAAAAGCAATAAACGCTTTAGATAGATTATTTAATTTTATTGATAGGAAGGATTATGTGCCAATTGGTTATGGTATCGGAGACCCGACAATTGGCCATTTAATAGAGGTTGAGTCGAAAAAAGCTGGTATGGTTGAGCAACATATGTGGGGTGGTTATCAATTCGATGAAGATGGAAATATCCTTACCGATAAAGAAGGAAGCTTGCGATTAGCCAAATACGCAACAGCCCAGCAATTAGCATCAATCAATATCATGCGAACCAGTTTTTCAAAAAGTGGTGGTGCCCTATCTTCATCGGAAGAAATATTCTTAGATGCGGCAGAGGGGCTCGCGATTACGCAAGGAATGAAACAAACGATTCAAGGCGAAATAAAAGACTTAAAAGATATGTTTGATAAAGCAATCGAGAATGCCGAAGAGTTGTGGCGGGATACGCTTTCAGATGCAAGGGATATCGGCTCCCATCTAGCTGAGTCAGAAATACTCGCCGCACTCGCTTGGGGCGGGGCGACTGAGCCGGAAATTGTGATAGACACAGTGCAAGATTGCGAAAAATCCTTAATCGAAGCAACCAAAATAGAGCAAGAATATGATAAGTTGCTAGAACAAATCAATGAAGCCATAAAAAGCCAGCTAAAAACCGACCAAGAATTAGCCAAACAAATAGGGAGCATGTATGGATAAACAAAGACAACTACTGCTAAAAATCGAAAATTTAGAGGATGATTTTAATAGAAAAAGACGTCAATTGGACGAAGCGATGGATGAGGCTTCTCAAGAAAAATGGCGTTTTCATCAGGAACTGGAAAATCTTTCTGAACAAATCAGATATATCTATCAAAAAAGAGATTATGACGCATCAGAAGATTTACCAAAAGCCTACCATTTAATCAGTTCAATCCAAGAAGAAGGCGAATGGATGGTAAAAAATGCAGTAACACATTTAGAAAATGAGTCCGAAGAACATCAAACCCTTTATAAGAAGCAAGTGACTGCTTATGAAGAAGAACTACATCAGCTGAAAAAGGAACGTGATTGATACCATGATAGATAAATTAAGAGCGGATTTGTTAGAGTCACGAAAAAGCCTAGAAATAAACCTTATTTGGATGTTTGTGGCTAGACAAACCTACGCCGCATCAGAAAACCGCAAGCGAATGTTGAAAATGATGAAGCGGGACAAAATAGAAGATATAAAAAGCAATTGCACGAGTTACATAGACGGGCTTTCCACTACCGCAAAAGGCAAATGGGTCACAAAGGCCAAAGCGAGTTTTAAAGAGAATGCCAACAAGTTTGATAATTGTTAAACGTAATACGAACTTGCTAAAAAGGACGAAAATACTTATACTTGAAAATAATGAGCTAAAATATACGGTATAAGCCAGTTTAAAAGTATAAACCAACACGTTCCAACATCCTAAACACGGCAAAAATCGCGAAAATAAAGTGAGGAAAAAATATGAATCCAGAGCAATTCCAAATGGCGCTCGCTGAAAAAGGAATAGAACTAAGCGACGACCAAATGAAACAATTCCACGATTACTTCGAAATGTTAGTAGAATGGAATGAAAAAATGAATTTAACAGCTATTACTGACGAAAAAGAAGTGTATTTAAAGCACTTTTACGATTCTATTTCTGCCGCGTTTTATGTAGACTTTACTAAATTCGATACTATTTGTGATGTCGGTGCTGGCGCTGGTTTTCCAAGTCTCCCAATCAAAATCTGCTTCCCGCATTTAAAAGTAAGCATCGTAGACTCCTTGAAAAAACGCATGACTTTCCTAGATGCGCTAGCAGAAAAATTAGGTCTAACCGATGTGCATTTCTACCATGATCGCGCTGAAACATTTGGTCAAAACAAAGCGCACCGCGAAAAATACGACCTTGTAACCGCACGTGCCGTAGCAAGAATGAGCGTATTATCCGAGCTTTGCATGCCACTTGTCAAAAAAGGCGGTTCGTTCCTAGTAATGAAAGCTGCCCAAGCCGAACAAGAGCTGCAAACAGCCGAAAAAGCCATCAAACTATTTGGCGGAAAAGTCGAGGAACACTTCTCTTTCTCCCTACCAGTAGAAGAAAGCGAACGCAATATCTACGTCATCACGAAAACAAAAGAAACCCCCAACAAATATCCACGCAAACCCGGAACACCCAACAAATTACCAATCGAATAAACTAACAAAGTCCTTTCAAGCGAAAGGACTTTTTATTTTTAACAGCAACGTCATTTTTTAAAGCTAGTTTCCGCAACTATCCACGCTAAAACATGAAAATCATTTTCATTTAATTGATATTGATAAAATCATTTTCTTATGATATAGTCTGTTTGAAAACGCATACTTTACACTGAAACACAGTATAGAGGAGGAGTATCAGTGGGCAATTCTGTTATGGAAAAAATCAAAGGTGGGTTAGTGGTTTCCTGCCAAGCTTTAGAAGACGAACCACTTCATAGTGCATTTATCATGTCAAAAATGGCTTTGGCCGCAGTTCAAGGTGGTGCTGTTGGTATCCGAGCAAATACCGCAAAAGATATTCGGGCAATTCAAAGTGAGATTGACGTTCCGATTATCGGTATTTACAAAAAAGATTACGATGATTCGGACGTATTTATCACCCCCACTTTAAAAGAAGTCAGAGAAATATGTGAAACGGGAGTAGAAATTGTTGCGATGGATGCGACAACGAGAAAAAGACCACATAACGAAGACCTCAAAGACATACTAAGCGCCATTCGAAAAGAGTTTCCAAACACACTTTTCATGGCAGACACAGCTAGTATTGAAGACGTTTATTACGCTGATTCCCTCGGTTTCGACTTAATTGGCACGACACTTTACGGCTACACCGAAGAAACAGCGAATAAAAATATCAGCGACGACGATTTCTCCCATTTGAAAGAAGTTTTGAAAAGCACGAAGCGTCCAGTGATTGCAGAAGGGAAAATCGATTCGCCTAGTAAAGCACGACAAGTTCTTACGTTAGGTTGTTATGCCGTTGTTGTTGGCGGCGCAGTAACTCGGCCACAGGAAATAACCACCCGCTTTACAAACGAAATCCAAAAAATTCAAGAAGAAAGAGGTAAGTGATATGACAAAGCAAATCAAAGTTGGCGTAATTGGCGTTGGACAAATGGGGCAGTATCATGCAGAAATTTACCAAAAACTTCCGCAAGTAGAGTTAGTAGCAATTTGTGAGTACAACGATGAAAGACGCGCCGAAATGGCAGAGAAATTTCAGTGCAAAGCTTACAAAGACTACCACGAACTTCTAGCAAATACGGAGATTGAAGCTGTGAGCATTGTTTTACCTGATAATATGCACCGTGATTGCGTGGAAGAAGCGGTAAAATACAAAAAACACATTTTACTCGAAAAACCACTTGCAAAAGAACTGGAAGACGGCAAAGCAATGTATGAACTGACCAAAGACTACGACAAAGTGTTCACAGTTGGTTTTTTACTCAGATTTGATCCTCGTTTTAATATGATTAAACAGCGCCTCGATAACGGCGAATTGGGTGATATTATTCATCTTTATTGTCGTCGTAACAGCCCAATTACCGGGCCAAAGCGTTACATAGGTGCTTCTGATTTAAGTATGCACGTAATGATTCATGATATTGATTATATTAACTGGTACATGGATAGCGAGCCAGTCAAGGTTATCGCCAAAAGCCGCAGTGTATTGCTAAAAGAATACGGCATGAATGATGTGATTTATGCCATTGTTACGTACGAAAATGGCGCAATTGCTTGTCTTGAAGCTTGCTGGGTGCTACCAGAAAACTCGCCAACCATCATTGATGACAAGCTAGAATTAGTCGGAACAAAAGGCGTGGCATATGTAGACTCTTGTGACCACGGAGTTCGTTTTGTTAGTGAAAAAGGGGTGTCTTATCCTGATTCAAGACACTGGTATTACACAAATGGCGAAGTTTCCGGAGATTTGGCAGAAGAAGTAATGGCATTTATTAATAATGTTGCGAATAATACAAAATCAATTATTACACCTAAAGAAGCGTATGATTCCTTGCGAGTAGTAGATGCGATTGAACGTTCCATTGCTGAAGGAAAAGAAGTATCACTATAAAATAGCGCCACACATATGATTGGAGGGGGAAATATGTCTATTCGGGTACATGTACAAAAGTTTGGGAGTAAGCTAAGTGGTATGGTCATTCCGAATTTAGGAGCTTTTATGGCTTGGGGTATTTTAACGGCAATTGGGGTGGCTACAGGCTCTGAGATGTTAAAAGGGTTTATCGCACCAATGCTTAATTACTTGTTACCACTTCTTATTGCTTTTGCCGGAGGTCGAGCAGTTCACGGTTACCGAGGAGGAGTTATTGGTACCGTTGCAACAATGGGTGCAATTATTAGTTCGGATATAACCATGTTTATCGGCGCAATGATAATGGGTCCGCTCGCAGCTTGGATACTTAAAAAATTTGATGAACGTATTGATGGAAAAATTCCAGCTGGATTTGAACTACTAGTTAATAACTTTTCGATTGGGATAATTGGAGCGGGATTAGCACTATTTTCTTATGTGGCAATTGCTCCAATGGTCGAAGCTGTAACAAAAGTATTAGCAAGTGGCGTGGATGTGTTAATTAACAATCATTTGCTCCCACTAACGGCTTTAATCATTGAGCCAGCTAAAGTCTTATTCTTAAACAATGCGATCGGTCAAGGTATTCTTAGTCCACTAGCCACCTTGCAACTCGCAGAAACAGGGAAATCAGTGCTTTACTTACTAGAATCAAACCCTGGACCAGGACTTGGAATTCTACTCGGCTATATGTTCTTTGGTAAAGGTAACTCAAAAGCATCTTCCTACGGGGCAAGTGTTATTCACCTATTTGGTGGTATTCACGAAATTTACTTCCCGTTCGTTTTAATGAATCCAATTCTTATTTTACCGCTAATTCTTGGTGGTATGACAGGAACATTTATTTTAACAATGACAAATGCGGGCCTTGTTGGTGTAGCTTCTCCTGGTAGTATTATCACCATTATGATGATGGCAGCACCCGGCGACCACATTAAAATCCTTATTGCGGTGCTATGTGCGGCCCTTGTCACATTCATTACCGCCATTCCATTTATTAAACGCATGGGGAACAAAGACTCAGAACTACAAGATGCAGCGAAGAAAATGGAAGGTCTTAAAGGCAAAAAAAGTAGTATTTCCTCTGTTTTCGAAGCTCCAGTAGATGATTTTAATTTTAAAAATGTTAAAAGAATCGCCTATGCTTGTGATGCGGGGCTTGGATCCAGTGCAATGGGCGCGACGGTGCTACAGAAAAAAATCAAAAATGCTGGCTTAGAGGATATTAAAGTGTTCCATATCGCCATCCACGAATTGCCGACCGAATGCGATGTGGTCGTGACGCATAAATCACTTATTGACCGAGCCAAAGAAAAACAACCAGATGCGTATTATGTAGAAATAACGGATTACCTCGGCGCACCAGAATATCAAGAACTAATAGATAAAATAGTTGCAGACCGAGAACAAAAGAATTAACTTATTTGTAAGCGCTTCTTTTTAGGAGCGCTTTGAATAGTAAAACGGGTAGGAGGAAGACAATGTTAAAAGCGATTGTGATGGACTTTGACGGAATTGTTATTGATACAGAAGTAGTTTGGTATGAAATTTTTAAAGAATGGTTTAAAACGAAGCAAAATTACGACCTTTCTATCGAGGAGTTTTTACAGTGTGTCGGATCTAATGTGGACGATTTATTCCGTGAATTAAATGAGAAGAATCAAATGGATATTAATCGACAAGTGTTCGAAGCAGAAACACAAGCAACTTTTATTGAAAATAGTAAAAGTTTACCAGCCAAAGAAGGCGTGGAAAGTTTTATTCGTGAATTAAAAGAACGTGGATTAAAGTTAGCACTTGCGACCTCATCGCAGCGACCAAAACCACTTTATCATTTGGAACGACTAGGCTTGCTCGAATATTTTGATGCTATTATTACGGCGGAGGATGTTACACGGATTAAGCCAGAACCGGATTTATTTTTAGAAGCGTTAAGAGCGCTGGATGTTAAGGCGTCGGAGTCTCTTATCGTAGAAGACTCGCGAAATGGCCTTTTGGCGGGAAACAGTGCGGGTGTCAATGTTCTTGTCATTCCAAATGAAGTAACAAAACATAGTGATTTAACCCCGAACTATTTGGAGCGAGAGTCGCTGGCGGAGGTAGATTTAACAGAAATAATGGCTGAATATAATAAATAAGGGGGTACGGGCATGTTATTGGACCGAGTAACTTTAGAGGATATTGAGGTAAATTTAAAAGCAGAAGACTGGCGGGAAGCTATCCAAATGTCAGCGAGACTTTTACTAGAACGAGGCGCTATCAAAGAGAGTTATATTGATGGAATGATTCAAAGTGTAGAAAATAATGGACCATATATAGTGATCGCTAAACATATCGCGTTAGCGCACACACGACCAGAGTTTGGCGTCATTCACGGTGGCTTAACCTTTGCAACATTGGCTGATGGAGTGGCTTTTGGCAGCGACATGTTCGACCCAGTGAAACTAATTATTACCCTTGCGGCAACGGATTCAGAAAGTCATTTAGAAGTGTTGTCAGAGCTTGCAGAAGTACTCATGGATGAGGAAAAGGTAACCCGTTTAATCGAAGCAAATTCAAGCCAAGCATTTTATGATGAATTAACAAAAGAAGGATAATAATTTCACTAAAGAGGTGAAGAAATGGAAAATTATCTTTGTGTCGACATTGGTGGAACGAGTATTAAATACGCTAAATTTAATCAAGAAGGTAAACGGGTGGGGGAACTTAAGTCTTGTGTGACGCCTATAACTGGCGGAGCGAATCAAATCATGCCCGCGCTTATTCGGATTGTTGAACAAGAAAAAACGGATGTAGCGGGCGTCTGTGTGGCCTCTGCGGGCGTTGTGGATTCTGTGAAAGGCAAAATTATTTATGCTGGCTACACGATTCCCAAATACACAGGAACTGAAATAAAAGCAGAATTAGAGCACCGATTTAATCTTCCGTGCGCAGTGGAAAATGACGTAAATGCAGCCTGTCTTGGCGAGTTTTGGTTGGGTGGAGCACGGGGGTGTGGGAGCGTGCTCTGTTTGACAATTGGTACCGGAATCGGCGGAGCCATGTTACTAAATGACAAACTAATAAATGGATCGTCTTTTACAGCATGTGAAGTGGGCTATATGCACCTTTCACAAGGAAGATTTCAAGATGTGGCTTCAACAAAAGCATTGATTAAACAAGTAGCCTCGCGAAAAAATATCGAGGAAAATGCGTTAAATGGTCGTCAAGTCATGGAATGGGCCTATAGCGGAGATGCAGATGTGCTGGCTGAAATAGAGCAATGGATTGAGAATTTAGTAGAAGGTGTAGTAAACTTAATCTATATTTTCAACCCAGAAGTGATTGTGCTCGGTGGCGGATTAATGGAAGAAGAGTCATTCTTCAAACCGCGTCTAAAAGCGGCTATCTCAACCAAATTAATCTCGCCGATGTTCGATACAGCAGATATTACTTTCGCAAAGCTGGGAAATGAAGCTGGGATGATTGGCGCACTCTATCATTTCTTAAACCAGAAAGAGGCCGAAAAAGATGACGATTTTAAATGAAATCCAACAAAATTACAATCGATTACCGAATAAAGAAAAACAAATTGCGAAGTATATTTTAGAAAAAAGTGATGAACTCAAGAATATTAACATTAAAGAGCTAGCCGAAGAAACTGGTACGTCCATTTCGACGATAACGAGGTTTTGCCGTCATGTGCGTTGTGATAGTTTTGTTGATTTGAAAATGCGGGTTAACACAGCAGCCACAATGGTTCCGTCGCTTGGTTACGATGATCTTTTTGAAGAAGTTTATTCGTTTTATCATAAAGTGATTGATAACACGGTGAAGCTGATTGAGCCGGCCAAAATCCGCGAGGTTGTACAGTATATTCAAGAAGCCAAACGAGTCTATATTTGCGGCGTCGGGAGTTCTGGACTCACTGCCGTTGAAATGTCGCAGCGCCTTATTCGAATGGGGTTAAACGTCATCAGTGTCAATGATCCGCATATGATGATTATTACTAGCTCGATTACAACAAAAGAAGATTTTGTTATCGGCATTTCTAATTCAGGTAACACCCCAGAGCTAGTTACTGCACTAAAAAACGCTAAGAAAAACAAAAGTAAAGTCGCTACATTTACAAGTTTTGAAAATAGTGAAATGACCGAAATCAGCGACGTCACTATTCCGGTTTACAATACTTTATTCGTAAGTAAAAGGTATTTTGCTAATAGCCAGTTTTCGATTATGTATGTGATGGATATTATTTCCATGATGTTGCTACAAAATGAGTCTTACCGCGACAATATGGAAAAAACCATCAATACTGTTACCGATGAATTTCATTAAGAAAATAGATAGGACTGTGAAACTTTAGCAGCTCTATCTATTTTTTCACATTTAAACGACAGAATAAGCGTGTTTTTCTCTAGCATTTCTGCTAAAATAGTTTAAGAGACTTGCGGATAGCTAGATAATATATTAAGAAACCCCGAGATGTTCCGGAAAGGAAGGACCCAGATGCCTTTTTCACGTTTATTTGGAAAAAAAGAGAAGAATCAAATGGATGATATAGTAGAAGAAGGAGTACAACGCGTACAAGAACTTCCTATGGATAAAATTTTCCCGAACCAATTTCAACCACGGACAGTATTTGATCAAGATAAGATTGATGAACTTGCTCGAACTATCCGAATTCACGGTGTTATTCAGCCGATTGTGGTTAGAGAAATGGAACCGGATTATTATGAAATCATTGCAGGCGAGCGTCGTTTTCGTGCTGTGCTTTCTTTAGAAATGGAAAAAATTCCAGCAATTATTCAAAATTTAGATGATGAAGAAGTAGCAGCGATTGCTTTAATTGAAAACTTGCAACGTGAAGAATTGACGCCAATTGAGGAAGCGAAAGCATATCGGAGTTTACTAGACATGCAGGACGTGACACAAGAAGCCCTTGCGCAACGTGTCGGGAAAAGCCAGTCTGCCATCGCCAACAAAATGCGTCTTCTAAAACTGCCCGAAACTGTCCAAGAAGCGGTTCTTATCAAACAAATTTCAGAACGCCATGCTCGTTCGTTACTCGCATTAGAAACAGAAGAACAACAAGTCGCACTTTTAGCCGAAATAGCCGAAAATCACTGGAACGTCAAACAAACCGAAGCAAGGATTCAAGAAATTTTAGGCGTGAAAAAACAAGTAGCTACTAAAAAAACCAAACCAAAACGCCAAGCTATTAGTCGTGACGTGCGTATTGCTATGAACACGATTAAACAATCGGTTACAATGGTTAAAGATAACGGAATGGACCTAGATTTCACCGAAGAAGAGACAGATGATTTTTATCAAATTACCATTCAAATTCCTAAAAAGAAATAAGAGGTGTAGCAGTGAGGTTTTTGAAGATAATTGGACATGCAGTTGGTGTCATTAGTTGTTTGATGGTACTTCCATCTTTCGTAATAGCGATTACAAGTGCTATTTTAAGTTTTAATCCACTATATATTACCTACTTTTTCACCAGTCCTTATGCCCGAGCAGTTGCCGTAGCAGAAGAGTCCGGTTGGGGAAGTGGCTTTAACATTTTATTAGTTAATTACGGGGCATATCTCATCGCATTTGGCTATACTTTCTTTGCGATAGTGAAGATTTACAGTTGGTACCAAATAGCGAAAGAAGTTAAAAAATAGTTGTGAAACCTGCTTATTGAAGCGGGTTTTTTATTTTCAAAAAATAAAAACAACTCAATTTGAGTGGATTTGATTTATTTTGTAAAAACTAGAGAAAATAAGTGCAATTTTGAACAGAAAAAAGTACAATAGAATTAGGTAAAGTTGTAAAGGAGGGAGTGATTCACTCAACTCTGGGTGGAATCACGAAACGAATGGCAAAAATCATTTTTGTGAAAGACGAACAAAATGAGTTCCAAGCGTATGATTTCTTACAAAATTTAATTGTGGAAGAACCACTAATGGCCACTTTAGTATTTCAAGGCCTGTTACAAATAGAAACAGCAGAAACAAGAAAGCTTAGCACTGGTAAGCAAATTCTTCCCGATGTCCATTTAATCATCGGTAAAAGTCAAGCTTATTCACTGCAAACAACTCGAGTGGAAACAACTGTTGACCAACCGATTCAAGAGATGAAAGCACATTTTAAAGATAAAAATTGTCGTTTAATTTACTTCACTGCATTTAGTGGGGATGAAACCTATTATTGCTTCGTTAAAGGCTATTTTAAAGATAAAAACCCGTTCACGGATCAAATGAGCTCGTACCGCGAGGAAGTAAAACGTGTATTCTTGCGTCGAATTGAAGCAGAAACAAGCATTGGTAACGCAGATTACCAATTTGAAACACTGAAAAATAAAGCATTAGAAAATGAAGGTATTGCCCATTACTTAGAAAGTTTTTCGGCAAGCCTCGGTAAATATATATTTTCTAAACGAATGGAGAAAAAATGGTCGCAACTAGATTTAGCGTTGAAATCAGATTTATCTCCGGTCATTATTGGCCGTTTAGAAGCTGGAGATCCGGATTTAACTCTTAGAATGTATCAGAAAGTCTGCACAGTTCTAGGCGTTAAGGCAACATTCTCTGTGGATTGAAGATAGGAAAGTAATCAGCTTAGGTTGGTTGCTTTTTTTATTTTAAAATGTTTCACGTGAAACATTTCTAGTTTTAAGAATACCATTTTCACCATTTTTAAGCTTTCAAAATACGAATTTCAATTTATTTTTACTTTTTGTAAGACTAAATGAAAATCTTTTGGTAGAATAGAAGATAAAAGAACCGGAAATCTCGGTACAAAATAAGGGTTGGTGAAAAAGATTGAGCAAAGTGATTGCACTAGCAAACCAAAAAGGTGGGGTTGGTAAGACGACATCATCTGTGAATTTAAGCTCGAGCCTAGCTTTTTTAGGTAAGAAAGTGTTACTAGTTGATATTGACCCACAAGGTAACGCATCAAGTGGCGTTGGTGTTAATAAAGGTGAAATTGAACATTGTATTTATGATGTACTAGTTGATGATGTAGCCATTCAAGATGTGTTGCAAAAGACAGACTTGGATAATTTAAATGTTATTCCAGCTACAATTCAACTTGCAGGTGCAGAAGTAGAGCTAGTTCCAGCTATCTCTCGTGAAATTAGATTGAAAAAAGCAATCGACTCAATCCGTGATGATTATGACTATGTGATTATTGATTGTCCGCCATCACTTGGGCTTTTGACTTTAAACGCATTAACAGCAGCAGATTCTGTTTTAATTCCTGTTCAATGTGAATATTATGCGCTAGAAGGTTTAAGCCAGCTATTAAACACAATTAGAATCGTTCAAAAACATCTAAATGAGGATTTACAAATTGAAGGTGTTTTACTAACAATGCTTGATGCAAGAACAAATCTAGGCATTCAAGTAATAGAAGAAGTGAAAAAATACTTCCAAAACAAAGTATTTAATACTATTATTCCACGGAATGTACGTCTAAGTGAAGCGCCTAGTCATGGGAAACCGATTTTGTTATATGATGCAAAATCGAAAGGTGCTGAAGTTTATTTAGAATTAGCAAAGGAAGTGGTTGCACATGGCTAAAGGTCTAGGTAAAGGAATCAATGCACTATTTAATAATGTAGATACAAACGAAGAAACAGTTCAAAATATCGCGATAAAAGAAATCAAGCCAAACCCATATCAACCACGTAAAATCTTTGATGCAAAAGCAATCAATGAATTACGTGACTCTATTAAAATTCACGGTGTTTTGCAGCCAATAATTTTAAGAAATACTGATAAAGGATATGAAATTGTTGTTGGTGAACGCAGATACCGCGCAGCAAAAGAGGCTAAATTAAAAGAAATTCCAGCTGTTGTCCGCGATTTAACAGAAGAAGAGATGATGGAGCTTTCTGTTATTGAAAACTTGCAACGCGAAGATTTATCTCCGTTGGAAGAAGCGGAATCCTACCAATTCCTTATGAAAAAATTGAGCTTAACACAAGCAAAATTAGCAGAACGAGTAGGGAAGAGTCGACCATATATTGCTAACTTTGTTCGTCTACTAACATTGCCAGAAGAAGTGCAAGTAATGTTGCGTGATGGTTCATTATCTGCCGGACATGGGCGCGTGTTATTAGGTTTAAAACTCAAGAAAAATATTATCCCAACTGCGAAAAAGGCTGTGGCGCAAGGATTAACAGTTCGCCAACTAGAAGATGTTGTGAACAATCTAAACGAAAATGTTTCACGTGAAACAATTAAGCCAGCTAGAGTTCCTATCTTTATCCGTGAAAGCGAAAGCCAATTACGTGATAAATTTGGTACGGCAGTTTCGATTAAACGTCGCGATAAAAAAGGTAAAATTGAAATTGAATTTTTATCTGATGATGATTTAGATCGTATTTTAGAGATTTTAGATATTCAGTTTGATGATGAATAGGTTGTGATGTTTATGGAAAAAAAGCATTTCGATTTAAACGATGTAGTGGAAATGAAAAAGCCGCATCCTTGTGGTACCAATCGTTTTAAGATTATACGCATGGGTATGGATATTCGGATTAAGTGCGAAGGTTGTGGTCATAGTGTGATGATTCCCCGACGCGAATTCGAACGAAAAGTGAAGAAAATTTTAGTTAAAGCTGAACAAGAATAAATAAAAATCGGCTACTTATTTCTAAAAATAAGTAGCTTTTTTCATGTGTCAAGGGTAATAAAATCCCATTTTTAGGTGGGGAAAGGGATGTTTTTTTAAAATATAAGCTTGACTTTTGAATCCGCCATACTTATAATTTGTCTGTAAGCGTAACCAAGAGGAGTGATTTAATTGCTTCGAGTCAAGAGAGTATTTAACAACAACACAATCTTGGTTCATGATTCAAATGGATTGGAAAAGATAGTGATTGGTAAAGGGATTTCTTTCAATAAACGAGTGGGAAATATCATTTCTGAAGAGGCTGTTGAAAAAACATTTATAGTTGATTCTCCAGAAATTACGGAAAGATTCGTCCAGCTTATCAAGGAAGTGCCCATAAATCATCTAGATTTAACGAATAAAATAATAAAAGATGCGGAGTCAGAGTTAAACGTTACTTTTGATGAATTAACTTATCTTGGTTTGGCGGATCATATTAATTATGCGATTAGTCGTTATAAAAGTGGTCATCAAATAAAAAATGCTTTGCTTCTTGAAATTAAAAAATTCTATCCAAAAGAATTCAACGCAGCTAAGAATTCCGTTAAAACCATTTCTTATTATGAAAATGTTAAGTTACTGGAAGATGAGGCAGGATTTATTGCACTTCATTTTGTTAACGGGCAGCAAGAAGGGATTATCAATAATACGCTTATAACGACAGAGGTGTTGAAGAAGGTATTACTGATTCTGGAAGATACTTTGTCCATAAAACTGGATGAAGAGTCACTGAATTATCTAAGGTTTATCACGCATTTAAGATTCTTTATAGAGCGAATTAATAGTGAAGGCGCACGGGAAAAAGAGGAGCCTGACATGATTGAGCAGGTGTTCAAACTGTATCCAAAAGCTTACGCGAGCGTCCAAATTATTAGCGACTATATTCAAGAAACGTTGAATTGTACGGTTTATGCAGAAGAGTTAATGTATTTAACGCTACATGTTCAGCGCCTAATTAAATAATAGGGAATGTAACTGAGCAATCAGGCAGTACCCAAATAGGAGGACAATTCCTCTTGTTTGAGTACTGCCTTTTTTATATCCAAAACACAAAAAGGAGTTGGAATAGGATGGGGAAGTATCAAGCGTTGTCTAAATTCATACTGGAAAATGTTGGAGGAAAAGAGAACGTTCTAAGTGTGACGCATTGTATGACGAGATTAAGATTTACGTTGAAGGATGATTCAAAGGTCAATGAAGATATACTGAAAAAGTCTTCAGAGATTATGACGGCTCAATTTGCTGGGGGTAGATTTCAAGTTGTTATCGGGACCCATGTTTCGGATGTCTACAATGAAATCCAAGGTGTGACTGGCGCAGACAAGATAGCGGAAGCGGAAGTTAAAAAGACTGGTTTGAATCGATTGATTGAAATTATTACAAAAGTAATCACGCCTGTGCTTGGGATTTTAACAGCTTCAGGTTTATTGCAGGGGATTCTTGCTTTATTAACTATTACCAATGTCATTGATGTCAACGATGGCGGCTACATTGTTCTCCATGCTATGGGGCAAGCAGTGTTTTACTTTTTACCTGTTGTTTTAGGCTACACGAGTGCAAAAGCGTTTAATTTGAATCCTTATGTAGGGATGATGCTTGGGGCAACGCTCGTAATACCTGAACTAATGACAAATCTTGTAACAGACAAAGCGCTTTATACATTGTTTGATGGGACGATGTTTTCAACGCCGGTATATAATACGTTTTTTGGAATACCAATTCTGTTCCCACCAAATGGTTACCAGTACACAGTTATACCAGTAATTTTTATCACTTTTTTAGGTGCGAAGGTAGAAAAAATATTGAAAAAAATTGTACCTCCTTTGTTGGCGCATAATTTAAATAGCTTTTTAACAATACTTATTACGTTTCCGTTAGCAATTCTAATTATTGGGCCAGTTACAAATGTACTTAGCTCGCTTATTTCAGCTGGGGTTTCTGGACTTTATGAGGTTTCACCGGTTATTACATCGGTAGTTGTTGGGCTACTTTATCAACCGTTAGTAATATTTGGGTTACACTGGCCAATGAGTGCAATTGGGATTAACAACTTGGCGCAGTATGGAGTGGACTATATTTTCCCAATGTCATTTACAGCAAGTTTTGCCCAAACGGCAGTGGTGCTTGCGGTTTACTTGAAAACTCGTTCTAGAAATCAAAAAGCACTTGCGATACCTGCGATGATATCGGGGATGTTCTGTATCATCGAGCCGGCAATATATGGATTCAGTTTGCCCGTGAAAAAACGGTTTGCATTCTCTATGATTGGGGGAGCTGTCGGATCATTAATTATCTCGATTTTCTCCGTAAAAATGTATGCTTTTGCTTTTGGGGTTCTCGGATTTGTATCGTTTATTAATCCAGCAAACAGTAGTCTGGGCGGGCTATATGTAGCGATTTTTGCAACTATTGTAACGATGGCGGTTTCCTTCTCGCTAACATTCTTTACGTTTAAATCTAGTGAGGATGTAGTGGACGAAGAGACTAAACCTTTAATTAAGCAACAAGAAGTTTTAGCGCCAATTGCTGGCACGATGCAGCCAATTTCATCCTCAGCAGACGAGACATTCGCTTCCAAAACGATGGGTGAAGGGGTTGTTATTTTCCCAACAGGAAGTAAAGTGGTTGCTCCTGCAGCCGGTGTTGTTACTACGGTGTTCCCGGGAGGACATGCGCTTGGAATTACTACGGAAAATGGAACGGAAATTTTAATTCATATTGGAATTGATACGGTGGAGTTGAACGGAGAAGGTTTTGATGTGCAAGTGGAAGTGGGGTCAAAGGTGAAACAAGGGCAAACACTTGTAAATGTGGACTTTGAAGCAATTGAAAACAAAGGTTATAAATCCGAAGTATTAGTCGTTATTTTAAACACAGATGACTTTTTAGATATTATTTCTGAAGAAAAAACAACTGTGAAACAAGGCGGGAAAATGCTGACGTTAATACCTTTTAACGGAAAAGCTACTAATGATATGGAGGTTTCGTATTGATGAAAACAAGGGTTTTTGGAGTTTTAGCGGGTGGAGCACTCGGCGATGCAATGGGAATGCCGACAGAATGTTGGTCGCAGGAAAAGATAAGAGCCATTTATCCTAATGGGGTTGAAACGCTCTTGCCTTCCGACGAAAGTGATGCATTTGGAAGAAAACTGGCGGCTGGGTCGATTACAGATGATACGATAAATGTGTTGATGATTGCTGAAATGATTAAAAAAAATAATGGGCAAATCCGCGTGGAAGACTATGTCGCGGAATTAGTCGAATGGAACGCTAATTCAGGTGTTTCGGAGTTCGTCTCAGGTCCTTCCACACTTAGAGCATTGAAACAAATCTCAGAAGGCGTGCCGATCACCAAAACAGGTATTTCTGGCACAACAAATGGAGCATCGATGAAAATAGCGCCAATCGGCATAATAGCTAATTATGAAGATATGGAAGACTTGGTTTCCAAAGTGCATCAAATTTGCCTGCCTACACATAATGCCAAAATTGCTATTCAGGGCGCAAGTGCTGTCGCGGCTGCAATTAGTTATGTGGCTCGAGGTGGGAACATAGTGGATAAAATATGGGAATTAGCTTACGAAGCAATTGAGGTTGCTAGTAATTACGGATATGATTTCCCTTCAGCGTCGTTAAAATTTAGAATGGACAAGGCTCGCGAAATTATTGGAGAGGAAACAGGACCAGCGACTGCACTGAAAAGACTATATGAAGAAATCGGCTCAGGAATGGAAACAATTGAAACTATTCCCTGCGCATTCGCTATTGTTGAATTAGCAAAAGGTGACCCAGTAGAAGCGGCCAAATTGAGTGCATGCATTGGTTGGGATACCGATACAATTGGAGCTATCAGTGCGGGGATTTGCGGTGGAATGTCCCCCACAATACCGGAAAATTATATCGAAATGATTGAGCGAGTAAATAACATTAATCTCACGCAAGTTAGTGAAGATTTATATATACATGTTCTTTAAATGATAAAAAGCAATCTCTCCTAAGAGATTGCTTTTTATAAGCCTTTTAGTTGAAGTTTGTCTCTCCCTTCTTTAAAATATAAATAGTATCATTTAATAATTATTATAAATAAAAATGATATAGAATTGTTATGGAGGTATATACATATGACAGATAGAAAAAATTTAACGACGAATCAAGGTGTGCCAGTTGGTGATAACCAAAATTCAATGACAGCGGGACGTAAAGGACCTACTTTGATAGAAGATTATGTGCTTATTGAGAAATTGGCGCATTTTGATAGAGAACGAGTTCCTGAGAGGGTTGTACATGCTCGTGGTGCTGGTGCGCACGGGAAATTTGTTACTAAAAAAAGCATGAAAAAATATACAATGGCTAAATTTTTGCAAGAAGAAGGAACGGAAACAGAGGTTTTTGCTCGTTTTTCAACAGTAATTCATGGGCAACATTCTCCAGAAACATTACGTGATCCACGCGGTTTCTCCGTTAAGTTTTATACGGAAGAGGGAAATTATGACTTTGTCGGAAATAATTTGCCAGTATTTTTCATTCGTGATGCGATTAAGTTTCCAGATGTTATTCATTCCTTGAAGCCTGACCCGCGCACAAATATTCAAGATGGCAATCGTTACTGGGATTTCTTTAGCCTTACACCGGAAGCTACGACAATGATTATGTACTTATTCAGTGATGAAGGAACGCCGGCTTCTTACCGCGAAGTCCGGGGCTCTAGTGTTCATGCGTTCAAATGGATTAACGAAGAAGGCAAAACAGTTTATGTAAAACTGCGCTGGGTTCCAAAAGCGGGAATAGTGAACCTTTCGACGGAGCAAGCTTCTCAAATTCAAGCAAAAGAATTTAACCATGCAAGTCGTGATTTGTACGAAGCAATTGAAAATGGAGACTATCCTGAATGGGATTTATATGTGCAAGTGTTGGATCCGAAAGACTTAGATAGCTTTGATTTCAATCCATTAGATGCTACAAAAGATTGGTTTGAAGATGTATTCCCTTATGAACACGTAGGAACAATGACGCTTGACCGCAACCCAGATAATATTTTTGCGGAGACAGAATCGGTTGGTTTTAATCCTGGGGTACTTGTACGTGGGATGCTTCCTTCTGAAGACCGTTTGTTGCAAGGTCGTTTATTCTCTTACTCAGATACGCAAAGACATCGTGTAGGGCCGAACTACTTACAACTCCCAATTAACAGCCCGAAAGCGCCTGTCGCGAACAACCAACGTGACGGTCATATGCCGTTTAAACAACAAACAAGTTCGATTAATTATGAGCCAAATAGTTATGATACGGAACCAAAAGAAAATCCAGCGTTTATCGAACCAGAGCAAGAAATCCGTGGTGATATTTCTGGGCGCCTGATTGCTGAAAAACCAAATAACTTTGGCCATGCAAAAGAAGTATGGGATCGTTATTCAAATGCAGAACGTGCTGCACTCGTGAAAAACATTGTCGATGATTGGTCACAAGTACGTGAGGATATTAAAATCCGCAACTTACGTAATTTCTATCAAGTAGATCCGGAATTCGCTAGTCGAGTGGCTGCGGGAACTGGTATTAATCTTGAAGAACATGTAACTGATTTAAAATAAGTGAAAGCGAAAATCCTTTTTAGGGTTTTCGCTTTTTTATGTTTCACGTGAAACTTTTTGGGCTAGAAGGTTGGAGTAAAGGCATTTTTAACGATATTGCTTTTTATCGAAATACTTGCTACTATTTCTGGAAGACTTGTCGTTATCAGGTGATAGGCTTATAATCAAGATGAAATAGCTTAAATTAATTGTCGTGAGGAGTGGAGCTGCGTGAGTGCTTCAAAATTATCATTACCTAGATGGAAACAAATAGTTCATATGCTTTATTTAAAGATGGAGTTTATTAGTGGTGGAGAATTAGGGGAAGCTTTAGCTGTTAACCCTCGGACAATTAGAAATGATATTAAAGTAATTAATCAAATACTGACGATAGGCGGAAACAGAATCGAATCACTTCCTGGTGTAGGATATCGTCTGGTCATTGGTGATGAAAAAGCGCTGCGTGAAGCTCTTTTGGATGATTCGGTGGGAAGAGCTAATATGAATATCGTGCCGATGTTTGCAGAGGATAGAGCAGATTATATTATTCGATATTTATTACTTAAAAATGACTATGTAAAGCTGGAGACGTTGTCAGAAGAGCTTTTTGTTAGTAAGTCTACGATAAACTTGGATATTTTAGAAGTGAAACGAAAACTCAAAGAAAATGAGTTGAAAGTGGAAAAACGAGCTGGCTATGGAATTAGAATTACTGGCGCAGAACTTGCTATCCGATTTTGCTTTTCAAGGTATTTGTTAGTGGAATCTACAAGCCCGCTTATTACAGAAACGGAAATAAATTTTTTTGGAGAAGTTAATTTGGAAATGATGGAGCAGATTGTCGTTTCTAATATAGCGAAATATAATATTCACATGACGGACATTTCAGTTAAAAATTTGATTATTCATATCGCAATTGCTGTATGTCGTGTAAAAGATAATTGTTATGTACCTGCAACAGATTTGGAGGATATTGAATTTAGTATGCCAGAACTAAGGGCGGCTCAAGGTATTATAAAAGAAATAGATCTTTCAGAAGGAATTCGTTTCCCGGAAAGTGAGACTGCCTATCTGCTGCTACACCTTAGTTCGAAAAACAGAAAAAGTGACTTTAATAATTACCGAGAATATATCATCGTGGATAAGATGTTAGCGAAGATTAAAGAGCTGTATGGTTATGATTTTAAGCAGGATCAGAAAATGATTTCAAATATCGCATTGCATTTAAAGCCAGCTATTAACAGAATTAAATTTAATATGAATATACAAAACCCGTATTTAAAAAATCTAAAAGCTAATTATCCACTAGCTTTTGAATTAGGGTTGGTTGCTAAAGAAGTCCTTGAGCAGGAGTTAAAAACAAATGTGGACGAAGCGGAAGTAGGGTATTTGGCTATTCACTTTTTATATGGTTTAGATAAAGAAATAGAGTCTGAGAAGCAAAAAGTGTTAATTGTTTGCGCTTCTGGTTTAGGGACGTCACAACTTTTGGAATCTAAAGTACGAAAAGAGTTTGAGAATACGCTTGAAATAGTCGGAGTGTACTCATTTAAAGAATATGAGCAGAGTGGAACGATGTGTGATTTTGTTATCTCTACAGTACCACTGCGAATGAAATTGCACCCATTTATTCAAGTGTCACCATTTTTGACAAAGGCGGATATTCGTAATATTACTGCTTTGATGAAGCAAGATGAGACGAAGAACCAATTTGAAGTGGACAAGGTTTTTAAGGAATCGTTATTCTTAATTAGTGATAAAAAGGATAAAGAGCAAGTTCTCGTAAATTTAGCGAGTCTTTTGCTGGAAAATAATATTGTTGGCGAGGACTATTTACCGTCACTTTTTGAGCGCGAAGAAATTGTACCGACTTATTTAGGTAATGGACTTGCGGCACCGCACCCAATTGAGGCAAACGTCCAGGAAACAGCTATTGGAGTATGTATTTGTGTTGGCGGAGGGGTAAAATGGAATGAGGAAGATCAGGCGCAAGTAATTTTCATGTTAGCGGTAAAAAACAAGCAACAACAGCAGCTTGCGACGGTGTATGAGCTTATTAGCAATTTAGTAGAAAGTCCAAAAGCAATGGGAGAGCTAAAACGTGTGACAAGTTTTGAAGAATTTATGCGTGTGCTACAAACGTTATAACTAAAAGGTTCGTTAGACTTTTTTAGAGAGAAAAGTTAACGGGCCTTTTTTTATTTCCGCATGTAAAATACAGATGCGGAAAAAGACTAGATTTATTTAACAAAAAGAAAGCGCTACACTTATTGTAATATCAAAGGAGGTATAAAAAATTGAAAAAGTTCATCGAGAAATTAAGTTGGTTATCGCAGAAGCTTGGAAATCAAATTCATTTAAAGTCTATGCGTGATGCATTTGCTACTATTTTACCTTTTATTATGTTAGCAGGATTCATGGTTTTAATTAATAACGTTATTATTAAGCCGGATGGTTTTATGTCGGCGATTATCAGTTCCGAAACACTTACGACTTGGCAAGGGCTAGGTAACAGTATTGTAAACGGGACTTTAGGGATTATTACTATTTTAATTGGGGCATCGGTTGCTTACTTTTTAGCACAAAATCGGAAGTTTGAAAATCCGTTTGCACCGGCATTAATGACCATTGCACTGATTGTTATTTTTATCCCAGCTGTGACAGAAATTGTGCCGATTGGTGCAGAGAAATCTGTGGAAGTTGCTGGAGTATTGCCAATAGCCTTGATGGGTTCAGCGGGAATGTTCGTTGGGATTGTAACAGCACTACTTGCAACGGAAGTGTTCATTCGTCTTTCTAAGAGTGAGAAAATGAAGATTCATATTTCTGGGGATAGCGTACCTCCAGCAGTAATTAAATCGTTCAATGTGCTTATTCCGACAATGTTAACAATACTTATTTTTGCATTTATTTCATTCTTAGTAGTGACATTATTCAGCTTGAATTTGTATTCCTTAATTAGCGCGATTATTCAGGAGCCATTAACGTTCCTAGTTACAAGCGTTCCAGGTTTCCTAACGTTAATGACGATTTCACAAATGCTTTATTCTATTGGTATTGCTGGAAGTGGGATTTTAGGGCCAATTATGGACCCAGTTCTTTTGGCAAATATGCAAGAAAATATGACAGCATTTGCGAATCATACAGAGATTCCACATATTATTAATACTACTTTCCGTGATGTTTTTGGCGTTATGGGTGGTGGCGGAAATACCATTGCGTTATTATTAGCAATATTTATTTGGTCAAAACGAAAAGATTATCGCGAAATAGCTACTTTATCGGCAGCTCCTGGTCTCTTTAACATTAATGAGCCGGTAGTATTTGGACTTCCGATTGTATATAACTTGAGTTTAATGATTCCGTTTATTATTTCAACTCCGCTTTGTTTATGTTTAGCATACTTTGCGACGAAACTGCATATGATTTCAGAGGTAGTTGTAATGGTTCCGTGGACGACACCAGTGGTTGCTTCCGGCTTCCTTGCAACAGGTGGGGACTGGCGCGCTGCAGTATTCCAAATTTTCTTGATAGGTGTCTGCGTACTTCTTTATCTACCATTCTTAAAAGCCAATGACCGAATTAAAGCCTAATTGGAGGGATTTTTATGAAAAATATTATGCTGATGTGTAATGCAGGAATGTCTACAAGTGTTTTAGTAAGGAAAATGGAACGTGTTGTAGAAGAACGTAATTTAGAATTGACTATCTGGGCTATTTCAGAAACGGATTTCGAAAAAAATTGGCGTAAAGCTGATGCGATTTTACTTGGACCGCAAGTAAATTATATGAAAGATAAAGTAATAGACACAGTTGGTGATAATGTATCGGTGGCAGTTATTGATATCGTTGATTATGGCCGTATGAATGGTGAAAAAGTATTAGATTTAGCAATTAGTTTACTATAAAAATCCTAGTTTTTTAGCAAGGAGGAGAAAGAATATGGCTGTTTATTTGGATAAGGAGAAACCAGTTTCAGAACGTGTAGAAGACTTACTTTCCAAGATGACCTTAGCAGAAAAATGTGGTCAACTAAACCAAAGAATGTATGGCTGGGAAGCTTTTTCAAGAGATGGCGAAACGTTTCAAATCACGGAAAAATTTAAAGAGGAAGTAACTAGATTTGAAGGTATAGGCGCTTTATACGGTCTGTTCCGCGCTGATCCATGGTCCAAAATGAATAAGGACACGGGTGTAAGTCGGAAAAATGCTGGCAAAGTAGCTAATAAAATTCAACGCTATGTGATAGAAAATACGCGCCTAGGGATTCCTGTATTATTAGCTGAGGAAGTTCCGCACGGTCACCAAGCGTTAGATAGCGAATCTTATCCTGTAAATTTAGCTCGTGCTGCTTCTTTTAATCCAGAGTTGCAAAAACAGGTCGCAAGTGCGATTACAGAAGAAATTTCCGAAAAGGGAGTTCATCTAGCACTTGCTTCAGCATTAGATGTACTTCGAGACCCGAGATGGGGGCGCGCCGAAGAGTGTTACGGTGAAGATCCATATCTTGCAGCGGAATTAACAGCGGCGATTACTGAAGGTTTTCAAGCGAGCGGGAAAATTGCTGTTATTTTAAAACATTTTGCAGCACAAGGCGAGCCGATTGGTGGGCATAATTCTGGACCAGTTTCTATTGGTGTAAGGGAACTTAGAGAGATTTTCTTGGATCCAATGCGTGCTGGAATTAGAAGTGGCGCTCTTGGCGTTATGGCAGCTTACAATGAGATTGACGGGGTTCCATGTCACGCGAACAAAGAGCTTTTAACAACTATTTTGCGAGAAGAAATGGGTTTTTCCGGGATTGTCATGGCAGATGGCTGTGCCCTTGACAGATTATTAAAACTAAATCCTGATCCCAAAAAAGCCGCGAAAATGGCTCTTGAAGCCGGTGTGGATTTGAGTTTGTGGGATGAAGTGTTTCCATTTCTTGAAGAAAGCGTGGAAAAAGGAATCCTTGATGAAAAGATCGTTGATGACGCTGTAAGTCGAGTGCTCCAAGTGAAATTCCAATTAGGTCTATTTGAACAACCATTTGTGGAAGAAGACATTCAAGAACCGAAGTCTGATTGGAGACAACTAAATTTACAAGCTGCTAGAGAGGGTATTTGTCTTTTGAAAAACGACTTCGAAACATTACCTTTAGTGGGCGAACCGAAAAAAATAGCTGTTGTAGGTCCTAGCATAGATTCGCTTTATAATCAGCTTGGAGACTATACAGCTCCTCAAAATGAATCAGAATGTGTCACTGTTTTAGAAGGAATAAAAAATCAGCTTCCTGAAAATTGGGAAGTCCTTTCTGAAAAAGGGGCTGAAATTCGTGAAGAGCTTCCGGATGGCATTCAAAGAGCAGAAGTGGTTGCTAAAGAGGCAGATGCTATTGTTATGGTGCTCGGTGGTTCAAGCGCGCGGAATTTTGACATGGAATTTTTAAATAATGGCGCGGTAAGCTCTAAAGGCCCGAACATGGATGCAGGTGAAAATGTGGATGTTGCTGATATCACGCTTCCACAACCGCAATTAGATTTGTTTTACGCAATGAAGCGTACTGGAAAGCCTGTAATTGTTGTAATGATTCAAGGCAGACCAATCGCTATTCCTGAAATTAGTTTGGCAGCAGATGCAATCCTTACCGCTTGGTATCCAGGAAGTCTTGGTGGGACCGCGATTGCTGAGGTCCTTTTCGGTCATTACAATCCATCAGGTAAATTACCGGTCAGCATACCAAGATCTTCTGGGCAAATTCCTATTTACTATAATCAAAAGGCAGTGGAGTATAAAGAAGACTACTTTGATTTAACTGGTAAGCCGCTTTATCCATTTGGTTATGGTTTAAGTTATAGCACTTTTGAATATCAAGATTTACAGATAAAACAAGAATCTATAAAAATATCAGAACTCCTTGGCGGGCAATCTGTAGAGGTGAAAGTAACCTTGAAAAACATCTCTAATGTAGCTGGTGAAGAAGTCGTGCAACTTTATATTCATGATATGGAAGCAAGCATTACTAGAAGAAAAAAAGAATTAAAAGCGTTTAAAAAGGTTCGTATTGCAGCGAATCAAACAACTACAGTGACATTTAAGTTAGATAAATCAAGTTTTGAAATATGGTCAATTAACAATAAATATGAGGTGGAGCCCGGTGGTATAGAAATTTTCGTTGGTGGAAGTTCTGATACTAAATTAACAGGGCGAGTTTCAATCATAGGAGGCTAGCGAAAATGGAAGGAATGGAACTCGCATCATTTCAAATAATTAGTTCTGTTGGCGCCGCAAGAAGTTGCATTATTGAGGCGATGAAATTGGGAAGACAAAGAAAATTCACAGAAGCATATAAAAAAATTGATGAGGCTAATGAATTTCTTAGCGAAGGTCATAAAAATCATGTGCAGCTAATTCAAAAAGAGGCAGATGGTGGAGACGTACAAATTTCTATCCTCTTCATGCACGCGGAAGATCAATTTATGACAACATATACATTACGCGATGTAGCTTATGAGATGATTGCTATTTGGAAAGAAATGAAATAATTAAAAACGGAAATCCTTTGCTGATTAAAGGGTTTTCGTTTTTTGGTGGGTGGCTTTTTGTTTGAAAAACCTTTATAATATACGTTAGTGAAAAAATGTCTATTTGATGGGCATTTTCAAAATGAAGTTAACGAAAAGGAGTTTATATATAATGGCACTTACAGCTGGTATTGTCGGGCTTCCTAATGTTGGGAAATCGACACTTTTTAATGCAATCACAAAAGCAGGAGCAGAGGCTGCGAATTATCCGTTTGCGACGATTGACCCGAACGTAGGAATTGTTGAAGTTCCTGACCACAGATTAAACAAACTAACGGAACTTGTAAAACCGAAAAAGACCGTTCCAACAACTTTTGAATTTACAGATATCGCCGGAATTGTAAAAGGTGCTAGTAAAGGGGAAGGACTTGGAAACAAATTCTTATCCCATATTCGTCAAGTGGATGCAATTTGTCATGTAACTCGTTGCTTTGACGATGAAAACATTACCCACGTAGAAGGCCGAGTAGACCCGCTAGACGATATTTCTACAATCAACTTAGAACTTATCTTAGCGGACTTAGAAACAGTAGAGAAGCGTATTGGACGCGTTGAGAAGCTGTCTAAACAAAAAGATAAAGATGCTGTGGCTGAATATAACGTTTTAGTTAAACTACGTGAAGCATTCGAAAATGACAAACCAGCTCGTGCGATTGAATTTAACGAAGAAGAAGAGAAAATCGTTCGCAACCTTTTCTTACTTACAAGAAAACCAGTTTTATATGTAGCAAATGTAAGTGAAGAAGATGTTTCTAGTCCGGACGATAACAAATATGTACAACAAGTACGCGAATTCGCTGCGAGTGAGAACTCTGAAGTTATCGTGGTTTGTGCGCGTGCCGAAGAGGAAATTGCTGAGCTTGAAGACGAAGATAAATTAGAATTTTTAGAAGCACTTGGAATTGAAGAATCTGGTTTAGACCAGTTAATTCGTTCCGCGTATACATTGCTTGGCTTAGCGACTTACTTCACTGCAGGCGTTCAAGAAGTTCGTGCTTGGACTTTCATCAAAGGGATGAAAGCTCCACAATGTGCGGGGATTATCCACACGGACTTCGAACGCGGATTCATTCGTGCCGAAGTTGTCGCATATGACGCTTTACTTGAATACGGCTCAGAGCAAGCGGCCAAAGAAGCGGGTAAAGTACGCTTGGAAGGTAAAGAATACGAAATGAAAGATGGAGATGTTGTTCATTTCCGCTTTAACGTTTAATATGTTTCACGTGAAACAATCTTTTGACGAGTAAGTGTGTCAAAAGATTGTTTTTTTAAGTTGATTCACAAAAACTGCATTAATGATATACTTCAAAATAGTATCAAGCTAGTGTTTGAACGGATTTAAATTGTGAATATACTAAGTGAAGCGATTTTGTCAATATATATACAGGATTGTTTAGATTCTACGCGCTAATTAATTCACAAAATATACAATTTGTGTAGAGTAGAATAATGCTATAATTAACTATAAATTTTATTATAGGAGTGTTTTTTTGATACAGTTAATGGTTATAGCATTTTTTGTTGTTCTTCTAGTAATTATGCCAAAGAATAACAAAGAGGAAAGAAAAGCAGCGCATTTATTAATTGATAAATATGGTATTCAAGTTGCAAAGAAGAATAATCCGGTTCGTCAAATGGCATTATTGGAAGTAGCACTAGGTATTTCTACTTATAGAGGTAGCCGTAAGAAAACCTTTATTTTTATTGGCGGGTTTTTTGTAATCGCATTTATTTTAGGTTATCTAACGTACTTTTTTGGAATAAACCGAAATATCACAGCTACAATTATTGTAGGTATTATTTTAACTTTATTTTTAATTGCCGGAACAATAATAATGTTTGTAATAGCGATTCGCCAAGCATCTTCATTACGTACAGATGCATGGGCTAAAATCCTAACCACAATTGATCCTCAGTTTCCAGTTGAATTCCTTAATGAAAAGAAATGGCAAAAAGCCTTCCTTGCTCAAATGGAAAGTATGAACGAACAATTAGCTTAATCAGAGAAGTATTAGACTTTTAGGAGTTTAATACTTTTTTATTCCCCGGGAAATATAAATCGTAGGTCAAGTTATATAAAATATATAGTATCTTTATATTGTGATGACATTTAAATAAAATTGGCACCTTTTCAAGATAGAAAAGGTGCCAATTTTTTGTTAGCGATTATTTCTAGTAGCTATTTTTATACAAAGCAAGGCAATTAGAAGTAATACTAGGCAGAATGAGGGAAATACAAGCATTGATCCCGAATGCAAAACGCCAATGAAGAAAGTACAAAGACTGACAATTACATAATAACCTAAGCTTAAAAATGCGCTAGCCGTACCGGCGGCTTCTTGAAATTTCACTAGTGCTAGACTTAAGCAATTTGGTAAAGCCATGCCGATTCCTGCCAAGATAATAGAGATGAAAAGAATATACAATATAACTTGGTTCGTTAGCGGAAAAATCGCGACCACGCTAAGAGCTAATGTGCCGATAATGGCTAATAAAATACCTTCTTTAATGATTTTATGAGGCGAGTTCTGCATTAGGCGCCAGTTCGATAGCCAAGCACCTAAAATAGTTGCCATAGCCACTGCGCACCCCATAAAGCCATACTGACTCTGATTTAAATGAAACCTCTCAATAAAAATTGTAGGAGCTTCAGAGTAGTAACTAAACAATATTCCATTAAAAATACCAATTAGCGCTCCAAAAGCAATTGTATAGCGGTCAAATATCATTTTTTTACCAATTACGACGATTTTCTGCACACTAAAGGAGGTAGCGTTCACTGTTTTTGTTTCTGGTAGTCGTTTTAAACTCCAGAACAGCAATATCATTCCCATAACTACTAAAAATAAAAATACCACGCGAAAGCCGTAATATTGTCCGATAAACCCACCAATTAATGGCCCGATTGCTGGTGAAAATGCCAAAGCGGCAGATATTTTTGCAAATAAATGGTGGCGATCATTTCCGTGGTAGTTGTCACGCAAAATGGTCTGTGTTGTAACAGAACCCGTACTTGCGCCGAATGCTTGAACAAACCGTCCGATAAAAAGCATTGTAATATTATTTGAAAAAAGGCAGGCGAAGCAACCAAGAATATAGATGAATATCCCAAAGTTCATCGCTTTTCGTCGACCTAAAAAATCGGAACTAACGCCCCAAAAGAAGACACCAACAGCAAAAGCAAGAAAGTAAATGCTTAAAGTCATTTGAGCCAGGTTTAACGATACCCCATAGCCCTTAGCAATTTCGGTTAAAGAAGGTGTATAAATAGTTTCACTAATTTGTGGAAATCCCACAAGGCAAACAAGTAATGCCAAATTGATTTTCTTTGTTTCGATGTTTTTTTCCATAAAAAACTCTCCTGAATAATTTATTTATCTGGGAAAAAAACATCCTTCACAGGGAAATGGTGGGACCATGATTTTTATACGCTCGTAAAAATTCATGTAGTCACCCCTTTCTATTTTAAACGGAGAGGGTTCCGTTTTTTCGTTAAAGTTTATTGTAGTATATATGGGCGGAAAGATAAAGTGTTGGTGGACGATTGAATAAATATACAATGATATTTACATGATTTCAGCATTTAAGTGAACAAGTTCAAATAAATGTAGTTAAAGTTAAGCTAGTATATGAAACTTTTGTGACTATCAAGCTTGATGCTGAATAGAAACATGTATAAAGAGCTGTCTAGCTCTTTTTTTATTCTGAAAATGAAGTTTTTGTAACACGATATGTGTAGAAAATGCACTAAGACACTATAACTTTAGCCATTTAGGATAAGAATTGAGTCGTTCATTACATTTTTGGTTATACATTACTTTTTTGTGTTACATTGGGAATAGTTGGAATATTATAAAATTAAAACTTTGGAGGTTTCGTAGGGAAGGATATATTCTAACCTGTTTATTTGGTTATGAAATATAAATATTAATTTGAAAGAGAGGAGAATACAATGAAGAAAAAAGTATGTGTTTTAGCGATAGCATTGCTTACAGTGTTATCACCGATGGGCGCTTTAGCTGCTCAAAATCTAAATGAAGGAGAGACTAGCTTAGATTCATTAATGAGCGCAAATAAAACAGGTGAAAAAGTGATTTTTTCTGAGACCACAACAGGAAAAAAACCTCTATTAAAAGCAGCGCAATCAGCTGGAGGCGGCACTTTCTGGGTTACATGGGGACAAGATAGACATTATTCAAATTATCAGCATACTAAAAAAACGCATAGATCAAGCGCTTCTAACTATAGAGCGACGGAAAGAAGTAGCTGGAAAGCAAAGAATAATCTAGCTACTGCATGGATTAAGTCATCATTATGGGGTAATAAAGCTAATTGGGCTACAAAATAATTCCTATAAAGCTAAGAAATATTTCCGTTTCTTAGCTTTATATTAAAGTAAGGATGGTGTAATGAAAAAGTTTCTTTCTATTATTATTTTAGTGACGCTTATCATTGGTAATGTCATGTTTTTTAACTTTATTAGCAATACTTTGTCGCGTGATTTTCTTTTTAAAGAGCAAACGGTAGTGCAGTTTAAGTATAAAGAGGACTACCAAGTTTCGGATTTTAATAATTCTATTAAGACATTTTCAGAAACGAAAAATATTAATATAGCGCAGTATACATTTTTAGGTGAACGCGATTTGAATATTTATGGCTCTAATTGTCAATTTGCGCCAAATATAAACCTAAAGAAAGGAGATTATCCCAATAAAAATCAGTTTTTGGCAAATGAGGAAAGTGTTGACAAAAAACAATCGGGTGTGATTTACCATCCTTCTAAGTATTGGTCTTTAAAGGTTTATGACTTTGGACAAATTAAAAATGTGGGTCTAAGTGATACTTTTTATGTAAGTGGCTTAGATAACCAGAATACTTATCAGGCTTTCTTAAAGGAATTTGAACAGTACGGGGAAGTAACTACGAAAAGTGTTGACGTGAGCTGGTGGAAATATATTAATATCCCGTTACTTATGACTTTGCTTTTGTGTTTTGCTATTTTGTTTGTTTTTACATATTACTATTTAAGATACTCTAAACAACGGTTATTAGTTAATCGTATATGGGGGAATTCTGAATTAGTTACATTAATGTCTTTGTTCAATAAAACTATAATATTTACTTTGTTTAGTGTGTTAGCAATTCTGATAACTTTTGTTAGTATTGTTTTAGCAAATGGGCTAGCCACGTACTTAGTGGAGATAGTGTGGAAGTTGCTTTTATTTAATGTACTTTTATTTATTTTTATTCTGTTTCCAATGTATTTCTTTGGATTACTTAGAATAAAGAAAATTGATCAAGCAAAATCAGACCAGCGTATGCAATCATCAAGACAGCATTTGGCAATCAATCTAGTTATTAAATTTGTGCTGCTCTGCTTATTTATAGGTACTTTTATTGCTTCTTATCAATCACTTCAGACATTAAATACAAGACTAGCTAATATTGATGTATGGGAAGCTACAAAGGACATTTTTAAAGTAAAAGTAGGGGTTTTACCTGAGGGGATCCAAGATGACTTAAAAGCTGATAAAGAGCTAAACGACAATTTAAGTGCTTTTTATGAAGAAGGTACATCTAAGAAAGAGATGTTTTTAATGTATTCGAATAATTTTCAGCGAAGTGAAACTAATACTTTTTTCTATGAAACTTATTTGAAAAAGGGCTCTGAAATAAACTCACCTGAGGGTAATAGCGTAGAAATTGATTTTAATTACTTAAAATTAAATCCGATTAAAAGTATAAAAGGTCAGAACGTGGGAAAAGAAGCGATAATCAGTGATAAAGTTTTGAATATTATTGTTCCTAATAGTAAGAAGGGACTAGAGAAAGATATAAAAAACACTTTTCTCGATTACTTCTATTTTCAAAAAGTAGAAGTGGCGAATATTTATAACGAAGCTTTAGACCTGCCTGCTGTAGCGCTAAGTAAGGAAGACTTAAGGGTTAATATTATTTATGCAGAAAATAATCAAGATTATTTTTCCTATGATAGTAATACTGGGGATTTTAGGACTGGAAACATCACGGATCCAATTGCGATTGTATATACGGGAAATATTGACTCATCTAGTATTGGCGCTCATGTAACTTCTTCTGTATATTTTGTTGATAAATCGAATGGTGACGCTTTTAACGCTATCTTACCACTTATTAGTAATTCAAATGCAAGAGAAATTACCCATGTAAGGAGTGTTTATCAAGAAGTTTCAAGCGAAATAACTACTTTGAAATGGCAAATATATCAGCAATTGATAGGTACGATTATCTTAGCCCTATGCTTATGCTCTTTTATGGTACTTCTTGTACTGTCCTATTATCGAGAGAACCTATATAAGCAACTAATTTATCATGTATTTGGCTATTCGTTTTGGAAAAGTAGTAAATGGTTTATTATAAGCAATTTGTTTGTGAGTGTTTTTTCTGGAATCCTCATTTTTATTCTTAGCAAAGAACCAGTTGCCCTATATTTTAGCGTTGTTATTCTCATAATAGAACTATGTGCCATTTATTTCATAAAGGAAAAAGCGATTTATAAAGATTTTAAAGCCATACTAAAAGGTGAAAAATATGATTGAATTAGTTAATGTCAGTAAAAAGATACAAGATAAATTGATTTTGGAAAAAGTCTCTCTTTCTATTGGAGCTGGTGAATTTATTGCAGTCGTCGGCGAGAGTGGTAGTGGGAAGACCACGCTGCTAAATGTTATCGGACACCTAGATTCAAAAGATAGTGGGCAAGTTATTATTAACGAGATGGAATATCAGACGAAAAAAGAGGTTATGACTCTAAAAAAAGAGGTGTTAGGTTTTATATTCCAAAATTATCTATTGATGGAAAATGAAACAGTGTTAGAAAACTTATCCATTACAGGTGGGGAAAATCGCAAGCTGATGATAGAGCATTTAGAAGAAGTAGGAATGGATGAGAGCTATTTAGCAAAAAAAGTATACCAATTAAGCGGTGGAGAAAAACAACGGATTGCTATTGTGCGCATTTTACTCAAACCATTTCAACTGTTACTTGCGGACGAACCAACAGGCAACTTGGATGATAAAAACAAACAAAAAATCATTGAATTATTTTTAGCCTTGAAAAAGCAAGGTAAGACTATCGTTTGTGTTACGCATGACCCAGAAATATCTGCAAAAGCAGATCGAATCATTTACATTGAAGGAGGCGAAATAAGATGAAAATTATCGGTATTTCTATAGTAAATAGTCTATTAATACTCTTAGTGGTGCTTATTCATAAAATTTTCTTTAGGGTATTATTGCTTGGATATGAAAACTTGTTTATCTATTGGGGCTCCTTTGTTTTAATCTATTTCATTTTAAATTTAATTACAAATAAGATACTGTTACCTAGGGGGAATAATCGAAAATAGTTAAGGGTAGAATGGTTTTAACAAAACCCATTGACAGCGATTTCATATGGTGGTACTATATCCATGAGGCTTGTTACCGGTAATGCGGGCAATACCAGATATTAGTTTTTTGGCTGATATGTGTGGTATTGCTCTTTTTATTTTGCTTCAAATAGGTGGTGATTTGTTTGAGAATTGAGAGGATTTTAAATAATAATATTGTGAGTGCGATTAGCGAGGATGCGCAGGAGTTGCTGATTTTGGGAAAGGGGCTTGGCTTTAATTCTAAAGTTGGTGATCCAATTAATGAATCGAAAATCGAAAAAGTTTTTGAGTTGAAAGATGATACAATGGATAAGTTTAAAATGATTGTAAATGAAATTCCAATACAATTTTTAGAAGTAACTGATGATATTGTGAAGTTATTCAAAATGAAAACAGCGAAAGATATTAGTGATGTCATCTATATTTCTCTTTCGGATCATCTGTACTTTGCCACGCAACGATTGCAAGAAAATGTGGTTATCGAAAATCCACTCTCGTGGGAAGTGAAACGCTTTTATCAGGAAGAATATGCAGTGGCCAAAGAGGCTGCTAAAATGGTGGAAAGTAAGCTTGAAATAGAGCTGCCCGATGCTGAAATTTCTAATATAGCGCTACATTTTGTTAATGCGGAAGTAGATAGTGATATGAACGACGTCACACACATTATGCAGTTAATTCAAGAAATTATCTCTATTATTAAATATCATTTTAACATCGAATTTGATGAAGAAAGTACGAATTATTATCGTTTTATGACCCATCTGAAGTTTTTCTGTCAACGCGTAATTATTGGCGAGACAATTGACGAAATGGATGAATTTCTTTATCAAACGGTGAAGAAAAGTAGAGGCGTTATTTTCGACTGTATTGATAAAATTGGCGTGTTTTTGGAAAAGAATTATCAATTTACGATGAGTCATTCGGAACAGTTTTATCTCGCACTTCATATTGAACGGCTTTTAAAAAGAAAAAATAACCAATAGGCTTGTTACCGCGATTTGCGGGCAATACCTGGATGATTGTATGCTTTTTTAGGTGCATTTCATTCAGGTTTTTCTATTATATTTAGGAGGATTAGCATGGACTACAATCAGTTAGCAAAAGAAATTTTACAAGCAGTCGGTGGAAAAAATAATGTAAATGAAGTTTATCACTGCATTACCAGACTACGGTTTCAATTAAAAGATCAATCGAAAGTAAATGAAAAACAATTAAAAGGTTTGGATAAAGTGATGGGGACGAACGTTGCGGGGAATCAATTCCAAGTAATTATCGGAAATGACGTACCCAAAGTGTTTGACGCATTAGCAGCAGAAAATCCTGCTTGGAAAAACAAAGAAACGACGAATAAAACGACCCGGCAAAAAGGAATCAAAGGATTTTTCTCAAATATTTTTGATGCGCTTTCGGGCGTTTTTGCACCAATTCTTCCTGCGATTGCGGGAGCTGGTTTAATCAAAGGTTTCATGGCATTATTTGTTTCACTTGGTTGGTTAGCAACAGATACAGAAACTTACCGTATCTTGTTAGCTATCGGTGACGGGGTATTTTACTTCTTGCCAATTTTAGTTGCTGTAAGTGCCGCGCGTTACTTTAAAGCGAATATGTTTGTCGCGCTTGGAATTGGAGCGGCGCTACTTTATCCGGATTTAACTGCTTTACTTAGTGCGGGCACAACGCCACACTTTATCGGGTTACCAGTAACTCCAGTGACGTATGCTTACTCTGTTATTCCGATTTTACTTGCAATTTGGATTATGTCTTATGTGGAAAAATGGGTGGATCGGATTATTCCAACCTCGTTAAAATTGCTGTTTGTCCCATTAATTACAATGTTTATCGTTGTTCCTTTGACGCTTGTTGTTATTGGACCACTAGGTACATTTGTTGGAGACGGTGTATCTGGCGGAATTAACTGGTTATTAAATAATGGTGGAGCTATTGGTGGTATCTTGATTGGTGGTGCCATGGCCATTATCGTTATGACTGGTATGCACTATGCAATTGTTCCATTTGTTATTAGTAATTTAGCAAAATATGGTTATGATAAATTTTTACCGTTAACTTATATTTCCAATATGAGCCAAGCGGGAGCGACTTTCGGTGTATTTTTCCGAGCAAAAGATAAAAAACTGAAATCATTAGCATTTTCAACTGGTTTAACTGCATTAATGGGCGTAACGGAACCAGCGATGTACGGGATAAACGTGGTATATAAACGTCCTTTCATGGCATCGTTAATTGGTGGGGCTGCTGGTGGCGGCTTTGCAATGATGTTTGGTGTAAAAGCGTATGTCTTAACTGGTAACGGTGGTATTCCAGGACTTCCAGGTCTTGTCGGAGATACTTTTGTTTATGCATTAATTGCGATGGCCTTAGCATTTATCGTAGCTTTAATTTTCTCTTATATTTTCGGTATTGATGAGCAAATGGTAGAAGCAACGCCTGTAGCAGAAAAAATAGCAGCGGGGACAGAAATTTTGCAAGCTCCTGTTACTGGTGAATTAGTAAAAATGAGCCAAGTAAATGATACTACTTTTGCTGATGAAATTATGGGTAAAAGTATTGCGATTAAACCAAATGAAGGTAAACTTTATGCTCCAGCTAACGGCACAATCATTTCGCTTTTCAAAACAAAACATGCGATTGCTATGAAGTCAGATAATGGCGCTGAAATATTATTACACGTAGGCATTGATACAGTGAAGCTTGATGGTAATTACTTCACGGCACATGTTGCGACGGGTGATGTAGTGGAACAAGGAGATTTATTAGTAACGTTTGATATGGAAAAAATTGCAGAAAAATATGATACAACCACGATGATGGTAATTACAAATACCAATGAATACGCAGTGGTAGAAGCTAAAGAGAATGGTATTGTAACGAAAGGTAATCAAGTAATGGAATTAAGGAGTGAGCAAAATGAGTAATACGAAGTTTCCAGATGGCTTTATGTGGGGCGGGGCGACCGCGGCTAACCAGTTTGAAGGCGGTTATAATTTAGGCGGAAAAGGACTTGCCTGTGCGGATTTATTCACTGGTGGAACGCATACAGAGCCAAGAAGAATTACCGCACAATTAGAAGAATCCACTTTTTATCCAAGTCATGAAGCAGTGGACTTTTATCACCATTATAAAGAGGATATTAAGTTAATGGCAGAAGCTGGATTTAAAGTGTTCCGGATGTCAATAAACTGGACTCGTATTTTCCCAACAGGAAAGGAAGCAGAGCCTAACGAGGAAGGATTGCAGTTTTATGAAGATGTTTTTAATGAGCTGAAAAAACATCAGATTGAACCGTTAGTGACGATTGCTCATTTTGATATTCCGCTAGCATTAACAAATGAGGTGAACGGCTGGGCATCACGAGATTTGATTGATTACTATCTTCATTTTTGTGAAGTGATTTTTAAACGTTATAAACATTTAGTAAAACACTGGTTGACTTTCAATGAAATAAATACTGCAACAATGGAAATTGGGAATTATTTATCGCTTGGGATTCGTCATGCGGAGGGGGATTTTCTTCATCAAAAAGATGACCCAAAAGTGAGATATCAAGCGCTTCATCATCAATTTGTTGCTAGCGCAAAAGCGGTAAAACTAGGACATAGCATCAACCCAGACTTCATGATTGGCTGCATGATTGCTTATATGCCACGCTACCCGCGTACTTGCGAACCATCCGATGTTTTGCTAGCTAAGCAGACGGAAGCAATGCACAGCCATTTCTGCGGCGACGTTCATGTCAAAGGTTATTATCCTTTTTATGCAAAAACGTTTTTTAAAGATAATGGCATTGAGCTTGAATTTGATCCAGAAGATGAACAAATTTTGCGAGAAGGCACGGTTGATTTTTACACATTTAGCTATTATCTAACGCTTTGTGCATCCAACGATCCTGCCTATAAAAATTCGGGAAAAAGTGTTATCGGAGGGGCTGAAAATCCTTATTTAAAAACAAATGATTGGGGAATGCAGACAGATCCTGTAGGGCTTCGGATTGCGCTGAATGACTTATATACTCGCTATAATATTCCGCTTATGGTAGTTGAAAATGGTTTAGGAGCCTTTGATAAATTGGAAGATGATGGGACGATTAATGATCCGTATCGAATTGATTATTTCAAAGAGCATATTCTTCAAATGCATAAAGCGATTCAAGATGGTGTTGATTTGATTGGCTTTACTATTTGGGGTTGTATTGACTTAGTGAGCGCATCTACAGGGGAAATGGCCAAGCGTTATGGCATTATTTATGTGGATAAATACGATGATGGAACCGGCGATTATTCGCGTAAAAAGAAAGCATCCTATTATTGGTATAAAGATGTGATTAGTTCAAATGGTGAAATTGGATTGGAAGAGTAATCAAAAATCCCAGCTACTAAACTGTAGCTGGGTTTTTTTAGTCAAATAAGAAATCTAAAATCTTATCACCAATTTTTTTCTGCTCTCCTTGATAAGGGAAGCAGTGCATGTGCATCGCTGGGTTGAAGTTTAGCTCAATGATAGCATGTTTATCGCGATCAATTGTTTCACGTGGAACAATTATGTCTACGCCGCAAATTTTGGCGTCAAGTACTTGTGTAGCGCGAATAGCTATCTCTTTGAAGTAATCGTCCATCTCTTCAGTATAGTCAATGCTATCGCCACCTGTGCTGACGTTGGAGTTTTCGCGAAGGTAGATGATTTCTTCTGCTTTAGGAATGCTATCCCAAGAAAGGTTTTGCATGGAAAGCATTAGAGTTTCTTCTGGACCAGTACGGATTTTTTCAAGTGGTTTCAAATGATCTGTTCCGCGCAAAGGATCTGTGTTTTTTTCTTCGACCAGCTCGCGCACTGTATGAATTCCGTCGCCGGTTACGTTAGCGGGGACACGTTTTAGTACAGCTTCAACTTTGTCGTTAATAACTAAGAAGCGGAACTCGTCGCCAGGAATGAACTCCTCAATAATGACAGAGCTATCATAACTGAATGCGATATTTAAAGCTTCTTGGTAATCTTCTAGCGTGAATTTGTTTTTGAAAATACTAATTCCCCAACCATAGTTGGTGGATTTTGGTTTAACGACGATTTGTTTATCCTCAAATAGGGAGAATGCTTCAAGGGCAAGAGCTTGGTCACTAAAACTATCGCCAAAGGGCACTCGGATATCGTGTTCTGCAAGTACAAGCTTTGTAACGACTTTGTTTTCCATCATTAAAACGGAAACGTAATTATCTTTGGACGTTTTGCTCGCTTGTTTTACATATTCAATGTGGTCGCCTTTTTGGAAGCGAAGGAAGTTTTCAGCTCGGTCTAATACGTCGACTTTGATGCCACGCGCAATGGCGTCTTTCCATATGATTTGGGTGGAAAGCTCCATATCTTCTGCGCCAATCAATTTGTAGGCTAGAGCTTCGGTTTCTTCCATATAAGTTTTGGCTTGGTTTAAATGGAAGTCCACGTAGCCTTCTTTTGTTACTTGTTGTTTCACTTGTGCAGCAATCGTTTTTTCAGGGTGTAGCAGACGTTCTTTTTGTTTTTCGATGATTGCTCGGAGTTTGGTGTCTTCTGGTCGCAGACTTTTGATGAAGTCGCTCATCTTGTCGAGTTCTAAAAGCCCAGCATCTGCGAGTGGTATGTCTTCATTATCGCAATTTTTTATTGAGGGCTGCGCGAGGCCATTTAGGGCAATATTATTTTCATTTTCATCGGCCAATTGTTGATTATTTGCGCACAACTCACGATCTTCTGAAAGCAAACCTTTGATTAAAAATAGGTGAATAAAATCAAGCTCGTCTTTAGAAATGCCATTTGGTTCAAGTGGATTTAGGTCAATAGAGCGAATCTCTAAATATTCCACGCCGTGCTCCGCTAAACTTTCGACTGTTTGGTCGGTATGCGCATTTTTCAAACGAATTGGGTTATAAAATTCGCGCATACTCTCGATTTTGCCTGCTTCGATATAGTTAGAGATGCTAGAAATATAAGCGTCGAATGAATTGTAATCAACGAAAAGAGCTTCTTTGTTTTTATACCCAGCATTACTATTTCGAAGAGAAATTCCATCACGAAGCGCGCTACTACCGTCTGGAAGGGATTCTTCGTGCTTCGTTTTCGAGAAATCAGCAAGGTAAACCGGACTTGCGCCAGTTAAATAAATAAGCAACCAGCGATTTTTCATAAAGTATTTTGCAACTTTTAAATATAGACGATTTTTAAAATCTTGCTTCGATTCTTCTGGGAGGCTAATATTGGCATATAATCCGTCAATTAAAGCTTCCGGGAATGAGAAATTATAATGAATGCCAGATAATAATTGGATTTTTTTACCGTAGCCTTTTGCTAAATGTTCGCGGTATTTTCTGTCCGGACTATCGGGTGTTTTATATTCAGCAATTGGAATATCTTCTTCCGCTGGTAAAATGGGCGGATTGCTAGATGGCCAAAGTAGTTCGTTTTCGGAGCGCAGCGAAACGATATTATGAAGATTTTCAAGCCATTCATATACAGAGTCAATCGAGTCCGTCACCGGGGTAATCATTTCAATCTGACTTTCCGAAAAATCGGTTTTAATATATGGGTTATCCTCTTTTGGACCAAAAATAGCTGGATGTGGCGTAAGGGCCAATTTTCCATCAGAAGTTACGCGAATATTTTCTTTTTCTAAACCAAAATGTCCAGAAAATAAAAGCTTCCGGAGATTAGGGTCTTCTTTAAAAGAATCAAGCATGGTCATATCAAGTTTTATCATGTTTTCACCTCAGGGGTTTTAAATAAGTTCATATAGGGATATTTTACCGCAATATGTGAAATTAGTATAATGATTGGTTTGTAACTTTTTATAGCGAATTGGTAGAAAATTTTTAAAAATGTAGAAAAAATATTCCAGAGCTTATATAATGAGTGAAAGAGGTGGAATAATGAAAATTCGGAACTTAACTAAAAAGATGGACGATAACTTGGTTTTGAAGGATGTTTCATTTGATTTAAAAGCGGGGGAGATTACCGCGTTAATTGGTCGAAATGGCGTTGGGAAGACAACTCTATTTTCAACGATGACGGGAATTTATTTGCCTGATGAGGGCGATGTTTTCTTAGATGAAGAGAGTATTTTTAAACACCCGGAAGTGAAGCAACAGCTGTTTTTCTTGGAAGATAATATGAACCATTTTAATACATACAGTGTACAGACAGTTGTTAAGATATATCGGCAAATTTATACGACTTTTGATGAGGCTTTTTTTAATGAATTAATGCAGCAATTTGAACTGCCGATGAAGGCTAAGCTAATGTCTTTTTCAAAAGGACGAAAAGCCTTATTTTTTATTATTTTAGCTTTTTCACTCAATGTTCGATTCTTGCTGCTAGATGAACCGTTGGACGGGCTAGATATCATTATTAAAAAGCAGATTTTAGCAACGATAAAGGACACGGTGAAAAAACGAGGAACAAGTGTAGTGATTGCATCTCATCGTTTGGAAGAACTCGAGGCAATTGCGGATCGAGTGATTGTTCTAAAGGGTGCGAGCGTGGAACTAGATTATTATTTAGAAGATATGCGGACCGATGCAGTGAAAATACAAGTTGCATTTAAAACGAAAAAAATACCTGGTTTTGTGAAAAATAACGCGCAATTATTGTATCGTAATGGGCGGATTTAAACGCTTCTGGTGACTGAAAATGCCAGCAGTTTTCTTGCTGAATTACGTTTAGAAGAGCCGGTTTTGCTGGAAGAGATGTCTATTTCGATAGAAGACATTTTCACGGTGCATTTAGCAAATGATAAAATAGATTATTACGAGATTTAAAACAGACGGGAGGGACAAGGCTAATAATGTTTAATCGAGGGTTATGGTACCGGGAATGGCGTAATATGAGATGGATGCTTTTGGGTGTTGTGATACTATTTTTCTTAGGAATTACCTTGGGACTAATGTCAGACGCAGATAGATGGAATAGTCAAAAAGAGTACTACGAATCAAGTGAGTTTTTAAAGCAACAGAAAGAAAATCCTGAATTTAAAACTTCTGATGAGGAAATGAAAGCTAGTTTGACAGTGGCGTATTTAACGGTTCCAATGTATACAAATTTTGTTCAAGACGAGTTTGTAGATTACATGCCATTTATGTTTTATTTTCAAGTAGAAATGTTTTTTACGTTGATTAAAGTGAGTGTTTTTATTTTAGGGGTTTTGGCCGTTATTTTCGAGCGCTACACAAGAGCAAATCGTTTTACTGCATCATTACCATATAAACGGACGCACATAGTTGGGGTTAAAATGATTATGGGAATAGCGACCATTGGACTGAGTTATCTTATCTCAATGGGAATTGGTTTGACATACTTCATGTCGCATGTTCCAAAAGAATATATTCAACTAGATGCACCAAAATTTTGGGTGGATATAGTTGGTGGATTATTTACTTATATCCTTATATTTTTAGTAGCTATTTTAATTGGTTTATTGATAGGTTCGCCAATTGCCGCGGCTTTTGTGGCATTTGGGGTGATGTTACTGCCGAACGTGTTAAATCCTACTTTAGATAATATGTATAACTTTATTTGGCCACATGGCGGAGATAAAGGGATGTCTAAACTGCTACGATTTGAGGATTATGTGAATGTGTTTTCTCCGTTTTCGTTTGAGTCCGCATCGTTTGGGGCTGTGATTTTTAGCGTAATATTAAGTGTACTCATGGTCGTTGCTATTTTAATCTTATATAAGAAGCAGCACATTGAACGAAGTGGTTATTTATTTGCATTTTCTTGGGTTAAATGGCCGTTTTTAGTGTTATTTTCGTTATTTGTTGGGATGACTGCGGCTAATTTGGCGGTGACAGATACAGAGCTTGGTTTCGTTGGCTATTTAGCTTGGGGAATAGGAGCGACGATTGGTAGTTTTATTTTGGCACTCTACATTTTAAACAAAATGCGTGGGCTTTTCCAATTGTCTAAAACGAATTAAAAAAATAGCTTTTTTATAGTAGGCAAGTCCGGTATAATAGAGGATAGAATGAGCGAGGGAGGATTTAGCATTGACGACAGAAACAGAAACGATTAAACCGCAATTAGCTGAATTGAAAGCTAATTTAACGAAGCGGAACTTGCAATATGTTATGGAAGTCGAAAAGCATTTGCGAGAAACTCATTACGGCGAAGAACAACAAGAAATTATTGTTTATGAAATGAGTGAAAAGATTTTAGCCGAACAGAAAAAAGGCATCACAGCGAGAAAATTATTTAATTTAACACCAACAGAATATGTTGTTTCTTTAGATGTGAAAGCTGCTACAGTGGAGCAAAACACGGATAAATGGTGGCTAGTACTTGACGGTGGACTCCTTGTACTTGGAGCGATGATGCTGATTTCAGGAATTAGTGCTTATTTCCAAAAAAATGCACAGACTTTAGGAATTATCGTGTTATTAATCACTGCAGTTGTCGGTGGCTTCGCAATGCTTATCTTGCGTAAATACGCTTCTAACATGCGCGCTGGTCAAAAAGGTGGAACAATAAAATACTTACTAGTAGCGGTCGGAGTCATTGCGGTATGGATGTTTGTAATGACGATTGTACAAGTGACAATTCCTCCAAATATTAATGTAGCGTTAAGTCCGATTGTTAACACAGTTGGTGGTGCAATTATTATTGCCCTACGTTTCTATGTGAAGAAAAAGAAAAATATTCCATCCTTATAAGAAGATGGACACGGACAGGTGACCTAGATTGCATAATGCGAAGCGGTCGCCTGTTTTTATTTCCCGGGAAATACTGATACAGATGAGGTGAATAAACTTATGTTTTCGTATGAAGTGATTAGGCAATTTACAGAGACAGAGCATCATTTATACCGGTACATAATGGACAATCGGGACAAAGTTATGTTTATGAGAGTGCGCGAGCTTTCGGAAGTGACGCACGTTTCGCCGGCTTCGATTGTTCGATTTACAAGAAAATTAGGCTGTGAAGGTTTTTCTGAATTTAAAGTGAAGCTAAAACAAGAAGCGACACGTGAAGTGAAGAAAAAAACGGCGGATACAGTAGAAGTTTTAGAGGAATTCTTTGAACGGACAATGAATCGTGATTATGATCATGTGTTAGACGCGGCGGCGGAAATTATCAATGAAGCTGATTTAGTCGTGTTTTTCGGAATCGGGACTTCAGGGATTTTAGCAGAGTACGGCAGTCGTTTTTTCTCCAATATGAAAAAGCGGACGTTTTATATTAAAGATCCATTTTATCCCAACCCGGGAGAGCAATTTAAAAATAAAGCAGTGATGATTATACTTTCTGTGTCAGGCGAAACAGATCAAGTGCTTGAGCAGGCGCAAAATATGCAACAATATGGCAGTCGGATTATAAGTATTACTAATACGAGCCACAACACGCTTGCGGGCTTATCTGATGTTAATATTCCGTATTATGTAACGCAAGAAATGGTTGATAAGACGAATATTACGACGCAAATTCCGGTGCTGTTTTTACTGGAAGCGATGGCGAAGAAAAATTATAATCAAGAACAAGAAGAATAACAAAAAGCGTGTAGGTTTTCGAGGCCTACACGCTTTTTTATTAGTTGATTTTCTTATATACATGCACGAACTCAGTGACAACTTCTCTTAATGTTTCTGTTGTGATGAGTAAGTCTTCCGCATGGATTAAAAGTAATTGAATTTCCACTTTTTCACCGGAAGCTTCTTTTTGGATTAGCTTATGATGCTCGTGGTGCCCGTTTGCGAGTGTTTCGCCGCCTTCTTTTAGTTTTGCTTCTGCTTCCTCGAAATTGCCTTCACGAGCCGCACGAAGTCCTTCTAAGTAACTGCTTCTCGCAGAACCAACTTGGCTAATCATGCCAAAAATAACTGTTTCCATTTCATTCATGTCTATTTTCCTCCTGTAAAAAGTGATACACTGCGCCGAGTAGGCCAGCTTGGTTTTTATGTGTTGCTGTTTCAATAATTGTGTCACGCAGTCCAAAGCTCTCCATATGATGCTTTAGCTCCGCGATAAAAGTAGGGCGGCTTGTAATTCCACCACCGATAAAAATGTGCGTTGGATCGAACAGGTAAATTAAATTATAAAGCCCCGTACAAATCCCGGTATAAAACTCAGTAATAAGTCGTTCCGAAACGGCATCATGCGCATCATAATTAGCAAAAATTTCTTCACCAGTAATCTCTTCCAAAGGGCGCCCAGTAAGTTCCGCGTATTGTCTACGAAGAACAAGCATGGTTGTGGTCTCATTTAGCGTATATTTGCCAGGACGGAAAGCACCAGGACGTTCGCTAAACATATAACCAAACTCACCAGCGCGGAAACGACCGCCGCGAACTAATTCACCATTGGAAAAAATGCCGCCGCCAATCCCAGTTCCGATCGTTAAACAAAGAAAATCATCCAAATCTTGTCCTTTACCAAGCCATTTTTCGGCAAGCAGGGCGCAATTGGCGTCATTTTCGATGGCAACAGGAAGACCAGTTTCCGCTTCGAGCCATTCTTTCAAATTAAAGTTATCAAATCTGCGGATAGCGCCGCCCATTGTGATAAGCCCGGTTTTCGGATTCACATAGCCCGGTGCGCTAACTGCAATCCCTGTCACGTCAGTATTTTCAGCAAGAAACACTTTCATTTCCGCTAAAATTTGGTCGCCGTCGCTACCGCTAATTTCGGCTGATTTTGTTAAAATAATTTCACCATGCGGCAAAACGACCCCCATTTTAAGGGCCGTTCCACCGATATCAAAAGCTGCAATTTTCATTTTGTCACATCCTATTGTTCCGTTGAGGCTGTTGCATTTTTGTCCATTGCAGCATCACTCGCGGCAATTTTGTTAGATACAAGTACGAATGGTAGATAAATGACTGTTGCGACGGCTAGACAGAGCAAGCCGACCAGAAGCGCGAGCCAGTTTCCTCCTGTACCAAGGAATGGAATCAGTGGTCCCGGAGTTGTCCAAGGCACTTGATAGGCGACAGGTGGAATAAGTTTTGTTGAGATGAAGAAGTAACCAATTAATGTATTGATTGCTGGTGTAATGATGAAAGGAATAACCATAATTGGGTTTAATACGATTGGTAAACCGAAAATAACTGGTTCATTGATGTTGAAAATCCCTGGTGCAAGAGAAAGTTTCGCGATATCGCGGTAGTCTGCACGACGGGATGCGATAAAGATAGCAATCAGTAAACCTAGAGTCATACCAGATCCGCCGTAGTTTGCGAATCCGTCATTTAGACCAGCCCATGTTGCTGGGTAAGGAGCGCCCCAAGCAGAACCGTGTTGAGCTACGTAAGATAAGTTATCTAAGTTTGGTTCAGTGAAAATGGTGTCACGAATAGCTGCAACGGTGTTAGGTCCGTGAATACCAAGAACCCAAAGTAAGTTAGAAACAAGCCCAATGATGATAACAGAGAATACGTTAGTTCCCATGTCTTTAAGTGGCGCTTGAATAACTGTGTAAACAAGGTCGTTTAAACCTTCTGGAGCGATTAAAGTGATTAAGTAGTTAATTACAGAGAAAAGAATAGTGATGATGATAACTGGAATTAATACTTTAAAAGAGCGAGCAACTGCTGGTGGTACTTGGTCAGGCATTTTGATCATCAAACGAGGGGATCTAGCTAGTCGGCTAAATACTTCCCCAGTAATAATTGCTACGATAATCGCAACGAAAAGGCCTTGCGCGCCTAAGAATTTGATTGTCATGTAAGATGCATTGTCAACCACTGTGTAAGGTGTATAAACGATAAAGAATGCACCTATCGAGGTAAGTCCACAGAGCAAATCATCCTGTTTAAAGAAGATGGCGAGATTCCGTGCGACTAAGAATACAATCAGAATCGCCATAATATTGGTTGAACCTTGCATTACCGGCGAAAATACAGCCTGTGCATCTGCTAAATTAGGGAAAATTTTCCCTAGGAATAAGATTTTTGCAATAAAGCCATCCGGTGATAATACTGCGAAGTTAATCAAAGTGATAATTGAACCAGCCATAATTAATGGGAAAACTAAAATAAATGCATCACGAATTGCTGCAATATGGCGCTGCGAGTTCAATTTATTCGCAACTGGTACTAAAACACGTTCCATGCCGTGTTCAAATTTTGACATTATACTCATTTTAAAACCTCCCTATTTTGAATGAATCTCCCTTAACCAATCTCCGCGAAAGCTTTTTCAAGAACGGCTTTCCCGTTTAACATACCATAATCTTTCATATCGATAACAATAACAGGAATGCGACCCTGTACGAGTTCATCTACTTGCGGTTTTTGGTAACGGACTTGAGGTCCAAGCATCACGATATCCATTTTATCTACTACGTTACTAGCTTCAGATACTGGCAATGCTTCAATTTCAATTTCTTCCCCGATAGAGGTTGCGTGCGCTTTCATTTTAGTAACTAGTAAGCTTGTCGACATTCCGGCCGCACATACAAGTAATATTTTTTTCATTAAGATTTTCCCTCCCAAAATGGTTGAAGCAGAGAGAGAACAAGGCTTATTTGCCCTGTTCTTCTACTAAATTAGCTCCGTTTGCTTCGATTGTCTTTTTATACCAGTAAAAACTGTCTTTTTTATAGCGTTTTAATTCTTTTTCATCATTTTCATCGCGGTCAACATATACGAAACCGTAACGTTTTTGGTAGCCGTTTAACCAGCTTAGTAAATCTGTGAAGCTCCAAGTGCAGTAACCAAGCATCTCTACACCGTCCGTGATTGCTTCTTGGATTGCTAGAGCATGCGCGCGAATGTATTCAATCCGGTACTCATCATGGATTTTATGGTCTTCCGTCAAGCTATCATACTCACCAAGACCGTTTTCTGTAATCATGATTGGTAATTTATAGCGGTTAGTAATTCTACGTAAGCCAATGCGCAAGCCAGTTGGATCAATATCCCAGTCCCAATTCGTTTTCTCTAAGTAAGGATTATTGGTGTTTTTGTATAACCCCGGTACACCAGTTTCCTCGGAAGTGCCTTTTTCGCCAGTTGTGTTCATTTTCCCAGAACCAACGCCGTCTTTCCCATTAAATGCATGAGTCATTGAGCGGTAATAGTTAACTCCCATGAAATCAGGTTTTCCTTTTTTCAGAAGTTCCGTATCGCCTGGTAAGATTTCCGGTGCAAGACCGTGCTCTTCCAGCCAGTTCCAAGTAGCAGTAGGATATTCACCCCATGTGTAAACATCCATCCAGAAATGGGCGTTGAATTCTTCGGAGTTTTCAGAAGCTAACACGTTCGCTGGGTTGGCATCAATGGAGTAACTTGGTCCGTAAGCAAAACTTGGTCCAATTTTTCCGGATGTACCTAGCTCGCGGAATTTAGCAATTGCAGAAGCATTCGCCAAGTTCGCATTGTGATTTGCCGCAAACATACGCTTGTCGTCAGAAACGCCAGGTGGGTGATACGCTAATTTGTAACCGTGTGAGATAAATACGTTTTGTTCATTAAGTGTTACCCAGTATTTAACTCGGCCGTTAAAGCGTTCGAATAGAAGGGCAGCGTAGTTAGTGAAATCTTCTACGACTTTGCGCGACTCCCATCCACCATATTCGTCTTGAAGCCCTTGCGGAATATCCCAGTGGTAAAGTGTAACAACAGGCTCAATTCCATAAGAAAGAAGTTCATCAATCAAATTATCATAGAATTTCAGTCCAGCTTCGTTAACCTCCCCGTTACCATGCGGGATAACGCGACTCCATGCGACAGAGAAACGATATGCTTTTAGGCCCTGTTCAGCCATCAATGCGACATCTTCTTTATAACGATGGTAATTGTCCACCGCTACATCTCCGTTTGTTTCTTTGAATGTTGTTCCAGGAATGCGAACAAATTCATCCCATACAGATGGTCCTTTGCCATCCTCATCCCAGGCACCTTCTACTTGGTACGCTGCAGAAGCTGATCCCCATAGAAAATCTTTTGGGAAAGGTTTCAACTTATTATGTTCCATTATGGCACCTCCAAAAATTATGTGCGATTAGTCTGTTTTAGTTTTGCTTGCCTTATTAATGTAAACGGTTTCGACTAATTGGTAAATAGATTTTGGTGCTTTGGGTTCGTGTTTCACATCAATGGTATAAGTTTCTGAGTTGAAACGCTGTGTTTCGTGCATGTGATTGGGAGAACAATTGACATTTGGGGCAGCATCCTTTATTCTATATGTATTAATGAAAAGAGGTGAGATGACATGTTTCTTTTGAATGCGCGAACTAGTATAGCTAAATTTTTGTATATTGTCCGTGCAATTTTTTCCGGTATTGCAGTTACATTGGCGAAGTCTGCCCAAAAAACTGTATAACGAGAAAAAATGAGAGAAGCATGGAGTCACGCAATCGGTTTGTATAGTGCTAAATTAGTATTATACTTATAATTGGCGTCGGGCGCTTGTCTGACGCTTTTTTGTTGTCTGAAAAAATGTTTCACGTGAAACATTTTGCCATGCTTCCTTGGATAAACGGAGGATAAAATGACAATAGTAGCAATGAATGAGGTAGTTAAAAGTTTTACCGGAGATATTATTTTAGAGAAAGTATCTCTTCAATTAGAAGAAGGCGAGCGCGTCGGTTTAATTGGTCGTAATGGCGAAGGGAAAAGTACCATTTTGAAAATTTTAAAAGGGACTGAGGGCGTTGATAGCGGGATTGTAACGAGTAAAAAGGGAGCGAGAATTGGGCTTTTAGAGCAATTGTCGAGCGTGGATCCTAATATAATAGTAGAACATTATTTGCGGACTAGTTTTGGCGAGTTAGAGGATATGGAAAAAGAATTGCGTTCATTAGAAGCAGAAATGGCAACGAATGCAAGCGAAAAACTAATGAACCGTTACGGGGATAAAATGGCATTATTTGGCGAGCTTGGTGGATATGAGATGGATGCCAATTTGAATAAAGTGGTGAATGGGCTTGGTATTGGAAAGCTACTGTCGCAAAGCTGGGGAGACTTAAGCGGCGGCGAGAAAACAAAAACTGCATTAGCCCATTTATTATTGCAGAAAACAGATTTATTACTATTAGATGAACCGACGAACCATCTAGATTTAATGGCAGTAGAATGGTTGACCGCTTTTTTACAACATTATTCGGGGACCGTGTTAGTGGTGTCACATGATCGCTACTTTTTAGATGAGGTAGTCGAGAAAATGGTGGAGCTTGAGAACCGCGAATTAATTGTCTATCATACGAATTTTTCCGGATATTTAAAAGAACGAGAAGAACGACTATTGCGCGAATTTCAAGACTACAAAGACCAACAAAAGAAAATTAAAAAGATGCAGCAAGCCATCAAACGCTTACGCCAGTGGGCAATGCAAGCTAATCCGCCAAACGATGCCATGTTCCGCCGAGCAAAAAATATGGAACGCGCATTAGAACGAATGGAAAAGGTAAAACGTCCAGTGCTAACGCAAAAACAAATGCAATTACAATTCGATGAAGCCGGTCGAAGTGGCCAAGAAGTTGTGGTTATGGAAAACTTAAGCAAGTCATTCAGCGAAAAAACAATCGTACAAGAAGTCTCCTTGCAAATTAGGCAAGGAGAACGAGTTGCTATTATCGGTGAAAACGGCGCCGGGAAATCCACTTTGCTTAAAATAATGGAAGGGAAAGTTGTTCCTGATGATGGTGTGATTAAGGTTGGTGCGAGTGTGAAAATCGCATCACTTTCTCAGCAAATGGAAGAGCTGAATGAAGAGATGACCGTGCTGGACGCGTTTCGAGATAAGGTTGCTGTGACAGAAGGAGAAGCGCGGCAAATGCTAGCAGGCTTCATGTTTTATGGGGAGATGGTTTTCCGGAAAGTAAGGAACATTAGCGGTGGTGAACGAATGCGACTTAGGTTAGCGCAATTTATTAATATGCCAGTAAACACACTGATTCTCGATGAACCGACTAACCATTTGGATATCGCTTCGCGTGAAGTTTTAGAAGAAGCGATTCGGGCATTTAGTGGCACAATTATTACCGTATCACATGATCGCTATTTTATTGATCAGCTCTGTTCAAAAGTGATTTGGCTAGAGAATAAACAATTAACCGTTTATGAAGGCAATTACAGTTATGCAACCAGCAAACGAAGATAATCGCCTTGCTGGAAATCGCCTTCAAAATAAATTAGAATGAAGAAAAGAGGTGATGGTATGGAAATAACAATTGTAAAAGGTGATATTACGGAACAAGAAGTGGACGTCATTGTAAATGCTGCTAACTCCGGGCTGTTAGGTGGCGGCGGAGTGGACGGGGCTATCCATCAAGCGGCGGGGCCGGATTTATTAAAAGAATGTCAAGAGGTTATTAATCGCATCGGCTCATGTCCAGCAGGTGAGGCGGTCATCACGTCTGCGGGTGATTTAAAAGCAACTTACATTATCCATGCTGTGGGTCCGATTTGGAAAGATGGAGAGCATCAAGAAGCGAATAAACTGGCATCTTGTTATTGGAAAGCGTTAGATTTAGCGGCCGGAAAAGACTTAACTTCGATTGCTTTTCCTAATATTTCTACTGGTGTATATGGCTTTCCTAAAAAACTAGCAGCAGAAGTAGCGCTTTATACCGTTCGTAAATGGGCGGAAGAAGAGTATGACACAAGTATTAAAGAAATACGCTTTGTTTGTTTCGATGAAGAAAATTTGAAGTTATACAACAAATTAATAAATAGCGAAGTCGTTTAAGATAACAATCTTAGGCGGCTTTTTCAAATGTTTCACGTGAAACATTTTTTACTATATTTTCTGAATAAAACAACAACGGAAAACCTTCTTGACATAGCTCCAAGCTTCTTGTAACATCATATTCAATAACTAAAAATATACATTGGCTATTTCAGCATGATTATAGAAGACAAGTCGCATGATGTGGATATTTTCCACCATTTTTTCTTTATGAAAATAAGGATAAGATGATGCGTTTTTTCTATATAAAAAAGCGAGTACCAATAAAAAAGGAGTGTTTGCGACCCATGTGGGAAACAAAATTTGCAAAAGAAGGCTTAACATTTGATGATGTTTTACTTGTTCCAGCGAAATCGGACGTATTACCAAATGATGTAGATTTAAGTGTAGAAATGGCTCCATCACTCAAATTAAATGTACCAATTTGGAGTGCCGGAATGGACACAATTACAGAAGCCAAAATGGCAATTGCAATTGCGCGCCAAGGCGGAATCGGTGTTGTTCATAAGAATATGAGTATTGAACAACAAGCGGAAGAAATCGAGAAGGTGAAACGCTCTGAAAGTGGCGTTATTATTGATCCATTTTATCTGACTCCAGATCACCAAGTTTTTGCTGCAGAGCATTTGATGGGTAAATATCGTATCTCAGGTGTTCCAATCGTGAACAACGAGAAAGAGCGCAAACTAGTTGGGATTTTAACTAACCGCGATTTACGTTTTATTTCCGATTATTCTACAGTAATTAAAGATGTTATGACAAAGGAAAACCTAGTGACAGCGCCAGTTGGAACTACGCTAAAACAAGCTGAGCAGATTCTGCAAAAACACCGCATTGAAAAATTGCCACTTGTTGATGAAGCAGGCATTCTAAAAGGGCTTATCACTATTAAAGATATTGAAAAAGTAATTGAATTCCCGAACTCTGCTAAAGACAAGCATGGTAGACTACTTGCAGCAGCAGCTGTTGGAATTACGAATGATACTTTTGTTCGTGTTGAAAAATTAATCGAAGCTGGTGTAGATGCGATTGTAATTGATACTGCGCACGGACATTCAGCAGGCGTTATTAATAAAATATCTGAAATCCGTCAAACTTTCAAAGATGTAGTAATTGTTGCCGGAAACGTTGCAACAGCTGAAGGAGCACGTGCTCTTTTTGAAGTTGGTGTTGATATCGTAAAAGTTGGGATTGGTCCTGGATCCATCTGTACGACACGTGTAGTTGCAGGTGTTGGGGTTCCGCAAATCACAGCTATTTATGATTGTGCGACTGTTGCACGTGAATTTGGTAAAACAATTATCGCAGACGGCGGCATTAAATACTCCGGTGATATCGTGAAAGCTCTAGCTGCTGGAGGAAATGCAGTTATGCTAGGAAGTATGCTTGCTGGAACGGACGAAAGCCCTGGTGAAACTGAGATTTTCCAAGGTCGTCAATTTAAAACTTATCGAGGTATGGGTAGTTTGGCAGCGATGGAGCATGGTTCAAAAGATCGTTATTTCCAAGCTGATGCGAAAAAACTTGTTCCTGAAGGTATTGAAGGCCGTGTTCCTTATAAAGGCTCCGTTGCTGATATTATCTTCCAATTAGTTGGCGGTATTCGTTCAGGTATGGGTTACACTGGTTCACCAGATTTAAGACACCTTCGCGAAGAAGCGGCGTTCGTTCGTATGACTGGTGCTGGACTTCGTGAAAGTCACCCACATGATATTCAAATTACAAAAGAAGCGCCAAATTATAGTATTTCTTAAAGTCGAAAAAGCAGGAATCTCTTCTAAAAGAGGTTTCTGCTTTTTAATTTCTACTATAAAAATAAGAAAACTGCGAGAAAACACGAATTTCCCCAAAAGACTTCAATTAAGGTCGTAAAACCGCTATACTGTTTCTATAGAGGAGGCGTGAAAAAAGATAATGATAGAGCAAGCAAGAGCTATTTTACAGCAAAATTTTGGTTATCAAGATTTTCGAAATGGACAAGTAGACGTTATTTCGAAACTTTGCGCAGGAGAAGACACGCTAGCAATCATGCCAACGGGTGGCGGGAAGTCACTTTGTTACCAAATCCCAGCACTTCTTTTTGACGGTTTGACCATTGTTGTTTCTCCACTAATTTCACTTATGAAGGATCAAGTAGATGCGCTAGTCTCCGAAGGGATTGCAGCTACTTTTATTAATAGTACACTGACTAATAGAGAAATAGATATTCGACTGGATGCTGCATTTTCAGGTGAGTTAAAGATGCTATATATTGCCCCAGAACGCATTGAAACGCCAGGTTTTCAGCGTTTAATTGAGCAGGTGCCTATTTCATTATTTGCCATAGATGAAGCGCACTGTATTTCGCAGTGGGGTCATGACTTTCGGCCTAGCTATTTGACCTTGTGCGATAGTTTGGATAAAATGACCAGGCGTCCGCTCGTTATCGCGCTTACTGCTACAGCGACGCAGGCTGTTTCAGACGATATTTGCCGATTATTAAAAATAAGGGCTGATTCAGTCGTTAAAACTGGATTTTCCAGAGATAATTTAGCTTTCCAAGTAGTGAAAGGGCAAGATAAAGATAAATATTTAATAGATTATTTAACAAAAAATGTAACGGAATCCGGAATTATTTATGCTTCGACTCGGAAAGAAGTAGAGCGTCTGCACAGTTTTTTGCAAAAAAAAGGTGTTGAATCCGGTATGTATCATGGCGGAATGACCGATTTAGCACGGAAAGACTGGCAAGAGAAGTTTCTATACGATGATATTCGAGTGATTGTGGCGACGAATGCTTTTGGAATGGGGATTAATAAGTCTAATGTGCGTTTTGTTATTCATTATAATATTCCGCGTAATATCGAAGCGTACTATCAAGAAGCTGGTCGTGCTGGTCGAGACGGCGTTCCAAGTGATTGTATTTTGCTATTTTCTCCGCAAGATAGCCGCATTCAGCAGTTTTTAATTGAACAATCCGAAATGGACGATGAGCGCAAACAAAATGAATTCGCCAAGCTACGCCAAATGACGGGTTATGGTTATACAGAAATTTGTTTGCAGAAATATATCGTCCAATATTTTGGTGACGACGAGCCAAACTGCGGAAAATGTAGTAATTGCTTAGATACAAGAGAAGCCACAGATATTACGATTTTAGCACAACAAGTTTTTTCCTGTATAAAAAGAATGGGAGAGCGTTTCGGAAAAGTATTAATCGCCAAGGTTTTGACAGGTTCCGCAGACCAAAAAGTGAAAGATTGGCGCTTTGATGAACTCAGTACTTATGGATTGATGAAAGATGCTTCCCAAAAAGATGTGTTACAACTAATTGATTATCTTACAGCAGAAAAATATTTACAACCAACTGATAGTCAATTCCCTTCGTTAAAACTGACGGATAGAGCCGTTTCGGTTTTACGAGGCGAGCTAAAAGTGGAAAGAAAACAAGCGAAACGAGCTGAAAAAGTTAAAATAGATGTGAATAGTGACCTTTTCGAGAAATTGCGGGAAGTGCGGCGGGAACTGGCAGCAAAACACAAAGTGCCGCCATATATCATTTTTTCAGATGAAACGTTACGTGAAATGTGTGCATATATGCCGCAAACGGAAGATGCACTGCTTGAAGTCAAAGGCATTGGTGCGATGAAACGCGATAAATACGGTGCAGAATTCTTGGCTGTACTGCAACAAGAGGCATCGAAATAAAATAGAAGAGAGGGTTTTGACAGATGACAAAAACATTAGTACTGGCAGAGAAACCGTCTGTCGGTAAAGATATCGGCCGGGTACTCGGGGCTAAACAAGGTAAGAACGGCTATTTAGAAGGTGGAAAATATGTAGTCACTTGGGCGCTTGGACACCTTGTAACACTAGCTGATCCTGAGCGCTACGATTCGAAGTATAAAAACTGGAATATGGAAGATTTACCAATGCTTCCAGAGAAAATGAAGCTAGAACCAATCAAGCAAACGAGAAAACAATATGAAACGGTTAAGAAGTTAATGAACCGTACAGATATAACCACGATCGTTATTGCAACAGATGCAGGTAGAGAAGGAGAACTTGTAGCTCGCTGGATTATTGATTATGCGAAAATCAAGAAGCCTCTAAAAAGACTATGGATCTCCTCTGTAACGGATAAAGCGATACGTGAAGGCTTCGAACACTTAAAACCAGGGAAAGCTTATGAAAATCTATATCACTCTGCAGTCGCTCGTTCTGAAGCTGACTGGGTGGTAGGAATCAATGCTACGCGTGCGTTGACAACGAAATATAACGCACAACTTTCCTGTGGCCGAGTGCAAACGCCAACGCTTGCAATGATTCAACATCGTGAGGAAGAAATTCGTAACTTTAAATCGCGTGAATACTATGGAATTACTGCCCTAACCGAACAAGAAAGTTTCACGTGGAACAATGGGCAAACGTTTGATAAAGCTTTAGCAGAAAAACTAGTAAAGTCTTTACAAGGGGAAAATGCGGTAATCACAGACGTTTCTATGAAAGAAAAGAAAACTTTCTCACCAGGTTTATATGATTTAACAGAGTTACAACGCGATGCGAATAATAGATATGATTTTTCGGCGAAAGAAACGCTGAATATTATGCAAACATTATACGAGCGCCACAAAGTACTAACGTATCCACGAACAGATTCGCGCTTTATTTCAACAGACATTGTCCCAACACTAAAAGAACGTTTAGTGGCCTGCGGTGTGGGCGAAAATGCAAAAGCTGCTCGTCAAATCAGCGTAAAACCAATCAAAGCGAACAAATCATTTGTAGATAACAGCAAAGTGAGCGACCATCACGCAATTATTCCGACCGAGCAACCCGTTTCCCTCGGAGATTTAAGCGATAAAGAAAGGAAAATTTATGACCTTGTTGTCAAACGCTTTTTAGCAGTGCTTTCAGACCCATATATTTATGAAGAAACCTCTGTTAAAGCCAAAATCGGTCAAGAAGAATTTACTTTAAAAGGTAAAGTTGTCAAATCACTGGGTTGGAAAAGTATTTACGGAGAGTCGCGCGAACCAGATCAATTAACTAAAATGAAAAAAGGCGACACTATCCCAGTTAAACGAATCAATTTAGAGACAGGAAAAACAAAACCGCCAGCAAGATTCGATGAGGCGACTTTACTTTCGGCTATGGAAAACCCGTCTAAATACATGGAAACAACGAACAAGGCATTGGCCAAAACACTGGGTGAGACTGGTGGACTTGGAACAGTCGCAACTCGTGCAGACATCATCGAAAAACTTTTCAATAGTTTCTCCTTAGAAAAACAAGGCAAGGACATTCAAATTACTTCAAAAGGACGCCAATTGCTAGAATTAGTCCCCGAAGATTTGAAATCCCCAGAACTAACGGCGCGTTGGGAACAAAAATTATCTAAAATCGCAAAAGGCGAACTAGATTATCGTAAATTCACTGCAGAAATGCGCGACTATGCAAAAAAAGCAGTAACTGAAATTAAACAAAACGATAAAAAATTCCGTCACGATAACATTACTTCACAAAAATGCCCAGACTGCGGCAAGCCGATGCTAAAAGTGAAAGGCAAACGTGGTACGATGCTAGTTTGTCAGGACCGTGAATGCGGTCATCGTGAATCTGTTTCAAGAACGACGAATGCTCGTTGCCCTAATTGCCATAAACGAATGGAAATGCGCGGCGAAGGTGATAAACAAATTTTTGTATGTGTTTGTGGACACCGGGAGAAACTATCTGCCTTCCAACAGCGGCGTGACAAACAGAAGAACAAAAACGTATCCAAAACAGATGTAGCTAAATTTATGAAAAAACAAAACAAACAAGAAGATGAGCCATTTAACAACCCAATGGCTGAAGCGCTTGCCAAATTAAAGCTAGATAAATAAGAATGGACAAAGCAACCCACTCATATTGAGTGGGTTGCTTTGTTTGACATAGTCTGTCGTATACGAAACAATAAAAGAGCAATCAATACTGAAAAGGAGATGTTTCACGTGAAACATAATCAATTAATTATTGAAACAGATATCCCAGCTAAAATGCGCGATGGTGTAACGCTTTACGCAGATATATATCGTCCAGCAGACGCGGGGGAATATCCAGTTTTACTTACAAGATTACCTTATAGTAAATCATACGGGCTTCACTTTATTCGTCCTAATATTTTGGCGGAGCAAGGGTATGTTGTTATTGTTCAAGATGTTCGTGGCAGATATACGTCAGAAGGAGATTTTGTTCCATACATAGCAGAAGTTGACGATGGATATGATACGATTGAGTGGGCTGCGAACCTTCCTTATGCTAACGGGGATGTCGGCATGTTTGGTTTATCCTATTATGGCTATACGCAAATTTTAGCAGCAATTAGCGGGAACAAACATTTGAAAGCCATTGCTCCAATTATGGCTCAAAATAGTATGACAGATGTTTTCAATGATCATGACGGCGCTTTAGAACTTGGAATGTGGGAAACTTGGAATTTAGAGTCTATGCTCCCAAATATGCTAGCCCGTACTTATAAAACGCACGATGAATTAGAAGAAGCAGCGAACACATTAATGAAAAATCTAGATAATTTAGATACACTGTATCAATTTAAACCTTATGAAGACTGGCCAGCAATTGGTCAAAATGAAATGCCTTATTTCTCTGAGCTATTAAATTATGAACCAACCCATGACCATTGGCGAAAAATCGATGCAAAAAGCAATTATGATAAAATTAATGTACCAGGTCTCCATGTAGCGGGCTGGTATGACTGCTTTTTAGATAAAACAATCGCTAATTTTAAAAATGGTCACTTACGCGGTCTTGGAGATAAGCTCATCATTGGCCCATGGACGCATGCTAATTTCACTCAGATGATAGGTGATCGTGATTTTGGAATGGCGGCCACTAAATGGGGCGAGGCTAATATGCATGCTAGACATATAGAATGGTTCAATCATTGGCTGAAAAATGAGCCTTTACCAGCATCAGCGCCTGTTAATTATTTTGTGATGGGATTAAACGACTGGAAAACAGCTGAAAACTGGCCTCCGCAAAATGCAAATATGACACCACTATATTTTAAAAATGAAAAAGTGAGCGCGGAATTCACACCGCCTGCAACATCTTCAGAAGCAAAATTTAGCTATGATCCAGAAAATCCAGTACCATCAAATGGTGGAGGAACCTTGCATAAGGCGCTACATGCAGATGGACCTCATGATCAACAACAAATTGAACTTCGCGAAGACGTCCTTTGTTACTCGACAGAACCACTAAAAGAAGCAATCGAAGTTACCGGACCAATTCAAGTGAAACTTTGGGCGAAAACAGATGCTCCTAACACAGATTTTACAGCGAAATTAGTAGATGTGTTTCCAGATGGAACGGCTTTTAACTTAGCAGATGGCATCATCCGGGCAGCCAAGCAACACGGTGCTAATGTGCAAAATAACATCAATGAATACACTATCGATCTTTGGGCAACAAGTAATCTTTTCCAAAAAGGGCATCAAATCCGCATCGAAATATCTTCAAGTAATTTTCCGAGGTTTGATCCTAACCCAAATACAGGTGATAGTTTCATTAATTCCACTGAAAGCCAAATCGCCAACCAGACTATTTATCATAGCCCAGAATACCCGTCCCATATTCTCCTTCCAATTATTCGATAGAAAGCTCAGACTTTTGGGCGAAAAGTTTTATATACGGCGCTAGTAAATCATGGTAAAATATGAAAGTATCCGTCAAAAAAATGAAACTTATTCGAAAAGGGAATTTTTATGATAGGTTTCTTTATGAAAATATAGATAAAATGAGTTAATAATTTGCTCAAATGAAGGAGAAGTTGCAGTGAAAAACATAATTAAAAAAACAGGGATCCTAATCATGGCAGCATCCCTTGCAGTAAGTGGCTTCTTAGTAAGCCCGAAAGCAGCACAAGCCGCAGAAGCACCAAATGTAAATGCAAACGCAGCAATCGCAATTGAAGAAAGTACCGGTAAAATTTTATATTCAAAAGATGCTGACAAGCTAATGGGCATCGCATCCATGACAAAAATGATGGATGAATATTTATTACTAGAAGCAATTGATAAAGGTAAATTAAAATGGGACGACAAAGTAACCATTTCTGAATATGCTTACAAAGTTTCACAAGACACATCACTATCGAACGTACCACTTAGACTGGGCGAAGAATATACTGTACAAGAATTATATGAAGCAATGGCAATTTACTCTGCAAACGGAGCTGCAATTGCTATTTCCGAAAAAATTGCAGGTTCTGAAAAAGAATTTGTCGATGCTATGAATAAAAAAGCAGACGAACTTAATCTAGGGGAGCACCAATTCGTTAACGCTACGGGTCTTAATAACGAAGACTTAAAAGGCGGTCAGCAAGTGGGTGGACCGAAAGACGAGAACAAAATGACAGCTCGCGGCATGGCGAAGTTAGCAAAACACTTAATAAATGATTACCCAGACGTACTTAAAACTGCTAGTACAACTAAGAAAGAGTTCCGAAAAGGCACATCAGACCAAATTGATATGACAAACTGGAACTGGTTATTACCGGGCTTGATTTACGGGCGCAAAGGTGTAGACGGTTTGAAAACAGGAACAACTGATTATGCTGGAATGTGCTTGACTGCAACCGCTGTACAAGATGGAATGCGAGTTATCACAGTCGTACTCCATGCGAATGGTGGAGCGCCTGGCGAGCATACAAGTGCTCGTTTTGATGAAACAAACAAAATGCTCGATTATGCTTTTAATAATTTTAAAGTAAAAGAAGTACAAAAAGCAGGATCAAAAGTAAAAAATCCTTCTACAATTGCAGTAGATAAAGGAAAAGAAGATACAGTCGGACTCGTTACAAAAGATGCAGTGAAGCTAGTTGTACCGAAGAATGGCAATGCTCCTAAGTTAAATACAAAGGTAACAATGAAAGAAAAAACAATAGAAGCACCTGTTAAAAAGGGCACGGAAGTTGGTAAAATGGAAGTATCTCTAAAAGATGGCGACAAGTTAGGCTATGTTGACGGAAAACAAACAGAAACAATTGATGTACTAACTGCCAGCGACGTTGAAAAGGCAAACTGGTTCATGCTTTCCACCCAAGCAGTAGGTTCTTTCTTTACAGGCATGGGTAATTACGTTTCTGATGGTGTAAAAGGTTGGTTTAATTAACATGAAAAAGTCGATTTCCTAATTAGGAAATCGACTTTTTTGATAGTCTTTATAAAACCATAATAAGAAGAAAATAACACTAATAGTAAAAAATATGATTGGTACTATAATAAGCTTTGTCCCTAGTAAAGTCTGATCAATACTTCCATCCATAAAGCCAGATTGAATCAATAACCCCCTTATAATCCCTAATACTTGGATAACAAAAAGTAAAATAAGGCCAATAAAACCACTTCTAACAAAAAAATTAAAATTCATATGTATGTTCACCTCTGTTTTTATTTTCTTTCTATTCTAAATAATATTAACATAAAATCTTTGCGATGAAAATGAGACTTTGTATGCTAGGAAAATTCTTAAAAACAGAGTTTCTATTTATTTTAATCTTACAATCTTTACTTCAATCGAATTCTTAATAGTAGCAGATGTCAATAACGGGTTTATATCCAATTATATAATGAAAAATAAAAGTGAGTTCTTACTAAAATCTCGTAAGAACTCACTTTATTTCAGACTGTAGAGAAAATGTCTATCTACTCAATAACAAACTGATTATGATAAAGCTCAGAATAAAATCCTTCCGCCTTCATCAACTCATCATGGTTACCTTGTTCAATCACTTCACCTTGATGTAGCACGACGATATGGTCGGCATCAAGGATGGTTTTTAAACGGTGGGCGATGACGAAGCTAGTTCGGCCGGAGATTACGTTGTCCATAGCTTTTTGGATGCGGCTTTCGGTTACGGTGTCTACATTACTTGTCGCTTCATCTAGAATTAGAAGAGAAGGGTTCGTAATAATAGTTCTCGCAATACTCATAAGCTGCTTTTGACCAACGCTGAAAATATTATTTTCATCACTGATTTCTGTTTCATAACCTTTTTCTAGGTTCATAATGAAGTCGTGTATGTTAGCTTGTTTTGCAGCGTTGATTACTTCGTCGTCGCTTGCTTCCGGCTTACCGAAAACAATGTTATCGCGAATGGTTCCCGTAAATAGTACGGAATCTTGTAGCACGATACCGACTTGTTTACGAAGGGAATCAAGGCGAATGTCGCGGATGTCGATATCATCAAAGAGAATCGCGCCACCATCGACATTATAGAAGCGATTAAGAAGGTTCATAACAGTTGTTTTACCAGAGCCAGTTGGACCGACAAGAGCAACCATTTTACCTTTACTTACATCAATCGAAACGTCTTTTAAAACTGGTTTTGCAGGGTCATAAGCAAAATCTACGTGATCTAGTTTGACACCTTTATTAATACCATCAATTGTTTGTAAGTTTTCGCGTTCTACTTCTTCTTCCTCTGCAAATACTTCACTAACACGGCGCGCACCAGTGATTGCTAGTTGTAGCAAGCTGTACTGGGACGAAATTTGTGTAAGTGGCATATAGAATTGTTGTGAATATTGAACGAACATAACGATTAAACCAAGAGCGGCTGTGCGTTCAAGGTCGCCGTTTAGAGCTAACCATCCACCGAAGAAGATAACGATAGCTGTATTTAATAGTGAAATACCTTGCATCATTGGGAAAAGTAAACCGGAGTAAACTTGCCCTTTATAAGTGGCGTTTTTAACGATATTGTTTTGTTTAACAAAGCCGTCAATTGTTTCTTCTTCTAAACCATTTGTGATAATGATTTTTTGTCCAGAGATTTTTTCGTCAATGTAGCCGTTAAGTACGCCTAGTTCATCTTGTTGAACATCAACGAATTTACGTGCTTTTCGAATAATCACTGTTGCAATAATAATCGCAAATGGAGCAGATATTAAAGTAACGAAGGCTAGTTCCACGTTTTGTTGGAACATCATGATGATAACACCAATCATTAGCGCGACGTTGGATAGCACCTGGATCAATGCTTGGTTTAGTGTATTGGAAATATTATCTAAGTCACTAGTAAAACGACTAAGCATTTCGCCATCATTGCGGCTATCGAAGAAACGAATCGATAGTTTTTCCATCTTGCGGAAAAGCCCTATACGCATTCTGTTCGTCGATTTACCAGCTACCCCTGTCATAATGATACTTTGGATAAAAGTGGCAGCAGCGAGCAGTACGTAGCAGAGAATCAGCATCCAAATGATATGGATGAAGTCACTCTTGTCATCAACACCCGTTTGCATTAAATTAACCACGTAATCTCCAAGTTCTTGAACGGCGTTACCAATATATTGTGGTGCTTTTACTTGAAGGTATGTCGCAAAAACTACAGCAATTAAAATGACAAAAAGTTGAGGCTTATAACCCCGCAGATAGTGCCAGAAAAAGCGACTAATTTGTTTGAACTCTTTCATTATGCGGTTACCTCCTTGCCTTTTTGAGTGTCGTAAATTTCACGGTAAGTTTCATTTTCTTTCAGAAGTTCTTTATGGGAACCCACACCAACGAGTTTACCTTTATCTAGCACGAGAATTTTATCTGCTTGAATAACAGAAGAAATTTTTTGTGCAATAATGAATGTAGTAGTGTCATCAAGCTCTTTATTCAGGGCTTCTTTAACCAATTTCTCAGATTTTGCATCAAGCGCACTTGTGCTGTCATCTAGAATTAGTACTTTCGGGGAACCGATAACGCCACGTGTAATCGAAAGGCGTTGTTTTTGTCCACCGGAGAAGTTGTTTCCGCGCTCGGAAACAGGTGCTTCATAAAGTTTTGCTTGTTTATCTATAAACTCTTTCGCTTGTGCTATTTTACTTGCGTGTTCCATTTCTTCGGCAGTTGCGTCTTTTTTACCATGACGTAAATTGTCTGCAATCGTTCCGGAGAAAAGAATCGCGCGTTGAAGCACGAAGGAAACAGTGCTGCGAAGGGTTTTCTTGTTGATATCTTTTAGGTTAGTTCCGCCGATAATAACTTCACCTTCCGTTGGGTCGTAAAGTCGGGGGATTAGTTGGGCAAGAGTGGATTTACCAGAACCTGTTGCACCAACAATACCGACCATCTCACCAACACTTGCTTTGAATGAAATATCTTCCAGAGCAGGCGTATCGTCACCGTCGTATTTAAAACTAACATTACGGAATTCAACTGTACCTTCTAGGTCTTGTTCTGGTGCGTTTTCATTGTAAGTAATATCTGGTTCTGTTTCCAGAACTTCGGTAATACGTTTCAAAGAAATAAGCGCACGAGAAGCCATCATCATCAGCATACCACCGATAATAATTGCCATCATAATTTGCATTAAGTAGTTCATGAACGATGCGATAGCTCCGATAACTTCAGGATTATCTGCAGCCATATCGCCTACAAAGAAAATAGAAACAACAATTGCTAAGTTAGAAACGAGCATAAATGCAGGAATCATTACGGAGAAAAGCGTTCCAACGATGATTGTGTGGCGAGTTAATTTGTCACTGACAGTTGTAAAGCGACCAATTTCATTATCTTCTTGCACGAAAGATTTAACTACGCGCATGCCAGCAAGGTTTTCTTTTGCAATAGAATTCACTCGGTCAATTAACTTCTGAATAATGGCAAAGTGTTTACCCATAGACCCGAATGTGAATACAACAATCAGAACAACAAGAACAACGAGTACAATAATTACCCACCATAATTCAGGTAAAGTAAACATCGCTAAGATAAAAGCCCCGATAAACATAATCGGAATTCTCGTAAGCGATTGTAGTGAAAGCATCACTAAGTTTTGTACTTGGGTAATGTCGTTTGTTTGTCGAACAACTAGATTACCAGTCGAAAGCTTTTCGATGTTGCTGAATGAAAATGTTTGGATTTTACGGAAACTAGACTCACGAATATCTGCGCCGACGCCTTGAGCGACTTTGGCTGAAAGTATTGTGTTTAGGATCCCGGCGATAAGGCCGACTGCGGCAATACCGATTAAAAGTGCGCCGATGGATGAGATTTCATCCATATCGTCTTTCATGATGGCGTCTAGGACTTGCTGAAGTAACTTTGGTTGCCATAGTTGTGAGATAACCATGACTACTACAAACAGTGTAGATAATGTCGCTTGTAGTTTGTATTTTTTTAGATGGTGAAACAATACTTTCATGATTTTCCTCCCTTGGAAAACGGAAATAAAAACGTGCGAACACATATTCTAATATAGATTGTGAAAATTTGCAAGTAATATTTTCACAAATTGTAAATATGGCGAAAATATGGCGAATTCGACAAATTATTTCATTTTAAATTGTGAAATTTCTATAGTTTTATTGTTTAATTTCTACTTCTACAAATCCTCTTACGCTATTAATTAACCACACATAGTCCGCTTCTAAAAGGTCTTTTTTTGCTAGTGTTTTCTCGGAAATCTTATTTTTTGCTAATAGTTCGGCTCTCATTGTCCCTGAAAGAAGACCTGAAGTTACTGGAGGCGTGAAAAAACAGCCATTTATACCTAGAACTATATTCCCGTTAATAAATTCTGTCAGTTCACCCTGTTCATTCCAAAGTAGGGTTTCATCGGTTTGAGTATTTTTTAAGTCTTCATAGATCTTTCGATGAGTCGTTTTATGATAGAGAAATAAATCATTCGAAAGTACTGGTTTATCAGCAAGTTGCGCTGTTATTCGCTTGTTTTTGGTGTCAATTTTTGTTAGTGCTAAATCATGTGCGCCCTCAGGATGTAATAAAAAGCGCATTTTGTATGTGCCGGTCGTATTTTTTTGCGCTGTTTTGGTCCATAGCTTCTCCGTTTCTTCCCTATTAAAAGGAATGCCAAAAAAGTCTGCGCTTGTTTGTAGTCGTTTTAAATGATATTCGGTTCGGAAGAGCTCACCGTTTTCAATTCGCAAACATTCAATTAAAGAAAATTTCGTCGCCTTTTCTAAAATAGCTGATTTTGCGTGGATTTCGGAAAATTCGCTAGCAGCTTCAGAATCCCAGACGATACCTCCACCAACGCCATAAGTTGCCTTATTGTCTGTGATAGCAATAGTACGAATCGGTACATTGAAAATCGCATTTCCGTTAGGTTCTAAAAAGCCAATTGTTCCGCAGTATACACCGCGAGGAGAATCTTCTAGTTCTGAAATAATTTCCATTGTTCGTGCTTTAGGCGCGCCAGTTATCGAGCCGCACGGGAAGAGCGCTTTAAAAACAGCTGTTAAATCAGTCTCAGGAGGTGTTTCTGCAGTAATAGTTGAAGTCATTTGCCAAACAGTTGGATAAGGTTCCAGCGTCATTAACTGAGGAACTTTGACACTTCCGGGAACCGCAATCATCCCAAGGTCATTTCGTAATAAATCGACAATCATCACATTTTCTGCACGGTTTTTAGGATCGTTTTTTAGCCAATCATGTGCTTCTAAGTCCGCTTGCTCCGTTATTCCGCGACGAATAGTGCCTTTCATCGGGCGAGTCGTTAGAAGATTTTCCTTCCATTTAAAAAAGAGTTCGGGGGAGGCGGAGATAATCTCAAAGTCACTTGTTGAAAGTAGGGCGGTGTAATTCGCCTTTCCAATCTGCTGTAACGTTTCATAAGTTGCTTGAGAAGAAAAGTTGTTTGGCACATCACTTTGAAGTCGCACGGTGTAGTTAATTTGGTAAGTATTTCCAGCAGCAATTTCAGCTTTGATTTGCTCTATTTTCTCGGTGTATTCAGGGAAACTAGTATCCATTTTAAAAGAGAGCGGCGAGGAATCAGGTGTTTCGGTAGCTGTATCGGTAAAATTATCGTATACGCCAAACCAAACGAGTGGCATGCTTTCGCTCGGTTTTTTTGTTTTTAAATTACTTCGAAAAGCAGGAGCGGCCTCATAACTGACAAAACCAGCGACGTATTTTCCTGATTTTTGGGCGTTTTCGGCAGCTTTCATTATAGGAAGAACTTCTGCTAAATCATATGCAACTAGTTCATACAGTGGATTTTCAAAAATCTTTGTGTCGCCTTCAAAATCAAATCGTAATAAGCTCATTTAACATTTCTCCCTAATCGTACAAAGTTTTTAAGTATTGCATGTCCATTTTCGGATAGGATTGCTTCTGGGTGGAACTGGACGCTGTGAATGGGTTTGGTTGCATGAACTAGCCCCATTATAACGCCGTCTTCAGTCACGGCGGTTACTTTCAAATTGACTGGAACTGTTGTAGGATCGATAACTAAGGAATGGTAACGCGTTACTTGGAAAGCAGGTTCAAGGTCTGCAAACAAACCTTCCCCAGTATGCGAAATGACACTTGTTTTTCCGTGAACTGGGACGTTTGCTGGTACCACTTTTGCCCCGAAAAAATGACCGATTATTTGATGGCCAAGGCAAATCCCGAGAATAGGAACTTGAATTTTACCTAGTAGTGCTAAACTTACAGGGAAGTCTTCCGGCGAACCTGGCCCCGGCGATAAAACTACCATTTCGGGAGCGAGTTGTTGAAAGGCTTCAAGTGAAAAACTGGTAGCAGAGACAACCTGCACCTCTTCTTGGAGCTCTAAAAAATATTGGTATAAATTATATGTAAATGAATCATTATGGTCGATGATTAAAATCACTTTAAATCCCCCTAGTTAAAACGGTTATACTCTTTTATAGCAAATAGCTAGAGAGATAACAAGCCCGAATGTTTGAAGCCGGGAGACGAGTGGAAAGGTACACTAAATAACCAAAGGAAGGTGTTTGAGATGAGAAATGAACTAGAAGACAAGATTCTTGCCATTTTAGAACAACATCAAGTGGGTGTATTGACATCCGTACAAGGAGATTATCCGCACGCTAGGTATATGACGTTTCTGCATGATGGTTTAACCCTTTATACACCATCTGGCAAAGAATTACCGAAGACAGACGAAGTTCGCAGAAACCCACACGTATCCGTTTTAATTGGTTACGAAAGCCCTGGTTCTGCGTTTTTAGAAATTAATGGTTTGGCGTCTCTTGAAGAGGATGAATCAATCAAAGAACGTATTTGGGAAAATATTTCTAAAGAATGGTTCCGAGGCGAAGATTCACCATCCTTTGTCGTTATAAAAATTGTTCCGGAACAAATTAGAATACTGAATTCTGATGATGACGGTCCAGACACGCTCGATTTAATTGGTTAAAGATTTGCTTGTAATTTAAGCAGATATGCGATAGAATAACTTTAAATTAATACGAAAAGCGAAGACAAGAAGTAGTAATAAGGTAGAGTTTCTAAAGAGAGCCAGTGGTTGGTGTGAACTGGTGAAGTTTCCTTATGAATCCATCTTGGAGTGAGTGGTGGAAAGCATGGTTTTGCGAGTAAATCATTCCGGCTGGGTCCGTTAAACCTAAATGAAGCTGGGGATTTTTTTAGATCCCAATAAGGGTGGCAACGCGGTTAACTCTCGTCCCTTTCCTGTTAATTCGGGAAAGTACGGGAGTTTTTATATGGAAAAAAATAAAGGAGGAGTTAGCATGTTAGATGTTAAATTGTTACGTAATAATTTTGATGAAGTAAAGCAGAAATTACAAAATCGCGGAGAAGACCTTGGTGAATTCGAGAAATTTGGCGAGTTAGATAAACGCCGTCGTACATTGATTGTGGAAACAGAAGCGCTGAAAAGTCAGCGCAATGAGGTGTCTCAAGAAATCGCTAAATTAAAACGCGAAAAACAAGACGCGGATGCTAAAATTGAAGAAATGCGTGTTGTTGGTGATCGTATTAAAACATTAGATATCGAACTACGCGAAATTGACGAGAAGTTAGATATGATTTTAATGTCGATTCCAAATATTCCACACGAATCTACTCCGGTTGGCGAATCGGAAGACGATAACGTGGAAATCCGCAAATGGGGCGAAGTACGCGCATTTGATTTTGAACCAAAAGCGCATTGGGATTTAGGAACAGACTTAGATATCCTTGATTTTGAAAATGCTGCGAAAGTAACTGGTAGCCGTTTTGTCTTTTATAAAAAATTAGGAGCAAGACTGGAACGAGCGCTTATTAACTTTATGATGGACTTGCATTCGAATGAACATGGCTACGAAGAAATGTTACCGCCTTACATGGTAAACCGTGCGAGCATGACAGGAACTGGTCAATTGCCGAAATTTGAAGAAGATGCTTTCTTAATTGAAGCAGAAGATTATTTCCTTATTCCAACAGCGGAAGTACCAGTAACAAACTACCACCGCGAAGACATTTTAAAAGCAGAAGACTTACCAAGAAAATATACAGCGTTTAGCGCATGTTTCCGCTCTGAAGCGGGATCTGCTGGTCGCGATACGCGTGGTTTAATCCGTCAACATCAATTTAACAAAGTGGAATTAGTTCAATTTGTGAAACCGGAAGATTCTTACGTGGCGCTAGAAAAATTAACTGGTAACGCAGAAGAAGTATTGCGTCGCTTAGAATTGCCATACCGCGTACTAAGCATGTGTACGGCTGATTTAGGCTTCACTGCTGCTAAAAAATATGATTTAGAAGTTTGGATTCCAAGCTACAATTCTTATCGTGAGATTTCTTCTTGCAGTAATTTTGAAAGCTTCCAAGCAAGACGCGCTAACATTCGTTTCCGTCGTGAACCAGGAAGCAAGCCAGAATACGTTCATACACTTAATGGTTCCGGCTTAGCGCTAGGACGTACAGTGGCTGCCATTTTAGAAAATTACCAAGATGCAGATGGTTCTGTACGCATTCCAAAAGTATTGCAAGGTTACATGGGCGGTATCGAGAAAATAGAATTACCAAAATAATATGGAAGAAGGAACTGTAATGGCGAACCTTAGCGAATTACCAAACATTGGCAAAGTACTGGAGCAAGACTTAATAAAAGCCGGGATAAAAACCCCAGCTGAGCTAAAAGATGTTGGAAGCAAAGAAGCCTTTTTACGTATTTGGGAAAATGATTCAAGCGTTTGTCTAAGTGAATTATGTGCACTTGAAGGAGCTGTGCAAGGTATCAGGTGGCATGATTTAGACGAAGCAAAGAAAAGTGAACTCAAAAAGTTTCATCAATCCTTATAGAAAAAGCGACGATGCATTTACGCATCGTCACTTTTTTATTTCCCGGGAAATAGTTATTTTAACTGTTGTTCTGCAAAGGAAGCGTAAAGTGGATGAGAAGCCACTAATTCACTATGTGTGCCACGACCGGTTATTTCACCATGTTCGATAAAGAGGATTTGGTCGGCATTGACGATAGTAGAAAGGCGATGAGCGATAACAAAAGTAGTTCGACCTTCCATTAAGTTTGCCAATGCTTGTTGAACGATTTGCTCGGATTGGCTATCTAAACTAGCTGTAGCTTCGTCTAACATAAGGATATTAGGATTACGCAAGAATGCTCGAGCAATGGCAATTCGCTGTCTTTGACCTCCTGAGAGCTTCACGCCACGTTCGCCGACTTCGGTTGCCATTTTGTCAGGAAGTTCGGAAATAAAACCGTCAGCGTAAGCTAGTTTTGCTACATTCCATAGCTCATCTTCCGTAATTTCTCGGTCCAAACCATAACAAAGATTATCGCGAATTGTACCAGAAAGCATCGCACTTTCTTGGGAAACATAACCAATTTGTGTGCGCCATGAGTTAATCGAAATCTCGGAAAGAGGAATATCGCCTACTAAAATTTCTCCCGTTTTCGGTTGATAAAAACGTTCTAAAATCGCAAATAAGGTTGATTTCCCTCCACCACTTGGGCCAGCGAATGCGATAACTTCTCCGGGTTTTGTATCAAAAGAAACATGTTTTAGAATAGGTTCACCTTCATTATAGGAGAAGGAAATATCAGATGCGCGAATGGTTTTTCCGCTCACATCTACTTTTTTACCAGCGTCGAAATCTTCTTCTGTTTCATTTAAAATATCCGCAATTCTCTCCGTTGCGCCTTTTGCTTTTTGAAGTTGGGCGAAGAATGTTGCGAAAGAAGTGACAGGAACGATAATTTGGAACAGATAGAGCAAAAAGGCGATGAGCGTACCAGTAGTCATTGTTCCAGCTGAAACACGAATCCCGCCGTAACCAATGATGCCAACAATAACCCCCATGACAACAAAGAAAATTAGCGGTCCAAGCACAGCAACAACTTTCGCCTCACGAATACCAAAGCCAAATAGGCGATTAATTCCTTGATGACCAGCCTCGGTTTCTAGTGTTTCCGCATTCGAAGCCTTTACGAGTCTAGCTTCTGATAGCGTTTGGCTAATGGAACCAGTGAAGTTAGCCGTTTCATTTTGAAGACCTTTAGATATTTTAAACATTTTCTGACCAAGTGGCGCGACAACTAGCGCAGTAATTGGAACGGCCACTAAAATGATGAGTGTCATTTTCCAGTCCATGAAGAACAAGATAATAATCGCACCGACAACAGAAATTATCCCAGTTACAAATTGTGGGAGATGATCGGCAATCAGCTCCTTAACCACTACTGTATCATTTACCATACGACTTACCATTTCCCCAGTCTTTGTATTATCGAAGTAAGAAACTGGTAAGTGCACAATTTTCTTCCATAAACGTTCGCGAATCGTTGCAACGACTTTCTGACCCATGTAGTTAAGCAAGAAAATCGAGAAGCCATTCGTTATTGCTTGTAGGATAAATGCCAACACAATTAAAGCAATCATTTTTACATCGAGTGAAGCTATTGAAAAGCCATCAATTAAGTTCTTTGTAAAAAGCGGCACAACAAGGCCGGCAACTGTAGTTATCACACTAGCAAATAAAGCGCAGAAAATTATCCAATTCGCGGGTTTTGCGCTAATAAGTAACTGGAAAAATTTTCGCCAACTATATTTTTTCTGATCCATTCATTTCACCCTTCCTGAGTTACCCATCCATAAATTACTTACTTTTTAAGTATAATCAATTTACCTAAAAATAAACCAGTCTAAAGTGGTAATTATTGAATTAATATCTGAATTTGAATATTTAACAAAAGTAACAAAAAGTTCGAATTTATGTCAAAATGTTAATTGGAAACGAGATATAAATTAAGTATTTTATAAAAAGTTGTAATATATTTATCTTTAATTGGGTTTTTGGCTTTTTATGACTTACTGTGAATAGGATTTTGAATATGGCCTTTATGATATAATTACGAAGAGTTTCTTCAATATAATATAGCAAAGGAGAGAATATGCTATTCTTAAAAGAGCTTGAATCCAATCTAACGGTTAGCAAATTAATGGAGTTGTGCTTTGAACATCCAAATTACAAAGACTACTGCTCGGTTATCAGCACCAAGAAGGGTGAGGTTCTAGAAAGTTTAAGTCCGGCTGGAACAAAAGTATATTTTGTTCTAAGCGGCATATACGGGATGATTGTAGAGGAAGATGCAGAAATGGAAGAAGAAAGCTGTAAAGAATGCATTGTTCGTTTCTTGCAAAAAGGAGATAGTTTTGGACTATATCATCTTTTTTACGATGAATGGAGCCCGCATGTTTCGATGCAGAGCTTAGGTCACGGAGAAGTTATGGAAGTAGATAGCAATTTCTTGTTCTCTATTTTTGACAAAAAAGATGAGAATAACTTTTTTATGATTAAAGTGATGGCAGAAGAATTACGTGAAGCCCATACATTTGCAAAACTAAGCTTCTTAAAAAAGGAAGAACGAATCCGCAAAGCCATTCTCAAATGCGCTCAAACTTTAGGAACGTTTTCTGATAACGGGATATTGCTACCAAGAGAAATTACGCAAGAAGTACTTGCAAGATACACAAATACATCACGCGAATATGTGGCTCATACAGTCATGCATTTAATTAAAGAGGATATAATTAGAAATAGACCAAAGCCTCTCTTAGTGATGGATAAAACTCGATTATAATTTTGTTTCACGTGAAACTTTTTGGAATGCTAAACGGCATTCTTTTTTTATGCCGAAAAAGCACATCGAAAGCATTATTTAAGCTTTTGCGTTATAATGGCTCTGTAATTGAAAGCGCTTGATAGAAAAGGAGGATGTTTTAATGAGATTTTTTATCGATACAGCGAACGTAGAAGAGATTAAAAAGGCTAACAGAATGGGATTTATTTCCGGGGTTACGACAAACCCATCACTTGTTGCAAAAGAAGGTCGCGATTTTAATGAGGTCATTCAAGAAATTACATCCATTGTTGACGGACCAATTAGCGGCGAAGTAGTTAGTTTAGAAGCAGATGAAATGATTGCAGAAGGTCGAGTTATTGCGAAAATCCATCCGAATATGGTTGTGAAAATACCAATGACTGGGGAAGGCTTGGCAGCAGTAAAAGTGTTGACGGAAGAAGGTATTAAAACCAATGTGACACTCGTATTTTCTGCCACACAAGCCTTACTTGCGGCACGAGCTGGCGCGACCTATGTATCGCCATTTTTAGGACGATTAGACGATATAGGCGACGATGGCTTGGTTCTGATTCGTGACATTGCGGATATTTTCGAGATTCACGGGATTCCAACAGAAATTATTTCAGCAAGCGTACGGCACCCAATCCATGTTATTGAATGTGCCAAAGCCGGTGCTGACATTGCTACCGTGCCATTTAAAGTATTCGAGCAAATGTTAAAACATCCTCTGACTGACAGCGGGATTGATAAATTTCTTGCAGATTGGGAAGCGGCAAAAAAATAATGAGGTAGGTTTCAAACTATGAATCAAACATTTATCGTGAAAAAAGAGCACATTAGCCAATACCCTAATCCGCTTTTTGTAAATAAAAATGAGTCTATTTGGGTGTTTGAAGAAGATACAGAATATCCAGGTTGGATTTTTTGTAAAGTGAAGTCGTCTGGAAAAGAAGGATGGATTCCGAAACAAATCATTCAAATAAGTAATGATGGAAAGAGTGGGACCGTATCAGAAGATTACTCTGCACGTGAACTAAATGTTAAACCAGGCGATAAATTAGAAAGTAATCGTGAACTTAATGGTTGGGTTTGGTGCGTGACAGAAGAAAATGAAGCTGGCTGGGTACCACGAGAAAATTTAGAAGTATAAAATGTTTCACGTGGAACATTTTAAGTAAATATAGCAAAAAAGCGAAGGGTTTAGTTTTACTTTCGCTTTTTTTGTGGAATAATTAAGGATAACGATAGAAGAATCTAGGTGGATTTATGGAAAATTGGAAGAAGAATTTGTATGTTGTCTGGGTGGGGTGTTTTCTAACCGGGACTGGATTAAATTTAATCATGCCATTTTTACCATTATATATTGAAGAATTAGGCGTACATAATCCGGATCAAGTAAGTATGTGGTCAGGGATTGCGCTCAGTTCGACCTTTTTAGTATCAGCTATTATGTCGCCGATTTGGGGTAAATTAGCGGATCAAAAAGGACGGAGAATTATGCTTTTACGAGCAGCACTGGGAATGGCGATAGCGATGATTTTGATGGGACTCGTAAGCAATGTATACCAATTCGTTGGTTTGCGCTTATTAATGGGGATTTTTTCAGGATATATTTCGACTGCCAATGCGCTAATCGCTACACAAGTTCCTCGTCATCGTAGTGGCTGGGCTCTTGGGGCACTATCAACGGCAGCGGTTTCGGGCGTGCTAATTGGCCCGTTAATTGGTGGAGCGTTGTCGGACACATTTGGTGTTAGACCAGTATTTTACATCACAGGAGTACTTCTTTTAGGTAGTTTTTTCTTAACACTTTTCTTTGTAAAAGAGAAATTTACGCCAGTAGAAAAAAAGGAAATGCGGTCGGGGAAAGAAGTTTTCTTATCGCTTAAAAACCCGGGCTTAATTATTTCCTTGTTCATTACGACGATGATGATTCAAATTGCGTCCAACTCAGTTAATCCTATTTTGACATTATATGTACGTGATTTGGCAGGAAATGCACAAAATATTGCTTTTATTAGTGGGATGATTGCATCGGTTCCCGGAGTTGCGGCTCTTATTGCGGCACCAAGGCTTGGGAGGTGGGGTGACCGAATTGGCTCGGAGCGGATATTGTTAGGTGCGCTCATCGGCTCAATGTTACTACAAATCCCAATGGCTTTCGCACAAAACCCACTACAACTTGGTATTTTGCGTTTCTTATTAGGTCTTACAGATGGTGCCTTGCTTCCGGCGGTTCAATCATTGCTTACAAAAAATACACCGCGTGAGGTTGCAGGTCGAATTTTTGGTTATAATCAATCTTTTCAATATATTGGGAATGTCATCGGACCGCTTGTTGGGTCAAGTGTTGCTGCTCATTTTGGTTACGGAGATGTCTTCCTCGTAGTTGCTGGCTTTATTTTTATCAATGTACTAATCAGTTTTTATTTCAACCGAAAAATGCATGGAGAGAAGGGGAATCATGCCAACTAATCTAATACAATTACCAGGAATAGGTAAAAAAATGGTGTTAATGTTAAATGAAATTGGGATTGAAGAGGTTGCTGATTTAAGGGGGAGGAATCCGCTTGAGTTATATGAGGATACTTGCGATAAGCGAGGCGAGAGAATGGATCCTTGTGTACTTTATACGTATCGCTGCGCAGTCTATGTTGCGGAAACGGATGAAGCGGAGCAAGATGTTGATTTGCGAAAATGGTGGAACTGGAAAGATAAACAACATACAAATGAAAGGAATTTAAAGAATGAATAAGTTGAATGAAGCACTTAAAAAAGCTGAACGCATCGTTTTTCTAACTGGGGCGGGTGTTTCTGTCCCTTCTGGAATTCCGGATTATCGCTCGAAAAACGGCTTATATGCTGGGATGAGTAGCCCGGAATATATGTTGAGTCATACGTGTCTTGTGCGTGAACCGGAGAAGTTTTATCAATTTGTTACAGAGAACATGTACTATCCTAATGCTGTGCCAAATGTAATTCATAAGAAGATGGCTGAAATCGAAACAGAAAAAGATGTCACGATTATTACGCAAAATATTGATGGACTTCATGAAAAAGCGGGTTCGAAAAAAGTAGTGAATTTCCATGGCAGTCTATATCATTGTTATTGTCAAAACTGCGGAATGACTGTTACCGCAAAGGATTATTTGAAATCGGATATTCATACGGATTGTGGTGGGGTTATTCGGCCAGATGTGGTGCTTTACGAAGAAGCAATTTCAGAAAGTGCGATAGATCAATCACTTACTGCTATTAGGAAAGCGGATTTGATTGTCATAGTAGGAACGTCATTCCGTGTGAGTCCGTTTTGTAATTTAACGGATTATCGGAATAAAAAAGCACGAATTTTTGCTGTGAATAAAGAACGAATTTCGCTTCCTTATCCATTTGAAATGATGGAAAGTGACGCGGTGAAAGTTTTCGAGGAGATTTGAAACCTTGCAGTAATAGGGGTGGCGTGATAAAATTTTCTTAACCGGCAAATTGTCCGGAATATTTAGAGAAAATGCATGGTCGTTTTCTCGATGAAAATAAGGAGTGGAGAGTTCCATATGAACCCTGACCCCGAGAGTCAGCAGATTATCTTGCAGTTAATTCTTATTGTGGTGTTGACGATGCTCAACGCATTCTTTGCCTCAGCAGAGATGGCCCTTGTATCACTGAACAAAAATCGTGTAAAAAGCCAGGCAGAAACCGGTGATAAAAAAGCGGTTATGCTAGCTAAACTCGTAGATGATCCAAGTAAATTTCTAGCTACTATTCAAGTTGGTATTACGCTTGCTGGATTCTTCTCCAGTGCGTCAGCCGCCACTAGTATTGCGACTAGACTTGAATCTGTTTTTGGAGGAAGTAGTTTTGCGAAAGAGTTATCCATTATCGTCGTAACTATTGTGTTATCATATATCACGTTAGTTTTCGGTGAACTTTATCCAAAACGTTTAGCACTTCAAAAATCAGAAAAAATTGCCCGTGTTTCTGTACGACCAATCATGGCAGTTGGTGTTGTACTTCGTCCGTTCGTAAAATTCCTATCTTTTTCAACTGATATTCTTGTGAAATTAACGAGAATGGAAAAAAATACGGATAATGAAAAAATGACGCGAGAGGAAATGCAGCTATTGATTGAAACCGGTCGACGTGACGGTGTAATTGAGGTAGAAGAATTACAAATGCTTCGTGGTGTATTTGAAATGGATAATAAATATGCACGTGAAGTGATGGTGCCACGAACAGATGCGTTTATGATTGATGCCGAAACAGAATCGGAAGAACTTTGTGACGCATTATTAAGTGAGAATTTTTCAAGGGTTCCCGTCTATACAGGCGATCAGGACTCCGTGCGGGGTATTCTGCATATGAAAGATTTTTTTGCGGAAGCGAGAAAGTCAGGTTTTGAAAACATTGATGTGAAAGGACTCGTTAAAGACGCGTATTTTGCGCAAGAGACGATGTTTATTGACGATCTACTTAAAAACATGCAAAGAACTCGAAATCAAATGGCTATTTTAATGGATGAATACGGTGGTGTTGCAGGTATTGTCACTGTAGAAGATTTATTAGAAGAAATTGTTGGCGAAATTGACGATGAAAACGATGTGTTTTCGGATGAAGTGAAGAAAGTTGATGAGACGACATTTATCGTAGAAGGTCGTATGCCACTAGATGATTTCAACAAAATGTTTCACGTGGAACTTCCATCACGTGGAGTAGATACTGTGGCTGGATTTGTGCTTACTTTAACTGGGACAATTCCAGAAGAAGATGATAAAGTAGTAGTAGAATACGGTACACTTCGATTTACAGTAGAAGAAATGAATGATGCCAGACTGGTTTCGGTTCGTGTTGAAAAAGACATCCAAACAAGCGAACTTGGACAGATGGCTTAATGATAAAAATAAAAGTGCGGTATGAGAAATCTGTCCGCACTTTTTTCTTAGGAATGAGGTTTTTAAAATGCCAAATATTAAAGAAATAGCCAAATTAGCGGGAGTTTCAGTGACGACAGTATCACGTGTGCTCAATAACCATCCGTATGTTGCGGAGGAGAAAAGAGTCCGTGTGCAAGCTGTTATCGATGAATTAGACTATTCTCCTAACCGTAGTGCGATGGATTTAGCGCGTGGAAAAACAAATACGGTCGGCGTGATTATACCTTATAATGATCATCCGTGGTTTGACAAAATTGTAAATGGTATTTTAGAAGTAGCTTTTAAAAACCGTTATTCGGTGACGCTTTTTCCAACAGGATATGATCCGAAAGAAGAAGAAAAATACCTGATGCGCCTTAAAACGAAACAGGTGGATGGCCTGATTATTACTTCTCGTGCCAATAATTGGGACGTGATTTTGCCGTACCTGGCGTATGGGCCGATTATTGCGTGCGAGTACGTGGAATCAAAAGAAGTATCGTGCTCTTATATTGACCGCGTGAAGGCATACCGCGCGGGATTTCAGTTTTTGGAAGATGAGGGTTATAAAAAAGTGGCTTTTACAGCGGGGAGAGCATCGCGTGAAAGTACGAGTACATATGGAAAAATTAATGCTTATGAGCAAGTTTTTGGTCCAGTGGGTGATAATCGGTTTTTAAGTGAGTGTTATACGCTTGAAGATGGTTTGAAGGCTGGGGAGCATTTTTTTGCAGCGGGGAAAGACTGGCCTGATGCGATTTATGCGAATGGTGATGAGGTTGCAGCGGGGGTTATGTATCACGTGAAAAAACTCGGTCTGCGTGTTCCGGAAGATGTCGCTATTTTAGGGCAAGAAAATCTCCCAATTGGTAAGGTTTTAGAAATCACAACGCTTGATCATAACCTAAAAAAATTGGGAGAAAATGCTTTTACTATTTTTGAGCAAGGCAAATTGCAAAGAATTAAAGTGGAGCATGAGTTGATTAGAAGAAAAACAGTCTAAAAATTATTTGCCAATTAAAGTTAGTTTGGCGATGTTTTCCGCCGTACGTTCGAGGTTTTTCGTCGTATTTTCAAAAAGAGTGGGTAAATCTGTTATTTCAGGGATGTTTGGGAAAAAAGCATCGATGCCGTGCTGCTGGGCTAGGTTGTTTTCGAGTGCAAGGCTGCCGACAATAGCCAGAACGAAGCAACCTTGTTTTTTAGCTTCTTGAGCGATTTGAACAGGAATTTTCCCCATCATCGATTGCTTGTCCATTCGTCCTTCACCAACAATAACAATATCGGCGTCTTTCATTTTATCTTTCATATTAGAAAGTTCCATAACAAGAGTTGAACCGCTTAATAAGTCTGCATTTAGGAAGGTCATTAGTCCAGCAGCGATACCACCAGCGGCTCCAGCTCCTTTTTTTGTGGTGATTTTTTGAGAAGAAAATTGGTCGAGTTTTGCTCCGTAGTTCTGCATGGCGTTCTCTAGTTTAACGAGCATGTCGGGACTTGCCCCTTTTTGAGCACCGAAAACAAATGTAGCACCGTTTTCTCCAAGAAGTGGATTCGTCACGTCACAGGCTATTTGGAATTGAATGTTTTTCAGCTTTGGGTTAAGGTTGCTGGCATCAATGTAGGCTAGTTCTTGCAAATGAATGCCACCGGGCGGAATAGGCTGTTTGTTTTTATCAAGTAGTGCAACGCCCAAAGCTTGGATTAGTCCAGCGCCGCCATCGTTTGTGCCACTTCCACCAAGGCCGATAATGATTTTTTTGACGTTGTGATCCAGTGATGCCAAAATTAGTTCACCGACGCCAGCAGAGCTTGCATGGGCTGGATTACGGTCTGCCGCTGGGATTAAATCTAATCCAATCGTGTTGGCGGACTCGATAATCGCAGTTTCTTGGCGGGCGTGAATACCGTAGGAGGCCATTATTTTGTGACCGTTTAAGTTGGTTACTTCTGCTTGGAACAATTCCACCTCGGAAGACTCACTTAAAACAGTAAGAAAACCCTCACCCCCGTCAGAAACAGGGGCAAGGCTTATTTGATCGGCTGGACGAGCTTTAGTCCAGCCTTTTTTAATGGCAGTTGCTACTTCCACCGCAGTGGCGCTTTCTTTGAATGAATCAGGTGCGATGACGATTTTCATTGGACCGCCTTCTTAATCCAGACAACTTCATATGCAGTTAATTCGAGCTCACTCGTAACGGGTTGATTGGCTAACAAATTAGTGCCAGAGAAAGCGACTTTTTTGCTGATATCGTGAGAAGTAACGTTGATGATTCCATAAATGCATTCTCCCTCAGATTCCCGTTTTATCGCAAAAACATCTGGTCCTAAATCTAAAATTTCTTGGGTTGCAAATGGTGAAAAAGCGGTGTGGTTTCGTCTGATTTGCACCAATTTTTTCAGCGATGTGAAAATGGTTTTGCGATAAGTGTCTGTTTTAAGTTCATGAACCAATTGATTTTTTTCCAGTTTTTCACGGTTAATTCGACGATTAATACCTGATTCTTCATAACCAACAAGGTCGTTTTTTGAGCCTAGAAGGGAATGATAGTAAATCGCTGGGACACCTTGAAGTGTTAGTAAAATACTGTGAGCAGCGATAATTTTCTTTGTTACGAGTTCTTCGGTTGTGTCTTCGTCTAGATTTTGCAAGGCTTCACCGTAGTTAATATTAAGTTCATATACCGACTGCGTGCCATCTGCATTGTCTTTATAGGAAACTTGTCCACCGTTTTGGACCGCTTTTTGGACGAGAGAATTGATTTCTTCGTCGGAAAGAATTCCGGTCGCAGGGCGCATACCAATTCCGTCATGACTTGCTAAGAAGTTAAAATAAGTCGCTGTGTCAGAAACTTGTGAAATGGATTTCGCCCACTTCGAAAGTTTCGTTGTATCATGGCAAGTGAAGGTATGGAGCACAAGTGGCGGAAGCGGGAACTGATAAACCATATTTGCTTCATTTTTGCCATCGCCAAAATAACTAATGTTTTCTTCATGAGGGACGTTGGTTTCTGTGATAATTTGCAGATTCGGATATAGCTCATCAATCAGCAGACGCCAAAGCGAAATGATCTCATGCGTTTCTGGTAGGTGCATACAAGTCGTGCCAGATGTTTTCCATAAAAATCCAATAGCATCAAGACGAATGCTTGTCGCTTGTTTGGATGCATAGAAAAGCAGGACATCTGTTAAGGCTACAAGGCAATCGATATTACGGACATTTAAGTCTAACTGGTCTTCGCTAAAAGTAGTCCAAAGTTCCTTGCCGTTTTCGTATTTGTGGAACAGCGGAGAAGTCCGCGGGCGAGTAACATTTTTATAATCGAATTGGCTGTCCTTCTCGATGAAAAATTGATTGTACGGCGCTTCGTTATCGGAGAATCGCTTGAACCAATCACTTGATTTCGACATATGATTGGCTACGAAATCAAGCATCACTCGGAAGTTCTCAGACATTTTTTGAACGTCATCCCAGTCGCCAAGCTGTTCGTCAATTTGCTTGTAGTCTGTGACAGAGAAGCCATCATCTGACGTACTAGGGAAAATCGGTAGTAAGTGGACGTCTGTAATAGCATCTTGTGCATATTCTTGTAGGAATTCATTCAATGTTTGTAACGGATGTTTGTTTTTTTCGAAAATGCTGTCGCCATAGGCAATAAGATAGACATTTTTTTCGGAAATAGTATCAATAGAACCACGCGTATTATTAGAATAGTTTTCAGCGCATGCGAGCATTTTTTCCAAGTATGCGGGTTGGTATGCGGCTTGATAAATTTTTCTTAGTTTTACTTCTATTTGATTAACCAGTTCGGTTTGCATATTATTCTCCTTCCAACAAAATAGTTGCAAATCCTTTTTTAGGAATACAGATAGTGTTTTCTTTTAGTTCTGCGATTTTTTCCTCCGCTAGTGAAACTTCAAAACTGGAAGCGTTGGTTGTCCAGCGAACGGTTTCTTCTTTGTCTGATGGGTTAAATAGGCGGATAATTGTGCCAGTGCCATCCCATGATTTTTTGCAAGTGCTCATGAATACGTTCGGGTTATCTAATTCAAAGATAGAATTTTGAGCTGGCAGACGATCGATTGGATAATCTACTTCAAAACGTTCTAGGCGCTCTTCAAATGTATTTAGGTTTTGTAAGTGATAGGTTTCTGTATGACCTTCAAAAATGTTAGATTGCGCGTAGAGAGTTTGTTCATTTAGTTTCTCAGGTTGTACGTACACAGCATATTCAAAAATCATTTCTTCGAGCATTTGACCGTCTGGTGTAGGAACGACTTTGTTATTAATACCGGAAGCGCGGCCTGGACGCCACATGAGATCATCTTTTCCAAGCAAACCATTACTTCTGAAAAGAGTTAATGCGATTTCAGCAGTTTTCGGTAAGATTTCATATTCTTTGATACCGCCAACTAACAAGGCAAGTGTTGCGTCTTCTTCAGAAACAGCGACGATATTTTCCACTGGGAAAATCGGCACAGGTGCTTCCACGAATTTGTCCTCGCGCCAGTTTGCAAGGTAAGGGTTTGTGACGCTGCGTTTCATGAGGCTATAACCTTGATCTGCGTAAGAAAATTTAGGTTCTGCTACATTTGTTTTGATCAATGCTCTAATGCGGTGGTCTTTTACTTTATTATCGATAGTATGGCGAACACGAACAAATTCTTCGCCGTCAAAAAGTTCGATTTCTGTTAAAATTTCAACTGTTTCTGTACTTGTTTTTTGGGCGCGGGCTTCTAAATCTTTCGGAACTAAAGCAGTATGTTTTAACATCATTTTGCTATATAGATGATTTTTTTCAACGGTTAGTAATTCGCTTGATTCGATATAGATGGCTTGGTCGCCTTCAAGTGGTGAGAAGTCAAAGGAATCCCCAGCGTCAGCCACATTTTCGAAGCGAATTAGGTCATTAATAATGCTTTGTTGTTCTTTATTTAAAAGATTGATTTTCCCGTTTTCGAATTGAACAATGATTTTTTCATTTTCAATTGTTTGTTTGGAAATGCTGATTAATTGGTCCATCTCTTTAGCAACGGCTTTCACTTGCAATGTTGTGTAACCAAGTGCAGGGATTGGGCCGGTTTTCAGGTAGATTTCTGTACGATAATAATCGGGAACAGCGACTTCTTTTTCACCTTTTGCAGTTACGATTACTTTCCGTCCACCATCTAATTTTTCTTGATGTACAACGCTGAAGGTCACTTCTTTGTCACCGGAGAAAAGTTGGAATGATTTTTCAGGAGTAAATAATGTTAGTTTTGCCGTTCTTTCTTCTGGTACAGGGTTAGTATTGAATAGTAGCGCAATATTTTCGTCGCCCATTTCCTGACTAACGGCCTTCGTGATTTGTTTTTTCAAAAGGTTAATTAAGCCATCTGTCATTCTAAGTGCGCTTGTTAGGCGAACGACGATATCGTGGTTCGCGTCATCTGAATTCGAAGCACCAATTCCGTTATGAGCATGGCTATCAAATAATTTTTTCCAAATGATATCTAACCAAGGTTTTGGATATTTGATGCCGAATTTGTTTGCCATTGTTGCAAGTGGTTCTAAAATGTTGACTAATCTATTTTCTACTAAGTAATTAAGACGTTTAATATCGTAGCGTTCTGAACGACATGTGTGGTGGATTCGTGATTTTTGGCAAGCAAGCAATTCGCCAGTGATTTCGTTCGGGAAAGTAGAAGTCCAAGCATCATTCATAAATGCTTCGTAATCGGACAGAATGAAGGTATAACCTAAGTCCATCTCGTTCAATTCCGCGACAATTTCTGGGAAGTTTTCGCGCACAAGTACTTGGTCGCCGCCTGCTGGTAAAAGAAGGACATCTGTATGTGTGTTCATTTCAGCAAGTCGATCTAAAATAGGCAGAAGACGCGTTTCTACATAACTTTTTTCACTGCTTAAAAATTTACCTGGTCCATAACCGAAGAAAATATTGTTGGTTGGGATGGACTTGTTGTCTGGAGAAGTCCAGTGGAAGTTAAGGTCCTCTTGTACTTGATCATTATAAACACCACGCTGGAAAATGCTATGTTCCATATTAAATGATTTATAAATAGCTGGCAGATAAGCATGCTGGCCAAAAATATCTGGGGAATAACCGATACTCATGCTATGACCGAATTCTTCGCCCATTTTATAACCATAAAGTAAGTTACGAATCACAGCTTCTGTTTTAACTAACAAGCTATCGGTTTGTGTATACCAAGGACCGACGAACAGACGACGATCTTGGATAAGTTTTTGAACGCGCGCTTTATTTTCCGGACGAATGTCTAAATAACGCTCAATGACAGACATTTGACCATCAAAGGAATAACTAGCAAATGAATCTTTTGTTTCTAAAACGTTTAAAAGATAGTCTAAATTCTCAATTAATAAGATATTGGAATCTTCCATAGTGAAATACCATTCGTGATCCCAGTGGGAATGTGCAACAACATGTACAATTTTATTTTTTTTCATTTTAAAAACCTCTCAAATTAAGTGACAGGTACTAACGAGAGTACCTGTCAGCTTATTTATTTATTTGATTTTATTTTCTTTACGTGTGATTAAGCCGTAGCGTACGAAGATATTCGCGAATGTAATAAAGGCGATACCTACAATTAAACCGATCGCATAGGCCCAGAAATTTTCAACGAGCGGCCAACCCCAAATTGCTGGAAGTGGAAGCCATTGTACTGCACCAAGTAATACTGCAGTAACCGCACCAAGAGAAGCACCAATCATATTAATTGGAATCGTGATAAGCGGATTTTGTAGCATAAACGGTATCGCGCCCTCTCCTATGGCAATAAACCCTAGGAAAATAGAGGTTGTACCTGCAACACGTAGGTTTTCATCAAAAACACGACGTTTAACAACATATTTATCTAATACAGTCGCAAGCCCAAGTCCGATTGGCGGGATAACGATTGCTAAAACACGAGCAGTTAGCGGGAAGATTCCGTCTGCTGCGAGTCCGATTGCGATAGCTCCAGCTGCTTTATTGACTGGTCCACCTAAGTCAAATGCAGTCAAACAAGCAATAATTGTCGAAAGTAGTACAGCACTTGCATCTTGATTTTGAATAATTAGTTCTTGTAACCATGCGTTTAAGCCCCCGAATACCGGGTCGACCACATAGTAATTGACGAAGAACAAGACTAAAACGGTAATCCCTGGAATCAGGAACATTGGTTTCATAGCTTGTAAATTTTTGTGTAGTTTAATTTTTTCGTTTAAGAATTTAGCAACAAATCCGGCAATGATACCTAAAATTAGAACACCGAAGAATCCAGATGGTATACCGCCATCTACGCCCCAGAAGGTGTAATGTAGCCCCGCTGCGAAAGCACCACCGATAAACCCAGGAGCAAGTCCAGGACGGTCAGCAATCGAGTAAGCAAGGAAGGCACCGAAAACAGGATACATGAATTTCATAATCATATTTCCGTATAAACCGAGATAATGGAAGATTACAATAAGCTGGTTAGAGTTTGTTGCATACTCTGGATTACCAATAACTTTTTCAAGACCAAAGGCAGTTGCGCCAAGTTGGCCAATACCAATCATTAAACCACCTGCAACAATAACAGGTAACATATAAGAAATACCAGTTAAAATACCACGATAAATTTGTGAGAAAATACTGCTCTTATTATTATCAAATTGTTGTTCCGAACCATCTGTATCAGCTTTTACATAGCCATCTGGTTTGCTCAATACTGTTTCAATCATTTCTTTACCGCTACGAAGTGGCTCAGCAACACGTCTTTGGATAAAAGGCATTCCGGCGAAACGTTCTTTATCTTTTGCCGTAATATCTGTAGCGAAAATGACTGCTTCTGCGCCTTTAAGGATTTCAGGAGTAATGCGGTCTTCAATACCATTCGCACCTTGTTTTTCGACGATAACTTCAATACCAAGTTCTTTACCAGCTAGTTCAAGGGCTTCCGCTGCCATATAAGTATGGGCGATACCCGCTGCACATGCTGTAATAGCAACGATTTTTCGTGTGTAATCTACTTTTTCATCTTCTTGTTGTTCAGAATCTAGTACGGTCATAAATTCGTTTACTGTCGGAGCGGTAGAAATGCTCTCAATAAAAGCAGGGTCTAGTAAACGCTTACTTAATGCCGCTAAAAGTTCTAAATGAGTTGATCCGGCTTCGTTTTCTGGAATAGCTAATAAAAAGATATATTTTACTTCATTTGTTGGATCAATGCTGCCCCAAGAATTAATTGGTTGATTGATACGAGCAAATGCAAAAGCAGCTTTTTTAACGGCTTTAGATTTACCATGTGGAATAGCAAAACCTTTCTCTAAACCAGTTTCAGAAATCTTTTCGCGTTCTAAGACAGCTTTTTTGAATTCATTTTTATCTGACAAAACTCCTTGATTGTGTAAAGCATCAATTAATCCATCAAATACTTCTTCTTTAGTGCGCCAATCTTTATCTAAAAAGATGAGTGGCTCCGATGTAATATCGCTTAATTTCAATGCTATCAGCTCCTTTATTAACAGTCTTTTCCCTAGGTTACTTTAGTTATACCATAATATTTTATTGAAAAAGTACGAAAACCGTACAATTGTACGCAGTGTTGTGCAATCGCTTTTATTTCATGTATACTAAAATTAATTCGGATAGCCATGGAGGTATTTATTATGTCAGCCACTTCGCTTTATCGCTTGTTTGCGCCTCAAATTGAATTTTTAAGTCCTGCTGAAAAACAAGTTTTCTTCTATATTGACAACCATATTTCTATCATTGAAAAAATGTCACTCACATCTCTAGCGGAGTCCACCAATGTCAGTACTACAACTGTTATTAGAATGTGTCATAAATTAAAGCTTTCCGGTTTCTCTGAGCTGAAATTTTTACTTCACTCGGATAAAACAGAAACAAAACCCCTTTCCAAAGACTATTCTTCTACATTTTTAGAAAAAATTCGTTTAGGAATTGAGCAACTTCCAAAAAAAGAAATTGAGCAAGTTGCGACAAGAATTGCTTATGCGCCTAAAATCTATATTGCCTGTCTAGGTATGACGAAAACATTAGGAGAATATTTTTCCAAAAGTCTTGTTACATCGAAAAAGAATGTAGTTTTTACGTATGATTCATTCATTATTGATATTTTGCCACAAATTGTTGAAAGAGATGATTTAATTATTATTATTTCTGAAAGCGGTGGCACAGAAAATACGCTTTCGCTCGCGGAACATTTAAAATATAATTTGTCGAATGTCATTGCTATCGTGAATAATCCTAATGCGCAGATTTCTCAATATGTGGAGACGATTATTTATGCTTCAAGTGAGGAGTTTGGTGAAGATTCATTTAAACATCATCATGCCCCGCTTTTAATTGTGATTGACTTGATTCTAAATATTTTTGAACAGCAAAAAAAACTTATTTAAAAATATTTTTATGAAATTGCTTGACATGAAACCCATTTCATCATTTAAAACTAATATATAAGGCAATGAAGGAGGCGAATGATATGAAATTAGATGGAGTATGCAAGATTAATTCAGCACTTGGAATGGAGTATCAATTCGGAGAGTTTTACATCGATAGAGACTATCTTGTTTTTGACCAAGATTTCAGTTTGGGTATGAAAAAACGACAAACATTTCCAGTTGCGAAATTAGGTCATATGGCGTTAGTTCGAGAAGAAGAGGAAATCATGCTAACATTTAGCTGCGATAATATTGAATTTGAAATAAATGGAAATTCCCATGATAATTTGCGCGAATTCCGAGATTTGCTTCAAAATAAAGGTACCGATAGCTCAGCAATCCAAAAAGCTGAAAATAAGAAAAAAGCAAGATATACAACCCACCACTATCACAACTTCGCAAAATCTTGAAGGAGGCATTTATATGTATAAAGCAATAATTTTTGACGTAGATGGAACTATTCTAGACACGGAAAGAGCTGTTTTACATTCTCTTCAAGCTGTTTTAGCGGAAGAAGGATTAAGTTATGAACTGGATGAACTACGATTTGTACTTGGAATTACTGGAGCAGCTGCGGTGGAACAATTAAACATTTTAGATCAAGAAAAAGTATTGGGTAAATGGATTGAAAGAGAAGCAACTTTCATTGAAGAAGTAGAGGTTTTCGAAGGTATTCATAAAGTACTGCATGCTATTCCAGAAAGCGGCGTTGTTACTTCTAAAAATGCGTTAGAAATGGAAAAAGGTTTCTATCCATTTAATATTCAGGATCATTTTCAAGCAATTGTTTGCGCAAGTGATACCGAAAACCATAAACCTCACCCAGACCCACTGCTTAAAGGATTAGAAATTCTTGGAAGAGAGCCACATGAAGTGCTTTATGTTGGTGATTCTTCGTACGATATGAAATGTGCCCATGCGGCCGGAGCTCATTTTGGCTTAGCGCTTTGGGGCGCAAAAACAACAGATGGCTTTGAAAAAGCAGAACTTGTCTTCGAAAAACCAGAAGATATTTTAGCTTATGTAAGTAAATAAGTAAAACCCGCCAACCTTGAATGAAGGCTAGCGGGTTTTTTGTTATAAGTTATTGTAATGCTCGTCGGAAACAGGTTCTAACCAAGTAGTTCCACCTAATTCCACGTTTGTCGAAATGGCTAAGTGGACAAACCAGCTATCTTTCGTAGCGCCGTGCCAATGTTTCACGTCTTTCGGAATAGTTACCACGTCACCCTCTTTAAGTAACTGAGCGGATTTTCCTTCTTCTTGATAGTAGCCAGTTCCGCCTGTCACAAGTAGGATTTGTCCGCCGTCATGTTTATGCCAGTTGTTCCTGGCTCCTGGTTCAAACGTAACGTTCCCAATCGGACAATTGTAAACAGTATCTTCAGGGACAAGCATTTTTAAATAAGTATTTCCGATAAAGTAATCATTAGTAATCAGTTCCCCTTTATCAAAAATAACGCTATTTTCAAGTGTAGTCATTATGAATTACTCCTTTCGACATTAAAATCTTTTAGTTCTTCTTGAGCCGGAATGAGGTGGGTATCGTAATTATCTATTTTGAAGTCAAGTCGATCGAGCGCTTCTTGCATAACATCAATGCGGTTTTTTAGCTCAATACGTTGCTTTTTCAGCAATTCGGCGCGAGCTTCCAGTGTGTGTTCGCCTTCTCTGAAAAGTGCCAAGTAATCAATTAAGGCTTCAATAGACAAACCAGCTCGGCGCATTTGGCGAGTAAATAAAATCCATCGTAAGTCTTCTGCACCAAATTTACGGACCCCATTTTCATTACGGTGTATGGGTGGAATTAAACCAATTCGTTCATAGTAGCGAATTGTATCGGCAGAAACGCCACTTTTTTCACTAGCTTCTTTGATATTCATTGTTAATTCTTCAGAAGCATCCACTACATAAAAACTGATATTATTTTTGGTCATGACCATTCTCCTTTACTGATTTTCTATAACTATTCTATTCCTTGAAGTGAACTTTAAGTCAAGCGAAAAAGCAACCATGATCATTTATTCATGATTGCTATTATTTGTTTGAAGTGTAGATAGATAAGCTAAGAGCAACCCGTCCATTTTGCGGAGCGATAAGTTTGTTTGCTCATAGAATTTGTCCAAACGATATTGAATGGTATTCCGGTGCATAAAAAGCTCTTTAGCCGTGAGACTGATGTTTCCTTGGTTTTTAAATAACGTATGAATCAGCGGAATCCAAGTGTCATCTTGATGGAAAAGGTCGTTGAGTTCATTCGTGATTAAACTTTCTTTCATTCGAAGCGCGATAACTTTTAAACTTTCGGAAGCCACGGTCTGAACTACCTCACGATTATTATGGTTGAAAATGGCACGTTCTTCTGCAAATAAGCCACGCAATCGATCATTTAACGGATGAAAAAGACCCATGAAAAAAGTGGATTGTATATAGAAATCATTTTCAAGCGTACCGGCAACGGCGATTAGTTCCTCTTCGCCAAGCAGCGACCCCGTTGATTTTTCAATAATAACGCCATAGTTAGTCGAAAACATAATTAACTCAGCTTCTGGACTGAAAAAACTCAGCAAAGCCTTTTGCCACTCTTGTAACATGCTTTTAGTTGTAGTTGTCTTAATATGGAACTGCGTAATGCGATATGTTTCTTTCTCATTTGTCATCGCCAATTCCTTGTTTCCAAACAATAAATCGAACCAAAATTGGGTGGATTCTTTAGGAAATGTTGGTAATGGTTCTGGAAATAGCGTATGTAATAACATCGCTTCTTCTTCTGAAAGATTGCTTTTAGGAATAGTAAAATAATACGGTTCTTCGAAAAAAGAAATCGTATCTGAACTGGATTTTATTGGATTTTTTGAAACAACTATATTGGGATATCTATTTTTTAATATTTTAATATGCACAGTGGATAGCACCCCTTCTCTATTCTTTATTTTTACAAAAGAAAGATAGGAAGTCAAATTATTGCCCGGGAAATAAAAAGGTTGCGCAGTCAACTAAAATCCTGCTATACTATAATGGTTGACGCCGCAACTAATTATGTGGCGGATTTTTTTATGAGGAGTCGGATAAATGGCAGATAGACAGGAAAGCTTAGCGAAAGCCATCGCAATTATTCATCGTTCAGAAAGCACTTTTAAAAATAAAAAATTACTAGAAACTGGTCTTAATATAGGTCAATTACGTTATTTATGGACGCTTTATAAAGAAGATGGTATTTCCCAAGAATCTATGGCGAAAAGGTTTATGGTTGATAAAGCAAGTGTGACAAGGCACATTAAGCGCTTGGAAGAACTGGGGATGATTCGCCGCGAAATTGATGCGAAAGATAGGCGTATTCAGCGGATTTTTGTGACGGAAACTGGTTTTCAGATGCGCGATTTAATTGAAGAAGTGACAGCCGAATGGTCCGCACTTTTAACAGCGAATTTTAGTGAAAAGGAAAAAGATGACTTAATGCATTTGATAGGACGACTGTCAGATAATGCGATTATAGCAGTCGAAGGAGGAGAATCTGAATGAAAGAACAGAGTAAACGATTAGGTGAAGATAGCATTCCTTCACTCATGGCGAGATTGTCGATACCGGCATTTATCGGCATGTTTGTTATGGGAATGTATAATATTGTTGATACGATTTTCGTGTCATATGGCGTTGGGCCATCAGGGGTTGCAGCACTTTCAATTGCATTCCCAGTTCAAATGATACTAATGGCAATGGCAGCGATGTTTGGTATCGGTGGCGCGTCGATTATTTCCCGCTCGCTCGGTGCCGGGGAACAAAAACATGCGGATAAAGTATTCCATCAAGTTATTTGGTTAGTACTTATTTCCAGCATTTTTATTGCAATTGTAACCTTTATTTTTTTAGATCCGCTTATTACGCTTTTTGGAGCACCGGCGGATATTCATGATATTGCCAGTGATTTCTTATCGCTTATTTTGTTAGGCGCAGTGTTCCAAACCTTCGCGATGGCGATGAATAATATCGTTCGCTCAGAAGGTAATGCGAAAACAGCGATGTTAACCATGATTATTTCCGCTATTTTAAATATGATTTTAAACCCAATTTTCATTATGGGATTTGGTATGGGCGTTCGTGGTTCTGCCCTTGCAACTGTTATTGCACAGGCTGTTGGCGCGATTTGGCTCTTGATTTACTTTTTATCAGGAAAAAGTACTTTATCTTTAAAAGGGTTCTCATTCCGAATGGATTTCCCGCTGATTCGCCGGATTATGGCAATCGGGTTCCCGTCATTTATTATGATGTCCGCAGGTAGTATCGTGACAGTTGCGGTAAACTGGATGCTTAATATTTATGGTGGTACGATGGCGATTGCGGTTTACGGAATTGCGAACCGAATTGCGTCGTTCGTCATTATGCCAATCAATGGTGTCACACAAGGGATGCAACCAATCGTCGGCTTCAACTACGGTTCCAGACAATTTGAACGGGTAATGAAAGCTGTCAAAGTATCAATGATAGCTGCAACTGTCATGTCGCTAATTGCTTGGGGCTTGGTAGAAATTTTCCCAGGATTACTTGTACGGATTTTCTCTAATGACCCAGAACTGATTGCACAAGGAACAACCGCTGTTAGATTTATGCTTCTAGCTGCTCCAACAATCGGTTTCCAAATTGTCTGCGGAGGGCTATATCAAGCGCTTGGTCGAGCAAGGATTTCATTTATTATCTCCCTAATGCGCCAAATCATCTGTTTAGTACCACTTTTACTTATTTTGCCGCATTTCTTCGGTTTAGACGGCATTTGGTATGCTTTCCCATTAGCAGATTTAGGCGCGTTCGCCGTCTGTCTGGTGATTATGAGCAAAACATGGCGCCGAATTTTTAAAAATCCCGAGATAGTTTAAGGTAAAACGAATTGGGTATTTTCTAACTAGTGTCTCAAAAACAAAGGAGCGATTTTTATGGCAAAAATGTACCCGTATTTGGCTTTTGAAAATGCAAAAGAGGCTTTAGGATATTATGAAGAAGTGTTCGGAGCAACGAATATTTCAAGGCTTCCAGTAAGTGAGGAACAAAGCGAAATGTTTGGCTTACCAAAAGAAAACTTAGAGAACACAACTGTTCACGGTGGCTTTACCGTGCTTGGTGCAAATTTATTTTGTTCAGATTCATTCGGCAAAGAAGTAAAACCATCCAACCAAATCTCGATTATGCTTGATTCTAACAGTGAAGACCCAGCGGCAGTAGCCGACGCCGATGCTTTCTTTGAAAAAGTGAGCAGCTCAGGAAGAGTGACAGTGACGTTACCTTTTGAAGAGCAATTTTGGGGCGGGAAAATGGGACAATTCGTCGATGAGTACGGAATTTCCTGGATGATTCATACGCAACCATATTCTAAATTATAAAAAACAAATGGACCAAGATATTAGTTATCTTGGTCCACTTTTTTATTTGGATTCACTTTTTTCATTAAGTAATGTTCACCAATGCCAGGAATGACAAATGATTTGCCAACTTTGCGATAACCGTGTTTTTCATAAAAACCAACAGCGACAATCCTCGCATTGCACCAAATAATATCTGCGCCGCGCGTCCATATTTCCGCTTCACCTTCTGCAAGTAAAGCTGTGCCGAGGCCTTTCAGACGCATCCGGCGTTCTGTAGCCACACCGCGAATTCGGTACTGGGCAGGATTCATAATAACAGTTGATTTTTCTGGATAAAAACTGGCGACCCCAAGTAAAACATCCTTTTCAAAAGCGCCTAAATGAAAAGTACCTTCCATATCATCATTAGGGTAAATTGCGTTTTCTTCAGGTTGTTCTGGGCGAAGAACCCGGTGCCTAATATCTTGCGTGTCTTTTGCTTTGATTTGCTTGATTTCCACGGCGCCCACCTCCACGTTATTTCTTTCTATTATAACCAATCTTTCTAAAATATCTATTCAAAAGTTAATTTTGTTTCATAGGAATAACCACGAACCAGCTCTTGATTAATCCAAGCCACCGTTTCTTGTAAAAGGTAATTTTCATTTTCTGAAGGTGTTTTCCAGTTTTGCGGCGTGACAAAAGCTTGCCGCTCGCTTGCTAACAAACGCCGTTCACCAGGCGCGCCAATAGAATGATCTAACTCAATGAAAAGATAAGTCTGCCCGTCTAACACACAATAACCAGGAAACTGCTGATAGCTTTTCGAAAGACCAAGGTGGCTCACGGTTTTCTGAACTTCTTGATGGAAATCTGGGTCGTTTAAAATATCCACATGAACGGGTGTTAGAAGTGGCTCTGTAAGCAAAAGTCGGGCAGCTGTTAGAAGTTTTGTCGAGTCAGTTTCCCGTTTTAACAAATCTTGATAACGGTCAATAAGCCACTTTTTACGAGCAATGCGAGCTTCTTCATCCTTTAATTTTTGCTGGTATTTAATAAGCAAATCGGGTAAGCTTTCCATTGTGTTTTTGTCGAGATATTGTTTCAGTTCTTGTAAGGAAAATCCCATATATTGCAATGCTTGAATGAGGTTGAGTTGTTCTTCTTGAGCCGTTTTGTAGTAGCGATACCCAGAAGTAGGATCGGTAAAAGCAGGTACCAAAAGACCAATCTTGTCATAATAACGCAATCGTTGAATGGAGAGTTGGCTTTTCTTTGCCATTTCCCCAATGGAAAAAAGCGGTTCCACATTTATCACCCTTTCGTCTTGACTCTATAGTTACTATACACTTTATCATAAAGGTAATTCAAAGTGAGAGGTGAAAAAAATGAAAATTATTGTGGAAAAAGATTACGAAAATATGAGTAAAACAACGATGCAACTGCTTTTAGGAAAAATGTATCAAGACAAAAAGGTTCATTTGGCAATCACAGCAGGCTCAACACCGAAGCGAATGTACGAACTGATGGTAGAAGAAATGAAGGAGAAAGCGCCACTGAAGAATGTCAGTTATTATAATTTTGACGAAATTCCAATTGGAGACGAAAAATACGGCGTAACTATCGCTAATTTAAAAGCAATGTACTTTGATCCAGCGGGAATTCCTGAAGAGCAAATTCATATGTTAGACACGAAAAACTATGTGGAACATGAAGCGCGTTTGAAGGAAGTGGGTGGCTTGGATGCTATTTTAATTGGAATTGGCGAAGATGGTCATTTCTGTGGAAATCTTCCTGGCGTAACCAAATTCGGCGATGAAACCCGACTTGTTTCCGTTCAATCGCGCCCAGATATGTTCGATATTTTGCTCGGAGAAGTTGGCGGCGACGTGGAAAAAGTCCCAGAATACTACGTAACAATGGGACCAAAAAGCGTTATGCACGCAAAAGAAGTCATCCTATTCGCAAACGGCAAGAAAAAAGCAGCGATTATCAAAAAAGCCCTACAAGGCCCAGTGACAGAAGACATTCCAAGCTCAATTTTCCAATTACACCCTAATTTTACAGTGGTGCTGGACGAGGAAGCGGCGAGTGAGTTGAATATTTAAAAGAAAACCCAACCTTCTATTTAGGAAGGCTGGGTTTTTGATTATCCATGCACACTAGCAAACTCCGCATCACGCAACTCAACGCGACGAATTTTACCAGAATCAGTTTTCGGTAATGCCTCAACAAACTCAATCCGGCGCGGATACTTATAGGGAGCGGTTTGTTCTTTCGTAAATGTTTGTAATTCATGCACAAGATCATCGGTGCCCTTGTAGCCATCTTTTACGACGATAAACGCTTTTACAACGGTTCCGCGGATTTCGTCAGGACTTGCGACAACAGCGACTTCTTTTACGGCTGGGTGATGTGTGAGCGCGTCCTCGACTTCGAACGGGCCAATCGTGTAGCCAGAGCTGATAATAATATCGTCATTCCGCCCTTGGAACCAGTAATAATTATCTTCATCGCGGATAGCGCGGTCACCAGAAACGAAATAATCACCACGAATCGCTTTTTGCAAACGTTCTGGTTCTTTATAGTATTCTTTGAAAAGTGCTGGGAAATCTCTACGCATCGCGATATCACCAATTTCACCGACACCAACTGGATTTCCGTCAGCATCAATAATCGCCATGTATTCAGGCATAATTGGTTTGCCCATTGAACCAGGACGAATCGGCGTATCAACAAGTGTTCCAATCAACAGCGTACTTTCCGTTTGACCGTAGCCGTCGCGAACTTTAATATCAAAATTATCTCGGAAAACTTGAATTACTTCGCGGTTTAGAGGTTCTCCTGCTGATACGGCGCTACGAAGGGAACTTAAATCATGTTCGCGCAAATTATTAACCTTTGCCATTAAGCGATATTCTGTTGGCGTACAGCAGAGCACGTTGATTTTTTCTTCTTCCAGTAAATGGAGTTGTTTTTCTGGAATGAAACGACCGTTGTAAATGAAGCCAGTCGCGCCTTTTCCAAGTACAGAAAGGAAGGGAGACCAAACCCATTTTTGCCAACCGGGGCCAGCTGTAGCCCAAACGATATCGTCTTCGTGAATATCTAGCCAATGATCGGCCGCAATACGGATATGCGCGTAACCCCAACCGTGAATATGTACAACACCTTTAGGGTTACCCGTTGTTCCACTTGTGAAAGCAAGTAGACAAGCGTCATCGCGAGAGGTTTCTACACGTTCAAACTCAGTTGGAGCAGCTTCCATTAATGTTTCATATTGTTCCCATCCAGATAATTTATCTCCAACAATAATTTTTTTCGAAACAGAAGGGATGCTTTCAATTTTATCAAATTCAGCAGTCATTCCATTGTAAGAAACGATTGCTTTTACGTTTGCGTGGTGGATACGATATTCTAAATCGTGTGCTTTAAGGAGTTCGGATGCCGGGATAATAATGGCACCAGCTTTCCATAAGCCCATATAAATTGCGTACGTTTCGAGTAATCTAGGTGTCATGACGATAACGTGGTCGCCTTTTTTTATGCCGGCATCTTTTGCAACATTGGCAAATTTATTCGCTTGTTCAAGCAAATGGTGGTAACTCCAAGTTTTTGTTTCCCCGTGCTCATTTTTCCAAATTAAAGCTGTTTTTTCAGAACTGAATTTAGCAATCTCGTCGGTAATATTATAAAGTTCTGGAGCGATTAAATTTTCTGAATTCATAATGACTCTCCTTTATAAGTAGATTGTATATTTTGATAATTTTGTTTTAGTACCTAGTATTAATATATGGTAATATAAATGCTTCGTGAAAGCAACTAAAGTGTTCCTGTGAAAGTTTGAGCAGATTATTGCTACATCCAATCCAAGCTATGCTAAAATAACAATGAGTGACTTTTTAGAAATGAGGTGCATAGATGGAACGAGCTTTCTTTATGCAACAAGCGCTTGAAGAAGCCGAGAAAGCACGAGATATTGGAGAAGTTCCAATTGGTGCAGTCGTTGTTTTAGATGGAGAAATCATTGGTCGGGCACATAATTTGCGTGAAACGAGCCAAAATGCAGTGACCCATGCGGAGTTGCTTGCGATTCAAGATGCATGTAAACATCAGAATTCATGGCGACTTAGCGGTGCAGAACTATACGTTACGCTAGAACCATGTCCGATGTGTAGCGGCGCCATTTTACTTTCGCGGATTGAAAAGGTTTATTATGGAGCTAAGGATCCAAAAGCCGGAACAGCGGGATCGTTAATGAATTTGCTGCAAGATGATCGATTTAATCATACGTGTGAAGTGGAAGCAGGATTAATGGAATCCGAAAGCAGTGAAATGTTAAAAAGTTTTTTCCAAGAACTACGAAAACGGAATAAATCGAATAGGTCTTAATGCTTATTGTAAGAAATCATACTTTTATATTTTTCATTGTGAAATAAAAAGCAATAAGCCTTACCAACATTTACAGCCAGATAATAATTGCGAAATTTATCACAATCTAACTAAAACAAAATAACATCGAAAGTACTAAATAAATTTGTCGCAAAATAGGATAAAATATACTCCAGATAGAACTCATTATAAAGTAAAAATCTTTCTTAACTAGTTCCTAAATCTGTGGAAAATAAGGATTACATATTATTTTATTATGCTTTGTGAATTACAGAGCAACTGAACGCGTCACTTTGGGCGATTTTTCACATGATTTTTAAGAGAGAAGCACAAATCAGGGAACGAAACAGTAATTTTTAGCACAAAAAGGAGGAGAAAAGGGTGGATAAACTATTTTTAGCCCGTTTTCAATTCGCATCAACAACGATTTTCCATTTCTTATTTGTACCACTTTCAATTGGACTTGTATTTATGGTTGCTCTTATGGAAACGTTGTATGTCGTGAAGGGGAAAGAAATTTACAAAAAAATGTCGAAGTTTTGGGGACACATATTCCTTATTAACTTCGCAGTCGGTGTCGTAACCGGTATTATTCAAGAATTCCAGTTTGGGATGAACTGGTCGGATTACTCTAGATTTGTTGGGGACGTATTCGGAGCACCACTTGCAATCGAAGCGTTACTTGCATTCTTTATGGAATCTACGTTTATCGGACTTTGGATTTTTGGTTGGGACAAACTTGGCAAAAAACTTCATTTAGCATGTATTTGGCTTGTTTCAATCGGAACTATTATGTCTAGTTTCTGGATTTTAGCAGCTAACTCATTTATGCAACATCCGGTTGGTTTTGAATTTAAGAACGGACGTGCAGAAATGAATGACTTCTTGCAACTCATTACTAACGGACAACTACTTGTGGAATTCCCGCACGTTATATTTGGGGCATTTGCCACTGGGGCCTTTTTCATCGCTGGTGTCAGTGCGTATAAGATGCTCAAGAAACAAGATGTCGCCTTCTTTAAACGATCATTCCAAATTGCAATGGTCATGGCGGTAATTGGTGGCTTTGGTGTGGCTTTCAGTGGTCACTCACAAGCACAATATTTGGTTAAAACACAACCAATGAAAATGGCAGCAACGGAAGGGATATGGGAAGATACAGCCGACCCAGCTCCGTGGACGATGATTGCCAAAATCAACCCAGAAGAGAAGAAAAACGAATGGGAAGTCAATGTCCCATACGCGCTAAGTTTCTTATCTTACGGAACATTAACCGGTAGCGTGGAAGGTATGAATACGCTGCAAAAACAATATGAAGAAAAATATGGTGAAGGTGACTACATCCCACCAGTTAAAACAGCATTTTGGAGCTTCCGTATCATGGTTGGCGCAGGTATGTTAATGATTTTATTTGCGTTAATCGGTATCGTACTTGCTTGGAAGAAAAAACTCGTTAATGCAAAATGGTATTTACGTTTCATGATTCCAATGATTGGCTTCCCGTTCCTAGCGAACTCCATGGGTTGGATTATGACAGAAATAGGGCGACAACCATGGGTAGTCTTCGGTTACATGAAAACCGCTGATGCCGTATCGCCGAACGTTTCATCAGGACAAATTTTATTCTCGATAATTGCATTCTCGACAATTTATACGATTTTAGCCATTCTATTGGTTTACTTGTTTATACGTGAAATTAAAAAAGGGCCAGACGGACACAAACCAGAAAAAGCAGAGATTTCCGTAGATCCATTTGATAAGGGGGATGAAAGCTTTGTCACTAAATGAGTTATGGTTTCTATTAATCGCCATCTTATTCATTGGATTCTTCTTCCTTGAAGGTTTTGACTTTGGTGTTGGGATGTCTACAAGATTTATGGCTAGAAATGCACTGGAACGCCGCGTACTCGTTAATACGATTGGACCGTTCTGGGATGCAAATGAAGTATGGTTACTAACTGCAGGGGGCGCGATTTTCGCGGCTTTCCCAAACTGGTATGCAACAATGTTTAGTGGTTATTATATTCCGCTAGTATTCTTATTACTTGCGCTAATTGGCCGTGGTGTTTCTTTTGAATTCCGTGGTCAAAAGGATTCACCGCTTTGGATTAAGACATGGGATTGGGTTATTTTCTTCGGTAGTATTTTACCTCCATTCTTATTTGGTGTATTATTTGCTAGTTTGATTCAAGGTATGCCGATTAATAGTGATATGGATATGTATGCTGGGTTCTTTGATTACATTACAGTATTCTCCGTATGGGGCGGTGTAACGATTACGCTCATGTGCCTACTTCACGGGTTACTATTTATCACGTTGCGTACAGAAGAAGATATTCAAGATCGCGCTCGTCGTATGGCCAAACGTGTTTGGTTTATTACTGTACCAGCTCTAGTAATTTTTGTTGTACTTGCTTATTTCAATACAGATATGTTCCAAGTTAGACCTGTACTTGTACCACTAATGATTGGAATTGTAGTCGTAATGTACGTGCTATCTGCCCTGTTTATTTGGAAAGATCGTGATATTTTAGCATTTACATTCGGCGGACTTGGAATTGTCTTCACGATTGCTACGATTTTCGTGTCGCTATTCCCACGAGTAATGATCAGTTCTATCAACAGTGCGTTTGATTTAACTATAGAAAATGCAGCTTCCGGACAATACTCGCTAAGTGTGATGACGATAGTTGCCGTTACGCTATTGCCGTTTGTTCTTGGTTACCAAATTTGGAGCTACTATGTTTTCCGTAAGCGCGTTTCTAGTAAGGAGAAAATGACGTATTAATGGGAAAAGATTTAAGGAACTACAAAGGAATTAAAAAAATAATGGCGATTCTCGCAGTTTTCACGCTTGTTCAAGGTGCTGCGATTATCGTGATGGCGATAACTTTAGCTCGTGCAATTACTGATTTATTTCACGAGCATCCATTTCAATCAGTCACAATACAAATAGGTCTCTTCGCGGGGGCCTATTTCTTGCGTCACTTTTTAAACGTATGGAAAAAACAAATCGTTTACCGCTATGCTGCGAAACTAGCGAAAACGATGCGGGAAGAGTTGCTTGATAGCCTGTTTGCGCTTGGACCACGTTTTGCTCGTGCGGAAGGAACTGGGAAAGTGGTCACAATGGTTATGGAAGGTGTAGCAGATTTCCGAAATTACTTGGAGCTGTTCTTACCTAAAATGATGAATATGGCTATTATTCCAGCGATGATTTGGGTTTATATTGCTTTTCAAGACTGGACTTCTGCTTTTATTTTGATGATTACTTTGCCAATTTTAATTGTATTTATGATTATTCTAGGATTAGCCGCAAAAAAACAAGCTGATTCGCAATTTGAAACGTATCGAGTGCTCTCTAATCACTTTGTAGATTCGCTAAAAGGTCTAGAAACATTGAAATATTTAGGCTTAAGCCATGACCATGAAGGGAAAATCGCTTCGGTTAGTTCACGCTACCGTAAAGCTACAATGAAAACATTACGTGTGGCATTTATGTCGTCTTTCGCGCTCGACTTCTTTACAATGCTATCGATTGCGCTCGTTGCGTTATTCTTAGGTCTTGGTCTCATTGACGGTAATATGAACTTGCCAATTGCGCTCAGTGTCCTAATTCTTGCGCCAGAATACTTTTTACCAGTTCGTGAGGTTGGCTCGGATTACCATGCCACACTTGACGGACAAGAAGCTGGTCGAGTTATTCAAGGGATTATTGACCAAGCCAAAGCAGAAAAGCCAGAAATGGACGCATTACCTTTAACAACTTTTGCTGAAAATACGGAGTTTTCGTTTGAAAATATTACCGTAAAACATGGTGCAGATGATGCTGATTCGCTTCATAAAGCCAGTTTTACGGTAAAAGGATTTGAAAAAATTGGGATTATTGGTGCGACGGGTGCTGGGAAATCTACCTTGATTGATGTTTTGAGTGGCTTTTTGACCCCAACTTCTGGAGAGTTTCATTGGAACGGTAAAAGTGGTGCGTCGCTTGCTTCGACTGATTGGCAAACCCAAGTCACTTACATTCCGCAACATCCATACCTTTTCCATGATACAATTGCTGGAAATATTCGCTTTTACCACCCTAATTCTACAGAAGACGAAATGAAAAAAGCGGCAGAATCAGCAGGTTTAAACAAACTTGTAGCTGGATTAGAAGACGGTTATGAAACGCTTGTCGGAGAAGCTGGGCGGATGCTTAGTGGCGGACAAGAACAGCGTGTGGCGCTTGCTCGCGCATTCTTAACGGATCGTCCTGTTGTGTTAATGGATGAACCAACGGCGCACTTAGATATTGAAACGGAATATGAATTAAAAAAACCAATGCTAGATTTATTTGAAGATCGATTAGTCTTTTTCGCAACGCATCGCTTGCACTGGATGCTCGAAATGGACCGAATTATTGTTTTAGATCACGGGGCTGTAGTCGAAACTGGAACTCACGAAGAATTACTTTCGCGTAAAGGTTTCTATTACAATTTAGTCAAAGCCCAATTGGAGGAAGTGTGATGCGGAAAAGTAGCTGGATTATCCCATATATTAAAGAAAACCGCGGCTTGTTTTTACTTGTCATCTTCCTTGGAACACTAACTTTTGCATCAGCTGGGGCACTCATGTTCACATCGGGTCATTTGATTTCAAAATCGTCCTTGATGCCTGAATCTATCATGGCTGTTTACATTTCGACTGTTGGCGTTCGTGCATTTGGTATTATGCGCTCCGTTTCTCGCTATGTGGAACGGCTTTCGAGCCACTCACTTGTCCTTAGAATTCTCGAAAAAATGCGTGTTCGCTTATATCGTTTACTCGAACCGCAGGCATTACTACTAAAATCGCGCTATAAAACTGGCGATATCCTTGGTCTTTTGGCTGGTGATATTGAACATCTACAAAATTTCTATTTAACTACGATGCTGCCGGCAATTGTTAGTCTCGTGCTTTACGCTGGAGTAGTTATCGCTCTTGGAGCATTTTCAATTCCATTTGCTGCGCTCTTTGTACTTTTGATTGGCCTCCTTGTGCTTGTTTTACCATGGGTTTCGCTTTTATATGCTCGCGGAAAGAACGCTTATTTAAAACAAGGGCGAAATAGTCTATATCAAAAATTTACCGATGCAGTGTTTGGTATTAGCGATTGGAAATTTAGCGGACGTGAAAAAACTTTTATTTCAAACTACGAAAAAGACGAGGCAGATATGCTTCGAACTGAAAATAAACAGTTCCATTTTGTCAATTGGCGCGATTTCTTTAGCCAGTTAGTCGTTGGCTTTATGGTGATCGTCATGGTTTATTGGAGCACAGCAGAGTCACGTGATGGTGCGTTTTCTGGCACGCTGATAGCTGCATTCGTTTTAGCAATAATGGCACTAGCAGAAGCATTTGTGCCGGTTTCAAGTGCTATCAGTGACAAATCGTTATACCAAGACTCGCTTGCTCGTTTAGACAAAATAGAAGATCCGGCGCTACCAACTTTTGAAGAAGAAACGAAAGAAATAGAGCGAATCAACACAGAAAATGTTGTTTTAAAAGCAGAAAATCTAACTTTCGCGTACGATGAAAAGTCACCAGAAATCTTAAACGGTTTTGACTTCACATTGCAACAAGGTGAAAAAGTGGCGATTATCGGACGGAGTGGAACAGGGAAATCGACTTTTCTTAAATTAGTTCAAGGAGCGCTACTTCCGACTGCTGGAAAAGTAACTATGAACGACGTTGAAGTTGAAAAATTACGACCACAAATTCCTGAATTAACCTCCATGCTAAATCAAAAAGCGCACCTTTTCAGTACAACTGTTTTAAATAACATCCGCCTAGGAAATCAAGATGCATCGGATGAAGAAGTATATGAGGCGGCGAAAAAAGTACAACTACACGATTTTATCATGAGTATGCCAGATGGCTACCATACACAAATGAGTGAGATGGGTGAACGTTTTTCAGGTGGTGAGCGTGGCCGTATCGCCTTAGCTCGAATTTTACTGCAAAATACACCAATTGTTATTTTAGACGAACCAACAGTTGGTCTGGACCCGATTACAGAACGTGATTTACTAGCGACTATTTTTGAAACGTTAGCAGATAAGTCGCTCATATGGGTAACACATCATTTAGTTGGTGCAGAAAAAATGGACCGTGTCTTGTTTTTAGAAGAGGGAAAAACGTTAATGGAAGGGCCTCATGCTGAATTAATGGCAGAAGAACCACGCTATAAACGACTTTATCAACTAGACCGCCCGATTGAATTATAAAATTAAGGCTTGCTAAGTACATGCTTAGCAAGTTTTTTGTATCGTAGTTTTAATATTTGTAACAATATTGTAATTTAAAATTGACTTTCACCACATTTCTGCTTATGATTAAACTAAGCAAAATGAAAGGGGAATTTATTATGAAAAAATTCCATGGGCTAATACTCACTGCATTAGTGACTTGTCTAATCATTCCATTCTCATTGGCAGCAAGCGCTGAAACAAATGAAAATGGTAACAACTCAACGCCTACAGAAGAAAAAACAACGGATACTACTGAAAACATAATTACTGAAGAAAAGACAGAACCAGCAGAACCGACAAAAGACACGACCGTAACACCACCGCAAAAAAGCAAAGTCCAAACAACGATAGATATTACCGATTCTCAAGAAGTTTACTCGTATGAACAAAATAGTAAGATTGATCTCAAAGATTTCACCGCAACATTAACTGATTACACCGATACAAAACTAACCAATTATCGCTTAGCAGCCAATTCTAAACTAAGTACTGCACAAACAGGTATCCAAGAAGTCACGCTCCTGGGAGATAATGAAGACGGCAAAACAACAGCAGTCAAACTCAATTACTTAGTCAAAGAAAAAACGGCCCAACTAACTATTACAGATATGAATTTTGATTTAGAAACAAAAATTTTCACGGGTAAAACAAAACCATTCGCCAGTGTATATATGAGTTCTCCGGCAGATGAAAACTTTGGAGAAGGAACAACAACTGCGGATAAAGATGGTTATTTTTATGCAGAATGGGCGACAACACCAAAACAAATTACTGCATATGCTTTTGATGAATCGGGTAATTATAGTGAAGAAGTAACCTATCAAGTCCCAGCGAAAAAACAAAATGAGGCAGTCGTAACAGCTCCAGATAAAGTGAAGAAAATCGAAACAAAGAATGCGGTCAAAAGCGCAACAACAAAACCTACTGATGTTACAAAAGTTACAAAAGACGACAAAACAGATTTGCCAAGCACAGGTGACAAAGGTACAGAATGGATTTTCGTGGTAGCGGGTGTTATAGTTATTCTTGTGGCAGTGTTATTACTTAGGAAACGTAAAAAATAAACTAATTGCTATAGGGAATAACTCAAAAATAAGGAGCGAATAATGAAGAAGTTATTAAGCGGTTTAATTGTTGTTTTAATGGTTAGCCTACTTGGTCACTCCTTTAACGCCGAAGCAGCATCCTACGAAAAAATCATTTATGACAAAGCAGTTAATCTAAAAGGGGTAGTAAATCAGTCAAAACGAAATGATGGTATTAATAGCAAAATGTACAAAACGAGTAGTAGTGTTAAGTACCTCGGTTCAGCTAAGAAATACGACAAGAAGACGTTGATTATTACGCGCGAAGGAAAAACAGCAAGAGCTAAATGGTACTATTGCAAGTTAGGGAATACTACAATCGGCTGGATTGACTCACGTGCCTTTACAAATATTGGTAAACCAACAATTGCTGACGCCGTTCCAGCACTTTGGAACAGCAAAAAAGCAATTATCACCACAAAACCAAAAAGCACTACCGCAACAACCTACTTTTTCCAAAAAAATAGTGCTGGAAATTGGTATGAAGTTCGTCATTTTACCAGTCATATCGGCAAATGGGGATTTGATCCAAAGTTCTCTGAAAAAAGTTCTGGAACTCCAGTTGGCGTTTACCGAACAGGCATTGCTTTTGGACAAAAGGGGAACCCTGGTACAAAACTGACATTTAGAGCGATTACTAATAGAAGTTATTGGATTTCTAATTCTAATGACAAAGCTTATAATACTTGGCAAGAGCGCAATTCCTCTAGTTCTGCAGATGAAAAAATGAAGATTCCGCAGTACAAATACGGAATGGAAGTGAAATACAACGCTAAACGTGTAAAAGGTAAGGGATCGGCTGTGTTTTACCATGTTGATTCACCAAAATACAATTACACATTAGGTTGCGTCGCTCAAAGTGAAGCCAATACAAAAGAAGTGCTAAAATTCGCGGATAAAAATACACTTATTGTGTTAGGTGAAGAAAGCCGAATAAAAACTTTTTACGGTATCAACTAAGCTAGAGAATTTCTCTAGCTTTTTTTTGTTTGGAGAAAAAAGCTAAGTAGCCCAGCCCCAAATTTTCTTCTATTTGACGTATAATAAAAAGAAACGAAAATGCGGGGTGAGCTGTTTGACGAGTAAACCATACATAATGGGCGTAGACATTGGAACTTCAAGCACAAAGGCAGTACTTTTTAATCAACGAGGAGAAGTGATTTTCCGGCAGGCGACGCATTATGAACTAATAACTGATGAAACTGGGAAAGCGGAAGAGAGCCCCACGGAAATTTTTGATGCCGTTTTGACTTCCATTCAAGCTGTCATGAAAAATATTAATACAGAGGAGTTAGCGGGGATTTCGTTTAGTTCTGCGATGCATAGTTTAATTATGGTTGGAAGTAATGGAGAGCTTTTGACTGAATGTATCACTTGGGCGGACGGACGAAGCAGTGAGACGCTTGAAAAAGTAAAAAGGGATAATTACTTATTCCAACTGTATGAGGCCACAGGAACGCCGATACACCCTATGAGCCCCTTTGCCAAAATTTGTTGGTTGAAGGAGGAAAAGCCTACTTTATTTAAACGTACAGAAAAATTTGTTGATATTAAATCGTATATTTTGTATCGCTTGTTTGGTGTTTGGGTGATGGATGAATCGTTAGCATCGGGGACTGGACTATATAACATTATGGAGCACGACTGGGAATTTGAAGCAATGGAAATTGTAAAATTAACCCCGGATTTCTTACCGAAAGTTGTACCAGAAACATATCAATTAGCGGGTGTGAAAAAAGAATATGCTGAATTAATGGGAATCCCAGAAAATTTACCATTCATTATAGGAGGTAGTGACGGGGCGCTAGCTAATATTGGTATTCAAGCGACTGGTCAAAATGATGTCACGATTACAGTAGGAACAAGTGGTGCAGTGCGTAAACTTACCGACCAATTCCAAATAGATTCACGTGGCCGGACGTTTTGTTATGGAGCTGGTGATGGATACTTTATCGCAGGTGGCGCAGTGAATAATGGTGGGAAAGTAGTTGAGTGGGGTTTGCAACAATTTGGCTCTGAAGCTGAAATTAGTAGGCGGGATTTCGCAAGCTTTATTGCAAAAATAGAGGAAGTTCCTCCGGGCGCTGCGGGTCTTTTATTCCAGCCATATTTGTTAGGCGAGCGTGCACCATTTTGGACTAATGATATTCGAGGAGGTTTTGTTGGGCTGACAATTAATCATACAAAAGCCCATTTTATTCGAGCGATTTTGGAAGGTGTTGCTTTTAATCTTGCAGAAGTTTATGAGGCGGTTTCGGCCCCAGATGATATTATTTATGTCACAGGCGGGATTTCAGCGCACGATGCTTGGTGTAAACTTCTGGCGGATATTTTGAACCGTGAGATACGTGTTCCGCATACGATAGAAGGCTCAAGTTTAGGAGCAGCGATTATTGGTATGCGATCACTAGGGATTTTGAAGGATCTTAATCTAAAACATACACTGCCAATTAAAGCGGTATATCATCCAAGCGAGAATGTCCTTAAATACGCGGAATTACGTCTGATTTTCAAACAGGTAACCACACAGTTAATGTCTAGCTACAGCCAATTAAATAGTTGGCAAAAGAAGTTTGATATTAACAGCTAAATTTTGGATTTCATGATATAATCACTAAAAGAAAAGTGATGATGAGGGGGAGAAACCATGAATAAAAAAATAGTATGGATAGCTTTAACATTAGTAGGTATTTGTGTAGTTGGTACGATTATCGCAGCAATCATGAGTGTTTACTTACGTTAAAAAATATTTCCGTGTTCCCGCTTGCACTTTTTAGATGAAAAAGGTACACTAGTAATTGAGCTCTTTTCAGAGTTTGCGCTAAATAATTTTTTATTTGGCATTTAATTATTGGTAGCAAATTTGTCGTGCTAGACGGGGAGGTAGCGGCGCCCTGTAACCCGCAATCCGCTCTAGCGGGGTTGAATTCCTCATTTGAGGCATCGTAATTGTTTGGTCTGCCCTTGACAAGTGGTGTTGAAGGTTGGGTCTTGCGCAATGGGAACCTGTGAACCATGTCAGGTCCGGAAGGAAGCAGCATTAAGCAGTGCTTCTCATGTGCCGCGAGGTCGCCTGGCCCGAGCTAACTATCAGGGTAACGCAGATGATTGCATGTCGATGTGAGGTGCGCGACACTAATTTTAAATATATAAAAGACTATTTTGCTTAAGGCAGAGTAGTCTTTTTTCTACAAATCAGCTCGTATTCTCAGAAAAATAATGTATAATGCTACATAAACTGGTACAATATAAAATAGTAAAGCAATTCATGACAAAGGATGAAAATAATGCAACAACTAAAATCAAAAAAGAAATGGCTGCCAGCTTTAATCGTTGCAGTTTTCGTAGGAATTATCGTAATCTTAGCAATTATGTTTGGCTTTTTCCAACGCCAAGAAGTGTTTGATAAGTATGAAGTAGCTTACGAAATAGACGGCAAATTATATGAAGTCTTCCCAATTAGTGCGACAGATATTGGCGTAGATAAAAAATCTAAAGATAAAAACCTCTATTTCCGCGTAAATAGTTATTATAATATTGATTATTTATTCCGACTAGCTTATAAACAATATGAAATTAATGAACCATCTACCAATAAATATTACTCAGGTTTGATTGACTACAGCGTGGCCGATAATGCTTACGTTACACAAAAAGATGTGTATATCACAAACAATGAATCTTATGCAACGTATGACTTTTTTGATAAAAATGGCAAAAAAATCTATACTTATAATCCGGAAGAAACCTCAAATGATGACTACATCGTGCGCATCAAGCCGACAATTCTACAAGGATACGAAAAAAGTGATATCGGTAGCTACGATGACTATCTAAATATTACGGCACTTTTTAAAGATAAATTAGGCATGGACGTAAATGTCCGCATTGATGAGGATAAAGAAATGGTTATCTTCTCTATTAAATAAAAAAGAGCATCCCCGGGGATGCTCTTTTCATTTGTAAGTGTATCTTAACAGCAATATATTTATCTCTCTAAAAAATTTCTTTTTAAAAGTATGACATAATTTAAATGTTACTTAATAGTTGCTTAAAAGTTTTAATTACTGGAATTCACTTCGAGCATTAGGACTTTGGTTTACAACATTTTCTTATGCTATAATAAATTTAGTAGTAGTAAAGTGAAAAAGATGGTGGCTAAATCTCCAGGAACGGGGGTGATGCCTCTTGGTTATAGAAGGTTTTACTCCTAGAAAGGAATAGCCGTGTCTGTGTATGAAGCACTGACGTTTGCGGTGGTATTTGCCACCCTCGTCGTGATGATTCTCGACTTTAACAAACCAAAAAAATAACCATCTGATCCACTTTAGCGAGCTGATCGATGGTTACTTCGTGTAATTATTAGTTAATAGCCGCCGTCTTTTACGCGGTGCTACTGCTCAGGGAGTCATGTTAGCGCATGGCTCTCTTTTCATTTATATGATATCATATTTCGCATAAAAAAAGCAATATTATCAGTTGGTAAGTGCTTTTCTTATATTAATTATCATCTGTTTTCTTTTCAGCATCTTGTTTCTTCTTTTCTTCCACGGTTGCGGGTTCTTTTATATCATCAGGAAACACAATCGAAAAATGTTCTTTTTTGACCACTTTACTATTTTTTGACTCTTCCGGCATATCGCGTTTGACTGCCATAACTATCACCTCGACTCGTTGGTATTACTTATCTTATGCTCATTATAACACAAAATGGAAAATGGATAAATTAGTAAAACTGTGTAATGTTAACGCTTACTTACACAGTTTTTTTCTGTATGTGTGTAATCCGATTTCAAAGGTAAGAAAGACAACGTTTTCAAGAGATTAACGTATATTTTTTCCAAATTTAGTACTTGGCACGGAAATTGCAATAGATTAAGGTGAATCTAAATGTAAGCCTTATCATGAAGCAGAGAGGAGGGCTCCCAAAATTTCACGAGGTCATGCAAAGATTCCATCTGTTTGTTTTAGTAATGGGGATTGCTAGGACAAAGTAAACAGATATAGCTGATAAACTCAAAGGGATGTATACATAAAAATTATATTTTGTTTAAAGAGATGAGCGCTAAATAAAAAAGGTTCATGGGAGGATAAAATATGAATGGATTAACAGCATTTTTAGAAAAGTATTTTGTGCCGGTAGCAGCAAAAATTGGTTCACAAAAACATCTAGTTGCATTACGTGATGCTTTTATTTCAACAATGCCAATCACTATGGCTGGGTCAATTGCAGTACTTTTAAATGCGTTTTTTAGGGATTTTCCAACTGACTGGGGATGGACAGGATTTGTGGAAGCGATGCAACCACTTATCGGGATTAATGGATATGTATACAATGGGACGTTAGCAATTGTTTCAATTATTTTTGCCTTTTCACTAGGGTATAATTTATCAAAAGCGTATGAAGTGGATCGATTAGCTGGGGGGCTAGTTTCTCTTGCTGCTTTTGTTATGAACTTAACTGTTACTGTTAGCTTAGATGCAGTAAAAGCTGCGATTGCGGCTTCTAATGCAAATTTCGATGTAGCTACTTTACCAAAAGAATTTGCTGGAATTTACGGATTCTTTAGCCTAAGCCAAGTAAATGGTACCGGCTTGTTTACCGCAATGATTTTCGGTTTTATATCAACTATTATTTATGCGAAATTAATGCGCAGAAATATTATTATCAAAATGCCAGATTCTGTTCCACCAGCTGTAAGTAAAGCTTTCGCGGCGATTATTCCTGCGTTAGTTGCACTTTATGTTGTTGGTATTATTGACTGGGCATTCTTCAAAATCACAAATATGGACGTTATTACTTGGATTTCCAAAACAATTCAAGAACCGCTATTATCACTTTCGCAAGGCTACGGAGCTGTTTTACTAGTTACTTTCTTAGTACAATTACTATGGTTCTTCGGGATTCATGGTCCGAACGTACTTGCTCCGGTTCTAGAGTCACTTTGGGGTACGGCACAACTACAAAACATTAGTGCGGCACAAGAAGGCGCTAAATTACCATTCGAATGGGTACGTGGTTCTTTCGATGCGTATGTATGGATGGGTGGTTCAGGCGGTACGCTTGTACTGATTATCGCGTTACTAATGTTCTCGAAACGAGCGGATGCACGAACAGTTGCGAAATTGTCTCTTGCACCAGGTATATTTAATATTAACGAACCAATCATGTTTGGTTTACCGATTGTATTAAATACAATTTACTTAATACCATTCCTTATCGCGCCAATGGTAATGGTAACAATCGCTTACTTTGCAACAACACTCGGCATTGTCGGGCCAGTTAAAATTGCAGTAGTTTGGGTAATGCCGCCACTTCTGAATTCCTTCTTAGCAACCGGGGGAGATTGGATGGCACCAGTAATTTCACTCATAAATATGGTCGTCGCGTTCTTGATTTGGGTACCATTTGTTATTACCGCAAATCGCGTTGGTGTACCAGAAGAAGAGATGAAAGCTTAGAAAATAATAAGTTTCTGGCTAGGTACAGCTAAATTGTGCCTAGCCAGTATATCATGTAGGAATTCCTGCACCATTTTTATTCATTGCAAGAAGTGAAAGATAAAGTTAAACTATATAAAAGGAGGTTTTTTTAAATGATTATTCTTAATTGTCCAATGAAGCGAGATTACATTACTGAATTACTTGAAACATATGATAAAGACGGTGTAACTTTTAAAAAAATAGACGAAAAAGGTATGAAACTTACTTTTGAAACAAATATTGAAGACGAAGAAAAGGCAGCAAAAATCGCCAAAGAAACTATAAAAGCAACTGAAATAGGTTCTGTACTCTATTTCCAAGTTAGTGTGGGTTGAAAATGAAAATTGTTAATGCACTATTTCTTATTAGTATAGGTCTTATTATTATTATGTTTAGTCCTTCTTATGGAAAAGATGGGATGGCTAGTGTACCTCTTCTAGTTACCGGACTTGCGGTTGTTTTAATTGGCTGTGTATTCATCGTGCTAAAAATCCGTAAAGATAAGAAAGAAAAGAATTAGAAGGAGTCGATTGAAAAGTGAATGTCACACAGAAATTATATATATCCCAAAAAGAATGCTTTGATACACTTGTGAGCTCAGCAATCTATGACGTCAAAAATGCCACTGGTAAAACGCTGCAAGTACGCAAATTAGAAGGATATAAATACCAACGTACGATGTCTAATGGCGCACTTGCTACAACAAAAATTGTTAAAGTGCAACCTAATGAACTTTATCAATTCGAAACAAGTAGTCGTGTGAACACTCATACGACGACGTATACGATAAAATCCACTAGCGAAACAACATGCGAAGTGACGTATAACGAATTAATTGAAACGGAAAAAGCGCTAAATAAAATGAATAATATTATTGTTGGTTTTATGTTCGGCTTCTTCCGGAAAAAGCGTGTGAAAAATTTGCTGAAATCAATTGAGCTTTCTGTTATTAATGAAAGTAAGCAGAAGCAGGAGAAATTGGCTGCTAAAAGTGAACAGTAATGGGTTGGAATCGGGCTTTTTCGGGGGTCTGGTTCTTTTTTTGGGGTTTTGATTTTTGGTTTTTGGTGGTGGTGGTTTTTGAAGCTAGCCTGACTAAGGACGTTTTGAAAGTTCTGGGAAGGATTAAATCATCGCTTTGCTCAGATTTATATTGAAGAACTAAATCAAAATAAAGTACATTTTGAAAGTTCTGGGAAGGATTAAATCATCGCTGCGCTCAGATTTATATTGAAGAACTAAATCAAAATAAAGTACATTTTGAAAGTTCTTCAACAATACGTTATAATAAAACTACTAAAATGGTTTTAGGTGAAGGAGAGTGGCAGATGGCGTATCAGGCTTTGTATCGGGTTTTTCGGCCGCAGTCGTTTCAGGATGTTGTTGGGCAGGAACATGTGACGAAAACGCTTAAAAATGCCATTGTGCAAAATAAAACTTCGCATGCTTATTTATTTTCTGGGCCTAGGGGAACAGGGAAGACTAGTGCGGCGAAAATTTTTGCGAAGGCGATTAACTGTGAACACGGCCATGACGGGGAGCCTTGCAATGAATGTGAGATTTGTAAAGGTACGACGGACGGTTCTATACCAGATGTTCTTGAAATCGATGCTGCCAGTAATAACGGGGTTGAAGAAATTCGAGATATCCGGGAAAAAGTAAAATATGCGCCAACTGTGGCGAAATATAAAGTATATATTATCGATGAAGTGCATATGTTGTCGACGGGAGCGTTTAATGCGCTACTAAAAACGCTGGAAGAACCGCCGAAACATGTCATTTTTATTTTGGCAACAACAGAACCGCATAAGTTACCGCTAACGATTATTTCGCGGGTACAACGGTTTGATTTTAAACGAATCACGACACAAGATATTATTGGTCGTTTGAAATTTATTTTGGAAGAAGAAAAAATCCCTTATGACGAAAAAGCGTTGATGATTGTTGCGCGTGCGGCTGAAGGCGGGATGCGAGATGCGCTAAGTTTGCTTGATCAAGTTATTTCTTATGGATCCGAAGAAGTTACGGTGGAGGATGCACTCGAAATTACCGGATCTGTTGCACAAAATTTACTTACCAAACTAGTAAGTGCAGCATTTGATGGTGACGCAGCGGAAGCAATTTCCACACTAACGGCTTTACTAGCAGAAGGGAAAGACCCAGTTCGCTTAGTGGAAGATTTACTCGTATTCTTTAGAGATGTGTTGCTATACCAAAAAGCACCGAATCTGGAAGAAACAATGGAAAGGGCTTTAATTGATGATGATTTTGTTGCGTTGGCAAAGCGAGCAGATTCACTCAAAGTATATGAGTTCGTGAAGATTTTAAATACAGCGCAACAACAAATGCGTTTTTCGAATCATCCTGGTATTTATGTTGAAGTGGCGCTTGTTCAGTTAACTCAGGCGGGTCAATCAGTTGCAGGTGGCGGGAATGTGCCAGCAGATGCGGCTTCTGGAAGCGACGTCTCTGACTTAAAACGTCAAATGGAGCAAATGCATCAAGAGATACAAACGCTGAAAAAACAAATTGCCAGTGGGGCCGGAGCAGCACCAGCTGATAAACCAACCCAAAATCGCGGCGGCTCTAAGAAAGCGATCAACAACGGAAAGCAATTTAAAGCTCCTATTGGTAAAATCAACCATGTGTTAGGTGAGGCTAAAAAAGAGAATTTACAATTAATTCGTGGTTGTTGGGGTGAATTATTATCGATGTTGATGGCATCTCAAGCAGCTCTTTTAAATGACGCAGAACCTGTAGCTGCATCTCAGGACACTTTTGTGTTAAAATTTAAGCATGAGATTCACTGTCAAATGGCGATGGATAATCCGAATTTTGTTGAAACCATCACATCAAGTATTGCACGACTGACACAAGTAAATTATACTTTTATTGGAATCCCAGAAGATCAATGGGCTGATGTAAGAGAGAATTTCCTGCATAGTCATGGTAGTGATGCTGATGCGGAGGACGGCGCAAATCCAGAAGCTAAAAAACCAGCGGAAGATCCTTTTGTTGCAGAAGCCGCAAAACTCGTTGGTGAAGATTTGCTTGAAATTAAAGATTAAAAAACAATAGAAGAAAGAGGAGATTATTCATGCGTGGAATGGGAAATATGCAAGGTATGATGAAACAAATGCAAAAAATGCAAAAGGAAATGGCGAAAGCTCAAGCTGATTTAGAAGCTCAAGAGTTCACTGGAACTGCTGGTGGCGGAATGGTTACAGTAAAAGCTACTGGTAAACGCGTCATTACGGATGTTGTTATAAACGAAGAAGTAGTTGATCCAGAAGACATCGAAATGCTACAAGATTTAGTACTTGCAGCAACAAATGACGTATTAAAACAAATTGAAGATACAACTTCACAAACAATGGGTAAATTCACACAAGGGTTAAATATCCCTGGAATGTAATATTGCTTGGTTTGAGACTCTTGGCTTGTATTCAAGAGTCTCAACTATTTTTCAATAGAATGTTCCACGTGAAACATTTGTATTTTGAAGGTGAGAGGAAGACGAATTATGCATTATCCTGAGCCGATAACGAAATTAATAGATAGTTTTATGAAATTACCAGGAATTGGACCAAAATCGGCAGCTCGGCTAGCATTTTATGTGTTAGATATGAAAGAAGACGATGTGCTAGATTTTGCAAAAGCACTTGTTGATGCGAAGAGAAACCTAAGCTTTTGTTCCGTTTGTGGTCACATTACAGATAAGGATCCATGTTATATTTGTGCTGATACGTCACGCGATCGAAGTGTTATTTGTGTGGTACAAGAATCCAAAGATGTCATTGCAATGGAAAAAATGCGTGATTTTCATGGCTTATACCACGTGCTTCATGGCACAATTTCTCCAATGGACGGAATTGGACCAGAAGATATTAATATTCCTGATTTGCTGAAACGTTTGCAAGATGACACTATTGAAGAAGTTATTTTAGCAACAAATCCAAATGTTGAAGGAGAAGCCACTGCGATGTATATTTCGCGTTTACTAAAACCTTCAGGCATAAAAGTAACGAGAATAGCGCATGGCCTTCCAGTGGGTGGAGACTTAGAATATGCGGATGAAGTGACGCTTTCAAAAGCAATGGAAGGACGAAGAGAAGTCTAAACCGAGGTGATAAAATGGAGTCCAGAAGTAATAAGTTTGGCCGGAAGAAAAACAAGAAGATTGGCAAATTACACAAATCCTATGATGCTTATCTGATGGAATTGATTGAAGTCACACAAGAAAATTGGCACAAACAGAAAGTTCTAATGCGTAAAAGCTTTGAATATGATCCTAATTTAGAATACGAGGAAAAAAAGGCCGAAGCGCGCTATTTTTACCTTTTTAAAGAAGCACGTACAAGACAATTAAAAAACAAATAAAAAAATCTACTAAGCCAAATTGGTTTAGTAGATTTTTATTTTAGGCTAAATTTCTGATCTTACATACATTACGTCTGGTGCGTGGCTCACACGTTCACCAGTATTTAAACGCTCGACTTGACGCATATCTGCTTCCGATAATTCAAAATCATAAATAGCTGCATTTTCTCTAATTCTTGAAGGTGTTTCTGATTTTGGAATGATAGAGATATTATTTTGTAAGTGCCAACGAAGGACGATTTGAGCAGGTGATTTCCCGTGTTTTTCCGCTAGGTCAATAAGGATTTGCTCTTGTAAAACGCCACCTCGGCCAAGTGGGCTCCAAGCTTGGTGAACGATATGTAGCTCTTCTAAATAGCGGTGTAAAAGATGATTCGGAAAGTGCGGATGCGTTTCAAGCTGATCAACTACTGGAAGAACATTTGCGCTTGTGCGAAGACGATCCAAGTGATGTGCTTCAAAATTGCTTACGCCGATAGCGCGAACAAGCCCCTCATCATATAATTTTTCTACAGCACGCCAAGTATCGAAAAATGTATCTTGTTTTGGCCAATGAACTAAATATAAATCAATTTGATCTAGTTGCAATTTTTTCTGTGATTTTTCAAAAGCCCGAAGCGTTTCATCGTAACCTTGCTCTGTATTCCACATCTTTGTTGTTACGAAAAATTCATCTCTTTTCAAGCCGCTTGACGCAAAAAAGTCTCCAAGTTCTTTTTCATTATGGTAAAATGAAGCCGTATCAAATAAGCGATACCCAACATCCACCGCGGTTTCCAGCGCAGTACGCATACGCGCTTCATCTGTTAACTTGTAGACCCCAAAACCATGTCTAGGCATTTCAATTCCATTGTTCAGTCTGTATGTATCCGAGAAAGAAAGTGTCATTTCATTTACCTCCTACTTTAGTTTATTAACTTAAGCATACCAGAAAATGGAGAATTTCTGTAGAATGAAGGAGAAAAATTTTTATACAACATAAAAAAGGCTGAATCTCAGCCTTTTTTCTTAACTTGGGATTAAACTGTTTAGCACGTGCGCAATGCCGTCTTCGTTGTTGGATAAAGTAACGGAGCTTGCTGCGGCTTTTAATTCAGGGACGGCATTTTGCATAGCGATTCCTGTTCCTGCATATTCGACCATGGTAATATCATTATGCCCATCTCCAAATGCGATAACATTTTCAGCGTGAATGCCCATAGGTGTTAAAACGGTATCAAGTGCTTTGGCTTTATCAATGCCCTGGGCTGTGAATTCGAAGTAAAAATCAGCAGTAAAGACACAATTAAGTGTATCTTTGAAAGGCGCCATCATTGCTTGGTAATTTTTTTGCATATAGGCCGGATCACCGGCAGTGAGGATTTTACTTAGACGATAATCTAAAAATGCAGCTAAATCATCTTTTTCACAGAGTTTGAAATTTCCACCGCGAGACTCGTACTGAATAATATTTATTTCTTCGCCGCGGTAAGGTACGTAGCAGTCGTATACGTCATTTGTATACATATAATCCTCTTTATCAATCATTACTTTCACTTCAAATTGTTTCATGTGTTCTAAAACGGCTTTTCCTTCTTCAACAGTAAGTGCTTGGTTGAATAATTCTTCATTGGTCGCGCAATCAACTACTTTAGCGCCGTTGTATGAAACGAGCAAACCGTGATGCTTTTCCATTTCTAATTGTTCCGCGTATACGTGCATCCCTGTGGTTGGTCTACCAGATGCGAGAATAAGTTTAACACCATTCTCTTGCGCGGTGATGAGTGCTTTTTTTGTTTCTGGTGAGATTTGTTTGTCGTCGTTCAATAAAGTGCCATCAATATCTAAAATAATCGCTTGGGTTGTCATGTGAGTTTAGCTCCTTTTTTTCTTTATTGTATCACTAGAAATTAAGAAAAAGTCAGATGTGGCGCATATTGAGAGCTTTTTTTCAATTTGAAAGGAAAATGGCTGTGTTTTTGAAAAATCATTCCAATTCAGTGTTCATTTTTTGGTAATTAGTCGTTTTGTATTGAATGTTTTTTTCGTAATTCTGGTTAAAATAAATGGAATAAAGCGTGTCGAAAATGCTTAGTAATGATTGCCGTGTTGAGAATGAAGAGACTTTATTGTAATGGTTCTCAGCGGAGGCCATGTAGATTTTGTGTGTGGCAAATTCGACTAAAGGATTGTCTTGCATAGATGTAATTAAAATAATATCGACATTGTTTTCGGACAAGATTTTGACGACTCTTTGAAGTGTCCGACTCCGGCCGCCGTAAGAAACAACGATGGCAATATGGTTTTCGTCGCTGTTGGCGGCCGATAAGCTTTGGATATAATCTTCTTCAGGGACATTGACTAAAACGCCGATTTCCTGCATTTGAAATTTGAAATTTTGTGCGAAAAATAAATTGGCGGAAGCTGCATAAACATCGATGGTTTTCGCTTGAATTAATTTTTCGCCAATTTTGACGAGTTCTTCTGGATCGGCGTTGTTTAATGTTTCGTCGATGGTTCCTTTATATATTTGATGGAGGTTGGTCATTATTTGGTAAGGCGTATCGGATTCCAAAATAGGATAGTCGTAATTTAAATCTTTTTCTTCGCTTGTTTCACGGAGACTCGAGGCAATTTCGATTTTCAGTTCACCGATTCCGTTCAGTCCTAGTTTGTTAATTAAACGATAGATAGTTGCAGCGGAGACAAAGGCAGCAGTAGCTAATTCTTTTGGTTTGAACTGTAATGTTTTTTTCGGGTTCGCTAAAATATAATTCGCAAGTTCTTTTTCACTATTGGTTAAATTGGTTAGTTCGCGTATTTTAATTAAAATATTCATCGTTTCAAATCCTAACTTTTTAGAATGGGAAATTGTTTTAAATAATTATACCATTAAATAAAAAAGTCCCTCTAGACAAAGTGCATCCAAAGGGATTTTTTTCAGTTATTTAATTTCAATTGTTTTAAGATTTGCTGCGATGACTTCTGGTTTTTCATCCATTTGAACTTGAGCAGCAGTAGCGTAAGCACCTTCTAAAATTGGTGCATTAAAGAGAATGATTTCTTTTTCGCTGATTTCTTCTACTGTTTCTATGTTCATTTTGGCGCTTCCGAGGTCGTAGAAAGTGTAGACTTTATTAGCTTCGTTATTTTCAATTGCTTCATTCACTGCATCAAAACTCGTGCCAATGCGACCGTCTTCTGTTCCACCGGCATGCGTGATAGAGACGTCTGGGGCAATTTCTTTAATAATATCATGGACGCCTTTTGCCACATCTTTGGAATGTGAAATGATAACAACGCCATAAGGTTTAGCCATGAGTTAGCTCACCTCCGTTTGAAGCATTGCGTGAAATAGCAGAGCGGATGAGTAGGCACCGGGGTCAAGATGACCAATTGAACGCTCACCAAGATAACTTGCGCGACCTTTAGTAGCTTTTAAATCTTTTGTTTTTTGTAAAGCAGCATCCACCACATCATCGGTTAAATCTTCTTGATGAAGCGCGTGAACAACCGGTTCCCAAACATCAATCATTGTTTTTTCACCAGCATGTGATTTACCGCGTTTTTCGATACCTTCTAGACCAGCTTCAATGACTTTTGTAAGGCCGACCGCATCGATTGTATCCGCGTCAACTGCCTTACTCATATTCAGAAATGCTGTTCCGTAAAGTGGACCTGATGCGCCACCAACTTTGCTGACCATTGTCATCCCAGCGGTTTTAAATACATCTTTTAAATCGGCGGGTTCTTTTTCTGTGAAAGCTTTTTTGAGTTCGCCGAGTCCGCGAGCCATATTGATACCATGGTCTCCATCGCCAATCGCTTGGTCGAGATCACTTAGTAATTGTTTGTTTTCTTGTACGCGTTCGCCGAAGTCATTTAACCAACGTAACGCCCAATCTTTATCATAAGTCATGATTCATTCCTCCAAATTTTATTACCATGCAATTGTGTCCACTGGGAGTTTCAACATATCTACCCATTTTTCATCCTCTAATTTCAAAATGGTTAAGGATAAACCAGCCATTTCAAGAGAAGTCATATAATCTCCAACGAGTGTTTTTTCAACTTGAACGCCGGCATTTTTTAGAAGTTCATGGACATCATTTGCGAAAACATATTGTTCCATAAGTGGTGTTGCGCCCATGCCGTTCACGAGAACAACCACTTTATCGCCAGCTAGGAGTTTGCTTTCATTGCTAATCCGTTCGTACAGTTGCTTCGCTAAACTTGCAGATGGCATGATTTTTTCACGTGTAAAGCCAGGTTCACCGTGGATACCAATACCTAGTTCGATTTCGTCGTCACCAAGCTCAAAGCCGGGATGGCCAACTTCGGGAACTGTACAAGGAGAAAGAGCAACACCAAGCGTTTTAACAGAAGCAATAACTTTTTCACCAAGGGCTTTCAGTTCATCAAGAGATGCGCCTGCTTCTGCGGCTGCCCCGATAATTTTATGCACGAGAACTGTCCCGGCTACACCGCGGCGTCCCGTTGTAAAAGTACTATCCTCAACAGCAATATCATCATCTACTACAATTTGTTCTACTTTAATATCATCGGCATCTGCTAAATCTGCCGCCATTTCAAAATTCATCACATCACCGGTATAGTTTTTCACGATCAAAAGCACACCAGCGCCTTGATCTGCGGCTTTAATACCTTCATAAATTTGGTCGGGAGTTGGGGAAGTGAAAACATCACCGCACACAGCCGCAGACAACATTCCGCGACCCACATAACCAGCATGAGCCGGCTCGTGACCAGAACCTCCACCGCTTACAAGTCCGACTTTTCCTGGACGTTTATCATTTCTTGCAATGACGCGAGTTCCTTCGACACGGTGAACAACATCAGCATGCGATTTAACTAAACCTTCCACCATCTGTTCTACTACTTGATCAGTACCGTTAAGAATCTTCTTCATCTGACAAAAAACCTCCTTTATAATAGTCCTCTTACCTCAATTTCCCTTTACTAGAAAGTCAAAACGTGGTTGCTGTCTTTATTATACAACTTATAAAATGAAAACGCTTTAAAACTGCAAGAATGTGTCATAAATCCAGCAAAATGGTACAATGAAGGAGAGAATTTGAAAAGGGGAATTGTTATGAGAAATCAATCTAAAATGCCTTTAGTGGAACGGTTAGATGCTCATGCTAAGTCTTGCCCAATATCACTCCATGTTCCTGGACACAAAAGTGGAGCAATTTATCCAGATGCATGGCAAAAATTATTGAAATGGGATGTAACAGAAATTACTGGAATGGACGATTTGCACCACCCTGAAGATGTGATTTTGGAAGCAGAAGAGTTACTTGCGGAATGTTATGGAAGTAAAAAAAGCTATTTTCTAGTCAACGGAACAAGCGGAGGAAACGTGGCGGTTATTATGGCAACTTTAAAGCGTGGGGAGAAAGTTTTAGTGCCAAGAGATGCGCATAAATCAATCTTGCATGGTATCGAACTGGCAGGCGGAGAACCGATTTTCTTAACCCCAGCGACAAATAAAGAAGTTGGCGTCGCGAGTGGTGTGACAACCGAACTTCTCGAAGAAACATTACATAATCACCCAGATGTAAAACTATGTATTTTCACTTATCCGAGCTACTACGGAACGACTTTTAACTTGCAAAAATGTATTCGAATTGCGCATGATTTTGGCGCGGTTGTATTTGTTGATGAAGCGCACGGAGCCCATTTTTTAACAAGTTCTGAATTTCCGAAAAGTGCAGTGGAGCTTGGTGCGGATGTGGTTGTTCAGTCGGCGCATAAGACGTTGCCGGCGCTAACGATGGGATCCTATTTACATGTCGTTAATGATTTACCGATTTTTGAAAAACTAGCTTATTATCTGCAAGTATTCCAAACGAGCAGCCCGTCTTATTTAATTATGGCGTCACTAGATGCGGCGAGGAAATATGTGGCAACTTACACAGCGGCAGACGTCGAAGCTTTTTGGAAAATGCGTGCCAGATGGATTAAATGGCTAACGAAGAATAAATTTGAAGTCATTTTGCCAGATGATCCACTTAAAATCATCGTGCGCAAAACAGGCTACACGGGGTACGAACTGCAAGCCATTTTTGAAGAAAGTTCTTATTTCCCAGAGCTTGCCGACGAGTCGCAAGTGTTACTGATTTTACCATTAATCAAAAAAGGAATTGATTTCACGCCAATCAGCCGGATTCATTCACCGATGAAAAAAGAAATCGCGAAAGAGCCGTACGAAATGTCGACACCTTGCGCGTCAGGTCTTGCTTTAACTTATGAAGAAATGCACGCACGCGCGACCGAATTCGTATTACTAGATGAAGCTACGACACGCGTTTCGGCTGAAACAATCTCGCTCTATCCGCCGGGAATTCCCGCAATCATCCGCGGAGAAGGCATCACCGAAAAGCATATCCGCGAACTAAAAAACATTCGCACACGCCACTACCAAGGCGGCGAAAAACTAGCCGAGAATTACATCCGTGTATTCCGCTAATTTATGCTATAATCAAACAGAAAGCGACACGAAAGGGAAAGGAAATTACTAAATGAAAGCAATTTTTATTACACTCGAAGGCCCAGATGGCTCTGGTAAAACAACAGTAGGAACACTACTTAATCAAAAAATGACGGAAGCTGGCATCGATTTTATTAAAACGCGCGAACCAGGTGGCAGCCCGATTTCAGAAAAAGTAAGAAATATCGTGCTCGGAATTGGCAATGAAGAAATGGACCCAAAAACAGAAGTACTACTTATTGCGGGAGCGCGCCGTCAACATGTCGTTGAAACAATCCGTCCAGCTCTAGCGGCAGGGAAATCGGTACTTTGTGACCGTTTCATGGATAGCTCTCTTGCGTATCAAGGTGCCGGACGTGACATGAATATGGAACAAGTTTTACAAGTGAATTTATATGCGATTGAGGATACATTGCCTGACCGGACGTATTATCTCGATGTGCCTGCCGAAGTCGGTTTAGCAAGAATCGCCGCTAATAAGGGCCGTGAAGTCAATCGCTTGGATAAAGAAGATATTACCTACCACGAAAAAGTCCAAGCTGGCTACGAAAAAGTCATCAACATGTTCCCGGAACGTTTTATGCGAGTGGATGCTACAAAGACACCAGAAGAAATCACAGAAACTATTTTAGCCGACATTTTACGACAATTAGCCTAACATCTGATGTGACTTCAACACCTTGCTACAAGTGCATATCGCTCTTTAAAATGGCATTTATTTGCTATAATAGAAAAAAGATAGATTTTTAGGAAGGGTTGATTTCTTTGAAACTCATATTTGCGATAGTTCAAGATCAAGATAGCAACCGTTTGTCTGACGCACTAACTAAAGGCAATTTCGGTGCGACCAAGTTAGCTACAACGGGTGGATTTTTAAAAGCAGGAAACACCACGTTTATCATCGGGACAGAAGATGAACGTGTAGAAGATGCCCTAGCGATAATCAAGGAAAACTGTAAAGCACGCGAACAAATGATGACACCATCCGCTTCCTTAGGTGTGACGGTAGATACGTATGTGCCTTATCCAATCGAAGTACAAGTCGGCGGCGCAACCGTGTTTGTAATGCCAGTTGAGAGTTTCCATCATTTTTAGAACAGATAGTGGGAAAGCAGGTATGCGATAAGGGCTACCTGCTTTTTCTTTATCTATAATGGGAATTAGATGCTTTAAACTATCGATGCGAGATAGATGAATTATAACCAATAGACTCTGCTATTCAGATTGTCATTATAATCTGTTTAATTTAATAAAAAAACCGCAGACAAAGCAATTTCTCGCTTTATCCGCAGTTTCTGACCTATCTCGCTCACGAGGTAGGCTTTTTACATTCACTTAATTGTTAATTTCTGACCAACATGAATCATGTTGCTTGTTAACTTGTTCCAAGCTTTAATATTATCTACAGTTGTTTTATATTGTCTAGAAATGGCCCATAAAGAGTCGCCTTTTTTGACAGTGTATGTTTTTACTGTGGAATTACTTGGATTATTTGTGCTTGGTTTTGCTGTATTTGTGTTTGTAGTAGATCCGGCACTAACTTTAAGCTTTTGGCCTGGATAAATAAAATCGGATTTTAAGTTGTTCCAAGCTTTTAGGTTAGCGATAGTCACTTTGTTGTTGTTAGCGATTCTCCAAAGTGAGTCACCTTTTGCTACCGTATAAACTTTAGCGTTCGTGTTAGTGTTAGTGCTTGGTTTGGATGTATTCGTGTTCGTGCTCGGTTTAGACGTATTTGTGTTAGAAGTAGATCCAGCACTTACTTTAAGTTTTTGCCCTGGATAAATGAAATCGGATTTCAGGTTGTTCCAAGCTTTTAGGTTCGCGATAGTTACTTTGTTGTTATTAGCGATTCTCCAAAGCGAGTCCCCTTTTACAACTGTGTAAACTTTAGCGTTTGTGCTAGTGCCTGTACTTGGTTTGGACGTGCTTGTTCCTGTGCTCGGTTTCGATGTATTCGTATCCGATGTAGTGGAACCAGCACTTACTTTAAGTTTTTGCCCTGGGTAAATGAAATCAGATTTAAGATTATTCCAAGCTTTTAGGTTCGCGACGGTTACTTTATGGTTATTAGCGATTCTCCAAAGTGAGTCCCCTTTTACAACTGTGTAAATTTTAGCGTTGGAGGTATTTGTGTTTCCAGTGTTGCTAGAATTACCAGTGCTTCCGGAATTTCCGCCAGTTGTTTTGCCACTGTCATACTGTGTTAAATTATAGCGGCTAATCAAGTCATTTAATTTAGTTGCATAGGCTGTGTCTGTTGCGTATGTTCCAGTTAAGGCTTTCGTTGCATCTTTGTAAGAAGTAGTGTTGCTTTTCCAAGCTTTTGAGTAGTAATTTGGGTTCCAGCTGGGGCCTTTTCGAATGACTTGTGCGTAATCTTCTAAGGATTGGTGGTAAGAGGGATATTTTCTGAATTTAGCTGTGATTGTGTAGTAGTTTCCTTTACCATCATCTTCTAGTGTTTGTTTTGTGTAGGATTGGCCGTTGTAAGCTCCCTTGATCCCAAAAAGGTTATAGTTAGGAGCAGAGCCTAATTCGCTCGTTCCATAGGCGCTTTCTAAAATGGCTTGGGCGATCATGACAGATGCGTACAGGTCATTTTCTGCTGCAATTTGGGAAGAAGAGGCTTGGATTGTTTGGATAAAGCTTTGAACAGTTGCTCCCGAACGGAGTGCTGATTTTTGTAATAGGTTGTATGTAGCTGGTGTAGAAGAGCTTGTTGCATTGTCAGGATTGCTAACTGTTGCGGGTTCGGCCGGAGCTTTTTCTACTTGGTTTGTTGCAGCTTGCTTTTCTTCTGGTGTTTTTGTTTGTTCTTTTGTTTCAGTTTGCTGAGGTCCAACGGTTTGTTTTGCTGTGTTTTCAGGAGTGGCCGTTGCTGATGCTTCTTTAGTTGTGTTAGCTTCTGCACTTTTAGATGCTTCGTCAGCAGGCGCTGTTTCGTCTGCGCTAACGATTACTTCGATTCCGGGAACAGTGATAGAGGTTGCGATTGCAGTAACCCCAGCAATTGTTGCACCCGTTTTAAATTTTTTGCTTTTTTTGTTTTTCTTTTCTTCTTGTAAGGCTTCAAGGATTCGTTCTTTTCTCGTTTTTTGCATGGTAAGTCACTTCCAATTCTTTAAATATTCTACATCCATTATTACATACTTAACATTACTTATGATTGATATCGACAAATTGTAATTAAATTGTCAAAAAGGCTAGTATTTGTTATACTGAATATAAGCAAGTGCTTACTTAGTTGAACGGGGGTAAAATAATGATCACAAACGAATCCATCATGGATGCAACACTTTGTATGATGGCGAAACACGGCATCAAAGGCTCCACAACAAGACAATTAGCAGAAGCCGCTGGAATTAATGAAGCTACGATTTTTAAAAAATTTAAGAGTAAAGACAATCTCATTCATATGACGCTGGAAGTCCAATTTGAAAGTATGAAGGCCGAAATCAATCAATTTTTTGATAAAGATTTTGAGAGTGCTAAGGTGTTTCTACGTCAAGCGAGTCAATTTATTTCGGATATTTATGAAAAATATCGGGACTTTATGGTGATTTCTGTTCGGGAAATGGGCAGCAAAGATATGGAATTCATTGATCCGTCGATTGTGGAATATTTGTATGAGCGGGTTAATGAAAAAGTAAAAGAAATGGTTCCGAGTAAGAACTCTGCGCAAGAAGCAGATGCGATTTCTTTGATTTTAAATAGTGTTATTTTGCTTATTATGGTGGAAAAAGTACGCGATGATATTTATAAGCGCCCGCCAACGATTACAACAACCGCAGATTCATTAGCAGATGTTTTGTTAAAATTATTGAAATAAATCATGAAAAGTTAAATAAAAGTTAAGTATTTTACATTTTGTCTTGCGGGCTTAGATTTTCTATGTTAAACTCGTAGACGATTAGAGCGATAATAAATATGTAGTTTTGCCTGTTAGGTGAGGCTCCTATGCAAACACAGGCCACTGCCCAAAAATGTCCAAAGACGCCAATGGGTAGAACAGGGATTGTCGGATTAAGGCTTTCCATAATGTGGCTAAGAGTATTCTTTACGTTGCATAGTGCCAAAACTTTAGCGAGGGGAGTCTGTTTTAGTATGCGTATAAACTCAGAAGTCCTTGCCAAGGTTTTGGTAAGGACTTTTTTTCATGTTTATTATGAAAATAATTATCTGGGAATTAAAATCTTTTTTTCAGATAATTAAGCTTAGATAAAATTCGAAAGGAGATGAAGGCAATGGACCACCATCAGGGAGAGGAAGTAGAAGAACCGGACTCGTATTATAGTAATCAAGCTGCAAGAGTGACTAACCTTCATCTCTGGCGCACATAAACGTTATTCTCAGCTTGCCTAGAAAGAATTGGAGGCAAGGAAAATGAAAAAACTACACGTAAAAAAGCAAGGTAATAATTTGCTCAAAGAATCACAAATGGGCAAGGAAAAAGTTTTGGAAAAGTTAGGTGTTATGGAAACGGGGCTCACAAACGTAGAAGTTACAGAAAGATTAGCGGAATTTGGTCCCAATCAAACTGTGGAAGAAAAGAAAGTATCAAATTTGCGGCTCTTTATTCGGGCGTTTAATGATCCGTTTATCTATATTTTAGCGATGTTAATGGTTGTTTCGTATTTGACGGACGACATGGAAGCGACTGTGATTATGGCACTAATGATACTTGCGAGCGGGATACTTGGATTTATTCAAACAAGTAGAGCAGAACGGGCGAGTTACGCGTTAAAAAATATGGTGAAAAATAGAGTCAATGTTATTCGAAATGGCTCCATGGATCTGGTGATGCAAGACGCAATCGTACCTGGAGATTTAATTGAAATTTCGGCGGGAGATATTATTCCAGCAGATGCGCGAGTTATTTCGGCTACGGATTTATTAATTAATCAATCGGCGCTCACAGGAGAATCGATTCCTGCTGAAAAATTTGTGGAAGACAAACGTGCCGATCCAGAAATTTTTGAACGGGAAAACCTATTATTTATGGGGACAGATGTGTTAAGTGGGCATGGCCGGGCAGTTGTTTTACGGACTGGAAGCTCGACATTCTTTGGTTCATTGTCCATCGCAGCTACTGAACGCCGAGGCGATACTAGTTTTGATAAAGGTGTTAAATCAATTTCGAAATTACTATTTTATTTTATGATGGTGATGGTGCCGATTGTATTTATGATTAACGGGCTTATGAAGGGCAATTGGTTAGAAGCATTTCTATATGCAGTAGCGATTGCGGTTGGCCTCACACCTGAGATGCTACCTATGATTGTCAGCACGAACTTGGCAAAAGGTGCAATCAATATGTCGAAGAAAAAAGTAATCATGAAAGAACTGAGCGCCATTCAAAATATTGGTGCAATGGACATTTTGTGTACGGATAAAACTGGGACACTCACTGAAGATAAACTAGAACTTATAAAATACATTGATAGTGCTGGCGAAACCTCAGAGCGCGTCTTGAAAATGGCTTATTTAAATAGTTACTTCCAAACTGGTTGGAAAAATGTTTTAGATCATGCTGTTATTGCTAAATTAGATGAGAGTACTGCATCAGGTTGGAAAAAAGTTGGCGAGATTCCATTCAATTTTGATCGACGCCGTTTGAGCGTGGTGGTCGAAAATAGGGCAGAAACAAGGATGATTACAAAAGGCGCGGTGGAAGAAATGCTCACTGTATGCACTCATAAGGAATTTGGTGGTGCTGTTTCGACACTATCTGAATCAGAAAAGAGCGAACTTCAAGACATGTGTGCAGAAATGAATCGTTCAGGAATCCGCGTGATTGCTGTGGCCTATAAAACTGGAAAAGTCGGAGAAGCATTTACTAAGACCGACGAAGAACAAATGATTATTGCGGGGTTCCTAGGTTTCCGCGATCCAGTAAAAGCATCGACGAAAGAAGCAATTGCTCATCTTTTTAAAAACCAAATTAACGTAAAAGTTTTGACGGGTGATAACGAAATTGTTACGAAGCGGATTTGTCAGGAAGTCGGCATTCCAGCGAACGGATTTTTACTAGGTGCGGATATAGAAGAGCTTTCCGATGAAGAACTTACGCGCGAACTGCGAAAATATCACATTTTTGCTAAATTAACCCCAATGCAAAAATCACGAATCATTGGTTTGCTTAAAAAAGCGGGGCATACGGTTGGATTCCTCGGTGACGGAATTAATGATGCTCCAGCTCTTAGGAAAGCAGATGTTGGAATTTCGGTTGATACAGCAGCAGATATTACGAAAGACGCTAGCTCAGTCATCTTACTTGAGAAAAGCTTAACGGTCTTAAATGATGCGGTGATGGAAGGCCGGAATGTATTCGGTAATATTTTAAAATACTTGAAAATGACGGCCAGCTCTAACTTTGGTAATGTGTTTAGTGTTTTGGTGGCGAGTGCGTTTATTCCGTTTTTACCAATGCTATCGTTACACCTTTTACTGCAAAATTTATTGTATGATTTCTCCCAATTAACACTTCCTTGGGACAAAATGGACCGTTCGTTTTTGAAAAAGCCGCATCAATGGGAACAAAAAGGAATGTTGCGCTTTATTCTGTGCATTGGCCCGGTAAGTTCGATCTTTGATATTGCGACGTTTCTAATTATGTGGTTTGTATTTAGCGCGAATACGGTGGCGGAGCAAGCATTATTCCACAGTGGCTGGTTCGTGGTTGGCTTACTTACGCAAACATTAGTCGTACACATGATTCGTACAGAGAAAATACCGTTCATTCAAAGCCGAGCAGCTGCACCTGTCATGATTGCAACGCTTAGTGTGATGGCGCTTGGGATTATTATTCCATTTACAGGATTCGGCCACAGCATTGGTTTTGTCAGCTTGCCTGGTAGTTATTTCCCTTGGTTGATATTGATTTTGGTTGGATATATGGCTACGATGCAACTGGTGAAAACTATATACATTCGGAAATTCCGGGAGTGGATTTAAATGCGTGCTGGACGCGTACTATTTGTAACGTATTTACTTCTGGCGATATGGAGTTTGCTACTTGTTTATAGCACGAGTTATGGTGTTGCTGTTATGCGATATAAAGTGGAGCCGAGTTATTTCTTTCATAGGCAATTACTTTTTTATGGGCTTGGTTTTTTAGGATTACTCGTTTGCTCGCGCATTAATGTGCAACTATTTTACCTGAGACGAACGCTTCGGATTTTGGCTGGAAGTTTGCTTGGCTTACTGCTGTTAGTGCTTCTTACAGGAAGTGCGGCGAACAATGCGCAAAGATGGCTGTCTATTGCGGGTGTGACGTTCCAACCTACTGAGATGGTTAAATTGCTTTTGATACTAGTAATCGCAACGGTCTTTTTAAAAAAAGGTTGTGGTGTTCGCGTACAATATTGGTTGCTTGGATTTTTATTTTTAACAGTGGGGCTTGTCTTCTTGCAGCCGGATCTGGGCACTGCACTGATTTTAGGTGTTATTGGGGTCGCTTTGTTTTTAACGAGCGGAGTTGGCCTCACACGCCTTGTGCGAGTAGCTATTTGGTCTTTCGGTCTCTTATTACTTGTAGCAATGCTGATTTACTTCTTTCACCCAGACTTTTTTAGTTCAGCAAAATTGGGTAGATTTGCTTTTCTGGATCCGTTTAACCTGGATAATTTAGATGCTTCTTATCAACTTAGAAATGGCTATTATGCGATTGGGAGCGGTGGGATATTTGGAAATGGCTTGGGAGGCAGTATCCAGAAGTTAGGCTATTTGCCGGAGCCGCATACGGATTTTATTATGACGGTAATTGCAGAGGAACTTGGTGTTTTTGGTGTTATTTGGACGATATTTTTGCTGATGGCGCTAAGTTTTACAGCACTCTACATTGCTATTAGTAGTCATTTTATTTTTGATTCGATGGTTTGTATCGGTGTTGCATCTTGGGTGTCGGTGCAGATGTTTTTGAATCTCGGTGGAGTGAGTGGGATTATTCCGCTTACTGGTGTACCGTTGCCATTTATTAGTTATGGTGGTAGTTCGGTCGTCATGCTTTCATGTGCAGTAGGATTTGTACTGGCGGCGGCGAGACGGAACGTACTAGCTAAAACGAGAGAGGTCGTGTATTTATGAAACGAGATGTACTTTATAACCGGATTATTTTATCGGTGTTCTTATTGTCTTTAGTTAGTTGTGTGGCAATCTATTATGCGCAGCAGACAAATCAGTACAATACGAATTTTTTAGGAATGCAATTGGTGTTTTTAGCAATTGGGACGCTTACGTGTTTTGGTGTTTCTAGGCTTCCGGTGGAGTTTTTGCGCCATCATGCGATTTGGTTGTATGTGATTATGGTCATTACGCTCCTAGGTATACTCATTCCTAATCCGTTAGTTCAAAATATAAATGGGGCGACTCGTTGGTATCGCTTCGCTGGGCTATCTTTTCAACCTTCTGAAGTAGTAAAATCCATATTTATCTTTGTATTGGCGCATTTTGCAGTGAAATATCAAGCGCAAAAATGGAAACAATTAGGGATTCTGACGGTGCTTACTGGGATAGTATTACTATTAATTATGAAACAACCAGACCTTGGTACGACGATTGTTTACGGGGTTACGGCGCTAGCGATTATTTTACTGGCAATTAAATCGACAAAACTGATGGTCGGAATTATTACGTTAATCTTAACAGCTGCAACAGTTGGGATGTATGTTGTCGTGTATCACATTAGCTTATTAGAGAAAATTGGTTTTCACGCGTACCAGTTTTCTCGGATTCAGACGTGGCTTGATCCAACGACAGATCCTGATGCAGTGTACCAGCTCAATTTGTCAATGAAAGCTGTTGGTTCGGGGATGATGACTGGTAGTTCAGGAACAAATGCGTATATTCCTGAAAGTCATACAGATATGATTTTTAGTACGATTGGGCATCAGTTTGGGTTTGTTGGTGTAAGTTTGTTGTTAATTTTATTTATGGTACTTATCCATCAATTAATTATGGCAGCGCTATTGATGAAGAATACTTTTTCTTCGCTTGTTTTAGCGGGCTTTGCAGTTAGTTTTGCATTTAATATTTTTGAAAATATTGGTATGACTGTTGGACTTATGCCGCTCACGGGGATTCCGCTTCCATTCATTAGTTATGGTGGGAGTGCTGTGCTTGGTAATTTTATTGCGGTAGGCGTTGTGCTAGCGATTATTCGGTCAGATGCCGATTTAATAGAAGAAAAATAAGTCGTCTGAATAATTTCCGAGTTCTTTGTTATATTCAGAGGAATCAAAAGGCCTGTTTACTCATATATTAGTGAAATTGTTACCGATTGAGCTATGTGTTTAATCGGTAACAATTATATGATATAATCTTTGTGAAACGAAACACAACTAGATGAGAGAATGAAATGAAGGAATTTTTATTTTTTGCTGTATTTACTTTTATTATGACAATAGGAGTAGGTGTAATCAATGCTAGCGCTTCCGAAATAGAGAATCCAGACAATATTCAAGAAGCGGAAGTAGAAACATTTGATTTAAATGGGAATATAGCTCAAGAGAAAGAAATTGTTTTGGAAGACGGGACAGAAGGAACTTTAGGTGTAATGCCAATCATTGACGAAAGGCCTCTTTTAAAAGGAACTTATTCGCTAGCAAATGGAACAAGTACATGGAAAATATACTGGTATAGTGGTGTATATAATTGTTCGTTTAATGCTAAGATTAATGTTAGTAAGGGTAAAGGTAAAATTACAAGTGCTTATAATCCATGGTATCAATTTTATAGTCCAGGACTTGATGTGAAAAAATCTAAACTTTCAAAAACTAGCTCTGGTTCAAGCGCTAGTTATGTATTTGATTGTAAAAATAAGATTTCTAACTGGAATGTTACGTTAAAAGCATCAGTAAGCGGGAAAAAGTTAACTACAAGTTTTAAATAAAGGGAGGCAAAAGCATGTCTTGGATAGCGCCTTATATACCAATTGTATTAGAAGCTGTTTTAGTTATTGGTATCGTTTTTATAGGATTTAAGATTTATAAAAAGTTTCGTTTATCAAAAAAATAATGTTTAATATAAAAGACCCCCAAAAGTTAGAGCTAAAAATCTAACTCTTGGGGGCTTTTTAAATTATCAAATGTGGTTATAAATTTATTCTTAAAATTGATGTAAATATTATATATGTTAAAGAAGTATAATATTTCTCGAGAGTAATAGATTAATTCATTCAATAAATATGGCAAAGAGGAACTCTCACAACGGAAATGACTTCTAACTAAGATACTTAAAAATAAATCAAAAAAAATAGTGATAAATAGTACTATGACTATAAGGTTAAGGCTAATTTAACAGAAGAAAAAAACCAGCTGTCATGACGACAACTGGTTTTTTAAGTGTTATTTATTCTTATAAAGGTCAACAATTTCTTTCGCTAAATCTTTGAAAGTAATTGCATTCATTAAGTGGTCTTGTGCGTGAACGAGTAGAAGGGAAACTTCTGTTTTTTCGCCACGTGCTTCACCTTGTATAAGTTTTGTTTGAGAATGATGCGCTTCAAGTAGTGCTTGTTCTGCTTGGGCGATTTGTTCGTCTGCTTGAGCGAAATCCCCTTTTTTAGCGGAATCAATGGCTAACATAGCATCGCTTTTAGCGTTACCACCGAACACGATCAAGCTCATAATAGTTTGCTCTAAATCCATCTGTAAACACGTCCTTAAAGTTTTGGTTTTTAAAAATTATTCAGCAGTAACGCCTTCAGCAGCAAGAGCTTCTTTTTCACGACGTAGCTCTTGGATTTGAGCGATTTTCGCGAATGGAAGGAAGATTAGGATAGATAAACCTAAGTTTACAGCTGCAAGTACGCCACCTGCGATACTTTGTGTTGCAAGTGCGCCACCGATAATTGGTGGTGTAGTCCAAGGAGTTACGATAGTACAAGCTGGTACCCAACCAATAGCTGTTGCAAAGTAAGCTACAGTTACAAGTACAAGTGGTGCCAAGATGTACGGAATGAACATAATTGGATTCAAGACGATTGGAAGACCAAACATCATTGGTTCGTTAATGTTGAAAATACCAGGCGCTGCAGACAATTTAGAAACTGTCATGTACGCTTTATGTTTACGAGCTACGATAAAGATAGCAATGATTAAACCGATAGTTGCCCCAGTTCCGCCTAAGTTAACGAAAGAGTCAAAGAAAGGTTTGTTAACGATGTAAGGAAGTTCTTTACCAGCTTCTAGAGCTTTTACGTTAGCTTCGATAGCTGGGATGTTGATTGTTTGCATGAACGGGTCGATAATGTTCGCACCGTGTAAACCAAAGAACCAAAGGAAAGCAGAAACGAATGCCAATAATAAAGCTGCTGGCAAGGAGTTTGCAAGACCCATGAACGGTTCTTGTACTAATTCGTAGAAAGAAATTACTAAGTTAGTCACACCAGCTGCTTGGAAGAACGCAGTGATAAGACCAAAGATTGAAACAGTGATCATTGCAGGGAATAAAGCTGCGAATGAACGAGAAACTGCCGGTGGAACACCATCAGGCATGTTGATAATTAATTTCGGGCTACCACTTAAACGAGTGAAGATTTCAGTGGAAAGAATAGCGATAATTAAAGCTAAGAAAAGACCAGTTGATCCAAGACCACCAGTGTTTGCAATACCGTCTGCACCTGGAGCAATTGCGCCGATAGTGAAGAAAGTTGCTACAGAAACTACTGCGGAAGAAAGTGGATCTTTGTCATAAGATTTAGCTAAGTTGTAAGCTACAGTGAAAGCGATAAGTAATGCTAAGATAGCAAAAGTACCGTTCCAAACATTTCCGCCGAATGCTTGCCAAGTTCCTTCACCAAATAAATTATTCATGAATTTTTGGTAAGCTGGAATTGGGAAGTTGTTAATTAAAACAGCGAAAGACCCTAGAATCATTAGTGGCATAGTTGTGATGAAACCATCACGAATTGCTACTAAATGACGTTGTCCACCAATTTTGGCAGCGTAGGGAATGAAATATTTCTCCATAAATGCGATAAAACCATTCATTTTTTATTCTCCTTTTTTGAGGGATAGAGTAATAGCCGGGTTAAGACGAATACATAATTTCTAAAACATAGCGTTATTACTATACCTCTTTAGTTTTTTATAATTTTCAGCTAGTTAGCTGTAATTACCCTCTTTTACTTCATTAACTCTAATGCTTGTTCTAAAACTTTGTCGCCTTTCATCATTCCATAATCAACACTGTTAATAACAGCTAATGGAATACCTTTTGGCTCTAATTTTTTCTTCATGTTTCCTTCTAAGAAACGTACTTGTGGTCCAAGTAATAAAACATCAATTTCATCTAAATGGTTAGCTGCTTCTGCTTCGGCAACTGCGAAGATTTTTGCTTCAATACCTTGTGCTTCAGCTGCTTTTTCCATTTTTGTAACTAGTAAGCTGGTAGACATACCTGCTGAACATACTAACATGATTGTTTTCATGATTATTTCCTCCTCTAGATAATTCTCTTAACACTTATTTATATATGCAAGTACCGTGCCAACTTTAAATGTGGCTATAAAAGGGTTTTCATTTTGTTTTTTGCTTACACATTGGCTTTTTTTGTGTGTAAATTTTACACACATTGCGATATTAACGGAATCTTTATGCGGGTCTTTAGAATCTTAACACTGTCTTTATACGTTTGTTGGTAGGATTAGTGGTGGAAAGAGTACGGTGAAGGGGTGAACGGAAAATGGGTGTTGTTCTAGTAATTGCTGGAATCATCGGTTTAGCTTTGTTGGTATATTTATTTTATGTGTTGTTTAGAGGTGAGGATTTATGAAGTATATTGTGATGCAGGATGTGTTTTTTGTTGTATTGTTGTTAGTTTTAGCAGTGCCACTTGGGATTTATATGTATAAAGTGATGATTGGGGAAAAGGTATTTTTGTCACGAGTGCTAGAGCCAGTTGAACGGTTTGGTTATCGGTTGATGGGTGTGAGTGAGGTTGGAATGTCCGCGAAACGTTATGCGGTATCCGTACTTGCTTTTAGTGCAGTTGGGTTTGTATTTGTAATGGCGGTGTTGATGCTACAAGGCTTTTTACCGCTCAACCCGGAAGGTATGAAAGGACTTAGTTTTAGTCTGGCGTTTAATACGGCGGCGAGTTTTGTGTCGAATACGAACTGGCAAGCTTATTCTGGTGAGACGGCTTTATCTTATTTTTCGCAGTCGATTGGCTTAACGGTGCAGAACTTTGTTTCGGCGGCGACAGGGATTGCAGTTTTATTTGCGGTAATTCGCGGTTTTATATGGAAGAAACAGAAAACAGTGGGGAATTTTTGGCAAGATTTATTTCGAGTGACGCTTTATATTTTACTACCACTTTCGCTTATTTTGGCGCTTCTTTTAGTTTCGCAAGGAGTGGTGCAGTCCTTTGCTGATTATTCGGTTGTTGAAACACTTGAAAATGGGGCGAAGCAGTTGATTCCGTTAGGCCCAGCAGCGAGCCAAATTGCTATTAAACAGCTTGGTACAAATGGCGGCGGCTTTTTCGGAGCGAACTCTGCGTTTCCGTTTGAAAATCCATCTAGTTTTACTAATTTAATAGAAATGTTGGCGATTTTACTTATTCCAGTGGCGCTTGTTGTGATGTTTGGGCGTGCGGTGAAGGATAGTAAGCAAGGCCGCGCGATTATGACAGCGATGATGATTGTTTTCGTTATTGGTGTTGTTGCGATAACTATCTCCGAACAATTTGCGGGTCCAAGTTATCAAGGTGTTGCGACTTCTGGCAGTATGGAAGGAAAAGAGGTTCGATTTGGTGTTGGTGGTTCGTCGCTTTTTGCGGCTTCCACAACGGCAGCCTCGAATGGAGCGGTGAACGCAATGCACGACAGTTTGACTCCGCTTGGGGGACTGGTGCCGATGTTCTTTATGCAACTCGGTGAGGTTATTTTTGGCGGTGTTGGTAGCGGGCTTTATGGCATGATTGGCTTTATTATTTTGACGGTGTTTATTGCGGGGCTTTTGGTTGGGCGGACGCCGGAATATTTAGGGAAGAAAATTGAACCTTATGATATGAAAATGGTTTGTTTGCTTATCTTGGTTCCGCCACTTTTGACTTTATTCGGTACGGCGGTTGCGGTGATGATGCCAAGTGTGCAAGCTTCTGTTTCGGCGAGTGGGGCGCACGGCTTTTCTGAGGTGCTCTATGCATTTACTTCGATGGGAAATAATAATGGTAGTGCTTTTGCTGGATTTGCGGCAGACACGACGTTTACAAATATGGTTGGCGCAGTAATGATGTTACTTGCTCGTTTTATTCCACTTGTTGCAGCGCTTTACTTAGCTCAAAATATGGCTGGAAAGAGTTCAGTTGCAGCGAGCAGCGGGACGTTATCGACGAAAAATGGCATGTTTATTGGTCTTTTAATTGGTGTTGTGGTACTTGTTGGCGCGCTTAGTTTCTTGCCAGCACTTGCGCTTGGACCGATTGCGGACTTCTTTACAACTTTCAAATGAGGTGAATGGAAATGATGGAAAAAGGTATTTGGAAAGATGCGCTGATTCAGTCGACGAAAAAACTGTCTCCAAAACTGCAAGTGAAAAATCCGGTGATGTTGCTTGTTTATGTTGGTGCGATTTTGGCAACGAGCCTTTATTTTCTCGGTTTCTTCGGGATTTCGGATGAGAAGTCTGGTTATACGCTAGCAATTGCGCTGATTTTATGGTTTACAGTGTTATTTGCGAATTTTGCTGAGGCGATTGCGGAAGGTCGTGGTCGAGCACAGGCGGATAGTTTGAAAATGGCTCGAAAAGACGTTTTAGCTCGAAAATTAAAGAATGTTGATGATAAAACTGATGTGATTGAAGTTGCTTCGAATGACTTGAAAAAAGGCGATATTGTGTATGTCCTTGCGAATGAACAAATACCGATGGATGGCGAGGTCATTGAAGGTGCGGCTTCGGTTGATGAAAGTGCGATAACTGGGGAATCTGCACCAGTAATTCGAGAGTCTGGCGGGGATAGAAGTGCCGTGACGGGTGGAACTACACTTGTTTCCGATTGGCTGGTTGTTCGTGTAACGGCGGTCTCTGGAGAAAGTTTCTTAGATAAAATGATTGCGATGGTGGAAGGTGCTTCACGGAAAAAGACACCGAACGAGATTGCTCTACAAATTTTGCTTGTAACGCTTTCGATTATTTTTCTGGCGGTTTCAGCGACACTTTTACCATTTACTGAATTTGCGAGTAAGCAGGCGGGTGCTGGATCGGCAATTTCGATTACGAATGTGATTGCTTTGCTCGTTTGTTTGGCGCCAACTACGATTGGTGCACTACTTTCGTCGATTGGAATTGCAGGGATGAGTCGGTTAAATCAAGCGAATGTTTTAGCGATGAGTGGTCGTGCGATTGAGGCAGCTGGCGATGTGGATGTGCTTTTGCTCGATAAAACTGGGACGATTACACTGGGAAACCGGAAAGCAAGCGAATTTTTGCCAGTGGATGGTGTGACGGAACAAGAGCTAGCAGATGCGGCGCAACTTTCTTCGATTGCGGATGAAACGGCGGAAGGTCGCAGTATTGTTGTGTTGGCGAAAGAACGCTTTGATATTCGTGGTCGAGATTTTGCTGAAATGCACGCAGAATTCGTTCCTTTCACGGCAACAACGCGAATGAGTGGAATTGATTATCAAGAAAATACGATTCGAAAAGGCGCGGCGGATGCGGTTCGTGCATATGTAACGGCGAATGGTGGGACGTACCCCAAAGAGTGTGATGCGATTGTGAGTAAAGTTGCTGGAGCTGGTGGTACACCGCTTGTCGTTGTTCGTAACAATCAAGTGCTGGGCGTCATTTATTTAAAAGATATCGTGAAAAATGGTGTAAAAGAACGTTTTCTCGATTTACGAAAAATGGGTATTAAAACAATTATGATTACTGGCGATAATCCAATGACCGCAGCAGCAATTGCGGCAGAAGCAGGAGTCGATGATTTTCTAGCAGAAGCAACCCCAGAAGCAAAATTGGAATTAATTCGTGAATATCAACGGGAAGGCCATTTAGTGGCGATGACAGGAGACGGAACGAATGATGCGCCAGCTCTTGCGCAAGCGGATGTGGCGGTTGCGATGAATACAGGAACACAAGCTGCAAAAGAAGCTGGGAATATGGTTGATCTGGATTCTAGTCCTACTAAATTAATTGATATTGTTCGGATTGGCAAACAACTGCTAATGACACGTGGGGCACTGACGACTTTTAGTGTTGCTAACGACTTAGCAAAATACTTTGCGATTATTCCGGTGTTATTTTACGGTATTTTTCCACAGCTTGAAGCGCTTAATTTAATGGGATTAACAAGCCCGACGAGCGCCATTTTATCCGCGATTATTTACAATGCGGTGATTATCATTGTTCTTATTCCGCTTTCTTTAAAAGGTGTGAAATATCGTGAAATGCCTGCTGGAAAATTACTGAGCCGAAATATGTTGATTTATGGTCTGGGGGGGTTGATTGCTCCATTTATCGCGATTAAATTGATTGATATGCTATTAACTGTTCTAGGAATCGTTTAAGAGGGGGAGAAAACATGAAAAGATTCATGCAAATTTGGAAGCCGGCAGTAATTGGATTTCTACTTTTGACATTGGTGTGTGGCGTGCTTTATCCAGGTGTTGTCACTGTTTTTGCAGGTGTAGCTTTCCACGACAAAGCAAATGGCAGTATAATAGAAGAAAAGCTAGCAGATGGTACGACCGGAAAAGTTGGTTCTGCTGAAATTGGCCAAACGTTTACTGAGCCTGAGTACTTGATTGGACGGGCTGCAAGTGACGGGGTGGCGACAAACTTAAACCCTACTAGCGAAGAACAAAAACAATTAGTAGAAAAACGAATCGCTTGGTGGCATAAACTAGATCCGACGAACAACCGCGTTATCCCAATGGATCTCGTAACAGCATCAGCAAGTGGCGTAGATCCGGATATTTCAGAGGCTGCTGCGGCATATCAAGTAGACCGGATTTCTAGAGAACGAGGCATTTCCACCAAAGAAGTCAAAGAAATTATCGCAGAACATACAAGTAACCGATTGTTAGGTTTTTGGGGTGAGCCAACTGTAAATGTCTTACAAGTGAATTTGGCATTAGATAGATTGAAAATGTAAGTTGGAGGCGAGTTTATGGAAACGAATCGTCCAAGTCCGGATGCGCTACTGGTGAATTTGCAAGAAGAAACAGATTCATCTGTGGGGAAATTAAAAATATATTTTGGTTTTGCGGCAGGTGTTGGAAAAACGTATGCCATGTTAAGTGACGCTAAAGACCAATTAGCAGCAGGTGTGGATGTCGTGGCGGGTTATATTGAACCCCATGCCCGCGTGGAAACACTGAGAATGCTAGAAGGAATCCCGATTATTTCACCTAAAGCAATCAACCATAAAAATATTGCGCTCAAAGAATTCGATTTGGACGAAGCGTTGAAACGGAAGCCGGAATTGATTCTGGTAGACGAACTTGCACATACGAATGCAGCGGGCGTAAGAAACAAGAAGCGTTTCCAAGATGTGGAAGAACTACTCCAAGCGGGAATCGATGTATACACAACCGTTAATGTGCAGCATATCGAAAGCTTGAATGATATCGTCGAAGGTATCACCAAGGTCGCTGTGCGCGAAACGATTCCTGACTATGTTTTTGATGAAGCGGACCGAGTAAAACTAATTGATATTGAGCCAGATGAGCTTTTGAAACGGCTCGAACAAGGCAAAATCTATCAACCAGAACGCGCGCAAACAGCTATGCAGAACTTCTTCACTAGAGAAAACTTAAAACTCTTACGTGAAATTGCGATGCGAAAAGCGGCCGACCGAATTAGCCATGAATACGACCAAACTGGTGTTTATCCAGAAAAACGTGCAAGTAGTAAATGGCTCGTTTGTATTGGGACATCGCCTTCGTCAGCAAAACTCATTCGCTGGACAGCACGCACAGCCGAGGCTTTCCGCGCTCCGTGGACTGCTCTTTACATTGAAAATGAAGAAAATGATTATATGACCAAAGCAGAGAAAAAATGTTTACGGGAAACGATGGAACTCGCTGAACGACTTGGTGCTGAGATTGTTACCCTCGCTGGGCATGATATTGCGGAAACAGTAGCTGAGTACGCTCGTTTGACCGGTGTGACAAATATTGTTGTTGGTAAGTCACGTCGGCGTATGGGGTTACGTTCCCTATTTGAGGAAGATTTTGAAGACCGACTTATCACGCATTTGGATAACGTCGATATGCACATCATCCCTTCAAGCCATCCAAAAGCAAAAAAACGGCGAATGAAAATGCGGTTTAAAAGTTTCCTCACATGGCATGACATGGCGAAAATGGTGTTATTATTAGCGCTAGCAACAGCGATTTGTGTTGGCTTAAGTGAATTTGGCATTGGCGACCAAAATGTGATTATGGTGTATATTTTGTCTGTTTTAATTATTTCTCGCGTAACAAGCGGTTATGTGTACGGTGTCCTAGGTTCTATCATTGGCGTCATGTTATTCAATTTTTTCTTCACGTCGCCGCTTTATACATTTAACACAATTCAGGCAGGGTATCCGGTGACTTTTGGGATTATGCTTTTGGTTGCATTGATTACGAGTGCACTAACTGTTCGAATCAAAACACAAGCCAGCCTTGCTGTTGAGCGAGAACGTCGAACCGAAGTGCTTTATGAAATCAATAAACAGCTTTTGGTAACGCGCAATTTAAAAGGAATTATTAATCTTACCAATGAATATATTTTGCATTTATTTAGCCGTTCCGTTATTTTTTATTCTGCTGATCCTGCCAAAAGTAATGAAGGGATTTTCGTACAAGCAGAAGGAAAAGAAGATGCGAGCGCGCTTCTTAGTGCGGATGAAGAAGCTGTTGCCCACTGGGTATTTAAAAACAAAAAACGAGCGGGCGCTGGGACGGATACGCTAATGGGAGCGTTTGGTTACTATATGCCGGTGATGTCACAAGGAAAAGTGCTTGGTGTCATCGGGGTTTCTTGCTCCCCGGAAGAAGGTCCGCTCACACAAGATAACCGGATATTTTTACGGATGATTAGCTCTCAAGTCGCACTAGCTTTAGAGCGCCAATATTTATCAGAAGAACAGCGCCAAATCGTTATTGAATCAGCCAAAGAAAAGATGAGAAGTAATCTGCTGAGGGCGATTTCACACGATTTGCGAACGCCGCTTACAGGCATCATTGGCGCGAGTTCCGCCTTACTTGAAAAAGAAGATGAATTAGACAAAGAAACCGAGCGAAACTTAATTAGAGGTATTAAAGATGATTCAGGCTGGCTCATCCGGATGGTCGAGAATTTGCTATCTGTGACACGAATTAGTGAAGGTCTGGTGAGCTTGGAACGAGCGCCGGAAGCCGTAGAAGAAATTGTTGGTGAGGCGGTTGGGCGCATAAAAAAACGTTTCAGAGACCGAACTATTCACGTGAAAGTTCCGCGTGATCTTTTGATGGTTCCGATGGATGGGACACTGATTGAGCAAGTGCTTATTAATTTAATGGAAAATGCGCTACGTCACGGTGGAACTGGTGCAGAAGTTTGGGTAGACGTGACGAAAACGAAACAAAGTGCGATTTTCAGTGTACGCGATAATGGAAAAGGAATTCCGGAAAATCGTTTGGCAGATTTATTTGATACTTTTGCGGTAGAGGCAAGAGAACGCTCAGACATGTCCCGTGGCTTGGGGCTTGGCTTATCGATTTGTATGTCGATTATTCGGGCACACGACGGAACTTTGGAAGCAAAAAATAACAAACATGGTGGGGCGACATTCTGGTTCACTTTGCCACTAGACGGAGGAGATGGAAAATGAACAGCAAGCGGCTTGTGCTAATTGTGGAAGATGAAGATGGCATCAGTAATTTTATTTCGGCTGTTTTGACGGCGAGCGATTACTCGGTAATTAAAGCAGTGAATGGAAAAGAAGCGCTAGAACAGACGGCTAGCCATTCGCCGGATGTAGTGTTGCTTGACCTTGGTTTGCCAGATATGGAAGGACTAGACGTGCTTCGGGATATTCGTGTTTGGTCAAAAGTGCCGATTATTGTTGTATCCGCGCGGGATCACGAACGGGAAAAAGTAACTGCGCTTGATCTTGGCGCAGATGATTATATTACGAAACCATTCGGCACATCGGAACTCCTCGCGCGTATTCGAACAGCGCTACGACACATTCAGCCAAGCAGTAAAGAATCGCCAAATGACCATATTATTCGCATTCAAGACCTGTATATTGATGACGACCGCCGACTTGTCAAAATGGACGATACGGAAATCCATTTTACGCCGATTGAATATAAAATTTTACTCCTGTTAGCTCGCCACGCTGGAAAAGTCCTTACACATGACTTTATTATTCGAGAAATTTGGGGGCCTTATCCAAGTGAAAATCAAGCGCTTCGAGTCAATATGAGTAACATCCGACGTAAAATTGAAAAAAATCCGGCAGAACCTGCATACATTTTGACAGAAGTTGGGGTTGGATACCGGATGGCAGAAGAATAATAATATGTTATGATAAAAATAAACGCCAGGAGGAATTAATATGCATAAAACAATCCGTAGCGTAGACGTTTATTATGAAAAATATGGTGAAGGAATACCGATAATAATGATTCATGGCTTTGCTCCTGATTCGCAGCTGATGATTGGTTGTATGGAGCCAGTCTTTGATAAGGAAAGCTCGTTCTCACGCATATATTTGGATTTGCCTGGAATGGGAAAAACCGAGAATTACGACTCAATTCAAAATGCTGACCATGTACTCACGCTTTTACTAGAATTTATTGAAGCGGTAATTCCGGGCGAGCAATTTGTACTCGCTGGAGAATCGTATGGTGGCTATTTAACTCGCGGAATCGCGGCGAAAATGCCAGATAGAGTACTCGGAGTCTTGCTTATTTGTCCAGTCATTTACCCTGAAAAAGAAAGAAGAACGCTACCCGAACAAAAAGTCATGTACCAAGACGATACCTTTGTCCAGTCACTATCAAAAGGAGACCGAGCATACTTTTCAAAAAGTGGCGTCATTTTAACAGCAAGAAACTGGAATCGTTTCTTGGCAGAAGTGATGGCTGGAATGATTAATGCAGATGGAGAATTTTTAGACCGATTATCTGCGAACTATGAGCTGAGCTTTGATCCAGACGAAAAAGTGCAATTCGATGTACCTGCATTATTCTTATTTGGTCGTCAAGATGATCACGTGGGTTATGCAGACGGACTCACGTTGCTCGAAAAATACCCACATGCATCGATTGCTATTCTTGATTTTGCAGGTCATAATTTACAAATTGAACAACCGAAAATCTTCACGACGATGGTGCAAGACTTCTTATTCCGCGTAAAACCAGAATAAATTAACCTTTATGACCGCCAACCATTTCAGAACGTTTTAAGCCAGTCGCTCCATTTAACAAACTGCTTGCATGCATAAGTGATTTAAAACCATAGCGCGAACGGATTTTGTCGACAGTTATTTCTAATTGCTCATGATTTAAAGTTTGGGTAAAATCTTCAAATAAATTGAGCTGTAGTCCGGTTTTTAAAGTAATCTTACCGCATGAAATAGCAATGGAGCGTACGGGTTCGCGTTCATCGTAACGTCTAAATAGTTGCAGGAAATAAGGAATAAGCGCATGACTACTACTAGTAGGAGGGATTTTAGCTTGATGGCTGAATCCTTTTTTTATGCTGTATTTACTGTAGCCAACACTTAGGTGAATAACAGCAGTATCCACATGATTTTGGCGCAAACGCATTGCTACTTCCTCGACCATTTCGCGAATAACAATTTCTACTTCCGCGGGTACGTGATAGTCTTTTTCAAGAATTTGGCTTTTTCCGTAGCTTTTACTAACAGGCACATATTTTTCGTTTAAAAGGCTATAATCGATTCCGTGAGCATGATAATAAAGTTGCTCACCGACTACACCCATTACGTTTTTCAATACTTGTGGCGGCGTTTGGCTTAGTTGATACATATTGAAGATTCCCATTTTTTGCAGGCGAACAGCAGTCCGACGTCCAATTCCGCACACGTCATCCAAATGCCTAATCTTCCAAATGGTTTCGGGAACATGCTCGTAGCGCCATTCAGCTATCCCATCATCGCGATTTTTGGCAACATTATCGAGCGCGAGTTTGGCAAGAAGGGGGTTGTCGCCGATTCCAACTGTGACATAGAGGCGCAGCTCTTCTAAAATGTCACGCTGGATTTTACGAACAATTTCCTCGGTACTTCCAAACAGCAAATGCGACCCAGTCACATCTAAAAAACATTCATCAATACTATAAACGTGAATAAACTCAGCGGGAACATAACGTCTGAAAATGGCTTGGATCATCGCATTTACTTTTAAATATAGTTTCATTCGTGGAGGAGCGATAATAATTCGCTTGTCCCAGGTGGGAAGCTCATACATTCTTGAACCAGTTTTGATGTGGTGTTCTTGTTTCATTTTAGGAGTGGCGGCTAAAACAAGGCCACCAGCTCGTTCGGCGTTACTCATTACTACTAAATAAGCTTCAAGTGGATTCAGCCGACGTTTGACACACTCAACCGAGGCGAAAAAACGATTTAATATCGATGCACAAAATATCACGACGTGGCGCACGGCTATAATCTTCTACTTGTACCATTTTTCGACGCTCCTTTCCTCTACATTACGAATAGCAGAGAAGGAAAGAGGGATAATACCTTCAGAGTTCTTAATATAAATGGTATTATTTTCCACTCCTGAAATACGACCAATAATATCGTTTTCGGGAGATGCTTCTGGACCTAGTGGTTTTTTTTGGATAACAAGCATAGACTGATGTGTCATCGCGCTAGCTAGTACGCTCTCGATAAATTCTGTAGTCATAGCTTCCTTCCATACTAAAGTTGGCTCAGCGTTCTGCATAGCCTCGGTATGCTCACTCAGTAAAAAACCGCCCCATTTCTTCATGCCGCGATCTTGGTAGCTCATATGATGACACCTCCAATATTTCAAATGATTAGCTATTGCTTATATACATTATACGAACAAATGTTCTTATTAGCAATGCGTAAATGTTCTCATTTGTGATATAGAAACGGGAATAAATTACTATTTGTGAAAGTTTAATAAAATGAAGATAAAAAACGACCAAGCCTATAAGGAGACTTGGTCGTTATAATTTTTTAAGCGTGGCTATCTTCGTAAGCAGTGATTTGTCCTACGCGATTTGCGTGACGGCCACCTTCATACTCTGTTTCTAACCAAATTTTGACAATGTCTTCTGCTAGCCCTGGACCTATGACTCTCGCTCCAAGCGCAAGGACATTTGTATCATTATGTTCACGCGTTGCATGAGCGCTAAATGTATCACCAACAAGCGCGCAACGAATACCTTTTACTTTATTAGCTGCAATACTCATACCAATGCCTGTACCACAAACTAAAATGCCGCGGTCAACTTCTTGGTTAACAACTTTTTCACTAACGGTAATAGCGAGTCTCGGGTAGTCCACTGATTCTGGTGTTTCGGGGCCAAATTCCTCATAACTAATACCAACACTTTCAAGATAAGAAATAATACTTTTTCGTAATTCAATTCCGCCATGGTCTGAAGCAATGGCAACTTTACTAACTGTCATTTTTTCTCCTCCTGCCGTATAATCAATACCTTCATTATACATGAATTAGAGTTTTTCGACAGTCTTTCTGTTGCGCCAAGGTTTTGCGTGAACAATAATAACGTCGCAAGGTGCATGGGTGGCCGTATATTCAGAAACACTACCAAGAATAAATTGTTCTGTTGCCGAAAGTCCAGTTGCTCCAACTAAAATTAAATCGGGTTCAAAATTTCGCGTTATTTTTTTATTGAAGGTAGTTTTTGGCGTACCAAAGTGAACAAAAGTTTCAACGTGCGCTACGCCAGCTTTTTCGGCTTCTTTTTTGTACATCTCAACTAATTCTTCTCCGTAAGCTTTGGCTTTTTTGGCATAGGTTTGTTCATAATCGATTAATGGTGCAATCCGACGAACATCCGCGACAAAGCCAATGCCAAGCGTAGCGCCATCCATTTTGGCAAATTGAACAGCTCGTCTTAGCGCGGCTTCCGCTTCATTTGATCCATCTACACCAACAAGAATCCGTTTGTAAGCAGACATTTTGTATCACCCTCTCAAAAGTTTTCCCCTTATTTACTTAATACCCATAAATAAAAGAAAGAAGCATGATTAAAGAGAAAATTTTGTGGTACTATGAGGAAAAGGGGGTCTCTTTATGGCTAAGCTAGAAACGTTTTATCCCATTGTAGCTACACCAAAGCGTGCTGGCTATAAAGAATATCTACCGAGTGCAGCTCTTACAGGCTATATTCGCTGTTTTTGGGAGGCAGATGATAAGAATTTCCCGGGAAATAATTTAGTGGTTCCTGATTTATGTGCGGATATTATTTTTACAATTGATAGTAAAACAGGGCTAGTGACGGATGCTATATTTGTTGGCGTTAGTGATGCATCGTTTGAGTCTGACGATGAAAGTAATACCGAGCTTTTTGCCGTGCGATTTTATGCGTGGTCGTTATTTTTATTTGTCGAACAGGACTTGACTGGTAGCATGAATCGGGTAAAAGAGCCGGAAGAGATGTTTGCTGGATTTGTTTCGTTTTTTCAAGAGAGGTTTGCTGAAATGACGACGAACAGTGAAAGAATAGCTTTATTAGAAGAATTTTTACTGCGAAAATTAATGATGCTTGGCAAGCAAGTCCATCCTGATTTTTTAAACAGTATTGATAAGTTACTACAAAACCCCAATCAATTTGTGTTAGGAGCTGTATCTGTTCGGCAGTTAGAACGGCTGTTTCAAAAACACATGGGACTTGCACCTAAACAGACAGCAAAACTTATTCGTTTCCAAAAAGTATTACAGGCATTATATGAGAATCCAAGTGTGCCGGGCGCTGAACTTGCTTATCTTCATGGGTTTACGGACCAGGCTCACTTAATTAAACAATTTAAACGATATAGTAATCATACCCCAGAAGAAATGAAGCAAATTTTTCTGCAAAATGTCGCAAATATACAATGAAAAACGTAAATGCTTTGTTAAACTAATGATATGGAGGTGCTTAAAATGATTAATGAATTTGTTTGTACAAATATTTCCACACAAGATCCGGCGGCGTTGGTTGCGTTTTATCACGAAAAATTGGGAATTCCGATAGTATTCGAAGGGTACGACAATTATGACGGAGCGAAATTAGGTTTTTCTGAAAAGGCTCCCGGGATTATTGTTTGGAATAATAGCAAATGGGGCGAAGCAAGCGAATCTAAAGTGGAGTTTGTTTTCTCGTGTGATACTAATTTGGATGAGATGTACCGGGAACTTCAAACAGCGGGAGTGGAGACACCAGAACCTTGTGTGGCTGAGTGGGGCGGACGTGAACTGAATTTACTTGACCCAGATGGCAATAAGATTATGATTTTGGAGCCCGCACAATGAGCGATGAATTTGCTTGGATACGGGAGGAAATCAGTGGTCTTAAAGGAGTCCAGTATTCTTTTAAAGAAGAATGGGGAGCGGAGCGCTATCATGTCTTGGATCAGCTAATGGCAATGCGCGGAACGAATAAAGATGGGCATCCCATTTTAACCTTGAAGTGCGATGCCGAAAAAAGTGAGCAACTTCGCGCAGAAAATCCAGCCATCGTTCCCGGTTATTATATGAATAAACGAGTTTGGATTTCTGTTTTATTGGAAGAAGAACGAGATAAAGACTTGATTCGCGCATTAATTCAGCATGCGTACTCAGAAGCGAAGAATAAGTTGCCAAAATATAAACAAGCAGAACTTTTTGACTAATTTAGTTAAGAAGTTCTTATTTCTGTTATAATGAAATTGATTGTGAAAAAGAAAACAAAAAGGAGATGAAAAGATGGATATTAATATGTTTATCCTATACTTCTTCATTTATTCTGTTCTTGGATGGGCTTGGGAGGAAGTTTTTTGCTCGATTTCAGAGAAGAAGTTAGTGTATCGTGGTTTTCTGTATGGACCATATTGCCCCATTTACGGGTTTGGGGTAACGGCAGTTTTAATGATGATTTTACCGTTTCAAAATAACTTATGGGCCTTATTTATTTTTTCGATGATTATTTGTACGGTGATTGAATATGTTACCGCAACGATTTTAGAAGCATTATTCCATACAACATGGTGGGATTATCACAACTGGCCACTCAATGTAAAAGGTCGAATTTGCTTGCCGATTTCGATTTTTTGGGGATTTGCTTGTATTATCGTTGTACGCTTCTTGCACCCACTTGTCACCGAATTTGCGGATTGGATTTTAAGCTGGGGTGGCTGGATTATTCCTGCGCTCATCGTGGTTCTGATGCTTATTGATACGATTAAATCTGTCACAAGTATGCTATCATTCCAAAAAGCACTTGCCGAATTTAATGAAAAACTAAACGCACAAGCAAATGAACTAAAAGCAAGCGTAAAAGAACGGGCGAAAGAATTTGAAGAAGGACTTTTGAAGAAACAAGAAAATGTTGATATGAAAATTGCTGAAATAGAAGCAAAACGTAAACAAGACAAAGAACTTGCTGCCAGCATGCGCAAACTTAAATTTAATGAACGACGAATGTTAAAATCGTTCCCGAAAATGAAAGTGAAACGCGCAGCACCCTTTAAGAATCTCAACAAAAGTTTGCTTCGGGTGGATAAACTGAAAAGAAAATAGAGAAACTGATTATGGCGCGAATGGTATTTTTTATCATTTGCGCCTTTTTTTGCGTTATTTTTTACAAAACGTGTAGAAAGAACAGCCTATCTTTTGTATGATTAAGAAGAAACAACGCCCCGCAAAACTCCGTTACTTCATTCTCATTTTTGTTTCAAAGCAGATTTTACCTACCTTCATGAAGTTTCACAATCACGCTATAAACAAGCTTTACAAGCAACTTTCACATATTTGGAAATAACAGGATTGTTAAAAAAGTCACAAGTAAAGCCCAATGATGTACATTCTTTCCGCAAGTTATTGGGATGAAAGCGTGTACATTTTTATTAGATTTAGATTTATAATTAAAACGAACAGGAGGGAACGATATGTATTTGGATGAGAGAAGTAATTCACTTTTAAAAGAACTCTTACGACATCCTGACACATCGAGTACGAACTTACAAGCAAAATTTGGTTTAACTCGAAGACAAGTCGACTATAGTTTCCAAAAAATTAACAACTGGCTAGAAGAACAGACTTATCCGAAGATTCATCGAGCTGCAAATGGTCGATTTATCGTAGAACCTGACCTGTTTCAAATCATTGGTGAGGAAGATGGCGAAAAAACAGATTGGTACATCCCGTCAGAAAAGGAGCGCGCCAGTCTAATCATCCTCATGTTAACAACAGGAAGTGAAGAGTTATCCCTTAATCACTTTATAAGCGAGCTGGAGGTGAGCAAGAACACCGTATTACGAGACTTGAAGCTGGTACAAAAGACACTCGATAAATTCAACCTCGAAGTAAAATATTCACGAATGCGTGGCTATTTAATTGATGGAGATGAGTGGAACCAGCGGACGGCACTCATTTATGCGGCAGAACACATCATAGAAAGTTTTGGCGGCGAAGAGTATTTACAGGATTTCATGCAAGTGGACGAAGCGAGAATTAAAGAGCTTCGGGAAAAATTGGAACAAGTTGAGCATCACCTGAATTTGCATTTTATTGACAATAAAATGCAAATACTGCCTTACATTTTAGAAGCTGTTTTTCGGCGGATGAAGAAGGGGCAAACAATTACGACATCTTTCCTGATTGACTACAATGAATTGTCAGATACTCGGGAATACGGAGCAGCAGAGATTTTTATTGAAGAAGAGCCGAATATGCCAGAAGCGGAGCGAATGTACATCACCTTGCAACTTTTAACTTCCAATGTACTTCCGAAACAATATTTAAAATCGGAGGAAACGCACAAGTTAAGGCTGGCACTGGAACAAGTTCTAAGTGAATTTGAGAAAAAGGCTTGTATTCAACTAGTAGACAAAGAATCGTTACTTGAAAAATTATTTGCACACATTAAACCTGCGTATTATCGAATTAAGTATCATCTTACAACAGATTACAGCATTTTAGACAAAATTGATCAAGAATTCCAAGCCGTGCATTACATCGTGAAAGAGTCGTTAGCACCATTAGAACGTTTTATTGGTAGCAAAGTTCCTGAAAATGAAAGTATATTTATTACCCTTTTCATTGGAGGGCATTTAATCGAATCCACAGAGAAATTACAAACGAGACTAAAAGCAGTTGTGGTTTGTCCGAACGGATTGTCGATTTCGAGATTGATGGAAAAAACATTACGAAGCCTTTTCCCGGAAATATTTTTCTATCAAGCGATGTCGATTCGAGAATTTGAACAAACAAAGTTAGGTTATGACATTGTATTTTCCGCAGTGCCACTTTCGACCGACAAGAAATTTTTCCTTATCAACCAATTGATGGATGGGAAAGAGCGCCTGGAGCTTAGACGCCGGGTGATGCGGTCGGTTTACTTAGTGGATGAGGTGAATATAAGCGTCGATCAATTAATGAAAACAATTTCCAAATTTGCTGATATTAAAGATGCTGCCCGTCTTGAAAAAGTGCTAGCAGACTATTTAATGCCAGTTCCAGAAGAAAATACATCTAAACACGAAGGCAAAAGCTCACTCGCAGATTTGCTTGAAGTAACGCGAATCACACGTAAGAAATCAGTGAAAGATTGGCATGAAGCAATTTATCATGCAGCTTTACCGTTACTTTCAGCGGGAGTGGTGGAACCAGCCTATGTGGAAGAAATGAAACGGCAATATCCAGCACCGATTATGAACATCATTCTCCGTAATACGATAGCTATCCCTCATGCTGAAACGGAAAAAGGAGTAAATAGCCTCGGAATGAGCTTGCTTTATCTAGAAGAAGGCCTGCCACTTGAAGGCGGTAAAGAACTACATTTTATCGTTGTCATTGCAGCTATAGATAAAAATGCTCACTTCACAGCTTTACTACAATTGATGGAATTATCGGAGAACAAAAAAGAACTGAAAAAACTTGCGGATGCTGCGAACACAGAAGAAATGCACCAAATAATTAAAAACTTCACGGACTTGGAAACAAAAAAGACAATGTAGAGAAGTCAGAAAGAATTACAGGAGGATTTCGTAATGGATTTAGTACAATTTTTGAAAAAAGGAATGGTTTGGGTTCAATCGGATATCGAGAAACAAGAGGACCTATTCCAAATGGTCGCAGAAAGTGGGAAGTCTGAAGGGTATGTTACGGATGACTTTTTAACGAGACTAACAGACCGTGAACAAACCTTTCCAACGGGGCTAAAATTAGATGGATACGGCGTGGCATTACCGCACACGGATCCAGAATGCGTTACGGAACAATTTATCGCCGTAATCACTGTGAAAGATGGCATTCCATTTAAATTAATGGAAGATGCTGGTCAAACGGTTGAAGCGAATTTGATTTTCGTACTCGGACTAAATGAACCTCACAGCCAGCTCGCGGTACTTCAGCAATTGATGGGGACGATTCAAGATAAAGACAATGTAGCCGCATTACTCAGAGCGAAAGATGAAGACGAAGTAAAACAAATTTTAGAAACAATAGCCGTTTAAAAAAACAGGAAAATTAGCCGCGGGAAATCGCAGCAATTAATTAGGAGGAATTTATCATGGGACAATTTAAAATTTTGGTAGCTTGTGGAGCAGGAATTGCAACATCAACAGTAGTAACGGACAGAGTAGAACGTTTGGTAAAAGAAAACAACGTGGATGCAGAAGTAAAACAAATTAAAATTTCAGAAGCAGCATCCATGCAAGACGGAGCAGACTTAATCGTATCAACAACTATCTTACCAACAACTTACAAAATCCCAGCAATTATTGCAACTTCTTATATCACTGGTATGGGTATGGAAGAATTAGACGAAGAAATACTTGCGCACCTTAAATAAAAGGCTGCGCAAGGGAGTTTAAAAATCATCATTAAACAGAGAAAAAAGGAGGAAATATTAAATGGATACACTTCTGTCAGGAGTACAGTATGTTTTAAACTTGGGGCCTACAGTTATTTTGCCTATTATGATTTTCTTTATTGCATTAATTTTCCGAGTACCAGCAAAGAAAGCGCTTCGTTCAGCGATTACGATTGGTATCGGGTTTGTAGGTATTAACCTTGTTATTAGTTTACTATCTAGTAACTTAGGTCCGGCAGCGCAACAAATGGTTGAGCGTTTTGGACTGAATTTAACAATTATTGATGCAGGTTGGCCAGCAGCAGCCGCGGCTTCATGGGCTTCTCCAGTTGCAGCAATTTTAATTCCAATCTGTTTGGTAGTTAACTTAGCACTTATTTTCTTCAAAGTTACGAAAACACTCGATATTGATATTTGGAACTATTGGCATTTCATCGCAGCAGGTGCAACTGGTTATATCGTAACTGGTGGTAACTGGTGGTTCGCGATTCTTTGTGCCATTATCTATGAAGTTGCTGTTCTTTGGATGGCAGATAGAACACAACCTATGGTAGAAGAATTTTACGGCTTAAAAGGGATCTCCTTACCAACAGGTTCTACAGCAGCATTCGGTTTCATCGGTATTCCGGTTGGTTGGCTAATCGCTAAAATCCCTGGTATTAAAAACATCCACGTTGACCCAGAAACTATTCAAAAACGTTTTGGTATTTTCGGGGAACCAATGATGATGGGTCTTATTCTAGGTATTGCAATCGGTATTCTTGCAGGCTATGACGTTGGGGCAGTTGCACAACTTGGTATGTCCATGGGTGCGGTAATGTTCTTAATGCCTCGTATGGTTAAAATTTTAATGGAAGGTTTAATTCCAATTTCAGAATCCGCTCGTGAGTTCATGAAATCTCGTTTCAAAGGCCGCGAACTTTATATCGGTCTTGATGCAGCACTTTCTATCGGTCACCCAGCGAATATTTCTACTGGTTTAATCCTTGTTCCAATCACTCTTTTCTTAGCTGTTATCATTCCTGGTAACAAAGTACTTCCTTTTGGTGACTTGGCAACTATTCCATTCTACGTATCATTCGTAGTAGCATCTCGTAAAGGTAACATTCTTCATTCCGTTTTAGCTGGAACTGTAGTTATTGCACTAGCGCTTCTTATGGCAACTGACTTCGGTCTTGTTCATACAGAAATGATGAAAGGTGTTTACGAATTCCCTAAAGGAGCAACACAAGTTAGTACACTTGATATGGGTGGTAACTTCTTTAACTGGGTTATTCTTAAATTCTCTCAAGCTTGGGCAGCTATTTTCTAAGTTTTGTCTTAATGATATAGAAGAGGTGATAGTAACATGAGAGCAGCTGTGTTATACGAGAATAATGTAATAAAAGCAGAACAAATTGATGAAGCGACTTGCGGGAAAGATCAAGTTCGTGTTGAAGTAAAAGCAGTCGGAATATGTGGATCAGATATTCATAAAATGCAGACTCGCTGGAAATACCCATTGCCTGCTGTAATGGGACATGAATTCGCAGGTGTGATTACGGAAATTGGTAGTGAAGTAACAAATGTAGCTATGGGTGACCGGGTTGCAGGGATTCCACTTGAGCCTTGTATGGAATGTAATTATTGTAAAGCAGGCGATTTTGCGCTATGTGATAACTACCGGATGGTGGGGTCACATTTCCACGGGGGATTTGCAGAAAATGTTGTCATGAAAGCCGACAATGTCATTTCTATCGGCGACCTTGATTTTGAGGAAGGTGCGATGATTGAGCCACTTGCTGTATCGATGCATGGGGTACTTGGTATTCAGCCGAGACTTGGCGATACGGTCATTGTCTTCGGAATTGGCACGATTGGAATCTTGGTTGTACAATGCTTACTTCTTGCGGGAGTGAAAGATATTATCGCGGTTGACATTAGTGATAAAAAATTAGCAGACGCGCGGGAATTCGGTTGTAAATACACCATTAATCCAAAAAATGAAGACTTAAAAGAACGCGTTTTTGCTTATACAAATGGCCTTGGAGCCGATATCGCGCTCGAGTGTGCTGGTTCAAAAATAACCCAAGAACAATGCTTACTTGTAACGAAGAAAAAAGGTAAAGTTGGTTTTCTAGGAATAGCTTACGCAGATGTACTTTTACACGAAGAAGCTTTTGAAAATATTTTCAGACGCGAATTAACGCTTAAAGGTTTTTGGAATTCTTACTCGGCACCATTTCCAGGTGAGGAATGGCGTACGTCGATTGAATTCGTGAAACAAGGTCGAATTAAACTGAAACCACTAATTTCGCATCGTTATAAGCTAGAGGAAACGAAAGAAGCTTTTGATATGATTCTTTCAAGAGAGCATGATTATAACAAAGTGATGATATTGCCGCAGAAAGGTGACGATTAATTTGAAAGCAGTAGTAAAAACAAATCCCGGATATGATCAAATGGAGCTAAAAGATGTGGAAGAACCACAAGTCTATGGCGACAAAGTAAAAATCAAAGTAGCATTCACTGGTATTTGCGGATCAGATATCCATACGTTTAAAGGAGAATACAAAAATCCAACAACTCCCGTCACACTTGGACATGAATTTTCTGGTGTCGTTGTAGAAGTTGGGCCAGATGTAACGAGTATCAAAGTGGGAGACCGTGTCACAAGTGAAACAACTTTTGAAACTTGTGGAGAGTGTATTTATTGTAAAGAACATGATTACAATTTATGTAGCAATCGTCGCGGCATTGGTACGCAAGCAAATGGTAGTTTTGCAGAATTTGTTTTATCTCGCGAGGAAAGTTGCCACGTGCTAGATGAACGTATTTCGCTCGAAGCAGCAGCACTGACAGAACCACTTGCATGTTGCGTGCATTCGGCGCTTGAAAAAACAACAATTCGTCCAGATGACACAGTACTTGTTTTCGGACCGGGGCCAATTGGATTATTACTAGCTCAAGTTGTGAAAGCGCAAGGGGCAACGGTGATTATGGCAGGAATTACCAAAGATAGCGACCGCTTACGTCTAGCAAAAGAACTTGGAATGGACCGGATTGTCGATACCTTAAAAGAAGACTTGGCTGAAGTTGTGCTCGGCATGACAGGGGGTTACGGAGCGGAACGCGTATTTGATTGCTCAGGCGCAGTACCAGCTGTAAATCAAGGATTACCTCTAACGAAGAAAAAAGGCGATTTTGTTCAAGTAGGACTTTTTGCCGAAAAGAAAAATGCGATTGATGAAGAATCTATTATCCAACGTGAAATTGCTTATATTGGCAGCCGTTCTCAAAAACCATCTTCTTGGATTTTAGCACTCGACTTACTTGCTAATGGCAAAATCGATACAGATAAAATGATTACCAAAGTATATGGTTTAGATGACTGGCGCGAGGCTTTCGAGGCAGTTATGGCAGGTAATGAAATTAAAGTATTAGTGAAATCTTAATAATGGAGGATGGGCTGTATGAAAAAACATCAAAAAAAGGATAACCGTGCAAACGAATCCAAAGCTTCTCGGGCTCAGATGTTTTACAGTAGTCATCCTTAGAAATGAGCCGAGAACATATTCGCGTATGTTCTCGGTTCCATTTCATTATAAGACGTTAAAAGAAAAAAATCTATTAATGAAGGTGAAATTAAATGAAATTAACAATTGGTTGTGACCACGGCGGACGTCGACTAAAAGATGCCATTGTGAAACATTTACGTGAAAAAGATATCGAGGTCGTTGATATTGGAACATATACGGACGAAAGTGTTGATTTTCCGTCGTATGCAGAAGAAGTTGCCAATCAAGTAGTAAGTGGGCAATCTGAACTCGGAATCTTATGCTGTGGAACTGGAATTGGTATGAGTATCGCTGCGAATAAAGTCGATGGAATCCGTGCTGCGGTTGTTTCGGATACTTTCTCAGCGCGTGCTACTAGGGAACATAATAATAGCAATATTCTCTGTCTTGGTGAACGCGTCATCGGTGAAGGACTAGCGCTTTTACTTGTTGATACGTGGCTTGAGGCATCTTTTGCAGGTGATCGCCATAAACGCCGCTTGGATAAAATTACTGAACTCGAAAGAAAGTGAGGATGAAAATGAGGAAGATAGCCGCTTCAATTATGTGTGCAGACCAACTACATTTAGGTGATGAGCTCCAGCGCCTCGAATCTGCTGGCGTGGAACTACTACACTGCGATGTGATGGACGGTGTATATGTGAATAATCTTGCACTCGGTCCAGAATATTTGGAAATAGTGCGAAACAATACAGAAATCCCTCTAGACATACATTTGGCTACTATTACCCCACTTAAATATATTGACATGTTTGGCCCGGTGAAACCGGAATATATTTCTTTTCATGTAGAAGTAGCGGAAGACGTGTCAGAAATCATCCGGAAAATCCGCTCTTACAACGTCAAACCATCAATTGCGATAAATCCGGAAACCCCGATTGAAGCCATTTATCCGTATTTAGATGATGTGGAAATGGTGTTAATGATGACCGTAAATCCAGGTTTTGCGGGGCAGAAATTTCAAACAGATGTATTGCAGAAATTGCATGATTTAAAAGCAAAACTAGCTGGAAAAATCCATGCGCCGCTCATCGAAGTGGATGGCAATATTAATAAAGAAACAGTTGGCTTGATGCGAGACTGTTTACCAGATATTTATGTACTGGGAACATCGGCACTTTTTCATGACCGAGATAAAACGAGTTATGCAGAAAGATTAGTGCACATTTGGTCCAATGTAGAAAAACATGTGTAATAAAGCACAAAGAATTTAAGGGAGATGACCGTTTTGAAAAAAACATTAGATAGACAAGCAGTAGATACGATTCGTTCGTTATCAATTGATATGATTGAGAAAGCAAATTCAGGACACCCGGGAATGCCGATGGGAGCAGCACCAATGGCGTATATGCTATTTGCGAAACATTTAGTATTTAACCCAGCCAACCCAGAATGGTTTAACCGCGACCGATTCGTCTTATCAGCAGGGCACGGGTCCGCGCTACTTTATAGCATGCTTCATTTATTTGGTTATGATGTGAAAATGGAGGACTTAAAACAGTTCCGTCAGTTAGATAGTTTGACACCAGGACATCCTGAATTCGGATGGACTGCAGGAGTTGATGCAACGAGTGGACCGCTTGGACAAGGGATTGGTATGGCAGCTGGAATGGCACTTGCAGAGTCTCATTTGGCGGCAGAATATAACCAACCAAACTACCCAATTGTCGACCATTACACGTATGCGATTTGCGGTGATGGCGATTTGATGGAAGGTGTGGCATCAGAAACAGCCTCACTTGCAGGACATTTAGGACTTGGAAAATTAATCGTACTATACGATTCAAACGATATTTGTTTAGATGGTGATTTAAGTGCAACATTCAGTGAAAATGCAGCAGACCGTTTCCGTGCATACGGATGGCAAGTTTTGCGCGTAGAAGATGGCAACAACTTAGCAGCTATTCAAGAAAAAATTGTTCAAGCTAAATTAGAAACATCAAAACCAACACTAATCGAAGTGAAAACAGTCATTGGTTACGGTGCGCCAACAAAAGCAGGTAGCTCCGCAAGTCACGGTGCTCCGCTTGGTGAAAAAGAAGCTAATGGCGCGAAAGAACATTATGAATGGGCAGAAGAGCCTTTCACAGTACCGGCTGAAGTTCGTGATTATTTAAGAAATTACAAAGCGCGCGGAGAAAAACTAGAAGGCGCTTGGAACACGATGCTTGCTAATTACAAAAAAGAATTCCCAGAACTTGCGAGACAATTAGATCGAGTGCTAGCGGGAGAAGTAGCAGCTGATTGGAATGCTAATTTGCCAACTTTTGAAGCAGGCACAAATGTCGCAACGCGCTCTGCTTCTGGAAAAATGATCAACGCGATTGCAGCCGAATTACCGGAACTTTTCGGTGGGTCTGCTGACTTAGGTTGCTCGAATAAAACATTTATTGATGCGAGCCCAGCGTATAGCATTCAAGACCCAGCTGGTAAAAATATTTGGTTCGGCGTGCGCGAGTTTGCGATGGGAGCAATGTTAAACGGAATGGCACTTCATAGCGGCTTACGAGTATTTGGCTCGACTTTCTTCGTCTTCTCAGACTATGTCCGCCCAGCAATGCGGATGGCTGCTTTAATGCAACTTCCAGTAACATATGTATTCACGCATGACAGTATCGCTGTTGGTGAAGACGGCCCGACACATGAACCAATCGAACAATTAGCCTCGCTTCGTGCCATGCCAGGTCTAACCGTTATCCGACCAGCTGATGCCAAAGAAACGCGCGCTGCTTGGGAAATCGCTGCAACTAACACAAACGGCCCGATTGCACTTGTATTATCACGTCAAGACTTACCGGTACTCGAAAACGACCAAGAAGAAGTAGATGCAGGGATCGAAAAAGGTGCATATATCGTAGCTCCAGCAAATAGTTCCAAACCAGACGCAATCATTATCGCAACAGGGTCCGAAGTGTCCCTGGCAATCGAAGCGAAAGCCGAACTCGCGAAAAAAGATATCGACGTTTCCGTTGTCAGTTTATCCAGCTGGGAACGCTTCGAAAAAACAACCGATGCGTATAAAGAAAGTATTTTACCAAAAGAAGTCACAGCGAGATTTGCGATTGAAGCCGGAGCAACATTTGGTTGGAAAGAATTCATTGGATCAGAAGGTGACATGCTAGGAATTGATCATTTTGGCGCATCTGCTCCAGCGAAAGATTTGTTTAACGCTTACGGCTTCACTCCTGAAAATGTGGCGGATCGCGTCGAAGCTGTAATTGCGAAAGCCGGTGTGCGCGTATGACATTCGTAGCGCCATCTTTACTTGCAGCTGATTATATGAATATGGCAAACTCCATTAAAGAAGCAGAAGATGCCGGAGCTGACTACCTTCATATCGATGTCATGGACGGACATTTTGTGCCGAATCTGACGTTTGGAATTGATATGGTGGAACAAATTGGCAAAACAGCAACTATTCCACTGGATGTCCACTTAATGCTCTCGAACCCAGAAAACTATATTGAAAAATTTGCCGCAGCTGGTGCACACATTATTTCCGTGCACATCGAAGCCGCACCGCACATCCACCGCGTCATTCAACAAATTAAAGCAGCGGGTTGTAAAGCGGGAGTCGTGCTTAATCCAGGAACTCCGGCGAGCGTGCTGGATGCCGTTTTAGCAGATGTAGATTTAGTTTTACAAATGACCGTAAATCCAGGTTTTGGTGGACAAGCTTTCATTGATTCTACCATCAAAAATATGCGCTATCTAGATAATTGGCGCCGAAAAAATCACGGTAGCTATGTTATCGAAGTAGACGGTGGCGTAAATGCCGAAACAGCAGAAAAATGTAAGCAAGCGGGCGTAGATATCCTCGTTGCTGGATCATATTTCTTTGGAGCAACAGATAAAGCAGCATGCATCCAAGGCTTAAAAAAATAAAACACCCAAAAAAACTAGGTTGCCCAAAAAGCGCCTAGTTTTTTTATATTATATAGTAGATATTTTTTTAATTGATACATCCCGCACTCTAGCTTATACTTAAATTAATACGACAACGAAAAGGAAGAGATACATGACACAACTAACATTTCGAAACGGTACAGAACAAGATACGAAGTTAATTCTTCGTTTTATTACAGAACTTGCAACGCATGAAGGGATTGAAAAAGATGTAGTAGCAACAGAATCTGGCTTACACAAAGCCCTTTTTCAAGAAAAATCAGCTGAAGTAATTATTGCTGAATACGAAGACGCGCCAGTTGGTTTCGCACTCTTTTTCCATAATTTTTCCACATTACTTGGCAAAAAAGGCTTATACCTAGAAGACCTGTACATCATTCCAGAAATGCGAGGTAAAGGCTTTGGAACACAGTTTTTCAGTTATTTATCCAAACTTGCCCTAGCACGAGATTGCGGTAGATTTGAGTGGTGGTGCCTAAATGAAAATAAATCAGGCATGGATTTTTACGAAAAAATTGGCGCAGAGAAAATGTCAGAATGGACCGTACATAGGCTCACTAAAGCCGAAATGGAAAAACTAAGCAACCTATAAAGGATGGGATTTAAATGAAATGGGATAAACTATTAAATGATAAACGTCGCCGCGAATCTGGTGTCACTCGCTCGAAAAACACCGACGTACGTAGCGCTTTCGAAAATGATTTTCAGCGTATCGTTATGAGTGCATCGTTTCGCCGTTTACAAGATAAAACCCAAGTATTTCCACTAGAAAAAAGCGATTTTGTTCGTACACGACTAACCCATTCAATGGAAGTAAGTACGATTGCAAAATCAATGGGGAACATGGTTACACACACGATCCAAGAAGAAAACTTAGACCAAGATTTCACAAAAGATCATGCGGAAAAAATTCCGGAAATCCTTGCTTGTGCAGGACTTTTACATGATATGGGGAATCCGCCGTTCGGTCATTTTGGTGAGGAAAGTATCCGTGAGTGGTTCCGCGATAATTTAGCAACAATCACTTACAAAAATAAAAGCCTTGCAGAAATCCTAACACCGCAAATGAAAGAAGACTTTTATTACTTTGAAGGTAACGCGCAAGTGCTTCGTGTAGTTTCCAAACTGCATTATCTTTTCGACCAGTACGGATTAAACCTAACATTTGCCACTTTAAATGCGGTTATCAAATACCCAGTTTCTTCTTTAAAAGTAAATAAAAAACAAATCAAAAGTAAAAAACTAGGCTATTTTTACGCCGATGAATCTCTTTTTAATGAAATAACAACTGCAACAGAAGCACTTGATAACCGTCATCCGCTCACTTATTTACTAGAAGTGGCAGACGATATCGCGTACCTAAATGCCGACCTAGAAGACGGTGTGAAAAAAGGCATCGTCAACATCACGCAAATCTTAAAAGGTTTTGAAGAAGTAGAAGAGCACAATAAAGTCACTGCCGCGTGCTATAACGAACTCAAGAAAAAAAGCGAGCGTTACGAAGGACAAGAAGAAAGTTTCATCGTACAACAATGGCTAGCATCGAATGTCCGCGGCCAACTAATCAATCGCTCACTCGAAGTGTTTTACGAGAACTACGACGCCATCATGGCAGGCACATTCAACGACTCGCTCATCGATGCTTCAAGCGCCGAACAACTCGTACAAATTTTACAAAGCCTATCATTCACGTACATTTACCAAGATAAAGGCATTGTTGAATCCGAAATCGCCGGCAACGAAATCATCTCCAAATTGCTCGAAACGTTCATCCCAGCTGTCATCTACTACGACAGCGAAACCCCAGAACGCCAAACAGCCAAAGATAAACGCCTACTAACCTTGATTTCCGACAACTACCTAGGCTGTTACCGCAAAAACGCAGAAGGCGAAAGCGAAACAATGAAACTTTACTTGCGATTACTTCTCGTAACAGACTTCATTTGCGGCATGACCGACAGCTACGCGAAAGATTTATATCAACGTTTGAATGGACTTAGTTAATTAACTAAATTTCAAGTAACACCTTGACATCTAAACCTCAAGGTGTTACTATATTCAAGGTGCCTCTACTATAAACAGAGGTCTGAAAATAAAACAGCGTTGTAGGTCGAACTTACAGCCATTTTATTTTACCGAAAAAATGAACCACCTGGATGTGTGGAACTACTAAATAAGGAAGGAGGAATTTATCCCATGCCTACAATTAACCAATTAGTACGCAAACCTCGTCAATCTAAAATTAAAAAATCTACATCACCTGCTTTGAACAAGGGCCTAAACAGTTTTAAAAGAGAATTAACAGACGTTAACTCTCCTCAAAAACGTGGCGTATGTACTCGTGTTGGTACCATGACTCCTAAAAAACCTAACTCGGCGCTTCGTAAATATGCCCGTGTACGTTTGAGTAATGGTATTGAAGTAACAGCTTACATTCCTGGTATTGGTCACAACTTACAAGAACATAGTGTTGTTCTTATTCGTGGTGGACGTGTAAAAGATTTACCAGGGGTACGTTATCATATCGTTCGTGGAGCGCTTGATACAGCTGGTGTTGAAAATAGAGGACAAAGCCGTTCTAAATACGGTACGAAAAAACCTAAAAAATAATACTTATAAAATATGAAAGGAGGATATCCGATGCCTCGTAAAGGTCCTGTTGCTAAACGTGACGTGTTACCAGATCCGATTTATAATTCGAAACTAGTAACTCGTTTAATTAATAAAATGATGGTTGACGGAAAACGTGGAAAGTCTCAAGCTATCCTATATTCCGCATTCGATATCATTGCACAAGAAACTGGTAAAGATCCGATGGAAGTATTTGAACAAGCTATGAAGAACATTATGCCTCTTCTTGAAGTTAAAGCTCGCCGTGTAGGTGGTGCTAACTATCAAGTACCTATCGAAGTACGTGCTGACCGTCGTTCTACTCTTGGTCTTCGTTGGTTAGTAAATTATGCTCGCCTTCGTGGAGAGAAAACAATGGAAGTACGTGTTGCTCGCGAAATCATGGATGCTGCCAATAATACTGGTGCTTCTGTTAAGAAACGCGAAGATACACACAAAATGGCTGATGCTAACAGAGCGTTCGCTCACTATCGTTGGTAAAAAAATCACTGACAAATTCCAGGCGTATTGCCTGAAAAATTGTTTTATGGAAGGAGAAATACAACATGGCTAGAGAGTTCTCCTTAGAAAAGACTCGTAATATTGGTATCATGGCCCACATTGATGCGGGTAAAACTACCACTACTGAACGTATCCTTTTCTATACAGGGCGTATTCACAAAATTGGTGAAACCCATGAAGGTGCTTCTCAAATGGACTGGATGGAGCAAGAGCAAGAACGTGGTATTACTATCACTTCTGCTGCGACAACAGCTCAATGGAAAGGCTACCGAGTAAACATTATCGATACACCAGGACACGTAGACTTCACAGTTGAAGTTGAACGTTCGCTTCGTGTACTTGATGGTGCTGTTGCGGTTCTAGATGCACAATCTGGTGTAGAACCACAAACAGAAACAGTTTGGCGTCAAGCTACTACTTACGGGGTTCCTCGTGTAGTATTCGTCAACAAAATGGACAAAATCGGCGCAGACTTCCTATATTCTGTAGGTACTTTGCATGAACGTTTGGCTGCCAACGCGCACCCAATCCAACTCCCAATCGGGGCCGAAGATACATTTGAAGGTATCATTGACTTAATCGAAATGAACGCGTTGTATTACGAAGATGATTTAGGAAATGATCCTCATATTAAAGAAATTCCAGCTGATCTGAAAGACTTAGCAGACGAATACCGCGGTAAATTAGTGGAAGCAGTTGCTGAACTTGACGAAGAGCTAATGATGAAATACCTAGAAGGCGAAGAAATTACAAAAGAAGAGCTTAAAGCTGGTATCCGTAAAGGAACACTTAACGTTGAGTTCTATCCTGTAGTTTGTGGTACAGCATTCAAAAACAAAGGTGTTCAACCAATGTTAGATGCAGTACTTGATTACCTTCCAGCACCAACAGATGTTCCAGCTATTAACGGCGTATTGCCTGATGGAGAAGAAGCTGCTCGTCACGCTGATGATTCAGAACCATTCTCTTCCCTAGCATTCAAAGTTATGACTGACCCTTATGTTGGACGCTTAACTTTCTTCCGTGTTTATTCCGGTACTTTGAATTCCGGTTCATATGTACAAAACTCGACTAAAGGTAAACGTGAACGTGTTGGACGTATCCTTCAAATGCACGCTAATCACCGTGAAGAGATTTCGATCGTATACGCTGGTGACATCGCTGCTGCCGTAGGACTTAAAGATACAACTACTGGGGACACTTTATGTGATGAAAAAGAACAAATTATCTTAGAATCCATGGAATTCCCAGAACCAGTTATCCAAGTCGCTATCGAACCTAAATCGAAAGCTGACCAAGATAAAATGGGGCAAGCTCTTGCGAAACTAGCGGAAGAAGATCCAACTTTCCGTGCTGAAACTGACCAAGAAACTGGCCAAACTCTTATCTCCGGTATGGGTGAACTTCACCTTGACATCCTTGTTGACCGTATGAGACGTGAATTCCGCGTTGAAGCTAACGTTGGTGATCCACAAGTTTCTTATCGTGAAACATTCCGTAAATCTGCTCAAGTTGAAGGTAAATTCGTACGTCAATCTGGTGGACGTGGACAATATGGTCACGTTTGGATTGAATTCGGACCAAACGAAGAAGGTAAAGGATTTGAATTTGAAAATGCAATCGTTGGTGGGGTTGTTCCACGTGAATACATCCCAGCTGTACAAGCAGGTCTTGAAGGCGCACTAGATAATGGTGTACTTGCAGGCTACCCACTGATTGACATCAAAGCAAAACTTTACGACGGATCTTACCATGACGTCGATTCCAATGAAATGGCCTTCAAAGTGGCTGCTTCAATGGCATTACGTAATGCTGCTAAGAAATGTGATCCTGTAATCCTTGAGCCTATGATGGCTGTAGAGGTTGTTATCCCAGAAGAATACCTTGGTGATATCATGGGTAACATTACTTCCCGTCGTGGTCGTGTAGATGGTATGGAAGCTCGCGGTAACGCTCAAGTTGTTCGCGCATTTGTACCACTTGCAAACATGTTTGGTTATGCAACTCACCTTCGTTCAGGTACGCAAGGTCGTGGTGTATACACTATGCAATTTGACCACTATGAAGAAGTTCCTAAATCTATTGCTGAAGAAATCATTAAAGCTAATGGTGGAAACAACAAAGAAGATTAATTGATTTTTTTCGCAACATCAAGTATAACTTTAGTTAGAAGTATTACTTAGTTTAAATTTAAGCTAAGTAAAAAATAATTATCGAATTATCGAGGAGGATATTTTAAAATGGCAAAAGAAAAATTTGACCGCTCTAAACCCCATGTTAACATTGGTACTATCGGACACGTTGACCATGGTAAAACAACTTTAACTGCTGCAATTACAACTGTACTTGCTAAAAAAGGCTATGCTGATGCACAAGCTTATGACCAAATTGATGGTGCTCCAGAAGAAAGAGAACGTGGAATCACAATCTCTACTGCTCACGTTGAGTACCAAACTGACAGCCGTCACTATGCACACGTTGACTGCCCAGGACATGCCGATTACGTTAAAAACATGATCACTGGTGCTGCACAAATGGACGGAGCTATCTTAGTAGTATCTGCTGCTGATGGCCCAATGCCACAAACTCGTGAACATATCTTACTTTCACGTCAAGTTGGTGTTCCATACATCGTTGTATTCATGAACAAATGTGACATGGTTGACGATGAAGAATTACTAGAATTAGTTGAAATGGAAATTCGTGATCTATTAACTGAATATGAATTCCCTGGCGATGACATTCCTGTAATCAAAGGTTCAGCTCTTAAAGCACTTCAAGGTGAAGCTGACTGGGAAGCTAAAATTGACGAGTTAATGGAAGCTGTAGATTCTTACATTCCAACTCCAGAACGTGATACTGACAAACCATTCATGATGCCAGTTGAGGATGTATTCTCAATCACTGGTCGTGGAACAGTTGCAACTGGACGTGTTGAACGTGGACAAGTTAAAGTTGGTGACGAAGTAGAAGTTATCGGTATCGAAGAAGAAAGCAAAAAAGTAGTAGTAACTGGAGTAGAAATGTTCCGTAAATTACTAGACTACGCTGAAGCTGGCGACAACATTGGCGCACTTCTACGTGGTGTTGCTCGTGAAGATATCCAACGTGGTCAAGTATTAGCTAAACCAGGTTCGATTACTCCACACACTAACTTCAAAGCTGAAACTTATGTTTTAACTAAAGAAGAAGGTGGACGTCACACTCCATTCTTCAACAACTACCGCCCACAATTCTATTTCCGTACTACTGACGTAACTGGTATTGTTACACTTCCAGAAGGTACTGAAATGGTAATGCCTGGTGATAACATTGAGCTTGCAGTTGAACTAATTGCACCAATCGCTATCGAAGACGGTACTAAATTCTCTATCCGTGAAGGCGGACGTACAGTAGGCGCTGGCGTTGTTTCTAACATCAGCAAATAATATCTGATACGATTCAAACCGACAAAGTCATTTGGCTTTGTCGGTTTTTTTGTATACAAAAATAAAAATATACTTGAAAAATATCACATTTTCGCATAACCTTAATGTAGACATATCTTTTTACCTTCTAGACCGAAATCAAGGAGGTAGGCCAAATGGTACAATTTGATGCTCGAAATATGACATTACTCGAATCGCTCGTCGTGGCGAATGTATATCTTGCACCCGAGAATTTACAAGAAGAACTAGGAATTTCCAAACGAACACTTCAATATGATGTAGAAAAAATTAATAAAGAATTAGATAATATAGGACTTGATGGTATTCAATCCGTTCGTGGACAAGGGTATTATTTATTAGAAGAAGAAAAAACGACAATTAAAGAGATCCTTGAAAATAGGGAAGCGAGCCACAAAGTTTTTTCAGCTAGTGAACGCCGCATCCGTATTTTATTTTTTCTGCTCGTAACAGATGCGCGAGTAATTATCGATACGATTAATGAATGCAATGAAGTCAGTCGTAATACCAGTTTACAGGATATTAAACAATTAAAATTAGCGCTAAAACAGTTTAATTTAGAGCTCGCTTATGATCGTAAAAATGGGAATATGGTTCTGGGTGATGAGCGGAGTATACGCCAATTTTTTATTCATTATTGTATGAATAACGAAGAAATCGCAACCGCGGACCAGTTGCTCGATTTAATGAAAATTAATCCGATGATAAAAAATCAGGAGTTATTTCCCAAATTAGATATGATTTTCGAAATTTTAGCAGTCACAGAGAAAAAAATCGGTATTCGTTACACAGATGAAGTTATTGAGCGTATTGGTATTATGATTTTCTTCTTTAAGGAACGAATGAAACGCAATTGTTATTTAAATGAGAAAGAAGAACATGAAGTAGAATCATTTGGTATTGCGCAGGAAATTTATCAGCAATTGCAGCAAAGCGAGAATTTTAAAATTAATCATGCGGAAATCACTTATTTAGGTAAACTTTTGCTTGGTGCGAGTCGTTTGAATGATGATGCGGCTGCTGAAGGAAAACTAGATCTAATCGTTGAAAAAATCATTGCTGAATTTGAACGCCTTGCTTGTGTGAATTTTGAAGACCATCGCAATTTGAAAAAAGATTTATTACTCCATTTACAACCAGCATACTACCGTCTTAAATTCCAAATTGAGTGGATTAACCCGCTGCGTACAGACATTAAACAAAGTTACAGTGATGTGTACGAGATTACGAAAAAATCACTCGAACCGCTAGAAGATTTGCTTGGTGAAGCAATACCAGAGGATGAAATAGCGTACGTAACAATCTTGTTCGGCGGCTATCTTTCACGCAAAAACAATACTTTAGTTGAACGAAAAAAGCTCTTAATCGTTTGCTCCAAAGGCGTCGGAACGTCGCGGATGATTGAACGGCAATTATCGCAATTACTTGGTGAACGAGTAGAGATATTAGAACCAATTTCCATCCGTGAGTTTGAAAAGGGGCTGTATGCACCAGATTTTATCGTATCTACTTTGCCAATTATGGAACAAAAAGCACCAGTTTTTATTGTTAGTCCGATTTTAACAGAAGCGCAGAAGCAACAATTGATGAAGGTAATTGCTCCGCATATTTTACAAAAAGATTCTGATGCGCGCATGTTATCGTCCGTGCTCGATGTAGTAGATCAATATGCAAAAGTGGAAGACCGCGAAAAATTAGCGGCCAAGCTAAAGTCGGTATTATTTCAAGTGCAATCGGACAGCCAGCTAGAGAAATCGCCATCTCTTGATGAACTATTACCGCAAGAACGAATTATTTTTAAAGAAAGTGTGACGGACTGGCAAGAAGCTATCCGAGTTGCTTCAAAACCACTACAGCAAGAAGGTTATATCTCGAAGAACTATCAGCATGCAATGATTGAAAATATTGAGAAACTCGGACCATATATCGTTATTGCACCAGGGATTGCACTTCCCCATGCTTCGGTAGATGACGGGGCATACCGTGTTGGAATGAGCCTACTACGGTTAGACCAGCCGGTTTCATTTTCAAGTAAAGCGAAGGATCAGGTTAAATTAATTATTGTGCTCGCTTCCATTGACTCCTACACACATATTAATGCACTTAGCCAACTCACTAATTTAATCATGAAACATCACTTGCTAGAGCAGATTGAACAAGCGACATCAGCCGCGGAAATTGCCGCAATGTTAACCATAAAATAAGCGATAAAGCCAGTGGGGCACAAAGATGCCGCGCTGGCTTTTTGTATGCTCGATAACAACAAAATGTAACAGTCTATTCTTTGCACTTTCGAAAAGAAAGGAATTGGGCTTTTTTAAACAGAGGAGCTACAGCTATAATAAGAGTGTAAGTTATTGATAGCGCTATCAATTAGTTAGAAGGGATGAAGAGATATGTCTTTTTTGGATAAAGAGCTTGTGAATCTGCATGGGTCAGCTAAAAATGCTGACGAAGCAATCGTGCAAGCAGGAGAATTATTAGTGAATGCAGGTTATGTGAGCGAGCAGTACGTAGAAAAAATGGTGGAATCATATCATGAAAATGGTGCGTACTTTGTCATTGCACCTCAAATAGCAATTCCTCATGCGAGACCAACGGATGGTGTGGAAAACTCTGCAGTATCACTAGTCGTTCTAAAAGATGGCGTGAATTTCGGACACGCCGCAAATGATCCCGTACGATTAGTTTTTGGGCTCGCAGCTACTTCAAGTGAGGCACATTTGAAAGTCATTCAAAAAATCGTCTCCTTGCTTAGTAACAACGATAATATTGAAAAAATGATTCATTCAGAAGATTACCAAGCAATTGGAGAATTAGTGGAGGGATAACAATGAAAATTTTAGCAGTGTGTGGACTTGGGCAAGGAACAAGCTTAATTTTACGAATGAATGTAGAAACAGTTTTACGCGATATGGGAGTAGACGCAGACGTGGAGCATATTGATGTATCAGCTGCTCGCTCAATGAATGTGGATATTATCGTTACAAGCCAAGAGTTAGCAGAAACACTTGGAACAGATACAAGCGCCAAAGTAGTCATCGTCAACAACTATTTTGACAACGCAGAAATTAAAAATGCATTATCCGCAGCAATCAATAGTTAAATAAGACAAAAAAAGGTGGGAAAAAAATGGAGATTATTACGTGGATTGCCAATAACTTTTTTGGGACCCCAGCCATACTTTTAGGTTTTATCGTACTTCTCGGGTTACTTTTACAGAAGAAAAATTTAAGCCAAGTTATTAGCGGAACGTTCAAGGCAATTATTGGATTCTTAATTATTAACGCTGGTGCGGCTGTTATTACTGGTTCCCTTGGGATCTTTGAACCAATGTGGAAAGAAGTATTCGGGCTTGAAACACCGCCACTTGCAGGATTTTTAGGACAAGAAGCCTTTAATGCAAAATTTGGTAGTGCCGTAACACTTGCGATGACACTCGGATTTTTAGTCAACGTATTATTAGCAAGATTTACACCATTTAAGTACATTTATTTAACTGGTCATATGATGTTCTGGACAACAACTATTTTTGCAGGAATTACTGTGCAAGCTGTTGGCGGAGATATTCCGTTCTGGGGACTTGTACTCTTCTTAGCAGTAATTATGGGTCTTTACTGGACATTACAACCAGCGATTACACAACCATTCTTACGTAAAATTACAGGAAACGATAACGTCGCATTAGGACATACTTCATCCAGTGTAGCGATTCTATCCGCTTTACTAGGAAAAGTATTCGGAAATAAGAAAAATGATGCAGAACATATTAACTTACCGAAAAAATTAGAGTTCCTACGTGACTCAAACGTTATTACAGCTCTTACAATGGGAATTCTGTTCGTAGTCGGTGCAGTAATCCTCATGGTGAAGAAAACACCAGGAGCAGAAGAATTAATCGCAGAAGCTGGAAATCAAAGCTTCATCGTATACTCCATCGTTCAGTCCTTTACGTTTGCAGCTGGTATCGCCATCGTTCTTGTAGGTGTGCGGATGTTTATCGGTGAAATCGTACCGGCCTTCAATGGTATTGCAACAAAACTTGTACCGGGTGCGAAACCTGCACTGGATGCGCCAATCGTTTATCCATATGCACCAAACTCCGTAATTATCGGTTTCGTGGGTGCGTTCATTGGAGCGATTATCTGGTTAGTAGTACTTGGAAATACAGTTGGCTACGTGTTTGTGCCAACAATGATTGTTCTCTTCTTCCACGGGGCAGTTGCTGGTGTATTCGGTAACTCAACTGGTGGGGTGAGAGGCGCCTTAATAGGTGGATTCTTAACGGCTACGGTTGTTGCTTGGGGACAATATATTATGGTTACCTTCTTTATCAATACGACTGTTCCAGATACAGCAATGTGGGCAGCCGACTCAGATATGTTTATCCTCGGACCAATTGTCAGCATGTTAGCGAAGTTATTCTTTTAAGTAAAATCTAAACCTCTTCCTTGTCTAGCATTCAAGAGGAAGAGGTTTTTTGAAAGGAAGTTTTAAAAAATGAGTTTTATTCGTACTTTTTATGGAGATATCGCACCGGATCAGTTGGGCTTCACTTATTCACACGAGCACATTGTTTGTGTGCCGGCTTACTGGCAAGAGCGAAATGCCGATGATTTACTTTTAGATGATAAAGAAAAATCACAACTTGATGTACAAGATTTCGCGGACTTAGGCGGAAAAACAATTGTCGATGCGACGGCGGTTGATTACGGTAGACGCGTGCTAGATGTAGCGCAAATTTCCAAAGAAACAGGTATTCAAATCGTTGGAACAGCCGGTTTTAACAAAAGCTTCTTGTGGGATGGGAAAATTAAGCCTGAACTGAAGCCAATCATCGGGGATTTTGAAACCTATTATGAATGGATTGAAAATACTTCAACGGAAAAACTAACGGAATTCGTTGTAAATGAAGTCGAAAATGGACTTGAAGGAACGCCGTATAAGGCTGGTCAGGTGAAATTTGGCACTGGTTATAATATGATTACACCTTTAGAAGAAAAGACGATACGCGCGGTTGCTAGAGCACATCACGAGACAAAAGCACCAATTCATTCTCACACAGAAGCGGGAACGATGGCTTTAGAGCAAATCGAGATTTTAAAACAAGAAAATATCCCGTTAGAATATTTATCTATTGGGCATATGGATCGTAACCTAGATCCGTATTATCACAAACAAGTTGCAAAAACAGGCGCATTCATGTCATTCGATGGCATTGCCAAAATTAAATACGCGCCAGAAAGTGCCCGAATTGCTGCGATTCTATATCTAGTCTCAGAAGGATTTGAAGATCAGATTTTAGTTAGTGGTGATACAGCACGGAAAACATATTATAAACATTACGGTCACGGGCCTGGCCTTGAATACATCGCCAAAAAATGGGTGCCACGCTTTATTGATGAAGCAAACGAAAAAGGCTTTGACGGAGAAAAATTAGTTAAAAAATTCTTCGTGGATAACCCAGCAAGATGTTTTACATTTAAAAAATAGGAGGCGAAATCTGTGTTATATGCAGATGAAAATTCATTTGATATTGGCGCAAAAATCACGAAAACGAAACCAGTCATTTTGCCAATAGGAGCGGTTGAAGCGCACGGGCCACATTTGCCATTAGGGACAGACAATATTTTAGCGTCAGAATATTCTGCGAAAATAGCAGCGAAAACAGATGGATTTGTACTTCCGGTATTGCCATACGGCCAAGTTTGGAGTTTGCAAGATTTTCCAGGGAGTTTGACGTTATCAAATGAAACGGTAACGAAAGTAGTTGTAGAGATTGGTGAAAGTCTATATAAACAAGGATTCCGCCTGTTTGTACCAGTGAGTGGACATCTTGGAAATATGGCGGCGTTAAAAGATGCAGCGCGCGAACTATATGCCAAGTTCCCGGACATGGTTATCTTGCACATTTTTTACCCGAATATCCAAAAATTAGCAATGGACGTGCGCGAAGGAAAAGCAAATCATCATACCTATATTCATGCTTGTGAAATTGAAACGTCACTCATGCTCTACTTATCACCGGAAAATACGGATATGAGTCGCGCTATTGATGATCCGCCAATTTTACCAATCGATGCGGATTTCACGCCAACCCCGTGGCAAACCTTTACCAAGACAGCAGTTTTAGGAGAAGCAACTTTGGCAACAGCAGAAAAAGGCGAATACTTGATCGAAAAAACGTTAAAAACATGTGTGGAGTTGATAAAACTTGAACAAGAAAAAATTCGAAAATCTACCGAAATGGAATAATTTTGCGCTATTTAATTTTTTAGCGAAAGATAAGGAAAATAGCCTGGAAGTCATGGTGGCAGCGCGCGGTTTTGCCGTTCCAGGAATCGTTGCAACGAACTATGAAACAGCAGAAGAAGCCGCAAATGTGGTGAAAGAACTACAAACTACTGCTGAGGTCATTAGTGTTGGCCTTGGTGGTGGCGGAGACTGGCAAAACTGGCGCGATGTTCTTCATATTGCTCGTCTGGCTCCAAACAGTCATATTAACCAGCCAATCGAAACCGCGGGATTAACAAATGGCTTACTCCCGGAAACATACACTAATGCACTCGTTCGACCAACCGGAAAAGTAGGTATTGTAAAACTATCTTCCGGAGATGAAATTACCGCTGAAGAAGCTGTCGATTATTGTCTATCCGCCAACATCCCGTCCATTAAATTTATGAGCATTGAAGGCACGAAATATTTAGATGAACTAGTTTACTTAACAAAAATTGCAGCAGATAAAGGCATTTACGGTATTGAGCCAGCGGGAGGAATTGGAGCTGACAATATTCTTGAAATAACAACCGCCATCAAGTCCACAGGAATTCCGTTTTACATGCCACATATTTTCGGAAAAACAATTGACAAAGCAACTGGCCGAACAAAGCCGGAAGAAATCGAGAAAATTTTTGCAGCTTTGGAGGGGAATTAAATGATTAATAATTATGTCGATATTACGGTTCGTTTATTAGAAAACATTCTCGATAATGAAGCTGATTATGTAAAAGAAGCAGGAGCGAAGGTAGCCAAGTCCATCGAAAACGACGGTGTAATCCATTTATTTGGCTGCGGTCACTCGCATATTTTAACAGAGGAAGTATTTTACCGGGCAGGTGGACTTGCTGCGATTCATCCGATTTTACATGAACCACTTATGCTTCACGAAGGAGCTGCGGCGTCATCTGTGCTGGAACGGAAAAATGATTATGCGAAAACATTTATGGTAGAGGAGGATATCCGTCCTGGCGATATCATGATTGTGCTATCGACGTCTGGACGAAACCCCGTACCAATTGATGTCGCTGAAATTGCCCGCGAAAAAGGTGCATTTGTCATCGTGATTACTTCGCTCCAATACTCGGCCAGCCAAAAATCCCGCCACAAATCTGGTAAACGCTTATCCGATACAGGTGACATTGTAATCGATAACGGTGCTGTTAAAGGAGATGCCGTCCTAAAATCAGCAAACTTCGATATCGCCTTCGCACCAACATCTACAGTAACAGGCGCGGTCATCTTGCAATCCATTTTTGCAGAAGCAATTGAAAAAATGGTAAACGACAACTTCACACCGCCAGTATTTATTAGTGGAAATGTCGAAAATGCCGATGCACATAATCAAGCACTTGTTGATAAATACAAGGAGCGAATTCCATTGCTTGGAATGAATTTATAAAATAGCGTCCCTAGGGTTTTTGTTTCCCTAGGGTTTTTTTAGTATAATGAAGTTATTAAGGTTAGTGGAGGAATAATATGCTTACAACAAGAAAAGCATTATATTATTTAGACAAAGGAAAAACAAAAGAGGCGATTCGCTTACTTGAAACTTGTTGGAAACAAGAAGTGACAACCAAAAATAAAAGAGATATCTTTACAGCAACGGTATTACTTAGCGATGTGCTCTACCAAAGTGGCGAACATTTTCCCGAAATCTATCAACAGCTCATGTCGATTTTAGAAGAGATGCAAGATCTGGAAGCAGTCGAGTTCGAACGTGAAAAAGCTAAGCAAATTTTCGCTGAGTTAGATGAATATTTTAGTGAGGTCGGGACATTTTTCCAAGGGGATAGTCTAGCAGAGCTTTGGCTAGAGTTTGATTACGAAAATGACTATAAAGATGTATACCCTACGCCGCAAAGAGTGGCTGCAATCGAAGCAGAACTAGGCTATAAGTTACCTAAATCTTATATCTACTTAATGCGCCATACCCAAAATGGAGGTATAGTATCAACCGGTTCTGTTCCTACGACAGAGCCAAGTTCATGGTCAGAGAATTGTGTAGCTATTACTGGGATTATGGGAATAGGAAACCAAGGGATATCTGCATTGAATGGTATGCACAACACAAATTTTTGGATAGAAGAGTGGGGTTATCCCGATGTTGGTTTAGCTATTGCCGATTGCCCGTCAGCCGGACATGATATGGTTTTCTTGGATTATCGAAATTGCGGAAAAACAGGCGAGCCCGCAGTCGTTCATATTGATCAAGAGGCTGATTATAAAATAATGAAGCTAGCTGATAATTTTGAAGCGTTTATTTTGAGTTTGTACAGAGAGGAATATTAATTCAAAAAACAAGAAGGAGTGTAGCCGATGGATTCAGCATATGTATTTGATAGCGAACAAGCAACGAAATTATTGATGAAGAACTATGAGTTAGTGAAAACGAGTGGTGTTAGTTTTATTGATAAACGAATTCGATTTCTAATTGCTCGTCTTTTTGCGGGAAATAATGAAGTGGTTAATCCGGAGAGATTCAATGAAATAAATAAAGAAATTAAGCGACAATTAGGCATGTTCACAGCGCTAAACGGAAATGTTCGCGCATCTCTTGTAGGATTACTTATGGCAAACAATAATGCCAGCCGAGAGAGCGTTCAGCAAGTAATTGCTAACTATAACACGTTAATCCAAGCAGGATTCCAGCGCACAGAATATACTTACTTTGCGGCATACTTATTATTAGAATCAGAAAATCCAACAAAGACAGCCCAAAAAGCAAAAACGATCCACCAACTTTTCAAAAAAGATCACCCGTTTTTAACCAAAAGTGAAGATGTAACAACCGCCGTTTTCCTAGCTAATCTACCAGAAGAAAACACCACGGAATTGGCTGAAGTGACAGAATATTATTTCCAAGAATTTGCTGCAAAAGGTTTCCGCAAAAATGATAGCTTACAATTTTTAGCAACAACAGGAACGCTTTTGTACGGTGAAAAAGATAGTAAATTCATTCGAAGAGTAGATAATATTGTAGAAGAACTACGCCAAAAAGGGATAAAAGTAAAACCAATACATTACTCGAGTATTGGAATTTTAGCTTTTGTCATGGATGGGCGAAAAATCGATTCAGGGTTAGTGAACTTAATTGATGAATTACAGCAACAACCCGGCTTGCGTTTCGGACGAGAATTCGTTACAGCTCTAGCGATAAGCCTATATACGGAAAAACAATCTGGTCAAATGAGTAAGGAACAATTAGAAGGATTAATGGTCAATGTGCATATATTGATTGCAATGGAACAAGCAGCTGCGGTAAGTGCAGCTGCGGCAGCGAGTGCGGCAGCTGCATCTAGTTAATACAAAAAACTGGTAAGCCACAACGGCTACCAGTTTTTTATTATTTAAGGACTAACATAATAGTCATTACTTTTCTTAGGTGGATTGGACGAACTTAAAACGTAATCTTTCAAAAATGAATTCGGTGCAGAATCCCATAAAGCCATACCATCAGATTTTGGAGGGGCAGTTCCGGCGAAGAAATACATGTTATTTAATCCCATCGTATCTGCCATTTTTTCCTTATCTGCTTGGTTGTACTTATCATAAGACTCATCGGTCATTAAATCCATCATTGCCTTATCATAGCCACTATTATAAAAAGTTTCGTAATCAAACTGATCAAAATTAAGCAAGTTTTCATCCGTAGAGCCTTGCGCTTTTGCCCAGGCTTCCATATCTAACTTTTGAGATTGATACGTGAAGTTTTTATTTTTGGCACTATAAGTAATATTGCCATATTTATGCGGAAAAACAGAGAGAGCATTGGTTACGATATCGGTGATTTCTTTGCCATCTGTGCTTTTCGCAGAACGGATATTTTGCGTATGGATGTGACCACTTAGAGAAAAATCCATAGCGCCTTCCGTAAGAGCATCAATCACTTGTTGATTATAATTAATAGTATAACCTTTTTGGATGACATCATTATGATCAGTTAAATTATGATGCAAAACAGGGATAAGCTTAGCGCCATTTTTCTTAGCAAGCGCACTACTTTCTTTTATCCAATCTAATGTTCCGGCTGTTAGTCCGCCTTCCGTTGTGGGATTTCCTTGCTGCATATTTGTTTTATAAATAGCCGTGTCTAACATTAACAGCCATACTTTGGAAGAAGGAGCTGCTAAATAACTCAGCGAAAACTCATCACTTGAAATAGCATCTTCATATCCAAAATCACCATAAATTTTGCTGAAGTCTGTTGGTGATATAGTATCTGTTGGTAGCTGCTTATCTTTTTCAAATTTACGGGCCCATGGATTATTAATATCATGATTACCGGGAACTACAAAAACTTGTGTCCCATTTTTTTCTACTTGAGTAAGTTTTTTTGCTAATTCCTCATGGCTCGTTTTTTCACCATTGTTTGTAAGATCGCCGCTAATAATAAGGACGTCTGTCTTTTTGGACTCTACATCTGCTAAAAAAGCATCGGTTATTTCATCGCTATAAGCTAACTGTTTCCCATCACCCGCAGCCACATATTTTTCAAAAGCTTTCCCGTTGTCGGTTAGTGATGGCGCAAAGTAATGAACATCCGTCGTTACGACCATCGATAAATTACGGTCTTTCTCAATTGGCGCAGTAATTTTCTCCGTTTTACCACTTGCGGAACTACAAGCAACTAAAGAGATAGATAGGAGTATCGGTGTAACTATTTTAAAAAATCGAATCACGTTAATCACGCTTTCATGTTTGTATTTTCACAATAAGTTCCAAAATTTAGAACAAAACTCAATATGGAAGGAGCAATGTTCTAAACGGTTTAGATATCTCTATCTAAAATGTTTTTCGTCAAGCGGTACATATCTTCACGATATGCGCCAGCTGGTAGTTTTTTGATTTCACGAAGCGCTTTATTCGTATATTTTTTTGCAAGTTTGAACGCCTGTTCGACACCTTTATACTTAGAAATAAGTGCTAAAACTTGTTCGGAAGCTTCATCCGTCATATCTAGTTTTTGAGAAAGAAGAGGCTCGAATTCAGCCAAGTGACCTTTCATTGCATAAATAAGTGGCAGAGAATAAATACCTTGTTTCATATCATTTAAAACGGGTTTGCCAAGACCTTCATCCGTACTTGTGTAATCCAGTACGTCGTCAATAATTTGGAAAGCCATGCCAAGATAATGCCCGATGTTATAACATTTTGCAACTGTCATTCGTGTTGCTTTACTACCTGTTGCACCGGAGTAACAACTAAGCGCAAATAATTGTGCTGTTTTACCAGAAATACGGGTTAAATACTCGCGAACGGTCACGTTCATTTTATAGCTCGTGCGCATTTGATCTAGTTCGCCCATTAAGATTTTTTCGATATTTTTACTATTAAATTCAATGTTCTCCACGGAAGAAGCATGTGCGGATAGAATTTTGAAACAGATGCAGAATAAATAATCGCCTGTATAAACAGCATAATTACGACCATATTTAGAATGAATTGTCGGGATGCCACGGCGTAACGGAGAATCATCAACGACATCATCATGAATCAACGTTGCCATATGAAGTACTTCAAGTGCAGCAGCAATCGAAACAGCGCGGTCTTTATCATAATCAGGACCAGCTTGAGCAGAAAGAAGTGCAAAAGCTGGGCGCAGTAATTTCCCGCCGGCATGAATCAAATCTTTCACATTTTGCTCAACGTGTTTATCGCGAATTTGAATATTTTTTTCAATCGTTTGTAAGACTTCTTGTAAATCTTTGGAAAGTGCAGGATACTCATCCCACATAGCATGAAGTTGCATATTGAACTCCTTTTTTAAAAGTTATTTTTGTGCTGCTTGACTTTGTTTAGCATCAGCGAACATCCGCAAAGTTTGGACGTTTTTTAGTAGGTAATTTGCAGCAATCCCAACCGCAATCCCAGAAAGAATTCCGATGAAAGATAATACTGGTAAATAAAGCATAACGGACCAAGTACCAGCAATCCAACTAGCGATTACGAGCTGACCAACGTTATGTAAAATCCCACCGGTAACGCTAACGCCAATGATGCTCACGCGTTTCGGCCCAAGTTGCTGTACGAGCCACATCCCAAGAAAACTCAAGATAGCTCCGGCCGCGCTATACATAAAGGTTGAAATTGTCCCACCAAGCAAAGTGGATAATACTAACCTAATGCAGATAATCATAAATGTATCTTTTGCCGATAACGTATAAAGCGAAATACACGTAATAATATTAGCAAGACCTAGTTTCGCCCCAGGAGCAAACGCAAATGGAAACGGAATAGCCCGTTCGAGTAAACTAATGACAACCGCTTGAGCAGCCAAAAGTGCTATATATACTAATCGTCTGTTTTTTGTCATAAAAACACTTTCCTATCTATTAGAGGATAAGGTCAGGAAGAGATAATCGGATCATCTGAATCGCCTGAACTCCCGTCACTCGCTTTTACTTCAATTACTAACTTATGTGGAAGACAAACAACGGTATCGCCTTGTTTATCAATTGCTCCAGTCCGAACACATACTTGATCGTTACAGTTCGCTTTACTAATTCGGATTTCTTCCCCTGAAACCTCAATCGTGTTAGTATGTCCATCTGGTTGTTTCACATCAAAGCTTTCCGTTCCTTTATGTCCAGTGAGTGTAACAGTCTTATATTCTTTATTATCAACAGAAATAACTGCAACAAGCTCTTTTTTTCCGTTAGCAGGAGCCGGTTCATTCGCTTTTACATATGAAAAAATAGCAATCGGCAAAAAGGAGAGTATACAAAGAGATAAAATAATAATAATATCCCAACGCTTCACCATAGAAAGATACTTCTTCACCGTATTGCCTCCTTTCAAAATGTCATGTACAAATCCTATTTTAAAGGATTATGCCTAAATATAATAGGAAAAAGTTCAAGAAATCAACAAATAATAAAAACGGAAGCACCTCCTATGCCAAAACTGGCTTTTGGATGCACTCCCGAGTTTTTATTTAAAATTTTAACTAACTAATTTACTTGTCTCTGTAAACGGATCTCGGCTTACCGTACCACCAATGACCAAGATGTTTTTGGAACCAAGGAACAGCCCAATAATCAAGACCAAATGTACGCCCAGCGCCATTTAGAAGTGCGATAGAAGCTGGTAACGCCCAGAATTTGTCCCAACCAAGCATAGCGCTTAGTGTAAACATTACTAGGAATCCAGCACTTCCGATACTTACAAGCCAAGTGAATAGACCTACTACCATAGCAAGACCGATTGCAAGTTCAACAAAAGGTACAACTTTTTGCATTACTAGAGCAACATCAAGATTTGGCATTAGAAGTTCCATAATCCACTGGAACCAACCAGGCATATGACTAAGAATTGGAGTAGTTACGTTTGTTGCAGCAGCCCCAGCAGCATCACCGGCAGCTTGACTAGCACCAGATGTAGCAGCAGTTTGTAACCATTCGAATGGCATTTTAGAGGTAGTTGCAGTTAACCAAGAGTCAGAACCGATACCGTTAAATAAAGGTTTTAAATTTGTGATACTTACTTTATCCCATGTAGTTTCACCGTAGATTTTAGAAAGAGCTTCGTCAATCCAGAACCAACCTAGATATACACGTAAAGGAAGAACCCAAAGTACGTTACCGTAACGAGAAGTCCAACCACGGAAGATATTACGGTGATCTTTAATGTGGAAGAATTCATGCATAATATATTGCCACATGTAGTAACCACTACGGATACCGAAGAAGTAGTACAAGTTAACCATATGTTTCATTAAAATAGCGAACCAACCAGAAAGATGCATGCCACCAAGATGAGCAACACCATATTTAGCTCCAATAGAAACCATTACACCATGGTATTTACCTTGGAATGGTTCTTTCTCGCCAGTACCGCTCATTTCAACGATGATACTTTTCGCTGCAGTTAGTGCAGTTTGTTCAGCACCTTCAACGATTTGCGGAGTTGGTTTGCCTTCTTCATCTTCAAAGTAAGCAAGGTCACCAACAACATAAACGTCTTTAAGACCTTCTGCTTCCATATATTGGTTTACTTTCAAACGGCCTGCACGAGCAGATTCCATACCGTAATCTTTTGTATCGGAGTTAGCGCGAACACCAGCAGTCCAAATTAATGTGCTTGTTGGAAGTTCTTCGCCAGATTTAAGTACGATGCTTTCAGGTTTAACTTCAACGATAGCAGCATTTTTCATGATTTCAATACCTTTTTTAACCATGTAACGTTCTGCTTTGTCAGCGTCTCTTCTTTCAAGCATGTTTAGGATTGTTGGAGCAGCTTCTACTACAACTAGTTTAATTTCAGATGCGTCAATTTTGTTATCTTTAGCAAGACGATCTTTCCATTCTAAAAGTTCCCCAACCATTTCGATACCAGTAAATCCAGATCCACAAACAACGAATGTTAACATCGCTTTACGTTTTTCAACGTCTTGTTCGCGAGATGCTTTCGTTACAGTTTCTTCAATATGATTGCGTAACTTAACAGAATCTTCCCAAGACCAAAGTGTAAAGCCATTTTCGCCAACACCAGGAGTTCCGAAATCATTAGGTTCTCCGCCCATACCAAGTACTAGGTAATCAAACGGATAACTACCGTGCTCTGTTGTTACAACTTTTTTATCATGATCTACATGTGTCACGTTATCAGTTACAAGATTAACTTTTGTTCTATTAAACAAACGACGTAAATCATATTGAATTGCAGTTGGTTCAACACGACCACCAGCAACCTCATGTAGTTCAGTCATCATTGTATGGTACGAATGACGATCGATTAATGTAATATTAACGTCTTTGTCTTTCTTGTATTTCTTAGCTAATTTCTTAGCAGCGTGTACACCTGCATATCCTGCCCCAATTAAAACGATATTCTTTTCAGGCATATGCTTCCTCAACTCCTTGTAAGTTTATTCACAAAAATAAAATGAGTCCAAAATTCCCCACAGTATTATTATAACCTATCATAGTTTAACAGAAACCTCCTACTAATGTCTAGATAGTAAAGAACAATTCTAATCTAAATTTGAAAAATAGGACTTTGTGCAAATGTTACATAATTAAGCAGGCTAAAAGTCCTTGTTTAACATAGGATGTTAGACATTTTTGTTTGCTATTTTGCTAGAAAAGGTTGGTTTAAGCCATCTTTTGTATATCAATAGTCATTATTTTGAAAATTAGATGAATTATGTCTTTAGAATTACAGTAGACAAAACCGGGCGCTGATGGTATCATTTGTATTGTAAAAGTGATATCGCTTTCGCAGACTATCGGTTTGTGTTCACGAAATCACAAACAAAGTTAATCAATAAAACAAAAGGTGGGAGCAAAACATGAAATTGAAAAAAGTAGCAATGGGTATTACCGTAGTAATGGCTTCAAGTTTATTACTAGTAGGTTGCGGTAGCAGTGACGACAGCAGCAAGGACAAGAAGAGCACAGACACAAAACAAACAGAAACAAAGAAAACAGCTAAAACTGATGGTACTATGACTGATGGTACTTACAAATTAGAAGAAAAGAATTTCGACGACAAAGGCTGGAAAGGTTTCATGTCAATCGAAGTTAAAGATGGTAAAATTACAAAAGCTAACTACGATTACAAAAACAAAGATGGCAAATTAAAATCTGAAGATGCAGACTACGAAAAAGCAATGAAAGATAAAGTAGGAACTGGTCCTCAAGAATACTTGAAACAATTAAGCGATTCTTTAGTTAAAAATCAATCTGCAGCATCTGTAGAAGTAGTTTCAGGAGCAACTCATTCTTCTGACGCTTTCATCAACTATGCTAACCAATTAATCCAAGCAGCTCAAAAAGCTGATACAACTACAATTTCCATCAACAACTTAGCTAAAATGGAAGATGGAACTTATAAACTTGAAGAACAAAATTACGCACATGGTTACCGTGTAGTGTTCAGCATGGACGTTAAAGATGGCAAAATCACTAAATCTGACTACAACTATGTTGACAAAGACGGCAAACTTAAATCAGACGATGCTGACTACGAGAAAAACATGAAAGCTAAATCTGGTACTGGTCCAAAAGAATACATCCCAGCACTTAACAAATCTCTTGTTGAAAAACAAGACGTTGCTGCAGTAGACACTGTTTCTGGTGCTACTAACTCTTCTAACCAATTCAAAATCTACGCAGCTCAACTTCAAAATGCTGCACAAAATGGTAACACTGACACAATTAAAGTGTACAACCTAGTAGAAGCTGAATAATTAGCACAATTTATGTACAAAACGGCTGGCCCTAATTTCTAGGGCTAGCCGATTTTTTTATCGAAAAACAGAGGAATTAAGCCTTTTTACTGTAGATTTATTCCTTTTTTTACGCTATAGTTATTCAAGTAAAGATCACGGATTTAGAAAGGTGAAAAAGCTAATGAAGAAATGGAAAATAATAATTTCAGTTATCATATTGGCGCTTGTTGTATCAGCGTGTGGAAATTCTAGTAAAGAAACAAAGAGTGAACCAAGTGATTCAAAAAAACTAATGGATCAACCATACTCCAAAACAGACTTTCTAATGGGCACGGTTGTAACGCTTAAAATTTATGACAAAGGCAAAGAAGACGTGCTTGATAAAGGCTTCGATCGAATCAAAGATCTAGCTGCCAAGATTACCACAAGTGATTCGGAAAAAACGTCCGAAGTTGATAAAATCAACGAACAAGCCGGCAAAAAGCCAGTGAAAGTATCTGAAGACGTATACTACTTAATTCAAGAAGGGCTTAAATACTCCGAAAACTCTGGAGGTAGCTTCGATATTACTATTGGGCCGTTAACATCTCTATGGCACATCGGTTTTTCTGATGCGCGCAAGCCTTCTCAAGCAGAAATTGACGCAGTGTTACCATTAATTAATTACAAAGACGTTAAAATGAATGATAAAGACCAAACAGTCTACTTGGAAAAAGAAGGTATGGAACTAGATTTAGGGGCAATTGCTAAAGGCTTCATTACTGACGAAACTTTAAAGGTATTCAAAGAAAATAAAGTAACAACCTCTATCATAGATTTAGGTGGAAACATTTATGTTCAAGGCAACAACCCAAATGGCAACAAATGGAATGTCGGAATTCAAGATCCGTTTTCTCCTCGTGGAAGTGTTATTGGGAAACTTCCTGAATCTAATATGTCTATCGTAACTTCTGGTATTTATGAACGTTACCTTGAAGTGGATGGTAAAACATATCATCACATCTTAGACCCGAAAACAGGATATCCGTTTGACAATGATATCGCTGGAGTTTCGATTGTATCTAAAAAATCAATTGACGGTGATGGCTTATCAACCGCTACTTTCTCCAAAGGGATTAAAGGTGGAATGGACTACATTGAACAATTCGAAGGTGTAGATGCCATTTTTATAAGCAAAGAGAAAAAAGTATACGAAACATCTGGCTTAAAAGGTCAATTCGAATTAACGGATAAAGACTTCCAGATGGACACGCTAAAAAAATAAACTATTATTATAGAAGAAAGTGAGCAAAATCCGGTCTGGATTCTGCTCACAATAAACTAGAAAAGGGGCTAAAAAGGGGATATGTCAATACCATCGTTTCTGAAGTTGGTTGAAATCCAAACAAAGATTGCTAGTGTTTTTCCATTCATGTTAGGAACGCTATTCGTTGTGTATCAATATGATATGTTCAAACCCATTAATACGTTGATTATTTTCGGATCTATGCTCATATTTGATTTAACAACAACGGCGATTAATAACTATATGGATTATCGCAAAGCAACAGATAATCATGACTACGATTACCGAACTACCAGTAACGTAATCGGACAAGAGCAAATTCCGGTACGTACAGTTATTATTACTATTTTCCTGATGTTTTTCATTGCAACGGGATTAGGTGTTTGGTTAGTTTTTCGGACAGATCTTTTAGTACTTTTAATTGGATTTGTATGCTTTTGTATAGGTATCTTATATACGTTTGGTCCTGTGCCGCTTTCTCGTATGCCGTTAGGTGAAATTTTTTCAGGCGTAACGATGGGGTTTGGGATTTTCTTCTTAGCTGTATATGTAAATGCCTACGATGCAGGAATTGCGAATTTACTTTGGCAAGGAGAAATGGTGACAATCCAGTTCAATCTAATAGAAATTATTCGGATAGGTGTGGTATCCTTACCATGTATTTTCACAATAGCTAATATCATGCTCGCGAATAATCTTTGTGATTTAGATGAAGATATTCGGAATCATCGTTACACACTTCCATACTATATAGGAAGAAAGATGGGAGTATTGTTATTTAATACTTTATATTATGCTTCATTTTTAGCTGTGGTTGTTTCGGTAGCTATAAACTTCTTACATCCAATCATGTTACTATCACTAATAACGATCTATCCAGTGTATCGTAATCTAGTTAAATTTAATAAAGAACAAGTAAAATCAAAAACATTTGTCATTGGTATTCGTAATTTCGTATTAATTAATGCGACATTGACAATTTTGATGGCAGTGAGTGTGGTACTTCAACAACTGACATAAGAAAAGGGGGCTTCTTTGAATGATTGAAAAACTAATATTAGGTCGTTTTGTTCCAGGGGAGTCCTTGATTCATGGTCTGGATGCACGAACGAAACTTTTAGCAGGATTTTATTATATCGGTATTTTATTTTTAGCGAATAACTGGTGGACATACGCATTGATGGTTTTGTTCACACTAATGGTCGTTCAAATGACAGGCATCAAGCTAAAAGTTTTTATAAAAGGTGTTAAACCACTTATTTGGTTGATTTTATTTACCGTAGTAATGCAAATACTATTCGCGAGCGGAGGAACGATTTACTTTGATTGGGGACCATTTACCATCTCTTCTTTTGGGCTGTTAAACGGTGTATTTGTATTTTTGCGTTTTGTTTTAATTATCATTATGTCGACTGTTATCACACTCACAACCACGCCTATGAATTTAACAGACGCGATTGCTTATATCCTTCGTCCTTTTGCAGTGCTTAAAGTGCCTGTGAATGACATTGCATTAATGATTTCGGTGGCACTTCGTTTTATTCCAACTCTCATGGGAGAAACAGATAAAATTATGAAAGCACAGCGAGCTCGTGGAGTGGATTTTGGTGAAGGCAATCTTTTTGAACAAATGAAAGTTGTTGTCCCGATTTTTATTCCGTTATTTGTTAGTTCGTTTAACCGAGCGGAAGAATTAGCGGATGCAATGGAAGCAAGAGGGTATCAAGGAGGCGAAGGGCGCACGCGATTCCGAATATTGCATTGGCATCTTGGAGATTTGATTGCGGCATGCGTAATGATACTTTTAACCGCAGGACTCGTAATACTAAGAACATCTTAAAAACATTCGATATTAACGGATGTTTTTTCTTTTTGGCGAAATTTGAAAAACAGCTTTATCATGCGGTTTATACGCAAAGCGGAACCGAGAATCTTCTATATAAAAGATTCTATGAAAATAACTTAAAACTTTTTTCAAAAAGCGGTTGATTACTACCCCTAACCCGTGTATAATAGATAAAGTGCAAATGGACAGGCATTGGTCTGCCCTTTTGACAACGAGCACCCCGGTATTGCCGGGAATGCCCATGTGATGAAGTGAAAGGTTGCTGACACACCCGGCCGCTTTGCCATGGCGGATGTTCAGGTAATTTTCACGGAGAATGTCTATTTTAAAAGTAGGCGAAAAGGAGGGAAAGTAATGGCAAAACAAAAAATTCGTATTCGTTTAAAAGCTTATGATCACCGTATTTTGGATCAATCAGCAGAAAAGATTGTAGAAACAGCGAAACGCTCAGGTGCTTCCGTATCTGGTCCGATTCCACTTCCAACAGAGAAGTCAATCTACACAGTCTTGCGTGCGGTCCACAAATATAAAGACTCTCGTGAGCAATTCGAAATGCGTACACACAAACGTTTAATCGACATCGTTAATCCAACACCACAAACAGTTGATAGCTTGATGCGTTTAGACTTGCCAAGCGGTGTGGACATCGAAATCAAACTATAATAAGAATATATTAAATTAACAGGAGGTGTGACTCATGACCAAAGGAATCTTAGGTAGAAAAGTAGGGATGACACAAGTTTTCACTGAAAACGGCGAACTTATTCCAGTAACAGTAATCGAAGCAGCACAAAACGTGGTACTTCAAAAGAAAACTGTTGAAACTGACGGCTATGAAGCTGTACAAATCGGTTTCGAAGATAAGAGAGCAATTTTGTCAAACAAACCCGAACAAGGTCATGTAGCAAAAGCCAATACTACTCCTAAGCGCTTCATTCGCGAATTCCGCGATGTAAACTTAGACGAGTATGAGATTGGTGCAGAAGTAAAAGTAGACGTATTCGCAGAAGGTGACATCATCGACGCGACAGGCGTATCGAAAGGTAAAGGATTCCAAGGTGTTATTAAACGCCACGGACAATCACGCGGCCCTATGGCCCACGGTTCCCGTTACCATCGTCGCCCAGGTTCAATGGGTCCAGTAGCACCTAACCGTGTTTTCAAAAATAAACTACTTCCAGGTCGTATGGGTGGAGAACAAATCACTATCCAAAACCTCGAAATCGTTAAAGTAGACGTTGAAAAGAACGTTCTTTTAGTAAAAGGTAACGTTCCAGGCGCTAAAAAAGCATTAGTTCAAATTAAAACTGCTACTAAAGCAAAATAATTCATTTGGAAAGGAGGACTAACGAATGCCAAAATTAAGCTTACTTAAACAAGATGGAACAAACGCTGGCGAAATTACTTTAAACGACACTGTTTTCGGTATCGAACCAAATGAAAAAGTTGTTGTTGATGTGATTTTGAGCCAACGTGCATCCCTACGTCAAGGGACTCACAAAGTAAAAAATCGTTCAGAAGTACGTGGTGGCGGACGTAAACCATGGCGTCAAAAAGGTACAGGTCGTGCCCGTCAAGGTTCAATCCGTTCCCCGCAATGGCGTGGCGGTGGTGTCGTATTCGGCCCAACACCTCGTTCATATGCTTACAAATTACCTAAGAAAGTTCGTCGTTTAGCGATTAAATCAATTCTTTCTTCTAAAGTAAATGAAGAAAAATTAGTTGTACTTGAAGGTTTGACTTTCGATGCACCTAAAACAAAAGAATTTGCGGCTTTTCTTAAAAATATCTCTGTAGATACTAAGGCACTAATCGTAGTTGCTGGTGAAAGTGAAAATGTAGAATTATCTGCACGCAACTTACAAGGCATTACAGTTATTCCGGCTGAAAGTATCTCAGTACTAGAAGTTGCTAAACATGATAAATTAATTATCACTAAAGCAGCTGTCGAAAAAGTAGAGGAGGTGCTCGCATAATGGATGCACGCGACATCATTAAGCGCCCAGTTGTAACTGAAGAATCTACAAGCATTCTCGACGATAAGAAATATACATTTGAAGTAGATACTCGCGCAACTAAAACGCAAGTAAAATACGCAGTTGAAGAAATTTTCGACGTAAAAGTTGCTAAAGTAAACGTAATGAATTACAAAGGCAAACTTAAACGTATGGGCCGTTATGCAGGTTACACTAACAAACGCCGTAAAGCGATTGTTACTGTTACAGCTGACAGCAAAGAAATTCAATTCTTTGAAGTATAATTCGACTAACTTTAAATAAATCTAACGAGGAGGGGAAACAATGGCGATCAAAAAGTATAAACCTACCACTAACGGGCGCCGGCACATGACTAGTTCTGATTTCGCTGAGATTACTACAAGTACTCCAGAAAAATCTTTACTACGTCCTCTTAAAAAGAAAGCCGGACGCAATAACCAAGGTAAGTTAACTGTTCGTCATCACGGCGGTGGCCATAAACGCCAATACCGCGTGATTGATTTCAAACGTAACAAAGATGGTATTCCTGGACGCGTTGCAACGATCGAGTACGATCCAAACCGTTCTGCTAATATTGCTCTAATCAACTATGCTGATGGAGAAAAACGCTACATCATCGCAGCAAAAGGCCTTGAAGTAGGTCAAACAATTTATTCAGGAGCAGAAGCTGACATTAAAGTCGGTAATGCACTAGAATTAAAAGATATTCCAGTGGGTACTGTTATCCACAATATCGAAATGAAACCTGGTAAAGGTGGACAATTAGTACGTTCTGCTGGAACAAGTGCTCAAGTACTTGGTAAAGAAGGCAAATACGTATTAATCCGCTTAAACTCTGGTGAAGTTCGCATGATCCTTGCTACTTGCCGTGCTACAATCGGTCAAGTTGGTAACGAACAACACGAACTTATCAACATCGGTAAAGCAGGTCGTTCACGTTGGATGGGTAAACGCCCAACTGTTCGTGGATCTGTAATGAACCCGAACGATCACCCACACGGTGGTGGTGAAGGTAAAGCTCCAATCGGCCGTAAATCGCCAATGTCTCCATGGGGTAAACCAACTCTTGGATACAAAACACGTAAGAAAAACAACAACTCCGATAAATTTATCGTACGTCGTCGTAAGAAAAAATAATCGGATCAATAGATTGAATAAAATTGGTAGCAGGATAGCGAGGACATGCGTTCTCAGCTTCCTGACTATGCGAAGGGAGGTTCCGTCATGGGTCGTAGTTTGAAAAAAGGACCTTTTGTTGATGACCACTTGATGAAGAAAGTGGAAGCAGCAGCAGAAAGCGAAAAGAAACAAGTAATTAAAACTTGGTCTCGTCGCTCCACGATTTTCCCAACTTTTGTTGGACAAACAATCGCAGTATATGATGGACGTAAACACGTTCCTGTTTATGTTCAAGAAGATATGGTAGGACACAAACTGGGCGAATTCGCACCAACTCGTACGTACCGCGGTCATGCGGGCGACGATAAAAAAACTAAACGCTAATTTGAGAGGAGGATATCCTAATGGCAAGTGAAGTTACAAGCGCAAAAGCCGTTGCCAAAACGGTTCGTATTGCTCCTCGCAAAGCTAGAATCGTCATTGATTTAATTCGAGGCAAGCAAGTTGGCGAAGCAATTGCAATCTTGAAGTATACTCCAAGATCGGCTTCCCCAATTATTGAAAAAGTATTAAAATCTGCTATTGCTAACGCAGAGCATAACTATGATTTAGACATTAACAACCTTGTAGTAGAGGAAGCATTTGTTGACGAAGGTCCAACACTTAAACGTTTCCGTCCACGTGCACAAGGTCGTGCAAGTGCAATCAACAAACGTACTAGCCACATTACAGTTGTGGTATCTGAAGTGAAGGAGGGATAATTCGTGGGTCAAAAAGTACATCCAATAGGTATGCGTATCGGTGTCATCCGTGATTGGGACTCCAAATGGTACGCGGAAAAAGATTATGCGGACTTCTTACATGAAGATTTACGCATCCGTGATTACGTTGCAAAACGTCTATCTGACGCTTCTGTTTCTCGTGTAGAAATCGAACGTGCAGCTAACCGTGTGAATATCACTATTCATACTGCAAAACCTGGTATGGTTATCGGTAAAGGTGGTTCTGAAGTTGAAGCATTACGCAAAAACTTAAACGAACTTACTCAAAAACGTGTTCATATCAACATCGTAGAAATCAAACGTGCTGACCTAGACGCAAAATTGGTTGCTGAAAACATCGCTCGTCAATTGGAAGGTCGTGTATCTTTCCGTCGTGCGCAAAAACAAGCTATCCAACGTACTATGCGTGCTGGAGCAAAAGGTATCAAAACTCAAGTATCTGGTCGTCTTGGCGGAGCGGATATCGCTCGTGCTGAACACTATAGCGAAGGAACAGTACCTCTTCATACATTGCGTGCCGACATCGACTACGCATGGGAAGAAGCTGACACAACTTATGGTAAACTAGGCGTTAAAGTCTGGATCTACCGCGGTGAAGTCCTTCCTACGAAGAAAAACAATGTGGAAGGAGGAAAATAATAATGTTAGTTCCTAAACGTGTAAAATACCGTCGTGAATTCCGCGGAAACATGCGTGGACGCGCGAAAGGCGGAACTGAAGTTGCATTTGGTGAATATGGTCTTCAAGCAGTTGAAGCTTCTTGGATTACAAACCGTCAAATCGAAGCAGCTCGTATCGCAATGACTCGTTACATGAAACGTGGCGGTAAAGTTTGGATTAAAATTTTCCCTCATAAATCTTACACTTCTAAACCAATCGGGGTTCGGATGGGTAAAGGTAAAGGTGCTCCGGAAGGTTGGGTAAGCCCAGTCAAACGTGGCAAAATTATGTTTGAAATCGCAGGTGTTCCTGAAGATGTAGCGCGTGAAGCATTACGTCTAGCAGCACACAAACTGCCGGTCAAAACTAAGATCGTTAAACGTGAAGAAATTGGTGGTGAAGCAAATGAAAGCTAATGATATCCGTGATTTATCCACTACCGAAATCCAAGATCAAGAAAAAGCTTTGAAAGAAGAGCTCTTCAACCTGCGCTTTCAATTAGCTACTGGTCAATTAGAAAACACCGCACGTATTCGTGAGGTTCGTAAAGCAATTGCCCGTATGAAAACAATCGTTCGAGAAAGAGAACTTGCTTAAAAAAGAATCGTAAGGAGGTTTTAATACATGGCTGACCGTAACCAACGTAAAGTTTATACTGGTCGTGTTGTATCCGACAAAATGGATAAAACAATTACCGTGGTTGTTGAAACGTACAAGAAACATGGTTTGTACGGTAAACGCGTGAAGTATTCTAAAAAATTCAAAGCGCATGATGAAAATAACATTGCAAAAACTGGCGATGTAGTTCGTATTTCCGAAACTCGTCCATTGTCTGCAACTAAACATTTCCGTTTACTAGAAGTTGTAGAAGAAGCAGTAATTATCTAAATCAAAAGTTAAAAATAGATTGTGAAAAGTTGCCGAGTGCAATTTTTCCGACCCGTTATTCTGGAAGGAGGGTGTCCTAATGATTCAACAAGAAAGTCGTATGAAAGTGGCTGATAACTCTGGTGCTCGTGAAGTTTTAACTATTAAAGTACTAGGTGGATCAGGACGCAAAACTGCTAACATTGGCGATGTTGTCGTGTGTACCGTTAAACAAGCAACACCAGGCGGCGTTGTCAAAAAAGGTGAAGTTGTTAAAGCAGTAATCGTTCGTACTAAGAGTGGAGCACGTCGTCAAGACGGTTCTTACATCAAGTTTGATGAAAATGCATGTGTCATTATCCGTGACGATAAAAGTCCTCGTGGAACACGTATTTTTGGACCTGTTGCTCGCGAACTTCGTGAAAACAACTTTATGAAGATCGTTTCTTTAGCTCCAGAAGTTCTTTAAAAAATAAGTTCCAAGAAATCAAGGAGGTGCTATACCAATGCATGTCAAAAAAGGTGATAAAGTAAAAGTTATTACTGGTAAAGATAAAGGCAAATCCGGCAAAGTGCTCGCAGCATTTCCGAAAAAGGATCGCGTACTTATCGAAGGAATCAATATGGTTAAAAAACATACAAAACCTTCCAACGTCAACCCGCAAGGCGGAATCTTGAATGTTGAAGCACCAATCCACGTTTCAAACGTAATGCTAATTGACCCTAAAACAGGTGAACCTACTCGTGTAGGATACGAAGTTAAAGGCGACAAAAAAGTACGCGTAGCAAAAAAATCCGGTGAAGTAATAGATAAATAATAGTCGTAGGAAGGAGGGAATATTACATGAATCGCCTTAAAGATCAATATCTTAAGGAAATTGTTCCTGCTTTAATGAGCAAATTCAATTATGACTCCGTAATGGAGGTTCCAAAAATAGATAAAATCGTAATCAACACTGGTGTTGGTGACGCTACAGCAAATGCGAAAGTTTTAGACAGTGCAGTTGAGGAGTTAGCTCTTATCACTGGTCAAAAACCTGTAATCACAAAAGCAAAAAATTCTATCGCTGGTTTCCGTCTTCGTGAAGGAATGCCAATCGGTGCTAAAGTAACTTTGCGTGGTGAACGCATGTATGATTTCTTAGATAAATTAGTTACTGTTTCACTTCCACGTGTTCGTGATTTCCGTGGCGTATCGAAAAAAGCTTTCGATGGTCGTGGTAACTATACGTTGGGTGTTAGAGAGCAACTTATTTTCCCTGAAATTGATTACGATCAAGTATCAAAAGTACGCGGTATGGACGTAGTAATCGTTACAACTGCCAAAAGTGATGAAGAATCTCATGAGTTACTAACTCAACTAGGGATGCCATTTCAAAAGTAATCAAAACTAATTTTAGTAGGGAGGCGAAAACGTGGCTAAGAAATCCATGATCGCGAAGCAAAAACGTACACCTAAATACGCTGTTCAAGCATATACTCGTTGTGAACGTTGTGGTCGTCCACATTCCGTTATTCGCAAATTTAAATTATGCCGTATTTGTTTCCGTGAACTTGCCTATAAAGGTCAAATTCCCGGCGTGAAAAAAGCAAGCTGGTAAGAAAGAGTTTAAGGAAGGAGGGTATTATACATGGTGATGACAGATCCAATTGCAGATTTTCTAACTCGCATTCGTAATGCAAACATGGTTAAACATGATAAATTAGAACTGCCTGCATCCAAAATCAAAAAAGAAATTGCTGAAATATTGAAGCGTGAAGGTTTTATCCGTGACGTTGAGTATATTGAAGATGACAATGCTGGAACAATCCGTGTTTTCTTAAAATATGGAGCGACTGGCGAACGTGTAATCACTGGTTTGAAACGTATTAGTAAGCCAGGTTTGCGTGTATATGCAAAATCAACTGAGGTGCCTAAAGTACTTAACGGTCTAGGTATCGCAATCGTGTCTACTTCCCAAGGTGTTTTAACCGACAAAGAAGCCCGTGCTAAACAAGTCGGCGGAGAAGTACTAGCATACGTTTGGTAAGAAAAAGTAAACCATAAGGAGGTGCAATAAATGTCCCGTATAGGTAAAAAAACTATTGTGATTCCTGCAGGTGTAACAGTTACACTTAATGGATCAACAGCAACAGTTAAAGGTCCTAAAGGTGAACTTGTAAAAGAGTTCAACCCAGAAATTACTATTAAAATCGAAGGCAACGAAATTAACGTTTCTCGCCCGACTGATAATAAAAACCACCGTGCACTTCATGGTACAACTCGTGCTATTCTTAATAACATGGTTGTCGGAGTTTCCGAGGGTTATGAAAAGAAATTAGAACTTATCGGTGTTGGTTACCGTGCGCAAAAACAAGGCGATAAGCTTGTTCTTAACGTAGGGTACTCTCATCCAGTAGAGTTTGTTGCTCCTAAAGGCGTAGATATTGAAGTTCCTGCAAACACACAAGTGATTGTTAAAGGATACAACAAGGAACACGTTGGCGAGTTAGCTGCAAACATTCGTGCCGTACGTCCACCAGAGCCATATAAAGGTAAAGGTATTCGTTACGAAGGCGAACATGTACGCCGTAAAGAAGGTAAAACTGGTAAATAATGCCGCTTAATTAGGCAAATGAGAGAAGAGGTGAGTCGTGTGATTACCAAAATCGACAAAAATAAAGTACGTAAAAAAAGACATGCTCGTGTTCGTTCTAAGATTTCTGGAACTGAAAGTCGTCCACGTTTAAACGTATTCCGTTCAAACAAAAACATTTATGCTCAAATTATTGATGATGTAAATGGTGTGACACTTGCAAGTGCGTCTAATTTAGATAAAGATTTCGGTTCTGCTGAATCCAAAGTTGATGCAGCAAGCAAAGTTGGCGAACTAGTTGCTAAACGTGCTTCCGAAAAAGGTATTACTTCTGTCACTTTTGACCGTGGAGGATACTTATATCATGGCCGCGTGAAAGCTCTTGCTGAAGCAGCTCGCGAAAATGGACTAGAATTTTAATAAGAAGGAGGGACATATTACATGCCTGAGCAAATTGATGGAAACAAATTAGATTTAGAAGAACGCGTTGTTACAATCAACCGTGTTGCTAAAGTAGTTAAAGGTGGACGTCGTTTCCGTTTCACAGCACTTGTTGTTGTTGGAGACAAAAATGGTCATGTTGGTTTCGGTACTGGTAAAGCGCAAGAAGTTCCAGATGCTATCCGTAAAGCTGTTGAGGATGCTAAAAAGAACATGGTGCTTGTACCAACTGTAGACACAACTATTCCACACACTGTAGTCGGACATTTTGGTGGCGGAGAAATTCTTCTTAAACCTGCTAGTGCCGGTTCTGGTGTAACTGCTGGTGGTCCCGTTCGTGCGGTCCTAGAACTTGCTGGTGTTGCTGATGTATCTTCCAAATCGCTTGGATCTAATACACCAATTAACATGGTACGTGCTACAATCGACGGAATTAAACAACTGAAAAACGCTGAAGATGTTGCGAAACTTCGTGGCAAAACAGTAGAAGAATTGTTAGGATAAGGAGGGAATTATCATTATGGCGAAGTTAGAAATTACTCTAAAACGTAGCTTAATCGGACGCCCTCAACCACAACGCAAAACTGTTCAAGCATTAGGTCTTGGTAAAACAAATTCTGTAGTGGTTAAAGAAGATAATCCTGCAATTCGTGGGATGATCACTAAAGTAAGTCATTTAGTGGACGTCAAAGAAGTTTAAGCTTAAAATTATTATGCAATTGATAGAATTTGTTAAATAGGAGGAGGTGCTTGACATGAAACTACATGAACTTAAGCCTTCAGAAGGTTCTCGTAAAGAACGTAATCGTGTTGGTCGTGGAACAGGCTCTGGTAACGGCAAAACTTCAGGACGCGGTCATAAAGGACAAAAAGCTCGTTCTGGTGGTGGCGTACGTTTAGGTTTTGAAGGTGGACAACTTCCACTTTTCCGTCGTATTCCAAAACGTGGATTCACAAATATCAACCGTAAAGAATTTGCTATCGTGAACTTAGATGTTTTAAACCGCTTTGAAGATGGTACAGAAGTAACACCAGAACTTTTAGTTGAAACTGGAATTATTCGTAATGAAAAATCCGGAATCAAGATTTTATCTAATGGAAATATCGAGAAAAAACTTACTGTGAAAGCGAACAAATTCTCTGCAGCTGCGAAAGAAGCAATTGAAGCAGCTGGCGGAAAAACTGAGGTGATCTAATGTTTCAAACGTTAGTTAACTTCTTCAAAGTAGCAGACATCCGTAAAAAAATACTATTTACATTAGCAATGCTAGTTATTTTCCGTATTGGTACATTCGTGCCAGTACCGGGAGTTAACGCAGCAGCTTTACAATCTAGTATGGATGGCGGTATTTTGGGGTTCTTAAATACATTTAATGGTGGGGCTTTAAAAAACTTCTCAATTTTTGCCATGGGTGTAATGCCTTACATTACATCTTCCATTATTGTTCAGTTACTTCAAATGGACGTTGTTCCTAAATTGACTGAGTGGTCGAAGCAAGGGGAAATGGGTCGTAAAAAACTCAATCAACTTACTAGATACATGACAATCGGACTTGGTTTAGTGGAAGCTTTCGGTATGGCATACGGATTTAACCGCATGTCTTCAGCTGGCTTAGTAATTGAACCTTCCATTGGTAGATATGCAATTATCGCTATTGTATTGACTACTGGTACAATGTTCTTAATGTGGCTAGGTGAACAGATCACTGTTAAAGGCGTTGGTAATGGTGTTTCCATCATTATCTTTGCAGGTATCGTTGCTCGTATTCCTGATGGAGTTCGTCAATTATATGTTTCGCAAATTGAAAACGCTGGTGATCAACTTTTCCTACATGTTCTGACATTAGTTGGTGTAGGGGTTGCGATTTTAGCTATTGTTGTAGCTGTAATCTTCTTCCAACAAGCATTACGTAAAATTCCAATTCAATACTCTAAACGTGTAGCAGGAGCAAAACAATCGGGCGCGCAAGCAACGCACTTGCCGTTAAAACTTAACTCTGCCGGAGTTATCCCTGTTATCTTTGCAAGTGCATTTATTATTACACCACAAACTATCCTTACTTTCTTTGATCAAAGTAACGATGTTGTAAAAGTATTGAAAGACGTGTTTGATTACACAAAACCAATTGGTATGATTTTATATGTTGCACTAATTGTTGCTTTCACTTATTTCTATGCTTTCATTCAAGTGAACCCTGAGAAAGTTGCAGACAACTTGAAAAAGCAAGGTGGGTATATTCCTAGTAAACGTCCTGGTCGGGAAACACAAGCTTATCTTACATCGGTACTTTACCGTCTAACATTTGTTGGTGCAATTTTCCTTTCAGCGGTTGCTATACTTCCAACTATCGGTACTACTGTGTTTAGTTTACCGCAGTCACTTGCCGTTGGTGGTACAAGCCTACTAATTGTTATCGGGGTAGCATTAGATACTACGAAACAACTCGAAGGACAACTTGTAAAAAGGAACTATCGGGGATTTATCAAATAACACGCAGTTCTTGTTAGGATTTCCTAGCAGGAGCTAGCGCGTAATAAGGGGCGAAACAGTTGAAATTAGTATTAATGGGACTGCCCGGCGCCGGAAAAGGCACACAAGCGGAACAGATTGTTGAGAAATACAACATTCCTCATATTTCCACTGGAGATATGTTCCGAGCAGCTATGAAAAATAATACGGAATTAGGACGCAAGGCTAAATCGTTCATGGATAATGGCGACCTTGTACCTGACGAAGTAACAAATGGTATCGTTCGTGAACGTTTAAGCGAAGATGATGCTAAGGATGGTTTCTTGCTTGACGGTTTTCCACGTACTGTGGAACAAGCGCAAGAATTAGAAAACATTCTAAGTGATTTAGGGACAGAACTTGATGCTGTCATTAACATTGATGTTGAAAAAGATGTTTTGATGAAACGTCTTACCGGTCGCTGGATTTGCCGAACTTGCGGTAAAACTTACCACGAAATTTACAACCCACCGAAAGTACCTGGGAAATGTGATTTAGATGGTGGAGAACTTTACCAACGCGATGACGACAAGAAAGAAACGGTTGAAAAACGACTAAATGTAAATATGAAACAGACCAAGCCGCTTCTAGATTTTTATTCTGAAAAGGGTAAACTTCATAACATAAACGGCGAGCAAGAAATTAAAGACGTTTTTGTAGATGTGGAAAAAATTCTTGCTTCTTTTTGAGGAGTGAGCTGTGCTGAATCACTGTCAAAATCAATGCGTGCAAATTAGATTAGTTTGTAGTATAATGGATAATTGGCAGTGGAATTAAAGGCATCTAAGCAAATCATGATGAACGAGAGAACCGTTTGAAGATCATCCGAATGACGTATATGTTCTACCTTGATCTGTTCAGCCGCAATGCTTTTGCGAGTGACAGTTCTTCTGGTTTTTACGGATTTCACTTTTACAGGTTGTCTGAAAAGCTGGCGAAATGTGTTGCCTTTTAATGAAGTGCATCCATTTTTGCATGTTTTACGTTTTTTTCATGTAAGAGAAATAGTTACACTGAAAGGATTAGGCCTGCATCAGGAACAAATCCAAGAATACAAGAAGGAGGTAGCAAACATATGGCAAAGGAAGATGTTATTGAAGTAGAAGGCGTAGTACAAGAAACTCTACCAAACGCGATGTTCAATGTTGAACTCGAAAATGGTCATAAAGTACTGGCAACTGTTTCTGGTAAAATCCGCATGCATTACATTCGTATTTTACCTGGAGATAAAGTGACAGTAGAGCTTTCTCCATACGACCTGACACGCGGAAGAATTACTTATCGTTTTAAATAATTTGCACTCCGAAATTGAATTTATATACCGGTCTGGTTTAACCAGCTTAGAAATTATCGGTTTATAGAGACATTTTCTCTAATAAACAAGGAGGTATATCTATATGAAAGTAAGACCATCAGTGAAACCTATGTGCGAAAAATGTAAAGTTATTCGTCGTAAAGGTAAAGTAATGGTAATTTGTGAAAATCCAAAACATAAACAAAAACAAGGATAAGAGGAGGTGCTTAAGTAAATGGCACGTATTGCAGGTGTGGACGTTCCACGTGAAAAACGTATTGTTATTTCCCTGACTTACATTTATGGTATCGGTAAACAAACAGCTAAAGAAGTTCTTGCTGAAGCTGGCGTTTCTGAAGATACTCGTACTCGTGATTTAACTGAAGAAGAGCTAGGTAAAATCCGTGAAATCTTAGACCGTATTAAAGTTGAAGGTGACCTTCGTCGTGAAGTAAACTTAAACATTAAACGTCTAATCGAAATCGGTTCTTACCGTGGCATGCGTCACCGTCGTGGACTTCCAGTTCGCGGACAAAATACAAAAAATAATGCCCGTACTCGTAAAGGCCCGTCCAAAACAGTAGCAGGCAAAAAGAAATAATAGTAAAGGAGGTAGTTAGTGAATGGCTCGTAAAACAAATACTCGTAAACGCCGTGTGAAAAAGAATATCGAATCTGGTATTGCACACATCCGTTCTACATTTAATAATACGATCGTAATGATTACTGACACACATGGTAATGCTTTAGCTTGGTCAAGTGCAGGTTCCCTAGGATTTAAAGGTTCTCGTAAATCTACTCCTTTCGCAGCGCAAATGGCAGCTGAAAGTGCAGCAAAATCAGCACAAGAACATGGTTTGAAAACATTAGAAGTAACTGTTAAAGGTCCTGGTTCAGGTCGTGAAGCGGCTATCCGTGCACTACAAGCAGCTGGTCTTGAAGTAACAGCTATTAAAGATGTAACTCCAGTTCCACATAACGGATGTCGTCCTCCAAAACGTCGTCGCGTATAAGTGGTCGTTTTCTTTTGCCAATAGTAGATTTTTACTGTCTTAACTATCAAGGCAGAGAGTTTGACATAAAGACTGATATTCTAGACGTTTTGAAGGAGGGTAAATTTGAATGATCGAAATTGAAAAGCCAAAAATCGAGACGATTGAGATCAGCGATGATGCCAAGTATGGAAAGTTTGTTGTAGAGCCACTTGAGCGTGGATATGGTACAACTTTGGGTAACTCCTTACGTCGTATTCTATTATCTTCTCTTCCAGGTGCAGCAGTAACCTCTATCCAAATTGATGGAGCTTTACATGAGTTTTCTGTAATTGAAGGTGTAGTAGAAGATGTAACAACCATGATTTTAAATATTAAAAAACTTGCGCTAAAAATCTATTCTGATGAAGAAAAAACATTAGAAATTGATATGCAAGGTCCTGGTGTAGTAACTGCAGCTGACATTAATTATGACAGCGACGTTGAGATTTTAAATCCCGACTTACACATTGCTACATTAAGTGATAATGCTAAATTTCATGTGCGTTTAAATGCGACTCGTGGTCGTGGTTACACACCTGCTGATCAAAATAAACGCGAAAATATGCCAATTGGTGTACTTCCAGTCGATTCAATTTTTTCACCGGTTATCCGTGTGAACTATCAAGTGGAAAATACACGTGTTGGACAATCAACTAATTATGATAAGCTTACGTTTGATGTGTTAACTGACGGAAGTATCAGCCCAGAAGAAGCAGTTTCACTTGGAGCTAAAATTCTTTCTGAGCATTTAAGTATCTTCGTTAACTTAACAGATGAAGCACAAAAAGCTGAAATTATGATTGAAAAAGAAGAAAGCCATAAAGAGAAAGTGCTTGAAATGACTATTGAAGAATTAGACTTGTCTGTTCGTTCATATAATTGTTTGAAACGCGCTGGAATCAATACAGTACAGGAACTTGCTGACAAATCCGAAGACGATATGATGAAAGTCCGTAACTTGGGCCGTAAATCGCTTGAGGAAGTTAAAGTAAAACTGGCTGACCTTGGCTTATCTCTAAGAAACGAAAACTGATAAAGGAGGCAATTCCATGGGTTACAGAAAATTAGGTCGTACAAGCTCACAACGTAAAGCATTACTACGTGATCTTGCAACGGATTTAATCGTATTTGAACGTATTGAAACAACAGAAGCTCGCGCTAAAGAGATTCGTAAAGTTGTTGAAAAACTAATCACTTCTGGGAAAAAAGGAGACTTGCACGCTCGTCGTCAAGCAGCTGCTTTCATCCGTCATGAAGTTGTAGAAGTAGTACAAGTAGATGCTAAAGGTAAAGATGGTTCTACTGTGAAGAAAAACCGTCCTGTATACGCTCTACAAAAACTATTTGATGATGTTGCTCCACGTTACGCGGAACGTCAAGGTGGTTACACTCGTATCTTGAAAAAAGGTCCACGTCGCGGTGACGGCGCACCAATGGTTATTATTGAATTAGTTTAATAATAAAACGTTTAAAGCAAGTGGAGTGTCATGATATGGGGACTTCGTGTTTCCTTGTCTAGCTCTGTGTTTCCTAGTCTATTTAATCATAGGCTAGGAAGCAGGCTTTTTTTGTTTGACCTGTTATCTTCGGATAGCAGGTCTTTTTCTTGCCTTTATGCAGTAAAACATCTATAGTAAATCCCAAAGATAAGAGGAGGACTAAGAATGCGCCCGTTAACTGACTCGCAAATTGCTCAAAATCGACTACATAATTCTGGACTACTACAGTCTAAATTCCCGACCGCAGAGGAAGCAACTCGTGCGTTATTTGGCATCCAGTCCCAGTATCAACAATTTGGAGAGATTAGTTTATTTAACCGTGTAGACAATTTGACGAAAGAAAATCTGCAAATAACTTACGATAAAAAAGACTTAATCAAAATCTGGGGCCAAAGAATGACCGTGCATATGTATGCGCCTGATGATTGGTTTTATGTCCATGATGTGTATGCGCACAAAAACAATTGGTCACGAAAGCATACAGACTCACTAGGACACGATTTGGACGACCTTTTGGCAGAAATGGAAGAATTACTCTTGCGCGACGAGAAAGTGCCTAAAGAGGCTTTTGGGGCGTTATTCGGCGACCATGCAAAAGAATTAATGACTTGGGGTGGGGTTTTCATTCAAGGTTCACTTGATGGTAAGCTGTTTTGTGTGCCGGAGTCCCCTAAAACTCGATTTTATAGTCATCGGAGCCGAATTGATTCGAAGTCCCATGAAGAATGGCTAAATATCGAGCGAAATCAAACAGGGCTCGAAACAATGATCGATCGTTATTTTAGTGCGTACGGACCAGCGACAATACAGGATTTCAAACATTGGAGCGGTTTGCGCAATAGCGAGTACATGACGACCCTCGAAAAACAGCTTGAAAACTATTTTTGCTATATTGGAGAAGACGGAAAAACTTATTATAGTAAAACAGAAACGCACGATGAGCAAGAAATGGATACGCCTTTACTCCTAGGAAAATTTGATCCACTTTTTGTTAGTTATGCGAAAAAGAATTGGCTTGCGAATGAGAAAGAAACAAGTTTGATTTGGCGCATTGCTGGACAAATCGAGGCGGTCTTGATAATAAACGGCCAATTTTTCGGAACGTGGCGATATAAAGTATCAGGGGAGAAAATCATTTTTAATTTCTACCTTAGTAAAAAGTTAACTAAAAAAAGCCAAAAAATAGTTGAAATAGAAGCGATGAAACTTGCTGGATTCCTGCATAAGAAATATCAAGGCAGCATTTTTGAACTAATATAAAAGAAACCTCATTGCAGTGCGCAACGAGGTTTTTCTTTTTATAAAAAGGGCATTTCTGGGAAGTAATCTAATGGTAACTTGATACTTGTAGTGATGTTTGGCTTACAAAGTTTGCAGACTTGGAAATCAGCTTGTAGAGAAATGAGGAACAGCGCATCCTCTGTCGTCATCTTGTCTGATTCTGTAAGTAAAGTTATCATATTATGCATTGTTTTTTGAGTAGCTTTTTCAATTGTAATATCTGATGCTAAACAAATTAAGTTATGGTAATGGATGATTGTTGGCGTTGGAGCCGTGCGATTTTTAAGGATTTGTAGTCGTAAAGTGACTTCCGCCGGCGCCTCTGCACTTGTTGCTGTTATTTTTCCGAAACCAGTCGTTGCTCGAACATTGCCGACATGAAGTGATGCGCCGTATTTTTCAACTGGTAAAAAGATTGTTGCGCCTTCTGTGATTTTGGAAGAGTCAAGTAGTCCGCCGTTTTTAGTAGGTACCTTACTTGGATTTAATTCTTCTGTCTTTAATAGGCCGATTGTTTTCCTTATCGGAATATGAATATCTTCTGAATAGATAATCTGGTTGTTTTCGACTTTGTAGCATCGAGTGGAGTTGCTTGTTAATAAATCATCTGTTATCCCGATGTTCGGCCCGTTTAGCAAAAAGACCTCCGTCCCTAGGAGTTCAATTTTTTCAATCGTTATAGCTAATAAATCCCCCGGTCTTGCTTCTTCAATATAGATTGGTCCGGTAGTTGGTGAAAATTGTTTCCAATCTAGTTCCCCGTAATGAAGCTGTTTGGCGTGAATTTGGCCATTGAAGTGGTCTTTTGTTTTTATTTTTACCACAGAGCCATCTTTCACTCTAATCGCAGGTTCCGTTGATTTTTCCATCTCAAAAATCGAACGTTCTGAGGTTACAAAGTTTTTCATTTCATCCCTTCTCCCTATTCTGTTTATGCTGACGGGTGAATTATAGCAAAAGGGGAAGCCGGAAGTAAATGGATATTCTGTGAACAAAAACGTGTGAAAATCATTGGAAAAGCTCTGTTTACTCCATTTTTTCCACCGTTACATTAGGAAGTGTTTGGATAAAGTGAAATAGTTCATATTCATCGTTCTTATTCTTTGTTTTTACAACAATATTTACACGAATAAAAAGACTTTCGCCAATGAGTTCTTTTTCGCTGGAGTAGGAAACGATTTGCTGTTTGTTTTGTTTAATTTGATCGGTAACTTTGACGAGGTTTTCCTGTTTGTCGGTTGAATAAATAATCGCAGTTGTATGAAAGGCGAACGATTTAAAAATAATGCTGAGAAACTCTAAACCAATTAATGTCAGTAAAGTAGCGGCGATACCAACCCAGTACATCCCGGCGCCAATGGCAAGTCCGATACCAGCTGTAGCCCAAAGTCCGGCAGCTGTTGTTAGACCGCGAACGAATTTCTTTTGGATAATAATCGTACCAGCGCCAATAAAGCCAATACCGCTTACCACTTGGGCAGCGACACGACTTGGGTCGAACGATACATTTTGCATGGTGGCGATTTGAGAAAAACCGTACTGAGAGACGATCATAATCAAAGCACTACCTAAAGAAACCAAGAAATGTGTCCGGAATCCAGCTTCCTTCGCCCTGATTTCTCGGTCAAGTCCAATAATTGCTCCAAGGAGACCCGCAACAACAAGCCGTAAAATAAAATCTGCTAACATAGTTATCACATCCTTAACGTTAATATATTCCCTTTGGCATTAAACCAAAACAATCAAAAAGGAAATTTTGCGCCGGATGGATGTTTATACTATAATAAACAATGAATGGTCAAAAAGTGAGGTGTTAAGCGTGGCAGAAAGTTTTGTGAGATTAGAGCACGTTTTTTATAAATATGAGGATACGGAAAAATATGCAGTGAAAGATGTATCTATTTCTGCTCAAAAAGGGGAATGGGTTGCACTTGTTGGTCATAATGGTTCAGGAAAATCAACTATTGCAAAATTGCTAAACGGCTTACTTTTTCCGGAAGATGGCTTAATTAAAATCGGGCATTTTGTTTTGTCTGAAAAAAATATATGGGAAATTAGACGACAAGTAGGCATGGTTTTCCAAAATCCGGATAACCAATTTGTCGGGGCTACTGTGCAAGATGATGTGGCATTTGGGCTTGAAAATCACGGTGTTCCACATGATACGATGGTCGAACGTGTGGAATCGGCTTTGAATGAAGTTGGTATGCAAAGCTACGCGCTACATGAACCGGCGAGACTTTCTGGTGGGCAAAAGCAACGTGTCGCAATTGCGGGCGTTTTGGCGCTGCAGCCGGATGTGATTATTTTGGATGAGGCGACTTCGATGCTTGATCCAAGAGGACGCGCTGAAGTAATGGAAACTATTCGAATTATGCGCGAACAGGAAGATATTACGGTGATTTCGATTACGCATGATTTGGATGAAGTCCTTTTTGCAGATCGGGTAATCGTGATGAATAAAGGTGAGATTCATAGTGAAGGTACGCCGAAAGAAATTTTCCAGCAAGCAGATGCAATGCGAGAAATTGGCCTAGGGGTTCCATTTATTATTGAATTACAAGAAAAATTAGTTGCAGGCGGCTTTGAAACTGGAAGCACCGTGCTATCGGAAGGAGCATTACTAGATCAATTATGGAAATTAAACTCGAACAACTAGGTTATTGTTATCAAAAAAATAGCCCTTTTGAAAAGCGAGCATTACTTGATGTGAATGTTTCTTTTGATTCTGGTAGCTATTCTGCAATTATTGGTCATACTGGCTCTGGGAAATCAACTTTGCTACAACACTTGAATGCCCTTTTAATGCCTACAGAAGGGAAAATTACAGTTGGTGATCGAGAAATCGTTGCCGGCGTGAAGCAAAAGAAACTACGCGATTTACGTAAAAAAGTCGGGATTGTGTTCCAATTTCCAGAAGCACAACTTTTTGAAGAAACGGTTGAAAAGGATATTTGTTTTGGACCGATGAACTTTGGCGTTTCCGAGGAAGATGCGAAACTGCGCGCCAAAAAAGTAATTTATGAAGTAGGACTGACCGAGGAAATTTTGTCACGTTCGCCGTTTGAACTTTCTGGTGGGCAAATGCGCCGGGTTGCAATTGCAGGTGTTTTGGCGATGGATCCAGAAGTGCTTGTGCTAGATGAGCCAACAGCGGGACTAGATCCTCATGGTCGCGAGGAAATCATGGAAATGTTCTACAATCTTCATAAAGAAAAAGGGCTCACGACGGTCCTTGTAACACATAGTATGGAAGATGCTGCTCGTTATGCGGAAAAGATTGTCTTGATGAAGGCGGGGACGGTTCTACAAATCGGTACGCCACGTGAAATTTTCGCGAAGCCAGACGAACTGGTTGATCTTGGGTTATCTGTACCGGATGTGGTGAGATTCCAAGGACTTTTTGAGCGCAAATTTGATGTGAAATTAACAAAAACTTGTTTAACCATTGATGAATTAACAACCGAAATGGCGCCTTATTTAGCGAAGGGCGGGGCATAATTATGATGGATAAAATGATTCTCGGACGTTATATTCCGGGGAACTCTTGGTTGCATCGAATTGACCCACGCGCGAAAATCACTGCTGTTATGGCGTTTATTGCGATTGTCTTTTTGGCTAATAATTGGCTGACGTATGCACTAATGTTTGTTTATGTATTGTATTTAGTCCTAACTTCGAAAGTGCCATTTTTATTTTTTATTAAAGGTTTACAACCAATTTTCTGGCTTATTTTAATTACGCTATTACTGCAAGTCTTTTTTACGAAAGGCGGGACAGTTTTAGTTGATTTAGGACTTTTACAAATAACAACACTCGGACTGGCAAATGGAGCGATGATGTTTTGCCGTTTTGTGCTTATTATTTTTATGACAACACTTTTAACATTAACGACAAGCCCGATTGAACTAACAGACGGACTGGAGAAAATTTTAGCGCCGTTTCGTTTAGTGCATTTACCAGTACATGAACTTGCTTTGATGCTGAGTATTTCTTTGCGATTTATTCCAACATTGATGGATGAAACGGAGAAAATTTTAAAAGCGCAAAAAGCTCGTGGGGTTGAATTTACGAGTGGAAAATGGAGTGATCGGATTAAAGCGATTATTCCGCTGCTCGTGCCTCTTTTTATTAGTGCGTTTAAGCGTGCGGAAGACTTGGCGATTGCGATGGAAGCTCGCGGTTATCGAGGTGGTAAAGGGAGAACAAGATTCCGTTTACTACGCTGGCGATTTGCAGATACATTTTTGTTAATTTCTTTAGCGGTATTAAGTGGATTATTATTTTGGTTGCGGAGTTGAAATGAATGACAAGATATAAAGCGATAATTTCTTATGATGGTAGTGGGTTTTATGGCTATCAGGTGCAGCCGAATACACGTACGGTCCAAGCGGAAATTGAAAAAGCACTGACAAAAATGCATAAAGGTAAGACTGTGCGGGTTACAGCATCGGGAAGAACAGATACTGGTGTTCATGCGAAAGGTCAGGTTATTCATTTCGATTCGGAACTGGATATCACTGCCGAAAAATTCCAAAAAGCTTTACAAGTCATGACCCCGTTTGATATTAGCTTTTTAACAGTGGAAGAAGTACCAGACGATTTCCATGCTAGATTTGGCACGGTCGGAAAAGAATATCGTTATGTGGTAAAACGGACGAAAATTTTTGATCCTTTTAGTCGGAATTTTGCGCTACATTATCCGTATGAACTGGATATTTCAAAAATGAAATTGGCGAGTAAACGCCTGATTGGCGAGCATGATTTTACTAGCTTCTGTTCGGCGAGAACGGAGCGGGATTCTAAAGTCCGGACGCTTTATAGTATTGATTTTTATGAAGAGGACGATGAGACGTTAGTGATTGCTTTTCAAGGGAATGGCTTTTTGTATAATATGGTCCGAATTTTGACGGGAACTTTGCTCGATGCAGGGCAAGGTCGAATTTCTCCGGATGATATTAGTGAGGCTTTATTAGCACGTGATAGGCAAAAATTAATTAGTAAAACTGCGCCGCCACAAGGGTTATATTTATGGCGAGTGGACTATGAATAAAAATTGGATGTTTTTTTGCAGAACGCATTGACTTTTTGCTCCAAAAACTGTATTATGGACTATGGTATTGTTTGCCCCACAATAAGCCCCGGAAGGTTGTTGTGTTTAAACAATAAAAATATAGAATAGCATTTCGGGAATTAGGAACAGTTTTCGGGAGCTAATTTGTTTCAATTTATTTAGGAGGGTAATTCATGCGTACAACTTATATGGCGAAACCCGGCGAAGTAGAACGTAAATGGTACGTTATCGACGCTACTGGTGTTTCTTTAGGACGTTTATCCAGTGAAGTTGCTTCAATTCTTCGCGGAAAAAACAAACCACAATTTACTCCACATATCGACACTGGAGACTTTGTAATCATCATCAACGCTGGTAAGATTGGTCTTACTGGTAAAAAAGCTACTGACAAAATTTACTACCGTCACTCTCAATATCCAGGCGGTTTGAAATCTCGTACTGCAGGCGAAATGCGTACAAACAATCCTGAGAAATTATTAGAACTATCTATCAAAGGTATGCTTCCAAAAAATTCTCTTGGGCGTCAATTATTCAAAAAATTACACGTATATGGTGGATCTGAGCACGAACACGCAGCTCAACAACCAGAAGTATACGAATTACGCGGTTAATTAATAAAGGAGGAATACTAAGTGGCTCAAGTACAATATTACGGAACTGGTCGTCGTAAAAGCTCTGTAGCTCGCGTACGTTTAGTACCAGGCGACGGCAAAATCGTTATTAACAATAGAGACTGGGAAGATTACATCCCATTTGCAGCTCTTCGTGAAGTTATCAAACAACCTTTAGTAGCTACAGAAACTTTAGGTAACTATGATGTACTAGTAAACGTTCACGGTGGTGGTTACACTGGTCAAGCCGGTGCTATCCGTCATGGTGTAGCTCGTGCACTATTACAAGTGGCTCCTGAGTACCGCCCAGCACTTAAATCTGCTGGCCTACTTACTCGTGATTCACGTATGAAAGAACGTAAAAAACCAGGACTTAAAGGCGCGCGTCGTGCACCTCAGTTCTCAAAACGTTAATATGTCGTTTCAAAGCATCAGCTTTTGCTGGTGCTTTTTTTGTTTAGTGGAGCTATATAGAAAACGACTCAATGAAAAGCAAGTTTCATTGAGTCGCTATTCTATTTATCAAACAAAAAAGTTCTTAAGGGCTTTTTTGTAATAGTATACTTTTAATTAAAAGTTGTATAGCTTAAAGGTTTTGTTTTTTTTAGTCACTTTGCTTGTGTAACATAAACCGCAATAACATAACCTTCATCGTTTAACATATAATCTACTGTATATGTTTTATTTATAGATGGAGATTCATAAACAAAAGATTCATCGGAGACAGTTTGTATAAGAGTGGCATCAGATTCCATATAATCTCGTGCTAATTCTGTTAAATGATTTTTATCTAAATCTTTTCGAATCGTACTTTCGTCGCCTAATTGTATAAGTACTTGAAAAATTTCATCGTTTTCTACTGTAGAATAGAGTACATCAAGTGCTTCATCTTTATAAAATGCATCTCCCTCTTTTGTTAAAGTATCTTTACTGGCTAAAGTACCATATACGGTATCATCAGAAGGAGTGTTTTCATCAGTCGTTGCAGCTTTTGCAGCGGCAGCTTCTTCTTCTTGTTTTGCTTTTTCCTCCGCTTCTTTACGTTCCTTTTCAGCTTTCTCGGCTTCCTCTTTTTGTATTGCCTCTTGTTTAACCATGTTGTCGTTATATGCTTTTGAATTGTTAGTAATAGTTATAGTGTACTTTTCATCTTTGTAATTTTTTCTGACCGCTAGAAGTTTGACATCAACTTCTGCAACATTATCGTTAGTTAAACTGTAAGTATAAGTAAATCTCCCGCTGTCATCTTTTTTTACGGCTTTACCATCAATGGTTAATTTGGATTTAGGATCTACAGTTCCCTCTATAGTTGCTTCACCGTTTTCATCGGTTGGTATAATAGGGTCGTCAACGGTAAGTTCAATTTCTTTCGTACTTATTTCTCCACTTTCTTCATTGTCTTCAGAACTCCCGCATGCTACTGTCAAAAAAATGAAAAGCATTAAAACACTTACCAACAATAAACCTCTTTTTTTCATCTTTTCCGGCTCCTTTTGTGTTTAGATATAAATATACAGAATGGCTATTATAACATGATTAACCTTGTTTTTTTTAAAATGTGCCGTATATGATCATTTATTAAATCAGTTAGTTTTCTATTTAATGATTAATCAGTTTGGAAATTTCGGTATGACTTTAGTTATTCAGTACATTTTATGCTATGATTTAAGTGTCAATATTTACTGGATTAAAACAAGAGAGATAAAAAGGAGCCCCCCACCATGAAAAAAACCTCAATCATTTTTATTTTTTGCACATTACTCTTTGTAACAGCATGCTCAACCTCCGAAAACCAAACACAAGCCACCGAAGCAACCGGCACAATAGAACAAGTTGAAACGGATGCAATTCTAATTAATAATTTCAAAGAAAAAAAGGATAAGTATAATCCGGAAGCCGCAATACGCTTTGACATCGTAGATAAATATTACGACGAAACGGGAAATAAAATAAAAATAACCGACTTAAACAAAAACGATGACGTAAAAATCATTTTAACAAAAGATTTCCCAATCCAAGAAACTTCACCAGCCCAAATAGACCCAAAATACGTACAAAAAATCATCCTGCTAAACAAATAAAATTCTCTCGCCCGCAGAGAGTTTTTTCTTTTCTCAAAAAAATAAACTCAAATTCCTTGCCTTGGTGTGAACTCCAGGGTTTATAATTCTATATGTAAAGAACGAAACGAGGTGATGGAGGATGAATATCAAACAAGCGGCTGATATGTTTGGTTTAACAGTAGATACGTTGCGTTATTATGAGCGGGTTGGTGTTATTCCACCAGTCCATCGTAACGAAAGTGGTTATCGGGACTATAAAACGAGTGACTTGAACTGGGTTTATCTCGTGAAGAATTTACGGAATGCGGGATTATCGGTAGAATCGTTAATTGAGTTTGCAACACTTGCGCAACTCAGAGAGACGCAAAATGTCGAAGCGGCGCAAAAACAAGTATTGGTTGATCAACTAAAAGAATTAGACGAAAAATTAGCCGAAATGAAGCAGGTTAGAGATTTGCTCGTGTACAAAATCGATTCGTACGATAGTCACATTGCGCAGTTTAAAGCTGGCGAATTAAATGCAGATAATGTAGAAAAATTATGGGAACGGGACAAATTTTAAAGATAAGAGGAGGATTTTCAAATGAAAACAGTGAAATTAAACAATGGTGTAGAAGTACCTATTTTAGGATTTGGGACATATCAAATTACAGATGCTGCTGAAGCGGAACACGCGGTAAAAGATGCGATTAAAGCAGGCTATCGTCACATTGATACTGCGCAAAGTTATATGAATGAAGAAGCTGTAGGTCGCGGGATTGCGGCATCCGGCGTCGATCGCAAAGAACTATTCATCACGACAAAAATATGGGTGGAAAATGTGAGTTATAAAGGTGTTATGAGCTCATTTGACCGGTCGTTAAAGCGTTTAGGGTTGGATTATGTTGATTTACTGCTAATTCATCAACCTTTCAATGATGTCTACGGGGCATGGATAGCGATGGAGGAATTACAGGCGTCTGGAAAAATTAGAGCAATTGGCGTATCCAATTTTAGCCCAGATCGCGTAATTGACCTAGCTGCGTTCAATGAAGTAACACCGCAAGTCAACCAAATTGAAGTTAATCCTTTCCAACAACAGACAGCGAATCTAGCTATTTTACGAAAAGAAGGCGTTGCAATAGAAGCATGGGCACCATTTGCGGAAGGGAAAAATGATATCTTTAATAACCCAGTTTTAACAAAGATTGGTGCGAAATATGGAAAATCGGCCGCTCAAGTAATTTTGCGTTGGCTAGTAGAGCAAGATATTATCGTCTTAGCTAAATCTGTAAAACCAGAAAGAATGGCGCAAAATTTGGCTATATTTGATTTTGAATTAACGGAAGCAGATAAGGAAGAAATTGCCGGCCTAGATCAAGGGGAAAGCCAGTTCTTCTCACATGCGGATCCAGAAATGGTGAAATGGATGGCTAGTCGCAAACTGAATGTATAAGCGAAAAAAAGGTTCTGCGTAAATGCAGAACCTTTTTTTATTTAACTATTGATGTCGATAGCTTTAATCCATCCTAGTGAATTTTGACTGTCTTTAAGATGCAACCAATCTTCACCAAGAATTGTGGCTGTTTTATCCACTGCTAATAATTTTCCATAATAAAAGCCAACTGCTTTTGGATTAGTACTTGTTGATTCTACAGGTTTGTTATAAAGCTTTGCTGTAGGGTCTTTCACGTAAGCAACTTGTTTTACTGGTTCTTCTTTAGCGGTAGTATAAAATACATTTAAGTCTTTTTCGCTAGCCCATCCAACAAGTTTTCCATCTACTTTAAACTGATACCAAAGTGTATTTCCGGCTTTAGCGCGAGTCACTATTTCTAGTTTTTCATTATTATAATCTGCAAGTGGTGCTAATTTTTCTGCGTTTTTTGTGTTGAATGGTGCAGTCCATACGTTATCAGTTGCAGATTTACTTACTAGAGCATAGCCATCGTACGAAGTTTGTTCTGTGATGCGATCGTAAAGGCGATCATTCAATTTATCTGCGCGAACCCAGCCAATTACTTTCTCGCCTTCTGAAATGCGGAACCAAGCATAGCCGCCACGAGTAATTTTTTTATCTACTTGAAGGGCTTTTCTATCGTATTTTGCGATAGTTCCATTATCGAATTGTTTTTCAGGGCTTGGTAGACGATATACATGTGCGCTTAAATCATCTACATATTTGGTTAAATGAACATTTTCATCTTCTTTTTGATGATAGCTGATTTTTAAGGCATTACTATTTATCCAACCAATATCTTTGTTGTTCTCGCGAATAAAGTACCATAGACCTTTTTCTGTTTTAGCTTCCCAGGAAATTTCTAAGTTACGCCCTGAGTAATTTTCGAGGGTCCCGATTTTATTAGCATTTTCTGTATTGTACGGTGCCGACCAAATAACCTCTTGTTTTTTATTTTCAGCTACTGTTCCAATTGCTGCTAAGGATTGATTAGACTCGATTTTATCGTAAATGACATCGTATTTATCTAAGTTGTAACGTTCAATAATTGCTACTAGTTTAGAAACATAATCTGGATCAGTCGCATAACCACCATCTTTAATAGCTTGCAGTGCTTTGCGGTAGTCCGTTTCATCAACAGCGTCTTGATAGCGCGCATTTTCAGTAATTAAAGCTGTGTGATCTTCAATGGATTCTTTCCAACTAGGGTAAACGCGGAAATTAGCGGTGGTTGAGCCGGATGCTTCCATTGTCCCCATGGAGACAGACTTACCTTTATAAGTACCTTTAATTCCAAATAAGTTTTTAGAGTTCTGGCTTAGACCACTTTCACCCCAATTTGATTCTAAAATTGCTTGAGCGAGTGTTACACTTGTAAGCAATTTACCATCGCGATATCCATCCTGAGCCGCTGGTAAAATTTCATCAATGAAAGCTTGTTGCGAAGTAGTCAGATTAACTTGAGCTGTTCTGCTACCTCCTGTTTCTGCTCCAACATTTATGGAAACTACCAAAAATGCCACAATTAGCAGAATTATCCCTGGTTTTATAAACTTTCTATCCAAATTTCAATGCACTCCTTTTTATATATCTGCAACTATATTATCAAAAAATGCCAAAAAATTTCTATTACATTTCTATGACGAAAAACAATAACTACACCAAACCTATTGGGACGTAAGGACTAAAGCTGGAAATGTTAAATATGTAAAATTTGTGAAATTTTCTTCAACAAACTTTTGTACCGAAAAGACAAGCAATATGTGAAATAATAAAACGGTCATGCTATAATAATCAGTATGTCAGCGCATTCATTTTTGGAGGTTTTTATATATGTTAAACGAACAACAAATTACTAGATTGCTATATAGATTGCAAGATCCTGTTTTAGAGGCAAGCTTAGAAGAAACAGAAGGTGTTTTAGAAGTGCAAGTGCTTGAAGAAACAGCAAACATCAAAATCGCATTAGCTGATCCAGCAGTAGAAACGGATCATTTTGTTCATAATATAGAAGAACTTCTCACCCAATTCGGCGTAAATGAAATAAATATTGAGCTAGAATACCTACCCGCAGCAGTTATCGACCGCATTTTCCAAGCAAGAGATAACATACTCTCAGAAGCTAGTGAAACGAAATTCTTAGCAATAGCGAGTGGTAAAGGTGGCGTCGGGAAATCAACTGTATCTGCGAATCTTGCAATCGCCTTAGCACAACAAGGCAAAAAAGTAGGATTATTAGACGCGGATATATATGGATTCAGTATTCCTGTACTGCTAGGAACAACCGAATCCCCCCACAAAGAAAATGGCCAAATCATCCCAGTCGAAACACACGGCATTCAAATGATTTCTATGGATTTTTTTGTGGAACAAGGAGAACCAGTTATCTGGCGCGGACCAATGCTAGGGAAAATGATTAAAATGTTTTTAGAAGAAGTAAGATGGGGAAAACTAGACTATTTACTTATCGATTTACCACCTGGAACTGGAGATGTTGCGCTAGATATCCATACGCTTATCCCGAAATGCAATGAACTTATTGTTACAACACCACATTATGCAGCCGCGTCAGTCGCATCTCGAGCAGGATATATGGCAGCAAAAAACAATCACAAAATCATCGGTGTAATCGAAAATATGTCTTATCTTACTTTAGCTGATGGACAAGTATTAAAAGTATTCGGACAAGGCGGCGGCGAAAAAGTTGCTGCAGACTTAGAAACACAACTTTTAATACAACTGCCAATAGAACAACCAGAACCAAATGGAAATGGCTATGTATCAGCCCTTTTCAACTCTTCAAGCACTTCAGGAAAAGCATATAAAACCCTAGCAGAGAAAATAATTCCATATTTATCATAAAAACTTTGTAAAAAGTATTGACGAAAGGCAAAAATCTTGGTATATTTATAAAC